>Ga0316204_10000050_pt1 | contig 512598 bp, 456 predicted proteins | sample 6monrhotite_MG_2_FD_205661 | JGI IMG/M metagenome (GOLD analysis project Ga0316204, IMG submission 205661) | Microbial mat bacterial communities from mineral coupon in-situ incubated in ocean water Damariscotta River, Maine, United States -... | ecosystem: Environmental > Aquatic > Marine >...
TGCTCCGCAAGGCGCGCCGGGCGAACATCGAGAACCTCGGGCACGCGGGCGGGACGATTCGGCTCACCGCCAAACGGAGCATCCGCAAGAGTGCCAATCCTGCCGAGCCGGGCAAGCCGCCCAAGACCCGGCGTGGACAACTCCGCAACTCGATTCGGTTTGCCGTCGAACGCAATCGCCAGCGTGTTCTCATTGGCCCCGATCACCGCTTCGTCGGGCAGTCCGCACGAGCCCACGAGTTCGGTGGCCGCTACCGCAAACAACGATACCCCAAACGCCCGTTCATGGGCCCTGCACTCACCAAGACCAAAGACCGCCTGCCCAAGCACTGGGCGGGATCGATCAGATAGGAGATCATCATGGCCATCAAACTCGGCATGGACGCCGTGCTCAACTACAAAGCCGGAGGCGTCGGCGGCGCGGGCGCATGGACCGAGCTCGCCAATGTCAAGGATGTGACGCTCTCGCTCGAAACTGGCGAGGCCGACATCACGACGCGAGCCAACGCGGGCTGGCGGGCAACCGTCGGCACGCTCAAGGAAGCGAGCGTCGAGTTCGAGATGGTGTGGGACACCGCCGACACCGGGTTCACAGCGATCAAGGACGCGTTCTTTAGCAACGCCGTGATCGGGTTGCAGGTGCTCGATGGCCCGGCGGGCGAAGGTCTCGAAGCGGACTTCTCGATCACCAACTTCAGCCGAAGCGAACAACTCGAAGAAGCGTTGACCGTATCCGTCACCGCCAAGGTCACCTACGACGGCACCGCGCCGGCTTGGATTTAAGAGGAGATTATAATGAAAACATTCCAAGACAACGCCGGACGCACATGGACCGTGAGCATCACAGTCGATGCCATCAAACGCGTCCGCGGCTTGCTCGATGTCGATCTCCTCGAAGTCGTCGGCGGCAAGCTCATCGACCAACTCATCACCGACCCGGTGCTGCTGTGCGACATTGTCTACGCCGTGTGCAAGCCCGAGGCCGACGCGCAGAGTGTCAGCGATGAAGACTTCGGACGAGCGATGGCAGGCGACGCGATCGAACATGCGACGACGGCCCTGCTCGAAGAACTCGTGTCTTTTTCCCCGAGCCCGAGGGACCGGGCGAACCTGAAACGAGTCCTCGAAACGACGCATCGCGTGTTGGACAAGGCGAGGGATCTGGTCGAGCAGAAGATCAGCACGGGAGAACTCGATCGGATCGCGGAGGAAGCACTGCGAGATCATGTTGGCGAATCATCGACCAACTCGCCGGAATCGTCGGCGTCGATCCCGCCGCCCTGACCCTGCGCCAGCTCACCGCGATGGCCGAGGGCAAGCAACGCGACGAGTGGGCACGCACCAGCTCGCTCATGGCCCTGATCGCCAACGCCAACCGCGATGCAAAGAAACACGGGGCGTTCAGGCCGACGGACTTCGACCCGTTCAGCCAGACGCACAAACCAAAGCAGAAGGTCAATGTGAGCATCCTCAAGGACATCTTCATCGACGGCAAACACAACCCCACGCGCAAGGAGGCGCACCCATGCAACACCGACATTACGCCTACGGCTTCGCACTCATCATGATCACCCTTTCGCTCAGCGCATGCGCCGGGTTCGACCTCGGCGACATCGTCCGCGTCAAGACGCCGAATCGCGTGCAGCAATCAACCGGCCTCGCCGCGACGACCACGCTCAACGAAGCCGAGGCCGAGTACCGCGCGTGGTTCGAGGAAACCCAACGCACCGGCTCACAGTGGAAGTCCAACATCGAACGCGCCGGAGAGATCCGAGGCATCTTCAGCCAACTGACACTCTCCGCCCTTGATCAACTCGGCCCAACCGTCGCGGGAATCCCAATGCTTGGTCCGGCCCTGCCTGCGATGACCGGGCTCGTCGGACTCTTCCTCGGCACCGGACGACTCCGCAAGGAGAAGGAGTCCTCGTTCAACAAGGGGATGAAGGAAGGGCGGGTCGCTCCACCTACCAACCCTACTCAACCATTGGGCACCATCAACACCTGATCGGAGAAACGCATGGCATCCGCACGCGGCATCCGGGCAGGGGCGGCTTACATTGAGCTCTACGCAAACGACAATAAACTCGTGCGAGGGCTCAACCGCGCCCAGAAACAGCTCAAGGCGTTCGGCTCGTCGGTGCAGCGGATCGGGGCACGCCTGACCGGCATTGGGACCGGGCTCGCAGCAGGCTTTGCGATCTCGACGCGGGTGTTCGCAGGTTTCGACGATCGGATGCGTCAGGTGCGGGCTGTCACGGGCGCGACCGAAGCCCAGTTCCAATCGCTGCGTGAAGAAGCCAAGCGGCTCGGGCGAACAACATCATTCACAGCGGGCCAAGTCGCCGAGGCGATGACCGAACTCGGTCGTGCCGGGTTCAAACCAGAAGCAATCTTGTCAAGCACCGAAGCCGTGTTGGCACTCGCCCGCGCGACAAGCACCGAACTCCCCCGAGCCACCGAGATCGCCGGGGCGGCCTTGCGTGGGTTCGCATTGCCCGTCGATCAGATGGCCCGCGTGACCGATGTGCTCACCGCGACCGCCAATGGCAGCGCTCAGACACTTGAAGATTTGTTCGAAGCCATGAAACCCGTCGCGCCGATTGCCGCTGAGGCGGGCGCGAGCATCGAGGAGACAGCCGCTGCGATCGCGGTGCTGGCCAACAACGGCATCAAGGGATCGCTCGCGGGCAACGCACTCGCTCGGGCGTACAAGAACCTGTCAAACGAATCCAAACAGGCCGAGCTCCGAAAGTTTGGCGTTGAAGCAGTTGATGCACAGGGCAACCTTCGCCCGCTCGCTGACATCCTCAACGACCTGGCCAAGGCGACCAAGGGTCTCGGTTCAGCTCAACGGTTATCCATCTTCGAGACTTTGTTCGGTCGAGGGCAGGCCGCTGCATTGAAGCTCGCATCGTCGGCTGAGGCGTTCGATGAACTCCAAGACAAGATCAAGAACTCCGCCGGGCTCGCGGCCAAGACCGCCGAGGAGATGGAAACGGGGATCGGCGGCTCGTTCCGTAAACTGCTCTCGGCGGTCGAGGGCATCGCCATCGCTATCGGCGAAGCCATCCAGAAACCAGTCCGCCGGGCGGCTGATGCAATCACGAAGATCTCGGGTTGGATCACGACACTCATCAACCAGAACCGCCAGCTCGTGGTGACGATCCTCAAGCTGACCGCTGTCATGATCGGTATTGGCATCGCCTTGGTGATAGCGGGAGTTGCAATCGTCGCCATCGGAGCCGTGTTCGGTTCGCTGGCCGCGATCATAACCGGCGTAGGCGCAGCGATCGGAGTCATGGGGACGGTGCTTGCCGCATTACTCTCGCCGATCGGGCTGATCGTTGCGGCGGTGATCGGCATTGGAGGGGCGATCCTGATTTCAAGCGGTGCCGGGGCTGAGGCGCTCAACTGGCTCGGCGATCAGTTCAACACACTCAAAGCGACCGTGACCAAGGTCGTCGGCGGCATGGCCGATGCGTTAGCTGCCGGCGATATCGAACTCGCCGCCCAGATCCTCTGGCTCTCGATCAAACTCGTCTGGGAAAAGGGCATCGCGGCAATCAACGCAGCATGGCTTGAAGCCAAGCGATTCTTCATCTCCACGGCACAGCAGATGTGGTTCGGTGCGTTGGCGGCCGCCCAGATCGGTTTCCACGCCATCGAGGTTGCGTGGATCGAGACGACTTCGTTCCTCTCCAAGACCTGGACCAACTTCGCCAGCGGGTTCAAGAAGATCTGGGAGACCGCGACCTCATTCGTCGCCAAGCGGATGCTTGAAATCCAAGGGCTGTTTGATTCGTCGCTCGATGTCAATGCCGCCAAGCAGGGTATCGATGATCAGCTCGAATCCCGGCTCAATGAAATCGAATCACAAACCAAGCAGGCCATCGCCAATCGTGAACAGGACCGCAACAGTCAGCGTGACCGGTCGGCCAAAGAGAACGACGCCACACTCGCCGAGATCGGACGACAGTTCGATGAGGCCCAGAAGGCACTCGACGATCGCACGAACTCCAAGATTGAAGAGACACAGAAGGCACTCGATGATGCCCGCAAGAAACTCGACGAAGCCATCGCTGAAGCCGCCAAGAAGCGGAACGAAACCGACACAGGAGAATCATCTACAGGCTCTATCGACGACCTCATCGCTCGCGTTCAAAGCCAGCTTGCCGGGCTGGGCGGCACACTCCGTCAATCCGGCGTCGTCACCCGAGGCACTTTCAATGCATTGGCTGTTCAGAGTCTAGCGGGTAGCGACCCAATCGCCGAACGCACGGCCAAGGCCAGTGAACAAACCGCCAAGAACACGAATCAACTCGTCACTGCCGCCCAGTCAGGAGGGTTGACCTTTGCGTAACAATAATGCCATCCCGCATTCTGGGCATACTTCATCAACAGTACCTGTGAGGTCATATCCGCATTTGAGGCACCTTCCGCGTCGTCTTCGGCGCGTTCGGCGAAGTGTTGGGTATCCAAAGACACCAACGCCCAGCGTGATGCCGCCGAGCGCAACGCTCCAAAATGGGATTGCCATCACTACAACGCCTCCCGTTGATCCACGATGCATGGTAAAATCCCACCGAATAGGTGATCCATCGAGCCCTCTATACCACGAACTCGTCCATGAGTCAGTTGGAGTAAACACTCCCGGTTCTGCGATCCAAAGCTTGAGTCGCCCGCTTCCAATCGCCCATGACCAATACGGTTCGTGTTGCTGGCCAAAACGCCAGGGATCGCCTCGGCTGAGGATCATCAGCGTAGTTGAGCCGACAATCGCCACTAGTGCAATGGCACCACATGTTCCTTTGATGATTAAAGACAAACGGGGCATGTGGTCAATCTTATCGCATTACACCGTGAGGGCTGCCTGATGCCCATCACTGTCACCGAAAAGTTTGAAAGCCGACGATCAACCACGGGCGACAACCCGTCGGCCGAACTTGGCTACACGGTGCGGGGCACGGACGACGATCTCGCGGCCCGCTCAGCCGTCGAAGCCGCCAGCCCAACGACCTACGACAATCTGCCGCGCCAGGCGGTGGCCGTCGAACCCGTCGGGCCAGAGCACTGGGACGCGACGGTTCGGTTCGCGCCCAATCAGCAATCCTCGCCGCCCCAAACCGGCGAGAGCGTATTCAACTTCGACACCGGCGGCGGCTCGCAGCATATAACGCAAAGCAAAGCCACCATCGGCACCTACGCCGCCCCGGGCACAACCGCGCCCAACTTCCAAGGCGGGATCGGGGTCACACCCGACAGCGTCAACGGCGTGGACATCACCGTCCCCGTCTACCAGTTCTCCGAGACGCATTACCTCCCCGCATCAACCGTCAGCGAAGCCTACAAGGTGCTGCTCTTCGAACTCACCGGCAAGGTCAACAGCGCCGGGTTCAAGGGCTTTGCTGCGGGCGAGGTGTTGTTCCTCGGCGCGTCAGGTTCACGCCGAGGCACCGATCCGCAAGACGACTGGGAGATCAGTTTCCGCTTCGCGGTCAGCCCGAATGTGACTGGGCTCGCCGCCGGACCGATCACTGGCATCAGCAAACAAGGCTGGGAATACCTCTGGGTCCGCTACGCCGACGCCGAGGACACGGCAGCCAACACGATCGTCAAACGCCCAATCGCCGCGTATGTCGAGCGGGTCTACGACACCAATAACTTTGGAGGTCTCGGAATATGAACGGCATAACTCCTATGTTGTATCAGTACACCACTGGAGAACAAATATGAAGAATGCACTGATATCTAAGTCTGTTTGTGGAGCAGTTGAGCCAGCTGTTCGTCATGTAGCAGATCGTTTATTCATACTTACTGGAGGAAGAGTTGGATCTGACAAGCGAAAGCCCACAATATCCAGCTTTTATGAAACGGGACTAGTTGTCTCAATCTTCGAGTTTCTGTTGATGATGCCCGACTTGTCGCATCTAGAGATCGTCCATGAAAAACCGTACCCAATTAACACGCGTCCAAAGCAGGTAGACATTTGGATTCGTCCCCCGAATGGTGGTCGTCAAACGATTATCGAAGCTGGCGATTTTAGCCCCAAAAAAGTGAAGGATGACGCATCAAAGATGCGTAGCTTAAATCCGAAGGGCACGAATTGGTTTCTAGCATTCTTTCGTGATGAACCAGCATCAATTGATCCGTGGAAGAAGATCATGGAGTGCCGGCGTCGTAAAGGCAGCCTCAGAGGATGTCATTTAGAGTTTGATCAGCGAATGGTTAGGTCATTCAAAATTGAATTGCCTCATCAAGAAACGATCCATTTCGGATATGCGCTTATCCGTGTTAATCCGTAGCAACGACTTGGCAAGGACGCCAGCATGAGCAATTGGAAAGTACAATCAGGCGACCCACTCAAGATTCCAGCGGGTGCGTACAACGCATTTGTCGATACGGCCATCGCACAACAATCCCGCGAGCGCAACACCATCGCTGATGCCCACCGCGAACTCAACCAACGCGGCGTGGTGCTTGTTCGCAATGATTCGAGCATCGAACTGCCAGCGCACCACGCGCTAGCGATCACCGGCGTTCTCATCGAACCAGACACCAACGATGACGAACGCACCTTCCAATCCCGTACACCGATCAAGGGCAACATCGCCAACATCGGCTCGCCGCCGTTGTCGTTCGTGGTGGCCCAGCAAACGATCCAGCCGGGCAAGCTCGGGCTGTGCGTCATCAGCGGCACCACCCCGGCCCGCGTCCATGTGCTCAACTCCAGCGATGAAACCTGTGAACTTTGCGCGGGCGAGACGGCATTGGTATCGAGCCCCATCGGCGGCGCACCGATCCTCTGGAAAGAACCCGGCACAGGCGAACGCTGGGCGGTAATCGAACTTGGGCGGCCGTCGCTCGGCCGCATCACCGCGATCCTTGGCGCGTCGCAACCCATCCCCACCGAAGCCAACCGCTGGCGATACCAGTGGAGCGAGGCAAAGCTCGACGGCGATCCCGGCAGCGAAACCTACCTGCGATATGTCACGCTCGTTGGTGGGATCGGTTCAGGTTCTGATCCATCACGCATGGCCATCAATCGCTTCGAGGCCCATCACTGCAACGACTCGGTGCCCGGAACTGGCTTCGAGGGCTTGCTCGGCGTCGGCCCGGTGTGTGATCTGCCCGGCGTGCTGCACAACTGCCCGCCTGCGCGTTCGCTCGAGCCCCGGCTCGCCCCGGTGCCCGAAGGCATCACCGTCCAGCTCACCTGCGAGCGTGATTCATTGGGCAACCCGGTGTGGATCTTCGAAGCGATGAGTTGCATCGAGATCGCCGATCCCGCTGATGGCGATCGCAAGTTCAACCTGCTGGCCAACGGAGGTGCGGGATGACGATCGCACTCAACACACAACGAGCCCACGAACGAAAAAAATATGTCGAGCTGGCATCGCGTCCCGGTTCGTCCTACGGCTCAACCAACCACGGCCAGCGCGCCATCCCAATCATCCAACGATGGAAGCCAAGGCTCGTCGTCGACTTCGGCTGCGGCCGAAACAACTTCATCCATCACCTCCGCCGACTGGGCTTCGACGGCCTCGGCATCGACTTCGCCTTCCCCGAAGCCGACATCGCCAAGCCCATGCACGCGACCGGCTTGCTCGACAGCGTCGCCGATGTCGTCACGAGCTTCGATGCGATGGAGCACCTGCTGATCGACGATGTTCATCCGGTGCTCAACGAGATGCAACGCGTGGCAAGACCAAGCGCATGGTTCTGCTTTTCGATCTCCACGCGCCCAAGCCGAATCACCGTCCAAGGCGAGAACCTGCACCCGACCGTCCGCCCCAAGCATTGGTGGATCGAACAGATCAGCCGAGTCGGTGAAGTGGACAGCACGAATAGCCAATACATCGCAGGGAGGTTCGCATGATCAACCGCCCCAACCAATCCGACATCGTCGCCCTCCAACGCGGCCTCAAGAACCGATCACCATCACGCACCGGCCTTCGGCTCTACACCGCCGACTTCGATTCGATCTCGCTGGCCAACTTCTATCGCGGCCGATCCGCGTTCCTCATGCTCTCGGGCCCATCGCTCAACCAACTCGATCTCTCATTGCTTAATCAACGCGGCATCGTCACCATGGGTGTCAACAACGCCTGGACAATCCACCGCCCGACCCTCTGGACCTGCGTCGATGACCCCGGCCGATTCATCGACACCGGCTGGAAAGACCCCGGCATCACCAAGCTCGTCCCCATGTGCCACCGCGTCCGCAAGCTCCGCATCCAGAACTCCGATGGCTCGATGCAACCCAGTGCCTTCCATGTCAGCCAGATGCCCAGTGTGTTGTTCTACCGCCGAAGCAATCACTTCGATCATGAGCGGTTCTTGACCGGCGACAGCGTCCCGTGGGGCAACGACGGCAATCAACCCGACACGCTGGGCATCAAGGGCAAACGCAGCGTTATGCTCGCCGCGTTGCGATTGCTTCATCACCTCGGCTTCCGCACGGTGTATCTGATCGGATGCGATTTCAAGATGGCCGACGATCGCCGGTACGCCTTCGATGAAGCACGCGCTCCCAATGTCATCCGCTACAACAACATGCTCTACGAATCCCTGAGCCGACGCTTCGAGGCTCTGCTCCCACACTTCGAGCAACACAACTTCCGCGTCATCAACTGCTCACCCGGCAGCCAGCTCAAGGCCTTCGAACGCATGAGCTACGAGGACGCGATCAAACAAGCCGCCAGCGAGTGCAGCAAGCCCATCACCACCACCGGCTGGTACACACCCGTCGCCAAAGCACCCTGAAAACCGCCATGCCCACGCCATCACAATACTACTTATACCTCCCCGTCTGGGCGACCGGCCAAGCCCCAACCGGCGGCGGCTCAAGTGATCTATCGAGTTCGTCGATCGTTAGCACCGAGTGGAGCGGGAGTAACAACAGCAGCACCACGCCGGGAAGCTCGGCCAACAGCACACTTGAAAGCAGTTCAACGCCACCCGGCAGTTCCGCCCAAAGCACACTTGAAAGCTCAGGCGTTGGTTCGTCAGCAGGCAGCAGTGCAGGGTCATCAGGAGGCGGTTCAAGTGGAGGTGGTACTTCAGGTGTAGGATCAAGCGGTGGCGGAAGTTCAGGAGGTGGGAGCTCTGGGGGCGGGTCATCCGGTGGAGGAAGTTCCGGCGGTGGGTCTTCTGGAGGCGGTTCATCCAACTGCTTCCTCTTCGGCACCCTCGTCACCAAAGCCGACGGCAGCCGAGCTCCGATCGAATCACTCACCCCAGGCGACCTGTTGATGTCCCTCTCCATCCCCGGCCTCGAACCCGACGCCGACTGGCAAGCCCAGTACGACTGGCGATCCGACACCGGCCTCGACGGCGTCCAACCAACCCCCGCACCCGTCGGCCAGATCACCCTCGGCACCCACCCCGGCTTCTACATCATCAACCGCCGACTCAAATTCACCTTCGAGCACCCCATGCTCATCCGCCGAGGCGACGAATGGGGCTTCTGCTCCGCCGAACTCTTGTGCGTCGGCGACCAACTCATCGACGCCGATCTGAACGAAGAACCAATCACCACCATCGAGCACATCGCTGCCCCAGCCCGCACCGTCTCGATCCACATCCCCGGCACCAACACCTACCTCGCCGAGGGCGTCTGGACCCACAACGACATGGCCAAAGGCAGCATCGCAAGCTCCGGCGGCGGATCAGGTTCAGGCAGCGGCTCCGGCGGCAAATCCAGCGGCTCAAGCATGGGCAGCAGCTCATCCAGCGGCGGAAGTTCTAGCGGCCTCCAATCCGCCACATCTGCCACTGGCCTCTCCACTCTCGTCTAACTCAAGTACCCACAATCACTTGGCTTGACGCCACCCAATCAAGTGGGCTGTAGTGCACGCGTTGCTGCTGACTACATGTTGTCACCAAACCCAAGCCAGACAGGGAATTACGAACCCGTCTCCCTATGATTTAACCGTAACTGCAGGCTGATGTTATGATGAGCTTTTCGTTTGGTCGCATTTGCTGGCTCATTGGTCAATCTCCACTAATGCCCCATTGCATGCCAAACTTGATGCTGTATTTAGTACAGGAAATAAATATTGAACATAACATCTCATCAGGCCTGCTATTTCGCCCACGAACTAACCCGACTTGGCGCTGTCGGAGAGTTTGACCGCCTTAGTACAACTCTGTTCGACTCCAAAGTCGACCTGAATCCGCATCAGATAGAAGCCGCTCTCTTTGCGATTTCCAATCCACTTCAGAAAGGCGTCATCCTCGCTGATGAAGTTGGTCTCGGAAAGACCATTGAAGCAGGGCTGGTGCTGTGCCAGAAGTGGGCCGAGCGCAAGCGCCGTTTGATCATCGTCTCGCCTGCCCATATCCGCAAGCAGTGGCAAACCGAGCTATCAGAGAAGTTCAATCTGCCCAGCATCGTACTGGACCGAAAGATATTCAACCAGCTGAGACGCGATGGTGCGATTAACCCATTCGACTGTGGTCAAATAGTCGTGGTTTCCTACGGCTTCGCAGCGAGGATGCAAGACGAGCTTCGAGCTACACCATTCGATCTTGTTGTCTTTGATGAAGCACATAAACTCCGAAACGCTTATCAACCGAGCCGTAAACAGGGTCAGAAACTTCGATGGGCATTCGAGCTCAGAAGGAAGCTGCTCCTAACCGCAACACCATTGCAAAATAGCCTGTTTGAGCTCTACGGGCTGGGCTGGATGATCGACGAGCACATCTTCGGGGACAAGAGTGCATTCCAGAGCCGCTACTGTCGAGCCGGCGGTGATTTAGAAGGTCTTCGTCAGCGGTTGAGTCAGTTTTGTAAGCGCACACTTCGAAAGGATTGTGAATATGTTCGCTACACAGAGCGCCGAGCCATTACTCATCCATTCAAACAGAGCAAAGAAGAGAAACAGCTCTATGCTGATGTACTCGCTTTCATGCAGCAGGATGAGAGCTACGCATTCCCGGCTAGACAACGCCAGCTCGTTGAAATCGTCGTATTCAAAGCACTTGCATCGTCTCCAAGAGCCCTTGCAGGAACACTCCGCACGATGCTTGCCCGCCTAGAAGCATTGCGTGATGGCTTGGCTGAGGCAGATGCAGACCAGCCATATTGGAAATCGATCGCCAGCGATGAGGATTTCGACATTGAGGATCTGCTCGATGAATGGGATGACGAGGATGAAACCGACCGCGACGAAGGACAAATCGACGGCAAAATCCTCGCTCGGGATGTCACTCTTCTTCAGTCGCTGATTAAGCGAGCTGAGGGCATCACTTGCGATAGCAAATCGACGGCCTTGCTCACTGCCCTCGATCGAGGCTTCACAGAGTTGGTGAAGATCGGCGCTCCTCGCAAAGCGTTGATTTTCACTGAGAGCCGCAAGACGCAGGCATTCCTCGCCGAGTATCTTGAAAGCAATGGCTACCGAGGGAAAGTCATCCAGTTCAACGGAAGCAACTCGCACCCGCAAGCCAAAGCAGCCTACGAACAGTTCAAACAGCAATACCAAAGCACCGATCGGTTCACTGGAAGCAAGACCGTAGATGTCCGCAGTGCTCTAATCGAGGCATTTAGAGAAGATGGCGAGATACTGCTCGCCACCGAAGCCGCTGCCGAGGGCGTGAATCTTCAGTTCTGCTCGTTCGTCGTGAATCACGATATGCCGTGGAATCCCCAGCGCATCGAACAACGCATCGGCCGCTGCCACCGCTACGGCCAGGACTACGATGTGGTCGTTCTCAACTTCCTAAACAGTGACAATCACGCCGACCAACGAGTCCACGCACTCCTCAACGAAAAGTTCAACCTCTTCGATGGCGTATTCGGTGCCAGCGATCAAGTCCTTGGAACCATCGAGAATGGCGTTGACTTCGAGCGGCGTATTCTTGACATTCTCAAGACCTGCCGCGACTCTGATGAAATCGAATCAGCTTTCAACAAGCTGCAAGAAGACCTCGATGATGTCATCCAGGACAAAATGGGCAAAGCCAAACAGCAGCTCATCGACCACTTCGACGCCGATGTCCACGACCGGCTCCAATCACAGCGTGTGGATGCCCAGCTCGCGCTCAACCGCATCCAAGAAAGATTCTGGCGTCTGACACAATGGGGACTTGCCGATCGAGCCACATTTGATCATGAACGATATAGCCTCGATCTACCTACCCCACCTGCTACGGATATTCCGTCAGGGAAGCACCGGCTCATCTCCGCTGCAAAGCAGGATGAACAGGATCACATCGTTCCGGGTCGAGACCACCTGCTCCGGCTCTCGAGCCCGCTCGGTCAATGGCTACTTACTTCAGCGAAGGACCAAACGCTGCCAATCTGTGAGCTTCAGTTTGATCTCTCATCCCATCCCAAGAAGATCAGCATGCTCGAACCTTACAAAGGCCAAAGTGGCTGGCTCCGGGTTGAGCGGCTCGAAGTCCACACCGATGCCGAGGAAGACTTCCTGCTCGCCAGCGGCGTCACCAACGATCTCAAAAGCATGGATGTCGAATGCCTTGAACGCCTCTGGGATCTCTCGTCCACCGACCAAGGACCGCGCGAACTCGCAGATGATATTGACGAACGCTTGTCACGAGAACTTGAGCAGCATCGCCAAGCCACACTGCTCAAGCATTCAGAGAATGTTGGCAAGCGATTGCAGCAGCTGCAAGATCAGCTCGATCAGTGGGCTGACGACAAGATCGAACCAGAAAAACAAAAACTCGAAGAGCTGAGCAATCAGAAACGCCAAGCCCGCCGCCAAGCACGCCAGGCCAATACAGTTGACGACCAGCTCGCAAGCCAAACCCAAGCGAGACAGATCGAAAAGCAGATCCGTGCGCAAGAGCAATCCATCGCCCGCTTGCGAGACGAACTCGATGACAAACTCGACGAAATGTTCGACCAACTCAGGACCAGCAGTCAGCAGAAGGCGATGCCGCAAACTATCATGACCGTGAAATGGAGCGTTGTCTGATTATGCCCGATCCCCAAAATACTGATCCCAAGAATACCGAACCCAGCAACCTCGACAAGCTCGATGGTCAGTCTATGGACATCACCGCACAGCGGCTGGCCGCGATCAAGGCGGTGCTGCCAGAAGCCTTCGACCTCGACGGCAATCTCGTTCGAGACAAACTTCTCGAAGCACTCAAACCCGCGAGCTACAAAGCGAGCGATGATATCCCTTCGTTTGGTCTTGCTTGGCCGGGCAAACAATCCGCATTCGCCGCAGCGGGGGTGCCGACCACCGCGACGCTCCGCCCGTGTCCAGAGGAATCTGTTGACTTCGATACCACGCAGAATCTGCTTATTGAGGGCGACAACCTCGAAGTCCTCAAGACCCTCCAACGCAGCTACCACGGCAAAGTCAAGATGATCTACATCGATCCACCGTACAACACCGGGAAAGACTTTGTCTACCCAGACAACTATGGCGAGGGTCTCGACACTTATCTGGAGCGAACTGAGCAGAAAGACGATGACGGGTTTTGGAAAAGCACCAACAGCGAGACCAACGGCCGCAAGCACGCTAACTGGCTGAGCATGATGGCACCGCGACTCACACTCGCTAGAAACTTGTTGAGGTCGGATGGAGTAATTTTTGTATCTATCGGGGATGACGAAGAGGCAAATTTGCGTTTGCTATGTGACGAGGTGTTCGGTACTGAGAACTTTTGTAACACAATTGCTGTAGAGATGTCAACTACTTCCGGGCCAAAGACTGTCAACGCTCAGCAAGGAACCATTGTAAAGAACATCGAGTTTGTTCATATCTATCGGAAGTCATCAGTATTTGACGAGAGTATCCGCACTCCGCTACTAGACGGAATTGATGCATATGACACGCATTACTCAATCTGGCTGAACGAGGACGGGACCCTTGACAGTCTCTCAGACGCATTAATACGCGACTCTGCTATCAGGGCTGATATTGAGCGTCATAAGCTTGCTGGAAACAGAGGTTTCAGCATCAAGTCCATGGACAAGTTGCTAGCTGTATCCGAATCAGCGAGGCAGTTTGTTGCAGACAATCTGAAGAGCATTGCTCGTGTTGATCGGCCGCCTGTATCTGCCCATGGAGAGACTCCAGATGTTGGGAAGTGGCAGCGTTTTTCTGTTGATCACCGGGATTACCTGCTTACAACACTCGGAAACGGAACACTTCAGTCACTTATCCCGTTGCATTCAAACTACCGCATGTCAGACGACTACAAGCCTCGATTTGGACGTACTGTTATCCGCGGCGACCTCTGGAAGGGATTTCATCAGGACATGGGCAATGTGGCTAAAGAAGGGGATATGGTCTTTGATAACGGGAAGAAACCAGTACGCTTAATCAAGCAGTTCGGCAAATGGGCGACATTAAGCGAAGATGATATCCTGCTCGATTTCTTCGCAGGCTCTGGTACTACAGGGCATGCCATCATGGCACAGAATGCAGAAGACAAGGGGACTCGGAAGTATATTTGTGTTCAACTTCCTGAGCCAATTAGGGACAAGAACAACAATCATGTCAAGGTGACGCTGAATGATGGCGTTGTCTGTGAGACGATCTTTGATCTCACACGAGAACGACTTAAACGGGCAGGCAAGAAAATCAAGGAAGAAGCCGGGCTCAACGCCGAGAAGCTCGATACTGGGTTGCGTGTCTTCAAACTCGATTCGAGCAACTTCACCGCATGGAACGGCGACCCAGCCACCAGCGAGGCCGACCTGCTCGAACGCCTTGAGCAACTCAACGACCAAACCGTGGCCGGGCGTTCGGAGACGGACATCCTCTGGGAGATGCTCCTCAAGATGGGGCTGCCTTTGGATCTGCAACTCGAACACTTCGAGCAGGAGGGCGCGTCGTTCATCGGCGTCGCCGACCGAACCAAGGTCATCAGCACCCAGGAATCGATCCCGGTATCAGCCCTCGAAGCACTGCTCGATCAGGACATCCCGCCGTCGGAGCTTGTCGTGCTCGACAGCGCCTTTGCAGACGACAGCGCCCGCGCCAACATCGCCACGCTCTACAAAGAGCGCAAGGACGACGACGGCCAACCGGTGTGCAAGCTGAAGGTGGTGTAAGGCATGTCGGATGTGAAGTTCCAGTTTGATCCCAAGCAACAGTTCCAGCTCGACGCGATCGATGCGACGGTGAACCTATTTTCCGGCCAGCCGCGCAGCGGACAAGCCGGCGGAAACCTGTCAATCGAGGTCGGCGGCGGGACCGATGCCGGGTTATATCAACATTCGCTCGGATTAGGGAATCGCCTGACGATCTCCAGAGATCAGGTGCTCAAGAACCTCAAGGTGATACAAGATAGTCAGGGGCTCATGCCCGACACTACGCTGATCCCGAGCGACAAGGACGATGAGAGCGCATCCGCACCTATGAACTTTACGGTCAGCATGGAGACGGGGACAGGCAAGACCTATGTCTACCTTCGCACCATGCGCGAGATGCACGCACAGTACGGCTGGAGCAAGTTCTTCATCGTGGTGCCGTCCGTAGCGATCCGCGAAGGTGTCCGTCAGAGTCTGCGCGATACAGAGAAGCACCTCCGAGAGCTTTACAACGGTGAGCCGATGGACTTCTTTGTCTACGACGGCAAGAAGCCTACTGAGCTTGCTGCCTTTGCCCGCAACAGCTGCCTATCGGTGTGCATCATCAATGTTCAGGCATTTATTAAAGACATAGATCCTGAGCATACCGAGGAAGAAGCCAGACGCAGCGGCAATGTGATCTACAAACCACAGGAAGACCTTCAAGGCAAGGCCCCGATCGACTTTGTGCGTGCGTGCAACCCGATCGTCATCATCGACGAGCCACAGAGCGTGGACAGCACCGAGAAGAGCAAGGCCGCGATCCGCCGACTGAATCCGATGTTCTGCCTTCGCTACTCGGCGACCCACAAAGAGCCTTACAACATGGTCTACGACCTGGGCCCAGTTGAAGCAAGACGGAAGGAACTGGTCAAGGGCATCGTGGTCACATCGGTCCGAGAGGGTGGGCTGCCCGCGGGCGCATCGATCAAATGTTTGCGTGTCGGCTACAAAGGTAACGCAAGGGTGCCTAGTGCCGATTTAGAGCTACTGGTCCTCGATAAAAATGGTACACCAAAGCTGAAGAAGGTGACCGTCAAGGGCGGAGAAGAACTCGACTCGCCGAAGGTGACCAAGGAGAACAGCGCCTATGCCGACATGCGAGTCGATGGCATCTCAATGGACAGCGGTGTTGAGATCAACATCTACGGCCAATCCCACTACTTCCTCGAAGGACAAGGCGTAGGACAGATCGACGAACACATCCTCAAGGCGATGGTCGTGAAAACGATCGAGAAACACTTGCTAAAAGAGAAGCAGCTCCAGTCGCGGCTCGCAATCGGCAAGGGCGATGGCGGCAATGACCTCGACAAACGGATCAAGGTTCTCTCGCTGATCTTCCTCGACAAGGTCGCAGACTATCGAATCTACGACGACCAAGGAAACCCGCTACCAGGCAAAGTCCACGAATGGATTGACGAAGCGTTGAGCACCTTCCGAAATGACACACGATTCAGTGGGCTACCTGCACTGGAACACGACAATACATGTTTGCATGACGGCTACTTTGCTCAAGACAAAGGGGGAAGGGCCAAGGACACGAAAGGGAATACCAAAGACGACGAGAGTGCATACGAAAAGATCATGAAAAACAAAGGCAAACTGCTCGACCCAGACGAAGCGCTACGAGTCATAGTCAGCCATTCAGCCCTGCGTGAAGGTTGGGACAATCCAAATGTGTTCCAGATTTGCAAGCTTGGCGGAGCCCAGACTGTAACTCGCCGCCGTCAAGAGCTCGGGCGTGGCTTGCGCCTACCGGTGGATGCGAGTGGTGTCCGTATTCGCGACCGGGTGATCAATGAGCTCACCGTTGTAGGGGCTGAGGACTACACCTCTTACGCCAAGGGGCTCCAAAACGAACTCCAACAAGAATGCGGTGTCGCGTTTGGTGTCGTGTTGCCACGAGCATTTGCTGAACTTTCGACGAGCGAGGGCTCAATCGGATTTGAGAAGGCCAGCCAACTTCACAAGGAACTGAAAGAAGCAGAAATTCTTGAGCCAGACAATACCCTTGCTCAAGATCCTGATTTCAAGGCGATGCCCAAGGCACTGTCGCAAATGTTCAGGCCATTCAGCGCTGAAATTGAGAAGATCCTCCTAGAGCACAAGATCGAACATCATGTTCGTCCCGACAAGCCTCATACGAAACTCAAGCTCAATAAATCACTTCTCGATCACCCTGCATTCCAGGACATGTGGGAGAAGATCTCGCGGAGAACGCGATATCGGCTCGATATCGACTCCAAGAACTTGATCAATGCCGCATCGAAATCGCTACGCGATCACTTTCTGGTTCATGACATTAGCCGAAAGGTTGAAGTCACTACAACGAATCTGAAGGTGTCTGCCAAGGGTGTTTCGTCGGGCCAGGTGCGAGAAAACAGATCAGAGAAGATCGAGCTCTCGGAGCGTTTGCCTGACCCACTAAGCTATCTGTCTGCACGGGTTGACTTAAGCCGTAAGAGTCTGTCGAGCATTCTGGCGGACTCAGGGACATTTAAGAACTTCAGTAAGCATCCTGCCCGCTATCTGGAGGACTGTACACGGCTGATCCGTCACACATTGGCATCCGAACTGGTCAAGGGGGTCACCTATGAGCCTGCTGAAGGGTCGTGCTATGACCAACGCAAGCTCAGCGAACTCGATGGCCAAGAGGTTGCTCATAGCATCGACAGGATCGTGAATCTGCCTGTTGAAGACGGTTCACCTTTGCGAAGCCTGACGCAACCGGTTGCTGTGGATTCGGGCGTAGAGCATGCCTTTGCAATGGACCTTCAGAATCGAGGTGATGTACTTTGCTTCGCCAAGCTTCCCGGCGGATTCAAGGTGCCTACTCCAGTAGGAAACTACAATCCTGATTGGGTAATCATCAAGAATGATTCTCAAGGCGAACCAAAGCTCTACCTCGTTCGTGAAACGAAAGACTCGCTCTCAGAAGAAACCCTAGGTGAGAGTGAGCGATACAAGATTCGCTGCGCAAGGAAGCACTTCAAGGCCTTAGGTGTCGATTATGCAGTATGTGTGACCTCGGATGAGATTTAGCTTGCATTTGAGATGCGTCTGAGTTCATTGCAGCCAAACCACGCGCCAAAAGCTGGCAACACACAGTCGATCGTCTCAAACAGAGATTCGGAGTTGCGGATTAGCTTAAAAACACCGCATCTCTAAGCTCTGAATACAGAGAGTCTTACGCGACCGTTTCGCCGGATTCGGCCACTACGACCCGTTCCGACCACGGAGTTTCGAAAACCCACCCAAACCTCTCAAGGGTTTGGATGGGTTTTTTCATAGACCATCCACACAAAAACAGCATGGGACGCCACGCCGCCAGAATCATCTTTGGTTTACTGCACCGCTTTGGCCAAGTCCGGTCGCATAAAGAATGGACTCGGCTTTGGGGGGCAGATTAGTTGGACGGGTCTTCGTCGAGTGCATTGACAAAAATACCGGCCCATCCTGTCATCGAGGGGGCCGGTGTAAAACTGATTGAGTTCCATCATCATTCCAGCAGCCGCTCTGAATGATCCCGCTCGACTCAGAAGGTATAAGTCGCCTGGAAGTAGAACCAGTCGATGTCTTCATCCGCACCGGTATCGGTGAAGAAATCACCCGCGAAGAAGTGCGAGTACCCGCCTTGGAGGGTCGTGTGGCGATCGACAAGATACTTGGCGGTCAGGTCGAACTCTTGACCGATATCGCTCGATGCGCCCGGAGCGGTTGCCCGCAGGACGCCGCCGCCGGCGTTGTAGACGGAATCATTATCGCTCGAACGGGTGAAGTTGTGAATCTCGGCTTTGATGAGCACCTTCTTGTGAGGCTTGAACGAGAGCCCGGCGGAAAGATCCGTCACATTCTGGCGACCGATCAGGTCCATGTATCCGTTGTAGGCATGACCCAGAGGGAAGAGCTGGTTGAAGGTCTCGACATCGCCATCGCTGGCGTTGTCATCGCCCGAAGCGTAATCAAACCCGACATAGACCTTCGGCTTCCAGTCCGAATCAAAGGCGTAGTAGACCTGCGAGGCGAACATATACGCATTGATGCTGGCCGAGCCGACATCGCCGAACTGATACGCGCCCTCAAAGTCATACCCAAAGTTCGATTCGCCGAACTTGCCAAAGAACCGAGCGCCGATGGTATGGCGCTCTTCGATGCCCGATGTGCCGTTGAATGTGACAGCCGCATCGGTTTCGAGCCCGAGGTAATACAGATCAACGCCGATGCTGTCGTTGCTTCCCATTTTTCCGGTCGCGTAGATGCCCCAGAAATCTGGCCCGGCGTTCCAGTCATTGAAACTGTATTTTTTGACCGGTGTGTAGCGTGTATAGAACGCATCTGCACGCCAGCCTTTGTATTCGATGATCGCACGCCCGCCGTCCCATGAACGCTGGGAGTTCGACCAGGGCAGTGTCGAGACGAGTCGCTGCTTGCCAAAGAGCAAGCCTTGGCGTCCGAGCCGGAAGGTGATTTTGTCATCGGCGTCGCCGAAGGGGAAGGAGATGTCGGCGAAGGCGTTTTGGAGGTCGAGTGAATCGGCATCGAGCCCACGAACGCCTCCGGCCAGATCACGGTCGGTCGAGAGGGCACTCTCGCCTTCGATAAACACACGGAAGTTCTCGCCGAAGTTCCAGTCGGTGTGGAGTTGGAACCGGGAGAGCGTGAATGAATCATCCGCGGTCGATGCGGGAGAGAATCCGAAGGATTGCCATGCTTCGGATCGCAGCCGGAGCGAACCACCAACACCGACCCATGACGAACCGTCGTCATTGAGTTTCATCCGCTTGATGCCGTCCCAGTAGTCGTCGCCTTGTTCTGGATCAAACCCGGACCAGTCCTCGTCGAAGCGGAGCGTTTTGAACTTTGGATAGGTGACGCCGGCGGGCTCATCTTGGTTCGTTTCATCATCTGCCAGCGTAAGGGGCGTGACGATCCCGATCGCGCATGTCCCGATCAATGCAGCGCGTATGAGCTGTTGAATCTGATTCCTATTGTGCGTGTTGCGTTTCATTGCAGCCTCCAGGCCTTTCCGATATGAAAACCCGCGTGGTGCACGCCGAACACTCGACGCTGATCGCCTCGCGGGCGAAATGGTGTTGTCTAATCTCGTCATCACTCAATGCTCTATTCATGGCCGATGAGTGAGTTCCTATCGATTTGTCGGCGATCTGGGGAGATCGTTCCATTGATTCGTCGCTTTATTCAGGACATTTTTATGCTTATTCAAATAGTGTGCAAAACCATCCTGTTTTCGGTTCATTTTCCGTTTCTCTCACACAACAAAATACACAGGAACATTCCTGCTCAGCCACATCCCCCACCACAACCAGAAGCCCCCGGGGCACCGGGGATTGAATCGGCGAGTTCGCACAGCGCCTGGTAGTAGGTATCGGGTTCAAGCCCAACAAGGGTTGCGCCGAAATGCTCAGCGTCCTCGTGGGACACGATCTCCCCGTAGTTAATCGAGGGGATGTGGTATGCAATGAGCATCGCCCAGGCTTCTGGCTGATGCTCGAAATATGGATGAATGCACAGGCAGAACCCCGCTGATGGGTGATCGCCAAGCGGGAGCGGGATCGCAAACTCGCCCGGCTCAAGCGGCTCATCATCAAACCGGATGCTCACCGGATACCGAACAAAGTCAGCATCATCGAGCATCTTGAGAATCGTCTCGGCGTCGATGTACATCCCGTGCGCAAGCCGGGCGTTCATCGCTTTCTCGCCGAGGTGGTCCTTGAGCGCGACGCGTGCATCTTGTTCGGTGAGTTGGCGTGCCATCGTATATATCCTTGGAAGTCAAATCATCGGGAAGCATCAGCGACCGATTTCTCGATCGCTGATGGATCAATCAATCTTTGTTATACCGGGCCTTGAACTCATCGGATGCCTTCTTACGGGCTTCCGATTCTTCCTTGTCCATCTTGCCCAAGAACCATTTGTGGTCATCGGAATGGAGCACCTCGTCGAGCTTGGCATCGAGTGCCTTGGCCGCTTCGACCTGTGCAGAATCATCCGACTCGAGCCCATGCTCGATGAGTTCACGGAGTTCTGGGATGAACTCCGAGTACCAGTTGCGAGCGATCTCGTAGGTCCCGTGCCAGTGGGTGTAATCCGGCGCCATCATCGCAGCCCCGTGACGGGCCCGGCGCCCTTCATGATGCCAAATCTCGAACCATGTGAAGTCGATCTTATTGGCAAAGGGCACACTGCTCTTGAGCGGCTTGGCGAGTTTCATTAAGTCGGTGCCGGGACGGGTGAACTTGTCATTGACCAACTCGACGAGCCCGTCGTACTGGACATAGAAGTTCTCGACCCATTGGGTCTGGTGACAGCTCAGACAGACATCCTTCATGTTCTCCCGGCGGACCTGCCAGGGCACATTGGCTCCGGGGAGCCCCATCTTGGCATCGGCCACCTCTGGGCGCACCGAAATCGCGGGACGGTTGTTCCAACTGATCCGCATGCCGACATCATGGGTCACCGCCTGATTCTTGGTCTGGGACATATGACAGGTCGCACAGGTCGGCGCTGCCCAATAGTCCTCGCCAACGATCCATTTCTCGTTATCCAGATTCATCTCATCAATCTTCGAGAAGAAGTTGATGCCATGCTTGGATTCTTCGTAGATCTCTTTCTGCGGATGGTCTGGGCCCAGATGGCACTTGCCGCAGGTGTCTGGGTGACGCGCCTGGGCAACCGAGAAGTCATGGCGTGTATGGCACGCGTTGCATGATCCTTCAGAGCCATCAGGATTCAATCGCCCGATCCCTGAGTTGGGATAGGTCGCTGGATCGAGCTTGCCCCCGGGGAGCACCTTGATCTCGGTGCCGTGGCATTGCCAACACCCATTGGCCGCCGCTGCCGAGACCCCTCCCGGGAACCCGATGGTGACCATACCCTTGTTCCCCTCCACGACTTCGGCGAGCACATTATCGAGCGAACCCAAAATCCGTCCTGCCTTGGCGTGATGCGAGTTGCTGAACTCTTCGACTTCCTTGGAGTGGCATCGTGCACAGTCCTTTGGCGTGACGAGGACCGAGATCGTCGTCCCCTCATGCTTGAAGGCATCGACATCATCTTGATTGGCCTGATGGCACTCGTAGCACCCGACATTGCCCCGATAATGCTTGCTCGAACCCCATTGCTGATAGAGCCCCGGGTTGAGCTTCTGGTGGCATTCCAGACAGCTCTTCGATTGGTTGGACATTTCTGCGGGTGCGAAGATTTGTCCCATTGCCGACGGGGCAAAGGCACAGATCAGCGCGACCAGCAACAGTTTATTGCGTTTCATAACCATCTCCTTTTCACGGCGTGACGCCAGCCGTTGTCTTCAGTTTGGGTTCGGGTTCGGTGTGATACACCGTGTCCACAGTGAGTTCGCCATACAACACCGGGATCGTCACACGAACGAGGATCGTGTAGATCAAAAGCCCAAAGGCCCAGATGCCGGTGCAGACTAAGATTTCATTCATGGTGGGGACATATTCCACCAACTCGCCGATCGGCGAAGGGACAAAGGCGGGCACAATGAGCCCCATGCCCTTCTCGATCCAGATGCCCACAATCATCGCCACACATGCCGCGTTGAGTATCCACCGCTTTTTACTCATCGGGGTAAGCAACGCAACAAGCGCGAAGGTGTTGAGCGCGATCGCCGACCAGATCCAGGGGACCAGGGCGGCGTTGCCGTCGAGCCCGAAGAAGAGGTACCGGGCCGAGACCGAATGCGCGGTGCCGGTGTAGAACTCGGTAAAGACCTCGGACCCGAGCAGGAACATGTTGATCCCCAGCGCGATGGTGACGATGCCTTTGAGCGTGCCGATTGCTTTTTCGGATACCGGATACCCGGTGCTCGCTTTGATGACCTGAAGCGTCAGGATAATCAACGCGGGCCCGGCAGCGAAGGCCGAGGCGAGGAACCGGGGCGCGATCACCGCACTGTTCCAGAACGGGCGAGCCCCGAGCCCGGAATACAGGAAGGCCGTCACGGTATGGATACTGATCGCCCATGCGATCGCGATAAACACGAAGGGGATATAAAACTTCTTGGTCGGCGTGCGCTTGTTATAGGCGCAGTAGATGAGATACCCACAGATATGCAGATTGAGCAACAGGTACCCATTGAGCGCGATCACATCCCAGGTCAAGATCGAGATCGGGAAGTTGAACCGCAGGAGCATGTGATGGAACCGGTCAGGGCGACCAAGATCAGCCATAATAAAGAGCAGGCACATGATGATGGCGACGACGGCGAGGAGTTCGCCGAAGATCACCAGATTGTGGAGTTCCTTATTCTTATAGACATACACCGGGATCACGAGCATCACCGCTGCAGCCGCCACCCCGACGAGGTAGGTGAAGTTGGCGATGTAGAGCCCCCAGGAGACCTGATCGGTCAATCCGGTGGTGCCGAGCCCTTGAACAAACTGCTTGGCATAGGCATTGAGCCCAAAGAGCGCGATCACCGAGAGGGTGAACATCCAGGTGTAGTATTTCCAATCGCCAACAAAGCTCAGCCGAAAGCATCGCCAGATAAACCTTGGGTATTCACGGATCAGGTCTTTCATGACTCACCCTCCATCGGCGCGCCCGTTGGCACCCGCTCATTGATCGGATCGCGTTCATCGAAGTAATAGAAGAACCGCGGGAGTGTCCCGACATCCGCCTTGAGCACAAAGACCCGCTTGGTTTCGAGGATTTTGCGGACATCGGACTCAGGGTCGAGCACATTGCCAAACTTGCGAGCGCCCGTTGGGCAAACCTCAAGGCACGCGGGCATTTTGCCCTCGCGGGTGCGGTGGAGACAGAAATGACACTTCTCCATCACGCCCTTCTGGCGCGGGCGATTCGAGAGATAGCTCATGTTTGGATTGATCTTCTCTTTGGGAATCTCAGGCTTGGTGAAGTTGAATCTTCTCGCCCAGTATGGGCACGCCGCTTCGCAGTATCGGCACCCGATGCACCAGTCGTAATCGATCACGGTGATGCCATCGGGCTCTTGCCAGGTCGCTTCAACCGGGCACACCTTGACACAAGGCGGATTGGCGCACTGGTGGCACTGGATCGGCATGTAGTAATGATCTTCATCGGGGACGGTTGGGCGATCGTAATGATGGTTGCCCTGCTCGATATCAGTAGTGCCTCGGGGCATCTCGAGCACCCGGATGTATTGAATCTCCGGGCTCCGTGACTGGTTGTTTTCTTCCACGCACGCATGGACACACTTTCGGCAGCCGATACACCGGGTCAGATTCAATGCGTAAACAAACTCCACGCCGTCCATCGGCTTGATATCGCGAATATTTGGGCGAACATCGTATCGTTTCTCGACCTCATTCGAGATCCTCGTCAGTGCCGACGCCATCTCCTTGCCGTCCATCTCTTTGTAGTGCTTTTGGATGAACTTGGCGACAGAGAAATCATCGGTATCGGTGAGTTCTCGCAGTGGGCTCAGCGAGGCGGCGATCGCGGCGACCGCGCCGGTTGCTGCGGTGCCTCGGCGGAGAAAGCTCCGCCGGGTCATCCCCGGGCGGGTCGTGTAGCTGCGTGTGCCACACCCACATCCATCTTGCTCACCGGGCGCCTGATTGTTCATAATGGGAAGTTTCATTCGTGATCCCCCCCGTGCTCTTGGGATGATTTGTGCGCATCGTTGTCGATCAATCGCCAACGCTGGAGCGGGTTGCGCTCATCAATTGTTTCATGCTCGCCCGATTGATCGCCCATCCGGAGGGTGTTGGGCCCTCGCAGCGGGACCATCGGCTCATAGGCAGGGCTATGAGGCTCATGGCACTGCGAGCAGGTGAGTTTGGTTGCTTCACCCAGGTCTGTGTCCCAGTAGCCGATGGTCTTGCCGTGGGATCCGAGTTTCCAATCGTTATAGATCGGGCCATGACACTGGGAGCAGAGCAACTCGACCCGGTCAAACCCGATGGCCTCACCATTGCGGAGGACGAGTTTTTCGCGATTGTCCTGATCGTGGCAGTTGAGGCAAGAATCGTTGATCCCATGCTCAAGCACGATATTGGTGTGCTGGGTCAGTTCCCGATCCGGTGCCCGGGCGTTCTCGAAGAGCCCGTGGCAATCATTGCAGCGTTGGTCATAGGTGCCCAGATTGACCATCGGCGGGTCGGCCAGAGCGACCCGGAACGCGCCGGGGACGATCTGCTCGGTGGGGATAATTGGTTGATCGACGACGGGGATATCCACATTCGAGGGCATCATGGCCATCAGGACAGCCACGATCAGGAACCCGATTCCGACGAAAAAGCCAGCGATCGGAGGCTTGCGAGTTGGTGGTTGAGATGCATTCATCCTCTGATATCCTCCATATTCATGCCCGAACGAGCCCTATTGCAGACACTCGTATCGTCATTCTACTTCCAGCATAACAAGAATTTCCTGCCATTGCGGACATTCCGGTGCTTATTTTGTTTTTTTCTTGCCTGGTAAGAATACCAGAAGGGCCCCGGCGGTTGAGCCATCCTGAACCGCCAGCCCAAGGCTCAACACCAAATACAGGCATGAAACGGGAGGGAGTTGCCCACCAAGTGGTGAACACTGATTCGCTCAACCATCTCAAGTGTTTACTGTACCAGATCATGCCAGAGCCTGTGCCATTCGGATGGCTCAGAGTCGCTAAGATGGTGCCGGGTAAGGATGCCTGCAGGGGAGCTTGATTTGGATCTTTGGAATGTACTCTTTGATATCTTGATTCTCCTCTCGACCGCGCTGGTGCTTGGGGTGATCTGTGAGAAGCTTCGCCAGAGCCCAATTTTGGGATACCTGGCTGCTGGAACACTGCTCGGACCCAATGCCTTTGAACTCATTTCAAGCTCGTCCGAGGTCAGCGCCGTCGCCGAGCTCGGCGTCGCGCTCCTGCTCTTTACCATCGGGCTCGAGTTCTCGTGGGCCCGCCTGCGCCTGCTGGGCCCGGCAGCCCTGTGGGGCGGATCGGCGCAAGTTGTGTTCACGCTCGGAGTGGGTGCGGGCGGGGCGGCACTCTTCGGCGTCTCGATGCGGACTGCATTGGCGATCGGGGCGGTGCTTGCGCTGAGCAGCACCGCGTGTGTGCTTCGGCTTCTCGTTGCTCGCTCTGAGCTCGAAAGCCATCATGGGCGACACGCGCTGGGTATTTTGTTGATGCAGGACATCGCGGTGGTGCCTTTGGTTCTGCTGGTGACGATCCTTGGCGGAAAGGGCTCGCTCGGGGAGGTCGGGATTGATATTTTCAGATCGCTGAGCCTGGCATTCGTGCTCGTCGGCGTGCTCTATGTCGTGCTCAAATGGGTCGTGCCCAAGGCGCTGGCGTTTGAGTCCATGAAAAAGAACCGGGATCTCCCGATTCTGCTCGCGATCGTGACCGGGCTCGGCTCGGCATGGGGGTCGCACAAGCTCGGCTTATCGCCCGCGCTGGGCGCATTTGTCGCGGGGATGATCTTGGCCGAGTCGCCGTTTGCGACACAAATTCGTGCGGATATCGGTTCGATCCGGACCCTGCTCGTCACACTCTTCTTCAGTTCCATCGGCATGCTCGGCGACCCGGCATGGTTCGCCAATCATCTCCCCGCGGTGCTTTCGCTCGTCGCGGCGATCGTCATCGGCAAGGCACTGATTATCTGGATCACCCTGCGCGCATTTCGGCTCACCCACACCAACGCGCTCGCTGCGGGGATCTGCCTAGCGCAGGTCGGGGAGTTCTCCTTCGTGCTCGCAGCGGTCGGTCGCGGGACGGTGATTGACGACGAGCTCTTCTCGCTGATTATCTCGGCGACGATCACCACCTTGTTCCTCACGCCTTACCTCGTCGCGATGGCACCGGGCGGGGCGGCGATGATTGTCAAGCTGATGAGCCGATGGCGGATCATCAAACCCGAACCGATGAGCACCGCCGAGAAGCCGACAACGCCCGGCGATCATCTGATTATCATCGGGTTCGGCCCGGCAGGGCAAGCGGTGGGCGAATCGCTCAAGGACATCGACAAGCAAGTGATGGTGATCGATCTGAATCCAAACACCATCGCCGAATCGAATCGAATCGGACTCGATGGCACCATCGGTGATGCAACGCAGGGCGATGTGCTCGAACATGCCGGCGTCGAATCGGCAGCAGCGGTCATCGTGGCGATTCCGGATCCGTCAGCCGCGATCGCAACGGTGAAACTGATCCGCACGCTCTCGCCCGAGGTCTATATTTTGGTCCGCGCACGATATCACCGCTATTTTTCAGGGCTCGAAGCGGTGGGTGCCAACGAAGTCATCGATGAAGAACAACTCGTCGGCACCCGGCTCGCCGAGCGACTCCGTGACCACCTGGGCAAACCCGAGCAATAAATATCCATATCACACCGATTGAATCGTTGCCTTTGATTCAACGAGTTCGCAGGCGAGCGTGTTGATCGCTCGGATCAACACCTCGATCGATTGGGCGTATTCATCGAGATGCAGATGCTCGATCGGGGTGTGATCGAGCGAACTGTCGCCCGGCCCATAGGCGGCGATGGGGCATTGCCAGATCGGCGCGACGACATTGAGATCGGCGGTACCCGTCTTGAGCTTGGGGCGAGGCGTGAACCCGAGCGATCGGATCGCTGAGGACAGTGCGCGAACGACGGGGTCGTTGCGGGTGCTCGCGTGGGCGTACTCGGCTCCGGAAAACTCGATGGTGATGCGCTCGGAGGGCAACGATTCAAGCAGCGCGATGAGTTCATCGGGCCCCATCGTCGGCGGGAGCCGGAACCCGGTTTCAAGAATCGCCTGCTGAGTAAGCCCATCGCATGACGATGACATCCCTTGAATGCTCGCCTGGATTTGATCGAACGCCCGGGTCGGACGGGCGTTGAACGCATCGACGCGCTGCCCCACCACCCCCCACCACGCGAAGAGTTCATCACTCGCTGACGGATCCTTGCCCGCGGAGTGGGTATTGGGACACTCGGCGGCCACCCTTGCGAGGAGCCGACCTTTGTATCCGAGTGTGACGCCTTGTGCGCTGCTGGGTTCGCCGATGATGCAGGCATCGGGTCGCCATTGCTCAACGAGATGACGAGCGCCAATCGAGCCGGGGGCTTCTTCGCCTACTGCCCCGGCAACCGTCAATCGAACCCCATCGGGCAACTCAACGCGCGACGCAGCGATGAGCATCGCGGCGAGCGGACCTTTGGCATCAACCGATCCGCGACCGTGGAGGATGCCGTCTTCGATGCGGACGGGGATGTCGCCGGGCACGGTGTCGATGTGCCCGAGCAGGACGATATGAACCTCGGCATCATCGGCCGATGCGCCACGATGGGCGATGGCGTTGCCGACCTCGTCAATCTCAGTCTCGAATCCAAATGAATCTGCATGGCGTACAACGACCTCGGCAGCGGGTTGTTCGCTGCCTGAAAAACTCTGGGCGGACACAAGATCGAACAACAACTGGACTTCTTCGTTCATAACGCGACTCCCTGCACAAAGGTTGTCCCCGCCCCGGCCCGGGCGCGTTCGATTGGGCGAATGCCACCCGCCGAGCCGATGGTGACGCGGGGAACGCCGCCGACGATGGCCTCTTGGGCTGCGAGCACCTTGTTCTTCATCCGCCCCTTGGCTGCACCTTGTGCCTCTTCGAGCGTGGAATGCTCGACCGTTTCAATCAGTGAACCTGGATCGGTATGATCGCGCAGTAATCCCGCGACATTGGAAAGCAGCAAGAGTTCATCGGCCTGCAATGCCCGTGCCGTTGCCGAGGCGGCCCGATCGGCATCGACATTGATCGCGATGCCCTCGGGCGTCATCGCCGGCGGCGTCAACACCGGCACACGCCCGGCATCAAGAAGCAGATTGAGAAAGTCGGCATCGACCGAATCGACCCTGCCCGAGAGATCGTCGCGGATGATGATCGTGCGTCCGTCTTCGACTGCGCGGATCGCTGACTTGCGCGAGCCGATCCAGATGCCCGCGTCGATCCCCGAGAGCCCGATCGCATCGACGCCTGCGCTTCGGAGGTGTTCGACGATGGTCTTGTTGACCTTGCCGCAGTAGATCATCTTGAAGATGTCGAGTGTCTGCCGATCGGTTCGTCGGCTTTGATTGCCGCTCGGGCTGATGATGGTTCGGGTCGGATGCCCGAGTGCGTCGGCGAGTAGATTCGTTTCGTGCGAGCCGCCATGGACAAGCACAACTCGGCTCCCGGCGTTGGTGAGCTCGGCGATTTCGGCGGTCAGGGCGGTCGGGTCGATGCCCTCGCCGCCTCCGACCTTGATGACGATGGTGTGGGGGGTGGTCATTGAAATATCCTTATGCAGGGTGGAGCCCGGGGAAGGCAAGCCCGGCGGCTTCGTTAAAGCCCAGTGCGATGTTCATGGATTGGACCGCCGAGCCGGCTGCCCCCTTGACGAGGTTGTCGATGGCGCACAGGGCGATGATCCTGCCCGATCGTTCGTCGATCGCAAACCCGACATCGGCGTGGTTCGATCCGACGACGATGCGTGGATCTGGAAATCGGTTGGGCCCTGAACGGTCGGCCACGATGCGGACGAATGGCTCGTCTTTGTAGGTCTGGCGATAGAGTTTCCAGAGGTCTTTGGTTTCGAGTCGCTCGGTCGGTTCGATGTGGGCGGTGCAGAGCACGCCTCGCACCATGTCGATCGCGGTGATGGTCGCATCGAGATCGAACTCGCCGAGCGATTGGAACACTTCAGCGAGATGGCGATGCCCCGATGGCGAGTAGGTCCGTGCCGTACGGGCGCGGACGGGGTGATGCGAACCTGCGCTGGACTCGGCCCCGGCTTCGGATGAGCCGACCTTGAGATCAGCGATCGCCCGCTTAATCAATCCCGCTCTTGCCAGTGGTAGCAGCGCGAGGGTCATCGCGGTGGCGTTGCACCCGACGCCTGAGATCAGACTTGCGCCACCGAGTTGATCGCGGGAAACTTCAGGCAGCCCGTAGGTCGCCTCGGCGAGGGTTTCGGGTGATGGATGGGCCTCGCCATACCACGATCGGTAGTTATCTGCGTCGCGCAGCCGAAAGTCGGCAGAGAGATCAATCACCAACGGGGCGAGCGCTCGCCAACGATCAATCTCGCCAGCTGCCTTGCCATGAGGCATGCACAAGAACAACACATCGCACGGCTCGATCTCATCGGGCGTGCAATACAGCGTATCGACATGCCCGCGCAGGTTTGGATGCGAGCGATGGATCGGCTGACCCTTGAGCCTGCGCGACGAGACCTGGGCGATCTGGGTCTGCGGGTGCCCGTGCAAGAGTCGCAGGAGTTCGCCTCCCGTATAGCCCGAGCCGCCGACGATGGAGATGCGAGTCGTCATACCGATATCTCCGATTCAACTCGTGCCTCTTCAGCGATCTGCACCACATGGCGGGCGACGAGTTCGGGGATATTCACCCCGGTCGTCTCGGTCGAGTTACGGAACTCCATCGAATGGTTGAGTTCATTGACCAGCAACCCACGCTCGGGGCATTCGAGCAGATCCACCGCCACGATATCCGCTTGCGTCGCAGCAGATGCGTTGATGCAGATCTCTCGAAGCTCAGCGGTCAACTCGATCCCCTCAGCCCGCGCGCCGCGGGCGGTGTTGGTCACCCAGTGCTCGCTCGATCGGGTGATGGCTGCGATGGGCTCGTTGCCGACAACAAACACGCGGATGTCTCGCCCGGGCTTGTCGATGTGCTCTTGGACATAAAACACCTGCTGCTGGACGGAGCCGAGCAGTTCGCGGTGTTCGAGGATCGCCTCGGCAGCGTCCCGGTCATTGACCCGCGCAACCAATCGACCCCACGACCCGACCGTCGGCTTGATGACCGCCGGATACCCGATGTGCTCGATGGCTTCGAGCCCAGAGCGGGCATTGGTCGCGACCCGAACCGCAGGCGTCGGCACGCCAGCCCGAACGAGCGCGAGCGTCGTTGCGAGCTTGTCCGAGCATATCTCGATCGCACCGAGCGGGTTGACACACCGGATGCCAAAGTGTTCGAGCATTTCGACAGCGACGAGCGTGTTGGTCAGGCTCACCGAGCGATCGATCACCGCATCGTAATCTCCCCACTCGACCCCTCCCTCAAGGGGATCGAGCGGGTTGAAAACGACCGTCCGCAGATCAATCGGCGTGCATTGCACACCAAGGTGCTCAAACGCATCGAGCAGCATCCGTTCTTCGGTGCGCAATCGGGTATAGGTCATGGCAATATTCATCGTTGACTCCTTCATTCGAGCATATGGACCGAAAAAACAGGCTTATTCGCCCCAGTCTTCTTCGACTTCGGGCGCGAGTTCGAGGGTGATAGGGTCGGCGCAGATCACTTCGAGCTCGGCAGTGCAGTCGGTGCAGTTGGCGATCTCGCCGTTGAGCGGCGAGCGGTCGAAGACGACCGCTGCGTCACATTCCGGACAGGTTGCTTCGATGGTTGCTGCTGGTGCTGATGGCTGGTTCATGGCTGGTTCTCCTTGGTGGTTGAAACGAGTTTGTAAAAGGACATACAGAAAAACACCCCTGATTATGCGTCAGGGGTGCGTTTGTTCTTGGGCTTGGTTGTTGAACTCGCTTAGCTCATACACACCTCGACCAACATCGCAACCCAGACGCGTTTGGCGTCTTTGGCTTTCGATTTGGTCGATTTCATGTTGGTGTGGAACTGGTTCATAGCGGGTGACTGTATTCGGTATCGGGTATTTGTCAAACCAAATCTGAGTTTATTCGAAAAAATTTCATTACCGACCGGCCGTGCTCAAATGGATATCTATACAAAAAAACGCTGCAACCTGATGAGTGCAGCGTCTCGGGAATGGGCGTAATTGCCCCCGAACATCCCCCACTAGCAACTCAGAAACGCCGATTCCAACAACCGGCGGCGCAGAATGCGGCGCACTTTCTGATGAATCACCCACAGTGAGCCGATCAGACCCTGCGCTCGATGAGTTGATCCGGGCATGGCCGACACTCAGCGAGTGGGCGCAGCGGAAAATTGGTAAGATTGTTAAATCAAATACAGAATAACAAACACAGCTATCAAGACATATAGATTCAAATCGGAGTTCAAGACTATCTACTTTCCAGCGATGAGTCGTTTTTTGAGCATCCGAATGTGGCACTCCATTATCCCCTTGCACTCGCGATTGTCATCGTAAATTGCCTCCCAGTCAGCTCCGTTCCTTGGTTCTCGGAACGGCGGAAGCGCAGCAATCTCCGCCTCCAACTGCTGAATCTGTTTGGGTATCTCGGAGAGTGGGATCATGCCTCGTTGGGTCTGTAGCTTCCCGACTTTGCGTTCCATTTAAAACTCCTTCATGTTGATTCTGAGATGGAACTTCAAACACATCCCGTCAGCGACAAGAGCTTTGTTCAACATCGTTTGTATAAACACGGGTATCAGGCATCTCTATCGGCCTTCCGCAGAGCATTATAGACATTTCTTCGCGTGACAACGGGTGCTTCATATTGGCACACCGATTACATCGCGCGCACGCGCGTGCGTAGTGCTCCCACCCGGCCAAGAAACCGTGCTTGTAGACATTCAGGCCCGTTCTTGATTCATTCGTAGCAGATTGCCGAGGATCAACTGCTCGACCTCTTCGCGGCAACGATCCAGTCTTGAAGAAACATAAACAAAATCTACAAGGCATCCGGCAAATCCAAGTCTGGGACACGCGAGAATGGGATACGCATGGGGGCAGCAGCTCTCGTATTGTGCATCGACCCCATGTACACCTTCGCGTGACCGTACTTAGCGTTGATCGAGTCCATCGTATGGGCCAACTCGGTTGTCTTGCGATCCTGTTCAAACAACGGCTGCTCAACACAACGATCGCGCACAAGCCCACTGAGCGTCACGCCGATGCAGAAGATGAACTCAGCTCCCCGTCTAGCCCACAAAGCATCGAGATGATGCAGGAGCCGAATAGTGCATTGGCAGGGTTCAAGGTTCTGGTAGACCGACCATGAAGGGTCATCCATCGGACGCACTTGGAGTGTGATTTTGGTACACCAATACTTCTCCGCTCTCAATCGCGTCGCTGCTTTCATCAGCAGCCTAATGGCAACCGATCGAGCCGATTCACTCGGTCGAAGATCAGGGGCTAGCACATGTTGATGCCCGATGTTCTTGCGTTTGGTGGGCTTTATCCAAGGGTCATGCCCATGTAGCCACTCCCACCATGTTTCACCGAGGATTGATCCCCACGCCTCCCTCAATCGTCGTTTGCTGGCTCCACAGAGTTGGGGCATGGTGTAGATTCCATGTGAGCGAAGGCGTGCATGGATGCCGTGACTGATGCCAGGCAGGTCGGTCATTTCAAGGGTGTACAAACGCTCTGGTAGTTCGTGGGGTTCGATCACCACCATGCCATCTGGCTTGACCATCTCACCAGCGGTCTTGGCAAGCATGGCGTTGGGGGCAATCCCAATCGAGCACCGGAGCCATTCGCCAACTTGCTCCCGAATCGCAGCTTTCATATCCATTGCAAGCTGCCGGTAGACAGCAGGATTCCGATCAGGGCCACGAAGACGGATACTCATTTCATCAATGGAGTGGACTTGAGCAACGGGGTGAATCGTCTCCACGGCTTCGATGATGCGGTGGTGAAACTTGATATAGACCTCGGGGCGAGAGAGCACGACATGGATGGATGGGCACCGGTCGCGTGCTTGGCGAACACCCGTTCCCGTCTTGATGCCGTGTGATTTTGCCTCATAACTTACTGCAATACAGCATGTTGTCTCGCAATCATTGGGAATCACCCCCACAGGCTGCCCACGGAGTTCGGGGTGTACCTGCTGCTCCACAGAGGCAAAGTACGAGTTCATATCTAGGAAAAGAACCATGCCTAAAGAATACCAAACAGACAAGCCTTGTCAAGCCTCTTTGTTGGTCATGTGCTTCTCGTTCAGAGGGAGGGCAAACACGAAATATCACGACACAAACACCCGAAGACGCTCTGTTGGCCTGATTCTTGCTTCGCGCGCCCGCGCGTACTGGTCCCACAAATACGAACAATCGGCGTTTCTAGCCTATCACGCCCGTTCTTGATTCAGCCGTAACAGATTCCCGAGAATCAACTGTTCGACCTCTTCGCGCCGTTCGATCAGCGGATGCCCCTCGGGCAAGGGTTGACCCGCGCCGGTCTCCTCGAAGACCTCGGCCCATGCGGTGTCCCAATCACCCTCGGGATCGACAGCGGCGTAGGCGGCGAGGACGGCTTCATCAAGAGCCTTGTGGGCGAGCCGGAGCCAAGTTGGGCGTTCGTTGTAGAGATTCGTCAGGGTTCTCTTCTTGAGTTTGGAGTCCTTAGCGCACGCGGCATCAATCGCGCTCTGGCGGATCAATCGCTGGGCTTCCTCGCCACTCACCGCCAGCACATCGGCGAAATCGTCCTCGCTGTCAATCCGGTCGGCGATCGGTTGCACCCACTCGGGCGGGTTGAGCCATCGTTCGCGCTGCTCGTTGAGGGTTGCGGCGGCCTCGCCGATCGCATCGTGGAGCGGGCGTTGGGGATCACCCTCGCCCGGCTCATGCCCCGGCGACCACGGGAGGGGGAAGGTCTCGAAGCAGGTGGTGGGCGTGTAGCGGAACCCAGATTCGGCTTCACGGAGCTGCGTGCCTTGTCGGCGTGCCCAGAGTTCGTGGATGCTGCTGTGGAGGGTGCCGAAGAAGTAGTCGTCGGAGCGGGCGAAGGCGAATAAACCATCATCTGGCAAATCGTGCGTTGGTGCCCATCGGTACAACCTATGTACAGAATGGCGAGGGGTGGCGATTACTCTTGATTTTTCACTACAAGCAGCTCTCATACCAGAGCGAGTTTCTGCATGACGCCACCAGTTGATCCTGTATGCATCGCGTTTGTTTTTCTCTCTTGCAGGAAAGACTCGATCTTGTGAAATCTTGAATGGTAACTCATATTGACACGCTTCTTCGAGCGTTGTATTCACACCAAAATCAATAATCCAAGCACCACTCGGTCTACCGCCAACAGTTCGGCCTTGAAACCAAGGCGAAACTACATCAATATTTGGCTTACCATTTGGATTACCTGATTCAGCTAAAACTTCTCTTGCCTCAGTGTTAGGGAGCTCAAACTTCCCGGCTTTTTTCGTACCAATCCAAGCAACTTTTTTATTGCATTCCATCGCCTTTGATACAGAAATATCAACGCCCGCACGAAGCGTAGATGGGATAGACAAAACGGGCATTCCGTCAAGCATCGCTTGCTCATCAGTTGAAACTGTGAAACATACGATTGAGATATGCACCGCTGCTCCATCCAACACCCAATCTAGATCACCATGCGCATCAAAAATGTACCCAGCGTCGATCACTCTTTCTAGAACGGTGCGATTTGTTGAGCCACGGATTGCTTGGGTGGCAAGTAAACCAAAGCGTGATTGAGTATTCGCTGTCATTTGATCTGATGCTTTAGCAAACCAGTAACAACATAAATCGCTGAAGTTCGGGATGTCGTATTTACTCCAGAGCGCATCCCGATACTCCGTTCCCAGCCTTTCCCAGATCAAAGAACCGCCCAAAAACGGCGGGTTCCCAACGATAAAATCTGCCTCCGACCATTTCGCTTGTCCCAAACACTTCGCCCCCTCGCGCCACACGCTGATTCGCTCGCCGTTTTCATCGGCCCATGCCAGAATCGCGTCTCGGTTTTCGATGGTGTCGATGGGTTCGAGGATGGGGTCTCTGGGGGCGTTGAAGCCGTTGTCTCGCATCCATTGGAGGTATCCGATCCAGATGGCGACTTGGGCGAGTTCGGAGGCGTAGGGGTTGATTTCGATGCCGAGGAGTTGGGTAGGGCGCACGCGGGGGAGCAACCCGGCACCGATTTCAACGCGCGATGCGTAGAGGATGACTTCTTTTTCGAGGAAGAGGAGTTGCTGGATGGCGACATAGAGGAAGTTGCCCGAGCCGCAGGCGGGGTCGAGGACGCGAACGGAGGCGAGTTTGGCTTGGAACCCATCGAGCAGGTTGGCGATTTCGGCATCGGCCTTTTTCTTGGTGGCCGGTGTTTTTCCCTTGCGTCGGCGTTCGAGCTGGGTGTCGATCTGCTCTTTGGTCTCTACCCACTGCTTGCGGAGCGGGCGCACAATCACCGGCTCAATGACAAGCATGATGTCTTCCCGGCTGGTGTAGTGCGCCCCGATCTGCGATCGTTTGGAGGGATCGAGCGAACGCTCGAAGAGCGTGCCGAGGATCGACGGTTCGATGACCGACCAGTCTTGGATGGCCGCGTCGATGAGGATTTCGATTTCGTCGGAAGTGAGTTCGATGGATTCGGCGTTGTCGAAAAGCCCGCCATTGAAGTAGCTGATTTCGTCTACGCCGAAGTCCCCGCCGATGCGCATGGCATCGAAGAGTTGATCCATTTGCTTTTTGAGCCGGGCGGGGTCATCTTTGGATTTGGTCAGGACGCGCTCGAAGAGACCTTTAGGGAGGAGTTCCACATCCTCAGCAAAGAGACAGAACATGACCTTCATCAGGAAGTGTGCCGCATCGTGCGGCTCATGCCCGCGATCACGCAATGCCTGGGCAATGGTGCCGATCTTGGCGGCAATCTTCTCGGTGATCGCGGCGACGGTCTCGGTGGGCTTGAAGGACTCGGGATCGGTGAACACCCGTTTGAGGAGGGTGAGCGTGCCGGGGTCGGAGAGTTGATCGAGGGTGAAGGTGAAGACCTCGGGTTTGTAGCCGGTGAAGTTGGTATGGATTTCGTAGTTGGTGATGTCGCTGACAATCATCAGCGGCGGATTGCCAAGGTCTTCGCGGTATTGCTGGAGCTGGCGGTATGCTTCGGCCAAGTTCTTATACTTGTCCTTGCGTTTGTATTCCCACGCAAAGCGACCTTTGTACCACACATCGGCCCAGCCGTGGGCTCCCTTTGAGCCGAGCGAAGCGGGGCCTGCGACCTTGACACCCTTCTCGAATGTGAAGGTATCGCCAGTGGGATCGAGTTCGGCGGGTGTCTTCACGCCGAGGAGACGGCAGAGGTCGATAAAATGTTCTTGCGACGCGGCCCGCTCTGAGAGCTTGGCCTTTGACCACTTGGCGATAAATGTTGGAGTATCCATGTGCCTAGATCATCGTGTATCTGGACAGATTTGTCCATTCTTCGCGGTGGGAGATATTCAATGGGAAGGCAGATTCGAGGCATCCCCTCGCACACGCGCGCGTAGTTCTGTGCAACCTCCCCCGCGCGTAGTGTACAAAAACTCTTCACTGGTTGGTAAACAGTGAGAAAACAGCGAGAAATGGCGATTTCTGAGGTTTTTCTATCCGGCCTCCCCATCGGTTTGTCGCAACTTTGTTCGGTGTGGTATGATCTATGTCAAATACGGGTTTGTCGGGTTGCTCCGACGATCGAGCAGATGCGGCTGGGCATTTCACCTTCCAGCCCAGCCGCGTTTGCTTGGCCCGAGGAAGGTGAATCTGATGGCATCAAATGCTACCCCAGCCCGGCGAGAGGGCTTGCTTCGTGCGACTCGGAAAGTGATCGAGGACAATCGTGAAGTCTTTACCAAAGCCGGAAAACGGCTTGGGAAAATCTACTCAGAGAAACACCTGAAACAGCATGACCATGATGGTAAGTGGGATGATAATTCTTCGGAAGAACTGGTTTTTCCTCGGCTCGATTGGGCGAGGTTGGGAGTAGTCAATGATGATTATCCCCTCGGATATACCGACATGAGATTTGAAGAGCCAATGCCCCAAGCGGAACGCAAGCTGGCTGCGAGCATGGTTGTGCTCACCCTTGTGCTGGCGATTGATCCCGATGCCAATGAATATATTTCAGAATCAATGTGTCCGTTTGCAGCGTTGCCTTGGTACTTTGGAGAGGAAGTCCCCGGATTACTTGGTCGCGGCATGATTGGATGGATACCCAGCGATCACAATAGCGTGAATAGCCCACCGGGTGAGGTATTGGATTTGCTGGAACGAGCGACCGGGAGTGCCCGAACGGGGGAGGTGATGCCAGAGGGATTGACGATTCCAACTGGTGATGGGCAGCCGTGTGAGAAAACGGAGGTTCTTGACCGACTTATTCCTAACTCACAAACCAAGAAAGCATCGAAGCGAAAATCAAGACGAACCATGGGTGACAAAATCAAAGATGAAGCCACTATTCTCGTTTACCTCGAAGACCATCCTGATGCAAAGAGGGATGAGATTGTCTCAGCCACTGGGATTCCGGCGGCAACCGTTAGCGGGTCTCGCTCTTGGAAGAATCGAAAAGCCATGAAATCACAGGATATAAAAGCGGGCAAGACGCAAGGCATTGGCGGTGTTGGCGATCCTTCCGTGCAGTCCTTCGGCGACGACATATATGACGATTGATCCCCGTCATTGCGCCGTCACTGACGGCACAAATTTATTTGAAATATATTTTGACCCGTTTTTCACTCATACAGCTCTCCAAACACGGTTTTGTGAGGACTCGTCGCGCCGTCATTGCGCCGTCACTGACGAGATGGGGTCTCTATAGAGGCCCTATGCGGTTTTCGGTACAGAGTATCGAGCAATGGGTCGGATCATTGATGGAGGCTCAAATGCCCAACCAAACCCAATGCTTGTGGACTGTTGCTCGAATCGCCAAGCACTTGAATGTGTCTCGGCATCGTGTCGAATATGTCATTGACACCCGAGGAATACATCCTACTGATCGTGCAGGAATCGCTCGCGTCTTCGATCGAAGTGTGATTTCTCTCATTGCCCAATCACTCCAAGAGATTGAAGCCAAGCGTGAAGGGGGTGCCGAGTGAACAACTGGCAACCACCCACACCGACCACCAATCCCTCCTCCGACCTTCGGCTCACCCTCCGCAAGCACGAAGCCGCCAAAACCCTTGGCGTGTCTGAGCGAACATTGCACACCCTGCTCAAATCTGGGCAGATCGGATCATTCAAGCTCGATCGAATCGTGCTGATCCCGGTTGCCGAGTTGGAGGCATTTATTGCACGGAAGGGAGAACTGGCCGATGGGTGATCGACTCACAGACAAAGCGTTGCGCGAGTATCTATTCGCAACCAATCTCTCCCCCATTGATCGCCACACCCTACTCACACTGGCCCACGGGATCATCCGCAATGATCCCGGCCTTCCCCTTCGACAGCACTACAAGACAATCGCTCAATGGCTCGGCATCGAGGTTCGCACAGCAAAGTATCGAGTCAAGAATCTCGAAGGCCTCGGCATCCTGATTCCAACCCAAACCGGCGGCGGACGCGATCAGCATGGGCGCGGATTTTGCAACGAATGGCGATTCGACTTCGATGCACTCAAAGCGATCAGCACACACAAGGAACACGCCCAGCGTTCATCCTCAAAGGGTGATACAGATTGCACCCTAAACGATGCAATCGAGCAACAGGCAAGGGGGCAACGGGACACCCAGAAGGGTGATACAAAGCGACAACAAGGGGGCAAGCCAACGCCCGATGGGGTGATACAGGTTGCACACAACCCAATGAAACCAATGGAGCCAATGATTCCCAATGAAGATACCAAGCCCGCACGATCGCCAATCGAATGCTCGGATGAGTTTGAATCATGGTGGAAATCCTACCCATCGCGCCCCGGATGCCCAAAGGGGATCAAATCCGAAGCATGGGGAGCATGGCAGAAACTCTCCGCCGAGCAACACGCCGAAGTCCGCCAGGCAACCGACAATCTGATCCAAAGCAAGGCATATCCGAAGGATGCCCAATGGTTCCTCCGCTCAGAGCGAGGGAACAAATCCACTGAACCGGTATATCTGGCGTGGGTCAATGTCGAGCCAGCAAGACGAACGCCGAATGACACCGAAAGCGCAAAGCACGATGAAGATGATTCTTGGATCGTTGGAGGCACACCATGAGCACCGCAATCAAACTCACACCCGTTGAAGCGATGGAGCACGCCATTTATTTTGGTTTCCCAGAACGCCATTGCCAAAGGATGGTGAATGGATTGAGATGGAGCCCAGAGCAAATGAAATCATTTCATATCACAAACCCAATCATCCGGGCGGGCGGTATTGTCCTCGTACATGGTGTTCGAGGAAATGGAAAAACCCAAATGGCCGCGGGGCTTGGATATGAGTGGTGGCATCGTGGATATCACCTCCAACGAGGCAAGGCGAGATACTGGACACTCCCCGACTTATTCGCAGCACAGAAACGATCATTCGCAAAATCCACAGTGGCGAATCAGCCTTTGCGATTGGCGAGAGAATGCGGATTGCTGATCCTTGATGAAATCGACTCGGATCAAAACTCCGAATATGACAAACGCGAACTCCGAGATTTGATCGACGCTCGATATCGCGCAGATCAAAGGCCCACGCTGTTCTTGACGAATGTAAAACCCGATCGGCTTCGTGACGCACTGGACTATTCGATCCTTGACCGCATCCGAGAAGATGGGGCAATCGTCCAACTCCTCGGCACTTCATACCGTGCCAGCAACCCCAATCACGCACAGAAATAAACGCTCGATCTACCCATCAAAATCTGGTACACTCAAATCAGGAAGGTGAAAAATAATGGCCTCACTCATACGCGATAAAGGCGGCTCCAAGCGCATCCAGTTCATGCTGGCCAAAGGCGATCGGCGCACGATTCGGCTCGGCAAGATCAATGTCAAAGCAGCCGAAGCGTTCAAGGTTCGGGTGGAATCGCTGATTGATTCGGTCAGACTCAACACGCCGATCAATCCACAGACCGCCGAATGGCTTACCGATCTTCCAGAGGACACCTACGCCAAACTGATACTGGCTGGGCTTGCCAAGCCAAGAGCAGCTGCCATCGTCCACACGCTCGATATGCTGCTCGATGAATACTTCGACACGATGAGCGTCACGGATTCAACCCGCACGCGGTACGCTCAAACCAAACGCCTGCTCCTCGCACACTTTGGCATCGACCATCCGCTCGAATCCATCACGCCACGCGATGCCGACAAATGGCGATCGGCACTCGAAGCCAAAGGATTCGCGCCCGCGAAGATCGCGCGTGATGTTTCCGTTGCCCGGATGTTCTTCAAGCAAGCCGTCCGATGGGAGATGATCCCGAGCAATCCGTTCGTGGGGGTCAGGGCGGGCGCACAGACCAATCGGGATCGGATGTATTATCTCACCCCCGAGGATTCCCACAAGTTGATCGAGGCGGCTCCTGATGCCGATTGGCGGTGCATCATCGCCCTCGCCCGCTTCGGCGGCTTACGCTGCCCCTCCGAAGTCCTCGGCGTGCGATGGGGTGATATTGATTGGGATCAGAACCGGATTCTGGTTCGATCCCCCAAGACCGAAAGGCACACGGGCAAAGGCGAACGCATGGTACCCCTGTTCCCCGAACTCCAAACCATCCTGCAAGATGCCTTCGATCGGGCCCCCGAGGGCGCGGTGTTTGTCGTCAATCGGTATCGGGACACCTCGGCCAATCTCCGCACCCATCTCAACCGGATCATCAACCGCGCCGGGCTGACCGCTTGGCCTCGCCTGTTCAATGCGATGCGAGCGAGCCGGGCGACCGAACTGGCAGCCCAATACCCCGCAGCGATCTGCACAGCATGGATGGGACACACCCAAGCCATCGCCGAAGCCCACTACCACATGGTTCGAGATGAGGACTTTGCCCGAGCCGCCATCACAACAGCCTCGAATCAACCCGCCCACTCAGAGACTGACCCCAAAAGCGGCGCAGATTCCGGCGCACTTGTGGCGCAGAATCGAGCGCAGCAACAAGCCGCACCAACGAGCAGCCAATGGCAAACCGAGGCGCAAACGAAAGAGGGATCGGCACTTATGCCGACCCCTGCTGATCGTTGCTTGTCACTGCATATACCGGGGAATGGGCGTAATTGGACTCGAACCAACGACTTCTGCCATGTGACGGCAGCGCTCTAGCCAACTGAGCTATACGCCCGCGATGACAGATCATATGCCGCGACTTGAGAAGGCTCAACCAGGCAAGCAGCGTTGATTTATGGTTTTTGGGTCAGTTCGACCGTCAGGCGTTTGCCCGTCTCGTGCATCAGGACCACGGCTCGTGGATCCCCAACAATCGCGACGAGTTTCCAACCATCAACGACTTCGTCGCCGACCTGGAAGAGTTGGGTGTTGATGATGGCCATGGGTTTTTTGGCGTGCGGCAGGATCGAGGTGACGAGCACCGATGGAAGCCGCTCGCGGACCTGACGCATCTCCTCGGGGAGCGATTCCATCGACTCGGACGGATCATTGAACTTTGTCTCATCGAACCAGAACGGCGAATGAATTACAACCGATTGATCGAGCAGATCATCCTCCTCGCTCGTTGAGAGCGAGACCTCGGGAAAATCCACAAAGTCGGGCTCATCGATCATGATGGGACCCGCTGAGGATTGAGCCGGCGCCTGTCCGATGAATCTTGCCCCGCCCATGACGGCCCCGGGCACGAGCACTCCGATCAAAAGATGAAGGTATGGTGGTCTATATTTCGCCATCGGTGCCTCCCGCTTGAGTGATTTTTTCGTCGGTTTGATTAAAGGAGTTCGAGAACGCCTCGGGCACCTCGGTGATCTGATAGATCGAAACCTGAAGCGTCAGCCGGGCGTATTCTTTGGACACAGGAGTTATGCGAAACGAGTTGACGCGGGCGATATTCGAGCCGTTGCTCAGGCTTTCGAGGTACTTCACGATCCCATCGTATGACCCGACTCCATTTATTCGAAACTCCTTCGTGCCGAGTTCGACCAGCCCTTGATCAAGTTCTGTATCCCGGCTGACGACCGCGTTGCGAAACGGCTCAATCCGTGAAACAGTCAGCCCAAATCGCTCGGCCGATTCTTGCAAATCCTTGTGCCAGTTCGTGTCCGTATGCATGCTGAACTGTGAAGAGAGTTCGTTGCGAACCTTTGTCATTCTCGAAACCGATGATTGTACCGTCGCCGCCTGGCGAGCAATCGCGCTCTCGCCTTCTTCGATCTCATCAATCTGCTTGAGACGCTGCTGCCCGACATCGCCAACACGAGCGACCTGTGGTGCGATCGCTGTATGCCATACCCCACCAGCAATAATCGAGAGCCCCAAGAGCTTGAGCACAAATGTTTTTTGGGTTTCCTGATTCATGGCATCACCCCATCATCCCACTGGCTCTCGGTGTGGACCAGAGTCGTGTGCATCAGGCTCCGCTGTTCAAGCGTGATTTTCATCGTAAACTTTCGCCCCCACTGATCATCGCCGACGCTGATGCGTGAGGTTGCCCCGAGCGACACTTGGGCGACACGATCCGATGCTTCGAGTTGTGCAATGAATGCATTGAGGGCCTGCCCGGTTTCTTTTTCAGTATCAGCAACAGCGTATCCATCAACCCGAAGCACCGGTGCCTCTGGGGTGAACTCGCCGTTGAGTTCTTGGAGGCGGATTGAATCGCCCATGAGGTCTGGAAGCGTTGATAAAACCCCTTGCCATTGAGGCACGCACACCACAGTATCACACACAAGCTGAGAAACATCACTGATCACGCTCGACATGGTATTGGCGAGTTCAAGGTCTTCGCGGAAAGCAGTGACCGCTTCAAGGCGAGGCTCGTCGGCTTTGATGTTGGCCAATATCTTCCCGAGCTCAATCGTCGAATACGCGTACTCGCCGCCCATCGCCAGTGCTGCAAGCATTCCACCAGCAACCAGCGAACGGGTGAGCACCCGGCTTGTCGCCGTCTCGTAGGCGATCTCGGGGAGCAGGCCCGCGGGGCAGGTGCCCGATGAAACAACCGCGTGCTCGAGCGTGCCACGCCCAAACGCAGAGAGAGGCTCAAACCCCTCTATCGCGGGATCAAGTTGAATGTGCATATCCACATGCTGGGCGAGCGCCTTGGTAATCAGAGGAATCTTGGCACCCGGGCCACAGAACATCATGTTCTTGGGCATCTCCGCGCCATCAAGACCGAACCGGAAGGTCTGCTTGATCTCGATCCCGAACCGCTGAAGCACCGGAGCAATCACCGGGAGCACCTCGCTTCGCAGATCAATCCCGTCGGCCTCGACAAGCCCCATTGGGATCCCATGCTCGAAGAGCATCTCATTTGCGCGGATTGTCCAGTCCTCGCTCGATTTGGCAGGCGAACCACCAGACGAACCATCTGATTCGCTCAAAGCGGAGTGATGCGCAGAGAGCGCCTTGGAATATCCCTCAGCGAGTATCTGAAACCCGATCTCGGCGGACCGGATCAGTTTGAACCCTGTCTCGGTCGCGTAGGCCATCACCGTCACATCCGCGCCCAGATAAAACACCGCGGTATCCGGGTCCACATCCTTGGCGATCTGCGAAACAATATTCATCACCGCAACACTCGAAGGAACCAACCCGGCAACTTTGACATTGCACCGATTCATCCACGCATAGAGTGAGCGGAGTTGCTCTTCACGCTCGCTATACGCCAGAATTGTGACCGACTCGGCGTTCTTCTTGCTTGATCGTGTAAAGGTACAAGTCTCGATCGGATCGCTGTACCCCACGGCATCACGAATCTTGGCGATGGCTGTTTCATGGGCCGACGCATGTGACAGGTCCGATTTCATCACCTGCTGTGTAAGTGTTGGCGAATGATAAACCAAGGTCGCCGAGCCACACTTGCGCGATGGAAACCGGGAGATCAACTGACGCAAAGGCTGGTCGAGCCTCATCAGATTTCCTTCCCAGGTATCATCCCATTCACTGGGATTGAGTTCGATCCGCTCTGCGCGTTGAACCTTGCCTCTGCGCGTAATCGCGGCGCTCAGCGCGTTGGGCGCGAGGCTGATAATTAGTTGACCAATAGCGTTGCTCATCTCTTTCCTCTACGGGGTGACTTTCGTGGTCTGCCTCTGATATCGGTGGAAATTCGGGCAAACTTCGAGGTTTATCAAGACTTGCTCAACCTATTTCATGGCTTCTTTCAGCGTGTTATTGGGTCGTAAACTCGATCCGCCGTATCGCGTCACCACTGAGCCCCTCAACGATCGCTACGCCGTTAGCGTCGGGAACTTGGACGAAAAGGATTGTTTGATTCCCCAAAGCGACCGTATCCCCATTGGTCGGCATCGGGGATTGCCCGATAACCGCGTTCATCAAAATAATCGCTCCGCTCTCGGCTGCATAAAACGCCCGGGTCGTCTCGACGCGAAGCGTCGCGATGTCCGACTCGTCACGCACCGGGCGAACCGCCCCCGCCACCACCAGCGCAAGAATCGCCATCACCACCACGAGCACAACCAAGACCGTACCACGCCGATCATGCGTATGCACACAATACTGAGTTTGATGACCACTCTGACGCTTCATATCACTGCCCAATCCAAACCCGGGGATGCACGATCACCGACATTTCTACATTCGCGCTCAAAATCGTAAATCCAAACCGATGAGTCTGGGTTGGTGTCAGTGAAATGTCGGTCACTCCGTCTTCAGCAATGAAATCAATCGCAAACGAATCGACATCAAAGCACAACGGCACAGCCCCCCCCCCGACGACAAGCATCTCGAGTGTTGTTCCGACCAACTGAACCCCCGTCCCGTCTGAGAAGGCTACGGAAGTTGCTGACGAACTCGCCACATCGACGCCGGTGTTTCCAGAGCCAATCGGTGCTTTGCGCACGATACGGGTGATCCGATCCAACGCATTGGCCACGCTCTCAGTCGAAGTACGCACATCTCTCGCCGAGACATACGACTCCGATGCCCCGCCGATGATCGGCATGAGTGTCACACTGATCACCGACATCACCACCACCGCTGCGAGCAGTTCAAGAAGTGTAAATCCGGATTGATTCATGCGCGAACGGATCATCTATATCTCCGAAACCATGATCGAAATCGGCATCGTAAACGGCGCGCTATTCGCCGACGGAAATGCCACATCCACCGTCACCATGCGATAAATATTCTCGCTCGATGTCCCCGAGACATTCCCATCCGATGCCACGAGCACGCCGATCGTCACCGTATAACTAAGTCCGACATTGGTATACGAATCGGTCAGCGTCGACAACCGGTCATACAACCCTGTGGTGGTCGTGCTCAGATACGCTGCCGAATCACTCAAAGCCGCAAACCCGAGGCTCGAGTCATTGCTCGTCATGTCGGCCAAGATAGATTCAATCACCAGCGTGCTCAGCAGCGTTGCCCGAGTGGTATTGATCGCATCAACCCGCCCCGCCGACGCCGAATCCATCAGATTGAGCGTCGGAGGCACCGCGATCGCCAGCACGATCACTGCGATCACCACCTCAATAAGTGTAAATCCACGCCTCATCACTGCACCTCCGTTGTGCCCGAATAGGGATACACCACCACCTGATCGCCAGAAGAGAGCGTGATGGTTGCCGAGAGTGCGTTGACAATAAATGAAGACGAGAACGAGTCATAGGTCATCGGATTCGATTCAAAGTCATACCAGATCGTGCCCGAACCGCCTGCTCCGTCGCCGTTGGTCATGCTTGTGATGCTCACCCCGGCATACAGATCCGCGATCGATACCGTTCGGGTCAATCCCGTCAATGGATCAATATCGGTCTGAATCGCACCCAGAGAATCAATCGAAACGAGCGTCATTGACGAGTTTGCCAGATCAATCTGCACCCCGTGCTCGACACCCGAAGCCATCGCACGAGCCCGTGCAAAGTTGAGATACCGCACCACATCATCCCGGGCGGCCCCCTCGCGCATCAAGCGGACACTGCTCATCGCCGGGATCACCGACGCAGAGAGAATCCCCATAATAACAACCACAACCATCAACTCGACGAGCGAAAAGCCCGTTGGGCGTGTGCCTGTTTCAGATTGGATCAATCGTCGGCTCATCATCAGAAAACTCAAATCCCATTCGCGGTCAGTGTCGAACCATTCCCGTCTGGTGCGGTTGTGGGTGCATCGGAGTTGGCATAAAACACCGCGACCGGAGGCGTCGCGCTATTATCAACAAAGTAGTTCCATCCCGCAACCGACGGGCTTACGACCGTTCGAGCATTCGCCTCGCCCGAAGTCACGCTCTGCACCCCGCCCACATTCGTAAACGGATTCACCGGGATATCAAACTTAATCACCGTCCCGTCGGTCAGTTGCGTCAGCGTCGGATACGGCGTATTCCCCTGGATCACAGCGCTGGTTCGATACGAAGCGATCGCCGATCGAACCCCCGCAACTGTCCCTTGCACCGCCGAGGTCTTGGCGTCATCGGTCGCAGAGGCGAACTGCGGGATCGCGATCGCCGCGAGAATCCCGAGGATCACCACCACGATCAGCACTTCGACAAGTGTAAACGCTTTTCTCATCGGTTGCATCAAAGCTCTCCTACTACTTATTGATACTGATCATCTGCCACATCGGCAAGAACACCGACAACGCAACGAGCAGCACAACCCCCGCCATCGCGATCGTAATCATCGGCTCAATAATCGTGTTCAAGTTCTTCGCAAGATGATCCGACTGGCGATCATAATGCCGGGCGATAATCGAACCCGCACGGGACAACTCCTTCGAGTCCTTCCCCGAACCAAAGAGCCGACGGGCAAAGCTCGGCAGGCTCGTCGCGCCGTTCATCACATCATTGAGCGATTCGCCGCTACGCATCTGATCGCACATCCGAACGCATTCATCCTGAAACACCGGCCTGCCCGTCGCATTGCCCGCGATCTCCATCGCCTCGATCACCTCGATACCCGATTCGAGCCCGATGCTCATCACCCGGCTAAACCGCGCGGTCGTCACCGAGGTAAACATATTGCCGATGTAAGGCAGGCGGTGAATCAACTTCTCCAAGCGGAACCGCCCACGCGTGCTCCGCCATGAATGACGAAGCCACCACGCCGAGCCGAAGATCGCCCCCGAATATGCCCACCAATATTGCGTCATCGACGCGCCCAGCGCACGGATGGCCCGTGTGGTTATTGGTAAATCCACGCCGTTGGCCTCGAAGATGGTTGCGAACTTGGGCACCACGAAGATCACAATCACACTCACCGCAATCGCCACAAAGCACACAACAATCACAGGATAAGTCAGTGCCCGGCGGATCTGCTGATTCGTCTCAATGTTTCGTTCAAGCATGTCGGCAAGATGAGACGCCACCGGTCCGATCTGACCCGTTTTCTCGGCGGAGAGAAGCGTCTGGATATACACCTCACCAAACACGCTCTGATATTTCGAGAACGCCGTCGTAATCTTTTCGCCCGACTCGATCATGTTCGCGATATCGGTCACCATATCCCGTAGCACCGCGTTCTTTTCGTGCTCGGCAATCGACAACAACCCGCGCGCAATCGGGATGTTCGCCTCAACGAGCACGCTCATCTCACGCGTGAGCGTCGCGACCTCTTGGCGCGTCACCCGCTTTGTTCGGCCCTGAAAAAGCGACGAAGACGATTCCTTCAGCTTCATCGGCACAAGCCCACGCCGAGACAGCCGCTCAAACGCCTCTTGCTCCGACTGCGCGTCGATCGTCCCCTTGCGATGTGTCCCATCGGGCAGAACCGCTTGATATTTGAATGTCGTCGTGCCCATCGTATACGCTCCGTATCATGCGCTCATCTTGAATCCGTCATCACCCTGCTCTGGCGCCACCTTGATATCAATCGTCGCGTGCAGTTTGCAAACCTCCTCGAGTGTTGTCAAACCCATCCTCGCTTTCTCGATTCCATCTTCGAGCATCAGCTTCATTCCCTCGCTCTTGGCCATGCGATAAATCTCCGCAGCCTTCGCATCGCGGTCGATGAGTTCTCGCACATTGGCCGAGGCACAGAGCAGTTCATACACCCCGACCCGACCTTTATACCCCGAACTCATACACTTGGGACACCCCTTGCCGCTGATGAACGAGTCGTCAATCTCCGCGGTGATCCCAAGCCTTGCAAGCCCCTCGGCGCGGTTCTCATCTGGGAAGCAGCAGTTGCTGCATACCCGCCGGACAAGCCGCTGGGCCATCACGCCGAGCAACGCGTTATTGATCGCAAACGATGGCACCCCGAACTCACGCAACCGTGGGATCGCCCCGATCGCATCATTCGTATGCAAGGTCGAGAACACCAGATGCCCGGTCAATGCAGACTGCACCGCGATCTTGGCGGTCTCTTCGTCACGAATTTCACCGAGCAGAATCACATCTGGATCCTGACGCAACATCGAACGCAGCGCACTGGCAAAGGTCATCCCGATCTCAGGATTCGCCTGCACCTGGCGGATCAGAGGCAGCCGAATTTCGACCGGGTCCTCAATCGTCATGATGTTGCGATCGGGCGTATTAATTTCATTGAGCGCGGTATAGAGCGTGGTCGTCTTACCCGATCCGGTTGGGCCGGTGACGAGAATAATCCCGTAGGGCTTATGAATCATCTGGTCAAACGCCTGCGCCACATGCACAGGCATGCCCAAATCCTTTATCTGCCCGATCGTACTTGCTGAGCTCAGCAGACGCATCACCGCATTCTCGCCATGGATCGTCGGGATGATGCTCAACCGAATATCAATGGGAATCCCGTTGTGCTTAAACCGGAACTTGCCATCCTGCGGGCGCCGGGTCTGCGTCACATCAAGATGCGCCATGACCTTGAGCCTCTGAATCAACCCCTCGTGCATATTGATATCCGGGCCCCGATGCGACTGGAGCACACCATCGACCCGATACCGCAGCAACAGTTTCTTCTCGTCGGGGTTGATATGAATATCACTCGCGTTCATCTCTGCAGCCGAGAATAAAATCTGATTCACCGCCGCGACCACAGGCTCGAGATTCGATTGGACATCGAGCTCTTCAAGCCCGTCATCAATCTCCTGCGAACCCGAATCGAGCGTGAACGCCCGTGTAATCAACAGCCGAAGCTGCTGGGCATCACAGACCACCGGATCAATCTGCTTTTTGAGCATCTGACGGAGTTCGTCGATGGCTTGCAAATCGAGCGGGTCTTCCATTCCAACGGTCGCGATATCCCCGAGGACAAACAGCGGAAATGCTCGTAGCCGTTCTGCAACTGACTTGGGCAGGCTCCGCGAATGGCGGATATCAATATCAAACTTGGTCAGATCAGCAAATGGATACTCACAGATCGACGCCTTAATGAGCGCGACATCGTAAGGGGAAACAGAGTTCGACCGGATGATCGCCTCGTCGAAATCCATCTCTTTCTCTTGGATCGACACACGCAGATCGGTCGCCTGCTTCTCGGTGATCTTTCTCGCCTCGATCAGGCCCTGGATAATAAACTCGGAGCTATCAAGCATGCTCGCCCCCTTCTGGGTTGTCCACGCCGAACTCGCCCATCAGCCTCTGGATCATCGCATCAACCGCGATCTTCTTTTCATCATCCAGACCAACAAAGGCACACCCCACCAGATACGCCGGACGCCGATCGGTCATCTGCACCCGCTTGACCTGCATCTCACACTGGATCAACGGCGCCCCGCCCGGATCACCGACATTGGGAATCTCGATCTCCAGACTCATCGCCCGCGCAAAGAAGAGTTCCGTGACGAACCCGATCCCGCCTTGAGCAAAGTCCACGACATCAACATTGATCCATCGCTCAGGATCAGAGACCCCCTTGGCGAACTTCACAGCCTCGATGTGCTGCATCGCCACGCGTACCCGTGCGGGGAGCGATATCTCGAATCGTTCTGATCGCCTGACGATAAGTCCTGCGTTAGACATCTCAAATCTCCGGTTCCCACTGCACTATCGTCCATGCCGATACATCAGTGCGATCGGCCCATTGGACGGGTCAATCAACCAGAAACACAAAATCACGCGATCAATTCACGCTCCTGCCCTCCAGTATTGCCAAGGCTTGTTCGCTATGTGTTCGTGCTGCAACCTGCACAACTTCACCCGCCCGATGCTGGTTTTCAACGATTCACTATCTATACTTACGCGTCCCGAGTGATCGGCTCAGGCACCTCCCCTCAATGGGGCCGTTTATGTTTTTGCAAATGCCCAACGCATGGTGAACATGCCCGGGCGAGGATTCGTCACCAAAGCGCCCTCAGCAGTGCCCGATCACGCTGCCGGTGCCGCTGACAAGGAACGGATAAGTATCATGGCCAACACACTCGTACAAGATCTCATCGAAGCGGGCATCCACTTCGGGCAACGCTCAAGCAGCTGGAACCCGAAGATGACGCCGTACATCTACGGCAAGCGCAACGGGATCCACATCATCGACATCAAAGAGACTGTGAAAGGGCTGTTGCTCGCTCGCAAGTTCCTCACGAAAACCGTCGCAGGCGGCAAAGATGTCTGCTTCATCGGCACCAAGCGCCAAGCAAAGGGCGTCATCGAACAACGCGTAGGCGATGTCGAGATGCACTATGTCACCGAACGCTGGCTCGGCGGCACCCTCACCAACTTCTCAACCATCCGCAGCCGACTCAAAAGACTCGAAGAACTCGAAGCCATCGAGGCGGAAGACAACTTCGAGAGCTACTCCAAAAAGATGGAGTCACAGCTCCGGCGCGAGATGCGCAAAATCAAGCGCAACCTCGACGGCATCCGTCGCATGCACAAAATGCCCGGTGCCGTTGTCGCGATTGATGTCAACCGCGAGACCACCGCGCTCCGCGAGGCACGCAAGCTCGGAATCCCAACGATCTGCCTGATCGACACCGATGGCGATCCGGACATGGTCGATATCGCCATCCCGGGCAACGACGACTCGATGCGTTCGATTGATGTCATCGTCCGCGAACTCTGCAAAGCAATCGCCGATGGCAAGCAGTCCCGCGTTGAAACAACAAAGGGTCGTGAAGATAAGCCCGCAGCCGATTCCGACGCACCCCGTCGTTCAAGCCGGGCCCAGTTCCGTGCCAACGACAGCGCTCCATCAGCTCCATCAACCCCTGCAAGTGCAGAGCCAGCACCAGCACCCGCTGCCCCAGCCGCTCCTGCACCCGCAGAATCCTGATCGAATCCCGTCTCGTCCGCCCCGGCTGACGAACGAACACAATACACACCACACCTGAGATTCATCGAATCTCAATGACTCAAGCCCCAATGGGCGGAGAACACCAGACATGTCGAATATCAGTGCAAAAGATGTGATGAGCCTTCGCAATAAGACGAGCCTGGCGATGATGGAATGCAAAAAAGCACTCATCGAAGCCGACGGCGACATCGAAAAAGCGGAAATCCTCCTTCGCAAGAAACTTAAAGGCAAAATGGAAGCCAAGACCGATCGCGTTGCCGGCGAAGGGCGCGTCGAGATCGCTGTCTCGGGCGATGGCTCGTCGGCGGTCCTCGTCAAAGTCAAAGCCGAGACCGACTTCACCGCCAAGAACAGCAACTTCATTGATGCCGTCAAGAAGATCGCACAGATGGCCCTCGAGTCCGACGCGGGCATCGTCACCCCCACCGCGGCCATGAACGAAGCCGTCGACGAGCTCCGCATCACCACAGGCGAGAATATCTCGATCGACAAGATCGAAAAGCTCACCGGCGAAGCAGGAAAAACGACCTACGGCACCTATGTCCACCACGACGGCAAAACCGGCTCGCTCGTTCAGGTCGAAGGGTCGATCGGCGACGAAGTCCTCAAGCAGCTCGCGATGCATGTCACCGCAGCAATGCCTCGCCCACTCGGACTCACCTCCGAGGACATCCCAACCGAGATGGTCGAGAAAGAACGCAAGTTCCGCCTCGAGCAAGCGGTGGAGTCCGGCAAGCCAGAGCAGATCGCAGAAAAAATGGTCGAAGGCGGCATGAAGAAGTTCTTCTCCGAAGTCGCACTCCTCGAACAACCATTCGTCATGGAGCCTTCCAAGAAGATCCGTGACCTGATCGGCGATGCCGAACTTTCCGTCTTCCGGCGCTGGGCCGTCGGCGAATCGGAAGACTAATCCGATCATCCATCTGATTTCAAGCATCCTTTTTCAAGCAGCCTCGCACACGCGGGGCTGTTTTTCTATACACTTGTCGCAAGCAAAGAAACGAAAGGACAATCCATATGAGCGCCAACCCTCACCATCATAAGGAAAACGACATGGACACCCCGATCTCACGACGCCACGCCCTCGCGGGCATCTCTGCCCTGGGCGCAACATCGGTGCTTGCGGCCACGAACGCCTCGGCAGGCACGAACGCCCTGCTCACCAACGCTGATCTGGGCTGGAACCAAGAGGCCAAGCAGTTCTCACTCCCCCCGCTCCCCTACGCCTACGACGCGCTCGATTCGGTCATCGACGAGCAGACCATGCGCATCCACCACGATAAGCACCACAACGGGTATGTCAAAGGCGTCAACAACGCGATCAAACAACTCGAAGCCATCCGATGGGATCAAGGCGACCCCGCGCTCATCCAACATTGGCAACGCCAACTCAGTTTCCACATGGGCGGGCATGTCAATCACACCCTCTTCTGGTCGGGCATGAAACCCGAATCCCTCGGCGGGGGCGGACAACCCACCGGCAACCTGAGCCAACTCATCAAACGCGACTTCGGTTCCTTCGGCAAGTTCGCCAAGCAGTTCAAGCTCGCTGCCACCAAGGTCGAAGGCTCAGGGTGGGGCTGGCTCGTCTACGAACCCGTCTCACGCCAGTTGATGATCACGCAGGTCCAGAATCAACAAAACATGATGATCGCCGGCGCGGTGCCGTTGCTCGGCGTCGATGTCTGGGAGCACGCCTACTACCTCAAGTATCAGAACCGCCGGGCGGACTATGTCGAAGCCTTCATGAGCATCATTGACTGGGATGAAATCTCCCGAAGATTCGAAGCCGCCCGTAAATAACTGTCACATGTCTCAATAAAAAACGCCCGAACAATCGGGCGTTTTTCATAGATCAATCTCCCCCGTGCTCACCCAACATGCTTGGGATCAAACGCGTCTTGCAACGCATCGGTCAGGATATTGAACGCTAGCACCAGCACAAACATGAAGAAGGTCGCTGCCCCGATCTGCCAGAAGAACCCCGAGATCACTTCCTCTTTGGACTGTGAAATCATTGTCCCCCAGCTCACGCCCTCCTTAAGCCCAAGCCCGAGGAAGGTCAGGACGACCTCGCCTTTGATCGCGCCAATGAAGAGCAGCGACGAGTTAATGAACATCAGATGCGAGGTATTGGGGATGATGTGCTTGAGCAGAATCCGCGCTTTGCTCGCCCCCAATGCCTGGGCCGCCTGCACATAATCAAGCGACTTGAGCTTGAGCGCCTCGCCTCGCGTCACCCGGCATGGACCAATCCAGAAGGTCAGACTAAACGCGACATAGAGCGGGATGAGCGTCTTCTCCAATGGCGAGCCCGTGAACATAAACGAGAGCACCACCAAGAGCACCAGATACGGGATCGACGAAAAAGTTGAATAGAGCCAGATCACTAAGTGGTCAATGATCCCGCCAAAGTATCCCGCAGCAGCCCCGATGACCGACCCAAAGAGCACCGCACAGAACGAAACGATCAGCCCGACCTGAATGGCGATCTTCGCAGAATACAACGCCCGGAGCATGACCGAACGCCCCTGCCGATCGGTGCCGAGCATCATCCGAAACTTGTAGATCACCCCATCGAGCCCGGTGGGCAATGGATAGAGCTCAGAAAGGATCGGCTCAACATCCGCGAGCTTGGCATTGACCGCCGCGTCGATCCCATCGCCTGCCGTGTCGATGCTGCCCTGAATCTGATCGATCAGCCCCTGATCAAACACCGGATCCAGAGGCTCATAATCAAACAACGCATCCATCGCATCGGTCAACGACGCCGTGTCGATCGAAGCCAGCGGATCATCCGCCATCGGCGCGATCTCGGAATACTCTCCGAGCTGACCCACAATATCTTCGAGTACATAGCCAGTGTCTTCACACAGGTTCTCGAAAGCCTCATCATCGCGTACCTCGGCAGCATCAATCCGCTCGCGGAGTTCGAGGAGTTTTTCGAGCGCGATGTCGATCTTCACGATCTTGGGACGAAGCCGACGCAGCGTATCCTGCGATGCAAAGACCGCCATCCCCTGCTCGTAGAACTCGCGGAGTTCTTCGATCGGTCGATCCGCGACCCGAAGCTCCGCCAAGCTCATCGACTCGATGATCTCCCCGAGCGAGCGGGCATGGTCGTCCGTTTCCTGCCCCTGCCCCATCTCACTGAAGATGCCCTCGATCTGGCTGAAGTAAAACTTCACCTGCTCGGTCCGTTTCGATGGCTCAGCGGTCAACCCAAACCCGAGCTGATTGCTCGCCCCGACCCGCTCAAGGGTTCGGCTCGGCAACAACGCCCCCATCACCGGACGATCGGAAAGATCAAAGCTGCCCGTCACATTCCCCGTCCATGCCAGAAGCTGCATCGAACCGATCCAGACGAAGAGGAGCAAATACAGTGAAATAATACTCATCGCAATCATCGCCCCGCGGTTGCGGAGCAGCTTACGCATCGAAGGCGACTCTTTGAGTCGATCCATCAGTTTCATGAAAGCCTCACTCTCGGATCAGCCAGTGCGTAGAGCACATCGGTGAGGATATTGGAGATGATAAACAGTGCTGCGAACAGGGCAGTAAAGGTCTGGATCACCGGGAAGTCCTTGGCGTTGATCGCGTTGATCAGTGTCCGCCCCATCCCGGGGATACCAAAGTACACCTCGATCAGGATCGAACCTGTGATAATGAACGGCAGCGAAATCATGATCCGCGTGATAATCGGGATCATCGCATTCTTGAGCATGTGCACAAACATCACCCGCTTGACACTCGCCCCCTTGGCCCGGGCGGTGCGGATGTAATCCCGCTGCGATTCCTCAACCATCACGGCCCGATAGAACCGCGTGTCATACCCGAGCGCGACCGTCACATTAATCAGCACCGGGAGCATGCAATACGCCACCCAGTTCGTCGGCTTGAAAAAGAACCAAGGCGTCGCCCCCGCTGCTGCGGGCACCGTGATCTGGAAAGGCCAACCCTCGAAGATGTCCCCCATCACATACGCGCCCCAATACTGCCCAATAATGATATAGACCAGCACCGAGATGCTCATCCCGGTCACCGCGATGAACATCAGCGACTTATCAATCACCCGCCCACGATTAAACGCCGAGATCAATCCCACACAGATCGCGATCGACGCGGTAATCGCCAAAGTCGGAATCGTCACCGCCATGCTCGGGGGGATCGCATCGAGAATCATCTTTGAAACCGGAAGCTTCTGATCCCAGCTCCGCGTCACCTTCCGCTTCCAGACACTCTTTGAATCCCCGCCCTGATCCCCAGCCTGATCCCCAGCCTGATCCCCAGCCTGATCCCCAGCCTGATCCTCCTCGATCGGTTTCCAGATCAACACAAGATCACGCAGGAAAATTCCATACTGCACAAGGAAAGGCTGGTCGAGCCCCATCTCCTCAGTCAAGAGTTCAACCTGCCTCTGCGTCGCATTCTTGCCCAGCTGGGACTGGACCGGGTCATTGACCCGCAGCGCAATCATCACCACAAAGATGATGCTCAGGAAAACAGGAATATTGTACAGCGTTCGCCGAACGATATAGGTCCACACGGGTATTGCTCCGGGATTGGTTCAAAGAATAAAGGCACGCTCAAAGCTGAACAAACCGAGATTAGTTCCTCGCATCTTCGTCCACATCGAGATACTTGAACCACCCATAGTAGCGTTCGGTTGGCTTGCAGTTGCGCAGCCAGGGGTTGATCAGATAGAATCGCTCACGGGCCATCCCCCCCACATACGCACAGTCATCGAGCACCATATCACGCATCTGCTCATAGATCGCCGTCCGCTCATCGCTGGGCCCCATCGTCAGAATCTTTTCATACATCGCATCATATTCCGGACGCTTGTAGTTGTAGTGATTCGACCCCGGCGACTCGTTGGGCCCATAGAACAACGCCAGGTTGTTCTCCGCATCCGGATAATCACTCGCCCACGCGAATCCGAACATCGGCGCCTTCTTCTTGTTGATGTTCTCGATCAGGGTCGAGAAATCGAAGTAGACCGGATCAAACTTGATGTTCACCTGCGCGAGCTGTCGTTTGATCATCTCGCCCACCGCCTGGTTGGGCGCACCATTGGACGACATGAACCGAATCGGAGGCAACCCCTCGCCATTGGGATACCCCGCCTTGGCGAGCATCTCCTTGGCTTTGGAGAGATTCTGCCCATGGGCAGCCGCATCGGCGCGGTGCCCTTCGGGATGCCCATCGAGCCCCGGAGGGATCGGCCCGTCATACACAATCCGCCGCCCGTTATAAAACGCCTTGTTGATCTCTTCGAGATCAATCGCATACGAAATCGCCCGCCGAAGCGCGATCTTCTCGGGGGTATATCCGCCAAGAAGTTTGTCCTCCATGTTGAACCCACGGAAGGTGAAGTCCAGGAGCATGTTCGAGTGCGGACGGATCCCCTTGCGGAGCCAGTCCTCCTTCAACTCACGCGATGCCAGATCGAACGCCTCGGTGAAGTACGCATCGGGCACCTGTGTATATCCAAGATTCCCCTTCGAGAACTCGAGCCACATCGGCTGAGGCTCAACAAACATCGTGAACTCCACCCGATCAACAAACGGCACCCGCTTGCCACCAGCGCGGTGGAGCCGATTCCGTTTATCCGCTTTCGACCACTCACTCCGCTCTGGATAGAACACCGGGTGGTAGTTGGGATTCCGATTCGCAGTCAGCGACTGCTTGGGCACCCAGTTCTCCAGAATAAAAGGCCCGGTCCCCACAGGATTGCGGGAGAAGTCCTTGCCATACATCTCGACCGCCTCGCGGGGCAGCACCGAGGTCTGGAACATCGACAAAATATACAAAAACCGATACACCGGCTTTTCGAGCACAATCTCGAACTCAAGATCATTGATCTTGCGGAACCCCTCCACCGGCGCATCATAATCAAACCGGTCCGCAGCGTTCTGCTCATCCTTATACTGGTTAAACCCGAGGATCGTCCCATCGAGCAGCCACCAGTTTTTCAGGTTGTGCTCCTCGTCGGCCAGTCGCTTGAGTGAATAAAACACATCTTCAGGCGTAATCAGCCGACCCTTGCCGCCCGGGAAACACTCGTTATCATGAAAATAAACCCCCGGCTTGAGCTTGAAGTGCCAGGTCGTCCCGCCATCGGGTGAGCTCGGCATCTCCGAGAGCAGCAAAGGCTCCATCTCCATCGGATTTGTGTACTTGTTGGTCAGGAGTGTCTCGTAGAACTGCGCACACGCCATATTGTCGTAGGTCGTCGAGCCATCAACCGGGTCGAGGCTCTTGGGCCCATCGGTCAAAATTGGCAGCTGCATGACCTTGAGATCATCCTGCTCGCTCACACCCCCCGCCTGCACAGGCAGGGCCAAGGCGCCGGCGACGGCACTCACAATGGTCAGATAGATTCGGGTTCGGGTCCAGATCGACATCGTTTTCTCCTCGGGTGACACGCTTGGCCAATGGGTCCATTGGGGATATCCAAGGCCGATGAGTCTAGGGACATACCCCGCGATGCTCAATCACCAACCCCCCACGATCGACATTCAGGATTCCTGACCAAATACAGCGCCCCGCCCGACCGACCTGACGATAATCAGGACAGATGCCCAATATTCCCTCCGATTTCTGCACCGCCACCACCATCCGCCGAGGATCAACCGACTACCTCTCCTTGGGCGGGTGCAACTACCTCGGATTCGCACACCACCCCCAAATCCTCGAAGCCGTCCGTAAGTCCGTCGCCCTCTACGGGTTATCAAGCTCCGCCTCCCGAGAAACCACCGGCAACGCCCGCCCACACGCACAACTCGAATCCCAACTCACCGCCTTCTGCGATCACCAAGCCGGGCTTTTGGTCCCTGACGGGTACACCGCCAACCTCGCTGCGATGCAAGGGCTCGAAGCGATGGACATCACCCAGGCGTTGATCGACACCCGCGCTCATGCCAGCCTCAAGGATGCCGCGACGCTCGCCGGGATGACTATCCACCTCTACAACCACCTCGACGCCGAGCACGCCCGATCCATCCTTCACGCCCTCCCCGCCCCCGCTGCCATCCTCACCGATTCCGTCTTCACCACCGATGGCGATCTCGCCCCCGTCCACGCGCTCAACGATGCACTCCGCGAGCACGACTGGCTCGTCCTCGATGATTGCCACGGATTCGCAGTCCTGGGCGATCACGGCCGAGGATCCCCCAACGAACTCAATCTGCATTCCGATCAACTCATGGTGACGACCACGCTGGCCAAAGGGCTCGGGTGCGCCGGCGGGATCGTCATGGGCGCATCAACTCCCGTCGAATCGGCCCGCAACCATTCCATCGCTTACCGATGCACGACCCCCGCTGCCCCGCCACTCGTCGCTGCCGGGCTCGAAGCATTGCGATTACTCCAAACCGATCACAATCTCCACCCAACCCTCCGCACCAACATCGACCATGTCCGCGAGATCCTGCTTTCCTTCGATCTCTCCGCCCATGACCTTTATACATCCATCTTCGCCTTCACCGTTGGCAACGAACCCGCCATGAAACGCATCGAAACGCGGCTGCTCGAATCGAAAATCATCCTGCCTCTGATGCAATACCCCAACGGGCCCGCCCCGCTCTACTTCCGCCTAGCGGTCAATGCGGCTCACACCCCCGAACAACTCGAACACCTCCGATCCGGGCTCGAAGCCGCCATCGGTATACAGACCGAGGCCAGCACATGAACAACGATCTCCAAGCCCGACTCGACTTCGCGGTTGCCGCAGCCCAAGCATCATCCAAAATCACACTCGAATACTTCGGGCAATCCAACCTCGATCAATCCACCAAGCACGACGGCACACCCGTCACCGTCGCCGACCGCGCCTGCGAATCCGATCTTCGCGAACGCATCATCAAAGCCTACCCCCAAGATTCAATCCTCGGCGAGGAGTTCGAACGCAGAGTCGGCACCTCAGACTACGAATGGGTCATCGACCCGATCGACGGCACCATCTCCTTCGTCCAAGGTGTCCCCCTCTTTGGCACCATGCTCGCCTGCATGTATAAAGGCTTCCCGATCCTCGGCGTCATCGTCATGCCCTGCCTTGACGAAACCGTCTACGCCGCCGACGGGCTCGGATGCTGGCACACGACCAAAGACAACCAACCATCACGGGCACAGGTCTCCAAAGTTTCCAAACTCGACGAATCAATCATCAACACCACCTCGATGAGCTACTTCATCACCCCACAGCACCGCCGACTCTACGAACAACTCGACGCCCAATCCAAGCACACCCGCGGGTGGAGCGATTGTTATGGCTGGGTCTTGCTCGCGACCGGACGCGTCGATGCCGTGATCGAACCAGTCCTGAGCTTGTGGGATTTCGCTGCGGCCATCCCGATCATCACCGAATCAGGGGGGCACTGGACCGATCTTTCGGGCAAACAATCCCTTGATTCTGGCGAAATGGTCGCGACCAACGGGCACCTGCACACCCCGATCATGAACCTGGTCCAGGCACTCGATCCCGCTCCGAAAGAGGATTCTGGACGCTCCGAACGATTTGGATCACCAGAATCCGATTTTCCGGTGCAATAAACCGACGAATCGAGGGTGCATATTCATAAAAAATTCTGTTTCTTTGCCCTGTTCAGTGCTAGACTTACAGAGCCTCGCCATCCGGCGTTGCAGTCGACGAAGAAGATGCCCGACTCTCTCTCTCGATAATGACACGACTCACGGGCATTTGGAAGACAGCAATGCTGAACCTGTATGTAGGGAACCTCCCGTACTCGATGAACGACCAAGAACTCAATGAACTCTTCTCACAAGTTGGCGATGTCCAATCCGCCCGTGTGATGAGTGATCGTGAAACAGGTCGTTCACGCGGCTTTGGTTTCGTCGAAATGGCCGACGATGACGCCGGACACGAAGCAATCGAAAAACTCAATGGACATGACATTGACGGCAGAGCACTCGTCGTCAACGAAGCACGCCCACGCGAAGAACGCCCACGCAGAAGCGGTGGCGGCTTTGGTGGTGGCGGCGGCGGCGGTTACGGCGGCGGTGGTGGCGGTCGCAGCGGCGGCGGTTACGGCGGCGGCGGTGGTGGCGGTCGCAGCGGCGGTGGCTACGGCGGCGGCGGCGGCAACGGTGGCGGCGGCGGCGGCGGTCGCAGCGGCGGCTGGTAAACCATTCACATCCATATCGAAAACATGACCCGTTGCATCCGCAGCGGGTTTTTTCATGCCTCGAAATACCGAAACAATCTACTCGCTCAACCAAATCGATTCAAAGCCCACAACCCCAACCCCAATCGGCTCCGCGACCACTTTCGCCCTCGATTCGGAATCGAATGCTGCAATATTCGAACCCATCGGCGAACGGATCTCCTCCGATCGAACAAACCAAGCATCCGCGGTCGAGATCCATTCCCCAGTCGTGTAGTCGTGCGTCCATCGCTCGATGATCTCAAGATCGGGATGCTTCTTTTCGTATCGAATCTGGCAACCAGTATCATCAAAGATCAACGCCCCATCCCCGCGTCCGCCCCCGGCTTGCAACGCGGTCGAAAACCGTTCATCCGAAAGAATCATCCCGCACTCGGCGCACACCGAATCCCCATACCGAATCGCCGGCGGCCCGCCTTGCGCCTCGCGCGAACATCCCGAGAGCCCCATCGCGCACACCAAACCCATCAACCCAAGAGAAACATGAAGCATCGCCCGTGTCATACAGAACCTCGCTTGCGAAAAATTAACACCGCAATGACCATCGGCACAACCGCCCACACGATCAGCACCAACCAGAGCAACCAGGGCAACGCATCGCCAAAGGTCCGCGAGGCATACATCCCCACCGGGCCAAGCACATCGAGCGATGCGTTCATATTCACAATCACCGCCATCTTGAACGCTTGAAGCGGATTCATCACCCCGATCGCAAAGACCTCCTGCACACGGAGTTTGAAGAGGATCGTCCCGGCCATCAGACCAAGGTCGCTCAGAAACACAAGGATCAACCACGCGAAAAGCCCGAGCCCGGTCGCGACCGAACTTCTTCGAGACATCACCGAGAGCAGCATCCCCACCGAGAGCATCGCCAACGCAAGCCCGCAGGTGAACACGACGAGCATCACAAACGCGCTCACCCCCACGCCTCCCACGCGCCACGCGAGCACCCCGGCGCTGAGCCCAAACCCGATACACATCGAACAGCACAACGCCAAGGCAAGCCCACAGTATTTTCCGAGCAGCAGTTCCGTCCGTGAGATCGGCTGCGCAAGCAAATACAACAGCGTCCCCCGCTCACGCTCGCCCGCGATCGTCCCCGCGCCGGCGATCAACGCCATCAAAGGCACCACGAGCATAATCAGATTCAAAAGCCCCGCCGTGGTTCGGCTGAACCCCGCAAACCCATGCGAGCCCGAACCCGCAAGCGACATATACGAAACCGCAACCGCCAGCACCGTAAATGACACGGTGTACAACAAAAACCATCGGCTAGAAATCGCATCACGGAACTCACGCCTAGCAAAGGACACAATGCTCGACAGACAAGAAAGGTGCGCCCGAGGCTCATCAAACCCGGTTGAAACACGAAGCGTACTCATTGCTCTTCTCCTCCTCGTTGCGCGGTGCTCGGGGCGTGCTCATCGAGCACCTCTTCGAGAATCTCAAAGTCACGAACGACAATCTCCGCCTGCGCCAACACAGATACAGGCTCGCCCTTGCGATTGCGGGGCACCGAAACGCACAGCCCGTGCCCATTGAGATTCACCGCATGCCCGGCATCTCGAAGCACACCCGCCGCCGCCTCGTTCGTCCCCATGCTCAAATACAAGCGCATCGTCTGGATACGAGATTCCGTAGGCCAAAGCACATTCGGGGCGATATCTTTCACCAGTTTCCCCTTCTCCATCACAAGCGCACGCCCGGCCAGCGAGATCACCTCATCTGGACGATGCGATGCAAAGACGAGTGTCTTGCCCGCATCACGCAGCGTACAAAGCGTCTCGACCACCTCGCCCCGCCCAGACGCGTCAAGATTCGAGGTCGGTTCATCGAGCACGATGATCGGCGGATCAGCAATCAACGCGATCGCCAGCGCAAGCCTCTGCTTCATCCCACCCGACAAATCACGCACACGCTTGCGCTCATGCCCCTGCAATCCAACCTTGCCCAGCGCCTTGGCAGCCCCGTTCCGATCGACCCCACGAAGATGTGCAAAGAACAGAATCGAAGACCCAAGCCGGGCGTCATCATGAAACGCAAGTTCCTGAGGCACATACCCGACAAAGGACCGCGCATGCTTCCCACAGCGCCCAACATCAATCCCGTTGATCGTCACCGAGCCCCGGCAAGGAAATATCCCGAGCATACATCGGATCAGCGTCGTCTTCCCCGCACCGTTGCTCCCCCACAACGCGATCGACTCGCCACGATCCATCTCGAACGAGAGCCCATCAACCGCGACAACATTCCCAAAACGCTTGGTCACATTCGATACACGGATCATACCAATGACCTCCCAGCACCATCGGCGTGCTCAAGAACAGGCAAGCCACGCTGATAGACGACCATCAACGCACTCATCAACGAAAACACAACCAACCCCAAAGCAACCCAGACCATCGACATGCGATTTTCTACGCCGCTCACGAGCAGCAAATCAAGCTCCGGCGTCCGCGTCATCGGCGACGAATCCACCAAAATCGGATCAGGGCTCAACTCCGGAAATGCCCGGGCGGTCAACTCGATCGCCTGCTGGGCAGGGCTATGCAAGAATATACGCAAGTTGGGATCACGCGCAAGCAAACTCCGGAAAAGACTCCGAGGCTCATACGGGAAATCTCCAACCCCGTCATGATCCCCATCGAACCCCCCGTAATCCGACCAAAAGTTCCCAAACCCGTCGAGCGAAAAAGTATTGAGCATCAACCGCCCACCCCCATGCACCGTCACCTGCTCCTCGTTCTCAACAAACGAGTTGCCGGTAATCACATTATCATGCGTGATCGGCGTCGCGAGCAAGCCGATCTCATTGAACGCGATCTTGTTGCCCGTGACGATTCCATACGAGTCAACCGAAGAAGGCGAGTTGTCGATATACATCCCCACCCGATTGGCCAACAGCGCGTTCTTCTCAACCGTGATCCCATCACAATCCTTGAGCCCGATCCCATACCCGCTCGTCCCTCGGTTGTTGAGAATGCGATTACCGATGAGGTGGATGTTGTTGGAATACATCAAATAGATGCCCACCGAGTTGCCCACCAGATCGTTCGCCTTGAGCACGGTATTGTGCGAGTACATAAAATGAAGCCCATACCGCGAGTTGGTGACGGTATTGCGAGCGACCGAAAGGTCCTCAGAATACCAGAACACCATATCACGGACCGCATCGATCACATTGTCCTCGATCACGCAGTTGTGACTCCACCACAGCCGAATCCCATCGCCTCGCCGTCCGAGTTCGAGTTCCTTGCCCACGATCGTGTTGTTGCGGATGATCGATTCGGGCGCTTGTCTCAGATCAATCCCGAAGTACACATCCTCAAAATGATTCCCCTCAATCACCACCGGCCCGTCAAAGGCCCGAACCCCCGCGGGCTCTTGGTCCACCGTCGAGCCCGACCCCCGAATCGTCATCCCCCTCAGCGTGATCCCCGCGACACCAAGCTCGACGACCGAGCCTTGTCCGAGCCCATCAATCGTCACCACGCCGCCCCCATCGAGCACAACGGGCTTGCTGATCCGCAGATTCCCCTCATAAATACCCGCAGGGACAACCACCGTTGCCCCCGGGTCGCTCGCGTCGATCAACGCGACGATCTCATCGACCGATCGGCGTGGTTCGTCGGCCTTGGCATCCAAGCCCAACACAAAGACCACACTGAAAATCAAGATGAGTCGAAGCGTGTCCATGCGATCACTCCGGATTCGAATCCAACTTGGCCGCCGCCCGCTGCGCCTTGACCAAAGGCAGATACGCCCGCCGATGAAAATACAACGCGACCACCATCACCACCGAGGCCATCGTCGAGAGAATCAACCCCGGACCCGCAGATGAGATTGTCTCGAACTGCCCAATAAACCCGCTCCCAAGGATCGGAGGCACAAACGGATCCACCGAGTTCGAGAGCGGTGCGCTTGGATCAAGATTCATCCCGAAATGGCTCATCCAAAGATATAAATCAATGAGAAACACACCCGGGAAGGTCAACACCGGAAGAACCAGCAGCACCGCCCATCGGCTATGAATATACCCCGCAAACTCAAGCATCACCACAAACAAGATCAACACATACACCCCGACCGACCGCTCGATCTGAGCCGCCTCTTCAAGCGGACGCATCCCGATATAGTGATTCAAACTATTGATCTCATCAACATCACCCGCCAGGTGATTCACATACGCCGTGAGTTGAAGATTCTCAGGATACTGCGGCGCAACAAGCTCCATATGCCAGAAGGGCACAAAGATCGCCACCAGCAAGAGCACACGGGCAATCAGCAACAAGAACCCAGGCGCACCATACTTCATCCCATGGCGTTGCAGGTCTGACTGGTCTACGCGCGGGCCGATGATGTGGTCAATGAATGAAGGCATCAGGGTTCTCCTTTGAAGATTCAGATCATCCCAACAATCGGACACAAACCGCAACACGCGCTCTCACGCGTGCGGCGGGAATGGGGAATACTTATTCGTTCGGCTCAACCATCAGGTACCCCATCATCTCGAGATGCAACGCCGAGCAGAACTCGGTGCAGTAAAACGGGAAGGTACCCGCCTCATCGGCGACAAACTCAATCGTCGCAGTCTCGCCGGGCTCAAGGCTCAAAGTGATGTTGTACACCGGGATCGAGAACCCATGAGTCGCATCAACCGCCCGCTCGGTATTCGTGATCCGCCAAGTCACCTTGTCACCCTGCTTGACCGTCACATGCTCGGGCGTGAAGTGGCTGCGAACAGCGGTCATGAACACTTCGACCTCGTGCTCGCCCTTGCGCTCGACGCGCTCCATCTTGGGACGCGGGGCCCAAGGATCAACCGCCTGCGTCATTGGATCCCAACCAATCTCTGGATAGACCGCCCAAGGATGCAGCTTGTCTGCCTTGATGATCTGCGCATAGTGAGGCTCACCAACGCCCATCGGCATGTCATAGATCACAGGCATATTTGTGCCCTGCTCAGAGATATCGAGCAGTTGGAAGTTCTGAGGAAGCAACGGCCCGGTCCCGATGAAACGGTCCACTGACCACTTATTGTACGCAACAAGGAACTTCCCATCAGGGCTCACGGTATCGCCCTCAGCAACGCCAAGGTGACCGATGTTGTAATGCACCGGGGTCTTCTGCACGAGCGTCCAATCCGGCTCAGGATTCAGCTTGCCATACGACCCACCAAGCGTCCAGCGGGCAACCGCAGAATCAAGGAACAGCGAGGTATACGCATACCCATCAGGCCCGAACTGCGTATGCAGAGGCCCAAGCCCCACTTCAACCTGGGCTTCCATCACCGCATCAAAGTCGAGCACCGGCACGCCGAACTCGTCATGCCCAGAATAGGTCTTGTTCGCGATCGCGTTCTTGATCTTATCAAACGAATACACCGTTGTATGCGGATCAAGCTTGCCAGAAACCACAATAAAATCACCCTTGGGCGACACATCGACCCCGTGCGGGCTGCGAGGCTCGGGGGTCACATGAAGCAACCCGTCAGCGATCGCATCCTTCAACGAGATCACAGGGAACCCCTTAATCATGGAATATTTACCAGCCTCAAAGAGTTTCTCGGCCTTCTTCCAGTTGATGATGTGCAGATAGTCCGTCGCGTTCATACTCACGCCCGCTTCAAACGGAGGCTTGCGCTCGCCGGGATCGCCGATCCCGCCGACTGCCAGTTCCGTATTGATCGAGTTGAGGAAGAAGTATCCATCACTCACGAGTTTGCCACAATCGGCGATGTCCTGCCAGTACGGAGGCAGCTCGATCGCGAATGATTTGTTCTTATCGATCCGACCGGCCTGGCGATCAAACTTCCACATCGTCACCGCGCCGCGGAAGTTCTCTTTGTACTTACTCATCGGCGAGTAGTCCGCACCCCAAGGCACATTATACTGCGCGGTCTCGAACACATAATCAGTGTTGGGCGTCACAAACGCCCCGCCGTGGTCATTGATAAACAACGGGTTCTTGATGATCTGCTTGGTCTCAAAGTCACGCAGATCAATCACCGCCATGCGGGCATTTGATTTGTCATTGACAAAGAGCCAATCCCCGTCATAGTCGCCGTTGGTTTCGGAGAGCGCAGGATGATGCGTATCGCCCCACCGATTCTCCTTGCCCATCACATTTCCTTCGTCGAGAATCTCATTCCCAACACCGAACCCGTACCCCTGCCAGGACTCAGGGGTAAACACCGCGATCGAGCGGAGCATCCTCATCGAAGGCACACCGATGACAAAGACCTGCCCAGAGTGTCCGCCCGAGGACATGATGACATACTCATCCTTCATCCCGGTGGGTGTGTAGGTCTTCGCCGCAGCGAGCAGGTCCTGGGTCGTCAGCCCACGATCCTTTGCAGCCTTCTCAACATCCTTCATCGACTGCGCCATCGCGGTCGATGCTGTACCGAGCGCTACAAGCCCGGCAACGAGTACAAGTTTGGAACCAAATCGCGTGAGTGCCATTTTCTATCCTTTCAACTATTTCCTCAAGAGAGGGTTCTCTTTGTGATTTCTCTTCGCCTCGACATGCACACAAGCGTGCACACAAGGCTCAATCCGCATGGTCAATCGAGCGGATGTAGGTGATAATTTCATTGAGTTCATCATCGGAGATCGCGGGGTTGCCACCCTTGGGGGGCATATCCACGCCTGTGGTGTTGGCAGCATCCCAGATCGGACGCCCCATCTTGATCATGGTCAGCAGATCCTTATCCGAGGTTTCCTTCACGAACTGGCTCGTGGTGAAGGGCTTGCCGAGCCCCTCCATTCCCTCGCCGTTGGGCCCATGGCACGCCGAGCACGACGCGATGAACAGATCACGCCCGAGACTCGAAATCACAGGCTCATCCGTTGGCTCAGGCTTGGGTTTGATCCAGGCCTCAATCGAAGCCACAGGCTGCGATGGATCCTGAAGCGTCCGCAGATAGCCCATCACCTCATGAATCTGCTCATCGCTGATCCCCTTGGCTCCACGCGCAGGCATCAACATCCCGGAAGTGTTCGCCGGGTCCTCAGGCAGCCGACCCTCCGCGATGTTGCGGAACAACTCCTCGTCATCGCTCGCCTGCACATACGCGCTATTGACCAAAGGCTTCCCGAGCCCAACCACACCCTTGGCATCTGGCCCGTGGCACACCATGCAGGTATCGCGGTACACCATCTCGCCCGCCGGGATCGGTGGCGTGATGAATCCGACCGATTGAGCAGCACCAGAATCCGATACGGGTGGCCCGGCGAGTATGACGATCATCAACACCATCGGCAGCGTCAGCACAAAGAGGCTTTGCACCAAGATCACCTTCATCTTCTCCGGGTCCGAACCCTGCCCAGATGCCGATCCCAAACGCCCCGGTGATTGATTCAGTGATTGGTCGCTCATGGCGTGTTCTCCTTCAAACCCTTTATGGATATTCGGATACTTATTTCTTGTATACCAGTATATTTTCCCGTATGCAAGGAAATCAAGTCCATTGATGATATTTTTCTCCTTTTGTCTCTTTTCACAGGAATGCGTCCGTATCTGCAAAAATAATGTTCGGGCTTTCCCTTGGCATTCCGAAGCTCCAAACCAACGAAAAGCCCTGACAACAGGTGATTCATCCCACCAAACCCCACCGCCTATATCTAAACGCTGAATCTGATTGCAGGGACATCCCCCAACAACGCCCCTATGGTGTTCGATGAACTCCTCTCCCCCCTCGACCCCCTCGACCCCGCTTCAATCGCTTCACCCGAGCCCCCCCATCGAACTCGCTGGGGAAATCGCAGCCAGATACACCCTGGGCAACACCCAAACCCCCATCACGCCCTACCGCAGCCCCGCTCAACTCGAATCCCAGCTCGATCTCGATATCACCGATTTAGGTGAACCAATCGAACAAGTCATGCTGGCGCTCGAAGACCTCATCAACGCCACCCCTCGCTCGACGAGCAAGCGGTTCTACAACCAACTCTTCAGCGGGCAAGACCCCGTCGCCACCGCGGCCGACATGCTCGCCCCGGTCCTCAACACCTCGCTCTACACCTTCAAAGCCGCCGGCCCGATGACCATGATCGAACAACTGGTCATCCGCAGGATGGCCCACCTGGCCAACTTTGCTCAGGCACAATCCCCCGTCGATGGCATCTTCACACCCGGAGGCTCAATCTCCAACCTCGTCGCCATGCTCATCGGCCGAAACCAGGCATGCCCCGCGTTCCGCAACGCCGGCGCCCAAGGCAAAGCACTCACCGCCTACGCGTCAACCGACGCTCACTACTCCATCGTCAAAAACGCCGGCATCCTCGGGATCGGACGCGACATGGTCCGCCAGATCCCCACCGATGACACCGGTGCGATGAACCCCGTGCTCCTGCGCAAAAACATCGAGGCGGATATCAAAAACAACTGCCTCCCGAGTTCAATCATCGCCACCGCGGGCACCACCGTCCGCGGGGCTTTCGATCCAATCGATCAGATCGCATCCATCGCCAAGGAGTTTGGCATCTGGCTTCATGTCGATGCGTGCTTCGGCGGGGCTGCAGCCTTGAGCCCAAACCATCGCCACCTGCTCGCAGGGGTCCAACACGCCGACTCGCTCGCGTGGAACCCACACAAAGTCATGGGTGTCCCGCTCTCCTGCGCCGCCTTGATTACCCGCCAGCCCGACCATCTCCAAAGGAACCTCGACGAAACCGCCGAGTACCTCTTCCAGGCCGACGACGAAGCACTCAATCCGGGCACCCGCTCGATCCAGTGCGGCAGGCGCAACGACGCGCTCAAAGTCTGGGCTGCATGGAAACATCACGGCGACATCGGATACCAAAACCGCATGGATCACCTGATGAACATCGCTGCCCACTGTGCACAGTCTGTGCGCACAAACAACGCGATGACCCTCACCTGCGAACCAACCTTTGTCAATGTCTGCTTCGAGGTCATCGGCAAATCGTCCAAAGACATCTGCGATCTCCTCCGCGAGCGCAACGAGTTGCTCGTCGGGCACGCCCTCGTCAACAATCGCCACATCATCCGTGTCCCCTTCGTCAACGGCGAACTCGCCGCTGCCGATGTCGATGAAATGCTCAATCTCATCCTCAAAGCAGCTCAATCGCTCCCCGCAGGCGACCACACCACGAACGAGGCATAGATCGACCCGACTGGCCTGACTTCGATTGGCTCTCTTGCTCTATTTGGCAGGGCTCGCCTTGGACAAAAAGAGCAGTTTTCCCCAGACATCGAGCAGCTTGCCGAAGAATGATGCTGCGATGACTCCTGAACCTGCAAAGATGAAATACTTCGAACCAATCGCCCACGATGGCTCGGCGAGCCCCATATACCGGTACCCCGCGGTGATGAGCCCGTAGATCGTCAGCGATCCGACCAACAGCACCACCCCGATGTTCAACCCGACGATCCATCGGCGGAACTTCGCCGATTCAAGCACCGTTGGCTCATACCCATGACGCTGATAGATCTCAATCGTCATCCAGGTCATCGCGGCAAAGAGCACCATCGCGTCGATCCCGATCATCGCGCCCATCGCATGCCCCATCACCACCGTCGTCCCATGAATCAACGCATTGAGCGGCGGGATCGAGATCACAATCGAAGTCGCCAAGATATACCCCGTCCACCACTTCGCTGCGCTCAAAAACCACTTCACAGGACACGCCGGACCCGGGCATCGGCTCTTGAGCATCGCGCTCAGGTCCCACACCACCCGCGTGAGGATAATGATCTCCGTCATGCTGATGACAAAGCTGATCCACTTGACCAGATGGTTCTGAGGCAGGTGATAAGTGTGATGCCCAAAGTTCGTAAACGAGTTGAGCAGCCCCACCCCAAAGAGCGCATACGCCAAGCGAGAATGGGCATACGACTCGTCGTTGCTGAGTTTGACGCCCAGATAATACATGCTGCCATAGACGAAGAGATTGAAACTCCCCACCAGCGTCCCCGTCGCCTTCCACTGCACCCGCAGATCCACCAGCGGATCGGCAAACACCCGATCAAGCAACCACGCATGCTGCTCTATAAAGGTATAGGTAAAGAACAGCACCCCCACCGCCCACATCGTGACATGCACCGGACGATGCCAAAGCCCCTTGCCCAGATGCGAAAAGAAGTTCCACGCAAAGAGCATCCACCCGAGCAAAATCGGAACCGACCAGATCGGATGAAACCCGATATACTCGCGCCCGGAGAACACCCCGCCGATCAGCGAAACCAGAATCCCCGCCCCCGCGATCGCCCACAGAATCACCTGCGCCCGCGTCCGCAGCCGCTCGCCAGCACCCATCGGCGGGGCGATGTCTTCAAAGTACCGATGCACCACCCCAACCCCCGCGAGGAAGACGAACGAGGTGACAAAGGTGGTATGGATCGGGCGCAAGGCGGCGAACTCGATCCCGAGTTTCTGCATCACAGGCGCCACGCCCGGGAGGTAATAGATAAAACCGAGCAACCCCGCGAGCAGTGCGATGCTCAGCGCGATCACCGCGCCACGCAAAAAAGTCAGCGTCGCGTGCTGGCGCGAAGGATCGTCAGCCATCAGTTCGGGCGCGTCGGGATGGGATGGTGTGGGCATCTGCGTCATTCGTACTCCCACCAAGGCAGCGATTTCCAGAACGATCTGGGTTCACGCTTGATCTGCGAACGAATCTCATCGCGTTTGGCTGCTAGGAAAACCAGAAACGCCCGGACCTGTTCGCGCTGACTCGCAGAGAACCCCGTCGGAGGCATTTTGGGCAGCCGACCGATCTCGAGCACCTTGAGCAGTTCATCGTTGCCGAGTTTGCCCACCGAGACCGACAGATCCGGAGCCCCCACCGACGACGCGGAGAAATACACATGACACGCCAGGCAAGTATTCGACTGGAAAAGCGTGAACCCCGCATCGACCTGCGCATCTCCAGATTCGGCGATCGCCGACGCGATCGCCTTGCTCTGCGGGCTCGTTTTCGCCTGGGCAAAGTTGGCGACCTTGATGAGATCAGGATGGCGAGCCTGCCCGACCCCGGTCTGGTCCATCGCGACCAAAAACGCCCAGAGCGCATCGACCTCGTCGGCATCCATCTCGAAGCTCGGCATCTGCCCCTGCCCGATCGCGAGCTGGGCGTCGAGTTGATCGCGTTCGAGTCTCGATGCGGCGTTGGTCAGGTCTGGACCTAAAAAGCCCCCGAATCCATAGAGTTGATGGCAGGCCTGGCAGTTGTTCCCCATCCAGAGCCCGCGTCCAACCACCGCCTGCGCATCGAGCACGATACTCGATTTGGTATCGGTATACACCAAGGTCGTCTGCAAGACGAACCCGAGCGCAAGAATCCCGACCATCAACGCCTTGCCCAACGGACTACACCGCGCCGGCCAGAACCGAGGAGCGATTGGCTCAGATTGATTTGATTCATCCGTACACAAAACAGGTCGAGGAGCCCCCCAGCATCGCTCGAATATTTACTCCACTTCCCAGGATTCGTTCCCGGTAATCAACGCCTGCAAATCAGGCTGCCCGCTCTTCTGCTTCGCCTCATCGAGCTGCTGATAGAGCAGATCGTTGTAGGTCGGCTTGGTTGGATCGGCATGCAGAATCCCGACGGGCTCAGGGAAATCTGGATACGCCATCTGGGCGTACAGCGTGACCAACAGCCGATCGGTCTCGTCATGGACAATCAGATCAGATTCATTGTACTTCCCATCCTCAAGCGAGACCACTTCAGGGTGTCCGCAGTTGAACCGGATGCCCTTGTCGCGATTGGCCCCAAAGACCAAAGGCTTGCCGTGTTCAACCTTGATCGTGTTCTCGGGCATCGTGTCCTTCTGCGATGCGTAGAACCAGGCCTTGTGATTGAAGATGTTGCAATCCTGATAGACCTCGACGAATGATGTCCCACGATGGGCCATCGCGCGTTTGAGGATGATGTCCATGCCCTTCATATCCACATCAATCGAGCGAGCAATAAAGGTACACCCCGTCGCGACGGTCAGGGCGATGGGGTTGATCGGGTAGTCAATCGAGCCCGCCGGCGAGGTCGGCGAGACCTTGCCCGTCTCGCTCGTCGGGGAATACTGCCCCTTAGTGAGCCCATAGATCTTGTTATTGAGCAGGATGATCGTGATATCCACATTGCGGCGCATGGTGTGGATGGTGTGGTTGCCCCCGATCGAGAGCAGGTCGCCATCGCCCGAGACCATGCACACCTCAAGCTCAGGATTCGCACACTTCACACCCGTTGCAATCGCCAGACCGCGCCCGTGGATCGAGTGCATGCCGTAGGTGTCCATGTAGTACGGGAACCGGGCAGCACACCCGATCCCGGAGACGAAGACGAAATCTTCCTTCTTGCGCCCCATGTCTGGCAGTGCCTTGCGGACGGCCGAGAGCACCGCGTAGTCGCCGCACCCTGGGCACCACCGGACATCTTGGTCCGTGGTGAAGTCCTTGGCGGTATAGATCGGGAGGGTTGTATCTTTGGATTCGATGGTACTCATTGCTCGCACGCCTCCGTGATCCGTTCGACGAGTGTATCGACGCGGAAGGGTTGCCCTTTGACGATGTTGATCCCGATCGTGTCGATGAGGTACTTCGACCGGATCAACATGCTCAGCTGCCCGAGGTTGATCTCCGGGATCACGATCTTCTTGAACGATCGCAAGACCTCTTCGGTGTTCGATGGGAACGGGTTGAGGTATTGCAGATGCGCCGAGCTGACAGTATGGCCGTTGGCGCGGACTTGTTGGATCGCGGTGGTGATCGAGCCGAAGGTTCCGCCCCAGCCTAGGACGAGGACATCGCCCGATGGATCGCCGTTGACTTCGAGCAGCGGGATCGAGTCGGCCGCGTTGGCGACCTTTTCTGCTCGCAGCCGCACCATCATGTCATGGTTGTCGGGGTCGTAGGACACATTGCCCGTCTCGGCTTCCTTTTCCAGACTCCCGAGCCGATGCTCGAGCCCCTCGGTGCCGGGGATGGCCCACGGGCGGGAGAGGGTTTCTGGATCGCGGGCGTAGGGCTTGAACCCGTCGTCGCCCGCTGCGTCTTTGGTTGGATGGGTGATGTGGATCTCGGGGATATCGGCGACCGTGGGCACCTTCCAAGGCTCAGCACCGTTGGCGATGTAGCCATCCGAGAGATAAATCACCGGGCACATGTATTTCACTGCCAGCCTCACCGCTTCGATCGCCATGTCGAAACAGTCCGACGGGCTTCGGGGAGCAACGACAATCACGGGGCTCTCGCAGTGCCGGCCGTACATCGCTTGGAGCAAATCTGCCTGTTCGGTTTTGGTGGGCAATCCGGTCGATGGGCCCGCCCGTTGGACATTGACCACGACCAAAGGCAGTTCGAGCATCAGTGCGAGCCCTAACGCTTCGCCTTTGAGCGCGAGCCCCGGGCCCGAGGTCCCGGTGACACCAATATCGCCAGCGAAGCTCGCGCCGATGGCGGTACACACCGCCGCGATCTCGTCTTCGGACTGGATGGTCTTGATCCCGAATCGTTTGAGATGAGCCAATCCATGAATCACGCTCGATGCGGGGGTGATGGGATAACTCGCATAGAGGATCGGTTTGTTGGCTTTTTGCGATGCGGTGACGAGCCCGAGGACGGTCGCCTCGTTGCCGCTGATCTGGCGGTAGGTGCCCTTGGCGAGTTTGGCGGGGGGGACGCGGTACCTTGAGGGGAAGACCTCCGCGGTTTCGCCGAAGTAGTACCCGGCTTCAAGCGCACGGATGTTGATCTTGGCGACCTCGGGCAGCCCTTTGTTCTCGGCGAACTTTTTGGTCAGGTAGGCTTTGGTCTGATCGAGCGGGCGTTCGTAGAGCCAGTAGACAATGCCCAATGCGAACATGTTTCGGCAACGATTAATATCCTTGGCGCCCATCCCCGAATCGGCGAGCGATTCTTTGGTCAGGCGGGACATGGGCACCCGGACGAGGTGGTATTTGTGGTTGATCTCTGGATCGTCGAGCGGGTTGTAACCATCTATATACCCGCATTTGGACAGATTCCCCTTGGTGAACTCATCCTCGTTGACGATGATGATGCCTCCGGGTTCGACATCTTGGATATTGACCTTGAGTCCAGCGGGGTTCATCGCGACCATCGCGTTGACGCGATCGCCGGGGGTGTAGATGCTCTCGCTCGAAAAATGGACTTGGAACCCGGAAACGCCGAAGGTTGTGCCCTTGGGTGCTCGGATCTCTGCGGGGAAATCGGGGAAGGTGGCGAAGTCGTTGCCGAAGAGTGCGGAGGTCTCGGTGAACTGTCCGCCGGTGAGTTGCATCCCGTCGCCCGAGTCGCCACAGAATCGGATGACCACGGAATCGAGCGTGGTTTCAGGTGAAGAGCCGGGCGTTTCGGTCGCTTGATCGGTCGACATTGGTGTCTCTCTCTCGCGTTGGATCGTCAATCAATTGGTCGGCTCTGTGATCGTATTTGGTCGAGCCGAGACGAATACCTATTTTAGGCAAACAGGTTGGTGCTCGGCGTGCGATGGCGTGAAGCAATCCGATGATTCACGCAATCGTGCTGCCGGGCCGATAGATATCGTATCACCCTACTGGCTTCAAGCGACCAATCGGTCGCCTATTATCTGTCTCCAAAGTCCCTTTCCTCCAACACCCGAGATTGATCTATGCGGATTGGAATTCCCAAGGAAATACACGAGGGCGAACGCCGAGTCGCCGGCACCCCTCGTACCGTCAAAAAACTCATCGAAGCCGGATTCGAGGTCGTCGTCGAAAATGACGCCGGGCTCGCCGCCGAGCATCACGACGCGATGTATGCCCAGGCGGGCGCGACGCTCACCGATGATGTCAAAGCCCTATGGGGCGAGTCGGATATTGTACTCAAGGTCCATGTGCCTCAGGTTCATCCGGTACTCGGCATCCACGAGGCGGATCTGATCAAAGAAGGCGGATGTCTGATTGGGTTCATCTGGCCCGCCCAGCACCAGGATGTGCTCGATCGGCTCAACGCCCGCAAGGCGTCGGTGCTGGCGATGGACTGCGTGCCTCGCATCACCCGCGCCCAGAAAGTCGATGCGCTCAGCGCGATGGCCAACGCGGCCGGGTATCGCGCGGTGATCGAAGCGGTCAATGTCTATCCCCGGTTCCTGACCGGGCAGAGCACCGCAGCGGGTGCGATCAAGCCCGCCAAGGTGCTTGTCATTGGCGCGGGGGTCGCTGGGCTTGCTGCGATCGGGGCTGCGAAGTCGCTGGGCGCGATTGTTCGAGCATTTGACACTCGGCTCGAAGTCGGCGATCAGGTCCGATCGATGGGCGCCGAGTTCCTCGAACTCGACTTCAAAGAGGACGGCTCGGGCGCAGGCGGATACGCCAAGACCATGTCCGATGAGTTCATCGAAGCGGAAATGAAGCTCTTCGCCCAGCAGGCGATGGAGGTGGACATCATCATCACCACCGCGTTGATCCCCGGCAAGCCCGCGCCGCTGTTGATTACAGCCGGGATGGTCGAGTCCATGCGTGAGGGTTCGGTGATTGTTGATATGGCGGCCCAGCAGGGCGGCAACTGTGCACTGACCAAGCCCAACGAACTCTTTGTCCACAAGGGCGTTCGGCTTGTTGGCTATACCGATTTGCCGAGCCGAATGGCGATCCAGACGAGCTGGCTCTACGCCTCGGTGCTGGTCAACATGGTCGAAGAAATGGGCAGCAACGACGAGTTTACGATTGATCTCGAAAACGAGATCGTCCGAGGCTCATTGGTGTGTCATGGGGGCGAAACGACCTGGCCGCCGCCTCGCAAGGATGTGCCAGCCCCCGCTCCTGCTGCGGAAGAAACCTGGACCGAAGAGCAAGCGACTCCAGCCAAACCCGATGCTCCCAAGTCGAAAGTTGGCGGGTATGTATTGTTGGCTTTGGCGTTGTTCGCGATCTTTGGGATGGGATCGGTTGCTCCCGAGTCATTCCTGAGTCACTTCACCGTGTTTGTGCTCGCGTGCTTTGTGGGGTGGCAGGTGGTATGGAATGTCGCCCCGGCCTTGCATACGCCTTTGATGAGTGTCACCAACGCGATCAGCGGGATTATTCTCATCGGCGGGATGCTTCAGATTTCGGGCAAGCCCACCGAAGCGATCACCATTCTTGGTGCGATCGCGGTGTTTGTCGCCGCGATCAATATCTCGGGCGGGTTCCTTGTCACCCGGCGCATGCTGTCTATGTTCCATAAGTAAGTCGGTTCCAAATATTGAATTTCGATTCCTCGCACCCATAGGTTCACGATGCCCTCAAACTTTGCCACCATCGCCTACATCATCGCTGCTGCGTTGTTTATCCTGAGCCTTGCCGGACTCGGGAACCCTGAGACCGCCCGGCGCGGAAACATTTTCGGGATCGCAGGGATGCTCCTTGCGCTCTTTGCGACCGCGACGCTTGAAGGATTCAACGGCTACGGGATGCTCGCGGGGGCGTTGATCCCGGCGACGATCATTGGGGCGGTGCTGGCTCAGCGGGTGAAGATGACGGAGATGCCTCAGCTTGTCGCGATGCTCCATAGTTTCGTCGGACTCGCAGCGGTGCTCGTCGCCTTCGCGACGCTGCTCGGGGCGGATGAATCGCTCTCAGCGAGCGAAATGACCATCCACAACATCGAAATCTACATCGGGGTCTGCATCGGTGCGATCACCTTCACCGGGTCGATCATCGCGTTTGCCAAACTCCACGGGATGATCGGAGGCAAGCCTTTGATCCTGCCCGCCCGACACCTTTTCAACCTGCTTTTGATCGCAGTGACGATCTGGATCGGGTTTGCGTTTGTCGATGCGGTTGCTGCACAGAATATGACCCGGGCGCTCTGGCTGCTCGGAGCGGCGAGTGTGATCACCGGGGTGCTTGGGGTGCACATGGTCATGGCGATCGGCGGGGCGGACATGCCTGTCGTGGTGTCGATGCTCAATAGTTATTCCGGATGGGCTGCTGCTGCTGCGGGGTTCATGCTCTCGAATGACCTGCTCATCATCACTGGGGCGCTGGTGGGCTCGAGCGGTGCGATCCTGAGCTACATCATGTGCAAGGGGATGAACCGATCGTTTATCAGCGTGATTCTTGGCGGGTTTGGAGCCGCCGAGGGAACCGCGGTCGCGATCGAAGGCGAGCACACCGAGATTCAGGTCGCAAGCACGGTTGATCTGATCCGCAACGCCAAGAGCGTTGTGATTGTGCCAGGCTATGGCATGGCGGTCGCGCAGGCGCAGCACACGCTCTCGGAGATTGTCAAAGAACTCGAAGCGGTGGGCACGACAGTGCGCTTTGCGATCCATCCGATCGCGGGTCGGTTGCCAGGGCATATGAATGTGCTGCTCGCCGAGGCGAATGTGTCCTATGACATCGTGCTTGAGATGGACGAGATCAACGATGATTTCCCCGAGACCGATCTGGTCTTGGTCATCGGCGCCAATGACATTGTGAACCCGAGTGCGCTCGATGACCCGGCGAGCCCGATCGCGGGGATGCCGGTGCTTGAGGTGTGGAAGGCCAAGGATGTGATCGTGATGAAGCGGAGCATGGCCAGCGGGTACGCCGGGATCGGGAATCCGCTGTTCTTCAAGCCCAACACGAAGATGCTCTTTGGCGATGCGAAGAAGAATGTCGATGCGATCCTGACGGCGTACCGCACGGGATGAATCTTATTCATCAATCGATCAAATCGAGAATACGGACGAAGCCCAGAAACTTTCCCATTCTGAATCTTCGATTTGGTCGGCTCTTTGAATGTGAATCGTGGTCAGCATCCATTCGCCGGGTTGATCGGCGACGAACTCGACCATCCCGTCCTCATCGGTGAACAACTCGATGAGATTCGTATGGTCTTCCTTGCTCACCGCTACGACGCGAAGCCCCGCGATGGGTTGGCCCTCAAACCCAACCCATGCGCGGACTTGCGTACCATTCCCACCCGGCGCTGACTCGATTGAAGTGAGCAGAACTTCGAGAGGTAATCCGACGATTTGATCGATCTCTGCTGACGATCGCAGATCATGCTTCGTGACCTGAATCGACTTGGCGCATCGGGAGTAGGCTTCTCGCCCGATGATCTTCGATTCGCCGAGCTTTGCCCGCTCGTCGGCGATATATCCCAACCCTTCTTCTGCCAGGTACGCATCGAAGCGTTCCCATTCGAGGTTATTGGTATAGTGCTTTGACTGATAGACGATTACGCCTGAGCTCTTTGGGCGTAAGAAGCTCGTTGGGCTTTGGTGCCGCCCTCTGACTTGATTGATTTTTTCATCTTCGTCATTCAACTGCTGGACAAACTCAAATCGCTCAATCTGAGGATCATTGCGAGTGACGATCTGCCCGGCGAATCGTTCGCCGTGCATCAGGCGGACAAGCACGAGACCCTCGCGTTCACCGTGGAGTTGTTCGGTTTGAATCCAAAACTCGTGGGCACTCGCAAATGTGCTCGTGAGCAGAAGGATGAGTGTGCCCAGAACTGTAACTGTTGTGCGTTGCATGGTGTCCCTTTCTGATTCATCGTCAATCCCCGAGCAGGCCGGTAGGCCTGCTCGGAGGGTGTACCCAGTTCTCTCCACAGCCTGGTGATTACTTGCTACTCTTCACGGCTTGGATGAACGCGCTGATGTCATAGAAGTTCACCATGCCGTCGCGGTTCACATCGGCGATCTCGAAATCGGTCGGGGCGGAGTCCTTGCGATTGAAAGTACCCGAGTGCGGCGTCGCGGCGTAAGGGAACACATCATTAAACGCGATGTCGTTCTCCGCGATGTTGTCGCCGACCATCGTAATCGTCTCGTAAGTCGGGCCCGAAGCGATTGCGGTCAATGCGATGTCGATGACATCATCACCAAATCGGCGTCCGTTGGGCCAGCCGCTGGAGATGCCCCCGGTGGTATCGCCTCCGATGAAACCAAACCGTGAGAACTCATCGCTGCCCGCGAGTGTGACGGGCCCGGTGGTCGTCGAGACTCGGAGCACATCGGGGATGAACACCGCGACCAAATCCGCCCGTTCGGTTTCTTGAAAATCGGTGCCGAAAACGATATTGATCAACGCGGCGAGTTCGGAGTTTGATGCGTATGTCTCGAAGAGGGCATCATCAGTGGGAACCAACGCATTGAAGCGGTCCTTGTCGGCGAATGGAACGAGGGCTTCATTGAAGAGCGGATTGCCCAAACGGTTGACCTGGATCCAGTCGCCGTAGCTCTCGATATCGTTGCCCGCCTTACGGATCGTCACCTTGGGTCGGCTGACCGATGCGTAAACACCAACGCCGGTTTGTGTGCCAAAGAACGCATCGTTGTATTCAAAGTCAGGGAGTTGATCAAGCGGAATCTGCATCGCGATCGTCAGCACATTGAACCCACGGAACCCATCGACGCCGTCGCCGTCCTGTCCGAGCCCGTCGGCGAGTGTGCCGTTGTTATCGAGGATGCGGACATTGAGGAGATCGAAAATGCCTGGAATATCCGAGTAAAAACTATCGTCGCGTGGGCCTGCGAAGAAAACCTCGCCGCCCGAGCCATGATAGATCGCTTGCTGGGTGTAGCTATCTAGTTCCTCTACGGTTGATGCGCCCGAGACTGCTCTGCCCATCGCGTCGTTGTACAAGGGCGTCGTGTTGAGTCCAACATTTGGCGGGGCGACGATCGCATCGGCGATCGCGAGGTGTGCCCGGTTGGCGATTGGTGTCCGCGCGACGGAATAGGTTTGCGTGTAGTTCTGGCGTGCATCGCCAATCTCCATGATCGGGCCGACTTCGGTACCGAGCCCGTAGGACAAGATCGTGTTCTCGTTCTTGTACCCTTCATCGACTCCTGAGAACTGGAAGTCATACTGAATCACAGTCTCGCCGGTCGCCGGGTTGGTGATGTGCAACGAGTATAACGCATCGGATGCGAATCGTTCATAGATTGCGCCGTCGCCGGGCTCGGAGAATGGGCGGACACTCGCGACCACATTGAGCACCTCGACCGATGGGTCGCCGTGCTTGGTGCCGATGAACGCATAGACATCGGTCAGGTTCGCCTGTGGATCCTGCTTGATGAGCGGTGCATCGGAGTGGCTCGATGCGTTTGCATCCGAGACATTGAGCGTGGCGAGGGTACCCGCCGCGATGAGCAGTGCCGCAGCACCAATGATGGAGGTGATCTGTCGTGTCATAGTATTTCCTTTGTAAAGTGAATCTGGTTTTCGTGTGGTTTCCTGAAAAATGCGCATCGATCGCCCATGCCATCGCATCTGCGATGACTGCACAACCGTTTCCTCGCTCTGTTTCATATTGCAATCGCTGATCGATCCACTCACCTTTCGGCGATGGGGATTCGATCGTTTTTGCAAACTCAAGATTCTTTCGATTTACTCTTCACGCACAAAGAAAAAGGCAAGCCCTGCTCGCCCTACTCAACACCTCATCTCGCCAGTCTTCAGCTATCCGTCCGCGGCGCAACCACGACTCGGCGTTGCAGATCCGAAACCCAGGTCCCGCCCGGCTTCTCGATGGTGATCGCGAAGAGTGCGACGCGTCCCATATCGATCCCGGGATGGATCGGCACGACGACCTCGCCATCGGCTGAGGCATTAAAGACCCCCCCGCTCACGCGCTGCTCAAGCCCGCGATCATCAATCACCCACACCTGATACTGCTCGACCTGCGGATCATTGACCTCGAGCCCTACAAAGCGGAGATACCCCTCTTCGAGTTCATCATTCCAGACCACATCGCCCTCGACACCCTGCTGCTCGGCGAGCGAGCCGGGTTGATCGAAGGGCACCCAAGAGATCCGAATCGTGTCGGGCGCGCTGAGCAGTTCGCGGCGCTGGGCAAGCAACTCAGTCGGGTCCGCTGGAGTCTCATACATCGCAATGGTTTCATTGGCCGATTCAAGATTCTCGATCACCAACGCAAGCCGCTCGGCGATATCGCTTTGTTCCGCCGTCGCTTCGTCAAGTTGGGTTTGCAACGCCAACTGTGCCTGTGAATGATTCGAAGCAGCATTAAAGAGCATGCCAACCGATACGCCAGCAATCACAATCGCCGCAGCAGCCGACATCTTCCATTTTCGATCTGACGCCTGGGGTTTGATCTCACCAATCACGCCCGACTGGCTTGTTTTACGCTGTCCATTGCCAACAAGTGCATGCCCAGTGGTGCAGATCGCATCGCATAAATCATCAGGAAGCCCTTCGCCCTGAGACTGATTTTGCGTGGTCTGATCGAGCATCACCAGCACCTCGCCGAGGGTGTTAGGCTCTTCAAGATGGAGTTTGATTCGAAGCATTTCAAGCTGGGCACGATCTTCCGGAGTAAGCTGTGAGAGCTGCTCGTCAGCGAGCAACTCATAAAAACGGGTTGTTTCAGAGGCTTGTTCGCTCATGATTCCCCCCCCCCTTCACACGCCAAGGTTTGGCCGGCTGAACAGCATTGATCTTTGCGTTCGAGCACCGATGTGCTCATCCTTATCATTGCACGCCTGAGCCGAGATTTAATCGTTCCGACCGGCGAATCCGTCGCGATCCCGATCTCATGATGCGTCAAGCCTCCATAGACTGAGAGCCAGATCGCTTCGCGTTCGTTCTCGGGCAACTTACTATAGACCTGAGCCAACACCGCCCGATCATCATCGCTGGTCACACCAGATTCAGGAAGATCGACAGGAGACTGTTTGAGTGACTCACTCGCCCCTCGCAGTGTCCGCCTGCGGGCGGATACTTGTCTTTGCCGATCAATAATTCGTCGATGCGCGATCGTCGCTACAAAGGCTGATTCAGACCCCTTCGCCGGATCAAACCGCTTGGCCGAAGTCCATATTTCGATAAACACATCCTGCACCGCATCCTCAACCTCGTCACGCGCCTGGTCAAGATACCGCATCGCTAGGCGATAGACAAGCCCGCCGTATTCTTTGGCGCACAACTCCACCGCTGCCTCATCCCCACCCGCGACTCGTTCTAAAAGCGATATCAAACTCTATTTCCTCATTCATAGCTAAGCGCACATCATACACAAATCCTTTCGTGTCGAACACTGTTTCAGTTTTTGATTCCACACTAATCTTCACAATCAAAGCCGAAACAATCAAGAACACAAAACCCTTGCTCTCGTCGAAAAACATGGTTCTTTGACTTAACGGAGTGATATCCCATAAATGTCATTGTGCCTCTCAGGCTCTCTAGCTGGTATTACGAGCCTCTTTGCCCCGTCTCGTGGGAGGCCAACAGTTTGTTGAGGGTTTTGCCGATTTTGTGAGCGACAATCAGCACTGAATCTCGTTAGAATCAGTCGTTAAGGGGTCAATACCAACGATTTCTGGCGATATGAACCATGTCCAAACGCGGAGACTTGGACATCGAAAATCACGGCGTGTGCCGCCGATTTCGCGGAGTTTATGGCATCTGATTGAGTCGATGTGATCGTCGCGAACTCCTGCATTATCCCCATATGGCTCCAATGACAAGATGATGGCCCACGGCGGACACCTCGAATCCTTGCAGAGCAACCAAGGCGAATGCGTAGAGTAAGATTCCAAGATGGACATCGCCGCGGGGAACGGGGTAGTCCATCTTGAACTCCATCAGCATTCGAGGCGTAGTACACAAAATGAAAATACCAAAGCTGCTCAGACTCAAGAAAATCACCATTATCTGGCTGATGGCGGTCGGTACACTGCCCGCTATCTACATCACCAACATTCTGTGGATTGCTGGAATCAACAACCACTATGAGGATATCTGGAGCGAGTTGCAGAGATACGGTGATCGCCACAACTTCATCAGGGCGTACAAGCAGCCCAAGGAACCCGCAGACCTGATCCACTTCTACGACGAGCAGCAGACATTTAGGGGACAGTACGGGCTGACATCAAAGATGCAGGGCTTCAAGGACCCGGATGGGAACATCGTTCTCCCAGCGATCTATCAGTTCGCCGACCAGAACTTTTATGAAGGGCTCGCGTTTGTTCGCGTGAACAACACCCACAGAGGCTTCATTCACCCCGATGGGTCATGGGCGTTCAATGCTCATTACACCTATGTCGACGGCTTCATCAACGGGCGTGCGCGTGTGAGAACACAATCTAATCTTGGAGATCATTGGCAAGCCGGCTTCATCGACAAAGAAGGAAACATCGCCGTCAGGGTCAAGTACCTCAGGGTTCGTGACTACATCGGGCCGTACACCATTGTGAGCGAGCCCACGATGTACAACCCGATCTGGGAGAGCCTCATGGACGGGATTGATATCAGTATCCCGCCGTTTAACTTTTTCTTCCCACCGGGTCGATCCCGCTTCCTCGACAAAAACGGCAACCGTGTGAGCCCGCGCGAAGTGAAGCGGTGGATGAAAGACAACGAGTAAGAAGACGATTCAAAGATGGACAACCCCGGAGGGTACGGGATTGTCTATCTTGAAGAGCATGTTCTATGCACGCTCGGATAGCCCGACGCCTGCGTCAGTTAGTTGCCTTCGGCGTGGGGTCGATGAGTGTGGTGCGCAGGGCGAGCACTGCGCGGGTGCCCGGGAGACCGAGACCGGCCAGGTCGAGCACCACCGTGTTGCCCGGGGCGGCCGTATAGGCAGTAGCAAAGGATAACTCTCGGAGGGTTGCGTCAGAGTCGGTGTCCATGCGCTGGATCTGGATCGCTACACGAAGAACCGGGCCATGCTTGGTGTCGATGACGCTGGGCGAGACGGATGCATCGAAAATACGGTCGCCGAGTTTCACGGTGAGGCTGCCGGTCTCGGCGTGCTGGACGAGCAGGGCGGGGGTACGGATGCGCGCTCCCTTGTCATCACGGAGGCGATCGGCCTCTGTGAGTAGACCGGTGAAGGCTGCATCGGTCAGTTGCGTGCCCGGCGTCGGAAGGGCGGCGAGTTGGGCTGTGTTGGCGTCGGTCTCGATGAGAACAGCCTGAACAAAGATGGAGCGCGGATCGGTGTTGAGACCTTTGAGAGCGTCATAGGCACGGGAACTCCCGCCACCCATGAGTGAGCCAAAGATGAATGCAAAGCCGCCTGCGATAACCACGAAGGCGAAAGTAAACTTGGCGATGTTGATGGATTTGGACATGCGTGTCTCCGGTGCGTTGGGCGCGACCCCGCGGCACAAGGGAGTCACGAGAATGGCCGAGGGAGAACGCGTGTTGTCTGAGTATACGCCCGAACCCGAGCATCGGTTCGCTGCGATTGGTCTTGATTCGACGGACACGATGGCAGCCACTCGGCGAGATGACCCGAAACACTTTGGGATCAAGATCAATTCCCGTGATCAAAAGACCGCCTCATGAACAAGCACACAAGCTCGTCTCCGACTCACCAGCCATCTAAATAAATCGAACCGCTTTCAATCCTCTTTCGATATCCTTCGACTCAATCTTGACCTGCAAAAACTGCTCGATCACTGACGCATTTGTCTCTGAATGAGGAGTCAGTGCACAAGTACAGAACTCCCCCGCTCCTGCCATAGCGAACGGGAGCATGAGCTGGTCGGCGAGATGACTCCACACAGGAACACCCTTGTGCAAATAATGATGAACTTGTGCCACTGTTGACTTGGCCACACGCTCGGCGGATCGACCTCGCTCGCCAAAGCCTGTAAAGACCTCCGTCACATGCTCGCTCTGAATCTCGATGCTCAGCACATTCCCCGGCCCGACTGAATCGGCGAGCTGCTCAATGCGAAGCGATTCCTCATCCCATTCGAGTTTCTTGGCGATCACTTCCAACTCGCGCTTGGCGATCTCCGGCGAAAGCCCAGCGACAGTTGCGGTTGCAGTTTGCGCAACGATTTCTCCGCGATCCATAATTGAGACTGGAACAAGTTTCTTCACTGGCTGAATCTCAACCCGAATCCGTCCGCCGCCGGCAGGGTAGAACCCGTGGCGCTCGATCTCGACCCGCACCCGAGGCCCCATCCGTTCGATGACAGGAAGAAACGCCTTGCGTAAGAAATCGACACTCGGCGCGTAAGTATTGTGCGTCCCGCCTTCGATCACCACAATCGAAGACGAAGAAGCAACCATCAATGCGGGCAAGATCGTCTGGAGCACAAGCGTTGTACTGCCGGCCGACCCGATCGCAAACGAATACTCGCCGCCCTTGACCTCTCCCGGAGTGAACTCGACCATTGAAGATCCAAGTTCCGCCCCTGAGACCTTGGCATCGCACACCGCCGCCGCAGCCTTGACCGCAGTGAGATGCTGACGCAACAGCCCCGGCTTGGAGCGATTGGCACGGATATGCTCGATGCAAAAAGGGCGAGCAGTCACCATCGAGAGTGCCAATGCACTCCGAAGGATCTGCCCGCCACCTTCGCCAGTTGAGCCGTCAATATGAATCATAAATCATCCTCTCAACTAGTCGTCTGCCTTATCTCCATCCTTAATCACAAACTTCGCATCCAACCGCGCAACCTCGCTCGCAAGCCCGGCCTTCTTGACAGAACGCAGAACTTCCTCGAAGTCTTTATAGGCCGCCGGGGCTTCGTCGATCGGGTAGTTTCGGCAGTTCGAGAGGATATCTCGATCCTTGAACGATTGATCGATGTCCTTCTGATCAAGCTGATTCTTTGCCTTTGTACGCGACATCGCACGCCCGGCGCCGTGATTGACGCTGTAGCATGACAGTGCGGCACCTGCATCGGCCACCATGACGGCCGAACCGTCCTGAGGGTTCCCAGGAAGCAAAATCGGATGCCCAGTATCCGCGAACGGCGTGTCTTTGAGCCCGTGATGCCCCGCAGGGAATGCACGCGTCGCGCCCTTGCGGTGGACCCATTCGAGCCGATCGTTGATCACTTCTTGGCGTGCGATGTTGTGGCTGATGAAATACACCATCCGCCCGTCGATGCCTGGGAAGATCTCTTGGAACGCTTCGAGCACGAGCGCGTTGATCAACAGGTGATTGACCGTTGCGAAGTTCGCACCCAATGACATGTCGTCGATGTAGTCGTTGGCCTCTTGCGAACCCAGCGGTGCATAGACGAGGTTCCGGTCGCTGCCGGGGAGCGGGATATCCCACTTTGCGAAGTGATCTTGCAAAGTGCGGAACTGCCCCGCTGCCAGATCGTGCCCGAACCCTCGTGAACCACAGTGCGAGAGGAACGCGACGCCGCCATCGACAAGCCCGAAGACCTCGGCGGTTTTCTTCGCACGATCTGTTTCGCAAACGCGTACGACTTCACATTCACCGAAATGGTTTCCGCCGCCGTAGGAACCGAGTTGGCGCATCTTCCCCGCGAAACGCTCTCCGAACTTGAGGCGTTTTCCGGTGTTGAAATTCGGATCGTTACACAGCAGATCAAGCCGAGCCGCGAGTGCATCGTGTGTTCCATCATGTCCAACATGCGCACTGTCCTCGCAACGCGATGCCCACTCAGACGGGATTCCAAGCTGCTCACAAACATCAACCGATGCGCCTTCAGCCACAAGCTGACGCCCGAGTTCTTCGGACACAGGGCGAGCCTTCTTGACATGACGCTGTCCGCGGCCGGTGCCGGTAGGCGTACGCTCACAGATCGCTTCGATCAATGCACGACGAACCTTGCGATCAATAATCGCATCTTCGTCAATATCCACAGCAAGCAAAGACATCGAGCACTTGATATCCACCCCGACCGGACCAGGATAGATATGCGTCGGCGAAGCCATCACGCAACCAACGGGTGCGCCGTATCCAACATGGGCATCGGGGTTGAGCACGACCTGCGACACACCCGGTGCCATCGCCGAGTTGATGGTTTGACGGAGCGTCCCTTCGTCAAAGGTCTTGCGGATCGCTTCCGTACCGATGACGGTCACCGGCTTCTGGTTGTTGGGCAACGGCAGGATCGCGGTTGCTTCACCGGTTTCAATCAACTTGTTCTCGTTCTTCTCATCCATGTCACACTCCTACAATATAGTATCCAAGTTTAAACTGCCCCGGTAGGATTCGAACCCACGGCTTCCGCATTCGTAGTGCGGCACTCTATCCAACTGAGCTACGAGGCATTCGTGCTTCAAAGCATCCCATCTACTTTCGCAGATGGGACGCGTATTACTTTGCGGCCTCACGCTTGATGAGGCTGCTGATCTGCTCGCTCAGATCACCCTGTCCGAGCACGAAGGTGGCTTGCGTGCCTCGCAGGATTTCCTGCAGGGCTTCGAGTTCCTTCATCCGTGCGAGCACAGGATTCTGTTCGAGCAGCTTGGCGGTGTTCGCCTGACTCCGAGCGGCGGCGGTTTCCTCTCGCCGACGGATCAAGTTCGCCTCCGCTTGCTTCTCGGCGACGATGACCTGATTGAGGATCACCTTCATGTCGCCGGGCAGGATGATGTCTCGCAAACCAACACCCGAAACCGAAACCCCGAACTCGGCGACGCGCTTGGCGAGCCGATTCTTGATTTCGCCTCCGACCTCGTCCTTGTCGGCGAGGAGCTTCTCGAGCGATCGCCCGCCGATTGCAGCCCGAAGCTCGAGCTGCGCCTCGCGGTACAACGCCTGCGACCAATCCACCACTTCGGTGACCGCCTTGACCGCATCGGTGACCCGATGCGTCACGACGAGGTTCACCCGCAGGGTCACCTTGTCGGCGGTCATGATTTCCTGCCCTTGGATATCCTCGACCTGCTCGCGCAGATCAACGGACTTCCAAGTGAAGGTTGGGCCGCCACGCCAGAACGCGTATCGACCTGCACCGAGTTGATCAACGAGCTTGCCGTCCTTGAACAGCATGACCCGCTCGTGCGATTCGACGCGAACGCCGGTGAAGAACCGAACGCCGCCGGGGAAGTTCTCGACCGTTTCAAGCTTTGGATGCTCGAAACGACCAGCACTCACATCGAAACGCTCGACAACCACTTCCGCGTTCTGATTCCAGAATGCGTGCACACCAGCGGCGAGGATTGCCCCGAGCCGACCATCAATCCAGACCAACGCACGCTCGGTGTCCTTGAGGTCAACAACACTCAGCCGTGACGCGATCCGCTTTTCACGCACCAACGCCTTGAGCTCTTCGTGTTCGAACCGAGGGCTGAGGGTATTGATCACTTCAAACTTCTCGTTCTTGATAGAAAGCGACCACACGGCGTGCTTCCCTGGCTCGAGGACTTGGAACAACTCGTCGTGGCGGAACCACAGTCCGAGTTCATGCTTACGGATACGGATAGTCTTTCTCATGGCTTGGCTCCTTTCGTTGGGCGTTTGTGCATGAGGCACTTCAATCAGATCAAACAAACACTGTTTGACAACTGAGACAACATGATCGAATATAAAAGCAGATTGAGCGCGTCCTCACGCGTGTCCACCCGGTTCTTCAGCGGGGCCGAGTTTGAGACTTGCCATTCAAAGCCTTGCAAATTTTGTACGGTGCTCACACCCACACCGAAGTGCGAGTGATCACAACGCCAATCAATGCTGAGGCGATGAGTAATGAGTCGGTATCCACCAAGCCGCGAGCTGTGTCATTGGTGCCGATTCATAGCAATCATGACGCAAGCGTCATAAGCAACCACGAACCATCTGTGTCCACGCGATCAGTTCGCCCTCAACCCACGCAAAGGTCCAGATGTTTAGTCTGGCGGGGATTCGAACCCCAGAGCCGAGGCTCTTTACCAGTGGTGCGTGCGGGACTCGAACCCGCAACAGATGAGTTATCAGCTCATTGCTCTACCAATTGAGCTAGCGCAACACGCTCTTGTTCACCGGGAGAACCCAAGTCGCGGGACGCGCAGCCTTCAATGAAGGGCGAGCCGCTGGACGATGAACCGAAGCGGAATGGATGCAAAGGGAATCGAACCCTCGACCGGGGGGAGGTGCAATCCCTCCCCCCGGGTCCGCCATATGTGCGATCCTGATCGATCATGTTGTCTCGGTTGTCAAAGAGGCAGCTTGTTGAGCTGGGATACGCTTATGCAGTTGCCGTGCCAAACTTCACAATCCTTGTTTTTAGGCAATAACGGACATTCATGCGAATATCGAGCCGCTTCAAATTCACTTTTACGATCTACTTTTATCGTAATCTATCCGATATAATCATTCATGACACCCCCCAAGCGCAAACCAACCGTCATCATCGGACTCCTCGGCACCACCCTGGACACCGGAAAAGGCACCAAGCGATGGGAACGCTGGCGACCAACAGTCTCACTGTGTCAGCACGAAGACTTCGTCGTCGATCGACTCGAACTCATCCACAACAAACGCTCGACCGCACTGGCTGTACAAGTTGAGAAGGACATCCACTCAGTTTCCCCAGAAACCAAAGTCGTTCGTCACACCATCGACATGCGCGACGCGTGGGATTTCGAAGAGGTCTATACCACGCTCCACGATTTCGCCAAGGCATATCCATTTGACACCGATCGCGAGGACTACCTCGTCCACATCACCACCGGCACCCATGTCGCCCAGATCTGCAACTTCCTGCTTACCGAAACAAGCTACTTCCCGGGCAAATTGATCCAGACCTCGCCGCCGCGCGGGATGAAGGAGATGCCGGGCACTTTTCAGATCATTGATCTCGATCTCTCAAAATACGATCGGCTCGCATCACGATTCGAGCGAGAATACGAGGACGCCGTCGCCACGCTCAAGGACGGCATCGAGACACGAAACAAAGCATTCAACGCGCTCATCGAGCGCATCGAGCATGTCGCTGCGCGAACGACCGACCCGATCCTGCTCACCGGCCCAACCGGAGCGGGAAAATCGCGACTCGCCAACCGTATCTTCGAGCTCCGCAAACACCGCCACCTCGTCACCGGACACCTTGTCGAAGTCAACTGCGCCACAATCCGAGGCGACTCCGCCATGTCCGCCCTCTTCGGACACAAAAAAGGCGCCTTTACCGGAGCCGTGACTGACCGCCCCGGGCTTCTCCGCCGAGCCGATGGCGGTACACTCTTTCTCGATGAAATCGGCGAGTTGGGCATAGACGAACAAGCGATGCTTCTGCGGGCGATCGAAGAAAAACGATTCACCCCGCTCGGATCTGATATCGAAGTGTCAAGCAATTTTCAACTCATCGCAGGCACCAATCGAAACCTGATTGAGCGTGTACGCGAAGGCACCTTCCGCGATGACCTGCTTGCACGAATCAACCTATGGACCTTCGAACTCCCGGCACTGCGCGACCGCCCCGAAGACATCGAGCCAAACATCGAGTACGAACTCGAGCGATTCTCCGAGCGTCGAAATCAGTTGGTCCGGTTCAGCAAGGAAGCCCACCGCCAGTTCCTCGATTTTGCTACTTCTGCTCAGGCGACTTGGCCGGGCAACTTCCGAGACCTCAACGCAGCCCTCACCCGCATGGCCACGCTTGCGCCCGGCGGGCGAATCACCCTCGACACGGTCGAAGAGGAAACCAATCGGCTCAACGCACTTTGGAAACCGCCAAGCACCACCAACCCCAACTTCGCACTCTCCGAGTTGCTCACACTCGAGCAAATCGGTGAGATCGATCTTTTTGACCAGGCCCAGCTCATGATGGTCATCGAAACTTGCCGAGCGTCAAAATCGCTCTCCGATGCCGGCCGAAAGCTCTTCGCCGTTTCACGCACCCGCCGATCCTCAACAAACGACTCTGATCGCGTGCGAAAATACCTTGCAAAGTTTGAACTCCACTGGGACACAATCACAGCCTCGAACTAGATACCCGCCCCGTGGGGGCCAGCTGTTTGTTGTGGGTTTTGATGTCAGGTTTGTCCGGTTTTTTGAACGACAAACGGCGATGAATCCCTGCAGAATCGCCCATGAATGGGTCAATATCAACGATTTCTGGCGATATGCACCCTGTCCAAACCCCGAGACTTGAACTTCGCAAAACACGGCGTGTGTCGCCTGATTCGCGGAGTTTGTGGCACCTGATTGAGTCAATTGCGATCGCCACGGCTCAAGGGCACGGGCTTGCACTCTCCCATGCAGCTCCAATGACAAGAATGTTGGGACAGCGGGATCATCTGTATTCAGAGACGGCTTTGCTTGAGCGGGAGGTGGAGATATTCCGAGCTCAACGGATGGCGAAAACACCCCGAAGGCGGCCTCAGTTTGATCCAAGGCAGCGTGCTGAGATCTTGCAGCTATCCGTATTAAGAGGGTGGAGTTCCAAGCAAACGGCACTTCGCTTCGGGGTACATCCAAATACAATTCAGAACTGGCGTCGATCCCTGCGCGATAAGGGGAAAGCCGAGCGATTACTCGGCGAGCCGCCTTGGAATCGGCTTCATGAAGCGGTGCGGTGGACGGTTCATGAGATTCGGCGGCTATGCCCCGAGCGTGAGTTCGGGACACGGACCATTGCTCTCCACATGATCAGAGCAGGGATCCAGATCAGTCGAACATCGATACGACGGATCCTCGAAGAAGAGCGATGTAAAACCGATCGATGGCGAAGGCATGCCCCCGTACCGAATGCAGGGGATGCCACCCACCTCATGAATCCCAAGGCTCCCCACTTCGTCTGGCACACCGATATCACTGAAGTCAGGGTGCTTTGGAAGCGGTTTGAGATCGTGATATGGGTTTAAGCGCAGATCCAATGCTCTACAAACTTGACACTAGAGTCAGAAACAGAAAGCAGGATAGAGCCGCATGAAGGCTGAACACAATGCCTCAAGCATGCCACACAAACTCGCTGGCCCCCTACTGTAACTGATCGTTCGATTATGTGACTGTCAGAGTAGGCTTTGAAAGTTTACTTTTTTCGTTCACGATGTCAACTTGGGATTCGAGCTGATCTACAAGATTCGTAAGGGCCTTAGGCAACTGTGTTCCCCCAGCGGTTCGCGCATTAAAGTTAGCGATGGGTTTTCCAGTGTCACAGTTTTCTCGCAATGCCATATTGATCGGTATGGCACCGAGAAATGGGTGTCCAAGATTTTTGGCCATTATTTCGGCTCCGCCTCTCCCAAAGATATCGTACTCCTTCTCATCATCGGCAATAAAGTAGCTCATGTTTTCAACGACCCCGAGGACATCGATATTGAGTGAATCAAACATGGCACTCGCACGAACGGCATCATTCTGTGCGACCATTTGGGGCGTTGAAACAATTACTGCCCCTGTGAGTTGAACCGATTGGGCAAGTGTGAGTGGGATATCTCCAGTTCCAGGGGGAAGATCGATTATCAGGTAATCAAGATCCCCCCAGTTTGTTTCGTTGATAAGTTGATTGAACGCACTATGTGCCATCGCACCCCGCCAGATGAGTGGTTCATCGGGATCAACCAACTTGCCCATCGTGATGCATTTTACGCCGTGTACATTGAATGGTTGAAAGAAGCCTTCGATTACGGCTTGTTTCATCTCAGATCCGATACCCATCATCGTTGCGAGTGATGGGCCGTAAATATCTCCATCGAGTAGGCCGATGCTGTAGCCCTTTCGAGCAAGTCCAACGGCGAGTGCGACTGAAACGGTTGATTTTCCCACGCCACCTTTCCCGGCCCCCACAGCGATGATGTTTTTCACATCCGGTAGAGCGCTTCCGCACTGCGTGAGGGGCATCGTTCTTTCAGTTGGTGCGGGTTCAGTGCCGTTGTTTGAGTGGGCGGGAGCTGACTCGTTGCTTTCATATTTCATGATGATCTCACCTTCCTGATTGATGAACTCAAGACTCAAGATTGTGCCAACGGCCCCTTTTTCTTGAGCGGTTGCTTCGATGCTCGCGTCAATGACGGCGCTGAGTTTCAAAAGTTGCTCGTGTGTCGGGCTTGGTTTGGCTTGGGGTATGGAGACTTGGACGAGTATTCGCTTTGTGTCGATAGTTATCTGTTTGATACTACCATCAGAGACCAAGTCGGAGCCAGATGGTTGTGAAACGGCAGAGAGGGCTTCTTCAATGTGGAGCTTTGTGAGTCTCATGGTGCATTTCTCCTTTATGGAGTTGTTCTGACCTCGTGATTATCGGCGTGGGATTTCGTGCAAAGAGTTGAGTCGCTCAGAGTAAACATGTGATTTTATTGCTGTCGAGATTGGGACATGTGGCCAACACGCCACTCAATCAAGATAGAGCAATCCTTAATCATAGACATGGCGAGAGCCGGTCAGTTCGTCATCGATGCATTGAAAAATTTGGTCAACGGAAACCTCAATCGGAACCGAGATGGTCGCTCGGATTTCCTGACGCTGAGTTCAATACCTCTTGTATTGGCATTGAGCGAAAGAGTAGTTGGAGATGCGGCGGAAAGTGTGGATTGAGAGTGGCCGGGCGAGCGGTCTGAGGGAGCATGAAAATTCAAAGAATTATGCTGCGGGACTTGATTGCGGATAAAAGGATCGTATTATCTGATTGCCGTAAATTGACTGCCCTTTCAGAAAAGGAGGCCAGCAATGCTCAGTTCGATGACCGGATATGCCGTGACCGCACTTGCCTGGCTTTCAATGCAGGAAAATGGTCCTGAGCAGGTCCGAGACATCGCTCAGGGGGCTGGAGTGCCGGAGGCGTACCTCGGTAAAATTATTCAGCAGCTCGCTCGCAAGAGTCTGGTATTGACTCAGCGTGGATATGGCGGCGGTGTGATCTTCGAACAAAATCCTTGTGAGTTGTCGCTGCTGGATATTGCAGAAGCGCTCGGTGATCCAATTCTGACCCCAAAGTGCATGCTTGGGATTGAGGATTGTTCCGATGAACGAGCATGCCCGGCACATGCGTTCTGGAAGGCTCATCGAGCAAGAGAAATCGCCTATTTGGCAGAGACCACAATAGACGATATCCGCAAGTTTGAGATCCAGCAAACGACAGGAGGAGCCGCGGCGAAAGCCGGGTCCAAAACGAAAAAGAACAAATCAAAGAAGAGGTAAAACTTGAAGTTTCGCATGGAGCTCTTCCATTACAACGGGCTCTACGAGTCGAGAAATAATGGGTACTGATCAGAAGGGACACAAAATGAACACTGAAATCATCTACAACACACAGCAAGGGTTCTATTGGGACTGGCGAGTCGCGACGGATCTATTCCTCGGTGGTGCCGGGGTTGGAGCATTTCTCTTTGCGGTTGCGATCGATGAGTGGTTCAAAGGAAAGTATGAGCGCATATGTCGGACCGCGGCTCTGCTTTCCCCATTGCTCATCGCTGGCGGACTCCTTTTGCTGATGCTCAAACTCGGTCGTCCATTCATGGCATATCAAACCATGATCAACTTCAACCCATCCTCTCCATTGTGGTGGGGTGGCATTTTCCAACCATTGCTCCTTATTGGGGCTGTGATTTACGCGTACATGTGGCACATCAACCGCGGGAGTCACTCTTCAAAATCTAGAAAATGGCTCGGGCGTGTTTTGACTCCTCTCGCAATAATTGTTGGCACTTATCACGGGCTCTTGCTTGGGATCAATGTGTCGCGTCCGCTCTGGAACACTGGTCCAGCCGTATTGGCTTCGATACTCGGATTTGCATCGACCGGGATTGCAGCGGTTATGTTTGTACATCTACTCAGGATGAAAGCTGCTGGCCGACTCGATGACGAAGAACATGTTGACTCATTCCTCAGCAACATGATTATCGTGCGGAACCTGCTTGTGACGGTGTTGGTTCTTCAGCTCGGGACATACTTCCTCTGGTATTTGAGCCTGAAGTTCGGAAACCTTCATGATCAGTTTGCACTCGAGGCTGCCAATGAGCATTACGGAACAATGTTCTGGACTCTTGGGATTGGTGCAGGCGTGATTCTCCCGCTCCTGATTGGAGGGCTCGCAGTGCTCAAAGGAGCAAATACGGGCAATAAATATCAAGTTTCTACCATCATCGTCACGAGTCTTCTGATTCTGATTGGTGGCTTCGTATTCCGTTTGGCCCTCGTGCTTGGTGGCCAAGTTCATCTCCCTGTGAATACCCTTTCATGAAAGTGATTGTTATGACTAATACAAATAAAACATTTGAATCTTCACAGAATATCAATGGAATAACAGTTTCGCGTCGTCTTTTCATGAGTTCATCACTCGGTGCTGGACTTGGCTTAGTAGCGATGGCTTCAGGCTCACCTCTGCTGTACAACTTTGCCATCGCCGCGCCTGGTGATTCCAAGCAAGATGCAGTAGGGCGGTGGGTGTCCTCAACTTGTCAGGGGTGCACAAGTTGGTGCCCAGTACAGGTTCGTGTTCTCAACGGAAGAGCCATCAGCGTGCGAGGTAATCCCCATAGTAAAGCAACACATGGAGAAATTTGCCCCAGGCCTCATTTGGCACTTCAGCAGGTCTATGACCCAGATCGAATTAAAACTCCGATGAAGCGTACAAATCCGAAGAAGGGACGAAACGAAGATCCGAAGTTTGTCCCGATTACATGGGATGAGGCAATGGGAACAATTGCCGATAAGATGTTGGAACTCAGGGAGAGTAATGAATCCCACAAGTTCGCGTATTTCCGTGGCCGATACAGCTACATGCGTGACCTTCTCTACTCGGCGGTCCCCAAGGTCTTTGGGTCACCGAATGGGATCAGCCACTCTGCGATCTGCGCTGAGGCCGAGAAGTTTGGCGCATATTACACAGAGGGATTCTGGGATTATCGTGATTATGATCTCGAAAATACTCGGTATGTACTCTGCTGGGGTGCCGACCCTCTCTCGTCCAATCGCCAAGTGCCCCACGCGATCAGTGCATGGAAAAATGTTCGCGATCACGCCACTATTACGGTGGTTGATCCAAGGTTGTCCTCTACAGCAGCAAAGTCCGATGAATGGCTCCCGGTCATACCAGGAGAGGATTCCGCTCTCGCTGTAGCTATGGCGCATGTGATTTTGGTTGAGGGATTGTGGAGCAAAGAGTTTGTAGGAGATTTCATCGATGGCCAGAACTTATTTGTACCGGGCACAGATGTTGATGAAGCTTCATTTTCAGAGAACAAAACCAGCGGGCTCGCAAAGTGGTGGAATCTTGAACTCAAAGATCGTACTCCAGAATGGGCTGCGGAACGGACCGGGATTCCTGTGGATCAGATCAAGCGTGTTGCCATTGGATTTGCAAAGGCTGCGCCTAGAGCGATCAGTTGGCTTTCGCCCGGTGCTTCAATGCAACCAAGAGGTGCATATGCCGCTATGGCGACCCATGCACTCAATGGGCTTGTAGGATCAACGGATCATATTGGCGGCGTCGTGCAGAAAACACATATTCCTGTTGATGTCATCCCTGGGCTTGGCGATTATCAAGACGAGATTGCCAAGAAACACTCAAAATATCCAAAGATCGACCAACGAGGCTCGATGCCATTCCCGGCACTTAAGAAAGGAAAGAGCGGCGGAGGGGTGGTCACCAACAACGCCGCCGACGCTATCCTCGACGAAGATCCATATGATATAAAAGTTGCGATCGCCAACTGGAGCAACTTCGCGTTCTCATGCTCAGGATCTGATAGATGGGAGCGTGCATTTTCCAAGATTCCGTTCTTCGTTCATATCACGACGAACGCATCGGAAACAACGCACTTCGCGGACATTGTCCTCCCGGCAGCTCATCAGCTCTTTGAGAAATGGAGTTTCCTCAAGAGTAAGCAGAATCTGCACGGGTACGCAACACTCACTGAAAGGGTTATTGAACCCATGTGGGATGTCAAACAGGATGAAACAGAGATCCCGTGGATGCTCTCTGAAAAACTGGCCGAAAGAGGGTTTGACAGCTTGAATCGATACTATAAAGAACAGTTCAAGGACCCCGAGACAGACAAGTCTCCAGAAGATGGCAAGGAGTTTGCAGTCACGGTACTCAAGCAGCTTACTCGTCCGTGCTGGGATCAGACGGATGAGCGCTACGGGGAGTTCGGCGATCGGCTTGATGGCTGGTCAGACTTTGTACAAAAGGGAGTTTGGAATACACACCGGTTTGAGCCGGGACATGTTCGTGAGCATTTCAAGACCGTCACCGGAAAGTTCGAGTTTTATAGTGAGACACTCAAGAAAGCGTTGAAGGGTCATGCTGAGAAACACGATTCGACCATTGACAAGGTACTCGAAGCAACAAACTATACAGTTCGTGGCGAGCAGGCATTTGTACCTCACTTTGAGCCAGCTCTCAGATGGGGTGATGAAAAGAGCTACCCGTTTATCTTCTTCGAGCACAGGAGCAGGCTCAACCGCGAGGGACGATCCGCGAACTGCACTTGGTATCAAGCGCACAAGAATGCAGATCCGGGTGATGAGAACTGGGATGATGTGCTCAAAATGAATCCTATTGATGCTACCCGAATGGGGCTCCGCAATAAGGACCAGGTCGTCGTCACATCTCCAACAGGTTCGATTACTGTTAATCTCAAGGTCTGGGAAGGTGTTCGTCCCGGGACAGTTGCGAAATGTTATGGCCAAGGTCACTGGGCCTATGGGCGAGTTGCCGCGTTGGATTTTCAGAAGCGGATTCCTCGTGGCGGCAACAACAATAGTTTGCTCCCGGCCGACTACGACCGTCTCAGCGGTTCGACCGCAAGGCACGGCGGTGTCACTCGTGTAAAAATTGAAAAAGCATAATCCGCTCGAAAGGATGATGAAATGTCAAAGAAACAGTATTGCATGGTCATCGATCTCAATGCGTGTGTTGGATGCTCCGCGTGCGACATCGCATGCAAAAGAGAAAACAATGTTCCGCATAGCTTTGCATGGTCAAATCATATTATCGAAACGAGTGGGACATTCCCCGATGTCAAGTTTCGGTATACCCCTACACTCTGCAACCATTGCAGCGATGCACCATGTGTCGAAGTGTGTCCAACAACAGCGATGCACAAGACCGAGAATGGAATCACGATGCATGCTACGGATAAGTGCATTGGGTGCTCTGCGTGCCGAGTGGCATGCCCGTATGATGTCATCTACTTCAACAAGCACAAGCCGCATGAGGCGGAAAATCCGGATATGGCGGTCATCCCTGGGGGAACATCAACCCCAGAAGAGGTTGATGAGGATCTTGGTGTTCCCATTCCGTACTACAATCCGGAACGGGCGAAAACGCTTGCAGGTGTGCGACCAAGAGGTGTCATCGAAAAATGTACCTTCTGTGATCACCGCTTGAGTGATGGGCTCGACCCGGCGTGTGTTGAAGCATGCCCGGCAGGGGCACGGATATTTGGTGATCGAAATGATCCCGAAAGCGAACCAAGTAAAGCACTCTCGAAGAATCATGCAAGAGTTTTGCAGCCAGAGAAAGGAACGAAGCCAAATGTACTCTACATCAGAGATTACTAAGATTTCCACGATGCAAGATCGAAGTAAATCAACAAATCTAGTCGCACTCGCCAATCTAGCACTGGCCATTTCGCGTGCAGTTTCAATGCCTCGCGATATGACCGGAGACGAACCCGAAGTTCTCCGAAAGCTGCAAATATGTGGGCATCCCAATGTGGCTGCGGCGGTTGAAGCCTTTGCGCAGGCATGGGAAGATGCTTTGGAGGATCAGGATTCACTGTCAGTATCGTATGCGAGATTGTTTCTTGGGCCGTTCGAAATACTCGCATCTCCATATGCATCATTTTATTTGGAAGAAAACCAACAACTGATGGGTGAGGTTAGCAATACGGTGGCCACTGCATACGCTGATGCGGGGCTAAAGCCTGGGGCTGGTCCGAGAGAAGCGCCCGATCATGTCGCATTGGAATGGGAGTTTGTGTATTATTTGATGCACCAGTATCTATCAACTCAGGATGTGGAATGGCTCAATAAACGAGATCATTTTGTGAGTACACATATGTCTCGATGGGTTCCTGATCTTTGTGTCATGATTGAAAACACCTCCGAGCACCAGTTTTATGAGAGCTGGGTAAATCTTGTTGTGGCAGTTTGGCCGTTATACAGCAAGAGCTAGACTCGATACTTGATGTGTATTTGGTTTGATGGGGTTTGACATGGTATGATTCCAGATGACCATGATTCAGTTGAAGACAAAGATTTTGTCCGAGTCTGGCGATTCGCCATCTCAAGCGTTTTTGTGGCGACATACGATGATGTATAACTTGAAAGAGGCCGTCTGTGACGCATCAAAATCTGAAACCCCAAAGCAGTAGCACATCAAGGCGGGTCGACGAATGCTGTTATGAATCGTTGAGAGGAATAGCTGATGTTTTTTGTAGATCACTATAACCGCGAAGTACGCTACTTGCGTTTGTCATTGACTTCGGCGTGCCATATGCGATGCGTGTATTGCAGGCCAGCCCTTCATCGAAACCCTGATGGCGATCTGTTGACCCCGATTGAAATCGAGCAGATGGTCCGGCATCTGGTTCTTCACCACGGTGTTCAAAAAGTTCGGCTCACCGGCGGCGATCCAACCGCTCGGACAGATCTATTAGAAATAATCAATCGGCTCAGTCAAATCGATGGCGTCAAAGACCTCGCGATGACGACCAACGGCTTGGCACTCAAAGCGCACGCAGACGAATACGCCAGTGCCGGACTCGGACGGGTTAATGTGAGTCTCGATTCGCTCGATCCGGAACAGTTCGCAAGAATGACGGGCGTTGATCGGCTCGGGCTTGTACTTGAGGGGATTGATGCCGCCATTGATGCGGGGCTCACACCGATCAAGTTGAATACGGTCGTCCTCAAAGATGAGAATGAAGAGCAACTACCCGAGCTTATTCAGTATGCATCGGATCGAGGGGTCGCGATCCGGTTCATTGAGTTGATGCCTATGGGGCCGTTGGCTCATCAGTGGAGTGAGCGGTATATCACGGCGGCTACAATGCGTCAGGGGCTCGATGGCTTTATTCAAAGCTGGACTCGACTCGAACAGGGCTCGGATTCTGCCACGAACTATCGCGTGACACTCCAAGATGGGTCGGAGGCGACGGTCGGATTTATCACGCCGATGAGCTGCAACTTCTGCGCAGCGTGTAACCGCATACGGATCGCTGGAGACGGATCATTGTATCCTTGCCTCATGGATAACCCTGCGGGTTCGATCCTGCCCGCGATTCGTCCGAGATGGTCTGCAGAGGAGTTTGATCATATACTTGCTCAAGGGCTTGCAAAGAAAGCGCCGGAGCATCCAGCCCAAGGCTTTGTGACCATGACGGTCATTGGAGGATAATACGATGTCAACTTCAAACGCCCCCAAGGCACCCGCCACATTCAAGGCATTTATAGAACGATTCCCAGAGCTCGGTGATGCGCATCAATCGATCGGCAAGGTTGTGGATGACGCCGGGCCGCTTGATGCCAAGACATGTGCATTAATCAAGATGGGTATCTGTATGGGTGCAGGGCTCGAATCCGCATTCCGCAGCCATGTCCGTAGGGCATCGTTCAACGGTGCAACTCCCGAAGAAGTTGAGCAGACGGTGGTGCTTGCCATGAACACCGTCGGATTCCCGAGAACCGTTGCTTCATGGCAATGGGCGCACCAACAACTCGAGCGAGATGCGAAAGAAGAGTGAACCGATGAATATTGATGTAATGCTCTTTGGACCGCTTGTTGAGCAAGCCGGGGTCGATCGGGTTCGATTAGGATTCGAGACAACCACGGTGACCCCTCCCGAGATCCGCGTTGCACTCGCTGCCGAGGTGCCGGCGATCGCGGGCTCATTGGCATCCTTTCGCCTTGCGGTGAACCATGCATTCGCACCCGAGCACGCAGAGATTGGCGATGGAGACGAGGTCGCGCTCATCGGCTTGGTGTCTGGAGGTTGAGTATGGAATCCGTGCACATCACTATTCAAGACGGGCCGATTGCTCAGGAGAGCGAGGTTGAATCGTGCCACGAATGCGGGGCATTGATCGAGTTCCTTGGGATTGTTCGGGGCATCGAAGATGCTCGTTCAATTACTGGGCTTGAGTACACCGCGTATGAACCGATGGCTCAGCGTGTCCTTGAGACGATCGCTCAAGAGATGATTACGCAGTTTGAGATCTTTTGGATTCGGGCCGAGCACAGCCGGGGCTTCGTGCCGGTTGGCGAGTGCTCGTTCCGTCTCTGTGTGGGGGCACCGCACCGCAAGGAGGCATTGCTTGCTGTCGGCGAGTTCATTGATCGGATGAAAGAGGATGCGCCGATTTGGAAAGCCGCGGTTTTTCAGGACGGCGTTCATGAAGCACCGCTCGAACAAGCTATTCAACATGAGGATGTGTACGGATCATGATTTCGCACCAGCTCAACGCAGCAACAAGACCGCTTATCGCGATTGACGAAGCGATGGAACGACTGCTGTCATCGTGCAAACCAGTTTCATGCCAGCGGATTGCCCTCGGCGAATCAGTTGGTCGGGTGCTTGCTGAGTCGGCGATATCAGATCGACCCAGCCCGGCGTTTGACGCAAGCGCGATGGACGGGATCACAATCCGTCTCGCAGACCTTCCTGAACTGAGCACTGGCGGACTTCCGATATCTGGTGAAGCCGCGATCGGGATGCCTGCCCGCTCGCTCCAAGCGGGCACCGCGATGTATATTTTTACCGGCGGCCCGGTTCCAGATGGTGCACAGGTTGTGATCAAAAGAGAAGAACTCGAAGAACGAGAAAACACCGTACGATTCCTCGGCGATCCCCGGTCCATTTCTGTTGGCCAGCACATTCGAAGGATGGGAGAGAACTGCCAATCCGGTACCGAAATTGCTCACGCAGGTGATCCCGTCACACCCGCGATGATTGGGGCGCTGTCATCTTTCGGGGTGAATCAACCACTCGTCCACCGAAAGGTTCGTGTGGTGATCCTTATCACCGGCGATGAGATCGACCCGGACGGGCAGAGTCCAGATACCACTCGGCTTCGCGACAGCAACGGCCCCGCGATCGAAGCGATGCTCGCTCTATGCCCATGGATTGAGATCGTTGAACGGAAAACAGTTTTGGATCATCCGAACACATTGCGGGCCGCGATTGAATCCGCGATCGAACAAGCAGATTGCGTGCTCAGCACCGGCGGGGTCTCGATGGGCGATCACGATTGGGTCCCTGAGATCGTGGAATCACTCGGCGCAGAAGAGTTGTTCCATCGCCTGGCGATCAAGCCGGGCAAGCCCGTCTTTGCGGCAACGGTATCCGATTCCAAGCTCTACCTCGGGCTGCCGGGCAATCCGGTCTCGGCCATGATCACGGCTCGTCGAGTCGCGATACCAGCGTTGTCTGCTTTGGCAGGGTTCGCTCATGATTCTCGATCGGGTGCAAACGCAACTGTCACCGCCGCGAATCCTGATCAGATCAAAGCACACCCACTGACAAGATTCCTGCTCTGCAACCGTAACGGGTGCGATCGCGTTGAGGTGATTTGTGGCAAAGGTTCCGGCGACTCCGTATCGAGCGCTCGGAGTGACGGATTCATCGAGGTTCAACCTTCGGCAACCGGCGACGGGGACTACAACTTCTATTCATGGGATTGCAGATGACCAATAAACTCACGCATGTTGATCCGAACGGCGATGCACATATGGTGGACATCGGTACCAAGCCGATCACCCGCCGAAGAGCAACCGCGGAAGGATTTGTCAAGTGCTCGCCGGCGCTCATCGAAGCGATCAGGTTGAACCAAGTCAAGAAGGGCGATGTGCTCGCGGTGGCACGGATCGCGGGGATCATGGCGGCCAAGCGTGTTGATGAACTGATCCCGCTCTGCCATACGCTCCCGGTTGAGCACACAAAGGTGGATCTACAACTCCAAGACGATGGGATTCGGATTGAGACCGCCGTTTCGACGACCTCGAAAACAGGTGTCGAGATGGAAGCAATCACCGCCGCCTCCATCGCGGCGCTGACGATTATTGATATGGGCAAAGCCATTGATAAGGGGATGGTGATCGAATCGATCCGAGTACTGACCAAGAGCGGCGGGCGATCGGGAGACTATCAAGCACCAAAGCGAAGCGGGGCCTGATGTGGATGTCTACAGCGTCGCAATCTTGACGGTGAGTGATCGGTGTTCGAGCGGCGAATCGGAGGACACCTCAGGTCCAAAGATCGCGGCGGTGGTTCAATCACTTCCTTGGGCAAGCGTATCAACTCGTGCGTGTGTCCCCGATGAGGCCGACAAAATCATCAGCCAGCTCACCGAATGGGTGGACCCAACCCAAGGTATTCATCTCATCCTGACAACCGGCGGCACCGGGCTCGCTCCGCGGGATGTCACACCGGAAGCAACACAGGCCGTAGTTGATAGACCGCATCCCGGGCTTGTTGAACTGATGCGATCGAGTTGTGGGCAGAAAAACCCACGCGCTTATCTTTCTCGCGCTGTTGCCGGCGCGACCAATCAGTCGTTGATCATCAACTTGCCAGGCTCTGTGCGCGGAGCGATTGAATCGTTCGAGAGCATCGCCGAGATCCTCCCACATGCACTCGGCGTTCTCTGTGCCACAGAACTCGATCATTCCAATGAAGATCAGCGAATGAAAAGAGTCAAGGGATGAGCACCACGGGCCTGAAAGTTCAGCACCCGGTGGATAGCCCGCGAACATTGAAGACATCGCGTTCTCGGTTTTTCCTCAATGAACTCTCGGGTTCGATGGGCGATCTTGGAACATTTCTGCCATTGGCAGCAGCAATGGCGGTGGCGAATCGGATGGATCTGGGTGTGATCTTTCTCTTTGCGGGGTTGATGAACATCGCCACCGGTTTTCTTTTTCGACAACCCATCCCGGTCCAGCCAATGAAGGCGATCGCCGCCGTCGCCATCACCGAGGGGCTCAATACCAGCGAGATTGCCGCCGCCGGGATCGCGATGGGGCTCATTGTCACCATGCTTGCAGCGACAGGCGCGATCACCTGGATCGATCGGAGAGTCCCCCGCCCGGTGGTCCGCGCGATCCAGGTGGGTGTCGGGGCGAAGTTGATTCTCAAAGCCGTAGAATGGGTCATTCCGCTTCCTATGTTTGGGATCGATAGTGTGTTTGTAGCGACTGGAATGCTGCTCTTTATTATTCTATTGTCTCGAAGAATGCCCGGGATCGCACTCATTGCTTTTCTCCTTGGATTGATCGGTGTGTGGATGAGCGAATCGTTCGCTCCAATCGCAGTACACTTCGGGTTTCCGCCGCTCCATCTCATCGTGCCGACCGCCCATGATTGGTCGACCGGAATCACCCGCGGCGCGTTGCCTCAACTCCCGTTGACGCTGCTCAACTCAGTGATCGCGATCTGTGCGCTCAGCTCCGACCTGTTCCCGGGCAGGGGGGTGCACCCTCGCCGAATGGCTATGTCCGTGGGCCTGATGAATCTTCTTTGTGTTCCGTTTGGCGCGATGCCGATGTGCCACGGATCGGGTGGGCTCGCCGCCCAATACCGCTTCGGTGCCCGAACCGGAATCAGTGTCATCATGCTCGGGCTGGTCAAGGTTGTGCTAGCGATTGTGCTTGGGGTCGCCATCTTACCCATTATACAGAGCTACCCTCATTCAATCCTCGCCGCGATGATTCTGCTTGCTGGATGGACACTCATGAAACCAGCGAGTGATAGTTTTTATAGTGCCAAATCTGCTATGGTCGTCATTGTTTCCTCTGCACTCATTGTATTCGTTGGGACATTGGAAGGTTTTCTCGTGGGATGTGCCCTGTGGCTTGTGATCTCGACCGTTCATCCAGAGGAGCGGGTGAAATCATGAGCAAAATGCCTGTTTATATCCTTGCAGGTGGGAAAAGTTCCCGGTTTGGGTCAAATAAAGCCCTCGCTCTACTCGATCATCGCCCGCTGCTTGTTCATGTCGCCGAGGCGTTGAAACCCTTTGCTTCGTCGATCACAGTTGTCGGCCGTGTCGATGCACAGTATCAAAACATTGGATATCGCACGATTGGAGATATTGATCCAGATTTAGGCCCACTCGGAGGGCTTGTCACCGCGCTTTCAGATGTTCAAGCGAGTGCTTCATCCCCACGGATCCTGCTCTGTGCGTGTGATCAGATTCTCCTTGATCCTTCCATTCTCTCAAAGCTTTTCTCTGCTCAGCATCCGGATCACCTCGCAATTGCTTTTCGTGACCGTGATTGTTGGATGCCGTTCCCCGGCATCTACGATCTCCGACTCCTTGGCCAAATCAAGGATCAACTCCAAAGCCAAACGAGGTCATTCCAGTTCTTGCTCGATCAGGTTGGGTACGCGGTATCACTCCCCGATCAGTGCGCTCCGTTCTTCGATTGTAATACCGAGGACAGGCTTTCAGAGCTGCGATCTCTCGATCAGTTTGACCGTGATTGTTGAACAATTCGGGAACTGAAATCAGACCTTCGGTCTATATTGACGAAGCGTTTTGCAGTTTGATCCAAGTTCACCAACAGCGAGAAAACGAATGGCATGTATGGATTCCAGACACATATGCAGTTCGAAAAAATATGTTCAAAATTGAATAAAGGGCGAATCAAAACGCAGCAAATGAGGACAAGCATGTCTATAATCAAAGGCGATTTCACTCGCACTTGGAAACGCCAAGAATTGTCCGTTTTTACGACACTTCCTAAAAGAAAGGAACACTCAGATGAACACCAAACAAACAATCGCAGCCGCACTTGCCATCATGCTGGTGACCTGTGCCGGGGCCTCGGCCAAATCGGACCTCACCCTTGCTCGCTCCTACGGGTTGATGAACAACGCGTCGCGATATGATTCGTTGTTGAACGAATCGAACTTGGCGGATCTGAAGGTAAGCGTGCAGATCCAAGCGAGGTATAAGTTCAACTCTCGCGATGATGCGGGGACCACACTCGCATCGCCCGATGACGACATCACGACCGGCTTTGATATCAGACGAGCCAAGGTTGGGATTGAAGGAAAAATCGCCGACAACATGAGTGGCAAGATCAAGTTTGCATTCGATCGCAGTTCCGGTGTCGGAAAACTTGAGGACGCCTATGGAAAATGGAAAATCAACGATGATTTCACGCTCAAGTTTGGTCAGTTTAAGTCAACGGTATTGCGTGAAGAAAACATATCGTCATCAAAGCAGCTGGCATCAGAGCGATCGGCGATGAACGAGACCTTTAACCAAGATTTCACGCAGGGTGTCGAGTTGGACTTCGGCGGCGATCGTTGGCGGGCGATGGTTGGATTCAACGATGGTTTCAACAATGACAACACCGCATTTAACGGCGCAACCGAAGTGGATTATGCCCTGACAGCTCGAGCCGAGTTCCGCCTTGGTGATGCCGACTGGAGTGCGTTCAAACAGTTTACCTCCTTCCGCGGGAGCAACAGCGGCGGGCTCATCGGCGGTTCAATACATTACCAATCCATGGGCGATACCAACCCCGCATTCACCCCCACTACGGATATGACCGTTGGTACGATCGATTTCTCATGGGTTGACGATGGATGGAATATGTATGCCGCGGGCGTATGGCGCAACACTGATACCGGTGTTGCCGAGTTTGATGACTTCGGCATTGTGGTACAGGGTGGTGTATTTCTCGCAGATCAGGACGAGGTCTTCGCCCGTTGGGATGAGATTTTCCCAGATGATGCCAACGGGGCAACCAATCAAAATTTCAGCCGAGTGACTGTTGGGTGGAACCATTACATGGTTCCTGAATCTCACGCAGCGAAGTTCACCCTTGACCTTGGATATGCACTCGATTCAACCACCGACAGCATCGTGAAAACCTCTGATGGGCATAACCTGCTTGCAGATTCAGAAGATGGTCAGATATCGATCACTGCTCAGTTTCAGTTGCTCTTCTGATCCGAGATTTCCATACTCAAATGCAGAATCTTCACTCCGGATGACTCTGCTACTCGGCGACGGGGCATCCCGTCGCCGATTGTGTGCAATCCTGACTGAATCACGAATTAGTCTTCATGGATAGTGCGCTTAACCCAGATCCTGATCCATGCGTAGCGTGAGACCTGGGGGGACACTCACCCAATAATGAACCCTCTCATGAATCCCAGAGACGATCAAAACGCGCGAAACCCCGGGGAAACACGGCTTGTTGCCGAGGTCTACGGGGGTTCGCTTTTATACGTATGGTATAAACGGAGCAGGGGGGATTCGAACCCCCGATGACCCGAAGGCCATACTGGATTTCGAATCCAGCGCATTCAACCGCTCTGCCACCGCTCCAGATGGGATATGAGTATAGCCCGGATCGCCTCAAAGTCACCCGCCATTGTGACCAGAAACCGGTTCGATATCCGAAAATGGGGTATGCCGATCATCCTTGCACAAGCCGAAGCCCAAATCCCGATCGGGTCGGGGTTTGCCATCGCCGACTGGCTCGTCCTCGCAGGCTATTTCCTCACCCTGAGCATCACTGGGTATCTCTTCTCCCGAAAATCCAACAAAACCACCGAAGACTACTTCCTCGGCTCTCGACAGATGCCCCCCTGGGCAGTCGCCATCTCGATCGTCGCCACCTCGCTCTCAGCCGTCACCTTTATCAGCGTCCCAGAGAGCGCGTACCTCGGCGATCTGACCTATCTCGCCACCAACATCGGGATGATCATTGCCGCGATCGTCATCGCCTTCGTCTTCCTCCCCGCCTTTTATCAATCGCGCAGCGCGTCGATCTATGAACTGCTCGAAACCCGGTTTGGGTCGTCGTCGCGCAAGGCGGCCAGCATCACCTTTATGATCGGGCGCGTGCTCGCGTCGGGGGCGCGCATCTACGCCGGAGCCATCCCCGCGTCGATCCTCCTCTTCGGGCTCGAAAAAGGCACCGATCCTGAGAACCTCATCATCGCCATCGCCATCCTCACCGTCGTGGGCATCGTCTATACACTCGCAGGCGGGATCAGCTCGGTCATCTGGTCCGATGTCATCCAGTTCGGCATCCTCATCGGCGCAGCCCTTGTCGCGATCGTGCTTATCGCCAACTCGATCAATGTCCCCTTCTCACAAGTCATCGCCGAGCTTCAAGCCGGAGGCGACCACGGCTCCTCCAAACTCACGCTCTTCGATCTCTCGCTTGATCCACGCCATAGCTTCTCGCTCCCGGCGGTCATCATCGGGTTCACGCTCCTGGGCATCGGTTCCTATGGCACCGACCAAGACCTCGCCCAGCGGATGCTTACCTGTAAATCTGCCAAGGCTGGTGCCCGCTCGATCATCACCGGGATTTTGTTAGCCATCCCCACCGTCGCCATTTTCCTGATCGTCGGGTTGCTGCTCTGGATCGTCTATCAGCGACCTGAACTCACGACCCTTACTGGCGAAGCACCCACCGGGGATTCGGTCAAGGTGTTCCTCCACTACATCATGACGCAAATCCCGCCCGGCGTGCGCGGGTTGATGATGGCCGGGCTCTTCGCTGCGGGGCTGTCGAGTCTCAACAGCGCGATCAACGCGATGGGGGCTGCGTTTATTGCAGATCTTTATCGCCCGATCATCACCGCCAAGAACAAGGACATTCCCGAACAGCACTTTGTGTTTGTTGGACGATTGGCGGTTGTTGGATGGGGGATTATCCTTGGTTTATTCGCCATTGTTTGCATCTTCTGGAAGAGCAGAAACAACGAAACGCTCATCAACTTCGCCTTGGGTGTAATGGGCATTGCCTACGCCGGATTGATCGGCGTCTTCTTCACCGCCCTCTTCACTCGGCGAGGCTCGACCCGCTCGGTCATCACTGCCCTCATCGCTGGGTTCGTGTGGATGATCGCGACGCAGGGGTTTGTGTATAGCCGATTTGAGTTCCTGCACACGCCTGGCATCGAAGACTTCTACAGCATCCACTTCACCTGGAAACTCACCCTCGGCGTCATCCTCACCACCACCATCTGCATGCTCGGCAATCGCCCGAATCAGGAAACCGATCGAGCGGCTCCCCGGGCGGCATGATACGGCGAATCCCCAAACATCAATCGCCAACTCGGATTCGCCAGACTCGTCAACCCATCGTTGACCACCGTTTGAAGCTGGATTTGAAGGGGTTTGAGCGCGATCCCGATGCCGCCCATCAGCACGATCTGATCGGGCACATAGATCGCATGGACAACACGGATCATGCGCACAATCGCAGTCATCGTCGGCTCATCCATCGCAAGGGTTCCGATCGCTTCGGGCAGCATTGCTGATTCAATCTCGGGGAATCTCGCCTCGATCGCCCGCGCGCCGATGTACGATTCAAGCGTGTTCTTTGCGCCATCGGGCCCAACAACATCACGCTCGCCGAGCCGACCCATATCCATCATCCCCAGATGCCCGACTCCCCGCTTGCCGATCCCCGCAGCTTCTCGATCATCAAACACCGCGATCCCGACCCCGGTGCCGATGGCGATGATCGCGGTTCGATCGCAACATTTGTGCGCACAAATAAAGTCCTCCCCCGCGGCCTGCACATCGCTGAGCACACGCCATTTGATTGCCAGATGCCCGAGCGATTGCGTCATCAACTCATCAAACACCCAACCATCAAGGCAAGGCAGGTTCACCGATCGCTCGATTGATTGCCCATCACCCGATCGCTTGCCCGGCAGGCAGAATCCAACAGGGATCGTCGCATCAATCGTCACACCAATCATTTGTCGCAACTGCCCGATCGCCTCGCGGATCGCGTCGATGAGTTTTTCGCGCGAAGGGTTCGCATACACGCTGCTGCGCGAAGTATGACACGCATCGCCATCGAGCAGGCAAACCTTGACACTCGTGCCTCCGATGTCGATGCCCAGCGTTGCCACCTTACCCGCCGATCCGATTCTGGAGTGCAAACTGCTCGATGCGATCAATAAACTGTGTCAACGCATCGCGCTCCATCGCCCGCAGGCGCATCGCATCGGGGGCTTTGTCCTGATCCGGATTCGAAGACTCGAAGATCGACGAATAGGCGAAGAGCACGAATCGGCGCGGGTGCCCGAGCGTCGCCTGCGAGAGGGTCTGCCCGGCGGAATCATGCTTGTACACCCCGATCCCGGCGAGCACCCGCTTGCGATCGACAACGCTGTACCATGCGTCGAGATCGTCCTCGAACTGGGTGTCTTTATTGGTATAAATCATCGGCATGATCTCATCAACGATCCCCTCGTTGACCCATCGCTGGGCATCTTGAAGATACTGTTCCTTCGCCAGATCCGGACGCCTCCAGACCGCAGCGGAGTACCGGACATCTGAATGCCCCGCGAGTGATTCCACGCCGATGCGTTCGACGAGGGTGGTGATCCGATCACGGATCCATGCGCGGTACCTCGTGCGATTGATCTGCCCCGGGGTCGCCCGATCGCCAACCATCCGGGCATACAACGACAAACTCTGGGCATCGCCTGGATAGAGTTTTTCTTTGCCGAGTTCATCGGTGAGGAATCGGATGTAGTCGAGGTGGACGCCATCAATGTCGTACCGATCGGCGATGTCCCCCACCACCGCGACAATGTGATCCTGCACCGCATCGAGCACCGGATTGACCACGACATACCCCACATCCAAAGGCTGCGCCTCGCCCGTTTCGTCGCTCAATCGCCACTCGGGATGCGTATAAAAAGGATGGGATTGGTCAATCGGAGCCTGCTTCCCCCGCCACATCGGCATGACATTGATCCACGCATGCACCCGCACGCCCTGGCGGTGGGCCTCATCGATCGCCATCGCTAAGGGATCAAATCCGGGATCGAGCGATCGCGTTCGGGCTTGCTCGCTCTTGCCCTCTTCGCCTCGCGGGCGGGTGAGTTCCTCGCCCCAAGGCTCAAGATTCGATCGGTAGTACGCATCACCCTGCCCGCGCACCTGCCAGTAAATATCCGTAATGCCCATCGAGGCAGCATCGCTGACAATTGTGCGAACATCGCTTTGGGATTGATAGTCCCACCTCGTCACCCAGAGCCCAAAGACGCTCTCGGCCAGGGTCGCATCGACCACCCGATCAGCGCGAGGCTGATTCCGTTCGATCACACACCCGGACACCGCGATCACGCCCAAAGCAGCGATGGCCGCCGCCGTGCGCACAATCAGGGACATACTCCGATTCATCAGCATACTCGATCTCCAATAGAGCCTTCGGGAATCTGAGTATACATCGGCCTGATCGTCCGGTCTTGGTGCAAAGTTGCCCGTTGAAAATCAGGCTCACTTCCCATACAGGAAGAGCAACGCCTGCTCGAATCGCTTGTTCCAGGCGATCTCGTTGTGGTTGGCATCGGGATCAATCACCAACATGCGATGCTCGGCATCGAGCCCCGATGCGCCGAGCCCCAGATCGAGCATCTGGGCCCATTGCTGATATTTTTTGTTGAGTTCATCATCCGCCGGGTCGTTGCCGACCTCCTTGCCGCCCATCCCGACGAACACCTTGTCGGGCCAGTGCTTAACCGATGAGAGGTAGGTCATCGCGGCGTGCCCCTCGTCGCCCATCATGGGGAAGCTCTCGACGATGGTATTGGCGAAGCGGTCCGGGTAGGCGGTTGATGCGTAGAGCGCCATCGAGCCGCCGAGTGATGCGCCGCCGATGGATGTTGATGCGCGATCGGTCTTCACACGGAACGCCCGCTCAACGCGAGGCATGACCTCGCGGAGCACCCATTCCATCGCCGCCTTGCCGTCGCCCTCGACGCCTTTGTATGACCCGAACGGGAGATACTCACTCAGTCGATATTCACCGCTATGGGGAATCCCCACGATAATCATCGGCTCGACCTTGCCCGATTCAACGAGTCTGGTCGCGGTTTCGTCAGCCCCCCACTCGCCGGGGATGCCTGGGAGTTGCTCGAAGAGATTTTGCCCGTCGAACATGTAGAGCACCGGATAGGTCTTGTTGGCATTGGCGGGATCGTTGTACCCCGGAGGCGTCCAGATCTGCAGATCGCGGGTGATCGCCTGGGCTCCGCCTGCGCCGCCTCGGACTTCGAGCCGAGTGACATCGCCGGTGACGACGAGTTCGTGATAGAACCCGGACTTGCGGACCTGCTCAGCAAGCGAGACCGGCTCACGGAAATCGACCACTGTGAGTTCGATCACAGGCTTCTCATTTTTCTTGAGCCCCGAGACATCAACCATCGGCAGCGAGCGGTTCGGAATCGCGTTGCCCTGGGCATCGACCTCCTCACGATCCCACCCGCCGAGCGTGAACTTGAACTGCACGCCCACGCCTTGGAGGTCCTTGTCGATCACGATCTGCCAGCGTAGATCGGATCGCCCCGAGAGCAACCAGTCGGCATCGGTCGGGTTCCACCCGTTGATACTCCCAGCGAGATACATCGGGTTGTCCTTGTTGGCCTTGCCCGATTGATCGGTGACGACTAGCACAAAGCCTTGCGGGAGTGTCTCGGGGCGGACCATCTCGGGCTCGCCTGCTGCAAAGATTTGGCAGGCGAAAGATGAAATCAGAAAAATCACGAGGGTTGACCAACGCTTCGATGCTTGCACGGCTCGTCTCCTATTGACTGGCTTGGAAAGAGGTTCATTCTATCGGACGGGTGTGTGATTCGCTTGAAAAAGGCGTCCGTGCTGTTGAACACGGACGCCCGAGTTGTTTCAATCCATGCGGGCGAACACGCGAGTGTCACGCCCGAGGAGCGAGTTTGAGATTATGGACATCCTTCACTGAATGCGGTGAGGAATGCCGAGATATCGAAAAAGTTGAATGAACCATCGCCATTGAAATCGGCCTGTGGGTCCATCGCACTGAAGAGCGTGAGGAATGCCGAGATATCAAAGAAGTTGAGCGAACCGTCGCCGTTGATGTCTGCTGCGCAGGTATCAACGATGGTTGGGTTCGTCAGGTTCAAGAACTGATCGCCAGCGATGGTGTTGAAGTCCAGATCATTGACACCATCTTCGTCTGCATCACGCAGACCGATATTGTCTGGCCCTGGGATGCCGCCGATGACTTGGTTGGAGAGGAAGTTGAACGCGTCGTTGACGATCCAGCCCGAGACGAGGATATCCTGCACGCCGTCCCACCCGAGTTCATCGAGATCAATGCAGATCTCAAAGCCGGTGTTGACCGATGCTGCGCCCGATGCGCTCGAGTCGGTGACGCCGGCAACATTGGAGTTGTTGACCCCGATATTGATGAGGTTCGAGATCGGGCTCAACGGATCAACCGCCGAGAGCCGTGGGCCGTAGTTGGCGAAGAGGCTGCCGAGCGAACCGTCCTGGATGTCGATGCGTGGGCCATCGAACGGGATGAACGGGAAGAGTGCGACATCGCCGCCATCGAATGAGCCGTAATCGGTGATGACACCGAAGAACGGATCAATGTTTGCCCCGTTGGTGCGAAGTGTTGCCGCGTCGGTAAACCGAAGCAGGTTGCCGGTGCCGCCGTCGACACCGTTGTTGATGTTGAGCCAGTAGTCTGGTTCAAATCCGGAATCGAAGGTGATGTTGCTCATGCCGTTGAGGTTGTTGAAGCTGATATCGACATTGTTGTCGAGGAGCACATTCTGCCCGCCCGGCTGGACATCAAAGAAGAGCAGGAACTTGTTGTAGTTGACCTGGATATTGCCCGCGACGAACAGGTAGAGTTTGTTGTTGGGGATATCAATAAACACGCGAGCGTTATCGAGCTCTGAGCCGTAGGCCCATTGTGCGTCAGGAGCTGCGGGTGTTGGATCGGTTGGCGATCCGCCCACGCCTTCGATGTTTGAGTTGTCGGTCGCCATCGAAGCGGCGATGCCTGCATCGCCACCGGTCAATGCCCCTGCGTTCGCTGCGCCATACCCACCGATCGAACCCAAGAGATCGACCTGTGCGTTGTTGCCGCTGAATGCGCCAAAGTGTGCCCGTGGGAACCGATCAGGATCGACAAACTCGGAATCAATGCTCAGGACATAGTTTGGAGCAAAGCCTGAATCAAAGGTCATGCCTGATTGAGCGTCAATAATGAACGCGCCAACACCAGAGCCTGAACCGAGCGAACTCGCCCCGGTCTTGCCGAAATCTGTATCAATGTAGAGATCAACCGCATTGCCGTTGGCTTCGATGTTCCCCGCGATAAAGATGTAGAGGTCCGTGCCATCGCTGGCAACATAGAGCCCGTCGATCTCGGACCCGCCGCCGCCTTGATCGGTCGCGTCGCCGTTGTCACCGAATCCGGTGTAGTTGGTCTGTGTAAAGACCGCAGCCCCGTACGCCGCATCGAGTGTGCCATCAACGACTGGCGTACCCGCGTTGAAGCTGTTGATGCCGACGAACTCTTCGCCTGGGAACCGCACATCGCCTGCCCAGTCGATCGGAGCGCCGCCGATGTTGCCGGTGTCGATGGGGAGTGATCCATCATGGATGATCTGGTTGGAGAGGAAGGTACGATCGCCCGAGTTGACCCATCCTGCGATACTGATTGCACCCGGATTACCCAGTGCTGCCAGCGGGATGCGGATTTCAGTACCCGTCGTGACGGCTTCAGGATTACCCGGATCGCCTCCGAGTTGATCGCCGGTCAGGTTATCGCCGAACCCTGTAGGGACGGAGTTGACCCAGATCAGGTCTGTATAAAGCGAACCCTCGGTGCCCGGGTCGTACACGCCATCGACGGTTGGCTGGGCGATGGCCATGCCTGCGATCATGGCGATCATGGCGGTGCCAAATGCTGTCTGAATCTTCATCTCAATCTCCCTTTTGAAGTAGTCTCTTCGTGTGCCAAAAACTGGCTTGGTCGTTGGTGGATGTCCTGATCAATCCGTGCATCACATTGATCGCACATTCTGACCCGACACTACACAGAATAGCGAAACCGTTTTCGGAGTGCGAGCATCTTTCTGGTAGAATTCGGAATATCGGACAAAAAAAGCGATATTCCCGGGTTAACCGGGGATTATCAGCACCTATTTCTTCGCTGAAACTGCGATCAAACACCGTACAGCAATCAAAGGCAACGAACTCTCCATCCCATACTTTCGTGACCTTTCGCGATCAATCGACCACCCCGGTTGCGGGCTCGGCCACATGGACGCTGGGTCAACGCGCCCGGGATTCGATGGGATCAGGAACTCCACCATCTGATCGCCAAGTGATCGGCGAATCAGCAGCGCCCCACCCATCCCATCGCCTTGAATCCCGATGAACTCCGCATCACCAAACCGAAGCACCCGGGCAAACCCCGGCTCAGAGCGCAGCCCGAGCAATGCGCTGACCACCCGATTGAACGCGATGCGGGAATCCATCAGCTGCGCATCGTCCGAGCCCGGCGAGGGCTCGACGGTGTTCCAGGGGATGGGTCTGCGGTTATCAGGATCGTCTGCGCCCGGCAGGGCGTACTCGTCGCCGTTGTAGATCATCGCCGCGCCCGGGGAAGCGACCATCGCCGCGAGGGCCGCGAGGGCGCGATCCATGTCTTGTTGTTCGATGCGATCCGATTCATAGCGCGTGCCACGCGCCCATCGCGCCGCACCCTGGTCATACCCGCGCACGAAATCGTTGTGCATCAGCGATGCCAATCGCTCGGTATCGTGCGAGGTCATCAGGTTGAACTGGACCAGGTCATGCTCTGGGGCATGGTGGAACACAGATGCGAGTCGCTTGGCCGCGATGGTTGCATCGCCATTGGTGTGTCCGATGCTCAACCACTCGGCGATGGCATAGGCGAATGGGTAGTTCATCTGCCCGTCGAACGCTTCATCATTGAGCATGTCGTCAGCGTCGCTCCAGATTTCGCCGATGATGAGCGCGCCCGGGTTGAGTTCACGAACCTGCTCGCGCCAATCCTTCCAAAATGGTTTACCAATCTCGCCGGCGACATCAAGCCTCCACCCGTCGATCCCGTCGGCTGGATCACCATCACCGTTTGGATCCATCCATCTCCGGGTCACCGCCATGACATGCGCCTTTGGACCCGGCGCAAGATCACCGGCAGCAGTCTGGACAAACTCGGGCAGGTTGCCGCTGACTCGACCGCCCCACCCTTGCCAGGCGATCAGGTTGCCCTGCTCGTCGAACTCGCTCTGGAACCAGTCGGCGAAGGGGGAATCTCGCCCGTTGCGCTGGACATCGGTAAAAGCGAAGTGATCGGTGCCGACATGGTTCCACACGCCATCGAGCACGACCCGGAATCCGAGCAACTTGGCTTTGGGAAGGAACACCTCGACAAACCACCGATCGCTCGGCGTCCATTCCCAAGTAGACTCATCACTCGGGTCTTCATTGGCACCCAGCAGCGTGTGCCCGGGGCCGGGGTCTTGATACTCACCGGGATTGCCGAGTGTTGGGTCGATATGGCGATGATCGTCAGCATCATATTTATGGAGCGATCTTGATTGAAAGACCGGGCACAGGTATATTCCCGTAAACCCTTGTGTTTTCAATGATTCGAGTTGGTCATAGACCCCCATCAGATCGCCGCCGAAGCGTCGATCGAAGATGAGGCTCGCCGCGGCTCCCCCCGCCCGATTCTGGTCATAGGGATACTTCCGAGGATCGACCAGCCGACGGTTCCAGGCGCGTTCGATTTCGTCGAACTGAGGGTCATCGAAGCCGATATTCCAGTCTGTTGGGGTCAAATCCCACGAATTTGGGTTATTGTTCGGGTTGCCATCACGAAATCTTTCAGGAAAAACCTGATACCACACAAGCCCTTTCGCCCAGTCGGGGGTGGAGAGATTATCGAAGAGATCGCGGGGGATCGGGTGCTCGATCACCCGCTCGCCGTGGTCTGGGCACCGGACGCTGAGCCTGAGGTTCACTCTGGGTTCGGCGGGGGTGTTTTCGGAGTTCGGGAGGGTGAATCGGCGTTGAAAAAGCGTGTTTTCTGCTTGTTTTGTAGGCGATTGTTGAATCTGTGTCAGCCGAGCATCCGAATCGTTCTCAGTGCGTTCGATGAAGATTTGAGCGCGCGGGCACGGGCTGAGGACTTCAATATCGACGATTCTGGGCGATGCAGAGACCGGTTGAACACGAACCTGTATCTTACCTATTCCCCCACAGCCTGCAAGAATGAGCAAAAGGGAGCAAATCGGCAATCCGCCTTGAAATGTTTTTATCCCACGAAAGTAGATTCGGTTGACAGGCATACCCATTCTCCAGTAGACTAGAGCAATCTTAATCAAACAGGTCGGACGATACCGCCGCCAGCACTGGCCCCAAAGCCAGCCCAGAGGAATACAGATGAAACGCTCCCACGATCGTAGGCATAGCACGGGGTTCACCCTGATCGAACTTCTGGTGGTCATCGCCATCATCGCGTTGCTCATTGGAATTCTGCTCCCGGCGTTGAGTTCGGCCAGGCAAACCGCCCAAGACTTGAAGTGTCAAGCAAACCTGCGTGGGATAGGGACTTCGATGGCGCTCTATGGCATCGACAATAAGGGATGGCTCCCGATGATCCCGACGGAAAGTGCTTCCAATCCCAGACCATCGCGGGAAGAACGAATCGATCGCCAATCCTTTGCAGGTGGGCTCGCTGGGTTCTTTTCATTGATGCAGGTTGGCGATGCCGAATGGGATAGCGGCCCGGCCCCTTCAAGCGGTGATCGTGGATATATCGGTGCTCCGCCAAATCTCTTTGGTGCGTATCCCAACGGGCAGACCAACCCGGTGATGGATGGATATATGGATGCCTTTGAAATCTTGGTGTGCCCTCGTGACCAATCCGACAGCTACTTCCCTTGGCAGCTTGCAGGGTATGAAGCCAATCGATACGATTCACCGAGCCGAATCGATAAAATTCCAGAGGCGCCCGGTTCAGTCAACGATGTCATCAGCTACAACATCAGCTATATCTATATCGCGGGGCTTCGTCTCGACGAACCCGGGATGCTTGGCTCGATTCCGTTCTTTGGCGATGAAACCAATACCAACGACTGGGCACTCAATGCGTGGTATGGATACGACTGGCTCAGCAATGCCCCGAGCCAAGAAAGCCAGCAAGTGCTCGACGAGGTCGGGTACAATCCGATCTCGGGATATGCACGGATTGACAATCACGAAGAAAAGGGCGGATTCTTCACCTTTACCGATGGCCATGTCGAGTTTATTGAGAAAAACCCACAGCGAACCTTCTTTGCTGACCCCGATGACCCTCGCGCAACCCCCGCACAGCGAACACAGATGCGGACCGAATCACTCAGTATCAACTTGTTCCGATCTGGACGAAGCCGATATGTCCGGACAATGGATTGATTCGCCAAGAGACAACTTTGCTGGGCAATGTCGATCGAGATCAGATAGTATGTATACTCGACGAACGAGATTTTCCGACCAGTTAGGCATGGGGTTCAACAGTGAGTAAGTCCGCGGCTGACGCGCAATCATCGACATCACAATCCACACCAAAGAAATCCATCCTCGGATCGCTCTTTGGACACCAGGAATCCGGATTGGTACTGGTCATCATCATGATGATGGGACTGCTCACCGCCTACGGCGTGTACTCGCCGATCGAACAGAAAACCGCGATCCACCTCGACGCCAACGCCACGATGGAGCTCCTTGATGTCGATGGTGTTGTCCACCAACGATTGGGCAGGACAGCGATCGCAAGGTATCGGGTGACACTCGATGGACAAACAACCGAGTATGATGCACAGGGTATCGACCGGTATGATTCGTCGACCCACACGCTCTATGAGCTGCACAGCGCCAACCGATTCCTCAACAAACGCAACCTTGTGCTCGTCGCCAGTGGCGCGAGCTACTTTGCGATCATGGCCGTCGGGATGACCGGGGTGATTATCCTCGCCGGGATCGATCTCTCGGTCGGTTCGATCTATGGGCTCAGCGCCGTTGTTGGCGCGATGGCGATGAATGCGCTCGGACCTGACGCGGGTTTGCTCGTTTCGATCCCGGTCGGGATCGGGGTGTGCGTTGCGGTGGGCGCGGTGTGCGGGCTCTTCAACGGGGCGATGACGGTGGGGTTCAATGTCCACCCGTTTGTGATCACGCTGGGGATGATGGCTTCATTGCGTGGGTTGACTGTGTTCCTTGCTCAGTATTTTTATGACCAACAATCCATCGGCAACCTGCCGAGTTCGTTCCAGACGGGGTTCATCAAAGCCGAGTTTATGGGGGTCTATCCGGTCCCGATCGTGTTCATGATTCTTGTCACCATCGGCGGATGGTTTGTGCTCTCGCGAACGGTCTTCGGGCGACGGATCATGGCTATCGGTGGCAATGAGACGGCTGCCCGGTATACCGGCATCCCGGTCGGGCGCGTGAAGATTATGGTCTACACGATCACCGGGGCGCTCGCGGGGCTGAGCGCTGCGATCTATATCGGTTATCTTGGCACGGCTGAGACCAACGCGGGCAACGCGTATGAGCTTCAGGTGATCGCGGCGACGGTCATCGGCGGGGCGTCGCTGATGGGCGGACGCGGAACAGCTTTGGGCGCGGTGCTCGGGGCGATTATTATTCAACTTATCAGCAACGCGATGGTCATCCTCAATGTTGAACCCAGCGTGAATCAGATTGTGATGGGAGCCGCGATTGTGCTCGCGGTGGTCATCGACCAGACGAAACAAAGACTCGCCCATCGCCATGCCTAGAGGCAAGACACGCGACGGCGTTGATCGCAGGAGATACCACATGAAAACTCGAACCGCACTGCTTGCCTCATCGGCAACCCTCATACTCTTGTCGGGTATGGTGCTCGTCGGATGCTCCAAGGACACCGAATCAACATCCACCGACTCAGCATCGAGCCCGGATTCAACGACCAAGCAAGTCACTTATACCATCGCGGTGATCGCCAAGAGCAACTCAAACCCACCTTTTCTCGCGGCCAAGACCGGGGCGTTCGATGCGGGTGCTCGGCTGAGCAAAGAACTCGACGGCGTGACTGTTCTCGTCAAATGGCAGACCCCGCCTCAGGAAGACGCCCAACTCCAGGCACAGTATGTCGAGCAGCTTGTCGCATCGGGGGTCAACGGCATCGCGATCTCGGTCACCGATGCGAACACGCTCAATGGCGCGATCCAGGATGCGGTAAACAAAGGCGTGATCGTGGTCACCTTTGACTCTGATGCGCCGGATTCGGGCCGCATGGCCTACTACGGGGTGGACGATAAAGAAGCCGGACGCGAGCTGATGCGTCAACTCGCGCCGATGCTCGATGAGCACGGCACCGTCGCGGTCCTCACGGGCAATCCGGCAGCGTCGAATCTCTCAGCCAGGGTCGAGGGGGTTATTGAAGAGGCGGAGAACTTTGAAGGCGTGAACATCAAACAGGTGTACTCGTTCATGCCAGAGACCGCGACCGAAGCGGTGGCCAAAATGCAACAGGTCCAGACTGCCAACCCGGATATCAACGGCTGGGCGCTGGTCGGGGGATGGCCTTTGTATACCGACAACGCGCTCGACGGGATCTATGAAAACGCTAAGATCGTGTCGATGGACCCGCTCCCCTTGCCCATCGGGTATGCCCAGAAGGGGCAGGTGCAGGTTCTTGTTGGTCAGCCTTACTATGGGTGGGGCGAGAAATCGGTCGAGATGATTGTCGACAAACTTCATTTCGACCAAAGCCCGCCGTCTGAGCTTGTGTTCGCCCAGTTTGATATTGTGACAAGCGAGAACGCGGACGAGTACCTCAAGAAATGGGACATCTGGCTCAAGGACGACTAACTCGCAAACTCAATCCCCCGTGTGAGAGTTCGGCGGGTTTTTTTATCGTATGTCATCACACACAGACCATCCTGATTCCCCGGTGCTTGTCGCCGAGCACATCACCAAACGCTTCGGGCAGACGGTGGCGCTGAGCGATGTATCGGTCTCGTTCCGCGCGGGCGAGGTGCATGCGTTGATGGGTGAAAATGGAGCGGGCAAAAGCACACTCGGCAAGGTTATCGCGGGGCTGCACAAACAAACCCAGGGCACCATTGAACTCAACGCCCAAAGGCTTGAGCCGGGCTCGCTCGATGACGCTTTCCAGAAGGGCATCCGGATCGTGCATCAGGAACTCGCCCAGTGCCCGAATCTTTCGGTCGCTGAAAACTTGTCCTTGCACAACATGCCCAAGCGAAGGCTGATGGTGGACTTTGCCGAGATGAATCGGCGGGCCGAGAAGCTGGTGCATCAGATTGATCCAACGATTGATGTCACCGGGTTGCTCGGAAACCTGAGCCCGGGGCGTCGCCAGATCTGTCAGATCGCGGCGTCGCTTGATCAGGATGAATCGGGCAAGACCAAAGCCAAGGTGATCGTGTTCGATGAGCCAACGAGTTCGCTTTCGATCTCGGAGGCTTCGGTGCTCATGAACATCACCCGCGATCTGGCCGCGATGGGGTTGACGATTATTTATGTTTCGCATCGGATGAGCGAGATTTTTACTTGTTGCGATCGGGTGAGTGTGCTTCGTGATGGCAAGTTTGTCGCGACCAATGTCGTCAGCGATATCGACGAGCCGACGCTTGTAGAACAGATGCTCGGCAGGCGCATCACCACGCCCGATGCCAAGCACGCAACGAGTCCGATTGCGGAAGCGATCGAAGAGACACTCGCCGATGCGGGCGTGACGCATGATTCGTCTGCGGTCGATGCGAAAAAAATCATGCTCAGCGTGCGGAATCTTCGCTCGCCGGGCAAGCTTCGGGACATCAGCTTTGATCTACACCCCGGCGAAATCCTCGGCGTCGGCGGGTTGGTCGGCGCAGGGCGATCAGAACTCATGGACGCGATCTTCGGGCTCGATCGGTTGGCAACGGGCGAGATTCTTGTCGATGGCGAGCCTGTTCCTGCCAAGAATCCACAGAGCGCGATTGACGCGGGGATCGGGTATGTGCCCGAAGATCGACGCAATCAGGGGCTGTTTTTTAACCTCGGAATCGACGAAAATATCCTTGCGCCGATCATGGGGAGGCTGGCCAAGCCGATGGGGATTCGATCGTTAGACAAAGAGCTCGAAGCAGTCGAGTCGCGCGTCGAGAAGTTCCAGATCAAGACGGCTTCGCTGCGCGAGACCACCCCGGGCGAACTCTCGGGCGGCAACCAGCAAAAACTGCTCATCGCGCGATGGATGATGAAGGGCACGCGCGTGCTGCTGCTCGACGAACCAACCCGAGGCATCGACATCGGCACCAAAACCGAGGTCTACAAGCTCATCAATCAGGCAGCAAGCGAGGGCGACGCGATTTTGCTGGTATCGTCCGAAATGCCTGAACTGCTGGCGCTATCCGATCGGATTCTGGTCATGGGCGAGGGGCAGATCAAGGGCGAACTTGTTGGCGATGAAATGACGCAGACGAATATTTTGACGCTGGCGACGAGTGAAGAACTTGTGACAATCTAGATACTTGCAAAAAATTCAAAATTCACATATGATCGAAGGATGAACCGAGACCTATCCATTCGTAGACCAACTCTTTCCCTTGCCCTGATTGCCTTGCTTTTACAAGGATGCAGCACAGGCGTGTCGAGATTTTCATCACTTCGGTTACAGCCCGGACAGGATGTGATTGTAAACTACGCCCTCGATGTGCAAACACGCAAGTACAGCACCGGCAAGTTTGTCTCCATGACCGATCAATGGATCACCATCTCAAAGTGCAACCCACTCGACACTGGCGATCAACGAGAATGGCATGCGTCTTTCAATCTCGATCGTGTCTACCTGATTCAATCAGCTCAAGAGCAGCCTACTCGCCAATCACCCGCACATGAATCTTGCGGGCGGGCGGGGTCATCTTGCCTTTCTGAGCGATGACTTCGACACTGACCTTGCCATTGCTCTTGGTCGCTTTGAAGGTGCTCAAGAGGTACTCGCCCATCATGTATTCCATCCCATCGCCGGCATCTTCGTAGAGTGTGCCGATCGCTTCGCCGTTGTGATCGAGATGCACCAAAAGAGTGATCTCGTCGCGTTGGTCGGGGCGGTCGCCGAAGTATTGGGTGACGGGGGCGGTGACGATGATGGCGCCTGGGCGGATGTAGAGATCGGGGAGGTCGGAATCTTTGGAATCTCGGCCGCCGTCGAAACTCTCGAAGTCGAACTTCGCCCAGGGGATGCCGTTGATCGGCTTGGGCAAAACGACCGCTCGATCGGACTCGGGCGTGACTTTGGCCGCGACGAGCAGGTCAGGGCCGAGCAGGAATGAGTCGTCTTCGGAGCGCAGTGCCGGGTCGGCTGGGTCGGCAAAGAAGGTGGGCATGGCGATGGGTGTGCCATCGGTCGCGGCGTCGTGGAACAGGGTATAGATATAAGGCATCAGGCGGTATCGGCGTTCGAGTGCTCGGCGTGATGTCGCTTCGATCTCAGGCGTGAACGACCAGGGTTCTTTGTCGATGTTGCCCTTGGCGGTGTGGCTTCGGGCGAAGGGGAAGAGGGTGCCAAAGCCCATCCACCGTGCGTAGAGTTCGCCGTCGCCGTTGTATGCGAATCCGCCGATGTCTGGGCCGATGAATGGTTGTCCCGACAAGCCCATGTTGATCGACATGGGGATCGACATTTCGAGATGTTCCCAGGTCGCCGAGTTATCGCCGGTCCATGTCGCGCCGTACCGATGCCCGCCGAGGTGATTCGCCCGTGAGAGCAAGAACGGGCGTTTGTTCGGATTCGCAGCCATCACGCCTTCGCGTGATGCGCGGATCATCTCCATGCCATAGACATTGTGGTATCGCCCGTGGGTGCCCGGCCCGCCGAGAAGCGGGTCGGCGTCGTGGAGGTTGTCCTCGGGCATGGTTTTGGTTTCGACATTGAAGACCGCGGGCTCGTTCATGTCGTTCCATACGCCGTCGATGTTGTTGGCCATGAAATCTTTGTAGAGCCCGGACCACCAGGTGCGGACATCCTTGTTGAGAAAGTCGGGGAACACACACACGCCCGGCCAGACCTCGCCGTAGAACACGGTTCCGTCCGCCTTCTTGGTCCATGCGTCGTGCTCGGTGCCCGAGTCATAGACGAAGTAGCCTTCTTCAGCCTTCACGCCCGGGTCGATCATCCAGACATTCGAGAACCCGATGGAGTCAAGATAATCGTTGAGCCCTTTGGGATCGGGGAACTGCTCGGGATCGAAGGTAAAGATTCGATACCCGTCCATGTAATCGATATCCATCCAGATGACATCGGCGGGGAGTTCGCGCTTGCGGAACTCGTCAGCCACTTCCTTGACCCGTGAATCGGGGTTGTAGGAGTATCGGCACTGGTGGAACCCAACCGCCCATCGCGGGGGCATGGCGATGGTGCCGGTGAGCTCGGCGAGCCCCTCCATCACCTCCTGAGGCGAGTCGCGATCAATAATCACCACCGGGAACTGATACCCCACGCCTTTGAAAGTGATCCCATCGCGCAGGTCAATCTCGCATCGCTCGGTGGTGTCGGCGAGCACGCCAAAGGCGGTGCCGTCTTCACGAACAGCCAAAACCCAAGGCTGGGAGGTATAGAGGTTCTTGGCATCGAGCCCGTAGCCGAAGGCGTCGTAGTTCCAGGTCTCGGTGACGAACCCGTTGCGGAGCAACGGCCCGGCGACCTGCCCGGTGCCGTAGAGGCTGGTGCTCGGGTCGATATTGATCGAGGCGACGAATCGCCCCTCGTCGTTGATCGAGAATGTCGGTGCGAGGGGATGGGAATCCGGGACGATGTCGCCGATGGATTCGAACTGGCGAACCATCGAGATCGAGGGTCGGCGGTGAACCCGGGCCTCGTGCGAGGCATCGAAGCGGACAATTTCGTCGGCGATAATTTCCGCTGTCTGCCCGATGGCGAGCGAGGAGAGGGCGAAAACGATGGTTGCCGAGGCGAGGAATGCTCTGCGAATGGACATACGGGGCTCCGAATCACGAAAAGTGGAAGGTTTCTTCTGGGACCATACCAGAAATTGGTCAAAAAGTGCCAATAATCCGTAAATATCCCACGAAAGTAGGTTCACAACTCATCCATAGTAGGCGATAATCCGTACAAGGTCATAGCTACTCAGCAGAATCGGTGTCTGTGCTCGATTCATCCCCCAACCCCAACGGATTCCACCATGCCAACCGCTTCACTTCGCACCTACTCATTGCTCGCATTCTGTGCCCTGGCCGGGGTAGGCGGGCCGTCTGCCCATGCTCAGAATACCCAGACCTACTTGCAGTGGTTCGAGACAGAATGGGATGACATCGAGCGTCGGGTGCCTGATTTCTTCTTGGCCGGGTATAACGCGGTATGGATTCCCCCCGTCTCCAAGGCATCTTTTCACAGCCCCGGATACGATCCATTTGATCGGTTTGATCTGGGTCAGCCGCCGTTGTTGACTTTTTCGTCATCGCGCAAGCGGACGACCTATGGCACAGAGGCCACCTTCCGCGCCATGGTCGATGAACTCCATCAGGCGAACGGTCTGATCTACATCGATGCGATCTTCAATCACAACGACGGGCGGACTCAATCCGATGCGTTTCTCGCTGATGGCGGATATCCGGGATTCTGGATTCCGCGTGAGAACCCGCCTCGGGATAAAAACTCGACCGACAACTGGGGCGATTTCCATAACGGGATCGCTTCGGGATACTTCCAATCCGAAAACCCGGGCGGCCCACGGTATAACCTGCAAAATGGTGATCTGGTTGCGCTCGTTGATATCTCGCACGAATCGGATAACCAGTTTATCCGTCAACCTGTCGATGCGGGCAATCCGCTCAACATCCCCGCGGGGACCGCCCGGAATCAACCCGACGCAAACAACGCGCGGTTCTATCCTGACCAGGTGCTCTCGCCTGAGGTCTTTGTGAACCCGGGGACATCACGCAATCCTGGGGCCCAGTCGTTTACACGATATCCATACAATGTCAACGCCCCACTCAACGGCGACCCGGTCGCTGACAACGCGACCGGGATGCTGATGCGCTGGGCGCAGTGGATGGTCGAGGTGCAGGGCATCGACGGGTTCCGGCTCGATGCCCACAAGCATGTGCCGACCTGGTTCTGGGATGGGTTCTTTGATTCGGCGGTGTATCGCACTCGGATCTCACCGGCGACAGGAAACAAGGTGACGCCGTTTAGTTTCGGGGAGAATGTGTCGGGCAACTTCGACATGCTCAACGACTACATCCGCAAGGATTCGTTCGGGAATCGGGATTCACTTGATATTCAGGGCGCAGCCCGGCTTCGGGATTTGCTCAACTCGGGCGGGTTCGGGTCATGGAACAACATCACCTCGAATACAGATTCTGGGCCTTTGGATGCGGCGGATGATGGGATTATCAATGGTTCGATGGGTCTGAACCATGTGTTCTCGCATGACAACGGCTCGGTCGGCACTGGTAGCTCGACGCCCCCGCTGCCCACGGCTCGTCAGCAGGGGTACCAAATGCATGCCTACATGCTCCTGCGTCCCGGACGCTCGATCGTGTATCACAACGGCAGGGCGATTCCTCGCAACTCAGGGTTCTATCCGCGCGAGGGCATGCCCTCGGCGCTGGGGTGGGACCCGGCGAGCCAATCGCTCGACGACACCGTGACCACACTCGTCCAACTCCGCAACCAGATCGGGTATGGACAATACTTCCCGCTCAACGGCAATACGAATGATGTGCTTGTCTACGAACGGGCATTCAACGGACAGAGCAACTGTCTTGTTGCGGTCAATGACCGATTTGACTCGGGCGCTCGGACCGTCACGGTCAACACGCAGTATCCCCAGGGCACCCGGCTTCATGAAATGACCGGCAACGCAGCCGACCCGATCATCGACCCGACCAACGGCATCCCCGAAACCATCATCGTCGGTGCGAACGGCTCGGTCAATCTGATCGTGCCCAACAACAAGACCGGGTCAGTCGAGCATGGCAAGGGGTATCTGGTATATGCCGAGGCGTTGCCCGATGCGGAGGTCACCTTCATCGGTGCCGATGGCACGATTGATCCAGACCCAGCGAACTTCCCCGACTTCCTCCAGAGACTCAATGAGGCGACGGTCATCACGGACGATTCGTTCGAGATCCGCGTGCAGACGGCTGCGGGCGATCCGCTTGATCCCAATACCGACGACAACGCGCTCTTCGCATTTGATCAGCGCAACACCGACTCCAACGGAAACGGGTCGGTCGATATCCCAACCAACTCGTCGGTCATCGGCGGGTATGAAAACTTCCTGACGGTCAACTCGCCGTTGTTCGGCTCTGGCAACTCCTTCGGGCTCTATCGCCAGACGATCGACGCGACGCAGATGAGCGAGGGGTATCACTACCTCTCGGTGATCGTCTTCCGCAGAAGAGACGCGGGGACGACCCCGATCTTCCGTGAGGTCCGCAAGGTGATCTATATTGATCGCCAAGCACCAGATGTTGACCTTGCCGAGTCAGGGATGACCCTCGATGATGCCCGCCCGCAGTTCACGGTGAATCTGCTCGATCGGACAACACAATCAGTCCATATGTTCCTGAACCTTGACGCGGGTGTTGATCCGTTGTCGCTCGTGGATGTGTCGAATCAGGTGATCCCCTACGATCGGTTTACCTACAAATACTCCTTCGACACCGACCTGAATCCGGGAGCCAATACGGTGACGGTCGTGGCGATTGAAGATTCGGGCAATGCACGGGTGCTCAACGAAACCGTGAGCTTTGGGACATCATGCCCAGCGGATCTGACCGGTGACGGGCAGCTCAACTTCTTCGATGTGTCCGCCTTCTTGAGCGCGTTCTCGGCGAACGATCCGGTCGCCGACTTCACCGGCGACGGGCAGTTCAACTTCTTCGATGTGTCTGACTTCCTCAGCGCGTTCAGTGCCGGGTGCCCGTAAGGGTTAGACCCGCTGGAGGAAGCGGACATCGTTGTCGAAGAGCATGCGGATGTCAGGGATGCCGTACTTGCCCATCGCGATGCGTTCGATGCCGAACCCGAAGGCGAACCCGCTCCATTCTTCAGGATCGATGCCGCAGGCGCGGAGCACATTTGGATCGACCATCCCGCATCCGCCAAGCTCGACCCACTGGGCGGGCTCGTCTGGTTTGAGGGCGATCATCATATCGAACTCGGCGCTGGGCTCGGTGAATGGGAAGAAACTCGGACGCAAACGCACCTCGGCTTCTTCGCCAAAGTACGCGCGGGCGAACTGCAAGAGCGTGCTCATCAGATCGGACATCGAGACATCGCGATCGATATACAGCCCTTCGATCTGATGGAACATAAAACTATGCGTCGCATCGACGGTGTCGGGGCGATAGACGCGCCCGGGCGAAACGATCTTGATCGGCGGGCCCCAGCCTTTGGCCACGGCATCGTCCATCATGCGGATCTGCACGGTCGAGGTCTGCGATCGCAGCATCCGAGGCATATCGACCTTGCGCGGATCATCGACATAGAAGTTGTCAATCGGATCACGCGCGGGGTGGGCGTCGGGGATGTTGAGCTTGGCGAAGTTATGCTCTTCGTCTTCGAGCTCTGGGCCTTGGGCGACCTCGAAGCCAAGACGGGCGAAGATTTCGACGAGTTCGCCCCGCACACGGGTGATGATGTGCTCGCGTCCGATGGCGTGGGTATCAATCGTGCCCGGCTCGGTCATGTCGATCATCGGCCCAGTGCTTGATGAGCCGCCCGAGCCCAGCGATGCCTGCTTGGCTTTGAATCCGGATTCGAGCGCGGACTTGACCTCGTTGAGCCGCTTGCCGACGACGCCTTTGTCCTCTTTGGCGACATCCTTCATCATGGGCATGACGGAGCGGATTTTGCCTTTGGTGCCGATATAGGCGACGCGCCAAGCTTCGAGTTCATCGGCGGCTTTGACCGATTCAAGGGCTGCGAGTCCGGCGGTTTCGATCTCGTTGAGTGCGTTGAGCATGGCGGATCATAGTTCCTTGCGGGGCAGGCGTGCTTGTCTTCAATAAAAAACCCCGCCCAAAGATCAGGCGGGGTTGATGGTTTCGATTCCGAATACTTATTCGTCGCCGTCTGCTTCGGGAGCCTCGGCTGCGGGTGCTTCAGGAGCAGCAGCCTTGGCGGTTTCCTTGCGGAGCTTGGCGGCGAAGGCGGTTCGCTTGTCGGCGGTACGCCGGCGGCCCGATGGCTGACCACCGATTTCTGGTCCTTCTTCGTTGCCGACGAACTGGATCACGCAGAGCTCGGCTGCATCGCCAAGGCGATGACGACCGATGCGAACGATCCGGGTGTATCCACCAGCACGATCCTCGAAGCGTGGCGCGACATTCTCGAAGATATGGCGGACGAGCTTGGGCGCTTTGCGCAGCTCGCCGTAGCGGTTGCGTTCGATGGATTCGACATCGGGGATGTCGAAGAATCCTTGAACGAACTCGCGTTGCTCTTCGATCTTTTCACGCTGCTCTTCGGTCGCGTTCTTGGCGATGTACGACCACGCGAATGCGTTGCGATCGCGTCCGAGCATCGAGATCACACGACGCCGAGCGTGCATATCGCCACGCTTGGCTTTGGTGATGATCTTCTCGACGAAAGGCTGGAGGGCCTTTGCCTTGGGGATCGTCGTGGTGATCTGACCATGCTCAAAAAGGCTTGCAGCCATATTGCGGAGCATGGCTTCGCGGTGAGCAGTGGTTCGTCCTAACTTAAAGCCGGCTTTCCGATGACGCATGGCTTTTTCCTTCACTTTCAAGACGCGCCGTCGCGTCAGAGGTCATTTACAAATCAAACACCAATCCAAACGGATCAGCATCGTTTAGAGCATTCCACCCGAAGCGTTGTATCCTTCCGGAAGTTCAACGCCCAGGTCCAAATCAATATCAAGAAGCTTACGCTTCACTTCACGCAGCGAGGTGCGTCCGAACGAGCGGAGCTTGAGGAGCTCTGGTTCGTTCTTGGTGACCAGCTGAGCAACGGTGTCGATGCGGGCTGATTCCAAGCAGTTCGATGCACGCACGGACAGGTCGAGTTGTTCGATTGGCATGTTGAGCTTGCGGATGAGTTCTTCGTCCACGCCCGCAGCGGCTGCGGCATTCTCTGAGACTCGTTCTTCGCCGACATTGAAGTACTGGACGAACGGATTGAGGTGCTTACGCATGATTTTGGCGGCTTCGACGAGTGCCATCTCTGGGGTGGCGGTGCCGTCGGTCCAGATTTCCATGGTCAGCTTGTCGTAGTTGGTCTTCATGCCCACGCGGGTGTCTTCAACATGATACCGCACACGCTGGACGGGCGAGTAGATCGCATCGACGGGGATAATCCCGACCTCTTGATCCTCGTTGCGTCCGTACTGCTCAGAAGCGGGGACATAGCCTCGCCCCTTGCCGACATGAATCTCCATCTCGAATGGGATTTCTTCGGTGAGTGTCGCGATGACCAAATCTTTGTTGACGATCGTCACATTGGTATCAGCTTCGATGAGATCCGCGGTGACTTCGCCGGGCCCTTGGGCAGCGAGTTTCATCACGCGAGGCTCATCGCCTTCGAGCTTGACGATGAGATTTTTGATGTTGAGGACAATATCAGTGGTGTCTTCGAGCACGCCGGGGAGCGAGGTGAACTCGTGCTCAGCGCCCTTGATCTTAATCGCGGTGACGGATGCACCTTCGAGCGATGAGAGCAGGATTCGGCGGAGGGAGTTGCCGATGGTTGTGCCCATGCCTCGTTCAAATGGTTCAACAGACAACCGCCCGAAGGTGTCGTCGGTGAACTTGGGATCGGAAATAACCTGTGAAGGCAACTCTAAACCACGCCAGCGTACTCGCATGATATTTCTCCTCAGCAGAGCGGCCGTTCATTCTCAGGCAGGCCGCCGGTGTTTCATTCTTCAAACCTTCGCTCGGATCACAGATTCGATGTCCTGCTGACGACACCGATCTTTCTTTCCGACCAAGGCACATTGATTTGGTTGAGCCGATCGCACGCACCGCACGAACCGACTCACGAAAAACACCCCGGCACAGTTGAGTGCGGGGGTGTTGGATATTCAATCAGACGCGGCGCTTCTTGCAGGGTCGGCAGCCGTTGTGTGGGACCGGGGTGTGATCCTCGATCGCGGTGACGCGGAGCCCGGTCGATGCGAGTCCGGAGACGGCGTTCTCACGACCAGCACCAGCGCCGGTGATCCGAACCTCGAGTTCGTTCATCCCCATCTTGCGCACCTTCTGCCCGCACTGCTCGCCCGCACGGGTGGCAGCGAACGGGGTGGACTTGCGAGCACCCTTGAAACCGATGGTTCCAGCGGAGTCCCAGGCGAGGGTTTCGCCAGAGGTGTCGGTGACGGTGATCATGGTGTTGTTGTGGGTTGCTTTGATATGTGCAATCCCGCGAACGACACCTTTGCGGATTTTCTTCTGCTTCTTGGCCATTGATCTTCGCTCCTATCGGTTCCACTTGTGAATCCTGATTGCTCAGGCTGGAACCTTGCGATGTATATATTTTCGAAACCCAGCAGCGATCAGAGATCGCCGCTGGAGGATTATCCCTTGACGCCCTTTTTGCCGGCCACGGTCTTCGCACGGCCCTTGCGGGTGCGAGCATTACAGCGAGTCCGCTGTCCGCGTGTCGGCAGCCCAGCGCGGTGACGAGCACCACGGTATGAGCGGATTTCACGCAAGCGTTGAATATTCTGTTGCACCTGACGACGCAACGCACCCTCGACGAGGTAGGTGCCATCGACGATGGTGTTGAGGTGCGAAACATCGGTCTCGCTCAGCTCGTTTGCACGAACATCAGGATTGATCTTTGCTTCTGCAAGGATCGCGGCAGCAAACTTGGGACCGATCCCATGGATGTACTGCAATGAGTAGTAGATCTTCTTACGATCTGGAATGTCAACACCTGCGATTCGGGGCATCGGTTGCTCCTGTCACCGGGATTCAACCCGGGCGATTAATCAAACACGCACTCGATACTCATCATGAGTCAGCACGCAAACTATGAACTCTATACCGTCAACTCATCAACTCGATTAGCCCTGACGCTGCTTAAAGCGTGGGTTCTTCTTGTTGATAACAAAGACCTTGCCTTTACGACGAACGATCTGGCAATCCTTTGAGCGACGCTTTACGCTGGATGAAACCTTCATCACAACTCTCCTGCCGCATCAGCGGCGTTTTCTCCGAATCGTCATCGACACGGATTACTGATAAATCAATCCCTGCATCACCACCAAGAAGGTGCTTTAGGGGGCGAGGATGATAGGCACCGTCCTCTGAAAAAACACTTGAAACCGACGCTTGAAACTTGACAAGTTCCAGTTTTTGTTCAATTCATGGGGTCATATACGATTCTCACCCCATTCTACACCTCGTCATTGATCCTGCGAGTTCCCAAGGAATCCCTCGTAGTTCCGCATCAAGAGGTTCGCCTCGACCCGTTGGAGGAAGTCCAACGCTACGGAGACCACAATGAGTAGCCCAGTCCCCCCTAAGAACTGCGCCACGGTAAAGTCGATCCCGAGCTTCGAACTCGCAACCATAGGCAAGACCGCAATCACCGCGAGGAAGGCGGCACCGACATAGGTGATCCGTTCCATGACCGCTTCGAGATACTCCGCGGTTCGTGGGCCGGGGCGTAAGCCGGGGATAAACGAGCCGTGGTCTCGGAGCTGCTTGCTCATCTCTTCGGGGTTGAACTGGACCGTGATCCAGAAGTAGCTAAAGAAGTAGACCATGCCGATATAGAGCATGATGTAGGGGAACTGCCCCATCTGGAAACTTCGGCTCAGCCAAGAAATGACATCATAATACATCCCGGCGTTGTTCCCGGTTGTCTGCGCCGAATCGGCGAGATAGCCCAGCACCACCGATGGGAAGATCATCAGCGAACTCGCGAAGATAATGGGCATCACGCCGCCGTGGTTCACACGCAGGGGGAGATAACTCTTCTGCCCACCAAAGACCCGCTTGCCTCGAGAGTGCTTGGCCTGCTGAACCGGGATTCGCCTTTGGGCGACGGTCAAAAGCACCGACCCCGCCACGACCATCACAAAGAGACTCACGAGGATGATCAAACCCATCCAGCCCATTTTATTGGGATCACGGGCATCGAATCCGGTGTAGAGTTTGATGATCGCTCCGGGCATCCCGGTGAGGATACCGCCCATGATGATCAGCGAGACGCCGTTGCCGATGCCGAATCTGTCAATCTGCTCGCCGAGCCACATCAAGAAGATCGTACCTGCGGTCAGTGTCGCCACACCCATGACCCACCAGAGCGGGTTGTGGGACCATTGCGAATAGACCAGCCCGGATCGGGAAATATAGGTCAGCCAGCCGACTGCTTGCACAATACAGAGCCCCACAGTCGCATAACGAGTCCATTCCTGGATTTTGGTCTGCCCGGTTGGGCCTTCGTCTTTGAGTTTCTTGAGCTGAGGCGACACGGACCCGAAGAGCTGGAAGATAATCGACGCCGTGATGTAGGGCATGATTCCAAGACCGAAGATGGTCGATTGCCCGAAGGAACCACCCGAGAAGATCGCGACATACTGCATGACCTTGCCGGCTGCAGCGCCCGAAGCGGCTTGCGCCTGGAAGAAGTCGGTCAGTGCACTCTGGTCAACACCCGGAACCGGGATCCAGAACCCGATGCGGTACACCGCGAGCATCGCCATCGTGAAGAGGATCTTGTTGCGAAGCTCCTCGATCCGAAACACATTGACAATCGTTTTGAATATCATCCCGAGGTTGCTCCGTTTGGGCGGCGGCTGAATCGCATGATTCTACCCGCCTGTTCGACCATCTACTCGACCGTCTGTCCGAATACTCCAGCGTATTCGAGAAACGCCGTGACCGATTTCTTATACCGAGGGTCAGAAAACCCAAGTTTCAAGCGATCAGTCACGGCGTCTGGTTTCTATGGAAATCGTCGTGTAAACAACTGAATCATTTCTTCTTGAGAACCTCGCCCTTGGCGAATGCTTCGGAACGCTTGCGATGCCATTCCTGGTTGTTGAGCTTCTTGGTCAGGTTCTTGGGTGTCCGGTCGTCCGAGTTGCGATCGATCCCGCGGACACGGTCCCGGCGGGTGCCGGTCTCGGTGACGGAACCGCCCGCATCGGTGATCAGCTTGCGGGCCGAATCGGTGACGCGATTGGAGTTGACCACGAGCTTGACATTGAGTTTGTCCTGCCCATCTTCAAGACCGCCGAGGATCTTGAGATTCTTGGAGGTATCGCGGACGAGCCCTGCCTTGATGAGTGTCTCGTGGTTGACTTCGCCGCCGTTCTTGAAGTCAGGATGGGCGGTAATCGCGCCCAGATTGACTGCCCAGAAGTGGGTTTTGAAGTTGGCGTTGGTAAAACCAAACTTAGGCATGCGCCGGAAGAATGGCATCTGCCCGCCTTCAAACTGATACATCTTCGAGTGACCGGTTCGTGAACCAGCACCCTTCATGCCACGCCCAGCGGTCTTGCCGTTGCCTGAGCCGACGCCTCGTCCGATGCGCTTGCGTTGTTTGTGCTTGCCCGCGATTGCGGTGACTTCGTGAATCATCATGGCCGGTTACTCCCGGGGAACTGTGTCTATGTGTACTTGTTTAGCTCTTGGATTCTGGTGCCGGTGCATCTGGTGCCGCCGGTGCTGCTGCGGGCGCCGCTTCTGGAGCGCCTTGTTGTGGCCCGCCGCGTCCGCCGCGATCATTGCCGCCGCGACCACCGCGTCCACCACCACCGCTGCCGCCACGCCCGCCGCGTCCGCCGCGACCACGATCTTGCCCGATGGTGTTGACCGGAGCAGCCATTTTCTCGGCCCCTTCGGTCAGGGTTGGCATGAACTTATTGCCTCGCTTGATGCGTTCTTCGATGTCGGTGGTGGTGATTTCCACGCCTCGAAGCTCTGCGATCTGCTCGCGGGTGCGCAACTGGCTCAGCCCATCAATCACAGCCTTAACTGTATTGAGTTTGCTTGTCGAGCCGGTGCACTTGGTCAGGCAATCGGTGACGCCTGCGATTTCGAGCACCGCGCGAACGGTGCCGCCTGCAACAACGCCGGTACCGGGTGATGCGGGCATCAGCTTAACCTTCGACGCACACGCCTTGCCTTCAATTTCGTGAGGCAAAGTTGTGCCTGCCATCGGCACGGTGGTCATTGAACGCTTGGCGTATTTCTGGGCCTTCTCGATCGCGGTCGGGACTTCGGTGGACTTGGCGTAGCCGTATCCAACCTTGCCTTTGCGATCGCCGATGACCACGAGTGCACCGAAGCTAAAGCGGCGTCCACCTTTGACTGTGGCTGCGGTGCGATAGATACCAACGGTGGTTGATTCGAGGTTCTTACTTTCGTCGAGCATTTCTGCCATGGTTGCTGTCTCTTTCAGTTGGGGTCTTAGAAGTCAAGACCACCCTTGCGGGCCGCGTCTGCAAACGCCTTGATGCGTCCGTGGAACTTGAATCCGCCGCGATCGAAGACCACTTCCGTGACCCCCGCCGCTTTGGCCCGCTCGGCGAGCAGCAATCCGACCGTTTCGGCCGACTTGCTGTTGCCTGATGTACCATCAATCTTCGCATCTTTATCTCGGCTCGATGCGCTCACCAAGGTCACGCCCGCCATGTCATCGATGACCTGGGCGTACATGTGGTTGAGCGAACGGTAGATCGCCAAACGAGGACGGGTTGGGGTTCCCGAAACACGCTTGCGGATACCGATCCGGCGTCTTGCTCTGCGAACATCTTTTTGTTTGTTCTTGTTCATATCTGTGTACCTCTCATGAGGGCTTGCCTTCAAGCAGCCCTACGAGTGTGTTCTATCGCTTTACTTACCGAACGCCTTACCCTGCTTGCGCTGGATGACTTCTTCGAGATATTTGATACCCTTGCCGTTGTATGGCTCAGGCTTACGCTTGGCACGGGTCGATGCGGCGAAGTGCCCCACCATCTGCTTATCCGCACCCGAGATCGTAATCATCTGCTTTTCAGCGGTGACCTTGAGCCCTGTTGGGATCGGCATCTGGATCGTGTTGGCGTACCCGACCTTGAGGGCCAGATTCGTGCCGTTGACGGTTGCGGTCCAACCGACGCCGACGACTTGCAACTTCTTTTCGTATCCCTTGGCGACGCCTTCGACCATGTTATTGATCAGCGAGCGGGTCGTGCCCCAATAGGCACCGTTGGAACGCTTTTTGGCGATCAATGCTTCGTCCATGCTCACCGAGATGCTCTTTGCACCATCGTCGTAGCTGACATCAACCTCCGGGCGGAAGTCATAGGACAGCGTGCCCTTTGGGCCTTCGACCGAGATCGAGTTACCCGCCAGGTTGACCTTGACATTGCCGGGGACTGAGATGACTTTTTTACCGATTCGCGACATTTCGCGTTCCTTTCAGACTGTGTTTCTCGTCTGATTCGTATGAATCAGGGATTCCAATCTTGTTCTGTGCTCTCGAGCACGGTGAATCATTCGTTGAACGCACTGTTAGAGGACAGTACAGAGCAGTTCGCCCCCGACGCGTTCCTCGCGGCATTGACGATCCGAGAGCACGCCCTTATTGGTCGAGACAATCGAGATGCCCAAGCCTTGCATCGGTGATGGGATGCTATCGACCTGGCGATAGACCCGGCACCCCGGCTTGCTCATGCGCTTGATCTCATGGATAAGCACCTCGCCGCGTGGGCCGTACTTGAGATCCACATGGATCGTGCCCTGCTTGTTGTCCTCGACGACCTCGAAGCCGTTGATATAGCCCTCGGATTCGAGCGCCTTGGCAACGCCTTGGCATACTTTATTGTTCAGACAGACAACGCTCTTGGAGCGGTTCCGCGTTGCGTTGCGGATTCGTGTAAGCATGTCTGCGACTGGATCACTCATTGACATAGGTTGTTCCCTTTGTCCTGTTCTGTTCTTCCCTTGCCACGCTCGGCGTTGGGAGGATGTTCATTCGTACCGTTGTGCGATTATTCTCGATGCTAAACCAGATGGTTTACCAGCTTGCCTTACGCATTCCGGGGATTTTGCCTTCAAGCGCCAGCTTCCGAAGCATGATTCGGCTGATGCGGAACTTGCGATATACGCCTCGTGAACGCCCGGTCAACTCACATCGGCGAACGATGCGTGATGAGTACTTGGGTGTTCGTTTACTCTTTGCGACTTGAGCTTTGGTTGCCATGGGTCTATTCCTTCATCCTGATACCCTCTATTGAATATCAGGCTTTGATTCTGCGATCAGCTTGTCTTTTTCTTCTTAGGCTTGGCTGGTTTCTTGAACGGCATCCCCATCTCGGCGAGCACGAATCGGCTCATCGCCTGATTCGAGTTGCTGAAGCTGAAGTTGATGTTCATCCCGTGCGTGAAGTTCTGCTCGGCCATGTTGATCTCAGGGAACACGCCCTGCTCGGTCAGCCCGACCGAGTAGCTTCCCTGGCGATCGAACGATTTGTCGCTCACGCCTCGGAAGTCCTTGATACGCGGGGTGGTCAGGTTCATGAACCGATCGGCGAAGTGCCACATCCGATCACGCCGAAGCGTCACCTTATACGAAGTCACATACCCTTCGCGAACCTTAAAGTTCGACACACTCTTCTTGGCGAGGATCATCTGAGGCTTCTGCCCACTGATCGTCGTCAAGGTGTGCACCACGGCTTCGCGGATATTCGCGGGAACCTTGGTGCCGTCGAGGAACCGACCGACATTGACATTGATCGTGATCTTCTCAAGCTTTGGCATCGCCATCTTGTTCTTGACACCAAACTCGCTGATGAGTTTGGGGCAGATCTCTTGATCGTATTTTTCTTTCAAACGACAGACCGAAGGCTTCATCGCCTCGTCGAGTGTCGCTTGATCGTATTTGACTTTCTTCGCCATGATTCAGTCTTCCAAGTACGCCCGTCCGATGATTCTTCGGGGCTGGTTATCCGTGCTCGGTTTCCATCCGAGCACAACCGTATTTGTTCTGTCCTTAGCCCTTGGCTCCGGACACCTGCCCGAGCACCTTGCCGCCTCGAACCGCGACGCGGTTCTTGCTGCCATCTTTGGCGGTCTCGAAACGAACCCGTGTGGGCTTGCCATCAACCACCGGGCTGACCTTCGAGATATGAAGCGGTGCTTCAACCTGAACGATCCCACCCTTAGGGTTGATCTGGGTCGGACGGATATGCTTTGTCCGCAGATTCACGCCTTTGACGATCACCTGATCGGATTTGGTAATCACATCGGTGATCTCGCCGGTCACACCTTTGTGATCGCCTGAGGTGACAATAACTGTATCGCCTTTTCGTACATGCTTTGGCATCACACAACCTCCGGTGCAAGCGAGACGATCTTCATATACTTCTTCTCGCGGAGTTCACGGGCGACAGGGCCGAAGATGCGTGTGCCCTTCGGGTTCCCGTCATCATTAATCAATACAACTGCTGATGAATCGAACTTGACATACGACCCGTCCTTGCGGCGGATATTGCGGGCGACGCGAACGACGACCGCCTTGTACATCTCGCCGGTCTTGACATCAGAACCCGGGAGGGCTTTCTTGATCGAGACCATGACCTTGTCGCCGATGTGTGCCTGCTTGCGGGTCAACCCGCCCCGGCTTGTTGAGCCGCCGTAGACACGGATAACATAGGCGATTTTGCCGCCGGAGTTATCCGCTACTTCACATCTGGATTCTTGTTGGAGCATAGCTTGCGCCGCCTTATTTCACTCGGGCATATTCACCCGTGAGGTTCCGTTTATTGGTGCCCATGAGTCAAAGAAAAGATTCTGTGACTCAAAGACTCCGTTTCTCGACAATCCGTGTGAGTGTCCAGCTTTTGGTCTTCGAGACCGGTTTGCACTGGGCAATCTCGACGATATCGCCGTTGTGTGATTCGTTGTTTTCGTCATGAACATGCAGCACTGTCCGCTTGCTCACATACTTGCTATACTTTGGATGCTTGGCCTTATAGTGGATCACGACCTTGCGGGACTTGTCCCGTGCGTCTGATTCGACCACGCCAATCTTGGCACCCTTGGTATTCGCATTTGTTTCGTTATCGCTCATCGTGTTCTCCTGGCCGATCCATCGAAGATCAACCGATCGTTATCAGCTTGCAGACCGTACAGTCTGTTCAGTCAGCAATCTCGCAATATCTCTACGCATGTTGCCGAACTGAGTCGTGTCTTCGATTTTCTCACTCACACTCTTGTTCTTGAGTGCCAGCAGCTTGCCACGCAGGTTGCCGAGTTCGACAACGATCTCTTCGTCATTGAGTTTGCGTACTTCTGTTCCAGTCATCACCAACTCCTTAGGCTTCTACCCGGCGACCGATCATGCGGCACCGAACAGGCATCTTCATCGCGATCCGGAAGAACGCACCACGGGCACGCGATTCACTCACACCCGCAAGCTCGAACAACACCGTGCCAGGCTTGACGCGGGCTGCCCAATAATCCACTTCAGCCTTGCCCTTACCCATGCGGGTTTCGAGCGGCTTCTTGGAGATCGGCTTGTCCGGGAATACCCGGATAAACAGCTTGCCCTCACGCTTGAGGAAGTGCTGACAGGTCACGCGACCGGCTTCGATACAGTTGCTCTTGAGCCAGCATGGCTCGAGAGCCTGGAGTCCGTACTCACCAAACGCAACATAGTTGCCCTTGGTCGCCTTGCGATCACGCACTCGGCGGAACTCTTTGCGGTGCTTCACACGCTTGGGTATTTTATATGGAGGCATTCTTCAAATCCCTTCAACACCGATGAACATCATCGGCGAGGCTAAATCACTTACCGAAACCGATTACCGACGACCGCGTGCCCGTGCCTGGGCACCCGCTGCGTTGGACTGGTTTTCTTCTACTTCACTCGAATACGGACCCTTGTAGATCCATACCTTGACACCAAGGATGCCGTAGGTCGTCAGACTCTCAGCAAACCCATAGTTAATATTCGCTTGCAGCGTCGAGAGCGGCAACGCTCCCAAACGAACATCCATCCGACGCGACATCTCGGCACCGCCAAGACGACCCGCGATCTGAATCTTCACGCCCTTGGCGCCCGCCTGCATCACTGCTTCCGAACGCATCTTGACCAAGCGACGGAAACCCATACGCTTCTTCAACTGCTCGGCGACATTCTCAGCAACCAGCTGAGCATCCATGTCGGGCTCGCGGATCTCGATGATCGAGATCGACACTTTACGCCCGGTCATGTACTGAAGCTCTTCGGTCATCCGATCAACCTCGGCACCCTTCGGGCCGATCACAAGACCGGGTCGTGCGGTACGCACGATGATCTTGAGTTCTTCGCGGGTGCGCTCGATATGAATATCGGAAACCATCGCGTTCGGGGGAACTCGGTTGAGTCGATTATCGAGGTACTTGCGGATCTTCTCGTCTTCAACGAGCAGCTCGCCGTACAACGCCTTTGGTGCATACCAGCGTGAGCGGTGTGCTTCGGTGATTCCGAGTCTAAATCCGAATGGATGTGATTTCTGTCCCATTAGCTTCGCTCCTGAACAGACAATGTAATGTGGCTGGTACGCTTGAGGATTGGATGGGCACGCCCACGATCCTTTGGACGGAACCGCTTGATGTGTTGCCCGCGATCAACCGTGATCTCCGAAACAAACACGCTCGAAGGATCAGCACCGAGCTGCTGGGCGTCGGCCGCGGCTGCTTTGAGTGCTTTGTGGATATTGACCGCAGCACGCTTGGTCGAGAACGCCAACATGTTGTTCGCCTCCTCGAAGCCTTTGCCTCGGATCATGTCCGCGACCAGCTTGGCCTTCTTAGCACTCCCGCGATGGTTGTTCACCGATGAGGTGAACTTCGCGATGTCCTTCGAGAGGCATCCGACCGAGTTGGCCATGGCTTCGATGTCGCTCTTGGTGCACTTTGGATAGCCCTTGCCACCCAACCAGTTATTCACAGCCGACACGGCTTTGTCGCCGACCAGCCCATCACGAGTCACCGCTTCGGCGAGCTGTTCAACGCTCACGCCCGCTTCCGTTGCTCGTGTTTTGAGTTCATTTGCTCGTAATCGCACAGGTAGTTCCTTCCTTAACGCGGAGACTGATCAGATCAGCGTCCCGCCTTGAGGCCTTCCTTCTTATTGGTATGTCCACGGAAGGTACGCGTGATCGAGAACTCGCCGAGCTTATGCCCAACCATGTCTTCGGTCACAAATACATCCAAGAATGCTCTGCCGTTGTGTACCTGGAATGTGAAACCCACAAACTCAGGCACAATCGTGCACGCCCGTGCCCAGGTCTTGATCGGCGTGTTCTCGCCCGCCTCTGTCTGCTTCATGACCTTGCGGTACACGCTCTCGACAACATACGGGCCCTTCTTAAGACTGCGTCCCATAGGGTATCTCCTTGTCTTACTTCAGTTGCCCGTACCGCTTACTCTTGCGGCGACGGAGGATCAAATCTTGTGATGGCTTCTTGCGATTTCTCGTGCCCCCGCCCTTGGCGAAAGTACCAGACTTATTCACAGGAGCACGACCACCCTTACTACGCCCATCACCACCACCCATCGGGTGAGCATGGTGACTCATCGCCACACCACGGGTCTTGGGGCGACGCCCCAAGTGCCGGCTGATACCAGCCTTGCCCAAACGACGGTTCTGGTGATCGGTGTTGCCGATCTGCCCAACAGTCGCCCGGCAATCAATCAACACCCGACGGGTTTCGCCAGATGGCATCACCAGAGTCGCGTACCTGCCCTCCTTGTTCGTCAGGCGAGCCGACGAACCAGCTGAGCGGCAAAGCTTGCCGCCAGCACCGGGGAGCAGTTCGACACAGTGCACATTCATGCCCGACGGGATGAACCGCAATGACATCTGCGAACCAACGGTCGGCTCGATTGCCTCGGTTGACGACGACATCACCTTGTCGCCATCGGTCAAACCGACAGGAGCCAAGATGTATCGCTTCACGCCATCAGCATATCCAATCAATGCGATGTGGCAGGTGCGGTTTGGATCGTACTCGATCCCAAGAACCGTTCCTTCGATCCCATCACGGTCACGCCGCTTGAAGTCGATCTGGCGGTACATGCGCTTGGCACCTCCGCCACGACCACGAACGGTAATCTTGCCTTGATGGTTGCGCCCGCCCTTGCGAGGACGAGGTGAAAGCAGGCTCTTCTCGGAAGTCTTCTTCGTCACCTCTTCGTTGAGGTTGACCGAAGCGTTCCGTCGGCCCGCACTGGTTGGTTTGTAGACACGGATGCCCATATCTGCAGTCCTTTCTTACGAACCGGCTCAGAAGAGCTCGATTGATTGACCTTCAGCCACCTTGACGGCTGCACGCTTCCAACTGTTCTCAGCGACCGTGCCGTACTTAAAGCGGCGTGAGCCACCCTTGCGCACCTGCGTGGTCACCTTGACAACCTTGACTCCGTACGCCTTTTCAACAGCAGCCTTCACATCGTCCTTGCCGGCACGACGATCGACTTCAAAGGTGTACACATTATTGTTTTCCATCTGTGCGGTGCTCTTTTCAGTCAGCAACGGCTTACGCAGAATGTAGTGTGGTTCGAGCTTCACTTCGCACCTCCTGATGCACCAGTATGCTTACCGGTTTGCGAACTTGGACCCGCGAGCCAGGCTTCAAGATCACTCTTATCAATCACCAAGAAGCGATTGTTGAGCATCTCGTAGGTGTTGAGTTGATCCGCCCGACAGAGCGAAACGCCCTCGACATTGCGAGCACTGAGCCGAGCATTCTTGCTCTTCTCAACATCACCCGAAAGCGCGACCAGCGAAGCACGATCAACATTGATCGCTTCGAGGAACGAAACGAAATCCTTCGTGCGAGCGGTGTCAAACGACAACCCATCGATCACGCGAACTTCATTATCGAGCAGCTTACAGAGCAACGCGTTGCGATTCGCCTTGCGACGCATCTTCTTCGGCATATCCTGGCGATAATCCTCACGGGTACGGGTCTTCTGGTGGGCATGCCCACCGCCACGCATCGTGTTGGATTTCTTGTCACCATGACGAGCACGCCCGGTGCCCTTTTGCTTATAAATCTTCGTGCGTGAATACGCAAGAAGAGCACGGTTCTTTGAACGAGCAGAGCCCTGGCGAAGGTTCGCGTGATACATCACGAACGCCTGCTTGAGCAAGTCTGCATTGATTGTTTCGCCGAGTGCGATCTCGTCAATAGACATATTGCCTACAGCCTTACCACTCATTGAATAAACGGGGACATCCATTGGTCTATACCTCGTCGAACGCCTTTCGGACCACCCGGCAATCACACACATGCGTGCTGCCGGCCCAATACGCCTCGCCCGGCCTTGAATATCGCCTTTCGGCCACCATCCTTAAAGAACAGCGTTCAGAGACACAAACTTGACTCGGCATTGCTCCCCAGTGTTCAACTGGGGACAATGACTAAATTCTTATCAGTGGTTTCGCCACGGTTTTCACCTGAGCGACCTGCTGAACCTTGAGCGGGGATTATTGGCCGCCCAAATACAAAGATCAACTATTCGATCAACCATTTGCCACTTTTGCAGCCTTTGGACGATAAAGACGCGTCGCAGGACGAACTTCTACCCAGCTATTGTTGTGACCAGGCACAGGACCCTTCACCAACAGCAGGTTGTTCTCCACATCGACCCGAATAACATCCAAAGATCGCATCGTGATCTGCCGAGCACCCATGTGCCCAGCCATTTTCTTGCCCTTTTTGATCCGACCCGCTTTACCAGCGTTGTTGCCGTGACCACCGATCGAACCCGGTGAACGATGCTTACGCTCGACACCATGAGAAGCCAACTGCCCCTTAAAGCCCCACCGCTTCATACCACCAGCGAAGCCCTTACCGATGCTCGTCCCGATGACATCAACAAACTTGATATCATCAAAGACACTCACAGTGAGTTCTTGCCCGAGTTCCCAGTTGGACTCACCGCCGTTTTCGAGCCGGAACTCGCCGTGCTTACGCCGAGGAGCAACCCCGGCCTTGGCGTCATGCCCGATCAAAGGCATCGTCGAGTTGCGGGCTTTGATATCCCCCGCACCGACCTGAACAGCTGAATACCCATCAACCTCCATGGTACGAATCTGTGTCACGGTGTTTGGTGTGATCTTAATCACGGTCACAGGGCTCGAAACCCCGTTTTCGTCATACACACGGGTCATACCGATTTTTTGTCCCAGCAGGTGGGCTGATTTACTTGGAGCGGTCATATCTTCATTCCTTCATCCCCACTTCGGGTGGGAACCGCTTCGTGCCTCACTGATTTCAGTCGGCAGAGGAAGTCTCGTTTTACAAACACAGGCCCACCCGAACGGGTGAGCCTGAAAAGTGACAATCATTACGCCTTGATCTTGACGAATACACCAGCGGGAACGACCAGGCGGTTCAATGCCTCGACGGTTCGGCTGTTGGGCTCGTGGATGTCGATAATCCGCTTGTGCGTCCGGATTTCGAACTGCTCACGCGATTTCTTATCGACAAACGGGCCACGGAGCACGGTATAGCGCTCGATACGGGTTGGCAGGGGCACTGGGCCCTTGACTTTGGCGTTGGTGCGTTTGGCATGATCGACAATCTCGCGTGCCGAGGCATCGAGTGCGATATGGTCATAAGCTTCGAGACGGATACGGATCTTATTGATGGACATCAAGCCATCCTTTCATGTACTGAGCCTGTTTACACAAGCCTGCCCGTAGGCACCAACAGCCCGCTCTGGTTCGATGCGAGAACAATCCCGCATTCATCTTCGCCAGCAGCGTATAAGCCAATTTTTGTTCCCCAAACTGAGTGTGGGGAAGAGAAGCGTAGACCAACCTTTCGCTGAGTCAATCCCGCACCAACTTCTAAGCCCATTTTTCGATCCCTCCGCTCATTCAATGCGATATCTCACCCCGATTTTCTCCCTCGCCCCCCCATTTAGCCGACCAATCCTACTGAATCGATCACCTAAACCGGAATATGCCCCATGCTCAACATCCTCCCCATCTTCCTTCGCTCATCGACCATCGCTCTGCTATGCGTGCTCGGGTCAAGCACACTCGCCCAGACTACCCCGCCCCCCGAGATTACCAAATCTTCAATCTCCCCTTCGGGCGTTGCCACTGTCGAACTCGAATCCAACCCAACCACCATCGATGCCTTGGACCTCAATATCTTCCTCCCCGCAGGCTCGGTCACCGAGACCACAAGCTTCGGCACCAACGCCACCACGGGCGTAGGACTCCCCGATCAGGTCGGGGTCATGATTATCAAACAACAAAAGACCACCAACGCCGACCTCACCATCTCCCAGGTCGCGGACAACATCATCTCCCAGCTCACCCGTTTCGCCAGTTCACGCACCGGCACTATCCTGCTCCATGAGAAAAAACTCGAAATCAACGGATGGACCGGCGAACGCTTCTATGTCCGCCTCCCGGGTCTCAACGGCAAACCGGACGCTGTCCGAGGCATGACCATCTTCCAGAGCCAACCCCTCAAGTTTGTCATTTTCGATTTCACCTCCCTCTATTCCAACTTCGATCTCGCTCGGAGCTACTACGAAACCTCCATCGCCACGATGGATCTGGGCAACCCGACCAACTCCGATGTCCGCCGAGCCGCAGCCATCAAATCAATGATCGACTTCCTCGAACTCCAATCCATCGAGGACTACCAAAGCGCCATGACCGGCAAAAAGGACCGATGGGAACGCCTTTACCTCCCTTCACCCACCGGCGATGAAATGGATGCCTCCGAGTTCGGATACCGAAAAATCCGCTCATGGGGCGGATTCAAAGGCGAACTCTCCGACAAGCCTCGCAGCTCATGGAGTGCCGACGATCGAAAACTCGGATACTTCGTGCAAATCGACGCGATGGCACTCGAAGAGAACATCCGCGTCGATACCCGCGCCACCTTCTACATGTCCGAAGACAGCAAAGAAGAATCCTGGACGATCAAAATGTCCCTCCGCCGAGATGGTCAACAATACACCTCCATCATCACCGGTGCCCGCTCAGGAACAAGCATGGCCATCGTGCTCGAAGAGTCCGGCGAACCCGCTGTCAAATCTCACCCGCTGATCCAAGGCGAAGGATACATCTCACAAGTCCAGACCTACCTCATCAGCAAACTCCTCGCAGCCAAAGCCGAGCCAGGCGAATACGCCTCCTACGCCTACAACAGTTCCCTGAGCACCATCTCGCTGCGATGGGATGTCCTCGATAAGCCCAAAGACACCCCCGATCTCATCCGCGTCACAACGAAGGTCTCCAACGACACCCCCCCCACCGTGAGCCTCTACGACAAAGACGGCAACCTCCTGCGCGTCCGCCTGGCCAACAAACGCATCTGGGAACCCATCGAACTCGATCGGCTCATCAAACTCTGGAAGAAAAAGGGCCTGCCTCTCGAATAGCAGCCCCCGCTTCCCACACGAGCCCAGAACAATCCCAAGTTTTCCGCAATCATGCGCCCCCACGCAACCGGGCGCTCATATCGTGGTAGATACACACACGGATTGTTCTATCCGCGATCGCTGATCCTTTTCACGCATAACACCGGAGTCTCCCAATGCGCATCCCTGCTCGCTTTGCTGTCCTCGCCCTCGCTGGCACCTGTTTTTCACTCGCTGCCTGTACATCAACCTTCACAATCAGCACTGACAAATCTGAGTCGTTCGCGCTGATCTCAGGCGAACAAGTCCCCGTCCCTGATATCAAAATGGGCGATGCAAAGAGCATCAACGCCATCCTTGATGAAGGAATCAACAACTCGCAAGTCATGGGCACCCTCACCGAGATGTGCGAAACCTTTGGCCCGCGCCTCACCGGCTCGTCAAACCTCGAAAAATCCCAACGCTGGGCCCGCGAACTCCTCGAGTCCTACGGCGCGGACAACGCACACCTGCACAAATGGGGCACCATCGAAACCAGATTCGACCGAGGCCCATCCACCGGGCGCGTCGTGATGGCAACAGGCAGACGAAAAAACAGCAAGACCAAAGAACTCCGCTCGCTTGAGTTCTCCACCCTCTCCTGGTCCGTAGGCACCGATGGCCCAGTCTCGGGCAAGGTTGTCCACCTCCCCACCACTATGGAAGAATACGAAGCCATAAAGGGCCAGTTCGCCGACGCATGGGTGCTCATCACCCCCAAATACTCGGCAAAAGGCGGAATCCGCTCCACTGGGTTCCAGATGAAAGAACGCATGGACCAACGCCAAGAACTCCGCAAAGGAATCGCAGAGCGACAGGCTGCGGCTGAACAACCCGCCGAACTTATCGAAGGCAATGTCTGGGAAGGCACCTTCGACTACCACGGCTCATTCGTCCCCGCCGTCCTCACGCTCGACGAATCCACCGACACACCCACCGGCAACATGTCGATCCGCAACTTCTCCGAAGGGCCGATCACCGACATCTCCCGTGATGGCAATACCGTCCACTTCATCTGGACCCATGACATGGGCACCTCGAACATCGAACTCACATTCGACGGCAACGACGCCACCGGCATCTCCCATTCGGCCGGCGGCAACGAGTTCCCGCTCCAGTTCTCAAAAGCAACCGCCGAATCCGTCGCGGCCGAGCACGAACTCGAAGACTCCAAAGAAGCCGTCCTCGCTGCAGTCCTCGCCGAGAACCCAAACGGGTTTGTCTCCAGTTCCAAAGACGAACGCGTCTGGACGACCTCATCGAACAACTGGATGAAGCGCAAACTCGCTGACTACCCGACTGACATCGAAGTCAATGTCCGCGAGAGCGACTTTGATTACCTCTCCGCCAGAGCGAACGAAGGCGTCGACATCCAACTCGAGTTCGACCTTGCGCACAACCTCGCAGCCGGCCCATTCCCCGCGTACAATGTCATCGCCGAGATCGTTGGCTCCGAAAAACCAGACGAGGTCGTCATCATCTCCGCCCATATGGACTCATGGGACGGCCCGGGCTCACAAGGCACCATCGACAACGGCACAGGCACATCCGTCACCATCGAAGCCGCCCGAATCCTCCTCGCAGCGGGTGTCAAACCCAAAAGAACCATCCGCTTCGCGCTCTGGAGCGGCGAAGAGCAAGGGCTCCTCGGCTCACGCGGATATGTCGATGGGCTCTCCGAAGATGAACTCGCCAAAATCTCCGCCACATTCGTCGACGACGGCGGCACCAACACCGAAGGCGGGATCCCCGCTGCCGAGTTCATGGTCGAATACCTCGCCGCCGCCACCGCGCCGATCAACGGCAAAATCTACTCCGAAACCGATGGCAAGTTCCTCAATGTCAATGTCCGACCCACCGGCGACAAAATCGACACCCACGGCGGCTCTGATCACGCTTCCTTCAATGCCGTCGGCGTCCCAGGGTTCTTCTGGGATGAAATCGGTCGATCAAACTACCAGCACGGGTGGCACACCCAGAACGATCGGCTCGACCTGGCCATCGAGGAATACCTGATCCAATCCGCGACCAACGCCGCCATCGTCGCCTACAACCTCGCCAACGCCCCCGACCTGCTCCCCCGCGAAGACCCCAACGCCCCCACTGAGGAACCAGTTGAGGAACCCGCTGAGGAAGAAGCATCCGAGGAAGGCACCTCCTACTAAACGCCTCACTCCATAATCTCACCCAACGGGGAAGCACTCGCTTCCCCGTTTTTTTACCCCTCCACTTTCTTCTTCCCACTCCCTCTTCTTTCCCCCCCATCTTCTCCCATTCTCCCCCTCTGCATTTTCCCTCTGTGTGCTCTGCGTGCTCTGTGGTAAAACTCTCCCTCTTCCGCCCAGATTCCGCCCCATTTCACCCCCAACCCGATCAATACCCGATACACTCGACACATGGCTACCGATCGCATCATCGCACCGACCGCCTCGCCCGTCGAGGAACACGCCAACTGGGCCCTGCGCCCACAGACCATCGACGAATATGTCGGGCAGCCCGAACTCATCGAACGCCTGCTGATCGCCATCGAAGCCGTCAAGGCACGCCAAAAAAATGCCACCGATCTCGATCTCTGCGAGCACCTCGAGCACATCCTCCTCCACGGCCCACCCGGGCTCGGCAAAACCACCCTCGCCCATGTCATCGGCACCGAACTCGGCACCAAGGTCCACACCACCTCCGGGCCTGCGCTCGCCCGAGGCACCGATCTCGTCGCCGTCCTGACCAGATTACAACCCGGCGATGTCCTCTTCATCGACGAGATCCACCGCCTGCCCGTGGCTGTCGAAGAGTTCATCTACCCCGCGATGGAAGACTTCCGCATTGATGTCTGCTTGGATACCGGGCTCAACGCCCGGACAGTCCAGATCAAATGCGCCCCCTTCACGCTCATCGGCGCAACCACCCGCGCCGGGCTGCTCAGTTCCCCATTGCGTTCGCGCTTCGGCATCACCCACCATCTCAAATACTACGGGCAAGATGAACTCGTCCATATCCTCGGGCGATCATCCTCGCTGCTCTCGATGGGCAAACCTGAAACCAGTTCGCTCGGGTCCATCGCCACGCGATCAAGAGGCACCCCCCGCATCGCCAATCGGCTCTTGCGAAGGGTCCGCGATTTCGCAGCCGTCCGCGCCGATGGGATCGTCTCCGATGCCCTGGTCGATGACGCGCTCGCCCTCGAAGGCGTCGATGCGCTCGGGCTCGACGAACTCGATCGCACCTACCTCAAAACCATCCGCACCATCTACGCCGGCGGGCCCGTCGGGCTCGAAGCCGTCGCGGCCACGCTCAACGAAGACACCGGCACCCTCGAAGATGTTGTCGAGCCTTATCTGCTCCAAATCGGATTCCTCGCCCGCACCAAGCGCGGACGGATGCTCACCAACCGCGCCTGCAAACATCTCGGCATGCCCTTGATGCCTCAGGCTGAGTCCATGATCGAAGAAAAACCGCCAACCAGTTCGGTCAGCGGCTTCCATTGATTCATTCGCTCTGTGTCGAGGCGACTACTTCTTGAACGCTTTGGACAACTCTTCCTCAGCATCTTCTGTCAGGTAGAGAATACACCCATCATTAGGCGAGATCGTCAGTTTGCCCTGCATCAATGACGCTGCGACCTCAACAGGCACGGACATCATTGACGAGCCGCACACATACTCATGGCGTTTGCGATCGACGATTTCGAGCGGGGCCATCGCGTCCTCGCCTCGATTATCGAGTAGTTCCTGATACACAGCCAGCACATGCTTGGGTACATCGGTGATCAGTATCTCACGCTTAGCGCGGAGTTCTGCGAGTTTCCCCGCGATATCGTCGGCCCGCTGCTGACGATCCGACTCGGCGACACCTCGTACCTTATCGCGATCGGTCTTCGATGCCTCAAGCTCGGCGAGTTTGGTTTCGAGCTCTTCGATCTTCTCAAGCCCCTCGATCGCCTGCTCGTCGTGCACCGTGCGCTGCTCTTTGAGGTTGTTGACCTCAGAAAGGAACGCTTTATATTCTTTATTGGTGCTCGCGTTGTTCATCTTCTCGCGGAGCTCGTCGATGTGCACCTTGAGCCGCTCGCTCTCGCCCTCAGCGTTCGAGGTCGTGGCTTTGAGTTGACGGATCTGTGTTTGCAATGACTCGGACTGCGAACCAAGGTCCGCGAGCTTCTTGGTCTGCTCGCCGAGGAATCGTTCGGCAGCTTCGAGTCTGCTCTGGAGGCCGCCGATTTCTATATCGACCCGGAACACACAAAGCAGCTGATTCGTCACGGACATGCATCTCTCCTGAGCGGGTGTCTCGATCATGCGATGAGTCTAGCCCGCTATCCGCCGAGTGTGGCGGATGCACCCAGATCTTGTGTCACTTGAAGCACCCAATATGCAAATGGAGCCACCAGGATCGGCGAATCAATGATATCGAGAAATCCACCAAATCCGGGCAGACTCGAGCCCGAATCCTTCACCCCCCCATCACGCTTGAGCAAACTCGCAGCCAGATCCCCGCACTGCCCAAGACCCCCAATCACCACCCCCATCACCCCCGAAACCACCAACGACGGCGCATCAATCCCCTCTTTGTGCAAGAGCCACGCCCCGCCCATCCCCATCAATCCAGAAGTCACCATCCCCCCAATGAGCCCTTCCCAGGTCTTCTTGGGGCTCAGCCACGGGATCATCTTGTGCTTGCCGATCGTCGTCCCCGTAAAGAACGCCCCGATATCGCACGATTTCACCGTCGCCAGAATCCAGATCATCACCCAGACCGAGTGCTCTCGCCGAATCAACACAAACAACCCGAGCATCAATCCCATGTACACATGGATCAGCAGAATCCCCGACCCCACCGCAATCGCCCCCTCGACCTGCTTGGATCGAACCGCATAAAGCATCCCGACAATGAACGCCACGACCACCGAGGTAATCCCGGCTGCGAACCCGCTCGTCCCGCTGGCATCCTCAGGCGTGAACCCAATCACCGCCAAACCCAAAAGCCCCACCACAATCGCGATCGGCGTCCCGATATGCACACCCTTGGCCCGAAAGATCCGGGCAACCTCGCGGGCTCCCATTGCGCTCAAAAGCACAAACACAGGCAGCACAATCATCCCGGGGGGAAAAGTCGCGTTCGGGAACGACGCCGGCGCATCGAGCCCGTCGATCCACTGATCGAGCCACGCAAGCACCCCAATAAGCACAATCAGCACAGGCCCAAATGTCAAACGATGTTTCAGCACGAGGGGACAATAGGACGCTAAGCCCTCAATTGCCCTCTTTACTGCGTCTGATCCGGATCAAGTCCGCCGAATCGGCGATTCCGAGCAGCATACGCCCGCACGGCTTCGAGCCAGCAATCAAACCCAAAGTCGGGCCAATACAAATCCGTCACGAACAACTCCGCATAACTGATCTGCCACAGCAGATAGTTGCTCACCCGCAGATCACCACCCGTCCGAATCAACAGATCCGGATCGGGCAGCCCAGCGGTATAGAGCGCATCGGCCACCGTCGCGTGGTCAATATCCCCCGCTTCGAGTTCTCCATCAGCGACCCGCTGAGAGATCACCCGGATCGCATCAACAATCTCATCGCGCGAGCCATAGTTGATCGCCAAACAGAGCGTCAACCCGGTGCAGGCTTTGGTCGCCTCTTCGAGTCGATCAAGCGAGCCGACCACATCGTCGGGCATCCCCGCCCGTCGGCCGATGATCTTCACCCGGATATTGTGGCGGACAAAGTGATCCCGCTCGCCATCACAATACGCGATGCACAGCTCCATCAACGCCTGAATCTCATCATCAGGGCGCGACCAGTTCTCCGAACTAAACGAATAGAGCGTGAGCACCTCGATCCCGAGCTTGGCACAGGTTTCGATCGCGGTGCGGACACTGGCGGTGCCGTTCTTGTGCCCAAAGACCCGCGGGAACCCGCGCTCCTCTGCCCATCGACCATTGCCATCCATGATGACGGCGACATGCTTTGGAATCTTGAGCGGATGCACATCGGGCAGCAGCGTTTCCGGATCCGCCTCATCGGGAAACCTGGCGTGGATCCGGGCGTACGCCTCGATCGCCTGCGGATCCGTAAACGCTTTCGATACAGTCTCACTCACTCCCCAACTCCTCTGCTTATCTCAACTTCTGATAATCGTCTGCTCCCGATCGGGCCCGACCGAGACAATCCCGACGGGCACGCCCACGAACGCTTCGATCCGCTCGATATACGCCTTGGCCTCGTCGGGGAGTTCGTCGAAAGTCCGCGCTCCGGTGATATCTTGGGAAAACCCCGCCATCGTTTCATACACAGGCTTGGCGTCGGCCAGTGCATACCCGTCAGCGACAAACCGATCCGTCCGCCCGTCGGGCATGTCATACGCAACCGCCAGCTTCAACTCATCCTCGCCCGAGAGCACATCGAGAAGCGTGATACACAGCTCGGTCGCTCCAGAGATCATCGCCGCGTATTTGAGCATGACCAAATCGAGCCAACCCACCCGGCGCGGACGCCCCGTCGTCGTCCCGAACTCGCGCCCGCGTGTGCGGAGCTCATCGCCCACCGTGTCAAACAACTCGGTCGGCATCGGCCCGCCGCCCACACGGGTCGAATACGCCTTGACCACCCCAATAATCCGCCCGATCGCCTGAGGCGGCACCCCCGTCCCCGGGCCCATCCCCAGCGCCGACGAGTTCGAGCTCGTCACATACGGGAAAGTCCCATGATCCACATCGAGCATCGTCGCGTTGGCGCCCTCGAACAAGATCGTCCCGCCGCCCTTGCGGATATCGTCGAGCAGGTACGCCGTGTCTTTGACCATCGGGCGAAGCTGCTCGCCCAGGGCGATCATCTCATCAGCGATCGCATCGGGATCGAAAGTCGTCATCCCATCAGGACGCAACGCACCGAACACCGTGTTTTTCATCGAACAGACCATCGTCAGTTTTTCACGCAGCACCTCGGGTCGGAGCAGATCACCGATCCGGACCGCCGTCGCCCGCTGGACCTTGTCGGCATACGCTGGGCCGATCCCGCGTTTGGTCGTGCCGATCGCCGCGATCACGCCGCTGCTCTCTGATGCTTGATCGGCAACCGAAGTGTTCAAGAGTTCCTCACGCAGCGCATCCTCTTCTTTGTGATAGGGCATCACTACATGGGCACGATCCGAAACCACCAACTTCGAGACATCCACCCCACGATCAGACAGGGTCTTCATCTCCTCAAGCAATCGCTCTGGATCAACCACCACCCCATTGCCCACCACGGCATAAACCCCCGGCGAGAGAATCCCCGATGGCACGAGATGCAGCGCGTATCGCTCGCCCCCCACCACCACCGAATGCCCGGCGTTGGCGCCGCCGTTATATCGGACCACCGCATCGAACTGGGGTGCGAGTAGGTCAACGAGTTTGCCCTTGCCCTCATCGCCCCATTGAAGCCCAACCACCGCCGATGCATTCGCTGTGCTCGCTGTCATGATCTTTCCATCTCCATAGAAGAGGTGAGTTCGTGATTATCGGTACAACCATAGACCTCTATCTGGAAAACACAAAGCAACCCACCACCCTCCGAGCCCGCTTTGTGCAGTTATTTCCGAGCATTTCCGTAAGAACACTCAGTATTGGATCGAGTCCCCTCCAAAATCACCCGATACAAACCGCAAGCCCCCCGATCGAGGAGACGGATATGTCAGATCAGAAAATGGTCAGAATCATGTGCCCCAATCTGACATGCCGAAAGGTCTTGTCGATCCCTGATTTGGCACGAGGTAAAACCGTCCGGTGCAAATCCTGTGGCACAAACATCCGCGTGCCGAGCAATAAACCATCGCCTTCGCCATCAAACACCGATTCATCGGATTCATAAGCCTCAAGCAAAGTACACACACTGAAAACGCCATCATTCGATGGCGTTTTTTATGTGTTGATTCATAGCCGAGATTCCGCGTCGTCAGGCATCTCAGAGCGGAGGCTGATCGTCGTCGTCATCGTCGAAACTAAAATCAAAGTCCATCATGCTCGAATCATCGCTGATATCGCTCGCAGGAACCATCTTCTCAACCGCTTTCTCAACCGGCACCGGTGTATTCACCTGAGGCTGGGCCGGAACAGCGACCTCTTCATCATCAGGAAGCCCATCTTCAAACATCATCTCCGCATCGATCTCGCCCGGCTCGCCATTGACCGAAACCAAGAACACCAACCCACCAAAGGAGATCAGATCCCCCGCGCACAAGGGCTGAGAGGTGATGCGATCCTGGTTGACGAATGTGCCGTTGCTCGATCCGAGATCATTGATGACGATCGAAGTCTCATCAACGATAATCTCGCAGTGTTTGCGGGAAATCCCGGCGATGGGCACCCTGATCTGACAATCATCGAGCCGACCCACAAGCGTCCGCTCGCCTTTGAGCGGGACTGGGGTGGTCGAACCATTCTTTGTGACACGAACAAGGATGACTTCCAAACCGACCTACCCTTCACTATCAACACTCGAAAGCCCATGCCCTCGGAGGATTTCCTATGGCGGACAATACCGCCTTTTCGCTTCTCAAGCAACGATCAAATGGCACATCGGGCATTGTATTTCAAGATCGTCATGATCTTCGCACCGCCCAACCATCCACCGATTGTGCTCGATCGCTCTATATACACATACCATTTTGTGCGCACAAATGCCACTATTGTGACTTCTACTCCATCGTTGATCGGCAAGATCGTCAAAAACTCTTCACCGGTCGGCTCGTCCGAGAACTCCGCGCACAAGCACCGCATGCCAACCAAAACCCGCTCAAAACGATCTTTGTCGGCGGCGGCACCCCCTCACTCCTCGCTCCATCGCTCTGGAAAACCATCCTCAGCGAACTCGACAATCTGTTTGATCTCTCGGAGATCCGAGCCGGGATCGGGGAGTTTTCCGTTGAGAACAACCCCGAATCAGTCACCGAAGAACTCGCGCAGGTCTATATCGCAGGCGGCGTCAACCGCGTCTCGATGGGGGCCCAGTCGTTCAATACCAAGCACCTCGAATCCCTCGATCGCATCCATGACCCCGCCAAGGTGCCCGCAGCGATCGAGATTTTTCAACAAGCCGGGATCAATCGCGTCTCGATCGACCTGATCTTCGCCGTCCCCGGGCAAACCATCGAGCAATGGGACGCCGACCTCCGCACCGCGCTCGATCTCCCCATCGAGCACCTCTCAGCCTACGGGCTCACCTACGAGCCCGGCACCGCGATGAGTGCTCGACTCGCCAAGGGCGAGTTCGTCCAGATGCCCGACGAAACCGAAGCCGCGATGTACCGCCACACCATCGACACCATCCGAACCCACGGGTTCGAGCGATACGAAGTCTCCAACCACGCCAAGCCCGGCGCGCAGTGCCAGCACAACATGCGCTATTGGACGAATCAGGATTGGCTCGCGGTTGGGCCGAGTGCTTCGGGGCACTATCGCGGTGCTCGATGGAAGAACACCCCCCGGCTCGATGACTACCTCAAAATCGACGACAATGGCTTCGCCCCGATCTGTGACTACGAACCACCCGACGATCGGCGAGAGTTGATGGATCTGCTGATGACCTCGATTCGGCTCGCCCAAGGCGTGGATGCAGCGTTCGTACTCAAACAGGCGGAGCAACTGGGAGGCGCGGACAAACTCCAAGCCGCTGCGATCATGTGCCAGGAGCAAGGGTGGCTTCACGAAGCCAGTAGCGTCCGTTGGCAACTGACCGACGAAGGGTTCCTCTTCGCCGATCGCGTCGCCCGCGAGTTCATCGGTGCGGTGATGGCTGAAGATTAACCGTTTCCCCGTAGCACAGGCGTCCCGCCTGTGTTCTTCTTTATTGAGATATCAAGACCAAGACACAGACGAGACGCCTGTGCTACGGGGTGTTGAGACTACTCGGGCTTAGGCGTTTCAAGATCGGGTCTGGGAATATCGAGTCGATTGAGCGTTGTCCGTAGATCCTTAGGCCACTTCGTCCGCACATCCATCTGCTCTTCCTTTACCGGATGCGTAAACATAATCCGGTGCGCATGGAGGGCAAGTCGGGGGGAGGCGTGCTTGACGATGTTTGGGCCGTAGAGCTTGTCGCCGAGCACCGCGGCGCCGATCAGGTCCATGTGGATGCGTACCTGGTGCAATCGCCCGGTGACGGGGCGGGCTTCGATCAGGGCTGCCTTGTTGCTCTCGGAAATCACGCGATAGGCTGTCACTGCGGGTTTGCCCGCGTTGGAGATCGAGGCTTTTCGGATCGAGGTGTATCGGTTTTTGCGTTTGAGTTGTTCGAGGATCGGGCGTTTGATCACGCCATCGGGTTCTTTGGGTGCCTTGAGGCACAGCGCCCAGTAGTATTTGTTGATCTTGCGTTCCTCGAACTGCTTGCGCAACCCGTCGTAGGCCTGGGCGGTGAGCGCGACGAGCATGACGCCTGAGGTTTCGCGATCGAGCCGATGGACGAGCCCGAAGTCACGGGCTTGTCCGAGTTGTTGGAGCTGCTTGCCATAGTTGACAAAGAGCCCGTTGAGCAGGGTGTCATGCTCGTGCCCGACGCCGGGCTGGGAGACGACGCGGGTGGGTTTTTCGACGACGAGCAGATCGTTGTCCTCGTATTTGATCGAGAAGGTGACGCGTTCGTTGGATTGGATGTAGCCACTGGGTCGATGCACGCGGATTCCTTGCTTTCTCTGCCCCTTCACAATCGGGGAACCACAAGGATAGCCTGCCAACCCTCTAACCTCCCGCCTAGCATAGGATTGCAGCACCAGATTGATCTTTATCCGCCCATGAATCACGAAACACCCTCCATTTTGCGCATGATTGATGCGAACCTCAATCGCACCGGCGAGGGGATTCGGGTCATCGAAGACTGCGCCCGGTTTGTGCTCGGGGATGCTGCGATCGCTCAAGAATGCAAGTCCATCCGGCACCAACTCCGATCGACAGTTGATGGGCTTGGGCTCGCACCCAACGCCCTGATCGCTGCCCGCGATACCGTTGGGGATGTGGGCACGACGATCACGACCAAAGCCGAGTCGGATCGGTCGGGGGGGCTTGGCGACATTGTCCGGGCCGCTGCCAAGCGGGCGAGCGAGGGGCTTCGGGTGATCGAGGAGTCGGCCAAGGCGCTGGGGCATTCGGGAGGTTCATTTGAAGCCCTCCGGTATCAACTCTACACCATCGAAAAGCAGACCATCCTCGCCCTCTCGCCGAGATGCCCGCAGTGGCCGATGTGCGTGCTCGTCACGCGATCGCTCTGCACGCATCATGATCCGATCGAAATCATCAAGCGGGTTGCTGCGGGCGGCGCTTCGTGCATCCAGATCCGCGAAAAAGACATGCCTGATGGGCAGCTGCTCGACCATGCTGGGCATCTCACGGAATGTGCGCACGAACTTGGTCTTGCGGCCATCATCAACGACCGTCCCCACATCGCCAAGTTGGCCGATGCGGATGGGGTGCATCTTGGGCAGGATGATCTGCCGATCGCTGCTGCCCGCGAGCTGATCGGCCCTCGCAAGTGGATCGGGCGGACCTGCCCCACCACCGAGCATGCGATCGAAGCGATCGGGCAGGGGGCGGACATGTGTGGGATTGGGCCGGTGTTTGCCTCGACGACCAAATCGAAGCCTGTGCTTGGCGGGGTGGGGTTGATCGAGGCGTATCTCAAGAACGATGCGACCAAGCACACGCCGATGCTGGCGATCTCGGGGATTGGAACGGGCAATATCGACCAGCTCGCCAAGATCGGGTGCCCGGGCGTTGCGGTTTCGAGTGCGATCTGTGCGAGTGAAGACCCCGAAGGGGTTTGCCGGGCGATCGTCGAGGCGATTGAGTCTCGCGTGGGATCGGACGCTCCTACCATGTCGGCATGAGTATTGAATTCAAAAAGACCGTTCTCGACACCGGCATGACCATCATCGCAGAGACTGACCCACAGGCGCACTCGGCAGCAGCCGGTTTCTTTGTCAAGGCGGGGGCTCGTGATGAAACGAGCGCCATCATGGGGGTCTCGCACTACCTTGAGCACATGATGTTCAAAGGCACCGACGAACTCTCGGCCGAGGCGATCAATCAGGGGTTCGACAACCTGGGCGCATCGAACAATGCCTACACCTCACGCGAGATGACCTGTTTTTATGCCCATGTGATCCCGGAGAACATTGCGCCGGCAACCGAACTGCTCTCGAAGATGATGCGCCCGGCTCTTCGCACCGATGATTTCGATACCGAGAAGAATGTCATCCTCGAAGAGATCGCGATGTATCAGGACAACCCGTTCTGGGTGCTCTACGAAGAAGCCGTCGCTCGGCATTATGGAGCACACACCCTCGCGCATCGGGTGCTGGGGACGAACGAGACCGTCTCGGGGCTCACACGCGATCAGATGGCGCAGTATTTCAACGAGCGTTACGCAGCGGACAAAACGGTCGTGGCCCTGGCAGGAAAAGTGGACTTCGAGCAGGCGGTGGCGCAGATCGAATCGCTGTGCAAGGATTGGCAATCGAGTGTGGGTGATCGCAATACGAAGGTGCCCGCCGTCGCGCCATCAGCGTTCACGATGAAAGACCCGCGGGTGAATCGTGGGTATCTCATCGGCGTCGCCCAGGCACCCGCATCGAATGACGATCAGCGCTATGCAGCAGCCCTGCTCGCCCAGATTCTTGGCGGGGCGGATAACTCGAAACTCCACTGGGCACTGATCGAAACCGGGATCGCAGAAGAAGCACAGGCCGGGTACGACGGGCTCGACGGGACGGGGGATTACTTTGTGTATGCTTCGGGTGATCCGGAGAAGCTCGATGAAATCTGGGAAGTGATGTCCAAAGAGATTCGATCGCTCAAAGACACGATCACAACCGATGATCTCGAATGCCTGCGCTCGAAGATGGCGACGGCTGCCACGATCGGGTCAGAACGCCCCGGCGATCGGATGCAGAGGCTCGGTCGGCTTTGGACGATGACGGGTGAGTATCTGCCGCTCGAAGATGAGCTGTCCAAGATCGGGTCGGTGACGATTGATGATCTCAAGGCGGTGTGCGATGCGTATCCGCTTGATCGGTGCACGCTCGGGCGGATGATCCCGGGCGAAGCAGAAGCATAAATCAAACAATCAGGCAGCGTCTTTGCGGGGAACGAAGGCGCGAACGGTCGAGCCTTCGCCAGCCTTGGCAGCAACCGCCGCCCGGCTCGCTGCTTGGACAAGCATGTCGGAGGCTTTGAACAGCGGGCGGGTTTCGTCGTCGAGTGTTGCCACACCCATCGAGACTTTCACACACTCCGCGATCCCCTCGGCTTCGGGAACCCAATCAGCGATGCGCTGGGCGAACTCCTTGCAGCAATCGTTGGCGTGGCGGGTGGTTTCGCTCCGTTCGCTGCTGGGCAGGACAACCGTAAAGATCGAGTCGGCGAGCCGACAGATGATCCCGCCCATGTGCTCGAACTGGCGTTTGAGAAGCACCGCGGTGCCGATGATGACCTCATCTTGCGCGAGCTCGCCGAAGGTGTTGCCGAGTTCGTCGTACCCGCTGATGACAATCTGGACAATGCTCAGGCTGAACTCGCCCGCTTGGGCGCGATCAAAGGTTTCACGAACCGCGAGGGTGAATCCCTCGCGGGTCAACGCCCCGGTGATCGGGTCGGACCCATCATCGGATTCGATCAGATCCGCAAACTGCTTGGCAGCGTAGCCTTGGATCTGCTGATTCTTGGAGAGTTCGATGAGTTGCCGATCGGCCTTGGCGAGCACGGCGTCAGGGTCGGGGACCGAGCCAACATCAATCGAGAACAGATTGGCGAGTTCCTTGGTGGTGCCTCCGGTTTTGGTGATCAACTCATCGACCTGCGATTCGGTGAACCCAAGCCAACTGAGCCCCTTGGCGTAGAGCCTGCGGAGGGGTTCGGTGGGGTTTTCAGCGCTGAGCACCGTGTGAACCATATTTCCGATCGCGACGCACTTGGTGGTTTGTGAGAACTCCTGCGGGCAGGCGGTCGGGCGATCGTGATAGCGCACGGGGATCACAATATCGTGAGGCATCTTCCAGTTCTCGCACATCATGGCGCCAACGGTCGAGTGCTGCAACTCGAAAGTGTCGAGTTCGAGTTTGGGGAGTTGGGTGTGATCGCCCTTGGTGCTGTAGAGCACATCGAGATAGTCATCGCCGATGGTCTGGTGCAGGGCAACCATCCCGATGTCCTGAAACAGGGCTGCGAGGAATGCCTCATCAACGATGAGTTTATTGCCTGACATCTCGGCTGCGAACTTCGATGCGACGGCTGCGGTCAGCCCGCGTTCCCAGTATCCCAGATAATCAAACCCGTCCTCTTCGTCGGACTTGACCATCGAAACGAGTGAGAACCCGAGCACCAGTGACTTGACCGGATTGAGCCCGAGCATAATCAGCGCGTGGTCGATCGAGGAGCAGCGTTTGCGTAAGCCATAGAAACTTGAGTTCACCGTGCGCAGAATCTTGGCAGCGATCCCCTGATCGAACTGAATCTCTTTGGCCAACTCGTCCATTTTGACATCCGGATCGGAGGTCAACTCGAGCACACGGATCGCCACCGCGGGCAACGAGGGGAGCGTTGGGCAGTTCAGGATGTCTTCAAGGAGTTGAGTATCCATCTGCTTCGATTTCTTCGGTTCATTGATCACCCCGCCGATCCATCGGCGGGTGTCCCTCGCCTTGTGTATCGTCCAGATCAGGCGGGGAATTCACCCCCGAATGGCTCAAAATCATGGATTGAGGCGTTCGCCGAGCTGCTCGAACTGGGGGTAAATCCATGCTCCCGAGGGGATTTCGGTCCCGATCAGGTACCTGAGGTAGGACGCGAGCAGGCCTCCGAGCCGGATGAGTTGATCGTCGGGGATGTCCCCGATTTCCTCGGGTTTGATCCCCGAACGCAGCCGACGCAGCAGATCGACCGTCGATCGACGGACTCGCCAGGTGTCCGATAATGCCCCCGACGCCCGTCCATGCTCTGTTTGCTCGGAGAAGTGCTTGGGATCGAGGGTGAGCCCGCCGTGGAGTGGACTAAAGCCCAAGATTTGGGCGTCCTCGTCGAGCTCTTCGCCGGTGAATACATCGCCCATGAGTTCTGGGCGTGCCCCGGTGCATTCGAGCAGCTGCCATTGGTACCACGCGAGCTGGGCATGGAGCCGATGCTGATCGAGCGAGGCTCTCGGCGAAACAATCGCTTCAAGCGTCCGAACCAACGCGTCGTAGAGTTCAGGATGCGGATCATGATCCGAGATCAATCTGGGGATCAGGTCGATCACGAACATGCAGGCGTGGAATCGCTCGAGCGAATGGCGGATCAGGTACATCGGCTCGACCAGGTCCCATGCGGTGAGCAGGGCGAGATCGGAGTTGGGCTTGATGATCGCGACCATGTCTCCAATAGTGGCGATCTCGAGCCCGCCTGAGAATGCGGATTTCTCGCGCTTCGAGCCCTTGGCGATGCACCGGATGAGCCCGTGCTCACGGGTCATCAGCGAGACCGTCTGGGAGGTCTCGGACCAGTCCCATTGCCTGAGGCAGACAGCATGATCTTGAATCGTGGGCACGGGGAACGATAGCACGATTTCAAGGCATAGGGTGCCGGGGTGCCCCGACTCGCCGTCTTCGGCGCAGTCGGGTCTTGATCCTTCTGCAAAGAGCAAGAAAAGACCTCACTGCGCCGAAGACGGCGAGTAAGGGCACCCAGAGAATTGACGACCTATCCTTAGCCCATGCACTTCACCCTCATCGACCGCGTGATCGAACGCACTGAGCATCAGATCGTCACCTTGAAGCATGTTTCGAGTGCGGAGGAGTATCTCCAAGATCATTTCCCGAGTTTCCCGGTGCTGCCCGGGGTGATGATGCTCGAAGCAATGACACAGGCGGCGCGGGTGTTTCTTGATCCTGATGATGCTGCTGAGAAGCCTTGGGTCTTAACCCAGGCGCGTGCGCTCAAGTATGGGGCGTTCGTCCGCCCGGGGGCTTCGATCCGCATCACCATGACCAAGCACAAGGACAACGACGACGGGTCGGTGGATTTCAAAGGCGATGTTCGGCTCATAGAACCAGATGCAGACATGGACAATCTCCCCGTCGCGTGTTCCGGGCGCATCACGATGTGCAATGCGAGACTTGCAGAATCCCCATAACGCACTGTGTGCCAAGCAATTGAAACCCAAAACCGTTATATATCGAGCCAAAATTAAATCATAGTCCGTTCATACTCTGAATCTCTGATGACAATCTCATTTCGTGCTCCATTAATGTCCAACTTATTCTTTGCACACAAAGCTTTTTTGTGATAATCTGTAATAGTCAATATTGATCTTGCAAGAAAGCAATAATTATGCGAACGACAACCATCACCATCTTCTCTCTCCTCACGATCGTTTCAAGCGCAATCGCACAACAAGCCTGCGACCCGATCGAACTCGATATCGTGGACCAGGACACCGTACAGTTCGGCACCTCTGTCGCGATCCATTCCGGTCTTATTGCGGTTGGTTCCGAGTTCGAAAACTTCCGCGCCGGTTCCGCACACATCTACAACAGCAACTCTGGCATCTTCGAGCAACGACTCTTCCCGCACAATGGAAGTGCGGGCGACCAGTATGGTTTGTCCGTCGCTGTTTCAGAGGGTTGGATTCTTGTCGCAGCCCCGCAAATCGAAGGCCCGAATGGCGAAATTAACGAAGGTGCTGTCTACGCATATGATCGAGACTCAATGACTCTACAGCACTACATCACTCCAGATGACGAGTGGAGCAGTGCTCTCTTTGGCAAGAAGATCGCAATCGACGGCTCAACCGCCCTCATCAGCGACAACAATCTAGAACTCGGGTACAACCAGTACGCCGCATATCTCTATGACCTTACTTCCGGCGAGCAACTCTTCAAACTCCTTCCAGATCCAAATGCCGGGCTCAACCGGTTTGGCAGCGATCTTGACCTCTACGGCAACTACGCCGTCGTAGGAGCTTTCACAGCGAGCATTGGCGCAGAAGAATCTGGCGTAGCTTACCTCTTTAATTCTGCAACCGGGCAGTTGCTCCACAAACTATCCGCCCTTAATCCTGTGAATTATGAGCGTTTAGGATCATCAGTAGCTATCCACGGCTCGTTGGTAGCAGCCGGTGCGTTGGGTACCGAGGTGATGGGTGTTGGTGGTGCGGGCTCAGTCTATCTTTTCGATGCACAATCTGGTGAGCAAATCCACCGCCTTGCCGCACTCGACCCCGAAATCGCAGACCGCTTCGGTCGAGCCATCGACTGCAACGAAAAATATATTGTCGTCAGTGCTTTCCAGACAGCCACATGGTTTAACGACGCCGGCGCAGTCTATATATTCGACGCCAAGACCTTCAAACAACTCGCCAAAATCACCCCACCTATCGAGCGACTGTACTATCAGTTCGGATTCGATGTCGCCCTATCAGACGACACATTGATTGTCTCAGAATGGGCAACCGACAGCAGGGTCCAAAACCCAATCAGCAAAGCGTATCGTTACGATCTCAACTGCACACCGCTTTGCGCACCTGATCTCAACGACGATGGTTCCCTCAACTTCTTTGACATCAGCATATTCCTCACCATGCTTCCTGACTACAACGCCGACGACGAATTCAACTTCTTCGATGTCAGCGAGTTCTTGGCCGACTTCGCTGCTGGATGTCCATAGCAACTTCCCAGATGTGTTTTCTCGCTCTTGGGCGAATACCATCAGCCAATGACTCAGCCGACACCTACCACCCAAATCTGCGTGCCCATCATGGTCGAAACCCACAGCGAGGCCCTCCGCGATGCGACGCTGGCCGCGGAGCATGGGGCGGATCTGGTCGAGTTTCGGGTCGATGTGTTCTATGAAGACCGATCGGATGATGAAAAGGGGATGGTCGAGCAGCTGCACGATCGGATTGATCGGGTGTTGGATCTGGTTGAGGTGTCGCCGGTGCCTTGTATCGTCACTTGTCGCCCGCACTGGGAGGGCGGGGAATATCACGGCGATGATGCCGACCGGATCGCGCTCTATGAGGCGTTGGGGACGAGCGATTCGCCGCCGGCGTATGTTGATGTGGAGTTGGCGACTTTTACCCGATCAGACCAGATCAAAGCTCGGATCACCCAAGCCCTCGCCAAAGCCGACGACTCACCAGCGACTCGGCTGATCCTTTCGACGCACGATTTCGAGGGGCGACCGTCGGATCTGACGCGCAAAATCATGGCGATGCAAGATGAGCCTGCGTGCAGCGTCGTCAAGGTCGCGTATCGGGCACGGTCGATCCGGGATAACTTGGAGTTGCTTGAGATTCTTCGCGATCGACAGAAGCCGACGATTGCGCTGGGGATGGGGGCGTTCGGGGTGATGAGCCGAATCCTTGCGCCCAAGTTTGGCGGGTTTTTGACCTTCGCCTCGCTTCGGGATGAATCGACGACGGCTCCGGGTCAGATCACGATTGATGAACTGCTCGGCCTCTACCATTTCCGCAGCATCACCCCCACCACCAAAGTCTACGGCATCATCGGTTGGCCGATCACGCAGTCGATGTCGCCGATGGTTCATAACGCGGGGTTTGAGGCGATCGGGTGGGACGGGGTGTATGTGCCGATGCCGGTGGAAGGGAGTTATGAATCGTTTAAGGCGACGATTTCGATATTGGCCACACACCAACAACTCCACTTCTCCGGTGCGAGTGTCACGATTCCGCACAAGCAAAACGCCATTCGTTTGATGCGAGAACTCGCCGAATCACAACGACTTGATGAATCCGCGACTGATCCTGAGAATCTGCGCAACACGATCAAAGCTTCAAATACGATCAGCAATATCCGATGCGATGAACGGGGCGATGAGTTTGAGTTCACACTTCACAATACCGATACGACCGCCATCGAATCGCTTATTACCCAAGCGGTCGCCCCTCGCCAGATGTCCGAAATCAGTGCACACATTTACGGTGCTGGTGGGGTCGCTCGGGCGGCTGCTTACCCGCTTTCAGCGATGGGGGCTTCGCTCTATCTATTCAATCGCTCGTTTGTCCCTGCTCACAATCTCTATACTGAGATCGAAGATTCACTCGCCGATGCTCCCGTATGCGGCGACATCTATATCCCAGACGCTGAAAAGGCATCACTCCAACCCTGTGACCTGCTCATCAACTGCACCCCCGTCGGCATGAAATACGGCCCCGACCCCGACGCCCTCTCCATCCCCATCCCCGACATGCCCAACCTCGCACCCGAGACTGTGTTCTTTGATACGGTGTATAACCCGATCGAGACGCCGATGCTCAAGGCGGCCAAGGATCGGGGGTATCGCACGATTGATGGGGCAGCGATGTTCGTCAAGCAGGCTGAGGCGCAGTTTGAGATTTGGACCGGGGCATCTGCACCTGATGGGTTGTTCGATCGGCTGGTGCGCGAGCGGCTGGGGGGGTAGTTTCTCATTCTATTGGGTGCCATGCAGGTGCCGTCCCCGGCTCGTTCATGTCTGGGCTTGAGATCCCCATATCGACAAAAAATACATGCAGGAGACTTCGTCACCTGCATGGCACCCGGCCTTTAGTTTTTATTGATCTGGTTTATTGATCTTGCTTTTCGACCTGGCGATCGTAGACGACGCGCCCCGTCACATGGAACAGGTCGGACCAGTTCGTCGCGTGCTTTTCGGGAGCATGAAGCTCGGCGTACTCGGCCTGGTTCTTGAGATCGAGCTTGCGGGTGACTTTCCGCATGTCCTTGTTGGTAAACGCCGCCATGAACCCTTCGTCTTCGGGATACAAGGCGAGGAAACTCTCCCAGTATTCGTCCATCGTCTTGCGGTGGTTAATCAGCCGCTGGGTGTTGGTCAGGGACCATTCGATATCATCGGCGAACTTGGCGAGGTCTTCGGCGAGTTCCATCGCGCGGAGCTGGGTGTCAGGGTCGACCGATCCCGAGTCCCGCATGACCTTGGCGTACCGGTCGGCGCGGTAGGCGAGGTTGTTGGCCTCGTTGTAGGTGAGAACGAGGCGCTTGTAGGCCGGGCCTCGCATTGCGGTGTGAGGGCGGCGCTTGGTGCGGTCGATCTCAGGAGTCGAGGCGCAGCCGACGAGCGAACTCGAAGCGATGACCAGTCCGGCCAGCCCAATGAGCCCGAGGGTGATGGTGCGTGATCGTTTGGTATTGATTGACATCTCAAATCTCCACTTTTTTCCACTGCTCTCCGCATGTCGAGCAATCGTTCGTCCAGAACCAGTATACGGCATAATCATCGCGATCGGATCAGAAATTCGCTTCGATCCCGCTTGTCTCCATCAGCGTTTTGAAGGACTCGCTGAAGACGAAGTTCTCTTCGGGGTATTCAACACCCCCCATGTTTTGGTCGAGATGGCTAAAAATCAGGTCGATCTGTCCGATAACCTCGGCTCTGCCCTGGCCCGTTGCGCTCGGTTCGATGAGTTCGACGATCCCTGTGGTCGAAGCACCCGCTGCGGTGAACTGCTCGATCGTCGCGGTGTATCGCAAGGTGCATCCCGGCGTGGCGTCGCGGTCGATCTTGGCTTTGGAGACCTTGGCGAGGACGACTTTTTGTTTGAAATCTTCTGCGTGCCCGACGAGCACGCCCGCGGTTTGGGCCATGCCTTCGACAATCAGCGACATCGGCATCACCGGCATGGCTTTGCGCGTCGCGGTCGATGGGAAATGATCGTGGAGGTGTTCCTCAGCCATCGAGATTTGTTTGATGGCGACCATGCGCTCTTTGGGCACGAGTTCGACGATCCGATCAATCCACATCCATCGCATGGGTCAATCCCTCTTGTGTGCTCGTTGAGTGCTCAGGGTGTCGGATCAGGCGGCGGCTTGGAGTTTTTGATCGCAGAAAGTCACCAGTGCTTCGACCGTGAAAATCTTGGCGACATTCTCGACCGATGGGTCGGCTTCGAGCTCGGTGAAGTTAAAGTGAGGCACGCGCTCTTTGAGCAGGTCTAAACCCTTGGGCGTCACCTTGCCGGCTTCGACATAGTCAGGGTCTTGGGTGATGCCTTCGGGGAAGAGCTCGCCCTGCTCGATCTTGAACCCGAACTCTTGTTCGAGCTTAAAGGAGATATCGAGGATGTCGATGGACTCCGCGCCCAGATCGCCGATCAGGGTCGCTTCGTTGGTGACTTCGTCGTCGTCGACGGCGAGGGCATCGACAAGGATTTCTTGGATTTTGTCAAAGATTTCAGATCGTTCCATATCGACAGCTCTCACATGCTCAGCGGTGAATATTGGTGGGTGTTTGGGCCCGGTAGGTTCGGGTACAGTATAGCCTGCACCAGAGTTCGTAGCACAGGCGTCCCGCCTGTGTCTTCTATGAACCTATGGGAAAACCCAAGAACACAGGCGGGACGCCTGTGCTACGGGGGAATGGGATTACAACTCCGCCAATCTCTTGGCGGTTTCTTGCTCAATCAGGGCGTCGAACATGGGGCCTAGGTCGCCTTCGTCGAGGACTTTGTTTTTGTTGAATTTTTGATCGAGCCTCTGATCGGCGACAATGTTATCCTGATATCGGTAGACGCGGATTTTCTCTGATCGTCCGCCGGTGCCGATCTGGGTGTTTCGGCTCTCGGCTCGCTCGGCTTCGATCTTCTGGCGTTCAATCTCGTAGACCCGGGCGGTGAGCAAGCGTTTGGCTTTTTCGCGATTCTGGGCCTGGGACTTGGTTTCCTGCATCCGGACTTCGACGCCGGTGGGTTTGTGGATCATGTGGACAGCCGTGGCGACCTTGTTGACATTCTGCCCGCCGGGGCCTTGGGCGGTGGTGATGTGCTCTTCGACATCGCTCGACCAATCGATATTGACCTCGACGGCTTCGGGTTCGGGCAAGACCGCGACGGTGCAGGTGCTCGTGTGGACACGCCCTTGGGTTTCGGTCTCGGGGACGCGTTTGACCGAATGGACCCCGGCTTCAAAGGAGAGTTGTTGCCAGACGCCTTCGCCTTGGAAGTTGAGGACCGCGTGTCGGATGCCTCCGAACCCGGGATCGGTGGTCATGTCGAGTTCTTCGACCTTCCAGCCTTTGGTGATGGCGTATTTGGTGTAGGCAGCCAAGAGATCGCGCGCCCAGAGTGCTGCTTCGTCGCCTCCGGTGCCGGCGCGGATTTCGAGCATGACCGATCCGATCGCGAGATCGTCGGTGGTGACGAGGGTCTGCTTGATCCGCTCGATCATCTCGCCAGCGGACTTTTCAATCTCGGGGAGTTCTTCCCGGGCCATCACGGCGAGTTCCGCGTCGTCGCCTGTGATCGCCTCGCTCAAATCGCCCGCTTCGGCGACCAGATCGCAATACGCGGTGTACCCCTCCACCACCGGGGCCAAGGCGGCCCGTTTGATCGACAAAGCCGAGACTTGCTTGTGATCCGCCAGAACCGCCGGGTCTTCGAGGCTCTTGGTCAGCTCGGCGTATTGATCGCGCAGCTCGTCGAGCTTGGATTGGAGATTTGGATCAATCGCATCGAGGGACATGAGCCAACGGTATGCCCGAAATCATGAAATATACGCGCCAATCGCGGTTTTGAGCCTCCGATTGTGCAACTCGGCGCGCACGAATCCAATAAGGTATACACTCAACCCAACTCACACAAGGGGGCTTCATGCCGAATGCAGTATCAATGGAGGGTGTCCGAAAGACCTTTGGACGAAAGGTCGCGGTCGAGGGAATCGATCTCGCGATCCCCGAAGGCTCGATCTACGGGTTCATCGGCCCAAACGGCGCGGGCAAAACCACCACCATCCGCATGATTATGTCGATCCTCTTCCCCGATCGGGGCGATCTCGCCGTGCTGGGCAAAAGATCGGCGGTCGAATCCAAGGATCGCATCGGATACCTCCCCGAAGAGCGAGGGATCTATAAAAAAATGAAGGTCGGGGCGTTCCTCAAGCACATCGGTCGGCTCAAAGGGCTCGACTCACGCGGGCTCGGCAACACCGTCATGGAATGGCTCGATCGCGTCGAACTCGCCGATGTCCATAAGAAGAAATGCGAAGAGCTCTCCAAAGGCATGCAGCAGAAGGTCCAGTTTATTGCATCGGTCCTGCACGATCCAGATTTGATTATCCTCGACGAACCCTTCTCGGGGCTTGATCCCGTCAACATGCGATTGCTCCGCAGCCTCATCGACGAGCAGCACACCAACGGCAAGACCGTTATCTTCTCGACCCATGTGATGTATCAGGCCGAGCAGTTGTGCGACCATATCGTGATGATCCACGAGGGCAAGAAAGTCCTCGACGACACGCTCGACGATATCCGCATCCGGTTTGATCCCCGCGCCCTCCATGTCGATCCGATCGGCGGGTTGGGCATGAGCAGTGAGATCGCTATGGTCGCGGGCGTGGCACATGTGACTCCTGTCGAGGGTGCGTTGGAAGTGATTTTGAGCGAGGGGGTTGAGCCTCAGGATGCGATGAGGGCGTTGCTCAGTGCCCATCCGATGAACCGGATCGAGATCAAGAAGCCGACGCTTGAAGATGTGTTCATCGAGATCGTCACCGATGGCGTGCGGGGCGCCGACGCTGAGCAACTCCGGGCGGACCTGCTCGCGGGCTCGAAACTCGAAGAGGAGGGCGAATCATGAATATGTCCAAAGTCATGCGGGTCGCTGCCCGAGAGTTCGCATCCACAGCGATGACCAAAGGGTTCATCATCGGCGCGTTGGTGCTGCCGGCAGCGATGGCGGCGATCATTCCGGTGGTGATGGTCTTGGCGATGAAGGCCCAGCCGCCCGCCGATACAGGCACGGTGTATATCCTCGATCATTCCAAGGAAGTCACCCCCATCATCGAGAATCGGCTCGATCCGGAAGCGGTCAAGGGACGATGGATCGAGCGGTTCGAGGAAGCGGCGGACACTGTACAGAACTTTGTGCCCGGCGTTGGGACAGACGCTGCAGAAAACTCAATGGAACAAGCCACCTCGAACATCAAATCGCCGATCTTCCGGATCATCCCGGCTGGTGATGACACGGACCTCGACGAACTCAAAGAAGAACTACGCAAGCAGGTCGCTTCGGATGCTGAACTGGCCGACGAAAATATGAAGGTGCTCGCGATCATCGAAATCGATGCCGACGCAACAGAAAAAATCAACGAGGACGAAGGGTACGGCACCTACCAGGCCTTCTTCCGCCCCAAACTCAACGAAGAAACCGTCGGCGAGATCAAAGGCGGTGTCCGCTGGTCGATCCGACAAAAACGATACGAAAACGCCGATCTGGATCGAACCATGATCGCCGAGATCAACTCCATCGACGCACGCGAGAGCAAAGAGATCACCGAAGAAGGCGAACGCAAGGCCGCCAACGGCATCGCGACCTTCGCGATCCCGTTTGCAGCGATGATCCTGCTGCTGATGGCTTCGATGACCGGCGGGCAATACCTGCTCACCACGACCGTCGAAGAAAAATCCAACCGGGTCGTCGAAGTCCTGCTCTCGGCGGTTTCGCCGCTCGAACTGATGACTGGCAAGATCATCGGGCAGATGGGCGTTGGGCTCTCGCTGCTCACTGTCTATAACGCGGTGGGGATCATCGCCCTGATCGCCTTTAGCATGGGCGATCTGATCGACCCGCAGATGATCCTGCTGATCTTCGTGTTCTTCCTGCTCGCCTACTTCATGTTTGCCTCGCTGATGGCTGCTGTCGGCGCTGCGGTCAACGATCTCCGCGAGGCCCAATCGCTCATGACCCCGGTCATGCTGCTGATGATTATGCCCTACATCTTCTTCATGCCCGTGATCCGCGCCCCCAACTCGTTGTTTTCGACGATATTGAGTTTCATCCCACCGATCTCGCCGTTCATCATGATAATGCGTGTGTCCTCGACCGATGCCCCGCCGACCTGGCAGGTGCTCTTGGCGATCCTCATCAACATGGTCGGCGTGGTCATCTTCCTCTGGATCGCCGCCAAGGTCTTCCGGGTCGGGCTGCTGATGTTCGGCAAGCCGCCGAATCTGCGGACGCTGATCAAGTGGGTTCGGATGGCGTAGAGTAGAGGATGGAGATTCAAGTCTCAGAATCCGGCTCGCCTGCAGTTCAGCGGTTTCACTGTGCCCATTGTGGGCAGAACCTCATCGGTATCGCTGTGGGCAACCCATGCCCCGCGTGCGATTCGCTGTTCCTCGTCAACAACCCTGCCAATGAACGATGCGGCAAGGCGGTTGCATCACTCACGCTCGGTATCCTGTCAGTTCTGTCTGCGGTGGCAATCGGCTTAGGAATCGTCCTCGGCCTGTTCGCACTTATCTATGCGAGAAAAGCACGCAAGCAGGCCGAGAAAGGGCTTGCGCCTCTGTTGTCGTTCAACATTGCAAGGACAGGGAAAATCTTGGGGTGGATCGGGATTATTCTCAATTTATTGATGATCGCATTCATCGCTTGGGTCCTGTATCAGTTCTCAGTGATGTATTGACCACTTCGTTCACGAATAATGACTCGACAAGAGAAAATAATTGCCATGAAGAGTGAAACACCGACATCCGACCAACCCCAAGCCCTGCGGCTGCACTGTGTTCGATGCGGATACAGCCTTGTCGGTATCAAACTTGGCAACCCGTGTCCAGAATGCGGCGATTCGTTTCTCTCTCCAAACCCGGCCGACCAACGGTGCGGCAAGGCGATCGCAGCGTTTGTGCTCGGCATCTTTAGCATTCCACTCTCACCCATCTTCGGCACCGGGATCATCCCCGGCGTACTCGCAGTAATCTTTGCCAAGACCGCGAGACAACGAGCCCTCGATGGGCTCGCCCCGCCATTCTCCCTTGATTTCGCCAAGTCGGGCAGGGTGACGGGCTGGATTGGAACTATTTTCAGTATTATCTATCTCATTTTTTGGGCTGTGGATTTGATTACGAACTATTTATTCTAATGAGCATCATCCCATGACCGACACCTACGACAAGCACGATCTTTACGAACTCTGTGTCCAATCGCCCAAGGACTTGGTGCCGTTGCTCCGCGCGGTGCATGGATCCGAGCCAGTCACCCTCGGCGAGGATTTCTCGGGCACGGCGGCCCTCTCGCATCTCTGGGTAGAGCGCGACGGGACCAAAGCCATCGCGGTGGACTTTGATGAAGAAGCACTCCACAAGCGAGGTGAGCATGAGCGCATCAGCAAGCATCAATGCGATGTGCATGAGATCAGCGAGCCGTGCGATGTGCTGTTTGTGGGGAACTTTTCGATCGGGTATCTGCATACGCGCGATGAACTCGTCGAATACCTCCGCCATGTCAAATCCCGGCTCAACCCCGGCGGCGTGTTCATCTGCGACACCTACGGCGGCGACACCGCCTACACCCTCGGCGGCGTCCACCGGGCGCACCCGATGCCCGGGGGCAAACTCTGCCGATACACCTGGGAACAGCACGAAGCCGACCCGACGACGGGGATGGTGACGAATCTGATTCATTTCCGCGTCGAGCGGGCCGGGGTGATCGAGTTTGAGTTGGAAGACGCGTTCGTCTATGAGTGGCGGCTGTGGTCGATCCCCGAACTCCGCGATGCGATGAGTGATGCCGGGTTTGATCAAACGCAGGTTTACACCAAGCTCGCTGATGCATTGGATGGGGATGGGAATGCGTATGTGCTGCCGGTGGAGGATGGGCAGGAGGAACTTGAGGAGAGTTTCATCGTGCTGGTGGCGGCGAGGGTGTAGTTTGCCAAAGCTCACCCACGAACAACGCGACAAACTCCGATTCATCTGCCACCACTGCGGCTACGACATGACCGGCAGAGCCGAGGCTGATCCGTGCCCAGAGTGCAACACACCGTTCGACAAACGCCTTGATCTCCCCGGCGCGGAAGGGAGATCGAAGAGAGGCATCGCGTACATGCTCTGCGCGATCGTCATCTTGCCCATAATCCCTATTCTTACCTTCGGGTTCATCTACCCCGCGATGGCCATGGTCTATTGGCTCAAGCCGAAGAAGACCGATTTTCGGATTCAATACCACATCACCAGACGCCGAAAAACAATTGAACTCCTTGTCTATGTTTGGTTCATCGAGTTGATGTCATTTTTCTGGCTTGATGAGATTTGGCCGCCGTTCCTTGAATGGTGGTAATGCCCTGTGGATGCTATAATCCCCCATGACCACTATGAACACCCCCACCACGACCGCATCGCTCAACTCCTACAACCCATCCACCGGCGAACTCGTCGGCTCCGTTCCCGTCACGCCCGCCGATCAGGTTGATGGCGTGATCGCCAAGGCGCAGGCCGCCCTGCCGGCATGGCAGGCACGCTCGGCGCAAGAACGAGCCGACATGCTCAAGCCTGCGGGCGAGAAGCTCATCGAAATGGCTGACGAACTCGGACGCATCCTCTCGCTCGAACAGGGCAAGCCATTGGCTGAGGGCATCGGCGAGGCCAAAGGGTGCGGCAACCGCATGAACGACGAGGTCGATGAAGTCGCCAAAGCGATGATCCCCGATGTGCTCACCGACGAAACCATCGAATCCACCATCTACTACGATCCATTGGGTGTTTGCGCCGCGATCACGCCTTGGAACTTCCCGGCCCTCATGCCGCACTGGACAATCGTCCCGGCACTCGTCGCGGGCAACACCGTGATCCTCAAACCCTCGGAGCAGACGCCTCTGATCGCTGATGCGTATGTCAAGGTCCTCAACGAGTTCTTGCCCGAGGGTGTCCTCCAAATCATCCACGGCGAGGACGACCAAGGCAAAGCACTCGTCGCCGGTGATGTCAACCTGATCGCATTCACCGGCTCAAAGACCGCCGGGCAACACATCATGGCGGCGGCCGCCCCGGGGCTCAAGCGATTGATCCTCGAACTCGGTTCCAAAGACCCGTGCATTGTGCTCGAAGGCGCCGATCTTGACAAGGCGGCGGCGTTCGTCTCGAACAACTCGATGCGCAACTGCGGGCAGGTCTGTGTCTCGACCGAACGGGTCTATGTGCAGGACACGATCAAGGACGAGTTCATGGGCAAACTTGTTGATCTGGTCAAGGAATACAAAGTCGGCGATTGCCTCGCGGAGGATTCAACCATCGGCCCGATGGTCATGAGCGAACAAAAAGCCCATGTGCTCGCCCAGATCGAAGACGCCAAGGCCAAGGGCGCAAAGGTGATCTTCGGCGATATCCCGATGGACGGCAACTTCATCGCACCCACCATCCTCGACAACCTCAACCACACGATGGACATCATGACTGTTGAAACCTTCGGCCCCGTCGCCTGCATCCAGACCGTCGCCAACGGCGAAGAAGCGGTCCGGCTCGCCAATGACACCGAGTACGGCTTAGGCGCAGCGATCTTCGGCGAGGAGCAACTCGTGCGCAAACTCGCCCGCGAACTCACCGCGGGGATGATCGGCGTAAACAAATCCCTCGGCGGCGCCAACGGCACCCCTTGGGTCGGCGCGAGGCATTCGGGGATCGGGTACCACTCAGGGCCCTTGGGTCATCGCCAGTTCTGCCAACTCCGCGTCATCAGCACGAACAACGGCTAGGTTGTGTATGACCGCTCCTACATTCTTGGTAGATCGGGCTTCCAGCCCGTTTCTTGTCGAACTCGAAACACAAGAAAACGGGCTGGAAGCCCGTTCTACCGAAAGAGAGTGAGCCATCAGACACGGCCTAAGCCGATCAGTCCCGCTCGCCATTGCCGACCTTAAAGCCCATCACATACTGGAACCCATAGATCGGATACTGCACCTGGAGCCGATAGGTGCGAAAGCCTTCGGGTGCGAGTTCGTGCTGGTCACTGAGATAGGCAACCATATCGGTGTACCGCGGAATCTCCGCGATTGCGAGGTTCGCGAGCCCGGAGCCTAGATCAGTAATCTGGTCATCGGTCATCACACGATCGACATCGCGTTTCGGGTCTTCGATATCTGCGCCGCCCCGGCTCACTGTGTTGTATACAAAGAGTTGCGGGTCGATGCCCTCGAAGATATCGCCGTGAATAATCACATCGCTCACCAGCGTCACCACCGGCACATCTGGAATCACCGAGGTCCCCCGCCAACTCCGCCCCGCTGACGCACGCCGATCTGACCCATTGGGCACATGCACCTCGGCGAGCATGTCATAGAGCGCATCCTTGCCTCCGAGTTCAGGGGCGAAGGTATTGATGATCTGCCCGTTCTCTTCAACCACACTCAACGGCGCTGGCATATTCGATAAAAACGGATTCAACCCAGCACGCATCCGCTCTGGCGACTGGCGTATATCTTTATACTTGGGTGGGATGCCATAGGTAAAGTGGATGGGCATATCTGGACGGAGCCGGCGGAGCCCGCAGGTGCCGTGGATCGTGGTGATGTCGATCCCGTGATCGTTGTCTTTGCTCGGCGTGAGCATCATACAGGTGAGCCAGACCTTGCTCTGCACCCCGAGCACCTGACTCATCCCCTTGAATACCTGATATCGGCTCGACTGCTCGAATCGCTCGCGCGTCTGGGCATGCCCGACACTCAGGGCTGCATTGAGTGCTGCCCGTGTTCCGAACTGATCTCGGATCAGTTGATCAAAGTCATTGATCGCATCAAACGCGGCGCCGATATACCGCTCAGAAACCGAGCATTGTTCGGCGGCACGAATGATTGACCTCAACGACTCTGGGCCCGGGATACTCGTGAGCAGTTCGAGCGGATCGGTCTTCCCAATCGAACTCAACAGCCGAGAAACCATCACTCTTGAGACATTGAGCGTTCTGGAGAGTTCCGAAGGCCTGAGCGCACATTGGGACACAGATCCGAGCACTTGCCCAATCGAAACCCGCAGCCGAGCCCCAATTTCTTCGGGAGTCTCCGACGAGCCACATTCGACCACAACCGCTGAGGACCGCTTTATTTGTTCAGGCTTTGATCTCAATCTCTCTCCCTCAACCACCAATATCATTCATCATCACTGAAAAAACCACGAAAATCATGTTATTTATTACAGACCTCAGTAAAATCTGTTATACTCTTCAAACTGCTATCTTACCTATCATACCAACTCGGAATCGAGTGCCGGGAAGAGCTACGCATATCATTCTCAAATGTTGCCTCGCACGGAGTAGAAAGCATGAAATACACAATAACACACCCCCTGTTTTTGGGGTTCATCGGATTCGCCTCATTTCATACACATGCCCAATGGTCGCCTGATTCCACCATGCACATGGTCGTCGCCGACGGCCCGGGCGAACAAGTTCAACCAAAGATCGCACCCACGCCCGACGGCGGTTGCTATATCAGTTGGTTCACCAGCAACACCGGATACGATGTTCGGCTTCAACGCCTTGATTCCCAAGGCAATGAAATGTGGGCACACAACGGCATCGTGATCGCCGACCGGAACTTCTCCTCAACCCAAGATTATGATCTCGATATAGACACCGCCGGCTACGCAATCCTTGCCTTCCGTGATACCCGGCTCGGGGGGGTCACCATTGCTGCTCAGCGCGTCGCGCCCGACGGATCGCCTCAATGGGGACCCAACGGCGTCCAGTTCTCCAATGGAACTGATTTCGTCGCATCGCCCGATATCGCAGCGACATCCGACGGCTCATCGGTCATCGCATGGATCAATAACGCCGACACCATGCTCGCCAAGATCGCTCCAGACGGCACCATCGCTTGGACAAAGACCATCACCGATCCGGGGGGATCGAGTGTCAACCTCGCATCGATGCACGGCTCAGACGCGGGTTCGGTCATCCTCTCATGGGTCCAGTTCGCAGCCTTCTTCGATCCAAAGCATCTCTACGCACTCAAAATTGACGCGGACGGATCCGACGCATGGGCATCGCCGGCTGTGGTGTTTGATGGCGGATCGTTGCAGTTCGGCAACTTCCCCGAGTTCGATACCGATGGTTCAGGCGGGGCGGTTTTCTCGTGGTACGACACTGCCAATGGGCTCGATGTATTCGCTCAGCACCTCGCAAGCGATGGCACAGAACTCTTCGCACACAACGGAACCCGATGCTCGACCGCTGCCGGTGAGCGTGTTTCGCCAGCCGCACGATATGATGCTGCGACCGACTCGCTGTATGTCGCATGGGTCGAACTGAGCAACAACCAAAGCTGGCAAGGGGTCTCTGCGCAACGATTTGACACGGCGGGCAATCGGCTTTGGACTGATTTCGGACAGACCGTCTCCCCCACCGATTCTCGGGAATCGGGTTCGATCAATCTCCAGATCATGGAAGGCGATCTGGTCACCACCTGGATCGAAGGCGGGCTCAGCTTTGGCATGGACACCGTGCATGCCTCTCGGCTCGATGAAAACGGAAGCCCGGTGTGGAATCTTGATCCGAATCCCGTCGCATCGAATCCCGCCCCGCGATCACGATTGACCACCGCGCTGAGCACCGAAGTCTTTGTCATCGCTGGGTGGCAATCGGGCAGCACTGGCACCACCGACATCGAAACCCACAATATCAACCCCGACGGCACCCTGGGCGTGATCCCATGCCCGGCGGATCTGACCGGAGATGGATTCTTGAACTTTTTCGATGTTTCAGCATTCCTGAGCGCATTCGCCTCCAATGACCCCTCAGCCGACTTTACCGGCGACGGAGCGTATAATTTCTTCGATGTTTCCGCCTTTTTGAGTGCTTTTGCACTGGGATGCCCATAAACTATCCCCCCATCTTCTGATCCCTCAATGGTCTCACCCCCCCGTGAGACCATTCGCACCCGGCGGCCCCCCCTGCCGGGTGCACCTTTTTTTGCCCCCCTTTTTTTGCACCCTGGTTTTTCCTTCTGGCGTCTTCCACAATTGGACACGCCCCACTGGTTTCCCAGCGGGGCGTGTTCGCAGCTTGATGCAGCTGGTAAGCCGAGTTCTGTCCCGCGATTGGTTTCTGATCCACTCCTTTTGACGGGGGCTCTGGACCAGACCTGACCGCGTGGGCGACTATTTCTCTGCCCGTGCTGTTGCCAACACGATGAGGAGCACAATGCTCCCAGCACCCTACCCGATCTTCCCGACGGATCGCCGGAAGCAGAAGACGCAAAACGCCGACTGCTAAGACCTGCTTGGGCTTGCACGCGGTGGGGTTTACCGTGCCCCGATTGTCACCAATCGGGCGGTGCGCTCTTACCGCACCTTTTCACCCTTACCTGTGATCGACTGATCCGAAAATCAATCCATCCATCGGCGGTTCGTTCTCTGTGGCACTTTCCCTCGACCCAAGCTGCACCCTTGCGGGTCTGTTGGGCCGGGTGGGCATTACCCACCACCGTATCCTGCCGTGCTCGGACTTTCCTCCCGTTGACGAACCGATCCGAAAACCAGCTACCAACGAGCAGTCGCCTTGCTGCATCAGTGAACTATACGCTCAGGAAATGCCCGAGTTCGCAAGCAGAATCCCGGATTTTTGCGTACAATCTGGATATGTCCAAAGCCCGGTGCATCCTCTGGCTCGAACCCGCTCAGGCAACCACCCTCAAAGGGGTGCTCGAACGCGCCGATATCGAGCTCGTCGGCGCCGGCTCGCCCGACTCGGCACGGATCGGGCAGGTCGCATCCGATCTGGGATGCGAGCCCATTGATGATCTCCGCCATGCGCTCGCCAGCGCGGATGCAGATCTGATCCTCCTCGGATCACCCGCACGATTCGCTGACCAGGCGCAGGATGCCGATCTCGACGGGCTCAAGGCTGCCCATGCCCGCAATGTCTGCGTTGCCACCCTCGAACCCATCCCCGCGACCGCCAACGGCATCGGAGGCACCTCGTTCGCTGAAGCCCTCCAAACCGGCGCGCTCAACGAGCTCGCGCACATGATGCCGATGACTCGATATACGCCGATGATTGATGAGTTGTGTACGGTGTTCGAGACCTTCGCACCCATCCGCTCGTGCGCGATCACGATCGGCATGCCCAGCGCGCTGGGCTCGCTCGGGGCTCGGCTCTTCGATGCGATGGATTTGATCCGTTCGTTGATCGGGATTCCAGACATCATCGAAGCCGCCTACATCTCGCCCTCAGCCGGGCGCGGGATGCACCCGCTGCCAGGCCAATCACTCCGCGATCTCCACGGCGAGTTCACCCTCAACCTCCGGTTCTCCGATGGACGATGCTCAACATTGTTCCTCACCGACCAGGTCGGCGCGTCGATGATCCGCATGACGCTGATGAGCAACGAGGGGCACATCATCGCCAACAACGACGGGTTCAAATGGTTCAACCCCGTCGGCGAGATGATTGATTCGTACAACGCCCCCCAGACCGACGACGCCAACCCCACCGAGATCGCATTGGCGAATCAACTCATCGAATGCTGCACCGGGGTCGGCCCAAAGCGGGCACCGATCGACTACCCATCGGTGCTCTCGATGACGCACGCGACGCTTTTGAGCACGCGGACAGGGCAGGGCGAATCGCCTCGGGCGGTGGAGCATCTGTTGCTGTCGATGTGACCTACACCCCGTAGCACAGGCGTCTCGCCTGTGTCTTTTTTATCTCAACTCACCAAGAGAAGACACAGGCGGGACGCCTGTGCTACGGGTTCGGGTTAGTTCCACTTGGTCAGGTGCCACTTCTTCTTGCCTCGCCGGATGGCGATGTAGGATTCGTGGAGCAAATGATCCACTGTGAGTTTGGTATCGAGCGTGATCTTCTGGCCGTTGATCGAAACGGAGCCTTCGTTCAAGAACTCACGGGCTTCGCGGTTCGATGAGGCGAGCCCGATCTCCTTGAGCAGCCCGACCATATCGACCCCATCCGCCAGTTCCGCCTTGGCGTGCTCGGTGGTCGGGACGCTGAGAAAGACCGCGAGAAAAGTATCGTTATCGAGCGTGTTGATGTCGCCGGTGAACAACGCCTTGCCTGCAGCCTCCGCGACAAGCATCTTCTCTCGACCATGCAGAATCGTCGTTGCTTCTTGGGCGAGTCGGCGTTGGAGTTCGCGCTTGCCGGGGTTTTCGCTGTGGGCAGCGATGAGACTTTCGACCTCTCCCTGAGGCATAAAAGTAAACACCTTGATCCAGTTGGCGGCATCATCATCGGACGCGTTGAGCCAGAACTGGTAGTAGGCGTAGGGGCTGGTGCGATTGGCGGTGAGCCAGATGGCGCCGGTTTCGGTCTTGCCGAATTTTCCGCCGTCGGCTTTGGAGACGAGGGGGGCTACTAGACCAAATGTAGATCTTGATTCCCCATGCTTTTCTGTTGCTCGTATAGATAGAGCCATCGCATCCAGAAACGATGTAGAGAAATTCATGGTTTCACTATTTAACAACTCGGAAATTTCATCCGAGTTTGGAGCGTCTGACGGCTCGTTTCCAAACAATCTGATTTGGGGAACAAAATTTCTTTTCCACTTATCAGCTTCTTCCTTATCATCTAGTTTATCAATTTCTACCTTGAACTCCTCACCCCTCAAATACTGGAGTTGGTCGGCGTGCTTTTTAAGTAAATCTAAACCAACTACGATGTTCCCGTACTGATCGCTCCCGCCGAGCTGGGCGGTCACACCTTCGTGTTCGTAGAGGTGAGCAAAGTCGTAGGCCTGCAGGATCATGTACGAGAACTCGGTATAACTGATCCCCTGCTCGCGGTTGTTGAGCCGATCTTTGACCGACTCCTTCTGCATCATCATGTTGACGGAGAAATGCTTGCCGATGTCACGCAAGGCTTCGATGTAGGAGATTTTGCTCAGCCAGTCGTTGTTGTTCTTGAGTTCGTGCTCCGGGCCTGCGATTGGGCCGAGCACGGCGTCGTAGATCGGGTGCTGTGAATCGACATTGTGCTGGACCATCTCCTCGGTCATCATCTGCCGCTCGGCGGACTTGCCCGAGGGATCACCGATCAAACCAGTCCCGCCGCCCATGACGACGACGGGGGTGTGCCCCGCCCGTTTGACATGGGCCAACAACATAATCGGCACCAGATTCCCGATGGTCAGCGAGTCGGCGGTGGGATCGAACCCCGCGTAGATCTTTCGCGTGCCGGTTCTGAGATGATCGCGGAGCCCATCCTTGTCGGTGCAGTCCTTGAGGAGCCCGCGCCATTCGAGTTCGTTGATGAGGTCAATCGTTGTTGATTGGGTGTCGGTCATGGTCAGAGAGGATAGGTCGATCATCCCCCGGTAGAACGGGCTTCCAGCCCGTTTCTTCATGAATCGAAACACAAGAAAACGGGCTGGAAGCCCGTTCTACCAGAACCATTCATTATGGCAGCCTGGGTTCGAGCATCCATTCTGGACCGGTCGCCTGATCGGCCCAGTGCTGCATGTCGTTGAACTCTTCCCACCCCCACTGCTCGGCGTGTCCATCGAGCATCCCAGCAATGCCCTTGCCGTTGTATCGCAGAGAGACTCGGCCCGCGTTGCGCTCGGGGGCCTCGGTGTGCTCGTTGTAGGTCGTCTCCCACTGACGCCCAGCGGTCGAGTACAAATACGGCGGCTTGACAATAAACGATCCCTCCACCACGCCGTACCCGGGCAAGAAGGTCGGGCTTGCGAGATCACGGGCGGACGAGAACACCATCAGGTTGCTCGCTCGGCGGGGTTGGTACATTTTCGAGACATGGAAATCGCCAAAGACTTGCCGCCCGATATCGCTAAAGGGGATCGGATCGCCCGATGCCCCGCCGCCGACGAAGTAGGAGTTGAGCCCGAACGATGGGTAGAGGCTAATCACATACCGCAGCGCATGGTCGGCAGCGGAGTTGCTCGGCGCATCAACCGCTTCGGCGAGCGTGTCAACGACGCGCGAATCCTGATACAGCGCATCGAAGTTGCCATCGAAGTACGAAATCAACCGCCAGGGATAGCGTGAGCCGATGGTTTGACCGAGTTGTACGCCGTTGAAATCGCGGGGATCGGTCTGGCGTGCGACCATCTTGTTCCAGATGGCCGTGTCGGGGAACCCGGTCAAGAGTTTGTCCCGATTGTCATCTGAATACATCATGTACGCGATCATGGTCTGGCGCATCCCCGATTGCTCGCGCACAGCCTGGGCAGCGTTGCGGGCATGACCCAACGCGGGCAGGAGGATGCCGATGAGCGTCGCGATGATGGCGATGACGACGAGGAGTTCGATCAGCGTGAACCCGGTACAACGCGGGTGCAATCTCAGTTTGAGTTGATCCTTTCTCATGCCTGTCATCCTTTCCTGGCGTGTTTTATCGGTGATTCAGATTCTAATTGAGACTGAATTTCAGTTAATTCGACCAAATTGCCGATGCAAATGCGACTCACTCTCAACTGTAGGAATATGCTTACAGCAGAACAAGCGTGATTCCTGATTTACAGTAAGTTTTGCCGGTAGACACGATTCCAAGGAGAATACCATGACTTTGCCCCGATCGTTGACGATTCCTGCTCTGGGACTCTCGCTGATGAGCGCTGCCTTGGCATATGGGCAGGTCATCGAGATTGAATACGCCGCCCCAACGCTCGATCGGTGGAACTACCCCTTCAACGGCTCGCCGGGCACTCGGCTCTCGGCACCGACCTTCGGCGCGGTCGAACTCGCTGGGTTCGACGATCATGATGCGCAACTCGTGCTCGGGTTCGAGACATTCAACGAGATCATCGCCGGGCTCGACCCTTCGGAATACCGCGTGCTGAGCGCGATCGTCACCATCACCAACACCAACGGCGACACCTTCCCCTACGACCCCACCTACGACACGCACGACACCTACCTCGAACTCGATGACTCGCTCGATCTTGACCTTGGCCGCCCGGTGCATCTCTGGGCGATGGGGTATCGCAATGGGTTTGACCAAACCACCTGGGGCGAGTTCACGGCCTTTGGGGGCGCGCCGACGGTCGAGCCGGTGCAGGAATCTCGCCATGCGTTCGCGGCGTACTTCCCGGTCGATGAGACACCTGTGGATATCTCGAACAATCTCAAGGAGGAGTTCGATCCCACGCCTCTGGCGATCGGGCAGACCGATGCCGTCGCGCCCGGCGAGATCGTCCCGGCGGACACCACCTTCACCTTTGATGTCGATCTCTGCGATCCGCTCGTGCGTGGGTATCTGAGCAACGGGCTCGCACTCGGCGAGGTTCGGTTTACAGTATCATCACTCCACGCGGCATCGGGCGGGCCCGATGGGGGCGATGGCGAGATCGCCTACCCGTTCTGGTATACACGCGAGAATCCGATCGCCCAAATCTTTGGGCTCACCCCGACGCTCACCCTCCGCGTGCGGATCGGTTCGCCAGCGGACTACAACTCCGACGGGTCGCTCAACTTCTTCGATGTTTCTGCGTTCCTTTCGGACTTGGGCGATGGAAACCTTGACGCCGATCTCAACGGCGATTGCACACTCAACTTTTTCGATATTTCCGCATTCCTCTCCGCGTTCGCGGGAGGATAACCCCCCACCACCACCATCACCCGTCGAATCGTTGAGACGGGCATCACACAGGAGAGCACACATGAAAACCATCATCCTTACCGCGATTACACTCTCGGCCTCGTCTGCATTGGCCGGCGTTGTGCCTGTCATCGAAACCTTTGAGACCGGCGATAGCAACTGGCTCCAAGGCTCGTTCGCTGCCCCGACCTATGTGCCCACGGGCGCGCTCGATGGCAGCGCGTACATCTCATCGGTCGCCGATCTCAACAGCGCGGGCCCCTTCGGGCTCAGCGTGTTCCGAGGCGAGGACAACTTCGATGCTTCGGGCGATGCGTTCGTCGGCAACTACCTCGCCGGCGGGATCAATCAGATCAGCTTTGACTTCCGTCACAACGCCGATATTGATCTCAATGTCGCTCTGCGCGTCGCGGGCTCGAACAACTTCCCCGGCATGGGCATCGAACTCCCTTCGTTTGTCGCCGGCGGCGAGTGGGTGACGCTGACTTATGACCTGAACTTCGACAACCCGCTGCTCACGCTTGAGGGGCCTCCGACCTTTGATTTTTATGCCTCGGTCATGGAAGCGGTGGGCAACTTGCAAGTCTCGGTCGAACGCCCTGATGGATTGGTGACGCCTTTGGTCGTGGACTTTGATCTTGACAATGTCCGGCTCGTCCCAACCCCATCATCGTTGGCGTTGCTTTCGGTCGGCGGTTTGCTCGCAACCCGTCGTAGACGATAACTCCTCCACCACCACCATTCCCTCTCTGCGCGAGGCCCGGCTACTCAACAGCGCTGGGCCTCGCGTTGCCTTTGTAGATCACCGCACCGCCGACGCAAGCCGATCGGTGGCGACCTTGATCGCTTCGGGATTCTGATCGCACCCGCAATACGCCCGCCCAAGCTTCTTGGCAGCAACGAGCGTCGTCCCCGAGCCGCAGCACGGGTCGTAGACTAAGCCATCCGCTGGGCAGCACGCCCCGATGAGCATTTCGAGCAAGGCCAGGGGTTTTTGTGTCGGGTATCCAACGCGCTCGTCAGCCATATTATTGAGTGTCGGGATATCGAGCACATCGGTCGCTTTTTTGAGCTGCCCCTTCATCCGATTGCTCGTCGCGGGCACCATCGGAGGCTCAAAGAAATACCGATCTGGATCAATGCAGTAGAACAAAATATCGTCATGCTTGCGCGCAAATCGGCGAGGCGATGACCCCCCGAGCCCGTACCGCCAGATGAGGTGGTTGACGAATCGGTCCTCGCCGAGGAGTTCGTCGAGCAGCACGCGGACGCGGTGCGAAGTCCGCCAATCAACATGGGTCAGGATCGATCCGGTGTGCTTGATCTTGGGGATGGTGGCTTCGATCCGATCACGGAACCACGCGACCCAATCATCGGTCGTCGCCCATGAATCCTGATACGACCCGGCATCGGCTGTTTGGGTCTTGCCGGTGTTGAAGGGGGGGTCGATGTAAAAAAGATCGACCGCCCCGTCATCGAGTGCATCGACTGAATCAAGCCACTCAGCCTGCACCACTTGATCGATCATGGAATCCATACGCCGAGTATATCCAAAGGCATGACGCTATTCGTCACCCTCGCAAGCCCCGACCCGCTCTTTCTTCCACGCCCCGTTGCATTCCGGGCACACGACGCACCCATCAGATTCAGTCGCGAGATCATCGAGCAGATAGCCACAAGATGCGCAATGCCCTTGCGAGAGAAAAATCTCGGCAATCTTTGCGAACCGTCCTCTCCTAATCCACCCGAGCAAGAAATACCAGAAGACCATCGCAACGACAATCGAAAAGATTATCATAAATAGAAAATCGAGAAGATCATCGACCAGCGGCTTGGTGATCGGGCTGATCATGAACTGCCAAAATATCCATCCTACAACACCACCAGCCAACGCAACAACCGTTTCTCGAACAGCCGTCGCGCCCTGTTCGCGTTTGACAATCGGGTCTTTGGTAAGAGATTGCAATCCGAGCGCACGCCAGCCGATCTGCTTAGACGACAGTTGAGCGATTCCGCAAGGAACTCCGCGATCATCATGAGGTCGTTTCATAGCACCATTCTATCAGAAATGGCAAACGCGTGTTAGACAGGCTTGACGGGCGATCGCCCGACCGAGTAGTAGTGGAACCCGAGTTCACCAAGATGCTGGCGGCGATAGAGATTCCGCCCATCGAAGATGACCTTGCCCTTCATCACACTCGCGAGCCGATCGAAGTCCGGGCTCTTGAACTCGGCCCAGTCGGTCGAGATCACCAAAGCGTCGGCATCCTTGCAGCATTCGTACATGTCGTCGATGATTTCGATCGTGTCGCCCATCTCCTTGCCCACATTCTCGGCTGCAACCGGGTCGAACCCGGTGCAGACTGCGCCGTGTCCCAGCGCCTTGCGGACGAGGGTGAGGGCGGGGGCTTTGCGGATATCATCTGTACGAGGCTTGAAGGCCAATCCCCAGAACGCAACTTTTTTGCCTTGGAGCCCCGATTCGCCTCCGAAGTGGTTGAGGATTTTGTTGAAAAAGATATTGCGTTGGCGTTCGTTTGTGCCGTGGACTGCGTTGGAGAGCTGAGTATTGACCCCGGCCTTGTCGCCCATCATGATGCACGCGAGGGTGTCCTTGGGGAAGCACGACCCGCCGTAGCCGAGCCCCGGGTGGAGGAAGGCGTGCCCAATCCGTGAGTCGGAGCACATGCCTTCGCGGACGCGGTTGATGTTGGCGCCGTAGGCTTCGCAGAGGTTGGCCATCTCGTTGATGAACGAGATTTTGGTCGCCAGGAAGTTGTTCGATGCGTACTTGACCATCTCGGCGCTGAGCACATCCATCACGAAAATCGGGTGCCCGTTGCGAACGAATGGGTCGTACAAATCACGGAAGGTCTCGCCGACTTCGTCACACTCGACGCCGACGACGACGCGATCTGGCTTGTTGAAGTCCGTGACGGCGTCGCCCTCTTTGAGGAACTCTGGGTTGTCGGCGACATGGAAGGGGATGTCGCCGACGATATCCTTGATACGATCACGGACGCGGAAGGTCGTGCCGACGGGCACTGTGGACTTGACGACGATAACCTTGGCTTTGGCATCTGGGCCCAGTTCTTTGATCGCATGCCCGATATCGTCGGCTGCGCCGTCGATGAAAGTCATGTCGGTGTGCCCTTTGTCATCCGAAGGCGTGCCGACGCAGATGAAGATCATCTCGGCAGTCTGATAGGCGTGCTTCTTGTCGAGGGTATAGGTCAATCGACCCGACTGACGATTCTTGATCATCAGATCAGTCAATCCGGGCTCGTAGATCGGGCAGATGTCTGATTCAAGCTTTTTGATCTTGTCAGGATCAACATCGAGGCAGATGACATCGTTGCCTGAGTTGGCGAAGCAGACCCCGGTGACGAGTCCAACATATCCGGTTCCGACCATGGTGAGATGCATGAGTATTGATCCTCTTTTTTCCTGTAGAATAGATACCCAGTGTAGCCCGCTGGGACTGAATTGGCACTATCCTTCGTAGAGATGGATTCCGTCTGATAATGAGAATCAAGGGCCGATCGCCACTATGATTCGTCAAAGAGATTTCGGTTCATTGTCCACCGAGCATCCCGGCTTTTTCCCAGTATCGAAAGAGATCGACCAATGAGTGTGAGCACTGCTATGCCCAATATACCCAATACGCCCAATAAATCATCCAGGCAGCAAAAACTCGAAGAGAAGGCAGCCAAAAAGGCGGCCCAATCCGGGGCGTGGTCGGCGTCGAATACCAATATCCACGAACTCTACCAGCTCTCCGTCCAGAATGTCGAAGCCGAGATCGACTTCATCGACGAGACATTCGAGCAGATAAGAGGGCGAAAAGCCATCACCCTCCGCGAAGATTTCTGTGGCACAGGCAACACCTCCGCCGAATGGGTCCGTCGGCGAGCCTCCAATACCGCGATCGGGCTCGATCTTGACCAGCCCACGCTCGACTATGGCATCGAGACCCATGTCCTCAAACTCGACATCGACGCCCAGAAACGAATCTCGCTCATCAACCGCGATGTCCTGACCCCGGGCGATGCTTCAGGCTCGGACTGTGTTCTGGCGATGAACTTCAGCTACTGGCTCTTCAAAACCCGCGATGAGCTCCGCAACTATTTCAAGGCCGTCCGCGAGAGCCTCGGGACGGACGGAGTATTCTTCCTCGATCACTACGGCGGCTCAGAAGCGATGCTCGAAGCGAAGGAAAAGAAGAAAATCGACGAGGGCCCGGGGCGTGTATTCACCTATGTCTGGGAACAGAAACACTTCAACCCGATCACCGGCGAGATGGAATGCCGAATCCACTTCAAGTTCCCCGATAAAACCAAAATCAAAGACGCCTTCGTCTATCACTGGCGACTCTGGTCTTTGCCCGAGATCCGCGAGCTGCTCAGCGAAGCAGGGTTCGCCAATGTGCATGTGTACTGGGAAGGCGAGGACGAAGACGACGAGGGCGAAGGCAACGGCGAGTACGAAGCAACACTCCAAGGCACCGCAGACCCGGCGTTTATCTCTTATATTGTCGCGTACGACTGATTCACACCGCCCAAATGGAGTCCAATATGCAAGGCGTACTCGATATCCCACAAGAACTCAGCGGGCTCGAAGACCTGATCTTCAGCTCGCTGCCTCGTGTTGAAACTGTTTTCGCCGGTCAGCTCGTGTCCGATCTGCCTCCGGTAGACCAGATGTGTTCTTACATCGAGCGATACCGAGGCAAGATGCTCCGCCCGACCCTCGTGCTCCTCTGTGGCGCAGCTGCCAACCCAGAAACCGACCAACTCCTCGCAGATCAATCACACGACCAGATCATCACCCATTCCCACATCATCTCTGGCGCGGTCTGCGAGATGGTCCACATGGCCACGCTCGTCCACGACGATGTCCTCGACGAGGCCGAGATGCGCAGGCGGGGGCAGACGATCAACATGCTCAAGGGCAACGAGGTCTCGGTGATCCTTGGCGATTACCTCATCGCCTCGGCGTATGAACTCTGCTCGTCGCTCAACTCGCCGGTCCCCTCCCAAATCGTCGGCAACGCCTCGGCGGTCATGTGCACCGGCGAACTCCTCCAACTCCACAACCGCGAGAACCTCTCGCTCGACGAAGCGACCTACATCGAAATTCTCGAACGAAAAACCGCCGCCCTGATCGGCGCAGCGTGCGAACTTGGCGCTCTGGCAACCCTCGGGTTCGACCAGTCCATCCATCCCACCACGCTCGCGCTCAAAGGCTTTGGACAGAAACTCGGCATCGCGTTCCAAATCCAGGACGATGTGCTCGACCTGCTGGGCACCGAAGAATCGGTCGGCAAATCCGTCGGCAAGGACCTTGAAAAGGGCAAACTCACCTTCCCGGTCATTCACCATCTCGAAAAAACCGGCGTGATGGACGGCACCCGCTCGCTCATGCTGCTGCAAAAAGCGGCTTCGGGCGATACCTCGGTCTTCCCCGAGATCACCGAAGCGATCAAATCCACCGGGTCGGTCCAAGCAACGCAAGAACTCGCCGAGTCCTTCGTGCAGCAGGCCAAAGACGCACTCGCAGATCTACCCGAATCTGCTGGGCGATCCATGCTCGAACTCATCGCCGACGCGGTCATCCGCCGCTCATTCTGAAAGTTTCGCATGCCCAAACGCGCCTTCCATTTCTATCAGCGCAAGCGCGTCGTCAACATCAACCTCAATATCTTCGTCGCCGGGCTCATCGCCATCGCCATCGCCAAATACCCGGTGATGCTCATCTCAGGATGGGTCGGGCATGAGCACAAGCTGTTGATCTCGGTGCTGGCGTATCTGGTCGATACCTCGATCGATGTTTTCATCTACTTCGGGCTCCACTGGATCGCCAACCATTGGACCCCACGCGCCAAGGGGCTCATCGAGTCTATCGAGCCGGAGGCTGACGGATCGAAAGCGAAAAAATTCCTCCTCGACGCGGGCAAGGTGCAGGCTGAGCGATTCGCACTCGTCCCCATCTTCGCACTGCTCGCGATGGGCGGCATGTGGGCCCTCCAACACCTCACCACCATCGCACCCGATTGGGCGTTCGTCATTTCGTTCATCTTCGCCATGTGCATCACCCGAATCGTGCACACCGTTTGGGGCTATCGCTCTGGCACCTTCCAAGATTACGACCGCCGAGTGCCCAAGCCCGCACCCGCCAGCGAGGACACCAACTAACCATGTGCGGCATCGCGGGCATCATCAAAATCCATGACCCCAACGACGGCCCACCCCCGCCGCCACTCGATGCCATCCCCGAAGCATGGCTCGACATCCTCGACGAATCCATCAAACACCGAGGCCCCGACGGGCAAGGCCGATTCCGCGATCGCACCACCCGCCCCGACGGCACCATCGTCGATGTCGCACTTGTCCACCGAAGGCTGAGCATCATCGACCACGCCGGCGGGCACCAACCCATGGTCCACGACGGCGATCACCTCCGCCCAGATCTGACCTACCAGCCCGGCGAACCGCCGATTGTTGCGAGTGAGATCGAACCCGATAAACCAATCGTCGCCGTCGTCTTCAACGGCTGCATCTACAACCACCGGGAACTCAGAACCGAACTCGAAGCCGTTGGGCATGTGTTCGAGACGGATCATTCGGATACGGAAGTGCTGGTGCATGGATGGCGTCAAAAAAATGTTCAAGTCCGCCATCAGATTGACGGCATGTACGGCGTTGCTGTATGGGATCGACAAGCCGCTACTCTCAACGCCATTCGGGATGACTTCGGGCAGAAACCTATGTATGTGTCAAACAACTGGAACGAGATTCATGCGTTGAGCAGCAATCCGGTTGGGTTGATCACTCTCGCGGCATCGACTGGCACCAAATGCGAGTGCGATCCCGGGCAAATTCGAGGTTGGATCAAATATGGATGGAACCAAGGTGCGCATGTATTAAATGTTGCAGAATCAATGATCCCGGGGGAATCAGTTGTCTTTCCAAGTGGTGACAGACCGGATGATGGGTGGGCTCAGTGCCATAGACTCCTCCTCAATCCCAAACATAACAATCTTCATGCTGAGCAACTCGACGAACTGCTCAGAACATCTGTGCATTCTGAACTCGAATCGGATGTGCCAATCGGCAGCTTTTTGAGTGGAGGAATTGATTCTGCACTGATTTGTCAATACGCCAGTGAAGTCCGCTCGGATATCACTGCTTACACCGTCCGAATGCCCAGTGAATCGTATGACGAGAGCGATGCCGCTAGCCAGACAGCGCAGCACCTTGGTATCAGACATGAAATACTCGATTGCGACCCACAACCGGCCACAGACCTCGTCCAACTGATAGAACAGATTGGACTACCCTTTGGTGATAGTTCACTTCTACCGACTTATTGGGTCTGCCGCGCAGCAAGAAATGAAGTCAAGGTCGCGATATCTGGGGATGGTGGAGATGAGCTATTTCTCGGCTACGACAGGCATCGAGTTCTCTCACTGGTTCATAAACTCAAAGTCCCATCACTCGCGAAGCTTGTCACGCGGCGGCTCGCTGTTGGACGCAACCCCCGTTCGCGTATGACGAGAGCTTCTAGATTATTCAACGCGGCGAATGGAGCAGGATACAAAGAACTTGTCGCGATTTTCTCTTCGCCGTTCGATGACCGCTTGGGTATTTTGGCAAAGCCAATGGATCATTGGGGACTTACGCAAGAGGAAGTGACCTCTCTCCGCTTCGACAGGATGTTCTACTTGCCAGAAGATCTCTTGCGAAAGACCGACACCGCCTCAATGGCTGTCGGGCTTGAAGTCCGCGCCCCGTTTCTCGCTCGCGATCTCGTTGAAGCCGCGCTGCGCACGCCGCTTGATGTTCTCATGCCCAACGGCGAGCGCAAAGGGCTCCTCAAGCAAGTCGCTCGCAAATACCTCCCCGATCACATCGTCGATCGCCCCAAGCAGGGCTTCGCCATCCCCATCGGTGAATGGTTTCGCACAGACTATGGAGGCATGCGACAACTCCTCTACGACCACCTCGAATCCGCCGACCCGTTCCCAGGCTTAGCCGACGCGGGCGTGAACATTAACATGAAGTTTGTCCATCAGATGCTCCGCGAGCATGATGCTGCGGGCGAAAAATCCATCAACCCCTGGCACGGACGCGATCACTCCCAGAGGCTCTACATGCTGCTGGTTTTGAGCATCTGGTCGAAGTGGCTTGAGCGGACGCGCAGTGCCCCGTAGCACAGGCGTCCCGCCTGTGTTGACATTTAATACACCATCAATATCTGAAAATAAAGAACACAGGCGGGACGCCTGTGCTACCGAAGATACTCAATCTTGCGCGAGCTTGCCGTCGAGATGGACATCCATCTGGGGATACGGAATCCCGATCTCCGCGTTGTCCAAGGCGTACTTCACATCGCGGGTGAGTCGATCGGTGACGCTCCAGAAATCCTCCGCCTTGACCCAGACCCGCACGGACCAGTCGATCGACGAGCCGCCGAGCCCGGTGAGGACGACGCCGGGTTCAGGATCATCGAGCACATCGGGCGATGCCTTGGCTGTCGCGAGCAGGACCTCGCGGGTCTTGTCGATGTCGGCGCCGTAGTCCGTCCCGACCGATACCGCGACGCGTCGGGTTTCGTGATGGGAGATGTTTTCGATGGTGCCGCCGAAGATTGAGTTGTTGGGGACGATGATGCGTCGGTTGTCGGGGGTATCGAAGGCAGTGGTGAAGAGCCCGAGTTCAATGATCTTCCCGGTGACGCCGCCCGCGCAGACCACATCGCCGACCTTGAATGGACGAAAGAAGAGCAGCATCACACCCGCAGCCACATTGCCGAGCATCCCCGAGAGGGCCATGCCCACCGCAAAGCCGGCAGCGGCGAGCACGGCGGCGAAGCTGGTGGTCTCGATCCCGAGTGTGCCCATGATGGCGATTGCGCCCGCGAACAGAACGAGATACCGGAGCATGTTGCCCATAAACCGTGCGAGGGTTTCTTCGACCTTGGCCCTTGCGCAGGCTTTGGCGGTGATCCTTCGGACCCACCCTGCGACGAAGAGCAGAGCGATGATGAGCACGATCGCCAGTGCGAGGCGCTTGCCCGCTGAGTCCCAGAGCAGGAGCCAGGTGTCGGCGCTCATGTCGCCATGGATGAGCCGCGAGACAAACTCGCTGAACCCCGTGACCACCGCGTTGCTTGTCTCGGCAGTATTCACTGCCTCTTCAACGATCTCTTGACTCTGCATTGTTTTCATCCTCTTGCGTAGATTCAGGCCCGGCCGATCTGACCGATCTCCCCATTTCATTGATTCTACACAAAGATCGTGTGCTGGTGGGTGTTCTTTCTGATAGGATTGCACCTCGGGGGCGGAAATAGCCGAAGGAATAGGTGTGAGCAAAGAGCAAAATCCTCCATCACGAGCACAATCCGAGCAATCCAAGCCTGCACAATCCAGGCGATCAATGCTGGGCATCACGCTTCGCGCGGGTGCGGGTGTGGTCGCTTTGGGGAGCATCGGCTCACTCGGGGGATGCAACTCGGCAGCACAGAGCCGCAACAAGAAGCTCAACGGCTCGATCGGCGACCCGATCCCCTCAGATCCGGTCACCCTGACCCGCACACCCTCGCCGGTGAGCCCCTCACCCCAATCGCCGATCATTACCCCGAGCGAATCCCTCTCGTCAATCCCGGCGTTTGTGATTGCGAGATCCAAATGGACCAGTTCTCAGCCCAAGCGTTGGTTGGCCGATCCGATGAACGCGGTTCGGCGGATCACGGTGCATCATGACGCGATCATGCCGGTGCCTTCGGGGTCGTACACCGATTCACTCCGCCGGATGAGGCTCATCCGCACCGGGCATCTCAATAATGGATGGGCCGACATCGGATACCACTTCGCGATTGATCCCAACGGGCGCATCTGGCAGGCCCGCCCGCTTGAGCTTCAGGGGGCGCATGTGAAATACAACAACCCAGGGAATCTGGGGATTGTGGTGTTTGGCAACTACGAAGAGATCCGACCGACCCAGGCGACCCTGCAATCGGTCAACAAAATGGTCGCATATGCGATGGAGCGGTTCAATGTGCCGCTCTCTGCGGTCAAGACACATCAGGAACTCCGCAACACCGCGTGCCCGGGGCGGAACCTCCAAGCGCAGATGAACATCACCCGCGCCCGAGGCGGTCAGCTCGCGATGGTCGCCCAGAGCCTGTCGAATCATTCCTGATCTGCCCAAGTTGAAGTTGAACCAGAGCGATTAGTCTGTCTTGGTCGTCATCGGCTCACACACCACCAGATACCGTTGATCCGCGCCGGGCCATTGCTCCCATCGGGCTTTGATCGTTCCTGCGTTGAAGATCGCTTTGTCGAGTTCGCCGAGGTGGTTCCATTTGCTGGCGGTCGTCAGAATCAAGATCGGCTCGTCGATGGTTTCGAGTCTGGCTCGCAGCCCATCGGGTGTGAGAAAATGTTCGATCTTCCCGTTGGAATCCCAGACGATGATCCCGTCTTCGAGCTGATAGACCCCGGTTTGCCCCTGCCATCCGCCATCTTCAAAGGTGTCGTGGGCGATGGCGAGGTAGCTCATCCGCGAGAGGGCGACATCTTCGAGCTCCTCCATGACCAGCCAGCCTACGAGCCAGGCGCCGATGAATGCGCCGATCCCAACTGCCCGGATCGCTCGTTTGCGCCAATGACAGACGAGCCAGATCGCGACCAAGACCGCCGGGACGAGCCCGAGGACCCAGACGATGTGCTCGGAGCCATAGAAGGACCAAACGCCCAGTGTCAAGGCGGTGATGTAAAGCACCGTCCCAATCAAAAGCCCCACACGGACCTCGGGCAATCGTCGCCCCGGGGCGGGCTCGGGTCGATCGTTGGTGAACCATTCTTCGAGCATGATCGCGCTGAGCAAGGCCAGCGGGCTACAGATCGGGAGGAGATAGCTCGCGAGCTTGCCCGAGATGAGCGAATAGATCACAAAGGGCACGATGATCGACCATCCCAAGAACCCGGCGAGCCCGCCCGAGCGGACCGACCCGAGAGCCTGTCGCCATCTCAGGTTGATCCCCGGGAGGATGAGCATCGCGCTGGCGGGGAAGCACCCGGCGAGCAGGATCGGGATGAAGAACCAGATCGGCCTGGAATGATCGCCGGCCCCCACCGCTCGGTCGATGGTTTCGTGCTTCCAGATGTCGAGGGCGTTGGGCTCGTTCACATAGACCGCGTAGGCCCAGAGCAGCACCGGGAGCATGGCGAGGATGATCTGGAATAGATAAACTGCCATGCGTTTGGGTCGCCGTTCTGCATCATCGCTGATGAGCAGCCAGACCCAAACAAGCCCGATGGGGATCAGAAGCACCGGGCCTTTGGCGAGCATCCCCATGCTCGCGCCAAGCATGAAGAGTGCTGACCATTGTTTCTGCCCGGGGTGCTGGGTTCGGAGAAACCCAGCGTAGAGGATCATCATCCAGCTCAGATTCACGATCGAATCCGTGACGGTCATCCGCGCAGGGAAGATGGTCATGGGCATGATCGAATAGAGCCCGGCAGCGACGAGCCCGACGCGCGTCGAGACTTGCCTGCGTCCGAACCAAAAGAGAAACAGCACGGCGAGTGTTCCCGCCATGACTGAGGGAAGCCGAACCGCGAGGAAGGTGTGCCCGAGGAACTCGATCGACGCCGATTCGAACCAATACACCAATGGAGGCTTGGTGAGATGGATGCGCCCAAGATAATGAGGCACGATCCAATCACCAGTGTTGACCATCTCCTGCGAGACCACCGCGTACCGCGCAGCGGATCGCCCGTTGAATGAATGATCCCCGATGCTGATCCAGATCGGCGAGACCATCGCCACCAGCGCGAGCACGATGAGCACACGAGGCTGAGCCATGCACCACTTCACGATTGGGTGCTGATGCACGAGACTCCCTTTGAATGAACTCAGAGCGATTCGAGTTCGGCCTGATTGGATTCGACGGGGTTGGATTCAGCGGGGTCAGATTCGACAGGATCGCCGAAGATCGCGGAGCCGACACGAACGAGATTCGCGCCTTCTTCGATGGCGACTTCGTAGTCGCCGCTCATGCCCATTGAGAGCAGATCGAAGTGCCCCTCGCCGACGCCATCGCGGACGAGATCGTCGTAGAGGTCTTTGCACCGTACGAAGTATGGGCGGGAGTCTTCGGGGTTCTCGCAGAGCGGGGCCATGGTCATGAGCCCGCGGACGCGGACATTGATCATCGTGTCGATCTGCTCGGCGATCGCCCCGGCGGCTGCTATCGGCACGCCGAACTTGGACTCCTCATTCGAGACATTGACCTGCAAAAGCACATCAATCGTGCGATCGAGCTTGTTGGCGATCTGCTGGATTTCCTCTGCCAAACGCAGACTATCGACCGAGTGGACTAGGCGGACGAGGTCGGCGATCTTGCGGACCTTGTTTCGCTGGAGGTGCCCGATCATGTGCCAGCGGACGGGGGTCGAGGGATCAAAGGTTGAATGCTCACCCGCGACGCGGGGATGGCGTTTCATGCGCTCGAACCATTCTTCGATGACGCTGGCGCGTTGGGCGAGCTGTTGGACCTTGTTCTCGCCGAAGTCTCGGTGCCCGAGTTCGACGAGCTCGCGGATATCTTCGGGCTCGGCGAACTTGGTGACGGCGATGAGATAGATCGAGCCCGGCGTGCGTCCTGATCGCTTGGCGGCTTCATTGACCCGATGCTGGACTTGGGCGTATCGATCTTTGAGTGTGGGCATGTGGACTCCTGTCGGATGACGAACTATGAATGAACGGGCGATTGCCTGCTTGCCCGGATGTAGGATACACGAAATCCGTCCAGAGATCAGATATCGGCGCGATCAATCAACCCAGAAGTTCAGGGTTGGCCGGTCCAGCTTCCCCGCCGAGAAGGGGATGTCGGGGTTGCGGTGCCTGTGGGTTCGGGCTTGGCTTTCCATCGCCCATACCCAAGTTCCTCGTCACGCTCTGAGGGATCTTGCGCATCATTGGTGAGCCCAAACCGATCATCGAGCGATTCGTCCGAGCCTGTCGGCTCGGGCACATCAACCCGACGCTGCTGGAGTTCACACCCACCAAGCACAATCATCGCCCCGAGCACACTGGCAAGGGCAACGCCTGTCCTGACGATTCGTGTCTTTGGTCTCATGCACAGAGTATAGGAACCAAGATCACCCGGGTATTGGGTGTCCCAGTGAACCCGGGCAGGTCTACAGGCGACAAGTTGATCTCCGACAACGCTAAAGATGCTAAATCGGACTCTTCAAACCGGATTCAATCGAACGCATTGACCGCTACGCCTGATCAATCGCCTCACTCGGCGAATCGATATCTGATCGAAGTTCCATCACCACCTCGTCAATCTCTTCCCCGCGAGCATTGGCGAACCCGCGTTCTTGGGCAATGAGCTTGAAGCCGCAGCGTTGCATCGAGCGGATCGAGGCGATGTTGTCTTTGGCGGCCCTGCCGAACAGCGGGCGGGTGTTTTCGAGCATCACGAACTGGCTTAGCGCCTCGCCTGCGATCCCCTTGCCCCAGTGGTGATGATCGATCCAGTAGGTGATCTCCCGATCCCCTTCGATCTCAAAGCTCATGATGTGCCCAACGAGCCTGCCATCGGCTTCGATCGAACGCTTGAGAATCTTGTCTGATCCCATCAACTTGGCCCAGTGCGTGTCAAAGAGTGCCCGATCGCTCGGGTCTTCATGCACGAAGGCCGCCATTTGCAACGCGGGCTGATGCTGTTGGTGGGTGAAGAAGATCGGGAGATCGGAATCACAGATTGGACGAAGGGAAATTTTCATCAATCGAACTCATCCACCGCCACAACTTCTATCGGCGAATCGATATCCGTCCGAAGTTCCATCTCCACCTCGCCTGCGTTCATCAAGACCCCGACCCGCTGATCGCGTACCAAGACCAAGATCGCCAAGAACATCCCGACCATCTCGGCGCGGGTCTTGCCGACGAGGAGCGAACGCAGGCTTGATGCTCCGGGCTTGCCTGATTCGATCTGAGAATGGAGATGCTCGACGATGTGCTCGACATGCACTTCCAGAGGCGTCTCGTCACTCATCACCTCATGCTCGCCGATGCGATTAAAATCAACGCTCGCAACGATCTGACGGAAGGCTTCGACGAGATCGGAGAGGTCTAAATCTTCGAGTTCGAGCTCGCCCATCTCGTCCATCGCCTCGCGGACCGATTCATCGTCGATCGGGGCCGCCTTGACCGGGTATCGCTGCTCCCAGGTCTTTCGGCGATCATCAAGCACATCGGCAGCATCCCGGTATTTTTTGTATTCCAAAAGCTGGCGGACGAGTTCCATGCGAGGATCAACCCCGGGGGCGGTCGGCTTGTCATCGTCGTCAACCTCGCCCGCATTGGCAGCGTCACGCGCATCAGCCTGAGCCGCGAGCATTCGGCTCTTGAGTTCCATCAGCGTCGTCGCCATCACCAAGAACTCGCCGGCGAGATCAATATCAATCCGATCGACATCATCCAAAAACCCGATGTACTGATCGGCGATCAGCGAGAGCGGAATATCGTTCAGATCAACCTCATGCTTGCGGATAAGATACAGCAGCAGATCCATCGGGCCTTCGAAGGTTTCGAGTTTTACACGGTAGGAATCGCTCATGCACCTATCTTAGCACATAATTGATCGAGGCACCTCATCCACCCGGGGAGGCAGTGATCGCGTTCGTCCCTCGAATGGGTGATGACGGACTCGAGCATCTCGATCTGTGCACCCTTCCCAGCCCGCAGGTCCTTGGCGGCTTGAACGAACAGAAAAATGAGTTTAGAAACTACAAGCACATCTTTCGTCATTTCCTTCATCTTATTGCATGCCCTTCTGCTAGGGGCAAGCGACGCCGAGGGCGGCGAGGAAGGCGCTGACATCGAAGAAGTTGAACTGCCCATCATCATTGAAATCCGCTCGGTCATCTTCCTCGCTGAAGTATCCCAAGAACGCACTGACATCGAAGAAGTTCTGGGCATTGTCGTTGTTGACATCTCCCGGGCAGGCGATGAAATCCGCACCGAAGGCGACATTGTTGACCGCGATCGAACTCGATACCGGGTGTGAGATCACCACCCGCGAGATGCCGATGGTCGGGGCGTGATACCCCGCGAAACTGATCCCGTTCTCGGAGTTGACCACAAAGGTTTCTATAAGCGCATCGTCCCGGTCATAGACCCCGATTGAATACTCACTCTCGGGGAATGCCCCGACAAGATCAAACCCGAAGGCGACCTGCGCTTGGTCGAACCGAATCTCGAGTTCATCTTGCGACCGCAGATACACATCGTCGTCCCCCGCGATGAATCCGGCGTTGAGCGCAAGCGCAGCCGGCGACTCGTAGGTGATCCCCGCCTGAATATCGAACGGGAACGGGAGCTTCTCGACCGTGATCGAGTTGAGCGGGTTGGGCAGATCGAGCACTCCCCCTGCATGGAGGCTAACCCCCTCGAAATCTTCGAGGAGAATCTGATCGGTCAGGATCGCTTCGAGCTCGACAAAGGTACCCACCACCCCGGCGTGCGCCAATGGGCTCAGTATGATCGCGAGCCCATGAACGAGCCGAAATCGTCTATTCTTTGTGTTGTGCATGATCGATACTCCCTGTGTGTGATCGAGCCTTGGCGACACGCCAATCCCTCAAGTGACCATACCCGAAGCAAGCCGCGAGCCACCCATCAAGGTGGAGTATTGAGCAACGAAAACCTCCCCAAATCAATATTGGCTAATCCTGTAGCCCGGTGTGACTCGGGTAAACCAATATGTGCAAGGCGCGGGCCGGGTGCCCCGACTCGCCGTCCCCGGCGCAGTCGGGGCTTCGAGACCCCAACCCAAGCCCTCAACAATCCCAAGCCCGACTGCGCTCAAGAGAGCGAGTCGGGGCACCCGCTGTGGGTCTTCCCTCATTTTCAAGGGTATAATCCGTTCATCCGAAACAACGGCTCAGTCGAATGAACCACCCGAAGGACCACCGCTATGCCCGAAACCCAGCTCTTCACCTCCGAATCCGTCTCCATGGGGCACCCAGACAAGGTCTCCGATCAGATCTCCGACGCCATCCTCGATGCGATGCTCACCAATGATCCCTACTCCCGCGTCGCGGTCGAAACCATGGTCTCCACAGGCATGGCCGTCATCGCGGGTGAAGTCACGACCAAAGGCTATGTAGACATCCCCGAGATCGTCCGAGGCGTCATCCGAGACATCGGATACACCGATGGCGACATGCGTTTCGACGCCGAATCCTGCGCCGTCATGGTCTCGATCAACCAGCAATCCCCGGACATCGCCCAAGGCGTGGACTCCGAGGGCGCAGGCGATCAGGGCATGATGTTCGGATTCGCCTGCAAGGAAACCGACGAGCTGATGCCTCTGCCCATCATGCTCTCGCACAAACTCGTCGCCCAGCACGCCCACTGCCGACGCAACGAGACCATCGTCGGGCTCCGCCCAGATGCCAAGAGCCAGGTCACCGTCGAGTACGACCACGGCAAGCCCGTCCGCGTTGATACCGTCGTCCTCTCCACCCAGCACGCACCATCATGGAACAGCAGGCAAGACGAGCTCGCCCGCGAGGTCATCGAGCACATCATCAAACCAGTCCTCGGCGAGTGGTGGAACCCGGGCATCAAAGTCCATGTCAACCCCACCGGACGATTCGAAATCGGTGGCCCACACGGCGACTGTGGGTTGACGGGACGCAAGATCATCGTCGATACCTATGGCGGTCGAGGCCGACACGGCGGGGGCGCATTCAGTGGCAAAGACCCGACCAAGGTCGATCGCTCCGCTGCCTACATGGCACGCTACATCGCCAAGAATGTCGTCGCAGCCGATCTCGCAGACGAATGCGAAGTCCAGTTGTCGTACGCCATCGGGGTCGCTGAGCCCACCAGCGTCTACATCGACACCTTCGGCACCGCCAAGGTAGACGAGGACATCATCTCGGCTGCGGTCCGCAAGGTCTTCCCCTTGACCCCTCGTGGGATCATCGAAACCCTCGAACTCCGCACCCCGATCTACCGCAAGACCGCCCGCCACGGGCACTTCGGCAGAAAGGCCGTCGCCAAGAACGGCTTGAACTTCTTCAACTGGGAGAAGACCGACAAAGCCGAGTCGCTCAAGAAAGCGATTCAAGAGGCCGACTCACCCGCGAACGCCTAAACAACTCAGTCCAAACGGGAAGAATGTTTATTGAAAGCCGTGATATCCCCACGGTACCAAGGAACACCCCATCACTCTTCTCATTCCTATTGCCTATTGCCCTTTTCTTCACGATTAAGTCGGGGCAACACCGTTTTATTCACTCGCCTGACGGGCTGCGATTTCGTTGAGCAGTAACTCAACCCGGTGAAGCCTTGCTTGCAGGGTTTGATTCTGCCGACGGATCTCGGCAAGTTCAAGACTGACTTCAGCATTGGCACGCTCGAGCATCTCGATCTGGGCATCCTTCTCAGCCCGCAGAGCATTGGTCGCTTCGACGAGCAAGGGGGTGAGCTTGGAATAATCGAGCCCCTTGGCATCAACCCCGTTCTCTTCATAAGCGACGATCTCGGGGAGGACTTTGCCGACCTCCTCAGCGATCATGCCCATGTCGTGGTGCCCGCCGTGGGCTTGGTCCCAGGTGTAGTAGACCCCTCGGAGGCTGGCGAGTTTGGCCAGCGGGTGGTCGATGTTGACGACATCGCTTTTCCATCGGATCGACGAGGAGGCGGCGTAGTTGACGCCCGGGCCATCGGCGAAGAAGTCCGAGCCGGTGGGGCTATTGGACACGCCTCGAACACCGATGCCTGAGCCTGCGAAGCCTAGGGACTCACCCAAGACTCCCCATCCACTTCCTGCTTGCGAACCCCAGACGCCGATGCCAAGGGTACCCGTTCCTCGATTTTCACCCCGGACTGCCGTCGAGAATCCGCCTGGTAATGTGCTCGTGATGCGTCCATGAACGCCGACAGCAAAGCCGTCATTCGAGACTGAATCTCCACGGACACCCGGAGTCGTGCCGGTGGCCGAGATGTGAATCCCGACAACCCCGGTACCACTCGGGCTTGCCGCAGTCCCGTAGACTCCGGTGGTGGTCCCGGTGAATGATGAGGCGTTGCCCAAAACGCCTCGCCCGGATGAGCTCAGACTCACCCCGAGCACGCCGTAGGTTGGGCCGGATGCCCCCACCGCGCGTCCCTCGACACCCCCGCCCGTGTTGCTCGAGTTGACGAAGAATCCCCCGCGTGTACTGCCCGATACGCTTGTACTCTCACCATGAACCCCGATCCCCGCCGAGCTTGCGGTGTTCCCCCGCACACCCGTGACCGACCCAGTAAGCGAGGTTTGATCGCCTCGGATCACACTGGCCGCGTTGAGCGATTCAACATGGAGCGGGAAGAGCGGCGTGTTGATCCCGATCCCAACATTGCCGACGGTGTCAACGAAGATGCCTCGGGTCTGCACAGCGTATGGCGAGCCGCTCACCGCCTGACGCGGAGTCAGCGTCGTGCCATCGACGATGATTTCAAGCCAGAACTGATCGCTCCCAAAGTCCACCGCTCCGAAGTCAAGCGGGGTATCAAAGAGCCCATCAGTGACAGTCTGAGCTACGACGATGCTCGGCCCAATCTGAGCCCCTCCGACGGACGCATCGAAGAGCCGAAAGGTCATCGGGTATGCCCCATCGGCGGGCGAGCCTGCCTCACTCAACTGCCCCTGATAGGTAAACCCGGTGCTCGCCTGAGCCTGGGCATTCGAGGCCGAGAAACAGCAGGCTGCTGCGATTGTCAGAACGGCGGATTTGGTCAGATTCTTCTTGGTTGGCTTGCTCATCGGGCGTTCCCTCTACAAATGTGGTCATTGTTCAAGCGTCGAGTCTCCCGTTATACCTGATTTTCAATGAGCCAACAAGAGAAAACGGGCCTCGTTTTATTCAAAGCGAGGGGAAAATGAGCCGATAGAAGGAGCAGGAGATCAGTATGGACACACTTGCACACACCACCGAGCTCAAGTTTGTAGGCGAGATCGAACTCAAACCATGCACATACTGCATGGGCAGAGGGCATGTCCCATGCGCCCAGACCCTCGCGGTCCGCACCATCGGACTCAACGGCGTCGCCGCCCTCCAGCCCTCCACCGGGCACCCGATCCCCTGCCCATGCTGCAATGGCAAGAAGATGGTCCCCAACGCCTAAAAGTACCATTGAACCACGCCTGAGACAGCCCGACCAGGACGACGAAGCCCAGCACCCGGCATACCCTTCCCTATGCCTTCCGATCCTCAACAACCCACTGACGAACTCGCCTTCATCGCCCGGGCCTTGACCCATGAGTCGCAGGCGATCGCTCGCCTGAGCGAAACCGTCGATGAGCGGTACACCCAGGCGATCGACCTGATCGTCGCCTGCGCCGACGCGGGGGGCACCGTCATCGTCTCAGGGCTTGGCAAGTCCGGACACATCGGGGCGAAAATCTCGGCGACCATGGCCTCGCTGGGTATCACCTCCCACGCGGTCCATCCCACCGAAGCCGCCCATGGCGATCTGGGACGGTTCCGAAAAAATGATCTCGCCATCGGCCTCTCGCATTCGGGCGAAACAACCGAACTCGTCGCCCTTGCCTCGATCCTCCGCCAGGACAAACTCCCCATCATCGCCATCACCCAAGGCGGCACCAAGGACAAAGCCTCCTCGCTCCAGCGCATCGCCACGATCACCCTCGACGCCCTTGTCACCGATGAAGCAGGCGACGGCGACTTCCTCGCGCCCACCACCTCAACCACCGCCGCCCTGGCCATCGGCGATGCGCTCGCTCTGGCGGTTGCTCGCCGACGATCATTCACCAATGAAGACTTCCACGCCCGCCACCCGGGAGGCACGCTGGGCTCGTTGCTCAAACCCGTCAGCGAACTCATCCGGTTCCACACGGGCAAGAACCTGCCCATCGCCAACCAAAATCACACCGTCGCCCACGCGCTCCAAGAGGCTTCAAAGACCAAACGCCGACCCGGTGCTTTGCTCATCACCAACGACGCGGGCGTCCTCACCGGCATCTTCACCGACTCGGACCTGCGCCGACTCGTCCTCCGCGACGCCAACGAACTCCAAAGCCCGCTCGCCAAGGTCATGTCCAAAGACCCCAAAACCCTCACCAGCGACGCCCTGGCCCGCGAGGCGGTCGCGATGTTTCGGGAATACCGGGCCGACGAAATCCCCATCGTCGATGCCGACAACAAACCCGTCGGGCTCCTCGATGTCCAAGACCTCATCGCGATGAAACTCGTGGAGAACGACTAACCATGACGACTCCCCCCACACCCGATCCTGCCCAAATCGAACTCTTCATCTTCGATGTCGATGGCGTCCTCACCGACGGCTCAATCAACATCAACGACGATGGCTCAGAAACCAAACGATTCAGTGTCCGCGATGGATACGCCTTCCGCCTCTGGCAAAACGCCGGGCTCAAAATCGCCATCATCACCGGGCGCTCGGGCAACGCCCTGCTCCATCGCATGAAATCGCTCGGCGTCGATGAATCGCTCATCATCCAAGGCTCAAGAAACAAGTCCGATGCCCTCGATGTCATCATCGAACGCACCGGAATCGACGCATCACGAATCGCCTACATGGGCGACGATTGGCCCGATCTGCCAGCGATCACGCGCGTCGGGTTCCCAACCTGCCCCAGCGATGCCGAGCCCGAGGTGCGCAACGCCTGCACCTTCATCGCCACCAAGCCCGGAGGCAACGGGGCTGCAAGAGAAGCGATCGCCCACTTCCTCTGCGCCAAAGGGCTCCATTCCCCCTCCTGACCCACGCCCTACAATCACCCCATGCCAAGACCATCCGGAATCTCCGTCAAAGCCATCGGGCTGCTCGCCGCTGCGCTCCTCACGCTGATCTTCGCCATCATCATCTGGATATCAATCACCCAAACCACCCCTACGACCAACTCCTCAGCAGATATCTTCCCATCCGATCCATCCGAAATCCCTAACATCGAAGACACCCAGACCGGAGGCGAGATGTTCGTCACCATGGTCGACAAAGACGACCCCACCCGTGTCGCGGCAACACTCAAAGCCTCCCGGTTCGAGCCCATCGGCGAAGGACAACGAAGACTCGACAACCCCGAATCATGGATCTACCCCGAAGACGGACGAGCAATCAAAATCACCGCAGACTTCGCCACCATGCTCATGCCCGATCCGAACCAACCACCTGAGTCAGGCACACTCGTAGGCAACATCCTCATCCAAGCATTCGACTCCAAAGACTCAATCAACACCCCAACCCTCACCGCGCGCTTCGAAGAGCCCGTCGAGTTCGAAAGACGATACCTCCGCCTGCGTTCACCGGGCGCCTTCACCATCGCTTCCGAAGAGTTCGATTTCTCAGGCGCAGACCTCACCGTCATCCTCAACGAACTCCGCAACCGCATCGAACTCATCGATGTCATCCAAGGCGACCAGATCACCATCCACACCAAAGCCCGCCAAGATGGCAATGGGCAGCAGGCAATGGGCAATGGGCAAGACAAGAACAAGCCTGCTCAAAATAAACCTGCTCAACAGATTGCATCAAATCCAAGCACGCCAAGCACTTCACCAGCCCCATCAACACCCAACGCCTCAACCCCACCAACAACGAGCCCCCAGCCCATCGCCGATCTCCTGACCCGATACCACATCACCCTCGCTGACGATGTCCTCGCCCAAGCCCTCGGCTCGGCCCAGGCATCCGCCGACATGCTCGAACTCTGGATCGCCCTCGAAGACAACGCACTCCCAGAAGGGGCATTCAAACCCATCGAGTTCGCCCAGTCCACCCCCCACCCCCCCGCTGCCAAACCCTCCCGCACAACCAAGACCGCCGCCAAACCCACCGATACCAAGCCCACAACCAAGCCTGCCAGCCCAACAACCAATCCAACAATCAAGACCTCAGCCGACGACAACGACCTCGTCATCACCTGGTCGGGCAAAATGACCCTCCGCCCGATCATCGATGACCAACTCCCCCCTCAGCTCATCGACAACAACCTCGCGCTCAAATTCAGCGCCCATCCAGACAAAGGCATCGCCCTGAGCATCCCCGATCGTGAGTTCGTCGGGCAGGCTTTCTCTGCGACCTACCTCGCCACCCAGGCCCGCCTATCCCTCGAATCCAAGCAGACCCTCCCCGGGCTCATCAAACTCGAAGTCCAAGGCACGGGCACGCTCAATGCCACCGCCCTCGATGCCGATCTCGATCGTGCCATCATCACCCTCGACAAACGCGGGCAACTCACCACCACCCCCAACAGCCCCAACAGCCAAACCGACACCGATTCCCCTGCGAGCATCCAGTGGAACACCGGTGCAACCCTCACCCTGACCAAGATCAACAACCAGATCACCGATCGGCTCACCCGAGCAGAGTTTGCAGGCTCGGTCATCGCCAAGCAAGCCGGCAACTCTGTAGGCGCCCGCACACTCGACGCCCGCCTGAACCCAGATCTCCCACCCGCCAGCGCCCTCAAGTCCATCACCATGACCGATGCGGTTCTTTCGAGCACCTCGCCGACGACCAACGCCAAATCGCTCCTCACAGGCTCGCGTATCAAAATCGACTTCGTCCCCGGCGACGCCTCCAACCCGCTCGACCCCATCCGACTCGAAGCCACCGGGCAAGCCCTCGCCCGCAACCAAGAGTCCATGCTCAAGTCCGACCAACTCATCATCACCCTGCTGCGTGATCTCGATGACTCGATCGTCGTCCGCACCGCCGACGCCCAAGGCAATATCCGATTCACAGGCGTCGATCGCACCACGGCCCAGGCGAACACCCTCAAAGCCGATGCGATCAACCAGACGATGACCCTCCTGGGCACCATCGCCAAACCCGCCAAGGTCGCCCAGGCCGGCTCGATCATTGTCGGGACTCACATCAACATCAACGCCCGCACCAAGGCCATCGAAGTCCCCGCTGCCGGCTCGTTCGATCACGACATCCCAATCGTCGGCTCCAACCTGCCCGTCAATCTCGCCAAAGGCCATATCCGCGCCACATGGAACGGATCGATGCGCTTCGACGATGCACTGGGCATCATCGTCTGCGAGGACAGCGTCCACATCGTCTCCACCCCCGACGCCTACACCCGCGACACCCTCACCGCCCACCGCGCCCAAATCAACCTCACCCCGATGCCCACATCGGACCCGATCGCAGGCACCTCACACAACACCAAAGACCGCCAGCTCCTAGGCGCCCGCATCACCGGGCACGCCCCGTTCAACCAAGACCCCATCCCCGCCAAAATCGAATCACGCACCTATGACCAGAACGACCCCGAGCGGGTCATCTCCCTGATCTACCTCGAAGGATCGGAAATCTTGGCTGACAACCAGAGCCAGACCCTCGCCGTCCCCGTCCCCGGGACGCTGCTGATCCTCGATCGGGCCGAATCTCAGCCTCAATCCCAAAGCGACACCCCGAACGACCAACCCGACTCCGCCCAAAGCCCGTCGGCTCCCGGACTCACCCGATTCACCTGGCAAGGGGATATGGAACTCGACCGCGCCCAAGGCGACGCCACCTTCACCGATCGCGTGATCGTCCGCCAGAAGACCATCGCCACCGGGGCAACCGCCCAACTCGAAACCGACTCCCTCGTCGCCAAGTTCGAGATCGGCACCCAAACCGAAAACCAGAGCGAAGACCAATCCGAAAACCAGAGCGATGACCTCAACCCAACCCAGTCCACCCGCCTGCTCAGCGCTGACGCAACGGGCGCAGTCCGGTTCCTCTTCACAGGCAAAGAACTCCTCGCCGACTCGGCGATCTACAACGCCCTCGACGACTCGCTCTTCGCATCAGCCCTGGGCAACAAACTCGTCACCCTCTACGATGAATCCCAGCCCGCCCCGCTCTCGGCCCGCACCATGAAATGGGACCTGGGCATCGACCGCATCGAGATCAACGCACCCACCCCGTCACGCGCACCAACAAGCACGCCATAGACTATGGCATCGCCAAGCAGAACCATCTGCTGGTTCAAAATAACTCAATAAATCACGAACTCGTGCGATCAACCACGCGATACGACTCGCGCTCGCCTCTGCCTCGCAACGGGTAGTCCTTGCGGAGGGGATGGGCGGGAAAATCTTCCCACATCAGAATCCGGCGCAGATCAGGATGGTTCTCGAACCGGATCCCAAACATATCAAACACCTCGCGCTCGGCCCACTCGGCGCTGCTCCACAGATCACACGCCGAATCGAGTTTCAGCCCGGGGTCCTCTTCGATCCCCTCGGTCGAAATCGTCGGCTCAAGGAACACCTTGACAAAGAACCGATCGTCGCGGCTGTACGAGCACAGGTTGTACACCACCGCGAAGCGTGCCGGCATCTTGGCCGGGTACCCCTGATAATCAATCCCGATCACATCGGAGAGGAAGTTGTAAGCGCACTCTTCATCGTTGCGCAAGAACGCGAGCACCGCGTGCAGATCATCCTTCGAGACCACCAGCGTCGCCTGCCCGAGATACTCGCTCGCCTGGAACTTCGACGACGCGAATGCTGCTTTCACACGCTTGAAGGTTGGATGTTCGAGTGGGGTCGTCTTGCTCATCGGGTATCCTCGCACGATTGACCAGCCGGGGAATCCGTCTGATGCCCAATCGTAGCCTCGAATCCTGATTCATGCGTTCGATTCGTCCACGAGATTCATCTACAAAAAAGAGTCCAGATCCGCCCGATCGAGCACCGCCAGAGCCGGGGCCGATTCGATCACCCCGCTCAATGCCTTCAAAATAACATTGGGCTCGATCGCCCCCGCCCCCCGCTCTGCCTCGAATAGGCTCGCCTCGACCAGCCCGCCATGCTCATCGACCACCACCGAGCGGATCAGCACCGCGAACACATTGGGGCACTGAGCACAGAACTCGTCGATCCGCTGGAGATGATCCTGGGCATCGTGCATCATCGACCCCACCAACCACCCCACCGGATCCAACAGCACCGAGCAACCGAGATCCTCAAATCGGCGAGCCCACGCGAGCGTGCAGATCGCGTCAGAGAGCATCCCCTCGCTGCTCGGGCGGAGAATGAGCTCCTTGCCCGCCTCTTGAACCATCTTATTGAGTTCGGCGACCTGCTCATCGAACCTTGTCCACCCCTCCTGCGACCACCGGGTAAGCCAACGGGCAGCATCGCCCGCCTCATCCCCAGAAGTATCTCCTGAAGTGCTTGCGAGGGGCTCGCCGCAGCGCACCACCACCCTAGGCGATTCGCCGATCGCATCAATCCACCCCGCCCAAAGAGGCTCATCCCCGACCGATCCGTCAACCAATGAGGCGAAGAGTTCGCCAGTATCGGCGCACCGAATCTGCGTGCCCGCAGCCCCGGAGACATCAAGTTGTTCAAGGATCAATCTCATGACCAAGTGTAGCGTCCATCCATCTCCCCCTGAAAGCCAACACGCCAATCCTGCGCCCGGTGCGCACTTTTCTGACCCGATCATGGGTCCGCATATGTTATCCGCTCTTCGTTGGCGCACAAACCTCCCGATATCGAACCGGCACACGGGAGAAAGCAAGGCTGCTGCCTCGATGCGTGTGCCTTGATAACGAGTACGGAGACTCACCGATGACCGACCTCTTTTCCTGGACAAAGTCCACCCACAATCCCTCGCACACCCACGCCGACGATCTCCCCGATGCCCCCCCGGTTCGGCTCTCACGCGAACAGGTCGTCAGCCAGATCATCTCGATCAACCGCTCGGCCACCGCCCAATACCTCGATCAGTTCGAGCAGGAATCGCTCGATACCTACCTCGATCACCTCATCTCCGCCCAACAACCCCGAGGCAGGAACGCCCGGTGGGACCGCCCGGGCGATACCCCCGCGATGATGTCACGCCGACGGATCCTCTGATCGGCTCTATAGATAGTTTGAGGGATCTCGCATCTCTCTCCCGTTGGGCGGATCTGTGGTGGGGTCCGCCCAACCTTTTTTTGCTCATCTTTTTACTCATAAATTTGCAAGTTCTCAAGATATTCGTCCCCGCCGGGTTATCTCCTCTCAAGCCGGGGGGGAAACCAGTCCGATAAAGGACACTGACGCGGGAGAGCTTTGTCGTGGATCGGAGATCCGCATGGCCCATCCCCAACGCCACCACCACCAACTGCGATCCCCTTCATTCGGATCAATCGGCGGGGGCAACGAATGGACGACCGGGCGGAGCCCGCCGACCAAGAACGATCCGCCACGCGCCCAAACCAGAGGCCAAAAAATGACCATGCAAACCGCACGCAAAATCAACACCCCAATCCTCATGCTCACACTCGCCGGCACACTCGTCGCCTTGCCTGCATGCACCACAGCGAGAACCGGGCACTTCGATAAGAACAAGCAGTCCCAGATGCAGGCCCAACAAGCCCACGACGAAGCACAGGCTGCTCGCTCAAACTCCTACTTCGTCGCCAACGACACGGACGCGGATGAATCAACCCTCCGGAGCAACTCAAGCGCAACGCTCGAATATGCCATCGCTGCCGAATCTGACACGGGCTCATTCACCGCTCCAGATGAGCACCACGCCCACAACTCCACCACCATCCAAGAAGCACCTGCCCCATTGGCATCCGCTTCGTTTGAGAGTGAACCTGCATGGGAAGAGCCTGAGCAAGCAACATCATCCGACGAGTTCGAGATGAAGCTCGGCACCGCTGACCAAAGCGAGCCCGCTCGCAGAGCGCCATACTTCACAGACAACACCAAAGCACCCGCAGCCCTCCAGTCCGGCGATATCAGCGCATTCGTCTACGCCAACGCGATGGGCATCGAACTCCCCTCCGAAACCAACGGCGACGCTGTCCGCGCCACCATCAATATCCGCCAGGTCACCTCCTCATACGCAGGATCAGACTTCGACCCGATCGTCACACCCGACGGCAAGTCCCTCATCTTCGCTTCCACCCAGCACCGTCCGACCGCGGACCTCTACATCAAATCAGTCAACGGCTCAGTCGTCACCCGCCTGACCGATGACCCCGCACAAGATGTCATGCCCGCCGTCTCACCCGACGGACAATACATCACCTTCGCCTCTGACCGCAGCGGCACATGGGACCTCTACATCATGCCATTCGAAGGCGGCAAGGTCGTCCAACTCACCAGCGAATCCGCCAATGACCTCCACCCAACATGGTCGCCCGACGGGCGCCAGATCGCCTTCTGTCGGCTCGGGCAACAATCAGGACGATGGGAAATCTGGGTCAAGGATGTCCTCGCCGACACCGGCGCTCAGTTCATCGGGTTCGGGCTCTTCCCAGAATGGTCGCCCGTCGCGGGCACCGGCGTGGGCGGAGCAGATCAGATCCTCTTCCAACGCTCACGCGAGCGAGGCGATCGGGCATTCTCGATCTGGACGCTCGATTTTAATCCAAACCCGGGCACCGCAAGCCGAGAGACCGAAATCGCCACAGGACCTAACCAAGCATTGATCAATCCATCTTGGTCACCCGATGGCAACTTTGTCACCTTCGCATCGGTCCCCAACTCCGAATCATGGTCCAACGGGCAGGCCGCCCGCCCGGAATCATCCACCATCTGGATGGTCTCGACCAAAGGCACCGGCAAAATCAAGCTCACCGACGGCGACACCATCGACCTGATGCCCGTCTGGGGACGCAACAACGACATCTTCTTCGTCTCGAACATGGACGGGCAGGACCACCTCTGGTCCATGGAACTCTCGCAGGCCATCCGGGCTGCGAGCGTGACGATGCCCGACCTTGATGATTCCTTCGCCACGGTTCCCACCACACCATAACACCCACCATCGCCGCTGCCCACGCCTACCCGCGTGGGCAGCGTTTTCGTCCTTGGCTTGGTGCCGAGGGCTGATTCCTCTTGAAACTTGTTTCTTGAGACCAACTTCGGACGGGAATGGATGCCCGTCTCTGTATTCGGCAGGACGCCATGACAAGTGCACAGACCATGCTTGCTTCGGTTCTTCTCGCAGCCATGATGCTGATCTCCTCGATCAGCACCACCGGGTGCGCCATGTTGACCAAAAAGCGCGAGCCGATGCTCCCCCCGGGGACCATCGTCTCACCCTATGACACCACCCAAGGCGATGTCCTCTGGGCGGTGATCCCCCCGATGAACGAATCGGGCACATCACTGGCCAACGAACTCGCCATCGGCGATGCCATCGTCGCCGCCGCCCAAGGCGTGCGAGGCGTGCGATGCCTCCCGATCAACCGATCCATCGACGCCATGCGTTCGCTCGGGCTCATCCGCGGGATCCGTTCCGCCGACGATGCCCATCGGCTCGCCGAATACCTCGGCGCTGACGCAGTCCTCGCCGGCTCGATCACCGCCTATGACCCGTACGACCCCCCGGTCCTCGGGCTCGCCCTTGCCCTCTACGCCCGTCCGGGCGCGATGGCCAACGCATCGCAATCCAAGCTCGATTCACGATCGCTCACCATGGCATTCTCCGACTTTGGCACATTCGACAGCCTCTCCTTCGCTGGTCGCCCGGTCTCGGTGGTTTCCGAACATCTCGATGCACGGAGCCATGAAGTGCTCATGGCGGTCCGCAACTACGCAGAGGGACGCAGCGATCAACGCTCGGCACTCGCCTGGAGAATCTACACCGCAAGCATGGAACTGTACACGCAGTTCGTCGCCTACCACACCATCGGGCGATTGATCGACGAGGAATGGCTCAGGATGTCGCAACAGCAGCGGCAATCACAGGCCCCAAACCCCTGACTTGGCACCGATGCCTCGTTAGAACGGAGCGCATCGGTGAATCACAAACAACAGCATCCAACCAAGCCTTGCCGAACCGAATCCGACATGGTTTGCGTCACGCTCCAGCGCCCGCCTCACTTCTGGCGGTTCGCCTGCACGCCCGATCAAACCGCGAACCTGCTTGAGCGATTGGCCGAAATTGCCGACGATCCCCAAGCAACCCTCACCTGGAACGATGCAGAACTTATCGCATCGGAAATAGTTGTCCATCATCAGATAGATACCCCTTCAGCCGGGCCATCAAACGACCGATAGCGCACAAGACATCATAGTAAATCGCCCCCTCGCCCTGCCAAGCCTCTTTTTCTCCCGGAGTTCGCGGATGACCACCATTCCAATCACACAGCATTTTTCCGAGTATCTCACCGATGAACGCCACTTCTCGCCTTACACCGCCCGGTGTTATGGCGCGGATTTGCGTCAGTTCATCGAATATCTCTGCGAGGACACCGGGGTCTCGATCGACCAAGATGCCGAGATGCACGCGTTCAAATCGTGCTCAACGCCCGGCTCGGACATCGCGGGCAAAATCGACCGCCCCACCATCACCAATACCATCTGCAACGCCGACGCGGATCTCATCCGCGGATTCCTCGGATTCCTCGGCGAGCAAAACTACTCCCCAGCGACCATGGCCCGCAAGATCGCCACGCTCCGCTCATTCTACAAATGGGGCAATCGGCTCGAGTACACCGTCACCAACCCGATGACCCTGATCCGCACGCCTCGCCAGTCCAAACGACTCCCCAAAGCCATCACCATCGAACAGATCGAGCAGCTCCTCGCTGCTCCAAGCGACACCGATGTGCTCGGACGCCGAGATCGCGCGATGCTCGAAACGCTCTACTCCACAGGCATCCGTGTTTCTGAACTCGTCGGGCTCAACTACGACGATCTCGATTTCGAGAACGAAGCCATGCATGTCCGAGGCAAGGGGCGCAAAGAACGCATCGTCCCACTCGGATCACACGCCTTGGGCGCGATCCGCAAGTACATCGAACTCATGGCCAACGACATCAAGTTCGCACCCATCTGGGCTGCCCGCGATGCCGGCAACGAGCCACTCTCGCTCTTTCTCAACAAGCACGGCAAGCGTTTGTCCTCACGATCGGTCCGCCGAAAGCTCGACAAATACCTCCGGGCGGTCGGGCTTGACCCAACGATCTCGCCTCACACGCTGCGCCACTCGTTCGCAACCCACCTGCTCGACAACGGCGCCGATCTGCGATCCGTCCAAGAACTCCTCGGGCACCAATCGCTCTCGACGACTCAGGTCTACACCCACCTCTCGACCTCGCGCGTCGAAGACGCCTACAAAGATGCCCACCCACGGGCCGAAGCAGGGTAAAGCACCCGCACCGTTCTGCTTGTCCGATTATGTTTTTCTGATTATGTTTCTCCGAGCACCCCGAGCATTGCCTGGGGTGTTTTTTCATACCCGGGGATCATCAGCCTCGGCGCCAGCTCGCACAAGGGCTCAAGCACGAAGAGCCGTTGGTGCAGGCGAGGGTGTGGGATCGTGAGTCCGGGCTCGTCGATCACCCGATCACCAAAGATCAGCACATCAAGATCGAGCGTCCGCGCCCCCCACCGCTGCTCGCTTGCGCGATCCCGCCCAAACAACGCTTCGATTTCGAGGAGCGATTCGAGCAGCGTTCTGGGTGCGAGATCGGTCTCGACCAAGCACACCCCGTTGAGATACTGGCTCTGTTCGCCGGGGCCGATCGGTTCGGTCTCGATGATCGTCGAGCATCGGAGAAGCGTGGTCGATTCGAGCCCATTGATCGCATCGAGTCCGCCTTGGATATTGGCGCAGCGATCCCCCAGATTACTCCCCATCGCGATGTAGGCTTCAATCGGCACACGCCACTCAAGGCGACTGACACCGAATCATCAACCGACCCACAAGAAAAACCGACCGCACAAAGCGATCGGTCGAAAGAATATCGGTTTTCAGTGAGCCAAACCCGAACTAAGTCGCTTTGACTGGCTCGAGCTCGCGCATCCGGTGCTGCATCTGGGCTTTGAGCCTGGCCAAGATCGATGAGTGCATCTGCGAGACGCGCGACTCGGACAAATCGAGCGTCGTGCCGATCTCCTTCATCGTCATGCCTTCGTAGTAATAGAGCACCACGATCAGGCGTTCTGCCCGTGTGAGCCCCTTGGTCATGAGTTCTTTGAGGTCCTGCCTCTGAATGAGCTTGACCGGGCTGGTCTGGTGCTCGTCTTTGATGACATCAATCTCGCGGAGCTCGCGTGAGCCTTCAGATTGGTAGCACTTGCGGGTGATGCTCGTCACCGAGACCGAGCTTGAATCTCGCTTGTACTTGATAAACTCGTTGTTGTCGATATCGAGCTTGGTCGCGATCTCTTTATCCGAAGCCTTGCGTCCAAACTCCATCTGGATCTGCTGGCGGGCAGACTCAACCTTCGAGGTGCGATGACGCACAAGCCGAGGCACCCAGTCCATCGAACGCAGCTCGTCAAGAATCGCGCCCGTGATCCGCTGAGCGCAGTAAGTCTCGAACTTCACCCCGCGCTCTAAGTCATAGGCATTGATCGCATCCATGAGCCCGAAGAGCCCCGCGGACATCAAGTCCTGCAGATCAACCTCGTCGGGGAGACGCTTGTAAATTCGCTCGGCGTTGTATTTGACGAGCGTGAGAAACTTCTCGATGAGAAAGTTGCGGAGTTCCTCCCTCGGATCTTCCTTGTACATACGCCAGATGTCAGGCATAGGGATATCGTCGAACTGCGTGGGCAGGTTGCTCGCCCTCGCGTGCTCAACGGAGTTCCGGGATGCGTACTTTGATCTCATCGCAGTCATTGGTCGGCTCCTTGACCCTTGACAAAGCCCATATCGCGAAGGTGGATATGGGGCTGTTCTTTTCCGTAAACTCGAATCTTCAATGCCCAAACTCAAACCGAATCCAGACCCGTCCGATATCAACTGCTCGCCTACGGAATACCTATGGAATGTCGATCCGGGCGATCCTTGCCCGGGCCAACCTGAGTATATCGAATCTAGACCATGAATGTGGTAGCAAACATACTCTTTTTATGCCGCTTTTTTCATGGTCTTCACCACCGACGCATGCGCCTCGATCTCGCTGTCGAGATCAATCAACTGCTGAGGCTTGCTCGGCTGAGGACGATCGGTCTTGTACTTCTGAACATATTCACGCACACACACCTCCCCAATTGACCCGAGCATCCGACCAATGATCGAACACACAAACATCGCCAGAATCGCCCGAAGCAAAATCACCAGAACAGGGTTCTGAGCGATCAGCCCGACGAGCAACGCAACCGTAAACCCCATCAACCCCAGCACACCCGAAGCGAGATTCGACGACACATCCGCCAAATACTCGTTGGGATTCACCAAAGATTCATTATCCGGGATGTCCGTTTGCTGAAGATCATTCATCGACCAAGGCTCCATCGGGCGTTTGGCATCAAAGGTTGACCTGAGAATCCACCACAGCGCACATTTCGCGCACAATACCCGATACAGATCAACCGAGCAAATCGCACGCCAACCCAAAGCGGGTGTACAAACCCTCAATGTGCAATCAGATGTGCAATCAGATGTGAACTCTTTCGAGGATCAACCGCGCCCAAAGAACCGTCGGCGGGGAGCAGCACTCGCCCGCCCCTCGATCCCGAGCCAATCAATCAACGACGCAGCCAGTTCGCCCATATCACGCGCAGCCGCACTCTTCGGCGAATCAATCATGTAAGGCGTCCGGGACTTCACCGCTTTGATAACCTTCTTATCCCTTCGGATATACCCGATCATCGGGAGCTGATACCCCAAGAACCGATCGCACACCCCAGAAATCCGGGTGTGTACCGCGTTGGCTTCCTTCTCATTGACCGCTTGATTGACAATCAACGCCAAAGTGGGCAGCTTCGCATCGGGCTTCTCGGCACTCTGAGCGACAAGCACCTTAATCAGGGCATACGCATCGGCGATGCTTGTTGGCTCGGGTGTCACCACCATCAGGCACGCATCGGCTGCGTCAATAAACGCCGTCACCGACGGGCCGAGCCCGGCGCTAGTGTCGATCATCACCACATCATTGCTTGCCTGGAGATCATTGAGCCGATCGAGCAGCACCGTGCGCTCGGTTTCGTCGAGTTCTCCAACCCGACCGATCCCGACCGAACCAGGAATCAGGCGGAACCCCCCGGGGGCATCAATCGCTAAATCTTCGAGCGAGAACGACGCTTCATCGCCGACCGCGGATTCGAGTCTGGCTTTGGGCATCAAGCCACAGAGCACATCAGCGTTGGCGAGTCCGAGATCAGCATCGAGGAGCACCGCGCGCCGATTGTGCTTGGCCAGCGCGATCGAAAGGTTGACCGAGGTTGTCGTCTTACCGACCCCGCCTTTGCCCGATGCGATCGCGATGACCGGGATGCGACGGACCGGCGGGCGAAGCTTTGCTTCTGCATCCGATTGCTCTTGGGTCGCCGGGGGTGTTTGCCCCAATGAACTCACCAGTTCGCGCAATCGTGATGCTTGATCGTCGCTGCCCGATTGAGTCGGTTGAGCGGACGGATCGCGCTGGGGGTTGGGGTTATGTGCCGATACTGCCTGGCTCATCCATTCTCCTCGCTTGATCTCCTCGTCACGGCATCCGGGCCGTCGAGCACACAACGCGCCAATCGGTCCACGCGCGCAGGCTCTAAATCGTCTGGCACTTCCTGGCCGACGGTAATAAAACTCAACGGCAGACCGATCCGGTCGGAGAGACCCGCGATGGGGCCGGTGGTCACCGCTTCATCGAGCTTGGTAAGGATACACCTGTCGGGGCCCAAAGCCTTGAATCTTTGGGCAGTCTTTCGCAGAACATTATCCCCAACCGTTGTGGATAACACCAGATGCGTCTCATCCGGGCTCGCCGCATTGGTAAACTCGGCGAGTTCGTCGAGCCGACGGGTGTTATTCTGCGATCGACCAGCGGTATCCACTACCACAATATCGCACTCGCCGAGCTCATCAATCGCCTGACGCAACTCTGAGGGCGAATTCGCCACCTTGAAAGGCAGGTCGATGATCCCGGCGTAGGTGCGGAGCTGCTCAACAGCAGCGATCCGGTAGGTATCGGAGGTAATGAGCCCCACTTTTTTCCCATGCCGAAGCTTGTAGGTTGCTGCGAGTTTGGCGACGGTGGTTGTCTTGCCCACCCCGGTCGGACCCACCAGAGCGATCACATACGGGCGATCTCTGCCGGATTCAAGCCCGGAATGGATCAGCAAAGACTCCGAGCGGACATGAATCGTCGCTTCGATCGCCCGGAGCATCGCCTGGCGGACGATTGATGGGTCTTTGAGTTCGATCGCGTCGAGCCGATCGCGGACTGAGCCCACGAGCTTGTCCGCCAGATCGACCGGAACATCATTGTCCATCATCTGGGCATAGATCGTGAACAAAGCTCCGGGCATCTCCCCTGTGGGCAGCGCAGCATCCGGATTCTTCGTGTTCGACCCCACCACCACCGCGGTCTTGCGGGTCGATTCGAGCACCTGCCCCATCATCTTCGAGAGGGTTTCGATCTGATCGCGGAGCTGCTGATTCGTCTGGGCGTCGTTGGTCGGAGGCGAATCTGTCGACTTCACGACAGAATCTGGATTCGGTGTGCTTTGCTTCGCTGATTCGGGTTTCTTTGGCGATGGAGTCTTTGGCGCTGAAATCGCAGGGCGATCCATCGGCTCGACCCGAACCGGTTGTCTGCGCGGCGCAGGTCTTGAAGCGGGCCTTGCTGGGGGCTTGGGCTGGGACATCATCGCTGAAGCGAGCGGATGGTCGACAATCTGAGGATTTGATCTGTCCAATTGATCCGATGGCTTGGGCGGCAAGCCAGTGGTTTCGTCAGCGAAGAGCGCATCGCGCCCGTTGAGCCCGCGGGTATCAACAGGAGGGAGCGAGGAACCATTTCTATTCCCATTCCCATTCCCGGAATGCCCGGCGTTATTCACCGTGCTCTTGGCGGGGTTGTTGGCGGAGTTGTTGTGTTGCTGGGTCAGGGCGGCCATCAGTTCATCGACATCGAGGCGCTGGTGCGTCGTCGTCCGCCCGCGCTGGATCACCATCTCAGGCTCGGCATGCAGGGCGGCAGCCTTGGCGAGCTTGGAATCGCGAGGCTTCCCGTTTTTCGACACGGGGCTGAGCTGATCAATACCCACGGGCATCGTTTCGACCAAAGGCTTGGGCTCGATGACCTGGGCTCGCGCGGGTGCCCGCTCGCTTGCCACGCGGGGCATCGCCCGGGTTGGAATCGCCCGGGCAGCGGGATCCGCCGATGAAGCGGTGATCTCGACCATGGTCTTGCCACCGATCCCGAACCATGCGCCCACGCGAAAACTCCGCGTATGGAGGATCATTGCATCTTTGCCCAGATCCTTGCGGACATGGGCGAGTGCCTGGGCCATGGTTTGAGCGGTATATGTTTTGAGCTTCATTTCGCCGTCCTGGCTCATTGCGAGCGTCTGCGCAGAACATCACTGGGTTCATTCGCCCATCGAGCGAACTTCGATGGACACACTGTACACGATCTGACCGCTCGGCACCACCCCACAACGGGGCTCTTGTGCAACAGATTCGCAATCAGGCAACACCCTGAGGCGACACCCCGAGGCCGACAGACTGATTCGATGGCTCGTCGGCACCGATCGGGGTGATGAGCGCGACCGATTCGACATTGATCCCCGAGACAATCTCGTTGTACCCAAGTACCGCTACGGCAGGGACATGGGGTTCGAGGATCTGCCAGACCGCGTTGCGAACCTGAGGCGAGGCGATCACCACGGGCAACCCGCCTCGGGCGTTGACCGCGCCCAAACCCTGGGCGATCTTGGTCGCAATCTCTTGCGCAATCCGTGCCGGGATGTTGAGCGAGGTGCCCTGCCCGCCTCGCTCGATGTATGAGTTGATCTGATCTTCGAGCCCTGGGTCGAGCGTGACGCACAGCAGATTCAGGTCCCCGCGATCATCGGGCAGGGCGTAGATCGCGCAGATCGTTCGGCGGAGCGCGTTGCGGGCGTACTCGACGAGCACATCCATGTCCTTGGTCTTGGTGCCCCAGTCGGCGAGGGTTTCGAGGATGGTTTCCATATCGCGGATCGGGACGCGCTCACGCAGGAGTGATTGGAGCACCTTCTGGAGTTCGCCGGTCTTGATGATCGCGGGGACGGTCTCTTCGACGAGCTTGCCCGCCTTCTCTTTGAGCCCTTCGAGCAGGTTGTTGACCTCTTCGCGGGTGAGCAGTTCGTCGGCGTAGGTCTTGACGATCTCGGTGATGTGCGTCGCGAGCACGCTTGTCGGATCGACCACGGTGTAGTTCATCATCTCGGCGCGGGGGCGGAGCTGGGGGTCGATCCAGAGCGCATCGAGCCCGAAGGCGGGTTCCTTGGTCGGGATGCCTTCGATCGGGTCGGTGACGAGCCCGGAATCCATCGCCATGAGTTTGGAGGGCTCAACCGCGCCCGAGGCGACCATGTTGCCTCGGATTTTGACCCGGTATTCACTTGGCGCAAGCTGCATGTTGTCGCGGATGCGGACGGGGGGCATGACGAGCCCGAGTTCAACCGCCAACTGGCGGCGGACAGCACTAATCCGATCGAGCAGATCGCCGCCTTGAGATGTGTCGATCAGAGGCACAAGCCCATAGCCCACCTCGAGTTCGAGCACATCGACCTTGAGCAGGTCTTCAACCGGGGGCGCTTCGACAGGCTGGGCAGCCGCTTCGGCGGTCTCAGACTCGACCTGTTTATTTGCCCGAGACTTGGTCGAACGCATCATGCCGTAGGCCAACCCGGCGATCCCGATCGCGGTGATGAGCAGCGGGACTGTGGGCAAGGGTGTAAACGACAGGGCAGCGAGGAAGCCGGCGGTGATCAACATGCCGATTGGTTGAGAGGTGAGTTGGGAGGTGAGTTCCGAGCCCAGGTTGTTCTTATCACCCGAGCGCGTCACGATGAGTGCTGCAGACATCGAGATGATAAAACTAGGAACCTGCGAAGTGAGCCCGTCGCCGATCGTCAGGCGGGTGAAGACCTCGGCGGATTGCCCGGCGGGCCAACCGCGTTCGATGGTGCCCACAGCGAAGCCGCCGGCGATGTTGACCGCGGTGATGATGATCCCGGCGACGGCGTCGCCTTTGACGAACTTGGAGGCACCGTCCATCGCCCCGTAGAAATCGGCTTCACGCGAGATTTCCTCTCGTCGATCACGGGCTTGATCTTCGGAAATCATCCCGTTGGCGAGTTCGGCGTCGATGGCCATCTGCTTGCCGGGCATGGCATCGAGCGTGAACCGTGCGGCAACCTCGGCGATTCGACCCGCACCCTTGGTGATGACCATAAACTGCACGATCATCAGGATCGAGAAGATGATGACCCCGACGAAGAGCGAATCACCCGCGACAAACGACCCGAACGCGCTGATGACCTTACCCGCGACGCCCATCGCCTCTTCCGGGCTCGATGCGTCGGCGGTGAGGATCAATCGCGTCGAGGCGATGTTGAGCACAAGCCGAAGCAGTGTGGTCGCCAGGAGTAAGGAAGGAAAAACGCTGAACTCGAGCGCCCGCTGCATATAGAGCGTGGTGAGCAGAACGATCACTGCCAATGAGATATTGACCGAGATCATGATGTCGAGGATCGCCGGGGGCAAGGGCACCAAGAGCACCCCCAAAAGCATCACAAACCCGATCGGAATAATCAGGGTGCGCATCTCTGCGGCCTTGATCATCCACGCGGGGAATGCGATCGAGTTTTTGGGTTGGTCTGCCACGCTCGTCAGTTTCTCCTACATCCGTGTAGTGTGCACACAGGCTATACGCCCACGGGCTCCTGTGCCGGTGTTTGTGGTCGGATTTTCTCGTTCATCTTCTTTTCCATCTTGCTATCAATGCGATACACGAACGCCAACAACTCGGCGACCGCTTCGTAATGCTCCAGAGGCACTTCTTGGCCCACCTCCATGCCCCAGTACAACGCACGCGCCAGAGGCGGGCGTTCGACAATCGGGACGCCGTTGGTCCGGGCGATCTGTCGAATCCGAAACGCGATCAGATCCGCCCCCTTGGCGATGAGCTTGGGTGCGCTCATGGTGTCAGGATCGTACTTGATCGCGACGGAGAAATGGGTCGGGTTGGTGACGATCACATCGGCCTGGGGGACATTGGCGCCGAGTTGCTGCATGACGATCTCGCGGGCCATCTGTAATCGTTTGCCCTTGAGCATCGGGTCGCCGTCCATTGATTTTCGTTCGTCTTTGACCTCCTGCTTGCTCATCCGCAGGTCCTTTGTGTGCTGGAACCGCTGGTAGAAGTAGTCGATCAGGGCGATGAAGATCAGCAAGAGCGCGAGGATAATCGCGAGCTTGAAGACGAGGCGAAGGATCGCATCGAGGGCCATCAAAGGCGTGAGCTTGGGCAGCACCGCGATATCTTCAATGTGTGTCGAGATAAAGAGATACGACACCACAATCAGCACCACGAGCTTGAGTGTATTGACGACCGTCTTCACCAGCCCGCGGACGCCAAAGATCCGTTTGATCCCCGCCAAAGGCGAGAGCTTGTTGAGTTTGGGGCGGATGGGCTCGACGGTCAGCAACCAGCCAACCTGAATGAAGTTGGCCAGGTATGCGACGAGGGCCATGAGGATCAAGATCGGGACCATCACGACGACCATCTCATACGCAGCAACCTTCGAGGCGTTATAGATCGAATCCATCGAAAGAATGTCGGCGGAGATATTGCCTCCGAGCAACTGGGTCATCACTCGGGCGAACATCTCCGAGATCGTCGGCCCAAAGACCAGAAGCACGATGAGCCCGCCGAAGAGCGAGAACGCGCCCGAGAGATCGGTGCTCTTGGGCACCTGCCCCTTCTGGCGAGATTCGCTCAGCTTCTTGCTGGTGGGTTCTTCGGAGCGTTCGCCCAGATCATCCATCGCTCATTGCCCCCCGATCGCAAAGCTATGAACCCAGGTATTGAGTAGTTCGAGGGCGTGGACCATCTCGTCGCCTGCGACGATCGCGACCGACCCGATCAGCAGCGAGAGGATCGAGAGCCCAGCGAGGATCTGGATCGAGAACCCGATGCTCATGATGTTGATCTGAGGCATCGTCTTCATAATGAACCCCATCGCGATCATCAGCATCGACACCACGCCCATGATCGGCGTGGCGACCCGGATGGCGAGCTCGAAGCCCGAGTTGAGCACCTCGGTCAACATCTCGAGCGGGGTCGCCGAGAAGACAAAGGTGCCGCTGGCGATGGTGTGGAAGGAATCGGTGAGGATGATAAAGATCGTCTCGAACCCGCCGACGGATATGTAGATAAAGATGCTCATAAAAAAGAGCAGCTGCCCGATCACACTCGAGTTGGTGTCAAGCTCAGGATTAAACGACTGGGCCAGCGAGAGCCCCATCTGATAGCCCATCACATACCCGCCCATCTGGATCGCCATCATTGGGATGCCTGCGATGAGTCCGATGATGAGCCCGATGAGCAGCTCCGTAAAGAGCATCGGAGCAAGGGAATAGAGATCAACCGTTTCGGGGAGTGCTTGCAGAGGCACAAATGGATAGATCGCGATCGCAAACATGAACGCGAGGAGTGCCTTGAACTGAGTCGGGATCGATCGGCTCGCGAGCAGAGGAGTAAAGAGGAATAGCCCGGTGATCCGGGTGAGCACCAGAAAGAACGGCACGCCGTGGGACAAGATGGCCTCTATTCCGATCAATGGCGCTCCATGGGTGAGTCGGCGGTTTGCAAATGCACGATTGACTAAAACAGTTGGAACATCTCGGCGGTGAAAATAATGATTCGCCCAATAATCCAAGGAAGCAGGATGATCGCGACCACCACCACCCCGATGAGCTTGGGCACGAAGGTCAGGGTCTGGTCCTGGATCGAGGTGACCGACTGGAACAGGCTGACAAGCAACCCGATGATCATCCCCGAGACCAACAGCGGTGCTGCGATGAGCAGCGTCACACGCAGCGCATCGCGGATCAACTGGATAGATGCCTCGTCATAGATCATTGGCAACCCTCATCAGTTTGGGATCGACATCCGAATGCGGATCATGGGCAACGGGGTGCACCACCCGATAGATCAACAGCAGCGGGATCATCGACGCCGTGACGGCGCTGGCCCGCGAACTCGAGCCCTCTTGCACGAAGCTCTCGAGCAGGCTCCCCACAATCAACGACCATCCATCGACCATCACAAAGAGCATCAGCTTAAACGGCAGCGAGATCATCACCGGCGGGAGCATCATCATGCTCATCGAGATCAGCAGACTCGCGATCACCATATCAATCACCAGAAAGGGCAGATAGACCCGGAACCCCATCAAAAACGCGACCTTGAGCTCGGAGAGCATGTACGCCGGGACCAGATCGACCGTTGAGATGTCCGCCCGGGTGATGGTTTCAGGGGCAGAGGTATCGACCCCTTTGTAGTTGAGGATCATGTACAGGCTCGACCAGTTGCCGGTGGCTTCGAGTTGATCGAACATGAAATCACGCATCGGGTTCGATGCCCGTTCCCAGATCACATCGAGTTCACGGATCTCGCCGTTCTGATAGGGCACCACCGCGTCGGTCCAGATCCGATCAATCGTCGGCTTCATCACCAGCATCGTCATAAACAACGCCAACCCCGTCACCACCTGGGCCGGCGGGAGCGACTGGGTGCCCATCGCCTGACGCAGCAACGCGAGCACCACCATGATGCGTACAAAGCTGGTCGTCATCAGCATGATCGAAGGCACCAGGGCGATCACCGTGAGCAACAGCATGATGTTGATCGCGACCGACACCCCGCTCTTCTGGCTTGTGCTCTGGTTTGATGCGGATGATGTGTTGAGCCCCGAGCCAAGATTGCTCGCGCCTTGGACGAGTGTTCCCGCGTCGTTGAGGAGTTCGAGGGGGTTGAACCCGTCGAGTGAGCGTGGAGCGTTCGAGCCGGCGGGCGGCGATGATGCTGGTGCTGAGGAAGAGGGCGACGCCGACGAAGCGCCGGGCACAGGACCAAACCCCTGCCCCGGTGCTTGCCCGATGAACATCATCATCACCAGTGCACACGCGATTGAACGAAGCATCCGATTCACCCGTGCTGCTCCCGCCTCATCGACGCGAGCCGACGCCGAAGCACGCCGGCAGCAGCTTGTGAATCTTGACCCGATGACCAGAGCTCGGCCCGGTCCCCCTCGTCGTTGGAGATGGTTCGTGCGGGCTGGGCGTTTCGTGTTGGGAACCGGACCGGATTCACCTCGCTCACACCCAGATCAACCTCATGGAGATATTCGTCGGTCAGTTCGTCGGCTTCGCGGAGCGTGCGCTCGAACGATTGTGCAATCGAATCGCCCGATGCCGAGCGGGCCTTGAGCAGGATCGACGCGATATCTTCCGCGTCGGTCAACTCGCTGAGCACCTGCATCGACGCGCCCTGCCCGCCTTTGGATTTGGTCGGCGTCGCGTGGGCGAGGAGCAGAATCCGCCGATCGAACTTGAGCACGACAAGCGTCATGCCTTTGGAGATCGGATATCGCCCGACGACCTCGATGATGCCCGACGGGGCAATCCCGCCTGCGCCGAGTTGCCCGACGAGCCCGCCCTGCGATCGGGCGAGTCGCTTGTAGACCTGCCCGAGCCCAAGGATCAGCAGCACCACACCGAGCAGGGCGATGATGGTCTGGAGGTACCCGCCTTTGGCCGATGCCGACCCCGGCGCGGGCTCGCGCGGGCCGATGAGCACTGAGCGCGTGGCGGGCTGACCGATGGGCTTGGCTGGGGGGACCGCGGCACTTTGAGGCTCGAGTTCGGTATTGAAATCTTGAGCAAGCCCCGATGAGAACGAGGCGTCGATTGCATCGACGGGCTCGGTGATGCTCGGCAGTTGGGGAGAAACTGATGAATCGCTCGTGGGTTGACCTGACTCGCGGACAAACCGATCGGCGGCATTGAGCAGGAGTTCATCAATCGCTGGGCGGACGGATTCGCTCTTTGAAGGCTCGGCGATCGTTTGCGATTCATCGATCGCTGGAATCGCGGGAACCTCGCCTGGGTTGGGGCCCAGCTGGGCGTTGGTGATGCAAGCCGATGCTGCAATAGTTGCTGTGCATACGAACCCGAACAATCGTCTGTGTGATCTGTGCATGTCGCCATCCTGGCTTGTTGCAGGCGGATCCTCCGCCCGTTTGTCTGTATTGAATTAGGCTTCGCTCGAACTGATGTCCACGATCTCACTGATTCGCACACAAAATAAATCATTGAGCACGAGCACCTCGCCCCGGGCAACCTTGCGATCGTTGACAAAGACATCGACCGGGTCGCCTGCGAGTTTATCAAGTTCGACCACCGCACCCTGCCCGAGTTTGAGTACATCTTCAACAAACATTTTGGTGCGCCCGAGTTCGATGCGCACATTCATGTGCACATCGGAGAGTAAGTCCATCCCCTGCTTGGGGTTCGAGCCCGGCTTGTTCTCAAGAACCGGAGACTCAAATGCTTCCGCGGCTGATTCTGCTGCGGCTTGTGCCATCGCTTCTGCAACAGGATCGGACGCTTCGGCGGCGGCAGCGGGTTCGGATGCTGAATCGGCAACCCCTTGAAGCTGATTCACCGCGGCCATCGCGGCAGCGAGGGCGGCGGCCTCATCATTGTTCATCTCGGGCTCGGGCTCTGATTCGGGTTCAGATTCATCTTCGGCAGCGGCTTCAGAAGGAGCATCTTCGGCTGGCGCATCGTCTAGAGGCTCAACAGGTTGCTCATCGGAACCCGAATCCGCGGAGGATTCAGGCTGATCATCTTCGGGGGTCGGGGTGTTTTCGTTCTCGTCGGACATGCATCAGTTCCATCTATAGATCATCACACACAGCAACCTCACCGGATGCTCCAGAGATGGTTATCGGCCGCGACTCCCCTTGATGTTCAACTTTTGCGCACAACGCGCAAGACAATCGACAACGCGCAATATGTGCCCGCAAGCCTGCCGCCCTGACCGTTTATGCGTCGGCTGCGAAGCCCTTGCATTCGGAAACAATCACCCGGTCAATGCGAGGAAAACCGTCTGCATCGAGCCCAAAGACCGTATTGAGATATGTTGTCAGTTGGCGGGTGATGGTCTCGAGCCCGGGTTCACGCAGATGACGATCGTTGGCCCGGCGGAAAATCAAGGCGACGCCTTCCTTAATCGTCGCGGCATCGCGCTCTTGGATCGCAACAATTTCATCCACATTCTTCTGACGAACGCGCAGGAATATCTCGACGCGCCACTCCCAGACACGCCCGGTCTGCATGTTCTGGAACCGATCTTTGATCAGTTCGATCTCGACGGGTGCCTCGTCGCCGGTGCCTTCAAGCCCTTCGAGCTCGGTGGCGGCGACATTCTTAGGACCGCCCATCGACGAGACGAGGAAGAATACCCCCGCACCCTCGACGAGCATCATGACCGCGACGATGATGATGAGTTTGAGTTTCCCGCCGCCTTTGGACGAACCCTCTCCCTCGGTGCCCTCAGCTTTGGTTTCTTCGTCGGCCATGGTCTACCTCGGTTTCGCAAATCGGTGGGTTAGTCGCCCTCGCCGGTAAAGTTCGGATCCGGATGGGTCTGCTCGACCGTTCGCCCGGTTTGATAGATCTGAACTCGGCGATTTGCGTCCCCGCCTTGCCCTGATGACCCAAGCTCCATTGGTTCGGTGCTTCCTGCCGATTCAACCCGCAGGATCGTTGGATCTACTCCCCCTTCTCGGACCAAGAAATCTTTCACCGCCTGGGCCCGGCGATACGCCAACTCGTCAAAGCTCAGCCCGGATCGTTTCTCCTCGACCCCCCACGCATGCCCCACCACCGGGCAGATGTAGGTCAAGCCTCGGATTTTGGGCGCGATCTGGGTGCGGATCATGTCCTTGTCGCGTTTGGAGAGTTCGTAGCTCCCGGCTTCAAAGAGAATCGACGCGCCGATCGCATGACGGGCACCCTCTTGGACAATGCTGACCTGGCTCTCTTTGCCGGGCACATTGGGATCGACATTCTCATCGGTGCTCTTCTTGTTGTCGGCTCGGCGTGCCCGCTCGTCCTGATTCGAGACCATCGAGTTGTCGAGCCGTTCGAGGATGTGGGCGAGCCCCATCCCGCCGCTCGCGCCCAGTGCCTCGTTGACCGATTCGATCACATCCTGATACTCGCGGGGTTTTTTGATCTCGGAGAAAGCAGCGAGCAAGATGAAGAAGCAAAGCAAGAGCGACATCAGATCGCCAAAGGTCAAGACCCATTCGGGGACTTCGGCTTTGGGTGCTTCTTTTTTCTCTGCCATCGAACTACTCCTCTCCCCCGTACACTTGCCCGGTTCTTATGCCGCTTCGGCTGCCTCGGCCGAGACGGCGGCACGCTCTGATGGCGGCAGGTAGGTCAGAAGCTTGCTCTCGACCACCCGTGGGTTATCCCCGGACTGGATCGACATCACGCCCGCGATAATCACGGTCTTGAGCAGAATCTCTGCTTGGTCGTTCTGATACAGTTTGTCAGCAAGAGGCCCGGCGAACACATTGGCGATCACCGCGCCATAGAGCGTCGTGATCAACGCCACCGCCATACTTGGTCCAATCGACGAGGGATCGTCCATCGAGCCGAGCATGAAGATCAAGCCCATGAGTGTCCCGATCATGCCGAATGCCGGAGCGTATTTGGCGAACTGATCGAGCATCATCTTGCCGTTCATATGGCGTTCCATGAGCCCTTCGAGCTCGGTTTCCATGATGACGCGGATCAACTCAGGATCGGTGCCATCGACGGCCATTTTGATCCCGCGGACGACAAACTCTTCTTTCATATCCCCGAGATGATTTTCGAGGCTCAAGATGCCCTCTCGCCGAGCGATCTCGGCGAACTTGACCAGATCGGTAATCACTGCACCGACATCGGAGGTGTCGTTGAATACAGACTTGAGAATAACCGTGTGCACCTTGAGTATCCGGGCAAGCGGAAAGGCACAGATCACCGCACCGGTCGCGCCGCCAAAGACCACCACGATCGAGGGGATATTAATCAGCGCGAGCGGATCGCCCCCGAGAATAATCGCCAGGGCGACCGAGAGCAGCGCGACCACGAGTCCTATGACAGTTGCTAAGTCCACCGGGAATCCTCCATGTACCAAGTAAGCATCCGAGCTTGAGGCACATGTTCCCGTTATCGTCATGGGAGGGACAACTCTTCATCGCCACCGTCTGTTTCGGGGGATTCGGTCGGTACAAAGAGGATATTCGGACGATGATCGAGGCGCCCTAGGCGGGCGGGCACAACCTGCGGAGATGGCGCTCGAACTCGATGACCCGTTTGACGATCTCCTTGCTCGGCTCTTTGACCACGAGGTGCTCGCCGGAGATCAAGGTGATGATCGTGTCGGGGCTCTCCTCGATGGTCCGGATAAGCTCCGCGTTGAGCACGAACTTCTGCCCGTTGAGTCTTGTCACCGAAATCATGGTTGCTCCTCAACCGCCCGCTTGATCCCTGACCTGATCCATTGCCCGAACCTACTCATTGCTTATCGGCCCAAGACCAACAACTGCTGGAGCAGTTCGTCAGCGGTTCGGATCACTCTTGATGATGCTGAGTACCCGGTGGAGGTCAGGATCATGTTGGTGAACTCTTCCCCGAGATCGACATTGGATTGCTCGAGCGCACCCGAGACCAATCCGCCGATCCCGAGCACGCCCGGAGGCGCGATGGCTGCCGGTCCCGAGTTTGGGCCTGTCGAGAACAGGTTGCCGCCCTCGTCAATCAACCCGGCGGGGTTGGTGAAGTTGGCGAGCACGACCTGCCCGACGGTTTTGATCGCCCCGTTGGAGAAGCGACCAAAGATCACTCCATCCTCGCCGGCTGCGAATGATTCGAGAGTTCCCGGGGGGAGCCCATCGACGGTCAAGCCGATGATGCTTGATGGGGCGGCAGCCAGTGAGGTGGTGTTGCCCTTGTCGGAGAGCAGCTTGATCGACCAGCTCATCAGCGGATCCGCACCAGTGTTCGCACGATTGATGGTGATCGAGATTTCTGAGTTATCTGGATCGGGCTGCCCGCTTGTATCAAAGGCCAGCGTGCCCGTTGAGATCGCGATCCCGGCGGAGGTATCGTCTTCCGAATCAATAAAATACCGCCAGACCGGTCCGGTGTCGGGGGTTGAGTCGAGCACCATCGTCATGTTGGCGGTGACCTCTGCGCCCAGTGAGTCAAACCCAACGATGGTGGTGCGAACACTCTCGCCATCGGCCGAGGCGGTCTTGTCGGTGATGAATGGTGCGCCCAGTGATGCACCCGCCGAATCGAGCAGTTCCAGGTCCCCCGAAGCGATGTCGAGATCATTCACGGTGCCGGTGTTGCTGACAATGGTGATGATCCCGGTCAATGGGTCCACGGTGACGCCCGGGGTGTTGCCATCGGGGTTTGGGCTCCCGGTGCTCTGGATGCCGATGGTCGCGGAGAGGAAGTCCATAAAATCTTGAACTGTGGTCGTCGCGGTGATATCGAAGGTCTCATCAGAAAGATCGGTCCCGCCCCGTGATGCGCCATTGGTTCCTTTGAAGCTGATCGACTGTCCAGCCGCAAATGCCGGGGTGCCCGATAAGGGCAAGTCGGGGTCTTCGACATTCGTGAGCAAGGTGGTTGCAGCGATGAACCCGCCGGAGGTCGTTGAGAATCCATTGACACCATCGCCCAAGAGATTAACCATCGACCCCTGGGTCGGCAGGTCCCCGTCCTTGTTCAGGTTCCCGACGATCGCGATGTTGCGTGTCGCCTCGGCGATGGTCAGCTTGCCGACGGGAATATTGATCGGCGCGAGCTGCCCGGTGAGGATGTTAAAATCATCATCGACCGCATAGCCCATGAGCTTCTCACCCGATACGGTGGTCAGGTTGTCATTGGCATCTTGGCGGAAGGTGCCCGCCCGTGTATAGAAGCTTGAGCCGTTGCGTTGGACGAGGAAGAACCCCGAGCCGTCGATCGCCATATCGCGGAGATCGCCGGTCCCCGAGAAAGCCGCAGCACTAAAATCTCGCTGGATCCCGCCAACGCCGACCCCGTTGCCGATCTGCATCGGGTTCACGCCCCCGAGCGTCGTCCCCGGGGCGGTGCCGAAGCTGATGTTCTGGGTGAAGAGCGATTCAAAGAGCATCCGTGAGCTCTTGAACGCGGTGGTATTCACATTGGCAACATTATTACTGATAATGTCGAGCCGTGCAGCCTGTGCATTGAGTCCGGAGAGTCCCGCGAAGAGTGCGCTGGTAAGGGCCATAGAGTTTTCCTTTGAAGCCAGTGAATCGCACGAGCCATTCGCCCGCGATCATCAAAGCATGATAAACAATCAATCGGACACACGCCCCGCGAGGGCATGCACCAGGGATGCGTTTCGCACAACGCGTGCCGGAGCGGGGATGGTCCCTCGGGGTCGCTCGATCTCCTGCGAATCATCGGTTTCATCCGTTTCATTGGATTCCCGGAGCGGTTTGGGCGTTTGCACGGCGACAAACCCGTCGATGCCCTCGATCACCGCCTCATCGGAGATCGGCTCGACCTCGAGCACGATCCGATTGCGCACATCGACGCGCAGCGTCCGCTGATCGTGCAGAATCAGCGCATGATCGACCCCCGCAGCCGCGGCTCGATCGACCGCGCGAGCGATCTTAAACTGGTCTTCTTGATCGAACATCCCCGACACCGAAGGTGCAAAGCGGATGCCCAGTTCGGTGTTTGGGTTGCCCGCCCGTGCTCCCTCGAGCATCTGGTCAAAGCCTGCGCCAGACTCAACGCCCCCCTTCCCCCCCTTGGGCGCAGCGCCGGTATCAAAGAGGCGCACGCCGTGCCCGAGCGATTCGAGGAGTTGGGATTCAACAGATTTCATGACGACTCACCCGCTACACATCGCTCGAAACCCGTCGGCGGGACGGATCGATGGAGTTGTCATCCACCGAATCGACATTCACATCAACAGTCCCCGGATCAATCGTCCCGGTTCCGATCCCGATGGTCAGCCCATCGTTATTGTTGTTGTCATCATCGTTGTTATTGTTGTCGTCATCGTCGTCGATATCATTGTCATGATGATCGTCGTCGGGCTGGTTCGGATCGTTGAGCGGGCCAACGATTTCGTCGACATTGCGGAAGAACATCCGTGACCCATCGAACATATTGAGCACCGGCCCGTCTTGGGTCATCGAGACCGAGATCACCAGATCAGAGACCCGCCGATTGTCGAGCGTGATCCCCGAGACGAGCGAGCCGATGAGCTGCGATGCGCCCGCGAGCTCGGTCTGGCGGACCATCTGCCCGAGCGATTGAACCATCTGCGTGTCCGACTCGATCGACCGGAGCGTCGAGAGCTGATTGAGCATCGACTGGGTGTCATTGGGCGCGAGCGGGTCCTGGTTCGAGAGTTCGGTGAAGATGATCTGGAGAAACTCCCCGGAGGTGAGCGCACTGAATGCGTCGGTGGATGAGTTCTGGTTGGCGAGTGAGCCGAGTGAGTCGATGGCGCTCATAGCTGAGTCCTTTGGTGTTCAATCATGCGATTGCGTCGAGACCGAGTTCGGTCCATACGGATTGGGGTGATTCTTCTTCGAGAAGCTGAGCCTCGGGCTCATCGCGATGATGGGCATCGGGCTGTCCTTGTTGATCCGAGCGTCCCTGCTCCTGATTCGATTGCTGATCGCTCGCCGATGCCTGAGCATCTGAACCATCGAGCGAGCCCGATGGAGCCGATGTCTCCGCTGTCGGCGTGTGCTCGACCTGCACGCGATCGAGCGTGATCCCCTTGGATCGCAGGCTTGTGCTCAACTCCGTCGCCCGATCTTCGAGCACCTTGGTTGTTTGCTCGGAGGTGGTCTCGAACCGGATGCGGAGCCCTGATTCACCCGATTTGATCCGGATCCGGACCTCGCCAAGATTCCCGGGCATGAGTTTCAGGGTCATCTCGTTGCCCCCCGAGCGCAGCAGCGATGCCAGCCCGCGCTGAACCTGGGCCATCACGGCTGCCCGGTTGGTCTGTGCTGGCACCTGAGCCGATTTCATCCGCTCGACGAACGCCCCTTTGTCCATGTTCGATTGCTGGTCTCCGAGCTGACCCGCGTCAATACTCGATATCGCCCGGACACTCTGGGCAGAGCCCGAGCGTGAAACTCCGAGAGCTTGGGCCTGCGCCTGAGACTGATTGATCACGCCCTGGTCCCGCCCGGTCATCGGCTGAGCCTGCACCTGCGAAACCGCACTCCCCACATCAGCTCGCTGGCTCGCTTGCTGAGCGCCTTGCGGGCTCGCCTGCTCAACCCTCAGCCCGGGCTCGCCCGATCGGTTAGGATCAGCGCGAGCGAACTCGACACCAGCCGCTTGATTCATCGCTTGGGATTCATTCGTGCGGGGCTCAACAGGAGTCGGCACCATGGTTGGCACAATAGTCGGCGTCGCTTTGGGAGGCGTTGATGCTGCCTGCTGCTCGCCTTGCTTTGTCTGCTGGGCTTCAATCACGCGGGCTCCAGACTCGATCTGTCCGAGATTGATCTCCACCGCCATCGCGGTCGAATCGGCGCCCGCCCCTTGGATCATCGAGCGCACCAATCCCTTGATGCTCAGCTTGGCCTGCTCGCTCTGATTTTCAAGCATCCGAATCGCGGCATCCTCCGCGCGAACCTGATCGACACTGCCGCCGGGTTTGGGATCGGCCGCTTCACTCTCAGGCTGAATCTGATTGTCAATCTGCCCACCCTGATCACCAGCACCATCTCCGAGCCCATTACCGAGTCCATTGCCGGGACCATCGCCGAGTCCATCGCTGGGATCAATCGCCCCTTGGTCGGCTGCCTGATCCGACTGATCGTTTGGCTCAGCACGCTCGGATTCATCCGCCTTCTGGGCCGAGCCGTCTTGGTCCTGGGTATCAGTCTTCGCTTGGCCCTCGCCGGTTTCGATCTGGGCATCCTGATCTTGGGCAATGGTGTCCGCGATTGAATCATTCGACTCGGGCGCAAACGCCTGCATGATCTGCGCGAATCCACGCGCATCAGGTGCGCTGCTGGTGCGCATCATCGGCGTGCTCGATCGCGAAGCGGCGGGGTTGGATTGGGCTGTGTTGATCGTGTTGGTGTGCATTATTGATTGGTCTCATCAGTCGGCGTGGGCCCTAACCCACGCAGTCTGATGGACTCAAGCAAATTCGCTGCCAACGCTTCCTCGCCCGATTTGACAAACTCGGTTATGATCGATGTCCGTGTCCGATCTTCCATCGAACTCAGATAAGTGATGACCTCCTCAGCCTTGTCGTCGGCGAGGAGTGTGCTCAATATCGCTTTGGCGTCCTTGGACTTCATCCCGGCGATTGAAGCCAGGGATTTCTGGAACTGATTGCCCCCCTCGATCCCGGCGAGCCGCTCGCGCATCACTTTGAACGCCTCTTTTTCCTCTTCAAGCCCAAGCCGATCTTCCTCCACGAGTTTGCGTTCTCGGCGGAGCGATGCTTGCAGGTCTTTGACCTCGCGTTTCATCCGATCGAGCCTCTGGCGGTCGATCTGGGTCATCTCGACCCGGACCTGATTGCGCTCTTGGGTGTTCAATGCCAGTGCAGGGAGCGGCTTTTCCTGCTCGGCGAGTTCCTTGGCAACCCGCGCTTCCTCAGCCTTGATTTTCCCCTGCTCGACCTCGACAGGTTCATTGAAAAGCCGAGCCATGTTCTGAATCCGGGCTTTATCCACCCGCCCCGACGAGAAAAGCCACCCCGCACCAGCGATCACCGCGAGCAGGTTCAACAGGGCGACAATAAATATGGCTTTGGTGAGTTTTTTCATGGCTGAATCTCATTCTTTCTGGCGAACCGCATCACACTCATTTCGTCTAAATCTTCCGATTCCTTCTTCGCGATCGCCCGGTTGAACTCGGCGAGTTGTTGATCGCGGAGGAGTTCCACCGCTTTTCGTCTGGCTGCCGCCTGGGCGAGTTCCTCGCGGGCAAGCTGCATTTTTTTGAACACCCCGGCGAGTTCGAGCACCGCTCGCTGAGCCTCGAAGTTGTGTGTAAGTGTTGCGCCCGCTTGCATTTTCACTGCCCGTAGATCAACCCGCTGCCCAGACGCCAACGCCTGGCTCAGGGTCGCCCGTTCGTCTTCCATCATCAGTTGACACTGGCGTATACGCGATTCGAGTGCCAACCGCTCGCGCTCGAGCCCAGCGACCACCAGCTGCTTCTCACGCTCGAATCGCTCGCGGTCTTTGAGCACAGGTAAGAGTTTGAATCGGAACTTGCTCATTGCATACTCACCCTATCGGATCCATCATGGATTCCCCTGCGCCCCCTGATTCAGGTGGGCCAAGGACTTGCGCTGCTGGATCATCTCGCCCGATTGGAACGCGAGTTTGACCATCATATCGCACGCCGGCTTGAACTCGGCCCGCTCGCCGGTCCGCTGTTGGAGGAGTTCGTTGATAATCTCGATCATGTCGATCGCCGTGTCGGCGATCGGGTTTGATCCCGCTGCGTACGCACCGATCTGGAGGAGTTCTTCGATCTCACGATACGCTGCGATGAGTTTGGTGATCTGCATCCGCCCCGCGATGTGCCCAGAGTCAGAGACATCACCCGCGACACGCGAGACCGAATCGAGCACATCAATCGCAGGAAAATGCCCCTTGTTGGCGAGTTTTCGGCTCAGCACAATATGCCCGTCGAGAATCCCCCGCGCCGCATCGGAGATCGGCTCGGTCAGGTCGTCGCCTTCGACCAAGATCGTGTACAACCCGGTGATCGAGCCCGATCGACCATCGGGCAAAGCCACGCTGCCCGCCCGTTCGAGCAGGGTCGCCAGCGTCGAGAAAACCGAAGGCGTGTACCCTTTGGTCGCGGGGGGCTCGCCCACGCTGAGCCCGACCTGACGCTGGGCATGGGCGAACCGGGTCACCGAATCCATCATCAGCATCACCTGATTGCCCTGGTCACGGAAATACTCTGCAGCGGTGCTCGCGAGCTTGGCCGCCCTGATCCGGAGCAGGGGCGACTCATCGCTCGTCGCCACGATCACCACTGATCTTGCCAGTCCTTCTTCGCCGAGCGATTCATCAATAAAATCGAGTACCTCGCGCCCGCGTTCGCCGACCAGGGCAATCACATTGATATCCGCATCGGTCCCACGAGCGATCTGTCCGAGCAGGGTCGATTTGCCCACGCCGGGCCCAGCAAAGATGCCGAGCCTTTGCCCGCGCCCCACCGGGGTCATCAGATCGATCGAGCGCACGCCTGTGCGCATCGGTTCGGTGATCCGCTTTCGGCTCATCGGGCTGATCGGGGCGGGGTTGAGCGGGTAGTTGACGGTCTGGGTGATCGGGCCCAGATTGTCGATGGGTTGTCCAAGCCCGTTGATGACGCGTCCGAGCATGGTGTTGGAGATCGGCGCTGCCTGGAACACCTGCTTGAGCGTCACCGGCGCGCCCGGGATGATCCCGGTGGTGTCGGCCAAAAGCATGATGATGGTGTGCGCCCCCTCGAACCCCACTACTTCACCCGCGATTGTCTTTGTCGTCCCGGCGTGCATCGCCGATCCGATTTCGACAAGCGAACCGATCGGCACGGGCAGGTCAGTCGCGAGGAGCGTCAACCCACGCACCGAGCTCACCCGCCCGGCGATGCCCATCGGCTCGATCTGATCGAGTGCTTCGAACTCGGAGAGGAACAGATTCACGCTGCATCGCCGCGGGGTTGTTCGTCGGCCTCACCATCATCAGACTCGATCGCCCGGGATTCATCCGCCGAAAGTGGTGCGTGCTTGCTTTGGAGTTCATTGCCCGGAAGCAATGCGTTGATGATCCGATCGAGTTGGGTGGGGATCGAGGCATCGATCACGCCTCCAGCTGCGGATCGGGCAAGGCATGAACCGGGTTCGAGGGCTGCGTCGGTGACAATCTGGGCATGCTCGCACACCGCAAACCGCTCGATCATCTTGGGCAGTGCCGATTGAGCCTTGTCGATGTCGTCGGGATGCACTGTGAGCACAAGACGGGTGGTCTCGGTCATGCTCGAAAGAATCGCTTCCATCTGCTTGAGCACCACAGACGAATCGAGCTCAATCACCCGGCGGGTGACGCGTTGGGCGATCATCGCGCCGAGTTCAACGATTTGCGTGCGGGCCTGATCGAGCATGGTATCGCGTTGTTGCTCGAAGGCATCGAGCTGCGATGCCCACATGTTTTCAAGCTGCACGAGCAGCTCGGCATGCTCGGCGTGAGCCTGTTCGACGCCTTTGGCAAGCCCCTCGGCATAGCCTTTTTCGAGCCCCTCTTTGTATCCCTGGTCATGCCCTTGGTTTTGGGCATTGGTGACCATCTGATTACTCTTGGCCTTGGCGACACGGAGAATCTGCTCGGCTTCTGAGCGAGCCGACTGCGTGATGATCTGCCCGCGTTGTTCAAGATCACCAAGATCAAGCACAACCGCATCGTGGGTGTACTGCTCGATATCTGCGCGTTTGATCAATGCCATCGTGTACGAGCTCCCTTTGCCGACGATCCGAGTGGATCAGACGATCATTTCCCCTTCGCCGCCCCGTCCTTCGATCATGACATCGCCGGATTCTTCCAAACGCCTGACGATATCGACAATCCGCTGCTGACACGCTTCGACATCTGAGATGCGCACCGGACCCATGAACTCCATGTCCTCTTTGACCATCCCCGCAGCCCGCTCGGACATATTGGTAAAAATCTTGTTCTGAAGCTGCTCCGAAGCCGTCTTGAGCGCAAGCGAGAGCTCGTCGTTCTCGATCTCTTTGAGCACCGCCTGGATACCCTTGTCGTTGACGAGCTTGATGTCTTCGAAGACGAACATCAGTCGACGGATCTCTTCGACCAGATCTGGATCGTCGGATTCGAGCCCTTCCATGATCGTCTTTTCGGTGGCTCGATCGGTGAGGTTCAAAATCTCCGAAACCGTCGGCACGCCCCCGGCCTTCTCCATGCTCTGCATCAACATATTGCTCAATCGGCTCTCGAGCCCTTGCTCGACCTCGCGGATGACCTCTGGGTTGGTTTGCTCCATGTTGGCGATGCGTTTGATGACCTCGAGCTGCTTCTCCATCGCCAGACCTGCAAGAACCTCCGATGCCTTGTGATGCGAAAGGTGACAAAGAATCAACGCGATGGTCTGGGGGTGTTCGTCTTGAATGAAGGTCAGCAGGTTGTCCGACTCGGCCCGCTGGAGAAAACTAAACGGCGTCTTCTGAACCTGCGTCTGAATTTGCGAGAGCAACCGTTCTGCAACTCCAGGATCAAGCGAGTTCTGAAGCAGCGTCTTGGCGTATGACAACGACCCCTCGTTGGCGTACTGCGAAGCGATCGAGATGCTATAGAACTCTTCGATCACCGCGTTCTGGGTGGTATCAGGCACACGCCCAAGGCTTGCGAGTTCACGGGTCACCTCTTCGACCTTGCCCGACGGCAGATGACGGAGCACCTCGGCAGCCGCATCCGAACCCACCGCGAGCATCAAGATCGCCGCCTTTGTCATCCCATCAAGCTCTTTGATGTCTTCAGGAAATGGATCGTTTGGTTTGCGTGCCATGTGTGGGTGTATCTCAATGGGTCAGTCGGTCTACCCGATTCGTCCTGTCGTCGATTAGTTTACGGGCTCGGCCCAACGCTCAAGGAGCCCGGCTGCCGATTCTGGATTTTGGTTAATCAGATCAGTCACCTGATCTCGGAGCTGCTGAACCTGCACGACCTGGTCGTCGATCTCGATCCCGGTCATCACATGCTCGCCTTCGCTTGCTTCGCCGACAAGATCCCCCACCGATTCAAGGTGAGGCGGCACGCCGACGAGGTCTTGCGCACTTGGCAGTTCAATCTTCTTGCTCGATCGCTTGACCATCAACAGCATCATCGCCAACGAAATCAACGCGAGCACACCAACGAGTGCTGTTTCAATAATTTTCCCCGATGACCCGAGCATCCCGCCCCCTGAGCCGCCCGCGAGCGAGCCCATGAACCCGACACTCTGGATCGTCCCACCAGCCCCCATCGTCATGCCCAGCGGTGCCATCGAAACCATCAACGAACCCTGCACCGACTCGCCATCGGGACCAACACCCACAAGGTGAGGCTGAATCAACCCCTCGATGATCCCCTTCTGGGCATCAAAGTAGTCTTTGGCCTCATCGCTCGTCACCGGGGTTGACTCCTCGCCTTCGACCACCGGGCGGGATCGTTCGATGATCTGCTCGATATATTCTTGCGGGATGATGACCGATGCGTTGAGATGCGTGGGCATTCCTCGTGGATCAAAGGTGTTCTTCGTGCGTTGCCCGATCGCTGCCTGATACTGCGTGTCCCCGGTCTCTTGTTCTGCCGACGCGCCCGTTGAGCTTCCGGTATCAATCGACGCGGTTTGATTGGATCGCACACCGGCCTGGGCACTCGACTCGGCCGCCTTGGTGTTGTTCGAGAGCGTCTGTTCACTGATGAGCACCGAAACCGTACCCTTGGAGTTAGGCGTATAAAGCGTCTCGGCGGAGCTGACCTTGGTAATATCAACGCGGGCCGTGACCGAGACCACTACGCCTGGGATATGCCCGAAGAGCCCTTCGATTTTCTGCTGGGTGTGCTTTTCGACCTGGGTGGAATACTCAAGATACCGCGACGATGACTGAGCTTCATCACCCGAAGTTGTCCGCGCCCGACCCGTCGAGCCATCGGTCACCTGAACCCGTGAAGGGCTCATCCCCGAGACCGCACCCGAGACAAGCTGGGCAGCCGCATCAACGACCCCCTGCGTGATCGGCCCGCCCGCGACCGTAAAGAGTGTCACCGAAGCGGTGGGTGACTTGGCCGATCGACCGAGCCCGGTCGCCATCGGGATATCAAGAATCACACTCGCCTGCTTGATGCTCGAAAAGTTTGAGATGATCCGTGAGAGCTCGTTCTGCTTGGCGATATTGAACTGCTGGCGGTGCTGGGCGCTCGATGCCTTCCAATCCTGCGATCCGATCAGATTCCCAAAGAGCAGCGTCGTGTCGCCGGGGAGCTGCCCGGTCTCGGCGAGGTATCCAAGGGCGTAGTGCTGCTGACCCGCGGGGATCATCAGCTTGCCGTCAACCACCTTGGCTTCGAACCCGCCGTTCTGGAGTGCGCGGACCGTGCCGCCCTGCCCGTCGGCGGCCATGAGCTCAACCGTCGCGGGCTTGGCGGCGTATTGCGATACAAGGAATAGGGTCATCACGGCGATGACGGTCAGCGACGCGAGCAAAAGCTTCTGCGAGGCGGTCATCTTGCCGATCTGCTGTTGGATGTTGGCCATTGCCTGGCGTATCTGATCCATTACTCTTTGGCCTCCTGCCACGAACCGGCGCAATCCTTGCACCACCAGCACGCGAAACCCGCGCCAGTGAAGGCATCATCGGCCGATGCGTACCTCAGGCTTGATAACACAAGCGGACTTCTTCGAGTTTGTTCTTTGAAAAATGCAGGTCTTGCGCACAGGCCCAAAGCCGACCGCCCGAACCGGCGAATCAGACGCGCATCTGCTTGACTTCGTCGTACGCTTCCATCATCTTATTGCGCATCGCCTGGAGCATTTTGAACGCGGTATCCGCTTTATCCGTCGCGGCGATCACGCCTTCGAGGTCTTGGCGCTTTCCGCTCATCAGGTCTTCGGTTGCCTTGCTCGCATCGGCCTGGAGTGCATTCACCTCGGTGAGGTTGTCCATCAGCATGGACTTAAAATCAGGGCCTTGCTGATTCCCTGTAGGCTTGCGCACGCCCCCCTGAGCCCCAATCTGATTGGTGTTTCCTGCGCCTGAGATGAGTCCGAGTGGGTCGCTCATGATTGAATCCAGTGAAAGATCATAGCCGAAAAATACCTGTCAAGAATAGAGCTGTTCAGGCAAGCAAACGCAACGCCTGTGCCATCATGCTCTTGGTCGCCTCCGCCGCGGCCACATTGGCCTCGTATGCCCGCGAGGCTTCGAGCCCGTTGACCCATTCAGAGGTCGTATCTATATCGGGCACATTGAGATATCCATTTTCGTCAGCCATCGGATGATTCGGACGGTACGCCAGGCGGACTGCCCCTTCTTGAATCTTGATGTCCGCAATCCGCACGCCCATCGGCTCGCCATCGGGCCCGCCGGGCGCAAACATCGCTGCCCGACGAAGATAAGGCTCATACTCCCCCTTCGCGTTTTCGAGCGTGTTGACATTGGCGATGTTCGACGCGATGACGGACATCCGCGTCCGCTGGGCGATCATGCCTGAGGTTGAGATATCGAGTGAGCCATACATGGGTCGTTGTTCCTATCGAGTCATAAACCTAGATCACCCGCTGGGCGATCGCGAGTTTGAGTTGTGACGAGCTCTTGCGCATCAAGTCCGATGCCACCCGAAAAGTCGATGCATTCTCGACGAGTTGCTGCATCAGATGTTCGAGGTCCCGCTGATTCCGGTCCTGAAAGAGCACCCCAGCGGCCGGGGTCTCCGCGTTGAGCACCATGCGCCCGCCGACGGATTGAACCTGCCTGTTCTGCTTGAGTTCGAGTGCTCCAAACGCCCCGCCGTTGCGATCCCGGCGGGAATCAATCGCCTCGCCGAGGAGTTTCTGAAAACTCTGGGGATCGACATCCATCCCCTGATAGTTGGGGGTGTCAATATTGGCGATGTTGTTGGCGATGATCCGCTGACGCCCACCAGCAAAAAGAAGCATCTTCTCAAGTGCAGGCATTGCTCCAGCTGATGTCAGATCATTGATAATCACGATTCATACTCCGCAAAGCCCGTACCAGTTCCCGCAAATCAGCCCAACCACTCATAGATTGGGCGAAACCAGGCTTTCTTCCTTCCACTTCTTGAGTTTGAGCCCCAGTGTCCGCACGCCGATCCCGAGCGCCTTGGCGGTCTTCTGGCGATGCCCATTGAACCGTTCGAGGGTCGCCACGATCATGTCCCGCTCGATATCCGCCAGCGTCCGATCCCCGGGCTGATATTCGGGCACGGCTGGCGTTCGAGGCTCAGCAAACACGGATGCCCCGCCGATCGGGCTGTGCCCATTGGCGATCTGCCCCGAAGCCTGGATTGGCTTGGGTTCGGTGAGCCTCGATGCGCTCCCGTTGATCCCTGACGCCCGCAAAGGCGTCGCCTTGGGCATCGGGCGAGAGGTCATCAGCCAGGGCTCAATCAGCGTATGGGTGATGGTCGTCGATTTGGGATCAGAAAGCACCACCGCCCGTTCACAGATATTCTGAAGCTCACGGACATTGCCGGGCCATTGATACATCTTGAGTAGTCCAATCGCCGAGTCATCAAACCGGGTCGCTCGCCGACCATCACGCTGGCAGATCAGATCAATAAAGAACTGCGCAAGCATCGGCACATCATCGAGCCGATCACGCAGAGGCGGGATCTGGATCGGGAGCACATTGAGCCGATAGAACAAATCCTGACGAAACTCACCCATCGACGCCGCATGGGGCAAATCCCGGTTGCTCGTCGCGATGATCCGCACATCAACCCCGATGGTCGTGCTCGATCCAACCCGCTCGAACGCCCGCTCTTGAAGCACCCGCAACAACTTCGCCTGAATCTGAGGCGACACCTCCGAAACCTCGTCGAGCAACAACGAACCCGCATTCGCCAACTCAAACCGCCCCTTCCGCAGAGCATCCGCCCCTGTAAACGCGCCCTTCTCATGCCCAAAGAGTTCGGATTCGAGCAGGCTCTCGTTGAGGGCTGCGCAGTTGACTGCGAGATAGGGTGAATCGACGCGCGGGCTCAGATCATGGACCGCATGGGCGACGACCTCTTTGCCCACGCCGCTCTCGCCGGTGATGAGCACCGTGCCATGGCTCGATGCCACCGCCCGGACCTGCTCGCGGACCTTGCGCATTGCGTCGGAATCTCCAATAAGCCGATCGAGCCCGGCAACGCCGAGCGTGCTCCCGTTGGTGTTTCGCCCGACATTGGCTTTGAGGATCGCGTTCTCGCGGATCACCGCGGCGTGCCCGATCGCTCGTTTGAGCGCGATGATGAGTTCGTCGCCTTCGAATGGCTTGGTGATGTAGTCATACGCACCGTTTTTCATCGCCTGGACCGCGGTTTCGATGGTGCCAAAGGCCGTCATCAGGATCACAGGCAGATCGTTGTCGATGCGCTGAATCTCCCCTGCGAGTTCGATCCCCGTCATGCCCGGCATGTTGAGATCCGTCACCACCGCATCAGGACAACGCGAAGCGATCTCCTTGAGCGCACCCTTGGCATCGCTGGCGGTTCGCACGCTGAACCCGGCGCGGGTCAGCGTGGACCCGATCGAATCGCGCATCATTTCTTTATCATCAACCACAAGAATCGTTCTTGGCATATCAATCTACCCCATATGAATGCACAGCTGCCCGCTGCGACCGAACCACAATCTCTCCAGCTCCATGCACCTGCTTGTGCGTGGACACCACCAAAGGCGGCGCCTTTGGAATATACAACTCAACCGTCGCGCCCCGGCAACCATCGTCGCCGGACTCGTTGTTCATGACTTCAACCTTGCCCCCGTGGGCGTCGATAATCTGATGGACAATCGCCAGCCCGAGCCCGGTGCCGGTATCTCGGGTGGTGAAGAACGGATTGAACATCCGCTCGATGACCTCATCGGGCATCCCGTCGCCCGCATCGCGGATCGAGATCGCCACGCCTGCGATCCGATCATCGCCTTGCTCGACCTGCTGATGGCGAACATCAATGACGATCTGCTGCCCGCCCGCGACCCGGTTGGCCTCGCCGGCGTTGCGGAGCACATTGACCAACGCCTGTTGAATCAAGGTCGGATCGCACACGAGTTCGATTGAATCAGCATCAAGATCGTTGCGGATCACCGGACATTCAACTTCGGCACAGCACATATCCACCGCGTGGTCGATGAGCGACGAGAGTTCACACGGAAACAGGCTCACCTTCATCTCGCGGGCAAAGGTGAGCACATCGCCGACAATTTCGTCGAGCCCGCGCACAGCCCGCCCGATCTTCTGGACAATCTCTTGCTGCTCGGGCATCTCGGTAAGGTCATCGACGAGCATATTGGCATAGAGCCGAATCGAGCCCAGCGGGTTGCGGATCTCGTGCGATATCCCGGCAGCCATCTCGCCCAAGGCTGCGAGCCGACGCGATCGCTGGAGCGCCTCGTTGGCTTGATGGAGTTCGGTGTTGAGCCGACCGACCTCTGAGCGGAGCTGGCTATGGGTTTTTTCGAGCTTGGTCGTCACCTCGGTGAATGCAGCCATCAGTTCGGCAAGGTCGGTGCTCGAGAGATCAGGCGACTCAATCGAGCCCGAAGGCTGTAATCCATGCTCTTGTGTATTGATCCCCATCTCGTTCACCCCTGCCGATCTTGAAGAATGGGATTGGGAGTCGATGTACGCGAGGTGTAGGCCCGGAGCGCCTTTTTCCCCTTGCCCATCGTGCCGAGCTGCTCAGCGAGAGTATCGCGGGTCGATTCCATGCGTTTCTGGTCTTGGGCATCATGCTCGCGGAGTTTTTTCATCGCGTGCTCGATCCGTGCAATCCGATCGAGCGCATCAGCACAGACATCCTTGCCGACCGAAGCGATCGCTTGGGGATTATTGATAAACGCCTCGATCTCTTCACCCACGCAGACAAGCCCACGGATGATGGGCTCACGCTTGCTCACGATTTCGACAATCTGGGCGACATCCCCTGATTCAACCGCCTGGTGCTGATCGGCGCTGATCGCGCCGAGCTGGTCCATGAGCAAGGATGCCTCATCGACGAGCGCATTGAGCCGAGCCGACTCGTAGGGGGGCTTGGCTTCTAAATCCGGTGCATGAATAGGTTTGGTCATCCGTGACCCTCGCTTCAAAGACACTGACTGATCCGGGAATCCATTCCCTGTGCGATCAGCCTTGTGTGTTATCGGCTCTTGGCGCGGATATCACCAGTTTGTGCGCAAAAAACACTTACTGGTCTGATTGAGCAAGCAGCATCGAGCTCGAATCGAGCCAACGCTCCCAATCCGCCCGGTCCATAGGCAGATTCGGGTCATTCCAGATTTCATCGGGGATCGTCTCGTAGAACCGACGCGCCCGATCGTTGGCGGTGCGGGCCCGCTGGACTTGCCCGGTGGCGATGTAGGCATTGACAATCTGCACCATCGCCACAAGTGATGCCGGGTCAGAGACATACCGATCACGGGCACGGTCATAATACTGGATCGCATCCTCGAACTCACCCAGATCGAATGCTGAATCTCCAAGGTAAAAATATGCATTCCGCAACGCGATGGCTTCAAACATCCCGAGCTGAAAATCTGACTTTGCACCCAGCGTATCGATCGTTCGCTGGAAATGCTCAATCGCTTGGTACCGATGCTTCGTGATCTTGGCCAATCGGTTGTTCCGCTCGGCTGCGGGCATCACCTCGCTGAGCGATTCTTCGATGATATCACTGAGCCTACGGTGCGCGTCGGCGAGCTTGAAGAGCACCGTGCCCGCTTCGCTATCCTCGGGATACCGCGCCATAAACTCGCTATACCGCTCAATCGCCCGCTCTGGGCGTGATGTCCGGTCGTAAAGCCCGGCGAGTTCGAGCAGCGCATCGCGGAAGAGTTCTGTTTCGGTCGAGCCCATCGACCCATCAATCGAAGAAACCAACAACTGCTCGGCCTGGGCATCGTTGGCGGGGTCTTCATCGTATAAATAGGCTTGCGCCAAGGGCACATGGCTCGCGTCGGCGAATGGGCCGATGTCTGCGCCCGCGTTGCCCTTGCGGGCTTCGATCAATCCATTATAAACATCGGCAGCCGCCTTGAAATCCCCCAGAGCCCGGAGCGATTCGGCGAGCCGGAACGACGCCTCAGCCTGCCGAGGGTCCGAGGGCATCGATTCGGCGTAGAGCTTAAATGCTTGGATCGCTTCGGGCTGATCGCCCGCCCGATCGAACAAATCCGCTGACTCCCAGAGTGATGTGGCGTAGGTCGGTAGGCTCGACACAATATGGCGATCGGCATGGAGGCGGTAGTTGGTGGCCGACGAGATCAGGTGCCTCTGCACCTCCGCCCGGGTCGAAGGATCGAGCCCGAGCAATGTTTTCACTTCGCTCATCGGCTTGCCCAAGAGCATCTCGGCAGCAGCCTTGTGCCCCTTGGCTAGGGCGAGGAGCACCTGCGTGGGGATTTCCTGATTGTGATAGAGCTTGTCCGCCAAGTTCGCATACTGGATCGAATCCGTAGGCGACCCCGCCGAGAGCGCATCGCTCGACTGGGCGAGGAGTGATTCAAGCACCTGCTTGCGTGATGGATACGACTCGATCCCGAACCCGTCATAGCTCTCGACAAGCGTGGTGTAGGCTTCGAAGGCGAGTTCGGGCTCGGAGAGCCCGGCTTCGGTCTCGCCGAGCCCGAGCAGGGCGAGGGGGTAGGCGGAGGAACTTGAGTATCGTTCGACGATTTCGGAATAGACATCGCGGGCCGCGCTGGTCTGTCCTTGCGAATCCTTGATAATCGCGTCCATCAAGAGCACTTCTGCGTAGTGCAGATCACCCGCAGCCGAGAGGGCTTTGGCGTGCTCGACCTGCTCGCCCGCCTGACGGATCGCCCCGACCTGGCGGTATGCTTTGGACAAAATCAGGTGTAATCTCGCGCGCCCCTCCACCCCGGCGCGTTCGAGCCGAGGCATGGCACGCAAAATCCGGGTGATGGTTTCGTCGGCGTAGCCTTGTTCTAAACGGACATTGCCTTGGGTTTCGAGTGCCCAGACGCGATCGGTCATCGGGAGATTCGGATCAATGAGCATATCGGCGAGGAGTTCCATCGCCGGCTCGGTCTCGGGGACGACCCGATCGAGCATCGAGTTGACCGCCTGCTTCTGGACTGCATCGCGCAAGAACCGTTGGGAGGCAGGGATTTCACGCGCCCGCTGGAGCGCGAGGTCGATCTGATCGCGTGCGATGTATGTATTGGCCAATGAGGCGAGGTCCTTGGGCCCAAGCCCGCCAGCAAGTCGCTCGGCTTCGAGGTACTCACGGATCACCGAGACATGGTTCCGATCGTCGTTGATGAGCATCTTCTTCTGCCCGCGATAGATGGATCGCGCCAACGACAGGTGATAGAAGGCTTTGTCTTCTTTGGTGGCATCGGGCTCATCAACCCATGGATAAACCTTGGTGTTGAGCAGCTCGATCGCCCGTTCATATTCTTCGTTCTCGATCAAGCGGGTCGCAAGGGTGATCGTTGGCGCCATGTCGGGCTCGGGCGCCGACGCGATGGTGTAGGCGATCCCGAGCATGAGCATCCCCGCGCCAACGAGCAGCGTGGGCACCTGCCAGGCATCGCGCCACCCTGATTTGAGGGTCGCGATGGGATCTTCCACAGCCAAAGCGGGCTTGGCTTTGGGCGTGTCCGCCTCGACACCCACGGGGGTGTCGGCTGGGGGCTCGTTCGCTGGTTTGCTTGTCTCGTCAGCCACGCAAGTTCCTCACCGGGTGCTGCGGAGGGGGGGCATCGTGAGCGCACAGACACGCGCTTCGATGCCAAGCACCAGATAACCTCTATCGGACTATTTGGAGCGCAGGCTTCATTCTCTCGGGGAGATCGTGCGCATTCGAGCCGACAGATTCGGCTCAATCCTTGGAATCGGACGCTGAATCATCATCTCGGGGCCGGATCGGGTAGGCGACCACCGTTCGGGTCGCCCGGTCGCCCCGGTGGAGCATCTCGGGATCGATCAATGCGATCGCTGCGACGGGGGGGAGGATCCACTTGATCGTATTGCGCACAAACGCAGCCCACAGCGGGACCCGGTGCATCGGGCCCGTCTGCGCACGGACCACCCGCACCCCGACCAAGAACTTGCCCGGCGAGCCCCCGACGAGCCATTCCATCAACGACATCACCACAATCCCCGTCACCATCACCGACGGGATCACCAGCCAGGCGTTGTCCGCGTTAGAAACGACATTGAGGGTCAGGATATCGACCACAGGCACGCCAAAGGCTGCCCCCATCGCAGACGAGACCAGAAAGACATCGATGAGCGTCGCAACCAGTCGTCGGCCCGGATCGGCCAGGGCGAACCCATCGGGGAGACTCATCGCATCGGTCCGATCGGGCATGATGACAACGACGAGCACGCCGATCATCATCAAGAACATCATCCCCACAAGGAACCGCATCTCCGATTCCCCCATCGGAGTTGCAGGCTTTGGTTCGTCGGCGTAGAGCACCGAGCCGTCGGCCAGATCGATCTCATAAAGCACGACTCCCGCTCCGTCGGTGCCATTGGCAGCGTTGTCCTCGGATTCAGGCGGATTCTCTGCGTCGGACGCGCTGACGATCTGATCGGTCCCGGGCGCGAGCCCGACGAGCCGACTGACGGAATCGAGCACCGTGAATCGCGTGTCAGCGGGGAGTTCGAGCCCGTCGGCGATGGTAAAGAGCCCGGCACCAGACCAGAGCCGAATGCGGAAGAGCCCATCGCTGGGCTGATCGATCAGCACCAACGAACGGGTGCCCGCGAGGATCTGGTAGCTGCCCGTCGGCATCGGAACCCGAGCCCAATCGAGGGGCGACCATGCCCGGGTATCGCTGGTGTCGCTGATATCATGGTCAAGTCCATACGCAACCATCGCCTGCGGGTCGGCCTGGTCGATCGCGATGAGCGATGAGCCGATCGCGGAGAGCGTCCACTTGGGAAGGTGATCGTCGCCCAGATTTGGGAGATCAACCGTTTGCCATTGGGAATCGTTGAGTGTGGAGAGTGTGTACCCGCTTTGGTCTGTGAACAACGCCCAGAGTGATCGCTCGGTGGCGACCCATGCTGCAAGCTCGCCTTGGGCGTCTATCGCGGGTTCACTCTCAAGCCGACCCTGCGGGATGAACCCCCAGGCGGTGCCCATCGCTCCGGGGACCGCGCGGGCAGAGAACACTCGGCGGATTTTGCCCCGCCCGGTGTAAGCGGGCGGAAAAAGAAGATACACCCGATCGCCGATCCCGGCGAGCCCCTCGGGGAGTTTGCTCAAGGTGCGTACTGCGCGAAGCTCGCCCAAGCCTGCGGGCTCGAAAGCGATGCCGACCGCTTCGCCCGCATCGCGAGGCGAAATGTGCACCAACAAGATCTCGCCGCTCAGGTTTGTATAGGCAGCCCACCCGTGCGTCTGGGTGGAATCAACCCCCGAACCCACAAGCATCTGCGAAGCCGACTCGCCAGAGCACAGCCCGATCAACATCGCTGCCCAGAGCACAAGTTGAACCATCGGGCGTGGGATCAAGGCGCATCACCTGATTCGGAGGTTTCCGGGGCGTTCTCAAACGCTGCATCAAGATCAATGGTTTCATCGACCCGATATGAACGAATGAGTTTCGATGGATCAAACACGATCGGGCGGATGGCTCGGCTGCGAGGCTCGGAGAGCTCGATGCGGATGAACCCGGTGTTGTTGTCATCAGGCGTCGTGATCTCAATCTTGCCCGGCACCATGATCGGTGAATGCCCCTTGATCGACGCTTCTTTGTATCGCGAGAGCGATGCGGTCGCGACGAGATTGCCCGATTGGTTGTAGGCTTGCGATCGGACGACCAAGTTGGTTCGGGGATTGAACCAGAGCGTCACCGATCCCCAGCGCGAGGGCATCGAGACCCCCACCGCTTTGCCATCGTCAGCCCAGCGCGTCCCGCCCGCGTTAGCGAGATCAATGGGCATCAAACCTGTCAGTGCGATGAGCTCGGCCGGGTGTACCGGGAGCCCGAGGGCGGATGCTTTTTCGGGGGTTGCCTGGTCGAGCTGGCCGACGAGGACCGTTTTGTGATCGCTGTTGGAGAGATCGAACGACCAGTATTGATCGGCATTGGCACCGAAGGCGAAGTAGGTCTCGCCGAGCTTGCCGATGGTCAGGGAGATGTTGTTGGGCTTGACGAGTTGGAGATGTCCCTCGCCCTGTTCTTCGTAGGACTCGCCATCGGCGTAGGTGCCTTTGGCCCGCAGGCTGATGCGGGCCCAGAGCGAAGGCAGCGATGCGACGCGCTCGTTGTGCGCCTGGGCGAGTTCAAGGGTTGAAGGCGGCGGGTCGAGCTTCGAGACATCAACCTTGCCCGCACCCGAGCAACCGCTCAACATCATCAGCAGTGCGATCCATCCGATTCGATATCCAAAGCGCATCAGGCTCATCAGGAGCCTCCGTCGGCATCGAGGTTCATGACCTGCCCGAGCTCTTCGGTTGCCTGAGCGATGGTGTCGTCGTCGAGCCCGGGGTCGATGACATTGAAGAGCGGGCCCTCGCCGCCTCTTTGACGCTGACGAACGACCAGCACGCCCGGCTGATCCTTGGCTGGAGGGGTCGAGCGCTCGTAGACGAGCTTCTTCTTGCGCATCAGGATCAAGGCCAGTAGATACCGGAAGGCGAGCTGCTTGTGTTCGGTCGCTTGTTCGAGCTGCTCGAAGAGATCAAACATCTCATCTTCGGACACCAGCTGCTTGGGCTGATCGTTGGCATCGGGGACGGTGCGCTTCCAGAACCCGAAGAGCGATGTCCCCGGGGGCAGGTTTGGGCCATTGGACCATGCTTCGAGGGTATAGAGCACCCGAATCAACGGCTCATCGTCCGGCGATTCGATCAACGCAGCGATGTGCTCTTCGCCGATCTCGAGCTCACGCCCGGTCTGGGCGCATACATCTTGTGTACGGATGATGTCATAGGGAGCGGAGGATAAAGCCATGGGAGAGTGTATCCGGTGACAACCAAGGCGTGTCTGACGGCTCCAAAAACAGGTCCTTTGGTGGCCCGGTTCGCCGAACCGGGTCTTTGTATTGAGCAAACAAGAGAGCACCAAGAACCCGGCTCGGCGAGCCGGGCCACCGGGAGCGGAGCCATCAGACATGACCTAGCATCACCCATGCGGATCGATGTATTGACCACATTCCCCGAGATGTTCTCCCCCGAGTCCCCCGCGGCTCTGGGGGTCTCGATCCCTAAACGGGTCCAAGACGCCGGGTTGATCTCGATTCACGCGACCAATATCCGGGCGTATACCACCAATAAGCACACCAAAACCGACGACCGCCCATTCGGAGGCGGCCCGGGGATGGTCATGTCCTGCCAGCCTGTCTGGGATGCGGTGCAAGCCGTCGAGGCGATGGATTCGGTGCCGCCGACCAGAATTTTGCTCACCCCTCAGGGTGTTCCGCTCACGCAGGAACTCGTCGTTGAACTTGCTCAAAAACCTCGATTATTGATGATTGCGGGGCATTACGAGGGCATCGACGAACGGGTCATCGAACGGCTTGACCCGCTTGAAATCTCCATCGGCGACTACATCCTCTCAGGCGGCGAGCTCGCTGCGATGGTTCTGATCGACGCCATCGCCCGCGTCCAACCCGGGGCACTCGGGCACGAAGATTCGGCGATCGAAGATTCGTTCTCGATCCCCCAGACCACCAATCCTGACGGCTCGGAGATCAATCCCAAGATTCTCCAAGCCCTCGATCTTCCCCAGCATGCCAAACTGCTCGATTGTCCACACTACACCAGACCAAGAGTCTGGGAGGGGATGGAGGTCCCCGTGGTGCTCACCGGCGGCGATCACGACGCCGTCGCCAAGTGGCGGCTCGAGCAACGCCTGCAACGAACAAAGGATCGGCGACCAGATTTACTCTGATTTCGGCATCAGGCTTGCTTTTTCGTCCAAAATATGTAAGAATACCGGTCGGCGACCGAGTTTTTCGGGCGCTTTCCAAACCTCAAAGAGACACGGAGTATTTCCAATGAAGAAGATCGCACTGTTCAGCGCTATTGCCCTTTCCGCACTCATGGTCGGATGCTCATCCACCGAGACCCGCTCAGATAGCGCCGCGATGGGTCAAATGAAGGCCTGTGAAATGAAGCAAGCCGACGGCAAAGCATGCCCGATGGAAGCCAAAAAAATGGATGCCAAAGCATGCGCCAAATGCAAGGACATGAAAGACGGCAAGATGTGTGCCGACTGCACAGCCAAGATGAGCATGATGAAGAACAAAGACTGCAAGATGGGCGATAAGAAAGCAATGGATTGCAAGATGGGTGACAAGAAGGACATGGATTGCAAAATGGGCGACAAAAAAGCCATGGACTGCAAGATGGGTGACAAAAAAGAGGGTTGATTCGCTCTTCTCCGCACCGATCATCTGATTGATGATGACCCGCCTCGGCGGGTTTTTTCGTGCCCGAATCACCAAAATGGTCTATCCTTCTCGCGGAGAACCCATGGAAACATTGCTGAGCACACTCGCCGACTGGAAACCATTCAACGCCATCGTGGTCGGCGATTTTATGCTCGATCAACTCCTCTCAGGCGAAGCCACCCGGCTCTCGCCCGATGCGCCCGTGCCGGTGCTCAAAGTCACCAAGCAAGAGAACAACCCCGGCGGGGCGGCCAACCTCGCGCTCGATCTGGTCGCCTTGGGCGCAAAGGTCACCGCGATGGGCGTGGTCGGCAATGATCACGAAGCGGGGATGCTCTGCGATGCCCTCATTGATGAGTTGATTGATTGCTCAGGCATCACTATCGACGAATCCCGCCCCACCACCGTCAAGCGAAACCTCATCGGGCTCGCCCAGGGTCGCCATGCCCAAAAGATGTTCCGGGTGGACTTTGAATCCAACGAACCCATCGACGAAGCGATCGAGGATCTGGTGATCGCAGCCTATAACGAAGCCCTCCCCCACGCCCAGATTGTTTGTATCGAGGACTACAACAAAGGGGTGTGCACACAGCGGGTCTGCCAGGAGATCATCACCCGCGCCAAAGCCCTCGGCATCCCCGTCTTTGTCGATCCTGCACCGATCAAGGACTACACCAAATACCGCGGGGCGAGCGCCATCACCCCCAATCGAACCGAAGCCGAGCTCGCCACCGGGATCAAAGCAGGCGAAGATGCACGCGAATCCCACCGCGAACACCTCGCCCGCACGCTCCTCGAATCCAACGGCTTCGAGACCGTCGTGCTCACCCTCGACAAACAAGGCGCGGTCTTTGTCCAGGCGGGCAATCCAGAGACGGTGCATGTGCCTACGGTTGCGCGGGAGGTGTACGATGTGACAGGCGCGGGCGACATGATGCTCGCTGCGCTCGCCGCCGGGCGCGCCAATGGGCTCGACTGGACCAACGCCGTGCGCTTTGCCAACGCGGCTGCCGGGTTGGAAGTTGAAATCTTTGGCGTCGCGCCCATCGCTGTCGAAAAAATCCACGATGACCTGCTCACCACCCACACCACCAATCTCGGCAAAGCCCGCACGCTCGACGAGATCATGGTGCAAGTCAAAGCAGCACGCCAAGCGGGCAAAAAAATTGTCTTCACCAACGGGTGCTTCGATGTGCTCCACGCGGGGCATGTCTCGCTGCTCCAACGATGCGCCCAGCTCGGCGACATGCTCATTCTGGGCATCAACGACGACCACTCCGTCCACGCGCTCAAAGGCGAAGGCAGGCCGGTCAACAACCAGAACCATCGCGCCCATGTGCTCAATGCGCTGGGATGTGTCGATTCAGTCGTGCTCTTCAACGAGGACACCCCGATCAAGCTCATCGAAGCGATCAAACCCGATGTGCTGGTCAAAGGCGGGGACTACAGCGTGGAAACTGTTGTCGGGCATGAACTTGTGACCGAAGCCGGCGGCGAGGTCGTGATTCTCGATCTCATCGACGGGCTCTCGACCACCAACACCATCGAGAAACTGAAACACTCATAATCGAGGTTTCGACTGGCTTTTCGATGAGGACCAAAGCTTTGCCCGCGATCGTCCGATAGAAGGCACATGCCTGAGTCTGCCCGCGAAACCCATCTGATGATCGTCCACCCGCAATATGTCGGCCCGATCCTCTCTGGTCACAAACTCGTCGAGGCCCGGCTGGGCACCAGCCGACGCGCGCCCTACAACCGGGTCGAGCCCGGCGATGTGGTCTACATCAAGCCCACCTCCAAGCAAGTCGCTGCCAAAGCGATCGTCCACCGCGTCGATCAGTACGAAGGGCTCGATCACGAGGACATCCTTCGGCTCAAAGAAATCTACAACGATCGCGTGCTCGGCGACGAGAACTTCTGGGACGCCAAAGCCGACGCGACCTACGCGACCTTTATTACACTTGAAAAGGTGACGCTGCTGAGCGACGAGCGATTCGTACCTGAGGAACTGCTCGTTCCAAGCCGAAACGCCTGGCGGGTGCTCTCGGCGTTGCGCCAGCAGACAAGAGCAGCCTAACTCTCGGTAGAACGGGCTTCCAGCCCGTTTCTTATTGATTTGAGGCACAGAAGAAAACGGGCTGGAAGCCCGTTCTACCTTTAATCCACAAAGAACCTCGCCACGCGATCAAGCGTTCGGCTCAGAGGCAATCCGACGATCGAAGTCTCATCGCCTGTAAAGGTGATCGGCCAACCGGCAGCCAGTCGTTCGGTGATGTTGTACGCCCCGGCTTTGCCTCGCCAGTGCTCGGAATCGAGATACAACTCGATCTCATGGTCGGGAATCTCGCCGACCGTGACCATCGAGCGATCGACGAAGAGTTCTCTTCGCCCGGTGCTCGGCTCAAGAATCGCGACGCCGGTGAGCACTTCGTGGGTGTCGTTGCTCATCTGCTCGATGATCGCGCGGGCGTGGGCTCGATCGGTGGGTTGCCCGATGATCTCGCCGTCTTGCACGCAGACCGTGTCGGCCCCGAGCACCACGATTTTGCTTCCAAAGGCTTCATCCTCGATGGTCCGTGCGCTCGAGACGGCTTTGAAATATGCCAATGCAGCAACCCATGCCTGCGGGCAGGTGGATGCGCCCGGGATCAGATCGCCGTCGTCGACCCGGGCGGGGTGGACACTGTGTTTGATCCCGGCATCGGTGAGCATCGTCCGTCGGCGGGGCGATGCGCTCGCGAGCACCACCATCGGAAAACCATCGTCAACTTCCCCGGATGGAGGGGGGAATGCGGGTGATACGGGCTCGTCGGGTTGGTTGTTGTGGATATTCATTGCCTGGCACCAATGTATACCACTGAGCCGGGGTGGGGTTCTTGAGATATGGATTTTTTGCCAACATGACCAACACTTGACACACTATTTTTGGTGATACACCCGCCAATCGAAGGTTTCGATCAGGGCGTCGATCGTTTCATGTGTCGGCACACGCACGGCGAGGGCTTTGGCGCGATCGACGATCTGACGATTGAGCTGCCCGACCTCGGACGGGCGACCCTGCTGAATATCTGCGACCATCGAAGGCAGGTGATGCGTCGATTTCGATGCCAGCTCCAGAGCACGCTCGCGGAACCCGTCGCCGAGATCAATCCCCTCCGCCTTGGCGACCGCGAGCCCCTCGTCGAGCATCCGGATCACCAACTCGCGCGAGGGCGAATCGAACACCGAGCCGATATCAGCATTGACCAGGGCGCACACCGGATTGATCGCTGCGTTGATGATCGCTTTGCTCCAGACGGCGTGCTCGATCGAGTCGGTGTAGTTCGTCCCGAACCCGGCATCGGTGAAATGCTCGGCGAGGTATTCGCAATCGCCTTTGAGCGATTCATCGAGGCATCCAATAAAGTGAGGCGGGTCGTGCATGATGATCTCGACGGTGCCCATCGCGTCGCGGATCACCGCGCCATAGCGCAGCACCATCCGCATCACATGCTTGGTGTCGAGGAGTTGCATGATGGATCGCCCGGGGTCGATCCCGTTTTGATACGAGATGAGTTTGACCTCGCCGCCGCCTTGCTGCTTGATGGATTCTCGCAGCGGCGCGAGTTCCTCGCAGACCTGCTTGATCGCTGTCGTCTTGACCGCGATAAACAGATACTTCACCCCGCCGACCTCGGCGAGTTCCGCAGCATTGCGCACAATGATCGGCTCGGCCTTGGCCTCAAGGGCACCGGTGCAGCGCACGCCGTGCTCGAAGATCTGGGCTGCCCGTTCGGGGTTTCGACACACCATCACCGTGGGCGCAAAGCGCGAGGTGATGGCGGCGAGCGATGAGCCCATCGCCCCGGCTCCAATAATCCCGATTCGGGGGTGTTCTGTCATACCCGGATCATATTCGGACAAGTGAATAAAGAATGCTGAGGATCAACTTTCTTCGGGTTCTGCAATCAACGCCCGAAGCGACTCTTCGCCAGATTCAAACACCAAGCCCAGTTCCGGGACGATGACTCTGAACCGAGCCGATGGCAGTAGCCGATCGGAAACCTTGACCCAGTCCTTGCGGGTCATGCACAGCGCCAAGGCGTTGGAAGATTCGATCAGTTGAACAAGCCGACTGATTGCTGCGTCGTTGAATGGATCGTGATCGGTCAAGGCGAGCCGATCGACCAATTCCCACCCGGCCCGCTCGATCGAGCGGAAAAAACCGTCCGGGTTCCCGATCGCGCACACCCCCACGACCCCCACCACCTTCCCAGACTCGACCTGCTCGATGGACATGGATTCACCCTGCCAAACATCGCCATTGCTTGAATAGACCATTGCCGAGTCCCACCCATGCGATGCGATCGCAACCGGGCATCCCGGCACCTTCGATTTGATCCACCCGACCAGTTCATCAAGTTGCTCATCGCTCACCATCTCACGATGGGTAATCACCACCGCATGGGCCCGCGTGAGCGACGAGATTGGATCACGCAGGTAGCCTCTGGGCAGCAGCGCATCGGCATATGGCGGGCTCGACGCGTCAATCAGCACAATCTCCACATTCCGTGCAATCTGACGATGCTGGAACCCGTCGTCGAGGATCACGCAATCGACATTTGTACCTGTCTCGAACAGCGTCCGTAAGCCGGCGATGCGATCTGGCTGGGCGACCACAGGCACGCCCGGCAACGCCTGGCGGTGCTCGCGCTCTTCATCGCCCATCTCGCCTGGGGGCGCTTTGTACCCTCGCATGGCAATCGCTGGGTGCCTGCCCATCGCTTGGAGTTCATTGGCGACCCAGTGCACCATTGGGGTCTTGCCCGTGCCTCCAGCGGACAGGTTTCCGATCGAGATCACAGGGACATCGAGTTTCGTCACCCCGATCCCACGATCGAATCGGCGGTTCTGGAATCCGATCCCGATTCCATACCCCCACGACAGCACCCGCGTGATCGTGTTGGGGAGGCGCGTTGGTGATTGGATGCGCTTACCCATCCTGTTCACCATCGCTCGGCCCATTGCCCGGCCCATCGGGATCCGTCAGCCGAAGCGATTGGCGGAACTCGGTGTGGAGCCCCTGCTTGGCTTTGCGGTGCAGGCGCATCGTATTGACCGCATCGAGCCCGGCGAGCATCAAAATCGTCGAGATCAACCCGATCACCACGATCCAGATGATCGCAAACATCCCCGGATCATCCATCGTGGCAAACCCGAACCCGTAGGCTGAGAGCGGGATGGCGAACATGCTCATCCAGCTCGACGCTGTCCTGATCCGCTTTCGGCTCGGAGGCATGAACCCCTTGGGCAGCTCCTTGAGCGCGATCAGGTACCCCGCCTGCACGATCAGCGCGATCAGGGCCAAGGGCAGCACGAGCCAGATTGGTGCGATGGGGTCGGTCGGCATCGACCAATAGTACGACACCCGAGCCGACGGTGCAGAAATCATCCCCCGGCGACGACGAATCACGCCCCGCTCTTTCCCCCCTTCCTACACTTTCCCCATGATTGATCTCAAGGCCCTGCGCGAAAATCCACAACGGTTCATTGATGGCTCACAGGCGAAAAATGTCGCTGTGGACATCCCCAGACTCATCGAACTCGACGAACTCCGCCGATCGCTCAAGACCCAGCAAGAAACACTCCGAGCTGCCCAAAATAAGCTCTCCAAAGAAACCGGCCCAAAGATCGGGCAACTGATGGGCAAGCTCAAGGGGGCGGACGAAGCCGACAAACCCGCGATCGAAGCCCAGATCGCTGAGATCAAATCGGCCCCGGCGAAGATGAAGGACGAGATCGGTGCGCTTGAATCACAGATCAACAAGATCGAGCCCGAACTCAACGCGATCCATCTCTCGATCCCCCAGCCCGCCGACGACGATGTCCCCGTGGGCACCTCCGCTGATGACAATGTCGAGCTTGCCAAATGGGCACCCGATGACTGGGACTGGAACAAATCCTTCGAGCAAAACAAAGGCTTCAAGCCCCGCACGCATCTCGAACTCTGCGAGATGCACACCCTCGTCGATTACCCGCGAGGCGTCAAGATCGCCGGGTCGCGCTCGTACATCCTCATCGGCGATGGGATGCGCCTCCACCAAGCGATCCTCCGATTCGCTTTCGACACGATGACCAATGAGAACGGGTTTACGCCGATGAGTGTGCCGGTGCTTGTGCGCGAAGAGGCGATGGTCGGCACCGGGTTCTTCCCCGGCGGGCGCGATCAGGCGTACCACATCAACGAAACATCTCGCGGCGGCGGGTACGACATGTTCCTCACCGGCACCGGCGAAGTCGGGCTCATGGGCATCCACCAAGACGAAATCCTCGATGAATCCAGACTCCCGCTCAAATATGTGACGGTCTCGACCTGCTTCCGAAGAGAGGCTGGGGCGGCGGGCAAGGACACGGCTGGGTTGTACCGCATCCATCAGTTCGATAAGGTCGAGCAGGTGATTATTGATGTGGCTGACGAAACCAAATCCCGCCAACACCACAAGGACATGATGGGGTTTGTTGAAGGCCTACTCAAAGCACTCAAACTCCCGCATCGCTTGCTCCAGTGCTGCACGGGCGATCTTGGATCGAAGAACGCCGACATGATCGACATCGAATGCTGGATGCCCGGGCGAGGCGACGCCGACGAATCGGGCACGCCACTCGGCGAGTTCGGCGAGACGCATTCCGCTTCGCGTTTGTACGATTATCAATGCCGCCGGCTCAACATGCGCTACCGCCAAGGCGGCGAGGGCGGCAAGGGATCAACGACCTTCTGCCATTCGCTCAACAACACCGTCGCCGCCTCGCCGAGGATTCTGATCCCGATTCTGGAGATGTACCAGAACGCCGACGGCTCGATCACGGTGCCAGAAGCATTGGTGCCGTACATGAACGGGCAGACGAAAATCGGATAACGCATATCTGATCGGCTCTGACAATTTCATTGTTTATTTTCAATCTTGTATTGACTTTGCTTTTTCATGCGCCAATATACCTCCACGATTGCGCGCAAAGAGTTTGCGTGCCTCAGGAGTCCCCCCACATGCTTGGGCAACGATTGACAAATCTGAAACGCATCGACCGGCTTTTTAGCGGCAACATGATGCACATCAGCGTGGGCTGACCAACGACGCCGGGCGTCGAACGCCCGCGAACACCAAAGAACACATCCACCCGGCACCCGCGATCTTGTGAAGATCTCCGCGCAATCTCATTGCGTTGGCTCTTTCAATCTCGCATCATACGCGCATGTTCGTTGCATGCGCATTGGTTATCACATGTTGTCACATGCGCTGAAAGATAAGTCATGGTCAAAGAAAACACCCTCGCCCGTTCGCTCGCGCCCGAAGACATCAAAGCCGGCACCTATGTCATGGTGCTGCACAGCCAGCACCAGATTATAATGGGCAAGTGCTCCGCGATCGGCGAGCCCGAAGTTGTTGTGGTCCCGGTCGTCATGCGTCCATTCTGGACCGAACTGCCCGCCAAGGTGCTCGCCGTCAGTCTGCCCTATGTGGTCGTCGAACGCCCTGAAACCAAGACCGAGATCATCGACACCCGGTGCGATCGGCTCGCCAGAGTCCCCAAGTCCTTCGCCAAGGCGGCCATCAAGCCGCACATGCCCAAGAAGGATAAGAAGAAGGACAAGAAGAAAAGGAAAGGAAAAAAGAAGAAGTAAACCCGCCCGCCCGGCGAGCACCACGCTCGCCGGGCGGGTATTGTTTGGTATGGCTCAAGTTTTTACCAAAGCATTCAACACCCCGCTGTGCCCCATGGTCGCCGCGACGACAGACCGAGGCATCTGCCTGCTTGAAATGGGCTCGCCCGAGCGCCAAGCACGCGAGCACGCCGAGCTTGAAGCCGCGTTTGATTGCCAGATGACCCCGGGCAACCACCCGCTGCTCGATCAGCTCGAAGCCGAGCTGGGTGCTTATTTTGCGGGTGATCTGACCAGCTTCACCCTCCCCCTCGACACCCCGGGCACCGAGTGGCAAGCCCAAGTCTGGAATGCGCTGCGCACGATTCCTTACGGGCAAACCGTGTCGTATGGGCAGCTCGCCGAGCAGCTTGAGAATCCGGGCGGCTCGCGGGCTGTCGGGCTCGCCAATGGGAAGAACCGGGTCTCGATCCTCATACCCTGCCATCGCGTGATCGCAGCCGACGGCTCACTCCACGGCTACGGCGGCGGGATCGAACGCAAACGCTGGCTGCTCGATCATGAGCAGGTTCACTCGGGCGCGGGGCTCTTTACAGGTTGATTCTCATCGGGTGCCACTACTCGCCCGAAGGGCGCAGTAGTGCCAGTGCTCAACTGATTCAGAAAACACTACTGCGCCGAAGACGGCGAGTAGTGGCACCCGGCTTCTCACAGACCCAGTTTGCACAGCGCGATCGTGCCGGGCGTTTCGATGGTTTGGGTCTCGCCTGTGTCTCTCAGGTGGGCGATCAACAACGCCATCTCATCACGCACCGGCGCGACAAACTCCATCGGCTCATCAGTGATGGGATGCGTAAAACTCAGCAGTGCCGCATGCAACGCCTGCCGATCAATCAGCACCTTGCCATCTTCACCGACAAACGGCTTACCCAGATACATATCGTCGCCCACGATCGGATATCCCAAATGCGAAAGATGTACACGGATCTGATGCGTCCGACCCGTCAATAACTCAAGCTCAACGAGCGTGAACTTGCGGGTCGATGATGCTTTGCGCAAGCCGGGCAGTTCGTACCGCTCGCGCACCCGGCAGATCGTTTTGCTCTCTTTGCCCAGATCGTCATACCGCACCACCCGCTTCTCGCGCGAGCCTTTGGCATGGGAAAGGTGAGGCCCAAGCGGCAGGTCAATCACCTGCTCGTCGCGCTCGACCCACCCCTGCACCACCGCGAGGTATCGCTTATCGACCTCGCGCTCCTCAAACTTCTTGCCCATCTTCCAATGCGCCTCGTCGCTCTTGGCGAAGACGATGCACCCGGAGGTGTTGCGATCGAGCCGATGGACGACACCCGGGCGGGCGAACTCCTCACCCACACTCGACAGCTCGCCAGATGCCGCCTGCTCGAAATGATGCACCAGCGCATTGAGCATCGTCCCCCGATTCTCTGCCCTCGCCGGGTGGACGATGATGTCAGGCTGTTTGTTGATGACGAGAATATGTTCGTCTTCATAGAGCACCGCGAGGGGGATATCGTCGGCTTCGATCTCGCCGCTGGGCGGGGGGGGGATGACCAGCTCGATCCTGTCGCCCAATCGGAGTTTGGTCGAGGCTTTGGCGACGCGCTCGTTGACCGTCGCGCCGCCGGAATCGATCAGCGTCTGCAACTGGTTTCGGCTCATAAAAGTGATGCGCGAGGTCAGATACCGATCGAGCCGATCCTTGACATCGCGCGCCATTTCGAACTGCACTTTGAGCACAAACTCGTCATCGCCCTGCTCGCGCGCAGCCCGATAGGCATCGCGGACGGCTTGGCCATCGACCTTGCCTCCGGGTTGGATATAGGAACTGGCAGGCGCGTCAGATCGAGCATCGTCCGGGTTTGACCCCGCCCCACTCACGGCGATTCGGATTCGCTTGCAGGATCAGTCTCAGGCTCGGACGGCGCATCCGGTTCGGCCGCGTCGTCTTGTGTTGGCTCAGCCGATGGGTCGGGTTGAACATCCGAAACCGAGTTCATCAACTGATCGATGAGCTCTTGTGAGATGTCGCCCGGCAACGGGGCGAGCGCGTCCTTGCTCGGCAGGGGTTCGATCGCTTTGAGCGAGTCTACATTTTCGATCCGACTGGCAGCGAACACCGCGATCGATGGATACTGCGCCTGGTTGGCCAATGCTTCGAGTTGCTTGTACATGCTGACAGCACCGTCAAAATCTCGCTTGCCTTCGGCAACACTGGCAAGCCGACTCATCGCCTGCATCGCGAGGAGTTCTTTGCCCTCAACGCCTGTCGTCTGATCGAGCACCTGCTGAGCGATCTGCCCGGCCTGTTCGAGATAGGTCTGCTTCTTGGCATCGTCGAGCACATCGGACTCATCTGTGGGCTCGCCGGTCTGCGGGTCCCGCTGGGCACCGGGTTCGATGCCCGAGACAAACGCGGCGAGATAAAGATCGGAGGTTTGAAGCAGAGCAAGTTGAGAAACCGACTTGATACCCTCGTACTCGGCGGCGATGGTCTTGAGCGATGAGGGTGACGGGTTGCCGCCTTGCATCGCGGCGTCGAGTTCGCTAAACGCTTGGTCGATCTCGGCGACGCGCTGGCGCTCAAGATACTGAAGCCCCGCCCAGACCAATGCCGCCACCGCGAGCACCATGATGACCGGCGAGCTCCACTTCTGGAGAAAATCAATGAACTCTTGATTGACCCGCGAGTCCTCGAGCCCAGCGCCTTCTTTAATCCCTGATTGCCGATCGTCCATGCCGATTCCTCTTTATCTTTTCGCCTGTTCATCGAGCCAACCCGTTGCACTCAACCGGTTTCCAAATCCAAATCATCGCTCACCAAGCGGGTGCAATCGTAGCGTCCCCGACCCGCCGAGACTCTCAGAATCACAGGCGTTGATCGACTTGTCGCCGCACCATCCCCTCCCAGAACCGCCAAGGACGCCCATCGCCGAGCACCGCACCGGGAACCAACGCCTCGCGAACCCGCTCAACAAGCGATCCGACGCCCTCGAATCGCCCTTCACAATCAAGCCCGATCGACACATCAACATCGCCCCGGGGGGCTCCAATATCAGATCGCATCCCGACCCGGACTCGCCCTGTTTGGGCATGGATCAGTGATTCAAGCCGGGCGTCGAGTTGGCCGGGGTCATCGCACGAATCAATGCAGTGCACGATCAGGTCCGCCTGCTCGACCACCCGCAGCGCGATCTCGATCTCGTCCCCGTCGCCGATCCGTTCGTCGATCCCGGGCGTGTCGATCCATCGCACGACCAAGCCTCCCAGATCGACCAGCACCCCGACATGATCGCGGGTCGTCCCGGCGACATCGGCGACGATCGCGACCTGCTCGCCTACGAGCGCGTTGATGAGTGTCGATTTGCCCACATTGGCCCGCCCAACCGCAGCCACGATGGGCGGCTCGATCAACCGATCAAGCACCAAAGCATCAGCCACATCCGAGACCCGAGCCGCACCTTCGAGCCGATCCACGCCGAGTGCTTTCCATTGTTTAGGCTGCCCGAGCAAGGCGTCAACCGCCAGCGGGCTCGGTGCCTGCGACAACGCGAACAACATCCACGCTTCGATCTCTGTGTCGGCTTCGGGATACGACGCCACCGGATCGACCGCTTCACCCATCGGTACGCCTCGCTCGGCGAGTGCATTCGAGAGTGCCCGGACGATCGCGACGCCGCCGTGAGGCATGAGCATGATCGAGTCGGCATCCCACCGAACGATCACGCCCTCATCAATATCAAAGAACTTGGCGAGCCGAACCCGCCCAATCGCCGGGTCGATCAAACCCAAGGCTGACGGCTCAGGATGCACCACGCGGATCATCGCGATCGCGCCCATAGCTGAGCGGGGCGTCTCGATCGTGTGAAAAGCGTTCATCAGTCCTCGCCCAGATCATCATCGGTATCGGTTTCGAGATCGGTTTCGAGATCTTCATCAAGATCGCCGGCGAGGAACTTCGAGCACGCCACACGGATGCCTTGGAGTTGAAGATCGGGGATAAACGCTTCGATGAGTTCGTCGTCTTCGAGCACACCCATATCGCCCCCGGTGGCGACAATTTGTGGATAACCTTCATAAAACTGTGCATAACGCTCGGCAAGGGCACGAATTCCTCCTTTGGCCGCGGCACACACGCCCAGGAGCATCGCCGAGTCGGTTTGCTTGGCGGGTTCGCAGGATTTGGGATCGAGCGGGGCAAACTTCAGCGCGGGCAGATTCGCTGTGGACTGATGGAGCGATTCGAGCATGGCAGCGATGCCGGGCATGATCGCCCCGCCATGGAATACGCCCTCGCCATCGACAAAGTCCACCGTGATCGCGGTGCCCATATCCACCACCACGCACGCCTGCTTGAGCACATCAAACGCGCCCAGAGCGCACAAAAGCCGATCCTGCCCCACCGTCTCCTCGCCTGATTCGGTGAGTGTATGGCGGATCGGGATGTCGATATCGCGTCCGAGCCGATAGCTTGACCATCCGAGCCTGGATTTGATCGCCTGTTCGATCTGATCGTCAAACGCATCGGCGACCGATGCGATCAGGATCACGGGTTCGTCCGCGGGGAAATCAAACTCCTCGAACAATGCCCCGGCCAATGATGCGACCTGCTCGGGCTCGTCGGAACGCACCGACTGGGCTTTCATGCATTCCTTGCCGATGAGCACCCCCACCCGGGTACGGGTATTGCCCACCGCGATGGTAAGGATGGTTTGATGCGATGTCTGCGGGTTGGATTGGTCTGTAGAGTGTGGATCGAGCATAGCGGGATGATATCCCTCCCAATCTGGGTGCTCATGCGTTTTCTTTGCATCGCGTCGCCATTCTTAGGCTGCTATCCTTGAGCCTTGACGAGATATTGATCCGAGATTCTGCCCATGCCCACCTGCCAAGCCGACCCATCTATCGAGCGCAAATCGGTCAAAGGGTTCAAGTTCCCCCTCGGGGTCTACCCTGTCGAGAACATGACCCCGGTCCCCGGGTATTCATCGGAGTTTGAGCCCGCGGACAACGCGGAGGAAATGGGTGATTGGGAGGCTTGGCCCGACCAATATGTATTCGATATCGTTCTGCCCGCCGACCGGATCGAGCCCTTCTGGCATCAAGCGTTCGCGATGATGCCCGGACGGATCTTCCCGATCATCGACTACATCGGGCACGACGCCTACCGCGAGATCGACCCGTTCATGGCCTACGAGCCGATCGGCAAAGAAAAAATCATCGACGCCATCCGCCAGTTCCGCCCGTTCTTCTTCGAGGACGGGATGATCGGATTCGGAGCCGTCTCGGAAGAGCCCTTCTTTTATATCTTTGTTGACGAGCACAAGATCATCACCATCCGCGTCGAGCCCGAGTTCAAGGGGCGGGTCGAGAAACTCCTCGCTGCGTTTGACATTGAGCCCTGCCAAGAGCCCGCCGGCGCTGATGCTGCTGCCCACGAGCACCGCGCGATCCTCGCGAGTTCGCCCGAGCACCCCGACCTGCTCACCGGCGACGAGATCCTCGAACGCATGCGCGACACCTGGAGACTCGTCCTCAATGTCGATCCTGAATCAAATGTGGACGACGAGGGCAACGAGCTCGGGATGACGAACTGGCGGTGCTTTGTTCGCTACGCTACCGAGCAAAACCCGGACGAGCGTTATGCCGAGGTCTTCTTGAAGACGGACTCAATCCGCAAGGCGGAGGAACTCGCCCAGCAGAGCATTGCCTCGGAGTTGGAAAACCAAGGCGAGTGGCTCGATGTCGTGGTCATCGCTGCCGACCGGATGACCTCCGATCAAGCCGAGGAGGTGTTCAAAAAATGGCCAAAATCTAAACTGCTCAAAACAAAAGACTTAGACAGCGACTCTGTCCAACTCATCCGCTTCATCGACCCACCGAAATCATAACCTGCGCTCGATCCATCACCCCATATTGCGTCTATCGGATACCAAACCAGCAATACCATCGGCTTGGGAAAAGCACGCATCACCTAAGAATTTCGATCACATGGAACCGCCCGAGCGGGTTCAACGAATAGGACATTCAACGGGACGAAATGGTGCGGCCCCGCTTCTGCACCCACGACGATCAGCCAACCCTCAGACGAGCACAACAAGACGGTGACAAAGAATTCACCACGAAATGGACAAACTCATTGCCCTTGGGATTGCGATTTCGGTGAAACCCCGGTATCGTCCCTCCCTGCAAGACACCCCGTCTTCCAGGTTTCGAGGCCTGACCGCCTCACCCCGCTCCGATTGACCGACACATCGGCCAATCAGAGCAGACAACTCATCAGTGCGGAGAGGATGCAATCGGTGCACCATCCCGCACGACCGTACGCACAGAGATTGAGCACAGGTTCAGTCTTTCCTCATGATCCATAATGGAGTGATCCGGATGTCACCCACCACTTATCGTTCAGTTCGTTCATTGCTTCTCGCTGCTGTCGCCTTCACCGGCGTGCACGCAACCCCGGCATTTGCTTTCGACTCTAACAACACACGCTCGGCCCAACTCGCTGCCAATGCCGACACGGTGCTCCAAAGGGCATCGGAGCTTATCAGCGATGCCAAGCTCATCCGTGCCCAGGCGATGCTCATCGCCTTGCAGGACTCGCCTGCGGGTGCGGGGCTCAGCGATGAGCAGGGACAACGCTTGTGGTCGCTCTTGGCGAACATCGAACGCAAGCTCCAGAAAACAAGCCGAATCGACATCAGCCTCCAGCGGGCCCAGCTCGCGCTGAGCAACGACGACCTCGTGCAGGCAGACCGCCAGGCGTCGGCGGTCATCAAGTCGAACAAGTCCGACACCGATCAGGTCGAACTCGCCCAAGCGATCAAAGAACTCATCGTCATGCGTCAAACAGACGCAGCGACCAAGGTTCACGGCGCGATCGAGCGAGCATCGGCCGCCTTCGAGGCGGGCGACTACGCCGGGGCCAAAGTGCTCATCATCCGGATCGGTCAACTCGGGCTCACGCTCGCTGCGGACCAACAAACTACACTCGACACCTACCGCGATCGCATCGCCGAGCTCGAACAAACCCGGGGCGCATCCTTCGGCTCGTTCAACCCCGCGATGGGCATGCTCGCTCCTGAATCCGGGATGAACTCCGATTGGCTCATGGGCAAAGCAGATGGCAAGGCTCCAAAGCAGGACGGTGCCCGCTCGGGCTCGTACATGGGTCAGCCTGAGAATCAGCCAGCACCGATCGAGATTGATCTCGAAGACGCTCAGCCTGAGGATCACGCCGAACATCACATGGACGAAACCATGGAAGAAGCAACCGACGATGCCTCGGAAGAGCCTGTGGTTGAACTCGTCGAAGAGCAGCCTGAGATCGACCTGCTCGATGCGGCCCGTCGATTTGAAGCCCAGAGCCTGCTCGGACAGGGCAACATCGCCTATGAAGAACGCGAGTTCAACCGGGCACTCGAAATCTATACCCAGGTCATCGAAGGGTACAGCGACTATGTCTCGGCTGAGGAACTTCAACTCGCCAACGATCGGCGGAGCGATGCCCAGATCCAACTCGGTACCCAAGGCGGCCCAGATGGTGATATCCTGACCGGTGAGATCGAAGACACCGGGCTTGCCCGTCAACGGGCCGAGGCGGCGTTCAACAACTACCTCCGACAAGCATCACAGGCCCTCATTGAAGGCGACACGAACACCGCCCGCAACCTCGCAGCCCAGGCCGACCTGACCATCAAGCGTGCCCGCGATGTCATGCCCGAGTCCGCCTACGAGCAGTACCTTGATTCGGTTGCCGCACTTATCACCGAAATCAACACCGTCGAGAACAACCAGCGCATCGCTATGGCCGAGGCGGAAAAGCAGCGACTCGCAGACGAGACCGCAACCCTCGCTTTCGAACGCAACCAAGAGCGCAACGCCAAGATCAACGCCAACCTCCAACGCGTCTTAGCACTCCAGCAAGAGCTCAAGTACGACGAAGCGCTCGAAGTCGTCGAATCGATCCTCTTCCTCGATCCAACGAACCCATCAGGCCTGCTACTCAAAGAGATCATCGAAGACATCTTGATCTACCGCGAGAACTTCCAGCTCCAACGCACCAAGAACCTGAGCTATGCGAACGAGTCAATCGACAACCAAGAAGCAATGGTCGCGCCAAACTCGATCATCGGCTACCCCGATGACTGGCCCGCGATCTCCTTCCGCCGGGGCGACACCCTCGAGTTTGCAGAGTCCGAAGCCAACCGCTCGGTCCTTGCAACAATCCGTGACACCCGTATGCCCATCGAGTTCAACGACAACGCCTTCGAAGATGTCGTTGCATTCATCGGCTCGACCACCGGCATCGACATCGATGTCGATTGGGAATCACTCGCGGATATCGGCGTTGATCCTGACACCCCGGTCGATCTCAAACTCAAGAATGTTCAGGTTTCGGTCTTGCTTGACCGGGTGCTCGGCAAGGTCTCCGACCCGACACTCCCCGCAGGGTGGTCGATTCAGGACGGCATCCTGACCATCGCTTCCGACGAAGTGCTCCGGCTCAACACCGTGCTTGAAACATACGACATCCGCGATCTGATCTTCGTCGTCCCTGATTTCGAGAACGCTCCGAACTTCAACCTCCAGAGTGCCGTCGCAGCGGCGGCCGGCGGCGGCGGTGGCGGTGGCGGCGGACGAAGCCCCTTCACCGGGGGTACCCAACGCTTCCAGACTGAACCTCGTGAAGATCGTGTCCAAGCGATTGTCGAGTTGATCCAGGCCAATGTTGATCCTGACGGCTGGGTCGATCTCGGCGGCGATACCAACTCGATCACCGAACTCAACGGCAACTTCATCATCACCTCCACGCCTAAAAATCACCGGGCCATCATCGGGCTGCTCAACAAACTCCGCCAACAGCGGGCTGTGCAGATCAATGTGGAAACCCGATTCCTCTCGGTCGACCAGAACTTCTTCGAGCAAATCGGGTTCGACCTTGATGTCTACTTCAACGCAAACAACACCGAGTACCAACTCGCCCGAAATATCGATCCTTCGCTCCTCCCATCAGACTACTTCGATTCCGAGGGCAACCTTCTCGATAATGTCAACGGCGGCGGTTTGTTTAATGTAGACACCGACGGCGATGGCATCCCCGATCAGGTTGGCACCATCAGCCAACCCGTCTTTGGTCCTGGATTCAATGGCGGCATACTCCCCGATGGCTCAACCCTCGGCAGTGACAGCTTCTCGATCATCAGGGCGGCTCAGAACTCCTTCGGACTCACGAACACGCTCGCAGCGGGCAGTGAGTTTGCGACCACCATCCTCGGACTCAACCCTGCGTTGGGTGTCTCGGGGCGATTCCTCGACGATATCCAGGTGGACTTCTTGGTTGAAGCGACCCAGGCGGATCAACGCTCGGTGAATCTCAACGCACCACGATTGACCTTCACCAACGGGCAACGAGCATTCATCGCTGTCTCGACCTCGCAGACATTTGTCTCCGACCTCACCCCGGTCGTCGGCTCGGGTGCTGGTGCGTTTGACCCGGTCATTTCGACCATCTCCACTGGTGTGGTCATCGATGTCACCGGCGTCGCGTCAGCAGATCGTCGATATGTCACCATGACCATCCTCACCACCCAGTCGAGCCTCACCTTTTCACCCGATCCGATTGTGGTTCAGGGGGCTGCCGGCGGCGGCGGCGTGGCGGGTGGACCATCCACACCATTCTCGGGTACGATCCAAATTCCCGTCATCAAAGCGGCGCAGATCAATACCACCGTCACCATCCCCGATCAGGGCACCGTCCTGCTCGGTGGTCAGCGGATCGTCGATGAACTCGAAGTCGAGACCGGCGTGCCTGTCCTCTCCAAGATCCCCATCCTGAGCCGATTCTTCTCGAACCGGATCGATACCAAATCCGAGAAAACACTTCTCATTCTGCTCAAGCCAACGATCTTGATCCAGAACGAAGAGGAAGAAATCAACTTCCCCGGGCTGCTCGATCAACTCGGACGCTGATCTGATTCCGATCGGTTCGCCAAATCAATATCCCCGTTCAATCAAGAAGGGCACATCCATCGGGCGTGCCCTTTTTTATTTCACAGAGATCATCCGTGCCTACGGGCAGAAAATGCTCTATAGTCTGAGACGACAGTCAACCAGTTTGTACCGACTATGAGGACACGCACAGATGAGCGATTCAAGACTCCGAATCTCAGACAACAGCGGCATCACCGTCGTCGAGTTCGTCGACCGCAACATCCTCGACGAGGCCAATATCCAAGCCATCAACGAGGAGATCACCGCCGTCATCGAGCAAGCCGACACTCCCAAGGTGCTCATCAGCTTCTCGAATGTCGATCACCTCTCGTCCGCTGCACTCGGTGCGCTCATCACGATCAACAACAAGATCCGTGAGAAGACCGGGCAGCTTCATCTTGCCAACATCGACCCACAGATCTACGAAGTCTTTGTCATCACCAGGCTCAACAAACTCTTCAACATCCACGACACCACCGACGAAGCACACGCCGCCTTTGCAGGCTGATCCATCCCCCCTTTCCCGCAGCCAGAGCGAGCATGAGTGATCCACGCACCCATATCGAGGACGCAATCGCAACTGATCTGACGCACAGCCGCGCGCAGATCAGCGGCCTGATCGACCAGATTCTCGCCTCGGCTCAATCAATGGGATACGGGGGGAGTTCACTCTTCGCCATTCGTTTAGCGATCGAAGAAGCAATCACCAACGCCTTCGAGCACGGACACGAGGGGCTCGACCCATCGCTGACCATCACGGTTGAGTACTCCATCACACCCAATCAGATCCAGATCGCGATCCAAGACCAAGGCCCAGGATTCTCGCCCGACGATCTTCCAGACCCAACCTTGCTCGAAAACCTCTCCAAACCTTCCGGGCGAGGCGTGATGCTCATGCAGGCCTACATGAGCACGGTCGAGTTCAACCCAGCTGGCAACCGGGTCAAGATGTGCTACTGCCGACCGGCCGAGAGCGCTTAGCTCGTCTTCATCAACCAACCGCTTCCTTTTGATCTCAATAACCCTTTGTCCTTGTTCAGAATCGCGGATTGGTCTATAATAATCTGGAATGATTCTAAATATCAGGACGGTACTGTCCAGATTCATTCCCAACCTGAAACCATGTGAGCCTGACCTTGAGCACGAACACCCCCACCCTGCCGATCTACCTCGACCACGCCGCCACCACGCCTTGCGATCCCCGTGTGGTCGAAGCGATGCTTCCCTACTTCACCGAGATGTTCGGGAATCCGGGTTCACGCAACCATTCCTTTGGGTGGGATGCAGAGAACGCCGTCTCCACCGCCCGCCAGCAGGTTGCGGATCTCATCGGTGCCGATCCCAAAGAGATCATCTTCACCTCAGGCTCGACCGAGTCCAACAACCTCGCCATCAAGGGTGCTGCCAACATGTACGCCAAGAAACCCGCAGGGCAAACCCAACGCGGGCACATCATCTCGGTGATCCATGAGCACAAGGCTGTCCTTGACCCGTGCAAAAGGCTCGAAAAAGAGGGCTTCGACATCACCCTCATCGACCCCAAAGCCGACGGCACCGTGACACGCGAAATGATCGAAGCCGTCATCCGCGACGACACCATCCTCGTCACCGTCATGTGGGCCAACAACGAAATCGGAACTTTTAACGATATCCCCGAGATCGGTGCGCTCTGCCACGAGAAGGGCATCATCTTCCACACCGATGCAACCCAGTGGGTCGGCAAGATGCCCACGAATGTCAAAGAAGACAATGTCGATCTGCTCTCGCTCTCGGCACACAAAATCTACGGGCCCAAGGGCGTCGGCGCTCTCTATGTCCGTCGTCGCCGCCCACGCGTTCGCCTGATGGCACTCCAAGAGGGCGGAGGGCAAGAACGCGGGTTCCGATCGGGCACCTCGAATGTCACCGGGATCGTCGGGCTCGGCAAAGCGTGCGAGCTCTGCGCTGCCGACATGGACTCTGAGCGCCATCGCCTTTTGAGCCTGCGAAACAAGCTCGAAACCAAAATCACTGACGCGCTCGATGTCGTCCAAGTCAACGGGCATCCCGACAAACGCCTCGCCCATCTCACCAACATCTCCTTCGGGTTCGTCGAAGGCGAGAGCCTGATGATGGCGCTCAAAGAAATCGCGATGAGCTCAGGTTCGGCGTGCACCAGCGCCTCGCTCGAGCCGAGTTATGTCCTCAAAGCCCTGGGCGTGGGTGATGATCTCGCACACTCCTCGCTGCGCATCTCGATGGGGCGATGGACCACCGAAGAAGAGATCGATTATGCTGCTGAGAAAATCATCGAAGCGGTCAACAAGCTCCGCGACCTCTCGCCTTTGTACGACATGCACAACGAAGGCATCGACATCACCAAAATCGAATGGGCTGCCCACTAAGGCACCATTGAGACAATAGACAGGAATACACCATGGCCTATTCAGAAAAAGTCATCGAGCACTACGAGAAGCCCCGCAATGTGGGGACCTTCGGCACGCAAAAAGAAATCAAGGAAGCCTCCAACATCGGCGTCGGGCTCGTGGGTGCCCCAGAGTGCGGCGATGTCATGCAGCTTCAGATCAAAGTCAATGACGATACAGGACTGATCGAAGACGCCAAGTTCAAGTGCTTCGGGTGCGGCTCAGCCATCGCGAGTTCTTCGCTGGCGACCGAATGGCTCAAGGGCAAAACCCTCGATGAGGGGATGGAGATCAAGAACACCGAGATCGTCGAGGAGTTGTCTTTGCCCCCGGTGAAGATTCACTGCTCGGTGCTCGCAGAGGACGCGATCAAGTCCGCCATCGAAGATTACAAGCAGAAGAACAGCAAGGACTAGGCGAGCCCCATTGCAGAACAAGGCATAGAATCCAGACCTGCCGACGCGTGCAGGATACCGATTGGAGTGATTTGATGAGTGCAGAAGCAACCCAAGAACAAGCCGTGATTTTGACCGAACTTGCTGCCAAGGAGGTCCAGACCATTGTCGCCTCGCAGGAACTCGACGCTGAGAAGGTTCGATTACGCATCGGCGTCAAAGGCGGCGGATGCTCAGGATTCAGCTACCTGCTCGATCTCACCGAGACCCAGAAGGATTCCGACGAAGTCTTCGAGCAGCACGGGATCAAGATCATCATCGACCCCAAAAGCCTGCTCTATCTCTCCGGGGTGACGGTCGATTTTAAGGACGAGATCATGGGACGCGGGTTCGTGTTCAACAACCCCAACGCATCGAGCAGTTGCGGGTGTGGATCGAGCTTCTCGGTCTAAATCTCGCTCAGCACCCGGATGACCCACACACGCCCATCAATTCATGGGCGTTTTTCATTTTCGGGGTTGCACAAACCATCCCGATACGGTTGAATAGTATCTCACCACCCCCACCACCCCACCACCCCCGTCGACCGATCTGGGAGGGGGGATCTCGGCCACGGAAGGGCTCATCGAATATGACTGAATCACCGATCCCGCTCGACACGACCCAAGGGTACTGCCCCCCAACCGCGGTCCAGTTCAGTGTGTTTCTCTCCAATAAGGTCGGCAAAATGCTCGATCTGACCGAGATTTTCGACGAGGCTTCGGTTTCGCTCTGCGCCATCTCGGTCCATGAAGCATCCGACCACGCAGTCGTTCGGCTCATCACCAACGACGCCATAGAAGCCCGCCGAACCCTCAAGGAAAACAACTTCCCGTTTTCTGAGCACGAGGTCCTTGTCGTCGAGCTCTCCGAAGGGCACACCCTCTCGCGGATGTGCCTGTATCTGCTGGGCGCCGAGATCAACATCGCCTTTGCTTATCCGATGATGCACAACTCCTCCGACGACCCTGCGATCGCCATCGCGGTCGATGATCCGACCCTCGCGGGGCAAATCCTTCGTAGGAAAGGGTTTAAGATGCTCGGCGAGAGCGACTTGTCCTACTGAATCCCAATCACTCACCCCCCTGCGAGACAAAAAAACAACAGAGTTGACCGAACTTGCCTGAATCCATCAACCCAAGCATCTGAGCAACGGTACATTTAGAACAAGATGGCAGAGCAAAATTGACAAACACAGCACAGGAGTTCACCATGAAACGAACATTGACCACCACCGCCTTCGCCCTCACCCTTCTCTCTGGCGCAGCCCTCGCTGCGATGGGCCCGGATCATGGGCATCATGAGCAAACCCAAGAGGAAACCCAGGCTTCGGCAACGCCCGAGCACAAAGAAGCACTCAAACTCGAAGATTTCATCGAAGGCTACAAGGCACCTGAACTCTTCATCGGGTCCAAAGCACCCGAGCTCTTCATCAACAAGTTCCTCAACGGCGAGCCCGTCGATGGGTTTGAAAAAGGACAGGTCTATGTCGTCGAGTTCTGGGCAACATGGTGCGGCCCATGCGTCGCTGCCTTCCCCCACCTCTCCGAACTCCAAGCACACTACGGCGACAAAGTCCGGTTCATCGGCGTCAATGTCTGGGAGGGCGTTGACGAACAAGACGCACGCAACGAGAAGGTCGAGCAGTTCGTCGCCGACCAAGGCGAGCGGATGAGCTACACCGTTGCGATCGAAGAAGGCAGCGCGATGGCGGACAACTGGATGAAGCCCGCCGGGCAGAGCGGCATCCCCGCAGCCTTTGTCGTCGATGGCACCGGGCACATCGCATGGATCGGACACCCAACCCAGATCGACGCGCCCATCGACCAAGTTCTCGCGGGTGAGTTCGACGCGACCGAGGCGGCGGCCAATGCCAAAGACCAGATGCTGATGATGGCCGGTTTCCAGCAGTTCGCGATGGCGGTCCAGACCGGCGAAGGGCTCGACAACGCCCGCCAGATCGCCAACATCCTGATCGATCAGTACCTCTCCGACGAGCCCGCCGGGCTCAACGCGATCGCGTGGATGCTCCTGACCTCCGAATCCGAGGGCATCGGCGAAGCCGACTACAAAATCGCCCACCGCGCCATCGCGCTGGGATGCGAAAAGACAGGGTGGAAGGATTGGTCCCTGCTCGACACCTACGCCCTGGCCGCCTTCAAACTCGGGCGGACTGAAGAAGCGATCAAGTGGGAAAAGAAGGCCATCGAACTCGCACCGGCCGACAACACCGAAGCGATTGCCGAGTTGAAGAAGAACCTTGCCAAGTACGAGGGGTGATCTTCGTCTAAACATCTCCAAGCATTGAAAAACGCCCCGAATCAACGGGGCGTTTTTTATTCGTGTTTCTTCTCTGCTCAGTTGAGCCCTTGATCGCCGAGCCAGTGCTCGGCATCAATCGCGCCCTGGCATCCCATGCCCGCTGCGGTGATGGCCTGGCGGTAGTTCGCATCGGCGACATCGCCGGCAGCGAAGACGCCGGGGATGTTGGTCTTGCTCGAACGGGTCTTGAGATCAATATACCCGGCATCATCAAACTCGAGCGGGGTATCGCGCAAGAACTTGGTCGCCGGGGTGTGTCCGATCGCGACAAACATGCCTTTGACCGCGAGTTCGGATTCTTCGCCCGTGACCGTGTCCTTGAGTTTGATCGCGTGGAGTTTTTCTGCCCCGTGCTCGTCGGGGGTGCTCAAGCAGTCGGTGACGACCTTGTTCCAGAGCACCTCGGCGTTGTCGTTGCCCAAGAACCGCTCCTGCATGACCTTCGAGCCTCGCAGCTCATCTCGGCGATGGATGATGTACACCGTCGAGGCGTACTTGGTCAGGTAGGTTGCCTCTTCGAGCGCGGTGTCACCGCCGCCAACGACGGCGACTGGTTGATTGCGAAATGCTGGGAGTGCACCGTCGCAGACTGCACAGGCCGAGACCCCGCCGCCGGTGGTCGCGAGTCTCATCTCGCTCTCGAGCCCCATCCAGTTGGCGGTCGCGCCCGTCGAGATAATCACCGCGTGTGCCTGGGTCGTGGTTCCGTCTGAAGCGTGGAGCGTGTGAGGCGAGCCGTCGGTCGAGAAATCACACTTGACGATGTCTTCGCCGACGACCGTGGTTCCGAATCGGCGTGCCTGCTGCTCGAACTTCATCATCATCTCCGGGCCCGCGATGCCCTCGGGGAATCCGGGGTAGTTCTCGACCTCGGTGGTGAGCATGAGCTGCCCGCCGGGGAGGATCGGGCCCGGGTCTTGCTTGGCGACGCCGACATAGACGACCGGATTAAGATTCGCGCGGGCGGCGTAGATGGCAGCCGTCCAACCCGAAGGCCCGGAACCGATGATGACCACTTTGTGGACTGTTGCTGATTGATCTGCCAAACTCAACTCCTGACTCTACCCGGGCTCAATGCCCGAGATGCTGGTGGGGTGCAAACGCCACACCATAGGGAAGTATTCCATTGATCGAAGGCAGAATCTTAGCCCGCAGATTGGGTCGATACAAAAACAGGGCGAGTCATCAATATGACTCGCCCTGTGGAAAGGAAGTTTGTTTGGATCCGACTAAACTCCAGATCGGAACTCGGATCAGCCGGCTTTGTACTGCTGCGCCTCGGGGAGTTCTTCATTGCGTAGGCTCGGGGCATGCTCATCGGCATCCCGTTCAACTTCCTCGAACGCCCGGTCGCTCCGCCGAAAGAATCGGCTTGGTTTGGCGTCGTTGAGCCGATCGTTGAGCCGATCGAGGGATTCTTCGATGATCTGGCGGACCCGCTCACGCGAGATGCTCACCTCGGCAGCGATCTCCTTGAGTGTCAGAGGCTCAGACCCATCGAGTCCGAACCGTAATCGCAAAATCTCGGCTTCGCGGTCATCAATGGTTTCCATAAGCCGACGCAGAATCCCGAGTTCCTCGGTGTGGAGTGATTCCGCTTCGGGCGTGGTGCCGCGATAGTCTTCGACAAGTCCGTCGAGTCCAACCGCTTCGCCATCGAGATCGCGTGGTGCCTGGTTCGGTGCATGGAATGCGCGAACCGCCCGTTTGATGATCTGGAGCTTCTTGATCGGCAGGTCCATCGCTTCGGAGAGCTGCTCCATTGAAGGCGGATGACCGATCTCGGCTTCGAGCAATCGCGAGTGCATCTTCCACTTGGCGATGAGTTCGACCATATAGGCCGGGATGTGAATCGGCTGATTGGCGTTCATCAGGGCTCGTTTGATGCCCTGCTTGATCCACCAGCTGCCATAGGTGCTAAACCGTGCGCCCTGCGCCGGATCAAACCCCTCGACCGCTCGCAAGAGCCCGATATTGCCCTCTTCGATCAGATCAGTGATCGGGAGCCCACGGTTGTTGTATTTCTTGGCGATCGAGACCACCAGGCGAAGGTTGGAGTTGACCATCCGATCGCGTGCGATTGGGCACTGATCGTTGATGATCTTCCATCCCAGCTCACGCTCCTCTTCAGCCGTGAGCAAGGAATAACGATTGATCTCCTTGAGGTAGGTCTGCAATGCAGACTTGACTCCTGAAGACCCCGAAGACGATGACCCAGTCGAACTGGATGCAGACGAACCAATAGATGTACTCAATTTCCTACCCTACCCTTTCCGCAGCGAACGCTGCCGGAAAAAAACAGATTGCAAGGGGGACAAAGATCCCTCCTCTACTCCGTTCGTCATTCTACGCGAAATGTTCCATCGGCGAAAGAAGAAAAAGCCTGAACTATGGGGAATTTCTTGACAAAGTTGTGTGCATTGACCTGCCCGATTGCACCGATTGAAGAGATAAACCGACAATTTGATGAATATGATCGGTCTTTGAAAATTTTATTGGCAATGTCCGAAAACCTGCGCATACTTACGAATTGCGCCCCAGATTGATGAGAATCCATGGAACGAGACCTCTCCGAACTCCTTGAAGAATGGCCTTACGAAACCGGACAAATTACTGTCCGGGTCATTGATGGTGTCGATGGAAATCCTCGGATTCAGGTCCGACTCGACCTGGGGCTCCTCCAACTCAACACCGACGGGCGACCCGACGGCAGCCGCCCCCACGGATTCGACTCGCTGCTCGACTACTACGAATCAAAGATCGATCAGGACATCCTCGATGCCGAGGTCCAAGCCATCGAGAACGAGGGCGAAGGCGACGAGCCCGAAGAGCAATACCTCGAAAAAACCAAGTTCGACGAGCAAGAAGAAACCCACGCGACAGAGTCTCGATTCCTGAGCCCCGATGATTGCCGAGTCCTGCGCGAAGAAGCCCAGCAGTATTACCACCGGTACATCGCGATGCTTGTGCTCGAAGATTATGAAGCCGTCGTGCGTGATACCTCACGCAATATGCGGGTGCTCAATATCTTCCGCGACCACGCCGCCACGAGCGAAGACATGAACGCGATGGAATCCCATCGCCCGTACATCATGATGATGCGTGCCCGCTCGCTCGCGAGCCAGGCGCTCAAAGCCGAAGAAAACAAGGCGGCCATCTTCGCGATCGACGAGGGGCTCGAATCGCTCAAAGCCTATTACGATTCGATCGGACAATCCGATCTCTTTGAAGACTCGGGCGAGGTCTCGATGCTCCGTGACATGCGCGACACGCTGATCCCCAAACTCCCCGTGAGTCAACGGGCCGAGCTGCGTCAACGCCTCGAAGCCGCGATCGCTTCGGAAAACTTTGAACTCGCCGCCATCCTCCGTGACGAAATCCGCATGCTCGGCGGGCGACCCGGGAAATAATCACTCACTCCGAGTTCATCGCCTCACGCTTGACTGCCCGGGCACGCTTGATGAGCACGCTCAAGAGCGTGATGTCCGCAGGCGTCACGCCTTCGAGTCTCGATGCTTGCCCGAAGGTCGTCGGGCGGAACTTATCGAGCGCAAGCCTCGCCTCGTTGCGCATGGATTCAAGCGTGGTGTAATCGATCCAATCGGGCAGCGGGCGATGCTCAAGATCCGCGTTGCGTTTGATCTGACCGACCTGCCGCTCGATGTAGGGCTCGTACCGCTTGTCGGAATGCAGCGTCCGCCAGATCCCATCGTCTTGATCGCCGAGTGATTCGGTCATCGCGGATTTGAGTTTCCCCATCGAAAAATCCGGGTCGAGCGTCCGCTGGGCGAGGGTTTTTTCGCCATCACGGAGTTCATCGAGCAGCCGTCGCCCGCGTGCGAGCGTGGCCTTGCGCGCTTCAAAGAGCCCCCACCGCTGATGCCCGAGTTCGTTTTCGAAGAGCCCGAGTTTCTTCGCGATCGGGGTCAGCCGATCGGGCGCGTTGTCGGGGCGCAAGATCAGCCGATGCTCCGCCCGGCTCGTAAACATCCGGTAAGGCTCTCGCGGGGTCTTCGTCACCAGATCATCCATCAGCACCCCGATGTACGCCTCATCACGCCCGAATGAGAACCCTTCATATTCATCTCCCTCAACCGCACGCATCGCTGCGTTGAGCCCGGCGATCAATCCCTGGGCCGCCGCCTCTTCGTATCCGCTGGTGCCGTTGATCTGCCCGGCGAAGAAGAGCCCCCCGACGCTTCGCGTCTCGCCGGTGGTGTAGATCTGGTGCGGGCGGATCATGTCGTATTCCACCGCGTATCCATACTGCACAATCCTCGCGTTGGCGCACCCGGGCATCTGCTTGATGATCTCGTCTTGGACATCGCTGGGCAGGCTCGTCGCGATGCCGTTGCAGTAGACCCAGCTCGAATCATGCGATTCGGGTTCGAGGAACACGCCATGGGCATCGCGCTCTGAGAATCGAACGACCTTGTCCTCGATGCTCGGACAATACCTTGGCCCCTTTGATTCGATCTGCCCGGTGAACATCGGGGCGCGATCGAGATTCGCCCGGATGATCTCGTGGGCTTCGATATTCGTGCTCGACGCTCGGCAAGTCACCTGCTCCATCAGCGGGAACCGATCGCACACCACCGACCCCGCCGACCACCCATTTGGGGTCAGTTCAGAGAACGGCACCGGGTTGGCATCGCCCGCTTCGACCGGGAGGGCATCCCAATCAATCGTCTCGATCGACAAACGCGGCGGCGTGCCAGTTTTCAACCGCCCCAACTCGAAGCCGAGCGCATTGAGTGAGCCAGAGATCCCCGTCGCGGCCTGCTCCCCAAACCGCCCGCCCGGGGTCTGCTGATCGCCCATGTGCATCAGCGCCCGCATAAAGGTGCCTGTGGTGACCACTACCGATGGAGCCTGGAGCTCGACAGGCTTGCCGTCGAGCAGAATCTGGACCCCAGCGATCTGATCGTCGACGACCACGAGCGATTCGACCCCCGCCTCGATGATTTCAATCTCTGGGCGTGAAGCGATAAGTTCTTGTGCAGTCTTGGCATAGGCGATATTGTCTGACTGGCATCGTGGGCCATGCACCGCTGAGCCTTTGGAGGTATTGAGGACCTTGAACTGGATCCCCGTCGCATCGGCGATGAGCCCCATGACGCCGCCCATCGCGTCGATTTCGCGGACGAGTTGCCCCTTGGCGAGCCCGCCAATTGCGGGATTGCAGCTCATCGTCCCGATTTTCGACGCATCAAACGAGATCAACGCGACCGATTTGGGCGCATTGAGCCGATTGGCTGCTGCCCACGCGGCTTCCACCCCGGCATGCCCTCCACCGACCACAATCACCTCAAAACGCGTCTGCATGACAAATAATAGCCAAATAAAATTCTGAAACTGGTGTATCAAACTTGGCAGGTACCCGTATATCTGGTATCCTCTTGAGGTATTGAACAACCACTGGCGATTTATTGTAAGGTATCAGTCTATGAACACATCACGAAAACCACTCCACGCATTCAAACTCGCCGCGATCGCCGGGGCCTTGTGTGCCCTTTCGAGCCTCGCTATTGGCGATGAAGTCATTATGCGCGATGGCACCATCCATTCGGGCACCGTCGTCTCCAAGACACGCAGAGTTGTGGAAATCGACACCCAAGTCCATGGCATCTCCACCAGACTCAAACTCGATCGCCGACGGATCAAATCCATCAAAACCGGCGATGATGCACCCTCAGCCCTCCCTATCGCACCCAAAACCGTCGATTCACCCTCGATCCCGCTCCCAGCATCGGTGAGCGAGGTCGCTGAGGACTCAACCAAGGTGCTCAAGCGGGAGGGATATAACCTCATTATGGAGGTGCCGATGAAAGGTGGGTTCGGCGAAGGAATCTACCCCGGAGGCGTGGCGGATTCGCTCAAATGGGCCAAAGAGAACCAAGTCACCGATGTCGTCTTCCGGATCAACTCGGGCGGGGGCAAAATCTGGTGCTCCAATGACATCGTCACCATCATCAAAGAATACGATGGCGAGTTCAAAATGCACATGCTGATCGAATCCGCCATCAGCGCCTCGATCTGGCCTTCATTTGCTTGTGATACCATCACCATGACCCCAGGGTCTGACTTTGGTGGTGCGGTGGTCTACTCCATGAACTCCACCGGGTCGGCAGAGGTCGATAAGAAGATGAACGGCATCCGGGCAGCAAAGCTCGAAACCACCGCCGATGCCAAGGGTCACGAAACCCTGCTCGTCAAAGCGATGACCCTCTCCGAAGCGTCGATCTACGCCTATCAAATGGGTGGCGAATGGCACTTCTCGAACACCACCGAGGGGCTGCCAAGCGATTACGAGACGATTGATGGCCCAGACACCGTCCTCACCCTCACCGCCAAGCAGGCGTTCAAATATGGACTCGTCGATGCCATGCCCGATGGCAAATCGCTCGAAGAGTGGGCAAAGGTCCATAACATCGAGAAATGGGACTCCGCCGGCGATATCGGGACCGAAATCTTCGAGAAGGCGGTCAAGAAGTCCGTTCGGCTCGAGGATCGGCTCAACGCCACCATCCGAGGCTTCAACACAGAGCGGGCCTATCTGGGCACCGACAAGCAGAGCTACGCCGGGCGTGGCTCGGCTCTTCAAGGCATGAATAAACACCTGGGCACCTACAAGCGTCTGCTCAAGGAAGCAAAGGGGCTCAACATGCCTTCGATCGTTGATGGGTACTACGCCGAAGCGATTGATGTCACTTTCTGGCAAGCCGAGATTAAATCCATGATGGCCGAACTCCGCAGACTCCGCCGATTGAGCCCGTAATCAATCTTGCCTGGCACCCGAGCCTGGCACCGACTGCCAATACAAACCCGACCTGAATCACTCAGGTCGGGTTTTTCAATGCCAACTCCATCCATCCACCAGCCTCTGCGACTTGAGAAAAACATGGATCGCAGGCATCACGATATATAGACATAAAAAAACCCTCGCCCGAGGGTGAGGGTTTGATTGAAAGTCATATGAGCGGCTGCTTACGGAACAAAGCAGGCGCCGGGGGGCGGCTCTCGTGGAAGACCATACTGGATTCGACCGATATCGGTGCCGCCAAAGTCAATCCCTTGAAGCCCGAAGCGAGTCCAGCGGAAACGCTGGCAGTATCGAGTTGGATCACCGAGCCCACCCTTTGGTTCAGGGAATGTATCAAGCGGGATATAGAACTGGGCCCAATCGACCTCTGGCTGGTCTGGATTCCACCCTGCATTACAGTCGGCGGTCAGTTCTGAGCGAACTGAACCATCAAAGAAGGCGAGGTTTGGCTTGGCTTCTGGATACGCGAAGTAGAGACCGCGTTTATCACTGAACCGGTCAAACTCTTCAAACATCATCACCTTGCCTGAAGTATGAGCGACCTGTGTGAACTTTCTCCGGCCAAGAGAAATATTGCCGTTGCCTTGAAAAAGGTGAGGCGTGCTTGAGATCGGAACATAGGTTGACGCACCTGCAATACCATCCGTGTTCCATGCGGCGGGGACCATTTGGTATGTCGCAGCAAAGGGCCAGCGTTGGACAATATATGCAGGTCTCCAGTTCGGATCCTGACTGTACCCGTCTGGGGCATTTCCGTTTCCATAGGGAAGACTGTTGCCATCTTCAAGATATTCCAATGGGTCTTCCTGCCAGTTAATCAAGTTGCGATCAAATGGGCTTGCTGCCGATTGCTCAGGCTGAACATCCGTCAAGAAGTCAAGGAGGACAAGATGCGAGTACCGACGATGCGGCAACCGGCCTGCAAAGTTTTTAATTTTCGTTTCCCCTGGCTCAAATCGCCCGGTGACACGCTGAAGAATCTCTTGATTTTGACGCCCGGCAGCTGCTGTATCGTTGGTCGCAGTCTTCGTACGACCATCAGGCATGAGATACGCCTCGCCAGCACGCCAGGTGTAGCTGAAGATACGATCTTTGTTATCGGTCGCGTAGTTCGCAGCACCGGTATTGAGTGATCGCATGTTGGACTGGGACAGGACATTCTTGGCCGAGAGCTGTGCCTGCCCGAGGGCGGGGAGCAGAATCCCGATGAGTAGGGCGATGATCGCGATGACGACCAACAGCTCGATGAGTGTAAATGCGTTTTTGCGTCTTTCCACGACGACCTCCATTTTGTCAGCGTGTCCTTTGCACCTCTTACGACGGTAAAAAGTGCCCAAAACACTGACTCGTTATTTGGTTTCGATGCTCACTGTAGCCCGTAGGCTGTGCGTTCCAGTGATCCATCATTGTTCTGTTCGCGTTTATGTTCGTACTTCAATGGGGAAGGGTTCCAGTGAATCTTCACTTGGGGTGAAACTTCTCTGATGAAGCCTCGCCATTGAATAGTTCGCACTGCCGAAGAGAACGCATCCACACGATGCGTGCCCTTTTTCTTATCGTGCCTCTTTTATACGGCATTTGCTGAGATTTCGCAACCCCCACCCCGGCACTATCGGACAAATTATTCAAGATTCATTCACATAAGGGGCTTGTTAGTATGCGTTCCGGTGGATAAAGCCTCTGAAAATGGTCAGTACAAGAATCCGGATGTCAAACCAGAGGGTCCAGTTGCGGATGTAGAACAGGTCATACTGAAGCCGCTTCCTCAGGCTCGTATCGCCTCGGAGCCCGTTGACCTGCGCCCACCCGGTCATCCCCGCTTTGACCTGCTGGCGGAGCATGTACCCGCGCCAGTCCTCACGGAACCGATCAATCAGCTCGGGTCGCTCGGGGCGCGGGCCGACCAGGGCCATATCGCCAATGAGCACATTAAAAAGCTGAGGCAGTTCGTCAAGGCTCAACCGACGGAGCCAGGCACCAATCCGCGTCACACGGGGGTCATCCTTGGATGTCCACACCACCGCGTTCCCATTCGCCGGGTTGAGGCTTGGCTCATGATGCTCATTGTGCATGGTCCGAAACTTCCAGATCTGGAAGGTATCGCCCCCCAGACTCACCCGCTGCTGCTTGAAAAGCACCGGGCCGGGGGTGGTGAATCGGATCGCGATGGCGATCCCAAGCATGATCGGCGAGAAGATGACCAATCCAACCAATGCCCCCACAATATCGAGCATTCGTTTGAGCACCCCGCCGATCCCGGCCATGGGGCTCTCGCGATAGCTCAAGATGGGCATGCCTTCGAGTTCGGAGATGGCCATATTCTGAGGCAAATACCGCGGATGGACATCGGGCACCACGCGGACATCGACCGCATAGCGTTCGAGTCGGCGAAGAATGACGGGGAGCTGGGCGGACATCGCGCTGGGGATCGCGAGGTAAATCGCATCAACAGGCCTGTTTTCGAGGATGGATTCGAGTTCACGCACGCCGCCGGTGACGGGCAGATTCAGGCATGATGTCCGTGCGGTCTGGTCATGGTGGGAGATGAAGTATTCGACCCGGAGACCTGTCCATGAGTTGCGGGTGAGTGTGCGGGCGGTGATCTGTCCCAATCGCCCGACGCCAACAATCGCGACATGGCGCATGTTCCACCCGCGTTTGCGCATCGCGCGAAGCCCAAGGCGGAGCGCCAATCGGTATGACCCGATCATGAGCGGGAGCGAAACCGTCAGCAGAACAAGCTGGAATCGGAGCGGATCGGTCGCGAGCCTCCATCCGGGATAGACCTGCGCAGGAGGGCCCACAGGGGTGAGTCGGCTCGAGCCAACCGCCCACATCGCGACCACGATCAGCATGATCGAAACAAACGAGGCTTTGAAAATCTGACCGAGCTCGCCGATCAACGCCTGGTCTCGGCGGGGCTTATAGAGCTTGAAAAAGATCATCGTGACCATCACGATGGGCAACGTATAGACGGTGAGCGAGTCCTTGAAATAGCCCTCCCACCCCCCCGGGAGCGACTGATCAAACCGATCGAGCCGAATCGCCCAAGCGATCAACGAAGCCGAACCGATCGCGAGCGCATCGAGCACGCCAAAGAGCGAAACAAACAGGTTGTGCCTTTGTCTGAGCAACGCAGCCCCTCACAGCTTCATCCGATTCAGTATCCCCATGCAAGCGGGGCTCGGCCCGATTGCATCAGAGAGTGTAGTTCAAATCGTCCGCTCATGCGCGCGGTTCACTCGGGCGAACTTGGTTCTTTGGCACTGGCTGATGATTGGTCGGTGTCGGATTGATCCGACTTCATCTCCATGAGCGCCTCTCGGAGTGCGTCGGAGATTTGAGCGCCCGAGGGGGGGACAATCCGGACCTTGACATAGAGATCGCCCTGTTTGCCATCCGCCGATGCGAGCCCGTGGCCGGGGATGCGGAACTTGGCATCGCTGGCGGTCGCGGGGGGGATGGTCAGCGTGACGATCTTGTTGTCGATCGTGGGCACCTCGATCTTATCGCCTAGGGTCGCCTCGGCGATGCTCAGAGGCAGATCGACCGAGAGATCGAGCCCGTTTTCGAGCCGCTCGAACCGGACATCGGGCTCGATCTGGATCATCACGAACAGATCGCCAGGCTTGCCTCCGGGCTGGGGGCTCGACATCCCGAGCCCGCTGAGCCGAAGCTTGCCTCCGGGTGCGATGCCTTTGGGGATTTTGACCTCGATGGACTTCATCGAGCCATCAATCGGCACGGTGATGAGCTTGGTTGCCCCGTCATGAACCTCTTGGAGCGTCACCTTGAGGCTGACCCGGATATCTTGTCCCCGAACTGGTGGGCGAGGGCGGGCATGGGCTCGCCCGCCGAATCCGCTGCCAAACCCTCCAAAGCCTCTGCCCCCTCCACTGCCGGGCCCGCCGCCGCGTGAGCCTCCGAACATGGCGTCGATGATCGAGCCGAGATCGGCAAAATCGACATCTTGGGCACTGGCGTACCCTTCGGGTCGTCCTGAGACGAACTGTTCATGCCCGAGCCGATCGTACTTTGATCGCTTCTCAGGATCAGAGAGCACCTCGTAGGCCTCGTTGAGCTCAGAGAACTTCTTGCCGGCTTCGGGGTCATCGCTGACATCAGGGTGCAGCTTGCGGGCCTTATTGCGAAAGGCCTGTTTGATTTGATTGGCATCTGCTTCTTTGGAGACGCCGAGCACTTGATAATAATCTGACTTCGCCATCTGCTTTGACCTGTCCTTCCAGAAGCCCCGACGCCATCACGCCATCGCCGAACCATTGACCTTCGCCCAGATCATAGAAAACAAGCGACGCCGAAGCGTCGCTTGTTTGGATTGAAAAGAGATTCTCAGACCCGGACAAACCTTGCCGAAGCCGGATCAGTCGTGGTTGTGCCCTTCATGGGAGTCAACCGGTGCGGGCTGGACTGGCTGGGGGGCTGCGTCGCCCTCTGCATGCTCGATGAGTGCCATGTAGACATCAAAGTAGAGCGTGGCATTTGTGGGGATATTGGCGCGTGGGTTGCCCCGCTCGCCGTAGGCCAGATAGCCCGGGATCACAAGCTTGCGGTGATTCCCCATCGCGAACCCTTCCATCCCGATGCCCCACCCTGTGATTGCGCGGGTGCCTGGTGGGTAGGCGAAGGCGAAGGGTTGATTGCGTGCGTAGCTCGAATCGAACCGGTTGCCATCGGCTGTGTAGCCGTTGTAATGGACATGGAGTTGATCGCCTTGGGTGGGGACGATCCCGTTGTCGCCACCGAAGTCGATGATGACCATGCCATCGTCTCTGCGGGTGACTTGTGCGTATGGATCGGAGCGTTCAAAGGCGACCACCGCATCGGACTCCGCACCCCAGACGATCTTGCCCGAAGCATCAAAGCCACGATCGGCCACGCTGAGGGTGTCGCCGTCGAGGGTGACCGCCGAGGTCATTTCAACCGCACCAGCGATGCCTGTGGGATACGGGTATGGGGTCGCGCCGGTGAATCCGGTCGAGGTGGTTTCAAGCTCGACATCGAGGGTGGCGATCAGGCTCTCGCTTGAGATCTCTGGGAAGAGATCGGTGGCGGCCCACATGCCACTGAACACGCCTTTGGCCGAATCACCCATGGCGAGTTCGTATGTCCGCAGGCGGATATCGCCCTTGTAGCGGTAGAGCTGGAAGAACGCCATCCGGTAGGGCTCCCAAGGCGCATCCGCCCGAACACTCTCAACAAAGAGCGTGTCGTTCATGCCTACGACCCGAGCCGGTGCGATGGACATCGCGAGGGCTTCATCGCCCGAGCCCGAGTTCCAGGTCCCGGTGAGCTGGGAAGCGATTTTGGCGATGCCATCATCGGACCAGCTAGGTGTGTAGGCAGGGGGCGCGACATAGACAGGGGCAGCGGGTGCTGCGTCATCTTGTGCCCGGGCGATACCACCAGCGAAACCGACGAACATGGCGGCACTGAGCACGCACGGAAAACTTACTTTGAACATTCAGAGATCTCCTCTTATCTGTTGGAAAACGACTATTTTGAGCATTGTAGGCGGGCATGTGGACAGGCTCTTCTCTCACGCCCAACCCGCATTCCAATGTTCAAATACACCACTGCTTTGGTGGATCACCGCCCATTGGCGAGTCAACTGACGGGATTGCCTGACTGCGATGGACGCTGAGCCGACAAAAACACCCTGGCGACCCACCATCGCGTATCCAACGCGGACCGGGGGGCTGGATTGCCAAACTCCGGGTGTTTCAGGCACAGTTTGGGCAGATTGATCTCATTTTTGTTCTTCAATCTCGACTTCATCGTGCTCAGAGACGATGAATTCTGGTCTGATTCATTGAAAAGACGGATCAGCACGGCGTGTTGGCTCGTATGACAAGCGAACAGTTTCTCAATCATGTATAGTATGAGCACGATTATGACTTTAAACAACGAATCAAACTACCCCCCGATAAAGGGCACCGAGTCTCCCCCGCTGAGAGCTCGTGAGTCGGCCTTTGCCCAGCTCACAGATACCCCGCTCGAATCGAACGAATCCGAAGAAACTGGTATGCTCTTTGAAATCTATGAGCCTCGTTCGATCTCGTCGATCGTTGCTCAGCAGCAGGCGCTGCGCGATTCGCAGGCAGCCGAGGCGGCGGGGATTATTCTCCAAGACATTGACCTGCCTGAGTTTAGCAGCGAAGAAGACACGCTCTACCGCGAGATTCTTTCCAAGCAAACCAACCAGACCAATGCGTATGCTGCAGGCGGCATGCGCGTCCAGAAGACCTCGCTCCTCTCAATCATGCTCTCGCCGGGCGCTCAGTTTGTGTATGCCCTAGTCATCATCACGCTGCTCAGCGGGCTCATCGGGCTTGCCGCGTCGATCGAGTCGCCGATGCTGGTGCTAATCGCGGGGATCGCGTCGCCGATCCTGCTTCCGATTTGTGTCTGGAAATGGATTCGTTGGCTCGATTCCACGCCCTACTACTATCGGCTGCTGACCTCGCTTGGCGAGGATGCGAAGAATCTGCTCAGCTATCGCTTGCTTTGGAAGCGTTCGACGCAGAACTCCTGATCGCGATCGCACAAATCATTGTATTTGTGTAAAGCATGCTCGATTTGCGTGCATTCCGTCTCCATGCTGCAACATGTTTTTCATGATGGCATTATGATCTATTGAGAGCCCGATCGCGTATAGATTGGATCGAATCAGACATCCCGGCCGAAAGAAGAGGAGAGGGATGCGCAGAGGCACCGATACCCCACTTGCATGAAACAAGCCTGCGGGTGCAAGAACAAAGGGTAAAATACCAATAAGCAATGGGTACATCACCCAGCCAACTGCATGAATAAATGCCTGTTGGGACAGCGGAAATGCTTATTGATTTGACATTGAGACTCGATAGGGTTCAATAAACATTATTTCTCGTGTAGGGGTACATATGGCGAAAAATGACAGACCAGATCGGCGCGAACTGCTGCCGGGCGTTGACCCGGAATGGGTCGAAGCCGCGCTGAGCAAACCTGAAGAAGATGAGCCTGAGGTCGAGTTTGACCCGGATGATCCGGATTCGGTCTGGATCTTGGGCAACGATCCCGAAGCGAAGATTTCGAGCGTTGCCGATCGACGGAACTTAATTCACAAGCAGATGCTCTCGACGGGCGGGCAGTTTGTGCTCGGACTGTTCATGATGTTCATCGCGATCGGGATCACCATCATGGCGATTACCAACCCGGTGAAGTTGTACATCATCCCGGCAGCGATCATCGCGCCGATCAGTATGTGGTATATGCGCGCCCGTTGGCGTCGTTGGCTTGGGTCGGCGCCGTATTTCTATCGCCTGATGAGTTCACTGGGCGAAGATGCGGAGAATATCCTTGTTGAGCGGGAAGAGAAGCAGCGCAAGAAGTTTGTGAACAAGGTTGGCGATCTGTATGCGGTCAATACCAAGCCGCCGAAGAAAAAGAAGTAGCCAGCACTGAATCTTCAATGAGAGAACCACCAATAAAAACACCCGCTGAAGCGGGTGTTTTTTGATGAATGTTTGATTGGTGACTCAGGCGAGTTCTGGGAATCGTTCGGTGACGATCTTGACCAGATCCGCGACATGTGAAGCGGATTCATCGAAGAGTCTTTGTTCTTCGCCGGTGAGTTTGAACTCGACGATCTTCTCGACGCCGTCCTTGCCCAGCAGTGCCGGGACACCCACGAACAAGCCCTTGTGCCCGAACTGTCCGTCAAGGTACGCAGCCGATGGGATGATGCGCTTTTTGTCCTTGATGATTGCCTCAGCCATCTGGATGGTGCCCAGCGCCGGGGCGTAGTAGGCGCTGGTGCCCATGAGTTTGACGATCTCGCCGCCACCGACCTTGGCGCGATTGACGCAGGCGGTGATCTTATCTTCGGACATCATATCGGTGACGGGGATGCCGTGGACGCTTGTCAGGCGTGGGAAGGGGACCATGTCGTCGCCGTGCCCGCCGAGCAGTGTTGCCTGGACATCTTCAACGCTCACGCCGAGTTCCCAAGCGATGAACGCGCGGTACCGGGCGCAGTCGAGTGCGCCAGCCTGCCCGACGATGCGATTGCTCGGGAATCCGGTGGCCTTCCATGCGGTGTAGACCATCGCGTCGAGCGGGTTGGAGACCAAGATCACGATCGAATCTGGAGCGTGCTTTTTGATGTTCTCGGACACCGACTTAACGATCTTGACATTGGTCTCGATCAGATCGTCACGGCTCATGCCCGGCTTGCGGGGGATGCCGGCGGTGACGATGACGACATCCGAATCGGCGATGTCTTCGTAGTCGAAGGTGCCGGTAAGTGTGCAATCGAACCCTTCGATCGGAGCGCAGCACCCGAGATCAATCATCTTGCCCTTGGGCATGTGCTGATCGGGAGCGTCGGCTCGGGGGATATCGAGGAGGACGATGTCGCCGAGCTCTTTTTGGGCAGCCCAGTGGGCACAGGTCGCGCCGACATTACCAGCACCGATGATGGAGATCTTTGCACGCTTTGGCATTTTGCAGGTCCTTTCAGTCGTCAAATCCGTTTGTTCAAGTCCTCCAATGGAACGCCGGGGATTGGCCGACGGGAGGATTGGTATCGTAGTCATCGACGATCGGAATCACGACCCTATGCGTCGGTTTCTGGGTCAGAATCCGGTTCATCATCATCGGCTTCGAGCCATTCGACCTCGACCGCATCGAGTGGTTTGCCCGCTTTGGGGGGCAGGGGGACGGGGCACATCTCGCCGCCGATGACCACGGGGATGAGCAAAGGCTGACCCGCCTGGAGTTCGCCGATCACCGGGGCGACGAGGTCCTTGGCCGAGCCGCCCTTGAGGAAGTCGAACTGGCGGTAGACCTGGCAGATCGGACGGATGATCTGGGGGTGCTCGATCTCGCCATCGCAGGCGTTCAAGAAATCCTGGATCATACGGAGGATGTCGTCTTCGGGCTGACCGCCGCTGTTGTTGCGGGCGATGGCGATCGGTGCCCCTTTGAAGAGTTCGATGCCCGGGGTGGCGACCATGACCTCGCCGAGGTACCCAGCATTGAGCAGGGCAACGCCGAGTTCGGCGGGGTGGAAGGCGACGAACCGCTCAGACGAGACGATCCAAGCGACCCCTTCATAGAGGGCGAGTTCCCACGCGGCTTTGGCGTCTTCGATGAGCTCGATGATGGATTCGGGCATGGGCTCGCTGCGCCAAATCTCGTTGAGTTCGCCGACATGGGCTTTGATGCCGATCTCGGATTTGTCCATCGCCAAGGGGCGCTCTTCTGGGTCCACCTTGTCGATCTCGCCGAGCGCCATTGCCAGAGCGTGAAGCCCGATGGTCGGGGCAACGGAATCTCGCCAGCGTTGCCCTTGTTCATCTTTGGGCAAGGCGACGGCTCGCTGGGCGAGTTGAATCCATCCGGATAGAAGGGTGGACCATGAGATGGGATCGGTTGAAGTCATGCGCGGATCGTAGACGCCGGAGTTGTATTCGACGGCCGCAGTACGCCACGAAACACGACAAAGTAGACCGCCAGCCCTACCGCCATGATGCGTGAAATCGTCGCCCCCGAGCTGCCCATCGGCGAACTTGTCAGATCGAACACATCCCACCAGAGATTCATCCCCGCGTGGAGCGCGACCACCACCCAGAGATTCCAGTTCGCCCGTTCGTATATCCATGCGTAGAACAACCCGCCGATGGCGATCATGCCGATCCAACCGATCTGATCCACAATCGGCTCGGCTCGCACCGAGGCGCTGATCAGGTGAGCGAGCCCAAAGATGACCCCGGTGAGTATGGCTGCGGGCCAGAGTTTGAGCCTGAGCACCTGAACCATCAGCCCAAAGGCAAAGGCGCGATAGAAGATCTCCTCGGTCAACCCGGGCACGATTGTGGTGTAGATGAGATCTCTCGATACCTCTTGGCGGGCACTCATCATCCCGATCGCGAGCATCGGGAGCGTACAAAGAAAACCGAGCGCAAAGCCCATCGCCGCTTGTTTCCAACCAACGAGCAAGCCGAGTGTGGGTTTGTTTGCACCCTTGAGCAGGCGAAGAAGCACCATCCATCCAATCAGCACAACGAGTATGCGAAAAGCTGGATGCACCAACCATTGCACATCCCTAGGCCAAGCGCTTCGTGTCTCACGATACCAATCGAGGTTATTGAGCACAATGGGCACCACGATGCCCACGAGGAAAACCCCGAAGACGATGGCTGCTGCGCGTGCTCGGCTCGGCTTTGTCGATCCTGTGCCTGTGACCTGATTCATGAATGACATCATATCAATAAAAAATCCCCCGGGCCGTGGTGGGTGTGCCCGGGGGAGGGAGGCGAAGATCGGGCCTGTGGCACTGGGAAGGTGCCGCCGCGATCTCCGCCGGGTGGTGCTTGTTGTCGGGCCCTTCTCAGGAACCATCTATCGGGAACTATGGTATACACCATACCAGAAATCTCAACTCAATGTTCTTCCTCAATGTTCCTCGCCAATCATAACCCACAAACCCGGCAGCAGCCGGCTGCAATCGGTTGGACATGCGCACTTGGGAGTGTCCGTTTCTTGCATGACTCCGTGGCGACGAGCGCCGTGCATGCAGTCTATCGAACCGGCTCACCAGTGGGATCAATCCATGACCCCAAGGCTGGCAGCGTTCATTCCGTTTGTTTGCTGACCGTCCCCGTAAGTGCTTCCATCAGACACGCCAAGCCGAATGCTTTGGGCTGCTGCCGTTGTGGTTTGTGGGTGTGTATCCTTTCTGTTCGTCTGTTTTCATTCTATTTCTGTTCTAGCTGCATCCCAACGAGTTGCCACAGTTGAGGCATTTGTAGCAAGTGCCGCTGCGAACGGTGATGGTGCCGCAGACATCGCAAGGCGGGGCATCGCCCGATGACTCGAGCGCCATCGAGAGCGTCGCGCTGGCGGTTCGGCGTTGTGTGTGGGTCTCGGAGGTTTGCACTTTGGTGTTGATGCCCGTTTTGATCGCGGTTTCGGAGACATGCGTCTCGGTGACGACCTGATCCTTGATCTCGATCACGCGATCGGTCGATTTGCCCTCGGGATTCGTGATTCGGCGGGTAATCACCGTGGGCTCACTGATCTCGGTGGTCTCGGCCAAGGCTTCGGGTCGTTTGGGGGCGTTGGCCTCGCGGTATCCTTCGATGAATTCCATCCCCAGCCAGCGGAAGATGTAATCGACCAATGACTTGGCAAACGGGATATCCCGGTTGGTGGTCATGCCCGAGGGCTCGAAGCGTTGGTGGGTGAACTTCTTGACCAGGCTTTCGAGCGGCACGCCATACTGCAACGCGACCGAGGTCGAGGTGCCCAGTGAGTCCATCAGCCCGCCGATGGTCGAGCCTTCTTTGGCCATGGTGATGAAGAGTTCGCCGGGCATCCCATCGTCGTAGACGCCGCAGGTGAGGTAGCCCTCGTGACCGGCGACATTGAACTTGTGGGTGATGGATCGGCGCGTGTCGGCCAGTCTTCTTCGCATCGGGCGATGGACGATCTCGATTTCCTTCTTGATGACAATCCGGACATTCTCGTTGCCCACCGCGTCGGCGAGTTCGACGACATCGTCGCTGATCTCTTCGAGGGCCTCGGCGAGTTCGAGCTCGTCGACCACAACATCGTCATCAAGCTCGTTGTCCGTATCACTCTTCGAGTTCAAAGGCTGGCTCAGTTTACACCCATCGCGATAGAGCGCGTTGGCCTTGAGCCCGAGTTCCCAGCTCTCGCGGTATGATTCCTTGATGTCGTCAAGGGTCGCATCGTGAGGCAGGTTGATCGTCTTCGAGATCGCCCCCGAGAGGAACGGCTGGGCCCCCGCCATCATGCGGATGTGCCCGCCGGCGGAGATCAACCGTGTGCCGATGTTGCCGCAGGTGCTGGCGCAGTCGAACACAGGAAGATGCTCATCCTTGAGGTGCGGGGCACCTTCGATGGTCTGGGTGCCGCAGACGAGTTGATTGAGTTCATTGATCTGGGTGTTGGTCAACCCGAGGAACTTGAGGGCGTTGAAGCCCGGGTCGGCCTTGGCGACCTCAGGCCCGATGCCGATGCGGGTGAGGGTGTCGTTGCCGAGCCCCCAAGCACTCATGGCCATGCCGAGTTCAAACGCGCCGGGGAGTTGATCGGTGATCTGCTGGAGATCATCCTCGTTCATGCCCTGCTCGATGAGCCACGCCGCGAGCGAGAGCCCGGTGGAATCGGGGACTGAACTTGGCATCGGGACATGCAGGTTGAGCGTGCCGAGAATATATTGGATCATCGCTCGGCGTTGGTCATCGTCATAGCCCAGCGATTTGAGGGCAGGGTCGATCGAGGCGTTGGCGATTTTGAAATATCCGCCGCCGGCGAGTTTTTTGAACTTGACGAGCGCGAAGTCGGGCTCGACGCCGGTGGTGTCGCAGTCCATGAGCAAACCGATCGTGCCGGTGGGCGCGATGACGGTGGTCTGGGCGTTGCGATACCCGAACTCTTCGCCAAGATTCAGGGCCTGATCCCATGCGGTGGTCGCGTGATGGAGCAGATCCATCGCGTTGCCCAGAGGCACATTGTGATCGCGGAAGAGCTCGTGATTGAGGGGGACGGGTGCGATGCGGATATCTTCGTACTCGCCGCTGTCTCGGGCGACACCCATCGCCGCTCGGCGGTGATTGCGGATCACGCGGAGCATGTTCTCGCGCTCGGGCTCGAACCCGGCGAACGCCCCGTGCTCGCCGGCCATCATCGCGCTCTGGCGATACGAACGCCCGGTCATGATCGCGGTCAAACACCCACAAATCGCGGTGCCCTGCTCGGAATCGTAGGGAATCCCCGCTTGCATCAGCATCGCGCCCAGGTTGGCATAGCCGAGCCCGATGGTGCGGTAGTTGAAACTCAGTTCGGCGATCTCACGCGAGGGGAAGGCGGCCATCAATACCGAGATTTCGAGGACCATTGTCCACAGATCGACGCCGTGCTCGAAACCATCGATATCAAACTCGCGGGTCTCAGGGTCGTAGAACTTGAGGACATTCAACGATGCGAGATTGCATGCGGTGTTGTCGAGGAACATGTATTCGCTGCACGGATTCGAGGCGTTGATCCGACCCGCACCCGGGCAGGTGTGCCAATCGTTGATCGTCGAATCATACTGCACGCCCGGATCGGCGCATCGCCATGCAGCATAGGCGACATCGTTCCAGAGTTGATTCGCATCGACGCTCTTGATGACCTCGCCGGTCGTCCGGTAGGTCATGTCCCACTGGGCCCCGGCATCGACGGCATCAAAGAACGCATCAGGAATCCGGATCGAGTTATTCGAGTTCTGACCCGCGACGGTGGAGTAGGCTTCGCCGTTGAAATCGTAATCGAGTGTCAATCCAAGCCGGGCAGCGGTTTCGCCGATGGTTTCTGTATCACGCTCGGAAGTCTTGGTCCCCTGGATCGCCTTCATGCCTTCGACGAGGGCTGCGACCTTGATCTCCTCGCGGACCTTCCAGTTGACGAACTCGCAGATATCGGGGTGATCCATATCGAGGCAGACCATTTTGGCTGCGCGCCGGGTGGTGCCGCCGCTCTTGATCGCGCCCGCTGCGCGATCGCCGATCTTGAGCCAGGACATCAAGCCCGACGAGTTGCCCCCGCCTGAGAGCAGTTCGTTCTCGGCCCGGAGGTTCGAGAAGTTGGTGCCGGTGCCTGAGCCATATTTGAACAACCGGGCTTCACGCATCCACAGGTCCATGATCCCGCCTTCGTTGACGAGCGAGTCATCGACGGACTGGATAAAACAAGCGTGAGGCTGGGGATGCGAGTACGCATCGTCAGCCAGTTCCGGCTCGCCGGTTTCTGGATCGACGATCCAATGCCCTTGGGCTGGGCCCGAGATTCCATACGCCCAGTTGAGCCCGGTGTTGAACCACTGCGGCGAGTTGGGCGCGCACATCTGATGCACCAGCATATAGACCAACTCGTCATAAAACGCCTGCGCGTCTTCGGGGGTGTCGAAGTAGCCGTGGGTTTCGCCCCAGTGCTTCCAGCAACCGGCGAGGCGATGGATCACCTGGCGGGCGGAGCGTTCTGGGCCGGTCTCCGGCAGAACGGGCATCTTGCCCGTTTCTTTCTTATTTGCACCATCATCAGCCTCTGAAGAAACGGGCTGGAAGCCCGTTCTACCGGGGAAACCATTGGGTCCGCCATCTTGAGGCACCCCCGCCTTGCGGAAGTATTTGGACACCATGATGTCGGTCGCCAGCTGCGAGAACCCAACCGGGACCTCGGCATCTGGCATCTCAAAGACAACCGAACCATCTGGGTTTGTGATTCGACTCGATCGCGTAGTCCAGTCAGTGGATGCGAACGGGTCAGTACCTTCCGTGGTGAATCGACGAGTGATTTTCATGTGCCATCAGCCTGTAAATAGAGTGCTTTGAATAAATGCCTTCAACACACGCAAGTCATTTGCGTGCGATCCGATTCAACCGGGTTTCAAGCCCCAACATCCGACCAGATGGCAAACTCGTTGCCACTCGGTTCTGTAAAATGGAATCGCCGTCCACCCGGAAAAGAGAAAATGGGTTTGACGATTGTTGCCCCTGCCTGCTCAACTTCCCTTACGGACTGTTCGAGGTTTTCGCTGTAAAGCACAACAAGTGCGCTGCCATTGGATGTTTGGCTGGATGCATCCGCTTTATAAAACCCGCCATCGAGTCCTTCACCAGTGAATGCCGCGTAATCTGGCCCGTAGTCTTGAAAAGACCAACCAAATGCATTTGTGAAAAACAACTTTGTCGATTCAATATCCCTTGAAGGGAACTCGACATAGTTGATCTTGTGGTGATCGTTCATTTCTACCATCCTCGACTGCTGCGCGTAAATATTGGTCTTCGCTCGTCTGTTCTTAGTCCACCCTCGGCAGCGTCAACCCGCCCTGATCCTGATACTTCCCAGCCTTATCCGCATAACTCTGTGCACACACCTGATCACCCTTCATGAAGATGAACTGGGCTAAGCCTTCGTTGGCATAGACCTTCGCGGGCAACGGCGTCGTGTTGGAGATTTCGAGCGTCACCTTGCCTCGCCATTCAGGTTCCAACGGCGTGACATTCACGATCAACCCGCAACGGGCGTAGGTGCTCTTGCCGACGCAGAGGACGAGGATGTCGCGGGGGATGTCGAAGTATTCGATGGTTTCACAGAGGGCGAAGGAGTTGGGCGGGATGATGACATGGTCCATCCCGGTTTTGGCGGTATCGACGGTAATCATCAAATCGTCGGTGAAGGCTTTGGGATCGACGACCGCGATGCCTCCGGTTGGAGGGGTCGGGGTGAAGATTTTGAAGACGGTCCCGACGCGGACATCGTAGCCGTAGGACGAGACGCCATAGGAGATGGTTCCATCTCGTTTGATGGCTTTTTCGAACGGTTTGATCTCGACGAGTTGTTGGATCTGGGTATCACAAAGAACGGCCACTGTTTGCTCCATCTGTCAATACCGATTTCCATCGGGTGACGCTTCATCGGGGCCTCCGTTGCCCCTGTTTTTCTCTCCCGCTTCTGATGCTGCGCCAACGCGACAATCAGAAACAACTCATTTCTGTCCAACAAAGCCACGCAACAACCCCAGGATGTGCCCACAGCACAACCACCAGAAACGGCGTATTCGCTTTGTTGTGCCAACCGTACGGACTGGCTGTCCCACAGACCCCTTAGCAGCCCTGTTTGCACAGGAGTGGCAAAGGATCAACCCGATTTGTTCCAACCACACGCTCGGCCCAGCGGGCGAGCCCGCAGCGGTTGATTGAGGGTCCTGATGGATCGCCTGCAACCAAGGGAACAAACCAGATTCAAACAAACACCGAATCGTTGTCACGATTCACTATTTTCTCGGCTTGGACAGAAGCACTTCGATGCGTGGGAGATGAGACGATTGGCAATGGCGAATGTGGACAACCTGTCGATTGATTCCAAACCCTGTATTGTCAATGACTTCTCCCGTGCTGTTTCGGCGTTTCTGCTGTCCTAACCCACCATATCTCGATGATGCGTCGGGCCATGAGCATATCAGGCACAATGTGTTGTGTGTGGACTTTCGTCGATTTTTTCGACAAATTTCCGTACATGCGGAAGATCCCCCACCCCAACGACGCTTCATCGAACCTGAACAGTTCGGGGTTGATTTTGAGCCAACTTGGGCATTGACAAGTGCTTTGGAGCCGACGCATTTCGTTCTCACTGCTCAAGGCACTCGACCAGTTTCCGATCATTATGCGAACATGCGTTCAGGGCATATGAAAAAGTTTTCCACACACCGCGCGATGTGGACGATGCCGTCGCCGTCAAAAGAGTGTCGACTTATGATTCGTTGCACAACATGGTGCATACAACGCCCCCGAGCGTGCGTATCGAACTACGATCACGCGGATAATCGCGTGGATGCGTGTCGTTGCCTGGGACTGGCCGACGCATCACCAACGCACAGCATACCGAGGCTCAACCCGTGAAGACCCCTTCAAACACTGACTCATCTTGTTCTGTCTCCGCTTCTGTCTCGGCGCATCATCGCGCCCGCAACGGGCTCATGATGGCGATGATCGGCGTGATGCTTCTCTCCACATTCTCCACAGTCGGGTGCGGCGAGAACTGGAGAAGATGGAGAGACCGCAAGAAAGAAGTCCCCAAGGCGAAGATCAGCGCCCCCACCATTGTCCGCGATATCCCCTCGGCCCTGCGCGGGACGATCGGGGCTGAGGCACGGATTACCGGGACCGAGCAGACGCTCCTCTCGGGGATCGGATTCGTCGTCGGGCTTGATGGCACAGGCGGACTCACCGTCCCCGAACAATACGCGGCGCACATCGAACGAGAGATGGGCAAGAACGGCGTCGGGATCGCCAACGACCAGGCCAACTCAAAGATCGCAGGCAAGAGCCCACGGGAACTCCTGCGCGACCCCAACACCGCTGTAGTGATTGTGCAGGCGGCGATCCCCGCGGGAGCACGCGAGGGCGAATCTTTCGATCTCTATGTCCGCGCGATCAATGCGACAAGCCTCGAAGGTGGGCAACTCTGGACGACCGAGTTGCGGATCGGCCCACCGAGTTCCTTTGGCGATCCCCAGGCGCGAATCCTGGGCAAAGCCCGTGGGCCGATCTTCTTGAACCCTTTCGCTGAGCCCGGTGGACAATACGACGGGATCACCCGTGATGTCGGACGCATTCTCGATGGTGGCACCATCACCTTCCCGACCAAAATCGAGATCGTGCTGGACAATCCGTCCCATCAACGCGCCCGCCAGATTGTGAGTGCAGTCAACACGGCTTTCCCACAGACCCGCTTCGACCGTGAACCCATCGCGCGAGGCAAGGACGAATCCTTGATCCTTGTGCAGGTCCCCAAGCGATTCCTCGAGCATCGGCTCGACTTTATTGACATCCTCTCGCACATCACGATCGATCAGTCCTATCCAGAAATTTACGCCCGGCGATATGCCCAGGCATTGATGTCAACTCCGTATCTCGCGGGTGATATGTCCATGTGCCTCGAAGCATTGGGCAAAAGGGCGATCCCGTTTCTCAATGATCTCTATGACCACCCCGAAGCCGCCCCTCGGCTCGCGGCACTCCGAGCAGGCGCAGGGCTTGGCGATCCACGGGTCGTAAAACATCTCCGGGATATGAGCATGGATGTCAACTCACCCTACCGGACTGATGCGATGCAGCTCATGGGCACGATTGACGATTCGCTCTTGGTTGATACCACCCTGCGGAACCTGCTCAACTCACCCGAACTCGCCATCCGGGTTGAAGCCTATGAAAACCTGATGGAACGGGCGTTGCGTGTGCGCAAATCACGGATCAAGCAGATGATCGACTCGAACACACAGGGGATCAGAACCTCCGAGACCCAGCTCGATGTCCTCTCGCGGGTCTGGGTCCCGATGGACCCGGTCCGAGGCGTGGGTCGGGTGCTCGTCGAAGGCAAGTTCTTCCTCGACATCGTGCCCTTTGGCGAGCCTTTGATTTATATCACGCAGCAGAAGGAGCCTCGGATTGTGCTCTTTGGCGAGCACCTCCAACTCACCAAGCCTCTGATGGCTTCGGCGTGGTCGGATCGCTTGATGCTCGTCGCTGAGGATGTCAACTCTCCGGTTCGGATGTACTACCGCGATGAAACCAAACGCTCGACATTGACGATGAAAGAGGTTCCAGAATCCTTGCCCGATCTCATCAAACTCTTCGCCCATTCCCCCACCCCCGAAGACCCTCGCCCGGGGCTGAGCATGTCCTACTCGCAGGTTGTGGGCGCGTTGTATCAGATTTATGACGACCAGGGCATGCAGGCAGCGTTCACGACCGAAGAGGATCGCCTGCTCGCCGACCTGCTCTCGTCGATCAAGTCTGAGGATGTGGTGATGCGTGCCGAATCTCCCAAGAGCGATTCAATCCTCGTGCCTGTGGATGACCCGAGGGCTTCGGTGGTCGGACAGAACGAGGTGCTGCGTCGAACCCGGCGAACGCTGCTCGTCCCGGTCAATCCTGTGGCTGAAGATACAACGGATCAAGACACTCAAAGCAAAGAGAAACCCGACACCTCCAACGACAATCATCGCTGATTTTTTGCGGATATTACCGATGAGACTCGGCCTGCTCGACCAATGATCCAACCCGCTGGGCGAGTGTTTCGATCGCATGATCGGTGCCCTGGGCCATCAGTGTTTTCGAGTCGATGGGCTCGCCAAAGCAGACGACGATGCGTTTGGTGAAGAGTTTGGGGAGTTTGGCAGTTCGAGGCCAAGCCTCGAATGCGCCTGCGATGCCAACGGGGACGACCTGGCAGTCCGATCTTTTGAGCAACACCGCGATCCCGCGTTGGAACTCGTGCAGCTCGCCATCGGGTGTGCGTGAGCCTTCGGGGAAGACGAGCATCATCTTATCATCGCTGAGTTTTTTAAGGGTTGCCTTCATCGCGCCCGCGTCGCCCGCGCCTTGTTTGATGGGGGTCGAGTTGAGTTGGCGGATGAACCATCCGAAGGGCTTGAACTTGAAGAGCCCGCCTCGGGCGAGGAAATCAGAATGGCGATGCCCGATCCCTACCGCGATCGCGGGCGGGTCGAGGAATGACTGATGATTGGCGATCATCAGCACCGCCCCTTGAGCGGGGACATTGTCCACCCCGATGTGTGTGAGCCGATGGAACACTTTGAGCGTTGAGAGCGCACAGAGCCGAAAGGTGTCGTAGAAGATCAGCTGGGCGAGATTTGAGCCGGGATGTCGTTGGCGGTATCGGGCAAGCATGGGCAAGAGTGTAAGCCCTTCAACGCCCGATGAGCACCCGCGATACACGAGAAAGCCGAGGCTTGGGATCAGCTTGGGGGATCAGTCGGTATTGACTAGGCTTGAGATGCGCTCGCGGGTGTTGGCTTCGAGCAGGTCGATGACGCCTTGGACATCGTATTTGGAGGTGTCAACGCGGATGGCGTCTTCTGGGCAGACCAGTGGGCCATCGGATCGGCTCGAGTCAATCTGGTCTCGTTTGATGATCCGTTGGCACATCTCGTCGAGCCCGACGGTGGCTTCGACGCCGAGCTGGTCGATCCGGCGCTGGGCGCGGACTTCTGGATCGGCATCGAGATAAAACTTGATGGCGGCGTCTGGGAACACAATCGAGCCCTGATCGCGCCCTTCGGTGACCAATCGCGGATGCTGGGCGCCGATGACGCGCTGCTTGCGGACCATGTGATGGCGCAGCTCGGGGATCGCAGCGACAAATGACACCCACTTGGTGACATCCTCGTCGCGGATGCGGTGATCGATCGGCGTATCCCAGGCGAGGATGGTCGGGGGGTCTTGCTCCCAGTCGAAATGGAGATCCGCGCCCAGGACCATCGAGACGAGTTCGCCGATGTCTTCTTTGTCGATTTGCCGATCAATCATGATCGCAGCAGCTGCGCGGTACATCGCGCCGGTGTCGAGGAAGTCGAGCCCGAGTTTTTTGGCGAGCATCCGAGCAACGGTGGACTTGCCCGTCCCGGCGGGCCCGTCGATGGTGATGATGACCGGATGATAGTTTGGCAACTCGAACCCCGTAGATGCAGTGCCCGTCGCTTCGATAAAGGCAGTGGGCTTGTCTTTGGATTGGGCATGCGTCGCAGACACGGTGAACCCCCACTCTTCTTCAGCAATCTTATTCGGCAATCTGAATCAGCACTAGGAATCAGCAATCTCGATCAAGGCTGCCTCGATCGCGTCCCTGGATTGCAACACCCCGAGTGTACCATCACCTGCCCCCCTGTAGTCAAGGGCAATATTGCCATCAAATCCAACCGCCTTGATCGCGCCGACCAAAGGCAGCAGATCATACCCGGTATGAATCAAAGGCTCGTCGTCGTCCATCGCTTCGAGCTCGGCTGCCAAAGCGTCCAATCCGGTCAATCCGTCCGCTTTTTCGAGCTTTTCGTTCGATTCCTCGCTCGGCGGGGGCTCTTCAAACCCCATTGTCGATGCGTTGACCACGGTGGCGTAGGGGGTCAATCGGCGGAGGTAGGCGACGGGGTCGCCGGTGGAAAAAGCGGTGGCAAAATCCGGATTTGTCCCGATTCGGAACCCCCCGATGCCTTTGACCATGTCGGTAACCCGGTCTGGATCACTCGTAAGCCCCGCCATCGGGGAGATCAGGACATTGATATCGAGCTTGTCAGCGACTTCGAGAATCTGCCTCATCCGATCGACCGCGAAGTCGAACGATTGCTCCGAATCCTTGGCCTTGATCGACAAAGACACCGCGTTGCACCCGAGCAGGCTCGCTGCCTTGATGACGCGGGTCATGCGATCGACCCCTTGATCCCCCACTGATTCCTTGGGATCGGCCAGGGCGAGGGGGTCGGGTTCGGAGAGGAGCAGGCAGGTACACCCGCATTTGTCGCCGTTGTCTCGGATGCGTTCGAGATCGGACTGCCCCATGCCTTTGAGGAGTTCGGTCGAGAGGTTGAGCGCCCGGAGACCGAGGTGTTCGTGGGTGTATTTGGGGAGATCGACAATGGCCAGGGCGCGTTTGCCCTTGCGTTTGAGGACATCGCGGATCGAGTTGACATTGAGCGAGAACATCATGGGTGCGTGAGTGTAGGAAGCAGGAAAGGGCGATGGGCAATGGTCAGTCGGCAATCGTGAAGAAAAAGACCATCCAGCCCATCCTCTTCCTCATACCTGCTGCCTATTGACTATTCCCAATCCCTCACTCATCCACCTTCGTGTGCAGGTTGCCTTGGAAGGATTCGAGGTGCCCGCCCATGGCCATCATTTCTTCGACGACACTTTTGAACTGCCCATCGACGCTCGGCGGGGTGGTGCCCATGTGTTGTTGGTACATCTCGTCGGTGTAGCCTAGGAATATGCGCATGGCGTATTCGTAGACGGCATCATGATCCTCACGCGAAAGATCGAGGCGGAGCTCGTTGATGATCTTGGTGCCCAGATGAATCCACTCGGTGAAGGTCTCATTGGAGATGTTTTCGTGGATCCACTTGCCCATATCGTTGCGGAAGGGTTGGCGGGGGATCTGGGTGCCCATCTTGCCGGATTTGATGCATTTGAAGTCGCCCGTGGGTGTCTCGGGCCCGTCGGCTTGAGGCTTTGTGTTTTCGATCACTGGGAGGGGTTCGTTGATGGATTTGAGCAGTTCGGCGATGGCGTTCTTGGGGAGCATGTCGCCTCGGGTGGAGGCTTCGATGTAGCCTTTGATCAGGACGACCTTGGCGAGCTCGACCTTGCCGGCTTTGATGTAGGCGTCGCCGGCGAGCTGGTAGGCTTTGGTCATCGCCTCGTTGATCTGGGCGCATTGGGCGAAGGTGTCGGCGGCTTCGTCGAACCGGTCGGTCGCGAGGAAGGCGTTGGCGAGCGAGAAGTAGGCCATATCGTTGGTGGGGTCGTCAGCGATCAGGCGTTGGAACTGGGTGATGCGGGTCTGGGGGTCCATGAGGAAAATCCTTACTCTGGATAAATGCGGACGGCTCGGGAGATTGACGAAGAATCCGTCGAATCATATGCCCTGCGAGCATTCAAAGATCGAATCAGCGTTCTGAGCGTGCGGATTTCGTACGGGAGGGCGTGGGTGTTGAAAATGGGCTCTTGCTTCGGGGTGGGCATTGCCTAGTATGGAGCCTCTCACGCGCCCGATGGACGCGATTGAACAGAGCAGTCTTTTTCGGAGCATTCCCCAATGAGCACACCCACCAATCGCGTCTATTCTGAATCCCACGAGTGGCTTTTGGTCGATGGCGATGTGCTGACGATCGGGCTCACCAGCTTTGCGGTCGATCAACTCACCGATGTCACCTTCGTCGAGATGCAGCCTGAGGGCACCGTGATTGATCCGGGTGATTCCGTTGGCGAGGTTGAATCGGTCAAAACCACCTCGGATATCTACTCCCCGGTCGGAGGCGAGATTATCGAGGTCAACGATGCACTGACCGAGAATCCTGAGATGGTCAACAACGATCCTTATGGCGATGGTTGGCTTGTGAAAATCAAAATTGAAGACCAGGGCACGCTTGGTGATTGCATGGATGCAGCAGCCTACGACGCGTCGCTTTAGCCGATGCCCAGACGGGGTGAATCCGGGTTCGTCCGATTCCCAATGAGAACTCCATGATCCACTGCACCGATGTCCGCAAATCTTTCCAGGCTGGCGATCGGCGGGTGCATGCGCTGCGGGGGGTTGATCTCAAGATCGACCATCCCGGGTTTTATGCGATCATGGGTCGGTCTGGATCGGGTAAATCGACGCTCTTGCACATGCTCTCAGCGATGGATCGCCCGGATTCGGGCGAGGTGATTGTTTCTGGGCACCATGTCCATTCGATGAGTGAAGCCGAGGCAACGATGTTTCGGCGCAAAGATATCGGGGTGATCTTTCAGGCGTTCAATCTCATCCCGACGATGAGCGCGATCGAGAATATCCAGCTGCCCGGCTTGCTCGCGGGGGATCAATCCAAGGGGCTCATCGAGCGATCGCATGAACTGCTCGCGCTCCTCGGGCTTGGCGATCGCGAGACGCATCGACCCGATGCGCTCTCGGGCGGCGAGCAGCAACGCGTGGCGATTGCTCGGGCGCTGTTGTATCAGCCCGCGGTGGTGTTTGCTGATGAACCAACGGGGAATCTCGATACGAGCGCCTCGGAGATGGTGTGGGCGTTGCTCAAGAAGATCGCCAATGAACAAGGCGTGACGGTGGTCATGGTGACACATGAACCCGTCGCGGCGAGTTATTGCGAGCAGATTCTGGTGATGGGTGATGGGCAGATCCAAGGCGTGATCGATGCCAAGGCGGAAGGAGGGCTCGATGCGGGCACCATTGCGACTCGCACGCAGCATCTGCTTGGCCAGGCTCAGTAGGCTCTACCTGCTCTCGGGGGCGGTCGCGCTCTCGGTGGTGCTGGTTGCCTCGATTGCCTGCGCGATGGCTTCGCTCAACGCGGCGTTCCGCGCGCAAATTGACTCACAGATCGGCACCGCGCAGGTTCGGCTTCGCCCGTCCTCGGGCGATACGCTCGATGCTTCGATTCTTGAGCGTGTGCGATCATGGGAAGGGGTCGAGACGGCGCTGCCTCGGCTTCAACGCACGCTCTCGCTGGTCATCAAGCTCGACACGATGGTCCCGATCAGCAAAGACGACCCCGAGGGCCCGCATGAGGCCGGGCGGGTTCGATATGCGACCAACGCGTTTGTCAACGGGATCGACCCGGCGATCGAGTTCGAGCTTCGCCCGATCAAACTCATCGACGGCAGATACCCAGAACGGCTCGACGAAATCGTGATCGACCAGCGCGTCGCCCAGAGGCTCAGCTGGAGTTTTATCGAGCGGGCACGCCAACAGAACCAAGGACAGTTCAGTGTCGATTTGCTCAGTGACCCGATGGGGTATCTTGATCTGCCTTACCCGATGGGGCGTGAGTCGGTGGATACTCGAAGCGAAGCGATGAGGCTCAACGAGGGGGTTGGGGTTCGGATTGGATCGGCGTTGACGGTGCCTCGGCTCTTTGGGCGGGCGCGGGTATTGACCGTCGTTGGGATCGCTGAGCCCGCGCCCCTCGGCGGCAAGCCCATCGCGTTCACGACGATCGAAACGCTTGACAAACTCAATCGGAAGAAGAATCGCCTGACCGATATCGAACTTGGGCTCGTCGATGAACTCGAACCCGAAGCCTTTGTCTCGTTGCACGAAGATGAGCTGCTCCCCGATGTGATCTTGCAGACCACCGGGCGGGTGACTTCGGGCGTGAAGCAGAATCTGGCTGCGACGCAGATCGGGTTTGTGCTGATTTCGGTGATCTCGTTGATCTCGGCAGCGTTCATTATTACCACCGGGCTCACCACCGGCGTGGGCGAGCAGCAGCGGACGCTGGCGGTGCTTCGTGCGATCGGTGCGCGTCGGCGTCAGTTGGCGATGGCGCAGCTCTGGGTTGGGGTGATTGTTGCGTTTCTGGGCGCGATCGTCGGGGTGCCGACGGGGATCGGGCTCGCGTGGGTGCTTGCGCAGGTGTTCGATGGGCAGATGAGCGAGGGATTGGTGGTGCCGACGGGGAATATCGCCATCACGGTGCTCGGCTCGTTGGGTGCAGGGTTGATCGGCGCGATGTGGCCGGCGTGGAAGGCGGCTTCGATGTCGCCACTCCGGGCGATGACCGAGCGGGCGGTGCCGATCAAACCCAGAGGGATCATGCTCGTCGGGCTTGTGGGCTTGATCGGGATACTGACGATGGTTTCGATTGTGGTGTTCTTTGCGGACTTCGACCAGTTCTTCTGGGTGTATGCGTCGCTCGGGTTGCCGACGATGTTTGTGGGGTATTTTTTGATCGCGGTGCCGACGGTTGTGGTGGTGGCGAAGGTCTTTTCGAGACCGATCTCGAAGATGATGCGTCTGCCGGGCGCGCTCTTGGGACGGACAGTGCAGGCGACGCCCTATCGACACGGGTTTACGGCCGGGGCGTTGATGACCGGGCTTGCGTTGATGATCGGCATCTGGACCAACGGCTCGGCGGCCCTTCGCGACTGGCTTGGCAAGATCGAGTTCCCCGATGCGTTTGCCTATGGGCTCCCGCTCTCGGAGGAGGCGCAGGGGATACTCGACGAGTTGCCGTTTGTCGAGAAAACGAGTGCGATCTCGATGTTCCCCGTCGCGACCGATGCCTTTGGGGTCAAGGGGCTCTCGCAGTACAAGACCAACTTCATCGGGTTCGAGCCCGACTCATTCTTTGATATGGCCACGCTTGAGTTCGTTCAAGGCGATCAAGAATCCGCCCGCAAGCTGCTCAAAGAGGGCGGCAATGTCATCGTCGCCCGCGAGTTTTTGGTGGCCCGCGGGCTTGGCGTGGGCGATGTGTTTGAGTGCAAGGATGTGCGCGATGAGGTGCACTCATTCAACATTGTGGGGGTTGTCACCTCGCCGGGGCTTGAACTGGTCTCGCAATACTTTGATCTGGGCGATAACTTTGTGAATCAGGCGATCGGATCGGTCTTTGGATCACGCGATGACATGATCGAACACTTCGGCATGCGCACCGCGCAGCTGATCCAGGTCCAGCTCGTTGATGACATCGACGATGAGCAGGCGGTGATGGAGATGCGCCGTGCGTTGCTTGGCGCGGGGGTGCTCAATGTCGGGTCTGGACGGATTATCCGTCGCCAGATCGAAGCGGTGTTCCGATCGACGCTGGTGGTGTTTACGACTGTTGCGCTGGGCGCGATGCTGGTCGCGAGCTTTGGAGTGGCGAATCTGATCGTCGCGGAGGTCAACGCGCGAAGGTATGAACTCGGGGTGCTCCGAGCGGTCGGTGCATCGCGCGGGCAGCTGGTTCGGCTGATCTGTAGCCAGGCGATCATCATCGCGATCACCGCGTGTGTTCTGGGCACCGCGCTGGGCATGCAGGCGGCATGGGGCGGGCAGGAAACCAATCGGCAGGTCATCGGGATTGACCTGGCGATGTCGATTCCGGTCAAGCCGATTTTACTCGCATGGGGCATCGCCCTGACCCTCTCGCTCGCCGCAGCGGCTCCGAGTGCGATGAAACTCAATCAGAGTTCGATCCGTGGGTTGCTCAGCGGAAAATGAGGATCAATACCTTGTGATTCCTTCGCGGATCAGGCGATCGATGCCGTAGGCGGCGCACCCGATGATGCCGAAGACCCAAATCGTCGCATATTCCCAGCCGTGCCCTTGAGCGTTGCGGAAGATCGAAACCACAACGATGCAGGCGGCGAGTATGATCGGCACCGGGTGCTTGATCTTCTTATGATCGAGCAGAAAAAACAGCAGGCACGAAACCGTCGCAAACAAAAAGGCATAGGCGAGCCAAGGGGTCTCGATTAGTAACGCAATTATTGCTCCAACGCCTCGTCCAGCTCCACGCATGTTTCATTCTCCTCTGTAAAATACTGTATACAAAAACCCATGAGAACCATGGGTTGAATATGGACTTTTATTTTCCTCGACCGCTCACTCTTCTTCTACGAACTCCCAGACCGTGACGGGCATCTGGCGGACGCCCCAGACTCTTGCGAGTTCGTGGGTTGGGTAGAGCAGGTCGATTCGGTTGCCTTTGATCGCGCCGCCGCAGTCGAGCACGGGGACGATGTCATCGTTGGCGTAGCCTGGAATGGAAACCATCGACCAATAGGGCAGGACCGTGGGGTCGGCGGCGACGAGGTTCATGCCGTTGGTCCAGACGGAGTACATGGTGGCCGTCTTATTATCTGCGAACTTGCCGCAGGATCGTTCGTCGGGTGAGTAGCCGGTGATGGTCATGTAGATGACGCGTGCTGGACGGATCATCTTGCCATCGAACCAGCGGATGGATGAATCGAGGGCGATGGCTTGATCTTGAACCGGTAGCACAGGCGTCTCGCCTGTGTCTTCTGAATCATCAACCTTTGAATCTTCAACATCTGAAGAGAAGACCACAGGCGGGACGCCTGTGCTACGGGTGTCGGCCGATTCGGCTGCTTCAACCGATCCAATCCCGGCGAGTGCGGGCAGGGTGCCTCGCTCTTTGGTCCAGATCGCGGAGGTGATCGCGAGGGCGAGGGCGCAGAGCCAGAGTGTCATTTCTGCACTGACGACCCGGCCGGTCCGCGAATGTCTCGTATTCTTTCTTTGTGTATGCACAGCCTGAGCCTCGTTCGTGTCTTCGATTGGAGAAGTCAGTATTCATGCTGACTCGCGGTTCCGTCCGAAGCAAACCGTGTGGGGTGTTGATCCACACCTTGGCTCGCAGTGGCAATCCTTGCCTCTGGATACGGAGTGTAGCCCAATCTTCACACCCATGTTGGGAATTGGTGCCTCGGATTGCCTATCGGTCTATCGTTGAGCCGTCATAACCCGTAGAGGCAGATTGAACGCATCGCGCGTGGTCCGGATATCCCCATTTTCCGCCTCTCCCCCACTTTTGGAGTCTCCATGGACATCACCGAACTCCTCTTACGGGCTCTGGTCGGGTTGGTCGCCGGGACGGTTGGCGGGCTTGCCGGGCTCGGGGGGTCGATCATCATGATCCCCGCTCTGGCGATGTTCTGGGGATATGACGACGAGGCCAAAACCAAGCAACATATATACATGGCTGCGGCGATGGCGGTCAATGTGATCGTGGCGCTCTCATCGAGCATCCTGCACGCGAAGAAAAAGGCGGCCCGCAAGGATGTGCTCATCGCCCTGATCCCTTCGATGGCTGGGGGGATGATCCTGGGCGTGCTGCTCTCGAGTGGATCCAAAGGCAGCTGGTCGCTCTACGCCTTCGCGGGGTTCATCTGGCTCTACTGCATTTATAATGTCGTCACGACGATCAAGAAGATCCCGGATTATCCCGAGGACAACCCATCGCCGGCCGTGTGGAAGATGGTGGCGGTTGGGCTGGTGGTCGGGATGATCTCTGGGTATCTGGGAATCGGAGGCGGGATTCTCTTGGTGCCCTTGCTCTCGCTGACCAAACTCCCGCTCCGCCACGCGATCGCAGGCAGCGCCGGGGCGATGTGGATCAGTTCGATCATCGGGGCATCCATGAAGTTCTACACCCTCCCCGGGCTCGGGCTGAGCATGGCCGATGCGTTGTACTTCGCGCTCCCGATGGGTGCGGGGGCGTTGGTCGGGGCGTATCTTGGCGCGATGCTGGCCCATAAACTCAAGCTGCCGCATCTCAAACTCATGATCGCGGTGATACTGGCAATCGCGTCGGTTCGGATGATTTGGGACGAGTTAGTGATGGTTTGGACAAGTTTATTCGGATGATTTCATCGTTCTCGCTCGGCATCATGGCTAGATAGTTCTGGGCTTGGCATGTCATCAAGTAGCGCCCCGCCTATTGCCTATTGCCCTCTTTCCGCCACCCGCATTCCGAGCACCCATCGACAAACACGAACCCGAGTTCGTAGGCGCACAGCGGGCATCGCCCTTTGTGCATTCGGCGGGCGTGGCGGTAGGCGCGTTTGATCGAGCCCAATATCCAGAAAATCAGCGCGTAGAACAGCGTATTGAAGATCAACCCCGACCAAATCGGGCGAGTCGGCACCCATACATGCTCAGCTGCGGGCATGGATTCGGTCCCGGCGAACTTGGAAATCATGGCTGGTTGATTGATCGGCAGCGAAAAGAATCCGCTCGACTCTGCATCGAGCGTGTTGTCCGCCATCGGCGATTTGGCATTGATGGCCACTGTGCCGACGAAACTCAGTGCGGGGAATCCGGCCTTGATGATCGAGAACTGCGATTCCTCCGGGCTGAACCTCGCCGAATCGAACCCTGCTCGGATCTGCACCCACGCCTGAGCCAATGGCTCGGCCGGCGTGGGGCTCAGTTCCCACGCCCACCAGAGTTCCATCATCTTGCGTTGGTTCTTGGTGCTGAATCGGCGTGTCGCGGTGAACTGCTGCTCTGATATGCCCAGCCAGCGGTAATCGAAGATGTTGACAAACCCGCGATTGGTGTTGATCTCGTTGTCGATGATCGTTTGCGATCGGTTGATCGTACTCGTGCCGATTCGGCGCGGGATTTCGAGGAGCAGGTTGGGAATGACCCAACTGGCTGCGAACCCGAGGAGCAGGGCGATCAGGATTCGTTGCATCAGCCGCTTCATGCTTTGCGCCACCCGCACTCTGGGCAGCCGAGGGTGTTGTCGTATTGGAGGTCGTAGGCGCAGATGGGGCATCGCCCCTTGCGGTATCGGCGGGCGTGGCGGAAGGCGCGTTTGGTGAAGGTGAGGATGAAGAAGATGAGGGCGTAGAAGAGGGTGTTGTAGAGCAGGCCTCGCCAGAGGGGAGAATAGGGGAGATAAACTAACTTGGAAAAGGAGAAGTAGAGATCGTGTTGCGCGAATAGATTTGGTGTTGAGGGGAGGGAGCTTCTAATCCGTATTCCCGACGCGCGAAGTTCATTCTGGGAACCCGCTGACGCCGAGATTGGTTGGTACGCAGCGTGGGCTTCATGGCTCATGAATGGAAAGCCGTATCGCAAGAAGGCGTATCGAGAAGAATCGATCGCTTGTCGGTCGCTCTGGAACTCTTCTTTGAGTCTGTTCCACTGCCCTCTCCCATGTATCCATTGTTGTTGATTCGCGGTGAGTGTCCACCAAGGGTTTAGAAGAAACGATGTGACTATCCCTTCTATGGGTGGCGATGAAGAATAACCCTTTATGCGAAACTCTACCTCTTGGACACCGACCCATCTTTGATCCTGAACTCGAAGCACTGCTTCCTCAGGCACGGGCTTCCATACTGTGAAAGGCGATTGGGTAGAATCTCTCTCGATAGCACGCACATTATTTCGGCCTTCCGTTTGTTGAATGGCGTACATACGAGACTCACTCATAAACCCAGAGCCAGCCACCCGCGGCAGCATCGCCAACCCCCACGCCACCAACCAAGTCATCACAAACCCAAGCACAAGATAGAACAGCACGCGCTTGATGGCTGATTTCATCCTTCTCATACGATCACGGCACCCACCAGTTCCGAGATATTTGTCGCGTTCATTTGGCGAACCCATTTGTCCAAACCTTTGGTGACCTTGATCGCGGTGCGGGGGTTGACGAAGTTGCCCGCGCCGATCTGGATCGCACTCGCGCCCGCGAGGATGAACTCGGCAGCGTCTTGCCAGCGGGTGACGCCGCCGACGGCCATGATTGGGATGTTGGCATAGGTTGGATCATTGGCGAACTGTGAATACACCAGATGCACCAATCGCACCACGATGGGGTGGATCGCGGGGCCTGAGAGCCCGCCGGTGGTGTTGGAGAGGATTGGTTTGCGGGTGTGGACATCAATACCCATCGCCGGGACGGTGTTGGTGAGGGTGAGCCCTTGCCCGCCGGCGTCAATCGCGACCTTGGCGAGATCGACAATCGTGTGGGGCGTGCCGATGGTGATGGGCGAGAGTTTGATGAAGAGTTTGGTCGTGCTCAGTTCGGCGGCTACTGCTCGGACGAGTTCGCCCAGCGCGTCGGGGTCGGCTCCGAACTCGAGCCCGGAGTGCACATTGGGGCATGAGACATTGAGCTCGATGCCTTGAATTGCTTCCACAGGCTCCATTGCTTTGGCGATGGCGACATAGTCTTCGATGGAATCGCCTGCGATCGATCCCAGGACCGTTGTTGGGACGCTGGCAACCCTCGGGGCGATGTCGGCGACGAAGGCATCCAAGCCCGGATTGGCGAGCCCGATGGCGTTGAGCATGCCGGCGTGGGTGAAGGTGATGCGGGGGAATGGATTGCCGATTCTGGGCGATTTGGTGATGGATTTGGTGACGAGGGCACCGATCCCCGTGAGATCGAGCACATCGTCCATCTCATCGAGGAGCCCGGCGGTGCCGGCTGCGAGCATGACGGGGGTGCTCAGGGGGATTCCTGCGAGGGATGTTGTGAGCCGAGGGGATGGAGGCATGGGTGAGTGTAGGTGGAGATTCCGTCGATATGGACGCGCAATTCGAGGAGAAATCTGATATGATTCGATCAACCCACCCGCTGGAGGATCCGGCGGGGTTCTTGTCTGTGTGATCGCACAGCCGTTCATAAAGAACAGCCGACACGGAGGTTGCGCTGATTATGACCCAAACTGCTCCCCCTCAATCTCAATCCAACGATACATCCGATCCCCGTAGCACAGGCGTCTCGCCTGTGTCTTTGGAGAACTGCCCACAAGCCAAGCCCACAGGCGAGACGCCTGTGCTACCGACTCTTGAGCACACGCTCAATAAGGCTGCCGGGCTCAAGCTCTCGTCGCTGACCCTCGCGGGGTTCAAGAGCTTCGCGGATAAAACCACCTTCGCCTTTGATGACCCCATCACCGGGATCGTGGGTCCAAACGGGTGCGGCAAGTCCAATGTGGTCGATGCGATCAAATGGGTGCTCGGCGAGCGATCGTCGAAATCCTTGCGAGGCAAGGAGATGATTGATGTCATCTTCGCAGGCTCGGCGGGGCGCAAGCCTTCGGGGATGGCGAGTGTGACGCTGACCTTTGAGAATCCAAAGCTGGCTGATCTGGTGGGACGGGCATCTTGCCCGTCTCTTCCGGGAGAAGAGACAGAAAATCAAGATGACGGGCTGGAAGCCCGTCCCACCGAAGAAACTCATCCTGAGCATGATGCGCATATCTCGGATGACGATGCGGACCGGGCAGCGGAAGAAGGCGAGTCCGAAGCGGCAGCCATCATCACCCAGCGATCACGCATCGGGCGCCCGTTGCCGATTGATAGCGATGTCGTCGCGGTCGAACGGCGGCTCTACCGCGATGGCAAATCGAAATACATCATCAATAATCGCACCGCGCGGCTCAAGGACATCCGCGATCTGTTCCTTGATACCGGGATCGGGGCCGACGCGTATTCGATCATCGAGCAGGGCAAGGTGGACCGGATGTTGCTCGCTTCGCCGATGGAGCGCCGGGTGATCTTTGAAGAGGCTGCTGGGATTGCGAAGTATCGTCAGCGCCGGGTTGAGGCGACCCGCAAGCTCGAAAAGACCGAGACCAACCTGATCCGCACCCGCGAGCAGCTCGATTCAACCGAGCGAAGATTGAGGCTCGTCAAAGGGCAAGCGAGCAAGGCACGGCGGTTCCAGGAACTCGATGATGAATATCGTTCGCTGCGGATGGCGCTGGCGTTTGAGTTGTACGACGATATCCGACGTCGGCTCGAAGGGCTGACCTCGCAGATCGCCTCGCTCGAAGACGAACGCAATCGCACCGAAGAATCGCTGCGCCAGGCGGAGGATGAATCCAACGAGGCCAACGAGGAGCATCACCTGCTCACCCGGGCTCTGCGTGAGGTGGAGAGCCAGCTGACCAAGGCTCGGCATCAGGCCGAGACCGCCCAGCAGCGCGGCGAGATGACCATCAAAGCCATCGAAGAGGCTGCCCGCTCGGTCGAGGTCGAGACGACCCGGCTTGCCGAGTCAAACGAGAAGCTCGTGTCGCTTGATGCGTCGCTGGCGAATCATCGACAAGCGGTTGAAACACTCGAACGCCAGCTCGGCGAGGCGGAAGAATCCCTGAGCAAGGCCAACGAGATCAAACTTGAATCCTCGCGAACCTCCGCGACGCATCGCCAGACGCTCGACGAATCCCGCGCGACCTGCGCCTCGATCGAGCGCGAGCACGCGACGCTGCTCACCCGCGTCCAATCCGACGACCGTCGGCTCGAAGCGATCAAAGAACAAGGCGCCAAGCTCGGGTTGCGGGTCGATGAACTCGACGCAAACCGAGAGGCTGCCCGATCGCAGATTGCCCAGACTGACACGCGGATCGCATTGCTTGAAGAGCGGATCGAATCGCTCGATGCCGAGCTCGCCCAGATCGCGGCTGATGAAGAGCGCGTGGGCAACACACGCTCGCAGCTCGCGACGCTTGTCGACGAACTCGACGAGCAGCGCGTTCGGCTCGAAACCCGCCACGCGACACTCGAAGAGATGGTCAAATCTCGCGTGGGGCTCGACGATGCCGTCCGCGAGGTGCTCGATCGTAAGGACAATGACCAAGGGTTCGCCGGGATCATCGGCCCCTTGGCCGAGCTGATCGAGGTTCCCGCTGAGCATGCTTCGCAGATCGAATCGGCGCTCGAAGATGCGCTCCAATCGGTGGTCGTGGATTCACTCTCCGCGATGCCCTCGGCTCTAGAACTCACCACGCTCCCCGGGCGCGTCACCTTCTTGCCTTTGACCGGGCTCGAAATCAATCCTGTGCCTTCGGATCTGGCGATCAATCAGATCGCTGCGATCGCTGGCGATCGGATCACCGAGCTGCGCACGCTTGTGCGTTCGCGCGATGGTGATCCGCGTGTCGAAGCGTTACTCGACCGGGTGCTCTCGACGACGCTTCTGGTCGCGGATCTTGACACCGCGATGCTGCTCGCTGCCGGGCCATTGCGGGGGATTCAGGCGCGGTTTGTCACCGCTGAGGGCACAGTCATCGAACCCGACGGGCGTGTATGCGCCGGGCCTGCCAATGATTCGCAGTCGGCGGGGCTCTTGGCACGCCGGGCCGAGCTTGATGAACTTTCCGAGACACTCCGCGATCACCTCGTCGAGTTTGTCAAGCAGCGCGACGAACTCGCCACGGTCGATGCCGATGCGTCAGCCCTCGCTGAGCAACGCTCGACACTGCACTCGGCGATCGGGTCAGGCAAGCAGGAACTCGTGCAAGCCATGCACACCCATGATCGGCATCAATCCGATCTCGATCGGCTCACCCGTGAGATCGAACGCACCAACGACGAACAATCATCGGTGGGCGCACGGATCGAGGAAATCCTCACCGAACGCACCAACTTAACCCATCGGGCGACCAAGCTCGAAGGCTTGCTCATCGAACAACAAGCCCGCGCCAAGGATGTCCAGGAACAACTCGAGCACATCGAACAAACGCTCGAAGAGGCCAACGAGAAGGTCTCGGGTGCCCGTGTGCAGGCTTCGACGCTCCACGAACAGCTCCGCTCCGAGCAACGCCAGCTTGCCCAGACCCAGAACCTCCGCGACGAAACCGAACGCCAGACTGCACTCGCACAGAGACACATCGAGCGCACCGCAGCGATCCTCGACGAGCACCAGCGCGTCGCGCGTGAATCGCTCGATCAAGAGCAAGAAGCCAACGCCCAAATTTCACAGTATGAAGAGGAAGCCGCGAACCAGCTCGAACTTGTCCGGGCATCGAATGAGCGGGTCCGCGAAATCAACGATCGGCTCGCTTCGGTGCGCGATATGGCCGAGGCGTTCCAAAGGGACTTCCACGCGATCGAACTCGCCAAGCGCGAGACCGAGGTCAAACGCGAGAACATCGAAGAACGCACCCTCGAAGACTTGGGCATGGACCTCGTGTTCGAGTACCCGGAATACCGGTACATGATGAACGACGAGACCGACGGCATCACCATCGATCGCGTCGAGATCGACCCCACGCAGGCTCGCGTCAATGTGCTCAAGGCCGAGATCAAAAAACTCGGCAATGTGAACCTCAACGCGATCGAAGAGGAATCAAATCTCACCGAACGCAACGAGGATCTCATCACGCAAGTCAGCGACATCGACGAAGCGAGGATCAAGCTCGCGACGCTGATCGAAAAACTCAATGTCGCCTCACGCACGAACTTTGGTGAGGTCTTCGAGCGCATCCAGCAAGAGTTCGGGGGGCGCAACGGCATGTTCCGCCGTCTGTTCGGGGGCGGACGGGCCGAGGTTCGGTTGATGCCTCTGGTCAAGGATGTCGACGGCCAAAAAGTCGTCACCGACGAGATCGACCTGCTCGAATCGGGCATCGAGGTCATCGCCAAGCCACCAGGAAAAGAGCCTCGCTCGATCAATCAGCTCTCGGGCGGCGAGAAGACCATGACAGCCGTCGCGATGCTCTTGGCGATCTTCCGATCCAAGCCGAGTTGTTTCTGTGTGCTCGACGAAGTCGATGCCGCCCTCGACGAGGCGAATGTCGGTCGGTTCTGTTCGACTTTGGATATCTTTGCCCAGCAGTCCCGCTTCATCGTCATCACGCACAACAAACGCACCATGCAGGCGACCGATAAGCTCTTCGGCGTCACGATGCAAGAGCGGGGCGTGTCCAAACGCGTCGAGGTCCGGTTCGATCAGGTCGGCGAGGACGGGCATATTGACGCCCATCTCGACAGCAGGGCGATTAAGGATGCACCCGCCGAGCCTCAAATCATCGAACCCGACTTCGAAGAGCCTGAGTCTCCGGAAGTGAAGCCTTCGGGTGCCCTCCGGTCGGCGTTGGCATCTATGCGCGATCAAGAGAAGACAACAGTTCAATAAAAAAATCGATCATCCGTGGAGGTCAGACGATCGCCTTCCATGATATCCATCACTCACTCAGGCTCTCATGGGCTACATGAGTTTGTCAGTCGGTTCGTGAATACGAGTACATCAAAGAAGTTGAACTCGCCTTTTGGATTCGCGATATCCGTCGCGGGGTCTTGAGCAAGATAGGCATTGATAAAGAAGACTAAATCAAAGTAGTTGATGTGCCCATCCCCATTCGCATCGGCGGGATAGGTCTCGATGTCAATGAACCAATGACGATAGCTCGTGAGGCGTTGCTCGCGTTGGAACTCATCACGAACCCACTCGGTCGGGTCTTTTACATCGACCGCGATTACATGTCGCCCGGGTTGGAGTTGGAACTCACAAGCATGAAACTCCCGCTCGCCTGCAACATGGACAACCTCGCCATCGATCCGCCATCGGGTGACAAGATCAAAGCCGGCGGGCACATTGACCTCGATCCGTGCGATCGCGTCGTGGCCTGTAAGGATGTTGGGATCGGCAACTAACGGCCATTCAATATTCTGCCCTGGCCCATAGAACTTGATCACCATCGCTTCAACCGAGGGCATATTGAACTGGGTCGAGAGACTCGATCGCATCCTTGATCGGTTCGATGGGCGGAATATCCCGAATCGAGAATAGTGGGCACCCTCGAATGTGCCCACCAAGCCGTCGAACTCAGGAAATGTTTCACCAGCCCATCGGAACCACTTGGTTTGTGTCTCCACAATTTCATCGATCTCGAGGGTGGATACATTGGGCTCGTTTGGTTCTGGGAATGGGTAGTTCGCCGGGCCGCCGGTCGAATATTCGTCAGCCAACCGACCAAGCGAATGCCCCAGTTCATGGATCATCACCTCGGCGAGGCTCGAGGGACGCGAGGTGACATGGGCGATGTTCTGCCCGATCGATGCAGCCCCGCCTCGGTTGGGCGAGTTGCCGATCGCAACGATCTGATCCGCTTCGAAGTATGTCTCCGCGATGGCCCGCGTGACAAGCACATCGGAACACACCGCCCGTTGAATATTATTACACCAGAACCCCATACCGAGTGCTGTATCACGCTCGATGCCTCTTGATGGATCGTTGTCGATTCCAGATTCATTCGAGATCACATCTACCCGATGGATATTGAACAAATGCTTATAAGTCTTGAAGGGCTCGACTTCAAAGAGCTGTTCGACCGCTGAATCAACGGTGGCACGATAGTTCTCGAGTTCATCAACGGTATATCCATCTCCAACAAAGACGATGTCGATGTGTGAATCCCTCAGCCCATTGTCGAGCAAGGTCACCACATTGAACCCCTGGTCCCCTCGATAGAACGCTGCCCTCTCCGGGTCTACCGGCTCGAGTGTGGTCGTTCCTGTGTAGTCCCCGTTCTCGGTTGGCCAGCAATGGACGATCGATTCGGTGTCTTGACGAGTTTCGGGTTCACTTCCGGCTTGTGCGTAGTGGATCATCATGCTCAATACACTAATGGCGCAGACACTTGTTCGTGTGTTCATTCTGTATCTCCGTGAAGGGGCAAGCTGCGACATGCGGGGCGCCGGCATATACATCGGCGATTCGTCGCGTGTCCCCTGGTGTTCATTTCTGAACCACGAGCCTATACGCCCTACCCTCACTGAAAGTTTCACAAATCGGGAAACGATGATCCGTTCTCACGGAATCGAGCGAAAAATGAGTGTGTCGGCCCCGCACTGCCCACACTGGCCGACGATATTTTTGACTTCAATGCGATTTCTATTCACCAAATCACTTCCAAATTCACTATACTCTGTGCATGATCACTACACGACTGCGAATCCTTATCCTTCTTGTTTTTCTGCTCTCAAGTTCGGTTCTCCATGCCGACATCGTCACGCTCAAGGACGGGACGGTCATCGAGGGGGTGGTCGTCAAAGAGACGGGCGCCGAGGTGGTGATCGAGATCACGATCGCCAATATCAAAACCACCAAAAAATTCCCGCGATATAAGGTCAAGTCGATCGAGCACACGACGACTGCGCCTGATGATGCGCATCCGAACAAGAAAACACTCGATGATGAACAGACCACATCGCCGAGGACGACGACCGATCGCTCAAAGCGCACCGCCCGCCCGACGAGAACCCGCTCGGAACGAACGCCCAAAGGCACCAAGCCCGCACGGACCAACTACATCGTGATCCCGATCGAAGGCATGATCGGCGAGCAGACCAACGCCGACGGGCTCAAGAAGGCGCTCAAAATCGCATCACGAAAAAAGATCGAACACATTGTCTTCACCATCGACTCGCCCGGCGGGTATATCAACGACGCGGTGGAAACGCTCAAGGTGCTCAAAGAGTATGACGATGCGATGACCTACCACGCGGTGGTGATCGAGGGCGCGATCTCGGCAGCGAGTGTCTATGTGGCCGCGGCCGATCATATTTATGTGCGTCCTGATGCGCGTGTTGGCGGAGCGGTGTCGTATACCAATGATGCGTCCACGGGCTCGAAGGAGGTTGACGCGAAGTTCAACTCGATCTGGGCAGCCGAGGTCGCTGCGCGGGCTGAATCGAAGGGATACCCCGCCGAGATCTTCCGGGCGATGGTTGTGCTCGATGCCGAGGTCTGGCTGGACAACGAGGGCGCCATCAGCAGCTCGCGCCCGATGGGCTCGGGCACCGCCCAGCAGATCGACACCCGAAACACCATCCTGACCATCCGGGCTGCCCAGATGATTCAGATCGGCATGGCCAAGGAGTTTACAGGCCCGATGAGTGAACTCGGCAAACTCCTCGGCGTCGAAGGGTGGAACGAAATCAAGGGGATCGGTGAGCGGAGCATGGTCAAGGCTGCCAAGGAACGCGAGACGATCAAGGAAAAAATGGACTTCGCCCAGAAGGTCTACGAAGACACAATCAAAGAGTACGAAGAGCACCATCCGATCGCCTACTCCGATTATGTCCGCCTCGTCATACTCAATCGCCGAACGAACCAAATGATCAATCCGATCTATAGGGACCCCAACGAGGGGATTGATGCACAGGACGCAGTCTCCGTGCAGAGATGGCGGAACCGATCGCGTACGGCCATCGGCGATCTCGACATTATGCTCGAAGCACTCGACGAGATGGCTTCGCTGAGTCAGCAGGCCGTCCGAATCGGTGCGCTCCATCTCGGGATCTCCACCTCGGTCGGCGAAGAACGGTATCAATCCACCATCAAATCACGGGAGTGGCTCGTCGCCAACCTCAACCGCATCCCATTCACCAGCGAGGGCACCATCGCCCCGCCTCCATAAGCAAGGGCATCGCAAGCATACAATCTTCCCATGCCTGCCCCCACGAACAAACCATTCGAGGTCGTCGCCGATTTCGCCCCCGCGGGCGATCAGCCCGATGCGATCGACGCGCTCACCCACGCGATCAATCAAGGGCAGCAGTCCACCTGCCTCTTAGGAGCCACCGGCACGGGCAAGACCTTCACGATGGCCAATGTCATCGCCCGCACTCACAAGCCCACGCTGATCCTCTCGCACAACAAAACGCTCGCAGCCCAACTCTTTGAAGAGCTCAAGGCCTTCTTCCCCAACAACTCCGTCAACTACTTCGTCTCCTACTACGACTACTACCAGCCCGAAGCCTACATCCCCGGGCGCGATATCTACATCGAAAAAGACTCCGCCCGCAACGATGATCTCGACCAGCTCCGGCTCGCCGCCACCTCGAACCTGCTCCAACGCCGAGACTGCATCGTCGTGGCCTCCGTCTCGTGCATCTTCGGGCTCGGATCACCCAGCGCCTACTCCAACAGAATCTACCCGCTCATCGTCGGCTCGACCCTCCCAAGACGCGAGCTCTTCCTCGCGCTCAACGCGATGCAGTATGAGCGATCCGAGATCGAGTTCAAGCGCGGACAGTTCCGATCTCGCGGCGACGCGATTGAAATCTGGCCGGCCTACGAAAAGTTCGCCCTCCGCATCGAACTCTTCGGCGACGAGATCGACCGCATCGAACTCATCAACCCAACCTCCGGCGAACTCCTCGCCCAAGAAACCCAATACTTCCTCTTCCCCGCCGTTCACTATGTCATGCCCGAAGATCGGCTCAACGAAATCCTCACCTCCATCCGTACCGAGATGGACGAACGGGTCATGCACCTGCGCCACGAGGGCAAGCTCCTCGAAGCCCAGCGGCTGCTCGCGCGGACGAAGTACGATCTCGAAATGATCGAAGAGATCGGATACTGTTCAGGAGTTGAGAACTATTCACGCTATATGGATGGGCGAAAGCCCGGCGAACGCCCGTTCACGCTGATGGACTACTTTGATTATGCACCGGGTAATCCCGCCTCTGGTAGAACGGGCTTCCAGCCCGTTTCCTCAAACGGCCAGTCTGCCCAGCAAGAAAACGGGCTGGAAGCCCGTTCTACCGAAGATGATGATTCCCGCGACCACGCTGAGGACGCCCAACGCTTCGGCGTCTCGCGCACGAACCTCAAGGACTGGCTTCTCATCATCGACGAATCGCATGTCACCCTCCCCCAAGTCCGCGCCATGTTCAACGGCGACAAGGCCCGCAAGGATGTCCTCGTCGAGCATGGATTCCGCTTGCCGAGTTGTTTAGATAACCGCCCATTGCGGTTTGAGGAGTTTGAGACGATTGTGCCTCAGGTCATGTATGTGAGCGCGACGCCGGGCCCATACGAACTCGATAAAACCGGAGGCGAGATCGTCGAACAGGTCATCCGTCCCACTGGATTGCTCGACCCGATCGTCGAAGTCCGCCCGGCATCAGGGCAGGTGCCCGATCTGCTCGAACAGTGCCGGGCATGTGTCCAGGCGGGCGATCGTGTCTTGGTGACGGCACTGACCAAACGCCTCTGCGAAGACCTGACGACTTATCTCTCAGACCAAGGCTTGCGCGTGCGGTACCTGCATTCAGATATCGAAACCCTCGATCGGCTTGAAATCTTGACCGGGTTGCGCGCGGGCGAGTTCGATATTCTGGTCGGCGTGAATCTCTTGCGCGAAGGGCTCGACCTGCCTGAGGTTTCGCTGGTGACGATCCTTGACGCTGACAAGGAGGGATTCTTGCGGAGCGCGACGAGCCTGATCCAACAGATGGGGCGGGCCGCGAGGAATGTCGATGCCAAGGTGATTCTCTACGCCGACAAAATGACCAATGCGATGAGCACCGCGATGGACGAGACTGCCCGCAGGCGCGAAAAGCAGATGGCCTACAACGAACTCCACGGCATCACCCCCACCACCATCAGGAAAGAAATCCGCACCGGGATCACCTCCGCCCTCGAAGCCCGCAAGGCGGCCAAGCACGCAGCCGACGACACCAACGACCCAAGCCTCGATGCCCGTGATCTCATCAAGATTCTCGAAGCCGACATGCTCGAAGCGGCCCAGCAGATGGAGTTTGAGGCGGCGGCCATGCTCCGCGATCAGATGAGCCATGTGAAGGAACTCATCATCGCTGAGGGCGAGATTGACGACGATTACCCGATCCTGATCCGCCGATCCGAGCTCGCCAAGGCGATCAAACCCAAACGCGGGCGGGCGGGCTCAGCGGGCACGCGCAAAGGGCGAGTAAAAAAATAACAGCATATTGGCGAACTCTTGACATTCCTAAAATCGCATATTTTTTCGCAATCGGCTTGTTTGCTGTTGCAAACCAAAACTCTACCTGCTACATTGTGTATGATTTCACTTTATACGAAAAGGAATATCTACATGAAATTGCTCTATGCTTGCATTGCCCTATCAATCCTCAGCCAGAGTATCAAAGCAGATGAGATCAGTGTATTTATTGTCACTGGCCAATCCAACGCTCGTTCACAATACGCCAACGGAATTTCATCGGCGCTTCGATCCTCCGGTATTTGGGAGGAAGTGGTTGTTTACAACTCTCAACGGAGCGGAAACTGGTTGGGAAGTTGGGTCAGTGGCACGAATGAAAACTATGCACTTGGCTCGAATTTTATCGAAGATTTATGGGCATCAGATGGATCGTCTGAACTCCAGCAACTCATTGAATCTTATGAATCAGCCGGGCATACTGTCACCATAGAGGGACTCTTTTGGTTCCAAGGCGAAGGGGATACCGGCGGTGCCCAAGCGAGGTCTGAGTATGACAACAAACTCGTCTGGATGATTCAAAAACTGCAAAGCTACTACGGAGAATTCGACACCATAATCACCATTATCGATTGGAACCATGACATGCCGGGGGCTCTCGCTGCGATTGGGAGAACGCCTGAAAATGTCAATGAGATTCGTGAAAAACTCCAATCTGCTGCCGACCTGCTCAATGCTGGATCACTCGATTCCAAAGATTATCCGAGGCTAGATGTTTGGCATATTGGCAACTTTGATGACAGCAGAGGTCAATATGGAGTAGCAGCTGACTTAGGTGCAGATGAAGCAAGTCTTTTTATCAAACGATATCGATGCCCCGCAGATTTAAATAACGATGGCGCCGTTAACTTTTTTGATATCTCTTTGTTCATCCAACTGATGAATAAAGAGTGTCCGTAGACTCTTATTCTATTCTCAATCTTCACTGGGCACAGCAAGAACCACGAAGCGGTTTGAACTCAATCAATCTCCACTATCTTGATGCCCCTACAATCATTCATGCAATCCCAACCTCCAAACACCGGCTCCGGGTTCTCCACCCCCGCCCAGTTCCGCGCCAAGCTCGGCACCTACCTCTCAGGCGTGCTCATCGGGTTCACCATGCTCGGCCTGATCTACTTCATGAAGCACCTCGCCACACAAAGCCAGCAAGCCGACGCTGCCCAACCTGCTGCGACTTCGCCGGAAACGCAGCCTTGAGCCCGCAGGTGAAAAAGAAGAAGATCACCAAGAAGACAAAGAAGAAGGTCACGAAAAAGGCCCCTTCGAAGGCCATCTCGCCCGCGCCCATCGACCACACCAAGTGCATCCGCATCCGAGGCGCCAAGGAGCACAACCTCAAATCACTCGACATCGACATCCCCCGCGATCAGTTGGTCATCATCACCGGACTCAGCGGCTCGGGAAAATCCTCGCTCGCCTTCGATACCATCTTCGCTGAGGGGCAGCGGAAATACATGGAGTCGCTCAGCGCCTACGCGCGCCAGTTCCTCGACCAACTCAAGAAACCCGACATCGAAGAAATCGAAGGCATCCCCCCCACCATCGCCATCGAACAACGCTCGGCCAGCCACAACCCACGCTCGACCGTCGCCACCACCACCGAAATCTACGACTACCTCCGCCTCCTCTTCGCCCGCTGCGGCACGCCTCGCTCATGGGCACCGACCAAATCGAAAAAGGACGGCACCGTCACCGCCCGCTCGGGTCGCCCGATCGAATCATCGAGTGCAACACAAATCGTCGATCATGTCATGGGCTTCGGCGAAGGCACCCGCCTGATGGTCCTCGCCCCCGTCGTTCGAGCAAAGAAGGGCTTCCATAAGGACACACTCGAAGCCTTCTTCAAGCAGGGATGGATGCGGGCACGGGTCAATGGCGAGATCACCGATCTCCGCGAGGCACTCAAGGAGGACACCGAGAACCCGCTCAAGTTGCATCGCCATAAGAAGCACTCGATCGAAGCCGTCGTCGATCGGATTGTCATCAAGGACGATGCTCGCCAGCGATTGGTCGAATCCATCGAAGCGGCTCTCCGGCTGGCTGAGGGCTCGGTGATTATCAGTGTCGAGTCTTCCGAAACTGGTAGCACAGGCGTCTCGCCTGTGAATCTTACAACGAAGCAAAAAGCCACAGGCGGGACGCCTGTGCTACCAAAGAATGAGAACTGGACCGACCACGCCTTCAGTGAACACTTCGCCGACCCTGACCATCCCGAAATCTCCCTCTCGGAACTCTCGCCTCGCTTATTCTCCTTCAACTCTCCCTTCGGCGCCTGCCCAGCATGCCACGGCTTGGGTGTCATCCTTGAGTTCTCCGAAGAACTCGTCGTCCCCAACAAGGATGTCGCCATCCTCAACAACGCCATCCGCCCATGGAAAAAGAACGGCCCCGGCGGGATGATCTATCCGCGGATGCTCCGTAAGTTCTGCCGATCGTTTGATATCCCGCAGTCGATGCACCTCAGCGCCATGTCCGAGGACCTCTACAACCTCCTCATGCTCGGCACCGAATACGCCAACGAGCATCTCAAAGGAAAAACAAAGTACCGCAAGCAATGGGACGGCGTCTACCCGATGCTCCACAACTGGTTCCACAAAACCGAATCCTCATGGGTCAAAGACCATCTCCACCAATACCAGCAAGAAATCATCTGCCCAAACTGCTGCGGCGATCGGCTCAAAACCTCGGCCCTCCATGTGACGATCGAATCATCGCACAAGGCCGACATGGACAAAGCCGGGTCAAAAACCGTCATTGGTCGCCCGGTGAACGATGGCTCGATCCTCAACATCTCCGAGCTCGCCCGGCTCAACATCACCGACGCCATCGACTTCATCGACAACCTCACGCTCTCCAAAGAACACGCCCATATCGCCCAAGCGATCCTCCGCGAGATCATCAATCGGCTCAAGTTCCTCGAATCCGTCGGGCTCGACTACCTCTCGCTCGATCGCCGAACCGCCACACTCTCCGGCGGCGAGGCCCAGCGCATCCGGCTCGCCACGCAGGTCGGATCAGGACTCGTCGGCGCATGCTATGTCCTCGACGAACCCACCATCGGGCTCCACCAACGCGACAACGCAAGGCTCATCCGCACACTCCGCCACCTCACCGACATCGGCAACACTGTCCTCGTCGTCGAGCATGACGAAGACACCATCCGGGCCGCCGACCACATCATCGACATCGGACCGGGCCCAGGAGTCCACGGCGGCACCGTCGTCGCACAAGGGCAAATCGACGACATCACCAGCGCGAAAAACTCACTCACCGGCGACTACCTCAGCGGGCGAAAGAAGATCGAAGTCCCAGCAACCCGGCGCAAACTCAACATGAGGAAGGCGATGGTCGTCAAGGGTGCTCGCCATAACAACCTCAAGAACATCGATGTCCCCTTCCCCGTCGGAGGCATGCTCGCCGTCACCGGTGTCTCGGGCTCGGGCAAATCTACACTCGTCAATCAAATCCTCCTCCGCGCAGCCAAGCAGCATGTCATGGGCTCCAAAGCCAAGCCCGGCACGCATTCCCGCATCACCGGCTTGCAGCACATCGACCGCATCATCGAGGTCGATCAATCGCCCATCGGCAGAACCCCACGCTCGAACCCCGCCACCTACACCGGCATCTTCGACGACATCCGAAAAGTCTTCACCGCCACCAAGGAATCCAAAATCCGAGGCTACAAGCCAGGACGCTTCTCCTTCAATGTCGCCTCGAACAAAGGCGGCGGGCGGTGCGAAGCATGTGCTGGGCAAGGCATGAAAAAAATCGAGATGCACTTCCTCCCCGATGTCTTCGTCGAGTGCGAAGTCTGCCACGCCAAGCGATACAACCGCGAGACCCTCGAGGTGCGCTATCGCTCCAAGAACATCGCCGATGTGCTCGCGATGACCGTCGAAGATGCCTGCGATTTTTTCGAGAACCACCCCAAAATCCTCCGCTTCACCACCTGCCTACGAGATGTTGGATTGGGCTACATCACCCTCGGGCAACCCAGCACCACCCTCTCCGGCGGCGAGGCCCAGCGCGTCAAACTCGCCACCGAACTCGGCAAAGGCACCCGACACGACGGCACACCAAGTTCCGAACACACCCTCTATATCCTCGACGAACCAACGACAGGGCTCCATTTCGAGGACATCAACAAACTCATCGCCGTGCTCAATCGGCTCGCCGACGCGGGCAACACGCTCATCATCATCGAGCACAACCTCGATGTCATCAAATGCGCCGACTGGGTGATCGACCTAGGCCCCGAGGGCGGCGACAAGGGCGGCACCCTCCTCGCTACGGGTACGCCTGAAGATATCGCCAAAGTGAAAACGAGCTATACCGGGCAATATTTGCAGGCAATGATTTAACCGAAACCCCGCCAAACATCCCCCTACCACATGTCGCGGATGGCAAATACTGGCCAATTTTGCAGGAATGCTGGCCAAAGAGCCCATTTTGTAAATATTTGGTTGGGATTTCTTTCAGAATCACCATATTTGCATTGATTTACTCCCAATTGCCGGTATTCTACATGTATGTTATTCTGCTGGCCCGTGAGAACGGCATTTTTTCAAGGCAGAAGATGAGGGATACTCGTTCCCACTCTGATTGGATGATCTGAGAACGGGCACATAAAATCCGGCTTTGGCTGGTGGAAGAATGGAGAAGACATGAAAAACACTTTACTCATTGCAGCACTCAGTGCAGCAGCAACCGCCGGGATCGCAAACGCTGCGTTTAGTGATTTCGGGAGCAATGACACCATCGGCACCGCACAAGATGTCGGCGCCTTTGGTTCAAGCTTTAGCGAAATCGGAACCGGAGTCATCGCTGCTGGCGATGTTGACTGGTTCTCCTTCACACTCAGCAACGGCGCACTGCTCAACTTTGACAACCTTGCCTCGGCAGATTTCAACGACATGGCTTCGCTCCAGCTCGTTGATGCGGACGGCACCACCATCTTGGGCGCAACAACCGGCTCGAACTCGCCTTTGGCAATCGGAGCAGTCAACCTCGCAGCGGGCACCTACTTCATCGGTGTCTCCGGCGGCGAAGATGACTACGGCACCTCGATCCTTGATGGGCAGAACTTCGGTGGCGGCGACCACAGCGATGCATTCAGCTACAAGCTGGTCATCTCCGCTTCGGTCGTTCCAGTTCCACTGGCAGCCCTCGCTGGCTTCGGCGTGTTGATCCCAATGGGTATCAAGCGGCGCATGAGCCGTCGGGCATAAGAGGTTCATCCCTCAGACAGTGACCTACAAAGCCATCACCTCGTGTGATGGCTTTTTTCATGCCATCTCTACTTCCCTATCCCCTCCCACCCCCACAAACCCGACAACCGGAACCCCCAAGCATCCATCACGCTGACTTCGCTGGCATCTCGGCACCACGGTTCATACATCATACACGAAGCCCGCGCCATCTCGGCGTGTGGCTATGGGACTATGCATCAATCGCTCAACGGGGATACCAACATGCCTTCAAAGACAGCCACCAATCGAACCACGCTCCTCTGTCTCGTCTCGGGAGCCGTGCTTGTCTCGTCAGCCCACGCCGGGCTCATCGACGGGCGGACCCAAGTCGGCGCATGGGACTTCCGCAATGGGAACGCCAACGACCTCGTCGGCTCCAACAACGGGCAGACCGTTGGCGATGTCCACCTGGGCAACTACCGCGGCCAGACCGGTGCCTCCTTCGCACACGGACGCGCAAGCGATTACATCAGCTTCGCCAACCAAGACGCCTATCAACTCACCGACGGCGCCATCGCTATCGGATTCAAGCAGACCGGCAAATGGAACTCCATGGAGACCCTCTTCTCCAAAGACGCCAGCGGCTATGTCGACGGCGGGCACCTCACCATCAACCTCCTCAAAGGACAGAACAGCAACGAGGGCATCGTCCAGGTCCGTCTCCAGAGCACCAACGAGAGTTACTATGTCAACTCAGGCACGCTCGATCTCAACAAGTGGTACAACCTCGAGTTCGCCTTCGGCTCCGATGGCATGAAACTCGAAATCGATGGCGTCGTCGTCGATACCAACGCCTATACCGGCGGGCTCATTGGCAACAACGAAGATTTCTCTCTGGGCACTTCAAGATGGGCTGCTCATTCGGGCGAATGGAATCATTTGCGCAACGGCTACTCCGGGCTCATCTCCAATGTCGAAATCTATGGTGCCGCCGCAGTCCCCGCCCCGGGCCCCCTCGCCCTGCTCGCAGCGGGCGGAATCTTGAGCATCCGACGAAAACGATAACCGATTTCTCATCGAGCCAAACGAAAAACCCGCCCCGTCAATAGACGCAGGCGGGTTTTTCAATCATGTCAAACAATTGCCAATCTGCTATCGACGCCGACGGGTCAGTGCAGCACCGGCACCGAGAAGCAACGCCATCGACCCCGGAGCCGGGACGGTATTGACCGTGAGATCATCAATAATCACCCGTGGAGCGGTGAACTGCCCCTGATAGGTCGCAAAGAGTTGAAGCGAATCGAACTCCACGCCTCCGACCGACATTTCCTGAAACGCACCGTTGTCACGCCCGCCAAGGTCTGAAACGGTGAATGTATCGGTATCAACGACCACGCCGCCGAGCGAAGCCTCGAAGTGAAACACAATCCCACCCCATGGGCCGTTCTCAAGATAGCCGACATCAATCGATGCGAAATCCGCGCTCTGATCGAGCTGCATTGTCACGGTTGACAATGCACCGAGCGAAAGGTTGTCACCGGGCACAAACGCCCTCCCGAAGGTCAGCACATTTCTTCGGCTGCCAAACTCGGAGAACTCATCAAAGAAGAAGTTTGCATTCTCCACGATGATCTCATTGCCCAGCGAGTTGAATCCATCACCACCCGCGTCGAAGGGGTTGCCGTCGGGATAAATACCATCGACACTGTTCTGCCCGGTATAGGTTACGCCGTTGTAGTAGAAATCGCCATTGCCTAGGGACCCTTCGCTCAGGTCCTCATAGTTGCTCACAGAAACCTCTGCCATCGCCGATGCGCTCACCAGCGCAGCGAGCCCGATACATGCCATTGCATTCTTCATCTCAGTTCTCCAATACTCTTCATTTCATGGGTCAGTAGCATCTTGCTACTTGTGTAGATCACCGAGCGACCATGCTCATCATCAAGCCCCGCCATCCTTGGGGAGCAACTCGTGTTTCATCATCACCGTCGTGGGCATCGGCGGATACGCCATGCGGACGCGGTAGAGTTCGTATTCATCAGGATTCACCCCGAGCCGATCGAAAACCGACCCGGCAAGGTCTTGGTACCCAGGCAGATCGGGAGCCTGCGCCATCGCCAACCCATGCCCGAGTTTCACCACCGATTCGCTCACACTCAGCGCATCGGCATCATCGAACGAAATCGGGGAAGCCAGATCAGAGAACGCCCGGAGTTCGCGATGCACATCGCCGAACAACCCTGCCCGAACGAACATGTCATAATGGAGCATCTCGGCGGGTGTCCGGATCGCGGTCCCAAAGTGGGCGATCTTGTCATTGGGACGGGCATAGGTCGGTGCGATATTGCGGAGCAACTCGCCCGTCACCAGCGACCGCTCGCCTTGAAGCCCCACCTGCGACGATAAAAACTCGTCCTGCATCATCCCATCGTGGGTCTTGTTGCGCTCTAATGCCGGCATCGGGCTCGAACAGAACTCCGGGAGCACCGGCACGCCCTTGTTCGCTTTGGCCCCCTGTGGGTCGATCGCGACCCGCTGCATCTCGCTCGCATGAACGACATCATCATCCACCGCGACCGATTGATTCACCACCCAGCGCATCCCCTGACGCGTCTGGCGGAAACCCATCAACCCCCGAATCTGGGCGGCGTGAAAATAATCCTCCCGATCATCCGAAGGCATCAGCACCATCATCCCCAAAAGCACCTTGCAGTGCGCACCCCAGGTATAACTATTCCCCTCGTAAGACTGCTGACGCCAACGCTCTTGCGTGTGCGTGTCCTGCGCAGAACCCGAAGACTCGATCAGGATATCAAACTCGGACTTGCTCGACGCGTGGGTATGAATCAATGACTGAAACCGCTGATCCGCCTGGCGGACCGACTCGACCAGATCCGGGTCAATCCCGTGCGACTCGGCAGCCTGCACCCACACCCCCACGCTCTTAGGCGAGGGCATGTGCTTGGCCGCCACGAACGGATCATCCGCGTACGCCACCTTGATCACCTGCCACGCGAGTTTGCGATGAATCCCGAACGCGCTCGACACCGCAGTGACGGCTTTGGACCCCGGGCACTTCTGCTCGATGATTCGGCAATACGCATCACGCGCGATTCGGATCGCATCGACCGTGTCGGCTTCAAACCGATCCTGAATCTTCGAGTTGAGTGATGCACCTGATAACATGACCCCATCGTAGCACAAATCCGCTCGTTTCAAAGGCTGTTTCTGAAACAAAAACAGAAATATTCATGCTTTGGAGGCTCTGAATGCGGTTTTTTGATATTTGATCCCAATCTGGCAGCAAATCGAAAGCTACGCCCCGGACTCCATGCTGACTTTGATCGCCTGGTCAAACCCGTCGATCCGTCTGCGGAGATTGGCGATATCGCACCGGACGGGCATCTCGGATTGCCCAAAGTGATCCGCTGCCAATCGGGCTCCTGCCCGAGCGACCACGCTCGGCGAGATCGCCCCACCCACCAGATGCTCATGATCGACCCACGCCAGCGTCAACTCATGATCGCTCGCTGCACCATCCCCCCACTGCACACTGAGCGCGTAAAGCCACCCGGTCGGTGTTTCGTGCTCGCCGTCGATTTGGATCTGAATCCCGGGCATGCACAGAGTGTATCAATAAAAAACCTCCGCGATGCGGAGGCTTGGGAATCATTCAACACGATGCGATCAGCCCAACAAGTCGGCAATCTCATCATCGACCGGGTTCGAGGCTCGGTTGTCCTTAGGGCCCTTCTGCTTCTTCTTTTCAACCTTGGCCTCTTGAGCATCTTCCTGCTCGTCGGCGAGGTCATCGGCTGCGTTCTGGGCTGCGACCTGGGCTTCGAGCTCGGCGAGGTCTTCCTCAGCCTGCTTCTTGCCCTCTTGCACCATCCGTGCCTTGATCGATTTGATCTTCTCCTTATCTGGAGACAACAACAGGGTGATCGCTCGCCCGGCACCCTTGGGCGCCATGTCGATCTTTGACACATCGGCCAGGTCTTCGCAGATCTGGAACATGCGTTCTTCGCCCATCTGCTTGTGCATGATCTCGCGCCCGCGGAATCGCTGAACAATCTGCACCTTGTGACCGGCCATCAGGAATCGACGCGCCTGATCGACGCGGATTTTGACATCGTGCGGGTCGATCTTGAGTGATCGCCCGAGCCGAATCTCTTTGAGCTCGCCGCCGTGCTGGCGGGCTTTGGCTTCTTTCTTGGACTGGTCATACTTGTGCTTGCCATAGTCCATGATCTTGCACACCGGCGGGCGTGAGTCGGCAACAACCTCAACAAGGTCGAGCCCCACAGCCTGCGCCATGCGCATCGCTTCGGGCGTATCGACAAGCCCGCGCTGTTCGCCGGTTTCGTCGATCAGACGGATCGGCGAGATTCGGATCATGTGATTGACACGGGTCCGGTTGGCCGGGCCCTGACTTCTAATAAATCGTCTACGAGCGATATCGTGACTCCTTGGCATATGACTCGCCATCGGTGATGGCACAGAACAAGCGTTTGATCGCCAACGGTCGGCGATCATGAGACCCTATTGAACCATCAATACCCGCATAAAGCAAGCCCGCAGCAGGAATAAGAGGAGCAATCGGGTTCATAGCACGATGATAAGGATGCTGATGAGCAAGAGCAGCACCACAATCATAAATGGTGGCCAGAGCAGATGGTTCATCAGGGCATTGGGTCCCCGCGAGGTATCCTCGGGAATCTCCGTCACCGAGGCTTCCGCCTGAGCTGCCAGAGCAACGAGGTCCTCGCCTTGGAACACATCCTGATGGGCAATCGGAGGCGTCTCGCCCTTTTTAATCGCCCGTAAATCAATCAACAAATCAGAACAGTTCTGATACCGATCCTTGACCCTCTTGGCCATCATCATCTCGATGACCTCGGAGATCCCCGCCCCGAGCTTAGGATTCACATGATCCGGGGGGACCAGGTCGTTCTTGAGGTGCTTACGCATCACCGATGACGGGTTCTTCCCCTCGAATGGCACCGTCCCGGTGACCATGTGATAGAGCGTCACGCCCAGCGAATAGATATCCGCAGGCGGGCCGATGTCCTTTTCGCCTCGGATCTGCTCGGGCGAGATGTAGTACGGGGTACCAAACGCCCGCCCGGCCTCGGCCTCGGCGGTCTCGACATCGCTCATCGCCCGGGCGAGCCCCATGTCGGCGAGCTTGACGACCTCTTCCTTGGTAATCATGATATTCTTGGGTTTCACATCCCGGTGGATCAATCCCCGTTCGTGGGCATGCTCAAGAGCCTCAGCGACCTGAATCGCGATATCAATCGCGTCCGCCTCTTTAAACCGCTTGTGGGTGACGATATCCTCGTGGATACTCCGCCCCTCGACATATTCCATCACGAAGAAATACATATCCCCCTCGTTGCCCACATCAAACGCCTGGACAATGTTGGGATGGTTGAGCGATGCCGCCGCCCGCCCCTCCGCGAAGAACCGCTCGATGAACTGAGGATTCTGAGAAAACTTCTGAGGCAACTTCTTGATCGCAACCATGCGATCGAGCGAGACCTGCTTGGCTTTGTACACCGTCGCCATCGCCCCGGCACCGAGTTTGCCCAAGATTCGGTACCCTGAGATCGAAGAACCCGATTGCTCAGCTTCGATGGCTTCACGAAGCCTTGCGATCTGGCGTTTGGTGACAAACTCTTTGTTCACCAGCATTTGGGCCAGCGAGTTCGAGAGTTCTTCTTCCTCTTTTTCATCGGTCCGTGTCAGGGTCAGGCAGTGCTTGACCTCTTCGGGGGTCGCGAGCCCTTGGTCGATCACCAGCCGACCGATCAGGGTGTCAAGGTTGGTTCCATCTTTGGTCGCTTCCATGATGGATTTTTCAGCATCGGCGACTGTAATCGGATCTTCGCCTCCGATCGCTTCGAGACCAAAGGGCGCAGTATCATCTGAAGGGGCATTCTCCCCATTGTGCTGAGCGTCGTTGTTCATTGGGTTGTTTGCTGGGTTACTCACGCAAATCGATTCCGTTTCATCGCATCCATGCCGATTATTGAGCCATTTGAGTCCATCACTTGAGGGTCGGATGAATGCCGATGAATCGCCAAGTTAGCCGCTCCACGCGGGCATGTCAAACAGGGCAAGCTCGTAGGCGTCCATTCTATCCATCCGAGTTCATATACGCACAGGAATAAGGATCGGATCGACAGAGACCCGGCTCAAGTGCGGTATCCGACTCTTTGTCCGATTCTAGGTCCGAATATCCCTCGGCAGAGGTTCTATACTCGGTGCTCCCCAGTTCATGGCCCCGTTCAACCGCCCGTTTGACCACTCGACCAGACCCTGCCCATGCTTGTCACCGAATCACGACCACGCAATCTGAGATGGATCCACGCCGGCCCGCTGCTCTATGGCGACTGGGGCACCTCACGCCTTTATGTCCTCGGGCTCGCCTTCCTCTACACCGCCCATGCCTCGATCGTCTACCTCGCAGCCATCGGGCTCCTCATGATCGCGGTGAGCTGGGCGTACACGATCATCTGCCGATGCTTCCCAGACGGGGGCGGGGTCTATACCGCGGCCCGTCAGTTATCCCCAACACTCTCGGTCATCGGCTCAACCCTGCTGCTCAGTGGGTACATCATGACCGCTGCGATCTCGGTGATCGAGGCGTTCCACTATTTTCATGTGGGCGAAAACCTCGTGCTGCCGCTGGCCGTCGTCGCGATTGTGCTCGTCGGCGGGGTGAACTGGCTCGGGGCCAAGAGCGCGGGCAAGTTTGCCTTGATCATCGCCCTGGCCGCATTGGTTGTGTCTGCGGTGATGGCCGTCATGGCGATCCCGTTCTTCCTCAAGGGCATCGACACGATCTCGTTCGACTTTTTCAAAGAAACCTCCGCCGGGCACGCCTGGGTGAACTTCACCAAGCTCTGCCTCGCGCTCGCAGGCGTCGAAGCCGTCGCCAATATGACCGGGCTGATGAAAAAGCCCGTATCGCGCGAAGCCAAACGGACGATCTGGCCTGTGTCGATCGAGGTCGTCGGGCTCAATCTCGTTTTCGGGCTCGCGCTCGCGGGGCTTTCGTTTGCGGTGCTGGGCACCTCGATGGTCGATTACACCACCCCCGACGAGTTGAGGCTTCAAGATTCCAGATCGGCATTCATCGAGACACTCCCCGAGGACTTCGCACTCGATCTCACTTCCGAATCAAGTTTCACACTCACCCGCGAACACCTCGATTCACTCTCCGAAGAATCACTCGCCGCCTATGAGGTGCTCGAAGAGCACGAATCGCAGGTCGAGCAATACACCAACGCCTCGATGCGGGTGATTGCGACCGAAGCCGCGACCCACACGATGGGCCCCAAGTTTGGCAACGCCTTTGGAACGGTCGCGGGGATCACCTTCGGGCTCTTGCTCCTCTCGGCGACCAACACCGCGATTATGGCGATGGTTTCGGTGTTTTTCGCGATGGCGCAGGACAACGAGCTGCCCAAGCCATTGACGAAACTGAACTATTCGGGCGTGCCTTGGGTTGGGTTGATTGTCTCGATCATCATCCCGATCATCGTGATCATCGTCGAGCAGGATGTGACGGTGCTTGCGTCGCTCTATGTCCTGGGGGTGACGGGCGCGATCACGGTGACGGTGCTCTCCTCCGCATTCAATAAAGAACTCGATATCGGGAGGCTCTCCCGGATCGGGATGTGGATATTAGGGCTCTTCCTGCTCTCGATCAGCCTGACGATCGCGATCACTCAGCCTGTCTCGACCGCGTTCAGCGGGACGCTCGTCGCCTTGGCATTGGGCGTCCGCACAATCCGTTCGTCGACGGTGGTCGATACCGGCGAATCGCTCGAAGCCCCCACCACCGGATGGCTTGGGATGCTCAAGGGCATCGCCATCAAAATCGATCCCGACAAGCCCAAGATCATGCTCGCAGCCCGTGGTCGGTATCAATCTGAGTATGCGGTGGACTTGGCCAAGCGTCGCAACGCGACCTTGTTCGCGATCTTTGTGCGTCCGATCCGCGTGATGGACCTGCGCCCCGGGCAGGCGCCCCGAATCGAGACCGATGAATCTGCCCAAGAGGCACTCGGAACAACCGCGATGCTTGCCAAGGACGCGGGGGTCTCGTTTGTGCCGATCTTTGTGACGAGCGAGTCGATCGCCGACGAGATTTTGGACTACACCGTGACCTATCAGTGCGACACGCTGATTATGGGTAAATCTCGGCGTTCGGTCTTTAGCCGCAAACTTGCAGGCGATGTGATCTCGCAGGTCTCGGAATCGCTCCCCGAGGGGATCACGCTCATCACCCGCGCCTCGGACACCCCCCACGCGATCATGCCTCCGGGTATTGATTCGGAATCCAGCGCACACTGAGGAATGATCCTCTATACTCATTTCATGCGTACTCGACGCATATGAGCCAGCAGGACTCGGAGTTGAGTGGATGAATCTTTCACAGTTCTTTGAGCATTGGTCGATTGTGGAGAACCCCTTCCGCGGGGAAGAGGCCCGCCATGACTCGATCTTTGCGCGCATGGGGATCAATCCCAATCTCGCCCGCTCGGACATCGCTGAGGAATCATCCCCGGGGGACCAAGCCCTTGCCAAACCCACCACGCCGAGTGTCCACTCGGATTTCGAGAAGATCATGGGCGAGCTTGATCGCCCCTCGACCTCGATTGTCTTTGGCGAGAAGGGCGCGGGCAAGACCGCGATCCGATTGCAGATCGCTGGGCGCATCGATCGGCACAACCGGGCACACCCGGATCGTAAAATCTTTCTGATCCCCTACGACGATCTCAACGCATCGCTCGACAAGTACAAAAAGCAAACCGGAGCCAAGAATGCTCAGAACCCGTTCGAGGGGATGAGGCTCGTCGATCATATGGACGCGATGCTCTCGATCGGGACCGGGCGGGTGCTCAACGCGATCATGCCCGGGCCCAGCTCGCCCGTGCCCGCCAACCTTGCTGACGAGCCGGCGGCTGCGTTGGCTAGACGCAGCCGAAAGCTTCCTGCGTCGGTCCGGCGTGACCTGCTGATGCTTCAGGCGGTGTATGACACCAATGATCCCACCGGGCAACGCACCGGCGCCCTCCGCCAGATGCTTCGGCTTCAACCCGGCGGGCTCGGGCCCATCGTGGTCATTGGGCTTTGGGTCGGATGGGTGCCTGCGATGGTGCTCTTTCTCTATGCCCGGATGGTGCTAGACGTCGAGGGGCTTTGGGCGAGTGTGAGCGATATCGGATCGGGTATTCTTCTGCTCGCGTGGATGGGGCTGGTGGTCAAGGCGTACCTGCTCGATCGGCTGGTCGTCAATCGCATCGCGGGCAGACTCGCCAAGCAACTCCGGATGATCCCTCGCCCCATCGGCGGGTACCTGGGCTCGATCCGCCGGCTGCCTCGCGCGGTGCTCGATGATGGCGAGCTGCCCATCACCGATTCCGATGAGCAACGCTATGCGATGTTTGCCCGGCTCAAGCGGGTGATTGAAGCCTTTGGATTCTCGGGCATTCTCATCGTCATCGACCGCGTCGATGAACCCACCCTGGTCAACGGCGACCCGGAGAAAATGCGTTCGATCATCTGGCCGATGTTCAACAACAAGTTCCTCCAGCTCGACAAGGTGGGCATCAAGATGCTCCTGCCGATCGAGCTCCGCCATGCACTCTTCAAAGAATCGAGCGCCTTCTTCCAAGAGGCTCGGCTCGACAAGCAGAATATGATCGAGCGGCTGAGCTGGACCGGGGCGAGCCTCTACGACTTGTGCAACGCCCGCCTGGGAGTCTGCCGCCCGGCGAGTTCCGAACCGATCTCGCTGATTGATCTGTTCGACCAAGATGTGACACGCAACGATGTGGTCGATGCGCTCGGGCTGATGCAACAGCCTCGCGATGCCTTTAAGTTTATGTACCGATGCCTGAGCGAGCACTGCGCCAGCGTCACGGCGGAGGACGGGTCTTGGAAAATCGCCCGCCATACCCTCGAGTATGTCAAACGCGAAGAGGCCGAGCGGGTGATGCAGTTGCAGCGCGGGATTCGACCGGCGTAGAGCACGGCTTGCCCAAGACGGTCAAGCCGTGGCACCCTGAGGCTATCGCACCCGCTTGAGTCTCGCGTATTCGAGCACCAGCGTCTTGCGCCCGACCGATTTGAACTCGACGATCACACGGGCATTGGAGCCCGCGGTGGTTTTCATCACGGTGCCTTCGCCGAACTGGGGGTGGCGGACGATGCTGCCTTGGGGGAAGGCGCTCATTGGGTTTCCGGGTGCCACGCCTTGACTGTCTTGGGCAAGGCGTGTCTTGGAAGACACAGGCGGGACGCCTGTGCTACGGATGGTTGGCCTTGGGACGACATTGGCGAGGCGTTGCTCGCGGGCGCGTTCGATGCGCTCGAGGTCGGCCTTGTTGCGTTGATCGGGCTTGAACTGATCAAACGAACCCCGCCGAAACGAGCCCGGCGATGAACGCGGGGATGCGAAGGCATCGTCGTATTCGCCGACTCCAAAGTCTCCATCTGTCTGATCCGAAACAATAATCCCTTCGCTCCCGATCTCTTCAAGGAATCGGGACGGGATCGTCCGTTCGGTCATGCCTCGGACGGTGCGCCGGTTGGCGCTGGTGATTTGCAGGTGCTTCATCGAGCGCGTAATACCCACGAAGGCGAGTCGGCGTTCTTCTTCGAGTTCGGACTGCGATTCGTTGGCTCGAGAGTGCGGCAGTGTTCCCTCTTCGAGCGCGATCATCGCGACCGCGGGGAACTCCAAACCCTTCGAGGCGTGCAGAGTCATCAGGGTGACCGAGCCTGAACTCGTATCCACCGCATCGGCGTCGGCGACGAGGGCGATGGATTCGAGATACGCCCGGAGCATGGCCAACAACGGCGGCATGGATTCATCAGAAACCCGTAGCACAGGCGTCTCGCCTGTGGCTTGCGTATTGGGATTGGTTTCTAAAGACACAGGCGAGACGCCTGTGCTACGGGGATCAGGCTCTTCGAAGAAAGCGGGGTCGTTGGCCGGGTCATACTCTCGCTCGAAGTCCCGTGCCGAGGTGATGAGTTCCGAGAGGTTGTCCAATCGCTCTTCGTCGGACTCGCTGCCCGACGCCTTGGCCTGCTTTTTGTAGTGCGCTTCCAAGCCCGACTCGGTGATGACGCGCTCGACGAGTTCATGGAGCGTGCTCGCCACAGACGCGCCCATGAACGAACCCTCGCCGGTCCATTCGTTGATGGTGGTCGTGAACTTATCAATCGAGGTGACGGCCCTTGCCGACAACCCGAGTTCTTTGGCGCGGGTCAAGCCTTCGAAGAGCGTGATGTTGGCGCGGATCGCTGCGTTCTGGATCACATCGAGCGTGGTCTTGCCGATGCCTCGCGTTGGAGTATTGACCACGCGCAAGAGTGAAACGCCGTCGGCCTGATTGGCGACCACCCGCAAATACGCGATCGAGGTCTTGATCTCTTCGCGATCGAAGAAGGCGGTGCCCCTTGCAATCTTGTAGGGGATGCCCGCCGAACGCATCGAATCTTCGATCACACGCGAGAGGGCGTTGGTGCGATAAAACACGGCCATGTCTTTCCACTGAATATTTTCTTGATCGTGTAATCCTTGGAACCAATCAGCAACAAGTTCGCCCTCTCGGCGTTCGTCATTCACACGGACAACCATGATGGGTTCGCCGCCGGTCGTGCTTGTATACAAGGGTTTATCGCGTCGCTTTTCATTTTTCTTGATAAGTGAGTCGGCAGCGGCGAGGATGAACGCGCTCGATCGGAAGTTCTCGCCGAGCAGGATTGTTTTCGCGCCCGGGAAGTGATCTTCGAAATCAAGGATATTTGAAATATCCGCGCCGCGCCAGCCGTAGATCGCCTGATCCGGGTCGCCCACCACGCAGATATTTGGACTCCCCTGCTCGTGCTCCATCCCCGGCAACGGCGCGGGCGTCGCTGCCAACAACGAGGTCAACCGGAACTGCACCGAGTTGGTATCCTGATATTCATCAATCATCAGATACCGCCAACGCGAACTCAACTCGTTGCGGATATCCGGATTCGTCTCAAGCACCTTGACGGTGTAGAGCAAGAGATCATCGAAGTCGATCGCGCCGGCCTGCTTGAGCACCGCCTCATACTTGAGATACACCTTGGCGATCTGCTTCGAATAATAATCGAACGCGTTGGCTTCATACTTCTTCGCGTCCATCAACTCGTTCTTGGCGTTCGAGATCGCGGACAGCACTGTCCGAGGCGGCCAGTTCGTCGCCTGTAACCCCATCGCCTTGAGCACCTTCTTCATCGATGCCATCTGGTCCGACGAATCGTAAATCGTATAGTCCGGCTTGAGCCCCGGGATATTTGCCCGCTCGGCGTACCGACGCAAGAGCCGGGCGCACAAACTATGAAATGTCGTGATCGTCAACCCACGCATCCGTGGGTCAGGCGGGGCATCCTCGTCGAGCGCACCGGGCCCGCACAGCTGCACCGCGACCCGCTCTCGCATCTCGCCGGCAGCCTTATTGGTAAAAGTCAACGCCAGAATATTCCAAGGCGGCGTGCCCTGCTTGATGATCTGGGCGATCCGCCGAGTAATCACCCGCGTCTTGCCCGAGCCCGCCGCTGCGAGAATCAGCAACGGCCCCTCGGTGCAGAGCACCGCCTGCTTCTGCGCATCGGTCAGCCCATCAAGGATCGGATCCGTAGGCTCGGATTGCGCCGAATCCTCCCCAAGTTTGGAGGGCAAATCATCGTCGGCGAGGAAATCAGGAAGGTCATCGTTGAGCATCGCGTGAAGGGTAGAACCACAACCGCAAAGTTTCTCGCAAGTCCATCCAATCAGTGATCGACCTTCGACCCAAGTGTCGGCCCGACCTCTTCGTAGATCTCGTCGAGAATCTCTTGGGTCTTGGCTTCGATATTCAACCTGAGCAGCGGCTCGGTGTTGGACTTGCGGATGTTCATCCACCACCCTTCATCTTCGAAGCAATCGACCGTCACGCCGTCGAGTTCGTCGAGATCGCCCCGCTCGGTGTAGGTCTCCATGATCTGCTCGAGGGCCATGTCCGCGTCCTCGTTCTCGAAGTTCACCTCGCCCGATTGCACATACCGCATCAGAGGCTTGACCATCTTCGACATCGGTTTCTTTGATTCAGCAAGCACCGACAAGAAGGTCGCCATCGCGATCGCGCCGCTGTCGGCGTTGAAGTTCTTGCGGAAGTAGAAGTGCCCCGAGAGCTCGCCGCCGAAGATGCCGTTGTTCTCGGCGAGCAACTGCTTCATGAACACATGCCCCACGCGTCCACGCAACGCCTTGCCCCCGTGCTTGTCGATCTCTTCCTTGACCGCCTTGGTTGATCGCAGATCATAAATAATCGCGGCTCCGGGTTTCTGCTCAAGGAAGTAAGGCACCAGCAACGCCGTCATGATATCACACGCGACGATCTGCCCTTTTTCATCGACCGCGACACACCGATCGGCGTCACCATCAAAGCACAGCCCAAGATCAGCACCTTCTTCGATCACCTTCGCCTGAAGCGACTCCAGGTTGCTCGCGACAAGCGGGTTGGGCTCGTGGGCGTATTCGTGCTTGGTGTTCTCGAAGTTCATCTCGATGATTTCAAGCCCTTCGGTCGCCTCGCCATTGGAACCGAAGATTTTGGGGCACATCGTCCCGGCCATCCCGTTGGACGCATCAACCACAATCTTGAGCGGGTTCTTGTCGTCACAATCACCAAGATCAAGGAACTTCTTGACATGCTTCGCATACGCATCCCACAGATCTCGCTTATCGACCGCAGTCCCGGGTTGAGGCGTCAGGTTCTTATCCACCATCGCCGCGTTCTTGCGCACAACATCCAACCCGGTCGTCTCGCCGACGGGTTTGGCTTTGCGTTTGGAGATTTTGAACCCGTTATATTGAGGCGGGTTGTGCGAAGCCGTCACGACCACGCCGCCCGCTGCGTCAAGATAGTTAATCGCAAAGTACATCATCGGCGTATCAATCAGCCCCAGGTCAATCACCGAAGCCCCGGCAGAAGTGATCCCGCGGATGAGCTCTTCGGACAACTTGGGAGACGACACCCGCATGTCGCGCCCAATAATCACATTGCGCATCATCGGGGTGGATTCACCGTCCTGCTCCGCTTCCATGAGCAAGTATTTCGCACTCCCGCACCCGATCTGCCAAGCCATGTAGTCTGTCAAAAGATCCGGGTAGACCCCACGGATGTCATAAGCTTTAAAAACGCGTCCTAGCATGGTCGATTCTCCATTCATTCGCCCGATTCAATCACCGATCAGACGGACAAAGAGGATAGCGCGGTAATCCCCAAATTGCCTCTTTTGCCCCACTCTTCCCCATTGCCTATTGCCTATTGCCTATTGCCTATTGCCTATTGCCTATTCCCTATCGCCTTCCCCCACCCACTCAATCTCAATCCCCCGCGGAATCGCCCGCTGGAACGATTTGCCGTACCCCGTCTTCACAATCCGAGGATCAAGCACCACCACCTGCCCCTCATCGGTCGCCGATCGAATCAGCCGACCAAACCCTTGCTTGAATCGGATCACCGCCCGAGGCAGCGAATCATCCCTGAACGGATCGCCTCCGAGTTCTTTGATCCGTTCGCCTCGCGCTTCGACAAGCGGGCGATCCGGCGGATCGAACGGCAAGCGCGTAATAATCACATTCCGCAACGCCGACCCACGCACATCGACCCCCTGCCAAAAACTCGCAGCCCCGAACAACACCCCACGATCACATTCCCGGAACGCATCGAGAATCTCCGTCCGTGATCCAGATTTCCCCTGCGTCCACACCCGCATCCCCAACTCTTCAAACTCGCGCGTCAGCCGATCGCTCGTCTGATACAGCACCTTGAAACTTGTGAACAACACAAACGCCCCGCCATCGGTTTTGATCACCTGATCCCGCACCCGCGACACAATCGCATCCTCAAACGACTCGCTCTCCTCCCCCGGGCTTCCGGGGGAGGTGCCCGCAGGGCGGAGGGGGCGACTTTGATATCCGCCTCTCCCCGGATTTGGCACCGTCACATCCACCAGCACCTTCACCTGATTCGCATAATCAAACGGCGACCCGAGCTGCAAGGTCTTCGACCCCTCCGCGCCCAATCGACCAAGAATATGCGCAAAGGCCGTCTCGGCGTGCTCGTCCGATTCATCCTCTTCAATCTCCCGCGTGGTCAGCGTCGCCGAGGTCAACACCACCGACGCATCGCCTCCGAACAAATGTTCCTTCAAAATCGGCGCGACCTCCACCGGCGAGCACGCCAGCGTCACCCTCGGCCCGCCTCTACCCCCGCGCGATTCCGTCACCTCCACCCAATACACGCAATCATTGACCGTCTGCTGGATCAACGCGTCGGCCTGATCCCCGATCTCCCCGGCCCGGATCGCAAACGCATTCAACTCGAACTTGTCCGCATCCGTCTTGACCAGCTCGCGCAGCCGCTTGAGCCGAATCGACAACTCGTTCATCGCCTGCGACAACTCATCAGCAATCATCCCCGGCTCACGCATCCGCCCATTGTGCAGCTTGCCCGATTTGCTCAGCCGATACAACGCATCGAAGAACCGGTTCGCACATTCTTGCGCATTGCTCACCACCCGATACGCCTTCTCCACCGGCTCGATATCACCCGCAGCCAGATGCAGATTCGCCAGATACCCCTTGCCCGTCTTGGGGTTGTACAACTGATTCAACAAGAAGTTCACCCGCCATTCGGTCAGCCGTAAGCCGAAGTGATCCCCCGCTGCGTCCTCGATCCCGTGCGCCTCATCGAGAATCACATGGTCATACTGTGGCAAGAACCCCGTCCCCATCATCTTGAGCGCCATGTCCGAGAAGAATAACGCATGATTACAAATCAATATCTGCGCCCCCTCCATCTCCCTTCTCGCCTTCTGATAGAAACACTCGTTGTAGTGCGGGCACTTGCGCCCCATGCAGTTCGTCGAATCCGACTGCACAGAGCTCCACACCCCATGCCGCTCCAACTGAGGCAGCGATGCCAACGATCCGTCCTCCGTCTCATACGCCCATTCTTCGATCACCCCGAGCGTTCGCCGCTGTGCGTTCTCGGCGAAGAGCTTGTCCACGCGTTGCGAAGCGAGCTTGAGCCGACGGATCGACATGTAGTTCCCACGCCCCTTGACAAGCACCGATTTGCACGCGCCCATCTCCTTGAGAGCCTCAGAAATAAGCGGAATATCCTTCTTCACAATCTGCTCTTGGAGCGCAATCGTGTTCGTCGCAATCACCACCGTCTCATTATGCTCAATCGCCCGCATCATCGCCGGCACCAGGTACGCAAAGCTCTTGCCCACCCCCGTCCCGGCTTCGACAAACAAATGCGACTTCTCCGCCATCGCGCGTTCAACCGCCTGCGACATCGTCGTCTGCACTGCGCGGGGTTCGTACCCCTCGCCGAGCAGATCGGCGACTGGGCCGGCGTCTCCCAAGATGTGGTCAATGGTTGCCATTCAAATCTCTCTCAAACTCGGGTGCCACGGCTTGACCGTCCCCGGCAAGCCGTGTCTTCTCTCCTCACCCGGGCCACCGGGTGAACACCCATAGGGGTGGCTGTGTCCGCGTCTTCGCGGACGGAGGGGGTCTTCTTCTACAAATCATCAACAGTCATCACACGCATGTTCTGCCCCGTCAACTTATTGAACACCTTCATCTGACTCTGAGTCATTACACATAACCAAATATCCTGCCCACCAGAATCGGTAAAGCCAAGCCTTCGCTGAGAGTTCATGTCATTTGCTACTTGGATGAAAAGCTCGAACACTTTGGCATCAAGCCAATCATCTTCCATCACCAAATCTTTGTGATATCGCTTCCCCCCACACTCAAAGCTCAACTCGGCGGCCTTATTGTCCCAATCTACCTTGTCCGAAATACCCTTGATCTCAAACTCATCCTGAAACATCTCCGCAAACCGCATTGCGATCCTCGCGTAGTCTCCATTACCTTCAATGCATTCGGTATCGAATGAATAGAGCTGATTCGTGTAATACGCACCAGCACCGAGCCCGGTCTCGACCTCATTGGCAAGTGTAAACAGGAGTGAGTCGAATCTTTTTTCTTCATAGGCCTCACGGTCGTTCGATTCGAGCATTTCCTCAGTAGTCCGCTCGGGATCGACCACCACCCCGATTTCCGCAAGGGCCTCGATCTTCTCTTCTAGCGTTGTTGGTGTTTTCTTCTTGAACCCAAACATGTCGTCCTCCTGTTCTTTCATGCTGCCTAAGACACGGCTTGCCGAAGACGGTCAAGCCGTGGCACCCAGCGATTCCTCCGCCATCGCGCGTTCAACCGCCTGCGACATCTGCGTCTGCACTGTGCGGGGCTCGTAGCCTTCGCCGAGCAGATCGGCGACTGGGCCGGCGTCTCCCAAGATGTGATCAATGGTTGGCATTACTTAAACATCTTTCATTGAGTGATCAACGGACACATTCTCTCCATCCAACCGGTATCCACATTCCGTGCAGAGCCCTTGCTGCATCGGATATTTGCAATAAATGCACAAACCATTTTGCCGCCTTCTGGCTTGGACAATCCAACGGTATATGTACCAATATCCGAATGCATAAAATACCCCCCAAGCTGGAACACCAAATGCGACACCAACCCTTGCTCCATCCCAAAAATCTGCAAGAACCAATGGATTTCCAGTGGGATTAGATACATAATGATCAAAAGAAAAATTATAATTTGGAACTGCATACTCTTCTCGGAGCTGCCTCAGTGCGTCATCACCATCTCGGCCAAAACGATTCTGAATAACTCTCAGCACATCTGGATTCAAATCTTCAGGCAATATTGTGAATTGACTGAAATTGTCATATTCAACCACAATGTCCTGTTTATATCTAATCGGTTCTAGCACCACCGTTGTTCGAGCAGGCACTTCCCCTTTGCGAGTCGGATGCCCGAACTTTGTGATGCGAAAGATAAATCCATACAGCTCTCGACGTTTTGAAACTACATCCTGAGGGGAGAGTTCGCTATTTTCTGGAACGCGGATTTTTATTTCGTGTACAAAGAAATCAATTTCTTTCGGAACCCAACCCTTTGAACTGATATATGAGACATTTAGTATCATCCCCACCAGACCAAAGACCAAGATAGTGATCCCCAACCATTGAAGATGGATATAAAAAGAATGCTGTTTGATTCGCTTTCCATCCATGCAGAAATCGCCTTACTTCTTCCCTTCCTTCTTCACACCCAACGGCGACCTTTTCGGCTCCCCATCACGCCTCGGATAATCCCTCGGCGTCTTGCGCTGCTTCTCCAACACCACAACCCGACCCGTCGGAGTCTCAATCGTCCCGGCATGATTCGTGTGCAACATATGCAGCGCAGCCTTGGCGGCTTCAAGCTCTTCCTCGGCTCGTTGCCCTTTGGTCATCAGCACCAACCCGCCGATCTTGACCAGAGGCACCGTCAACTCGGCGAGCATCGCGATCTGGCCCACGCCTCGCGCCATGGCCACATCATAATGGGCGCGGTGCCCGCCAACACGACCCGCTGGTGTCTTCTCGCCTCGATCCGCACCGAGCCCCTCAGCCCGCGCGTTGATCGCCCGCACATTCTTCAACCCCAACCCATCAATCACCTGATCGAGATATTCGATCTTCTTCTTCGTCGCATCCACAAGCGTGAACCACGCCTTGGGCATGACAATCGCCAAGGGAATCCCCGGCAGCCCGCCGCCCGAACCAATATCAATCACGCTCGCCCCATCTTCAAGCTCAGCAAGCATCGGCACCAAGGTCAACGCATCAAAGATATGCTTCTCCCACGCTTCGCCCTCGTCACGAATTGCGGTCAGGTTCATGCGGGTATTGGCGTGCATCAGCATCGCCAGGTACAACCCCAGCCTCTCAACATCCCCCTCATCGAACACAATCCCCGCCTCGTTGCACCGTTGTACCCATCCATCGGGAGGCGTGCACGCGGTGCATGAACCGAGTTCGAGATCAACGGGTGAACGCTCGGCCGGAGAATCCGATCGACTTGCCGTACGGCTTGGTGGGTTTGAGGGGGTCTGGTCCATGGTCATCATCATCGTATTCAAACGAACTCCGGTACGGGGGCTTGGGGCGATGCAGGGCCACATTGACAATCAGCCCGGTCATCAGCCACGAGGTAATCAGGCTCGATCCCCCAGCACTGAGGAACGGAAGCGTGATGCCGATGATAGGAACCACCCCGATGTTCATCCCGATATTAATGACCACCTGGGTCGCAATAAACGCCGGAATCCCCACCGCGATCAATCTCCCCATCGGTTCTCGACAGCTCGCCGCCACCATCAACGCCCCGCACACCCACACCCCATAGACCACCAGCAGCAACGCCCCGCCCACAAACCCGAACCGGGCGACTACCACCGCAAAGATCATGTCATTCTCACGCTCAGGCAACGAGTTGTACCGCACCATCGCCCGGGTCGTCTCATCGTTCATCCCCGTCGCCTGACCGGCCCCGATCAAGAGCTGCGCCCGCGACGCCTGATAGTTGATATCAAAGTTTGTCGTCGTATCCCCCTGAAACTGCTTGATGAGCCCATCAATCCGGCTCTTCTGGTGAGGCTGCATGAACTGATACCCGATCGGCGCTGCCATCGCAGCACAGAGCACGATCAGCGACAAATGCCGAAGCCTCGCACCCGCTGCGATCAGCATCGCAAACAACGCCGGGATAAACAACGAAGCCGTCCCCAGATCAGGCTGCACGGTAATCAACGCCACGGGCACCGCTGCGATCAATCCCGGCACAATCAACCCCTTGAACCTTCGATGCTCCGAGCGGAACCGCATGTACTGCGCCACCCCGAGCACAAACGCGATCTTCATCAGCTCCGAAGGCTGAAAGTCGGTAAACCCCAGATTGATCCAAGACCGCGCCCCATTGCGAGGCGTCACGATGCTCTTGGGAATCCCTGGGATCAACAAAAACACCAACAACCCCACGCACACAAAGAACAACAACCACGCAAACGCGCTCACCAGTTTATAGTGAGGCAGCGCAATCACCACACACGCCACCATCCCCACCACCAAAAACACCAGCTGCTTCATCGCGATCGAACCCAAGAACCCGCCCGTCGAACCCGCCGGGTTCACCCCCAGATCAATCGCATAAATCCCCACCAGCGTCAGCACCAACGACGCCCCCACCGTGATCCAACCGAAGTTCACCACCTTGATCGCCTTAGTGATCGGCTCGTTCGACCGCCCGCCCCCGCGGATCAGCTGCACCACACGCGTTGGAATCGATACCCCGCTCATTGCCCCGCCTCCCCATCGACAACCTTGGGCAGATACCCCTCCGCAATCAACGCATGAATAATCTCATTATTGATCGGCCCAGACACCCGCCCGCCCGAACCGGCATAGTCCACCACCACCGCGATCACATACTCAGGCTCGCCCCCCTCGCGACCAACAAGCGTCACAAACCATGAATGATCCCCTCGCCGAACCACGATCGGCTCTAGCGGTCCATTCTCATCGCCGATTCGATCCGGATCAAACCGGATATCGGGAGCCGTCGCGGTGCCCGTCTTGCCCCAGAGCGCGATCCCGGGCGCATTGAAAATTGGGATGTGCTCCCCAAACTCATCATACTTGATCGCCCGTCCGGTCCCAAACTCCACATTCGTCACCACCTCGTGAAGCCCCTTGAGCGCATCGCGCACCGACCACGCGGGCAGATCGATATTCCTCACCTGAGGCGCCCGCCCATCGCGGATGAGTTTGGGTTTGATGCGATACCCCTGCCGAGCGATCGTCGCAAACGCATCCGCAGCATGCAAAGGCGTCCAGGTCACCGGGCCCTGCCCGATCCCCATCATCGTTGCATCATCAATACTCAGATCCGATCCATCCCCGGGCCCACCAAACTGACCAATCGAACCGGCCCATTCATCCCCGATCCCGATGTCATAGCGTGTGCCCACCCCGAAGTCCTGATAAGCCTTGGTGATCCCCTCCGCTTCGAGCCTTTGCCCAAGCGTAAAGAAAAACACATTCGCCGACACCATCAACGCATCGACCGCATCGGGGTCTCGTCCATGGAGCTGCATTTTATGCGTCACGCCGGGGTTCTGTTTCCATATCCACGAGCGGTACTTGTTGGGCTGATTGGGCAGCAGATGCCCCGTCGCCTCGATCCGCTCGCCCTGTTTATACACCCCAAACTTCGCAGCCCCAGTCAAAATAATCGCCTTGGCCACCGACCCGGGCGGATAGGGCATCGCGATCGCGCGGTTGACATAAGGCGTGTGAATCTTGAGATACCGACGCTTCTGCGCCTCGCTGCGAACGCCATACCTCGACCAGTCCTCATCAGTGGGCACCACAGGCGTGGAAACCATCGCCAGGATATCGCCCGTCGCGATCTCGAGCACAATCACGCCCGCATCGAGCTCCGTCCCGATCGGCATCGTCGGCTCCTCATTATGATGCCAAGGCTGCACCCGCGCTAATCCAAGCCTGGGGTCGAGAATCGCACGAATCCGCGCCTGAAGCATGATATCAAGCGTCAGATGCACATCGAGCCCCGGCGTCGAGTCGATCTCGATCGCCTCCCCGCTCTGCAAGTTCTCCACACTCACCCCGCGCAACCCACGCAGATGGTCCTCGTACGACCGCTCGATCCCCGTCCGCCCAACCCGGTCATTATGCAGATACCGCCCCCGGTCTGTCCCCTTGCTTGTCAGCGATCGTGCTCTGAGCAGATCATCCTCATCGAGCGCAGCACGGCGCCGCTGCACATCCTGCTCCTGAATCCCCTGACGAACACGCCCCAAAATCATCGACCCGACATCGCGCTCTTTGAGTTCAACAACCACATCCTCCCGAATCGGAGGCGGGAACGACGAGCGATCAATCTCCACACGGATATCCCGGTGCGGATACACCCGCGCCGTCGCATCAATCACCGACACGCCGGGCAGCAAAGACACCCCGCCAACCGAGTCCTCATCGCCTTGGGTGCGGATCAACGCTGATAGACGCGCCCCTTGACGGATAAATCGAAAGCCCATCGCATCGCTCACATCGGCAACAAGCGTGTGAGGCTCGACCTCCTCAGCGATCGGGCGCGACGCCATCCGCTCGACCCGGCGTAGATCATCCTCATTGGGCACCCGCCCACGATCGTGATGCTCTTGAATCAGGCGCTCGCGGGTCCGTTTAGAATAATCCGCCTTCACCCTGCTCACCCGCTCAACGATCGCATCACGCTGGGCCAGCAACTCATCCATCGGCACGCCGGTCTGCCGGCTGATATACCGATACATCGCATTGACCCGAATGCGCAGCGCCGCCTCGAACTCGAACTCGATCTCACGCCTTTGCTGCTCGTCAATCTCGTCCCAGATATCCGCGTTGTACCGCCTGGCCAATCGAGCCCCGTACACATCGAAGTCCACGCCATGAATCGTGCCCGAGCGATCCGCATACACCCATTGCCCCGCGAGCACGCGATAGTCCACCGCGATGTCATACGACGCCCGATCCCGAGCGAGCACCCGACCCTTGCGATCGTAAATCGTCCCGCGCACCGTAGGGAGCCAGGTCTCGACCACCAGCCTTTGCCCGGCCTGGGCCCGCGCCTCGATGCCACTGCTCCCCAGGGTCATGAACCCGAGCCGAATCACCAAAAGCAAAAAAACCACGACCACCGCTGACGAGAGCAGCAGCACCCGTCGATGGAACATCAAAGGCAAATATTTGCTCAGCCGAAACATCAGGCCCGATCACCTTTCTTTGGGACACACGATAAGCATACCGATACCGCATCGTGTACAAAAAAGATCGGTCCAAAACCCACCCAGAGATGATATTTACACCCAGTCCCTGAGCCCCGCCGAATCAATCGAGCCGCTTGTCGCGAGAAAGCTCGGCATACGCGTTGTGCGCGTGGATCGACTCGTAGTTCTCCGAGCTGATGTCATACTGCACCACCCGCTTGTCGCCGTTGAGCAGGATCGCCAGATCGCGGATGATGTCCTCGACAAACTTCGGGTTTTCAAAGGCTTTCTCGGTGACAAACTTCTCATCAGGACGCTTGAGCACCGCATACACCGGATGCGATGCAGCCCCTTCGAGATGCTCGACGAGATCCTCGATCCACATCTCCCCATCAATCCGCACCGATGCCTCGATTCGACAACGCTGATTGTGCGCGCCGTATTCCGAGATCTCCTTCGAGCACGGGCACAGGCTCGTCGCCGGGGCGGCGACCGTGATCACAAAGTCCTCTTTGCAGTTGGCCGTGCACGCGAAGGTCACCTCGTAGTTCATCAGCCCCGCCTGCCCGGTGACGGGGGCGGGTTTCTCAATAAAGTAAGTGAACGAAGCCTCGAAGTGCGCCTCGTGGGCGTTGAGCCGATCTTTGATCTTGCGGGTGATCACCGGGATGTCCGCAGGCGAGAACGCCTGGCACCCGTGCTCGTTGAGCACCTCCAAGAACCGGGACATATGCGTGCCCTTCTTTTCCTTCGGCAGCGCGACATACATATTGATCGACGCCACCGTGGACTGCGTCCCGCCATCGCGCGTGGCGAGTTTCATCGGATACACCACATCCTTCACGCCGACCTTGTCGATCGCGACATTGCGCGCATCGCTGAGCCCCTGAACATCGGGCATCGCGGCGGAAGATTGATTGTTCTGATCTTGACTTTTCACGGGCTTAGTCTCACAAGTTGATGATGTGCAACAGTTTGCGTCGGCCATATACAGGTATTCTTTCTTGGCAGAAGTCTACAAATCGTAGGAAGGATTCACCCAACAACCCGAGCCCACGCAAAAGTATTTCACCGATCAACCAAAGAACATCACCTGCAAATCGCTCCAAATCTATCCGAAATCCACACGCCGACCTCGCCCTCAGCCATATCGATCGGCTGGCTTACTCATACAAACGACACCCCTGACCTGCCCTCCCCGAGGATTATTCATGAATCTCATGATTCCTCGCGATCCTTGCTGTGTTGATGGCGAGTTTAGCGATGATCCACAGCCGCGCTCTTCGCAAAGTACGCACCCAACTCGGCAGATATCCAGCACCGACACACGAAGTCACCAGGCCTGAGAAAAAACGCTCGACACCACTCCACCAGGCGCCTCGGGTTTGTGTGAACTTGACGCTCCGTAAAAAGAGACCAAGTATGGACGCGATTCTTTGCTCTATCAATGCCGAGCATGCGCCGAATGGTGCATAAGCCTCGCAAGCCCGGGGAGGGGAGAGAGAAGAAAGCGTCTTTATGTGAGAAATCGAGCAGTCAGACACCGCCGAATGATTCATCGGCAGGACACATCGAAGAAGCGTTGATTGGTGCCGCCTTCGCCCACGCGGAAGGTGATGGACTTGGAGCAGTGCGGACATCGGGCGAGGTATCGCTCGCCATCGACGCTGCGGTAGACCCGTTGATAGGCGCCGGCGCAGGTGAACTGCACCCCGAGCCAGGGGCGTTGGTTGGGTAGATCGGGGACGACTTCGCGGGGAGAATCTGACGGTGTGGCACGCAATGACATGATTTTCTTCATCGGCCGAATCCCCCGGGCAACTCAAACGATCCAACTCTTGTGATAGTGAAGACTAACGATCGACTTTGGAGCCGACGAACCGATCGTGCCGAGATCAGCATCGGTACAATCATCTTTCCCAATCTTCACACAGGACTCAATCCCCGAACCCATGGCTGCTTCACTCGCCATCTTGCCCGACCCCCCGCCTCCGCCTGCGCCCATCGGGCTCATCGCCGGCGGCGGTGATCTACCAATCTTCATCGCCAAGGGGCTCATCGAGATGGGGCACGAGGTGCATGGGTTGGGGCTCCACCGTCAATATGACGATCAGCTCCCGGCGTTGTGTACGACTTTTCGGGATGTCGGCTTGCTCCGGATGCGCTCTTGGGGGAATCGGCTTCGCAAAATGGGCGTGCATCATGCGATCATGGTTGGTAAAGTAGACAAGGCCAAGCTGATGCATCAGCGGTGGAAGCTGGTGAAGAATATCCCCGATCTCACCACCGCGACGGCGTGGTACAAACACCTTCGCCACGATAGGCGTTCGCATGCGGTGCTCAAAGTCATCGCAGACGAACTCGACCGCAATGGAGTATCCCTCATCGATTCAACCTTCCCCATCACGAATCAGCTCTCCGAACCCGGGGTGATGACCTCGACCAAACCGACCGCGAATCATCGCGCTGACATTGAGTTTGTCTGGCCTTTGCTTACCGAGTTGCTCCGGCTCGACATCGGGCAGTCCCTCACCGTCCGCGATCGGGATGTGATCTCGGTCGAAGCGGTCGAAGGCACCGACGGGATGATCCGACGCACCGGCAATCTGTGCAAGCGAGGCGGGTGGACACTCGTCAAGGGCGCCCGGGCCCAGCATGATCGTCGGTCCGATGTGCCTACGGTCGGGGTGCAGACACTCGAAAACATGCACAAGCACGGCGGGGCGTGTCTGGCGATCGCTGCGGGCGATGTGATTATGCTCGATCGGTTCGCGATGCTCGAACGGGCAGACGAACTGGGCATCGCGATCGTCGGTGTGCCGGTCTCGCATGCACCGATCGAACCCGCTGAGCCCGCTGCACCAGCTGCGCGGATGGATCTGGCGTTCAAATCCACCAAATCCGACACTCCGGTCCACCACGCTGATGAATAATGATGACTAATACCGACCCTGAGTATGTCTCCCGAGGCGGGCTCAAGCTCCACCACGCGCTCGAAGCGTTTGAATTCGATCCCAGTGGATTGCTCTGCGCTGACTTTGGGTGCTCCACCGGCGGGTTCACGGATTGCCTGCTTCAACACGGGGCCCAGTGTGTCCATTCGATCGACACCGCCTATGGCGAGTTCGCCTGGAAGCTCCGCACCGATGATCGGGTCATCATCCATGAGCGATCCAATGCGTTGCATCTCGACCCGCCGAGCGAGGTCATCGAACAAGGCGGGATTGATCTGGGGGTGATTGATCTGGGGTGGACGCGCCAGAGCCGGGCGCTGCACGCGGCGGCCCGCTGGCTCAAGCCCGATGGGCGGATTATTTCGCTCGTCAAGCCTCACTATGAAGCGGACAAAGCGGATCTGGGCGAGGGCGGGATTCTTGAGCATGATCGCGCGGAAGAGATTTCGGTTTGGGTCCGTGATTCGCTCGGCGAGTTTGGATACAGCGTCCTCGACTGGACCAAGAGCCCGGTGCTTGGGGGGAAGATGAAAAAGGGCAAACTCAAGGGCAAGGGGAACCCGGAGTGGTTGGTGTTGGTGTCGAGTCGGTATTCGATTGGTGAGCCGCCTCCGAGTATGTAAAAAAGCACCCTACTGGGTGCTTGAAGTTCAAACTTGGATTTGAGATTACGCTGCCCGCTGGTAGCCGGTGTTGCCCAAGGCGCGGATCATCCGCTGCTTATCGCCTTGGCGATCGTATCGGGTGATGACCATCGCCATCTTTGCTGGGCCTGGCTCTTCGATGTCGCACCAGACGACATTGCCGGTGACGAATACGGCTCGTCCTGGGCCGGTATCGCCGACATTATCTGGAATGTCGATCCTCATCGAGATGGTGTTGCCCGGCTCGATGGGGAGATCGAGCTCGAAGCAGATGCCGCCTTCGGAGATATCGAAGATGTGCCCTTCGGTCTCGAAGGTGGTTTGATCTGGGTGTTGGCGCACGCCGGCGCTGGTGTAGCCGGGGTTCACTGAGAATCGTTCGAACTGGCGACGGTTGATCTGGTTGGTGGTCATTGGGAAACTCCTCATATCTATGGGTTTAGCCCGCTTATCGGCCGCTCTGATGGGCAACTTGATCTTGGCACGCATTGTTCATCGAATCCACACCATTCCGGCTCTGAATCGGGCATAAATCGCGTATCCAAGCTACGATCAGGGCAATGTTTATAGATCGCGCACGAATTCAGGTCACCGCCGGCGATGGCGGCAATGGTAAAGTATCCTTCAAACGGGCCAAAGGCATGCCTAAGGGCGGGCCCAACGGCGGCGACGGAGGCAAAGGCGGCGATGTCATCTTGGCGGTCGATGAAGGGCTCAACACCCTGATCGACTTCCGGGGCATTTACGACTGGAAAGCCGAGCACGGCGAAGGGGGCGGGAGCAAGCAGTGCACCGGCGCCAACGCGCCCGACAAGATCATCCGCGTCCCCGCGGGCACGATTGTCTATGACGAAAACACCGGCGAGCAAATCGTTGACCTTGGCCCGGGCGATTCAATCGTCATCGCCAAGGGCGGCAAGGGCGGATACGGCAACGAGCATTTTAAGAACGCGGTGAACCAGACGCCTCGGACGGCGTCCCCAGGCGAGCCCGGCGAGGTGCGCGCGCTCAATCTCGAACTCAAGGTCATCGCCGAGGTCGGCTTGGTCGGGCTGCCCAACGCGGGCAAGAGCACTTTTCTCAAATCCGTGACACGGGCGGATCCCAAGATTGCCAACTATCCGTTTACGACGCTTTCGCCTCAGCTCGGGATCGCGATTCTCGATCAGTCGCGTCGGGTGGTGATCGCGGACATCCCCGGGCTCATCGAAGGGGCAGCTGACGGTGCGGGCTTGGGGCATGATTTCTTGCGTCATATCGAACGCACGCAGGTCATCATCCATGTGCTCGATGTCGAGCCCGACAACGCGATGGGTGCCGCGACCAACTACCGATCCATCCGTCAGGAACTTGTCGAGTATTCATCCGAGCTTGCCGAGAAGCCTGAGATGATCGCACTCAACAAGCTCGATCTGATGACGCCTGAGGATCAGAAGGAAGCGATCGGTGCGTTGCGGACTGAGCTCCAACTCGATGCGAACCAAGAGATTTACCCGATCTCGGGCGCGACTGGGATTGGGTGCGACGGGTTGCTCGAAGCGGCGTGGAAACTGCTCCACGGCGACGAAGTGCAGGTGGGCTGGTAAGCTCTGTACCCGTAGCACAGGCGTCCCGCCTGTGTCTTCCTCACTCTGCACTTTATTTCTAAGCAAGACACAGGCGGGACGCCTGTGCTACGAAGAAAATCAAACTATTTTCTCTTCACCCGCCGAACAATCTCGCGGTAGTTGTTGCGGAAGAAGGCGGTGTATTCGATTTCGAGCCTCGCCTGTCGTCCGTCTTGTCGCCATTCGTTGCGGACCGTGCGGAATGTCTCGGGTGTAAACGGAAGCGAGAACTCGGTCTTGGCGAATGCGATCAAGTCTTGAGGCAGCTCGTCGTCCGATTCAATCTCAGCAACCCATTTGAGCCCGTTGACCGCGACGGTCGCGCGGGCTTCGTTGCTCAGCGCATCGAACCCGGGGATTTTCGTGATCGCTTGGATCTGGGTCTCGGGGAATGCGTAGAACAACGCATCGAGTTCGGCGATTTCTTCTTCGGTGAACTTGCCCGAAGCGATGGCCTCGTTCAGAGCGCGATAGGCCTTTCGACAATCGTCGGCAATATCAATCCCGAAGCACCCCATCATCACCATCACACCCGTCCGCCAACCGGGGTTCTTCACATCCGAGACGATCTCAAAGGGATCGACCTGATCGACAAAGTCATCAAAGTATTTCACATACATTGATCGCTTGACGGGCATGCGCCGGAGTTCATGCCACTTTGGGCCCATCGGGTTGCCGTCGGGGCCCAGCGGGTTGTCTGGATTGACCTTTTTAAACTGCCAGAGCGCCTGGGCCTCGTCGGTGAGGCAGAATCGTACGAAGCGCATGGCGAGTTCGTAGTCTGGGCCGCCGTTGATGATCGAGACAGGATCAGCATCAATATACACCGCGCCGGCCGGGTCTGCATAGCCCACACGATCGCCCCCGCCCGAGTCTTTGATGACCTGTGCTTGTCCGCGTCCATAGAAATCAATCGCCAGCCCGGCCGCCGCTTCGCCCTGCGAGACATCAATGGGCGGCTTGGTCGATGAGTTGGTGAAGTAGCGTGTGTTGCCACTCATGCCTCGGAGTGTGCGCCAGCCGTGCTCCCAGCCTTCGTTGCCGAGGATTGAATCGAAGGTGGTGGTGATCGACCCGGATTGCCTTGGATCAGCCAGCGCGATCCATCCCGAGAGTTGGGGCGCGGTCAGGTCATCGAAGGCTGTCGGGTCATCGAGCCCGAGTTTTCGGAACACATCACGGTTGTAGACGATCCCGAAGCTCGACAAGGCGGTGCCGATCCAGTATTGTTGCGGGTCGTAGAGTTCTTGCGGGCCGATTTTGTTCTCGCCAAAGTATTCATCGAGTTCGTCCTGCGAAAAGTTTGCGGGGCGGGAGATCGAGACGGTGAGATCAAAGTTGACGGTGGTTGTGCCTACGGTCTTTGTGCTTTCGACCGTGACTCCTTTTTTGAGCAAGCCGTGATCGAACGACCCGCCTCCGAGCATGATGTCGAATGGCATTGGCCCATCATTGAGGGTGAGGACGCCTTTGGCGTCGATCGAATACCCACCTTTTTTCACGCCCTCTTTAATGGCGGATTTAAAGTTGGCTTCGAGCAGTTTACGAATTTCACTCGTCCCCCCTGCTGCCCGCCAGTCGATGCTCACCGCTTCGTCATATTCGCGTTGGTGCCAATCCGCAAAGGCGGCTCCGAACTCATCCCTGATCTGAGGCACATGGGGCGTGACGATAATCAATGTCCGCGTGCCGGGCTGATGCCCGGTGCCCTTCTTGCCCGCGCTCATCAGGAACGGCACCCCGAGCACGAGTGCCAGCAAAATCGCGATAATGATCTGTTGCGTTTTCATTGTGCAAGTATATGACACACAACGCATCGTGTCCGATTTCGCCAAGTGTGCTCATCGGGAACATGAAAAAACGCCCCGCAGGGCGTTGCTGATCGTTTTTCTTTGGGGTGATTAGTTCACCTCATTGATGGTGTATTCGATGACCACGCTGGAGATGCGTAATGAGTTGTTGCCCGCCCAAACATCCGAAAACACACGAAGGTGATAATGACCATTGAGATTGTTCACGAGACTAAAACTTGATGTTGGAGTGGAATCTTCTAAAGAGAGGTCCACCCCAGAAGAACCGGCGGAAGTCACATAAAAGATCGTAGCCGTCGTTAACCCGCCGTGAACTTGTGCCTGTAAACGAACAGAAATATCACCGATCCCCGAGATATCACTGACATACGCCGTCATTTTCGTGAGCGACGCTCCCTGTGGAAGTTGGATCGGTGCTACAAGCCAGCCCGACCCAACTTGTGATTGATAAGCACCACCAGACCCCAAAGACGCACGAAAGGGGTCATTTGAGCCTGAATGAAACGCATTGCCACTGACTGCAATCACGCCGGTCTTGGGCGTTGGATATCGAAAAGCATCGGCGGTGACATCACCCGTGAACTGTGCATCCCGTTGATCGTCAATCCGCATCGCCTCGCCGCCGTTGGAAAACAGAATCCATGCGTCCGAGATCGAGTTGTAGTAGTGATACGCGCTGATATCGCCACCGACAGAATACCCATAAAACGGGGACGAAGGCGACGGGCCTGAAACATACATCCCGTTGAAACTCGACGAGTTGCCGTGGACGCCGAAGAACTCAGCACTGGTGATCGGGCTTGAGCGGTTGATGAACACCCGATCGTTCCCGTCGCCGTAGGTGATGACCCCGGGCGCAACCGTCCAGGGCGCGTTCATCGCGGTCTCGGCGACACTCGCGTACTGTGCTTTGGGCGCAGCGGTGATCTTGGTATTGGGTGTGAGTGTCACCGGCGCATCATTGCCTCCAACGAGTTCAACTGTGACCTCAAGCCAGACATCTTGGCTGCTGAAGATATCTCCTGGATCAAACTCCAACTGGAACAGTCCATCGACGATCTGCACATTGGCAAATGCGAACCCGCCGCCAATGATCGCTCCGCCAACTTCGGCGTCCGTGATCTGCAAGCTTATGTTGTAGAGCCCATTGGCGGGCACCCCGGCGTCCTGCAGGACGCCCTGATAAGTAAACGGCTCGGCAGCCGCGAACTGGGTCGAAACCAACTGGGTCGAAACCAAGGCAATCAGCCCAAAGATAACTGTTCTCAAACGCATTGAATCCCCTCTCGGATTGGTGTTGAAGTTTCAACCAGTATACAAAAAAACAGAGACCCCGCCTAGCGAAATCTCTGTGTTCTATCTCTGAAATCTGATCGAAAAAAGCCTTATTCCGCAGCTTCAGCTGCTGGCTCGGGCTCAGGCTTGGCGGATGCGTCGGCCTTGGTCGCAGCAGCGAGTGCTTTGGCTGTTTCAGCAGCAAAGCCCTCAGCCTTGGCGACCTGAGCAGGGCCGACGGTCTTCTTGACCATGTTGAGGTTCTTTTTGGCAGTATTCGAGAAGGCGGTCAGATCTGCATCTGATCCTTCTGCCATTTTGTCGATCGAAGCGACAGCTGCTTCGATGGTCTTGAGCGCAGCCTTGCACTTGCCGACTTCGAGGGCATGGGCGCGATCAGCGAGCCATTGGGCCTTCATGTCACCCTCGAGCAAATCTTCACGCCCGAGCATGTCACGGACAGTGTCCGAAGGCTGGGCGCCCTTGGCGAGCCACGCTTTGATCTCTTCAACCTTGAGCACAATCTGCTTGTCCTCATCCTTGCACATCGGGTCATAGTGACCGAGTGCTTCGAGCACGCGACCGTTTCGGCGGGTGCGCTGGTCGATGGCGTTGATACGGTAGAACGGGCGGTGAGTGCGTCCAAGACGCTGCATGCGGATACGAACCATAGTGATTCTCCTACTTTCAAAGCCCATCGCACCGAGAGCGCAAGGGGTTGGGTGATCCCGACACACCGATTGCGCTGCATTAAGCACCGCATCGGCTTTTCCCACGACTGGTCCAACGATTGGCCCTGTCTGTATTTGCCGGGTCACTATGATTCGCAACTCACGCTCCACAATCCACCTACAACCCGCTCAAATCGCATTTTCGAGTGATAAATCCGACCCGCCCCCCCCAACTCGTGCCTGGGCACTCTTTCTCCTCCCCCGGGCTGAGGATTATGCATAAATCTCATGATTCCTCGCGATTCTTTGCTCTATCAATGCCGAGCATGCGCCGAATGGTGCATAAGCCTCGGAAGCCCGGGGGAGGAGAAGGGGAGAGGAGGGGAGAGTTTGTAAGAAAACAGAAGCTATCGGACGCCGCCTAAAGCACCGGCATCGTCACGGTCTCTGGGTCAAACGGATTGGGCACATCGTCGAGTTCAACCGCGTCGGCAAGCGTGAATCGCCCGACCCGCGTCCGCCGAAGCGCGGTGAGCATCCCGCCGGCCCCCACTTCACTGCCGATATCGCGTCCGAGCGAGCGGATATAGGTTCCCTTGCCACAGACCACATCAATCGTGAGCATCGGCCAGTCGTACGACACCACCTCGATCGAGTCAATCCGGACCGGGCGGGCATCGAGGATGACCTCCTCGCCCTTGCGTGCCAGCGCATACGCCCGCTTGCCGTTGACCTTGATCGCCGAATAAGGCGGCGGCCTCTGCATCACCTCCCCCACCCACTTGCTGCACGCCCCTTCGATCTCTCGCCTCGTCGGAATCACATCGGGGATCATCTCGGTTTTCTCGCCTTCGAGATCATCGGTCGTCGAAACCTGCGAGAGGTCAATCGTGGTGAGGTAGCCTTTGACCCCGGCCATGATCTCATCGCACATTTTCGTGGCTTTGCCGATGAGCACGACCAAGACCCCGCTCGCCAGCGGATCGAGCGTCCCGCCGTGCCCGACCTTGATTCGTTTGGGTGCCCCCCCCGCTTTGAGTCGGCCTCGCACGATCGAGCAGATATTCATCGAGGTGAGCCCTAAAGGCTTATCCACCACGATGATTCCTTTGATCGGCTTGTCCGGTTTGTCGGCCTGAGTACCCATCCCCAAGTCTAGGGCTGCCCACCCCATCCTAATCCCTATTCCCTGATCCCTGATCCTTCTCTCAAAAAACCGTGCCGCCCGAAACACTCGGACGGCACGGCGCAGGAAATGGGGTGAGCCCAAAGTATTTCAAGTGGGGCAGCCTCCAGACCCGGGAGCTGCCCCTGCGTTGTGATTGAGGGAAATCACAAACGCGGAGTCATCGGGCAGCCGTCAGACCGCCACTGCTTCGTCAATCTCGATCGAAGGGAAATCATTCTCCGTTTCGAACAAGTTGTTGGCATAGTTCGTGAAGAGGTTGAACATGGTGATGGTGAACACCTCGAGGATGTCTGAATCACTCAATCCCGCTTGGCGAGCCTGATCAATCATCTCATCATTTGACCACCCGCGGGTTTCAACGATCGAACGGGCGAGGTTAATCGCTGCCTGTGTCTTGGGATCGCCCGACTCGCCCTTGCGGTTGAGTTTTCGTTCTTCGTCTGCCACGCCTTGCTTCTGGGCGATGACTTCGTGCGCTGAAGCACAGTATTGGCATTTGGAGAAGGACGCCATCGCGATGGCGATGGATTCGCCGAACTTTGCGCCCAGCGTGCCTTTGGCGATCGCTTCTTTTTGGCCGATATAGCTCTTCATCGCAGCGGTCGAGACCCCGAGGGTTGCGAGCAGGTTGGGGACTCGTCCGAGCCCTTTTTCGATGTTTTCGAGGATTGGGCGGGCGTCTGCGGGTGCGTTTTCGATTGTTGTTGGTGCAATTCGAGGCATATCGATCTCCTTTTGTGTGTATCCAATTGCTCTTTGAGTATCTTCTTCCGAAAGTCTCCATCGATTTTGCAGAATACGACTTGCGTTCCTACAAACCATACGGTAAAATAGACCGATCGTTCTGCATATTCAATAATTTTTCCGCTTTTCTCTTGAATTACACCTGGGGATACACCAAATGCCTTCACCTAAACGCGAAAAATTGCTGAAATGCGCTCGTAAACTCTTTGAAACCGAAGGTTTCCATACCACCGGTATAGATCGCATCCTCGAAGCGGCGGGCGTGGCCAAGATGACGCTCTATAACAACTTCGGGTCTAAGGACATGCTCATCGTCGCGGTGCTCAACAAGGCAAGCGCGGACATGGTCAACCGACTCAACGAGGTGATCCAATCGAACTCAAACGACCCGTATGACCAAATACTCGCGGTTTTTGACGCATTAGCGCTCTGGTTCGCTGACCCTGAGTTCTGCGGGTGCATGTTCCAGGCCGCGGTCGCCGAGTTCCCAGATCCGGAATCCGAACCCGCCAAGGCGGCCCGGGCGCATCAGCAGGCGGTCGCGGGGATGTTCGGCGATCTCTGCACAAACGCGGAACTCCCCAGCCCCCAATCGCTCGGGCAGATGCTCGCGATGGTTGCGTCGGGCGCGATGTGTACCGCGCGTCAAACCCAGACCCGTCACCCGGCGGATCAGGCACGCCAAATCGCCGAAGTGCTGCTCGAACGGGCGTGCTCGACCGGGTTTGCACCGATAAACACCCCCATCCCAACAGAAATCTCCTGAATCTCCCCGAAACGGAATAGAACGATCGGTCTTGCTGTTGACTCCTCTCAAGATCCCACCCGGAATCTTCGATGCAACGGATGGAGGAGATTTATCAATGCCTACACAATCCACACTCGAAATCACCGATGCGAACTTCGAATCAACCATCGAGTCTTCAACCCCGACCCTGATCGACTTTTGGGCTCCGTGGTGTCAGCCTTGCAACCTGCTCTCGCCAACCATCGAGAAGCTTGCCCATGACCTGGGCGATCGGGCCCAGATCGCCAAGATCAACATTGATGAGTATCCAGAACTCGCTGCTCGGTTCGGTGTGGCGTCGATTCCGACGGTGATTGTCTTCAAAGGCGGGCAGGTGAGCGATCAGTTTGTGGGCATCCGCCCCTATTCGGACTACTTCCATGCACTCGAAGAGGATTGATCCCATCTCGAACAAACCTTGCACAAACCGGGTCGGACTGACCCGGTTTTTTATTTGGAACGGATCGGATCATGGGCACCCGTCCCTATTGTTCTGCGATGCCATCACTCAAGGACACACCCTCCAAAAAAGCCGCTGCATCGGGTAAAGACCCGTGGGATACGCCCGGGATGCGCCAGTGGACCGCGATCAAGAAGGCCCACCCGGATTGTGTGCTCTTTTTTCGCATGGGCGACTTCTACGAACTCTTTGGCGAGGACGCTGAGAATATCTCCCGAGACCTGGGGCTCTCGCTGACCACCCGAGGCAACGCCATCCCGATGGCGGGTGTCCCCCACCATCAGAAGGCGGTCTATCTTCAGCGGGCGATCGACGCGGGGTATCGCGTAGCCGTCGTCGATCAACTCGAAGACCCGAAGGAATCCAAAGGCGTGGTCAAACGAGGCGTGACACAGGTCGTCACGCAGGGGACACTCGTTGATGAGTCGCTGCTCAAAGAGGAGCAGGCGGTGCATCTGGGGGCGATCGCGATTCTCGATGAGTCGCACGCGGGGATCGCGATCATCGAACTCTCGACGGGTGCTTTTTCGCTTTTCAATGGCTCACTCGAAGAATGTGCCGACGAACTCACTCGGCTGGGGGTCAAGGAAGTCCTCTACAGCGCCCCGGCAGCTGGCGAAATGCCCAAACGCATCGAAACACTCGCTGCCAGTATCAATGCCTCGGCGACGGGTCGCCCGGGGTGGCAGTTCCGATCGGGCGAAGCGATTGAAGCGATCTACGAGACTTTCAGTATTTCGACCCTCGACGGGTTCGGGCTCGAGCCGACGATGCCCTGCGTGCTCAGTGCGGGGGCTGCGATTCGATACCTGCGCGAGACGCAGGCGGTTGAAGAGATGCCGATGGTCGAAGCGAACCGAACAGCGTTTGATCGTCCGCTGGCGACGCTTGCGCATCTTCGCCCGCCGATGCTCATCGACCGGGCCCGATCGTGCATCATCGACGCGACGAGCCTGCGCTCGCTCGAGATCGAACAGACCATCCGCGAGCAGTCGCTCAGTGGATCGCTCGCGGGGATTTTCCTCGCCAGCCCGGTGGGCACGCGGTGTGTGTTGCATACGCCGATGGGCAAGCGATTGGTACGATCATGGCTCAGTTCGCCCTTGATTCATCGTGTTGAAATCGAACAACGCCAGCAAGCGATCGCGGTTTTGATCGAGGATCATGCGCTTGCCGAGGCCTTGGGTTCGATCCTCGGGTCGATGTGCGACATCGCGCGGATCGCGGGGCGTGTGGCGCTGGGGCGCACGACGCCTCGTGATATCGCAGCGCTCGGTCGAAGCGCGGGATTGATTGCCAAACTCATCGACACCATCGAGCAATCACCCGCGTTGAGTCGGCACCATGACGAACTCGAATCGCTCGTCGAACGGATCGAACCAGTGGCGGCGGAGATTGTGCGTTCGTGTGTTGATGAGCCGCCGGCGCATCTGCGGGCGGGGGGGTTGATCCGTGATGGGGTCGATGATGCGCTCGATGAAGCAAGAAACCTCGAACGCGATGCGGGCAAGTGGCTTGCCGAGTATCAGTCCATACTCATCGCCGAGCACGACCTGCCTGCGATGAAAGTCGGCTACAACAAAGTCTTCGGCTACTACATCGAGCTCCCCGCAGCGCAGGCATTGCGTGCGCCGGATATCTTCACCCGCAAGCAAACGCTCAAGAACGCGGAGCGGTACATCACGCCTGAGCTCAAGGTGTTCGAGGAAAAAGTGCTGTCGGCTTCGGATGTCGCCATCGAACGCGAGCGGATTCTTTTCGATCAGCTCTGCAACCGGGCCCGGTCGATCATCGCCGAGCTGGGGAGCTTCGCCGATATCGTCGCGACACTCGATTGCTTGCTCGGCTTTGCGATCAAAGCCCGCGAGCGTGGGTGGACCAAGCCGATCATCGTCGATGAGCCGGTGCTCGATATCATCCAAGGCAGGCACCCGGTGCTCGATGAGACACTCGGACATCGGTTCGTCCCCAACGACTGCACGATGGGCTCGGCCGTTTCGCCCGCGACCCTCGCGCTGATCACCGGCCCAAACATGGCGGGTAAATCGACCTACATCCGACAGAACGCGCTGCTGGTCGTGCTTGCGCAGGCGGGCAGTTTTATCCCCGCCAACGACGCGACGATTGGCATCACCAGGCGCATCTTTACCCGTGTGGGGGCGGACGATGCGCTCCATCGCGGGCAATCGACCTTCATGGTCGAGATGATCGAGACGGCCAACATCCTCAACCACGCCGACAGTTCTTCGCTGGTCATTCTCGACGAAATCGGACGCGGCACCTCGACGCTCGATGGCCTATCACTCGCGTGGGCGATCTGCGAATGGCTCGCGGCGAACAAGCCTCACACGCTCTTTGCGACGCATTATCATGAGATCACGGAACTCGAAGAACGCCTAGAAGAGAAGGTCAAGAACCTCAATGTTGCGGTGCGCGAATGGACGACTGAGGACGGGCACCAAGAGATCGCGTTCTTGCATTCGATCCGACCCGGGCGGGCCGACCAATCCTACGGCGTGCATGTCGCGCAGCTCGCGGGTGTCCCCAAGGCCATCACCAATCGCGCCCGCGAGATTCTCGATACGCTCTCGGTACAGCACGCCGGGCGGGTTGACACCCAGCAAGTGCAGCCGCCAACGCCCACGCCCAAGGCAGGCGACCAGCTTGGGTTGTTTACTGAGTTTGTTCAGCATCCTGCGGTCGATGCGCTGCGGGAGATCAAGCTTGAGGGGTTGTCGCCTATGGATGCGTTTGATGTGCTTCGCAAGCTCAAAGAGAACTGCGACAACGGATAGCCACCAGGAGAACTCATTAAGATGGTAAAGAGACGCAATCGAAAGCAAGAGATCAATCCCACTCCCGAGTGGTATTTGCGAGGTTTACTTACCGCAAATCGATCGAAAGAATTTTTGATGCACTTGGCATTATTTGTTTCAAAATCTTGGCCAACGCTGATTGTCTTTGTTGGAATTTTAGCATGGCGTCGATTGAATGCTGTACCGTTCGGATTTATGGACTGGGCGGCAAGCACCATCTTGCTTTTTCCTCTTCTAATGGCTCTATGGGCAGTATTCATGTCGAATATTGAATCGCAAGCATCTGGACTCTCGGTCAGGGGACGCTGGGACGAAGTGCTCGACCTCATGCCTAAGTACCGAAAGAAATTCACCAAGGCATTGGGAGAACCAAAGGCGGAACTTGGTACAACACTCTGGACTGCCCGATCACTTGCCCGGCTTGGCAAACGGGAGGAAGCCTACGAACACCTTAAAACTATTCGCACGACGAAGGGTTTGACAGAAGCCGATTATTTCGTTGCTCTTCTTCAGGTCCAAGGGCTGAATCATGAGTACGAAACCGCGAGAGATACAGCACAAGAACTCCTAGAGATCGACCCGGAACGGATGGAGGGGTGGTTAGTAATCTGTGAACTCGATGCGGTATATCTCAAGGATCCGCAAGCTGCACGAATCGCACTCAATCATACCATGACGCTCGATTCATGGAGAAACCTTGGGCCCATGGCGGATTATGTGACTGGCGTGACAATGGCAGCAGAGGGAAATCATACCGAGGCACTCGAAAAACTCGAAGAGTTTCGTACCTGGGCAAAAGCCTTTGCTGCCAGACTTCCGATGAGTTGGACTATATGGGCCATCGCCGGATGTGTGATGATTCGCTCGCTAAAGACACTTGGACAACACACTCAAGCCGAGACTCTTCTGGGTGAAATGCGCTCACTGCTTGAATCGGGCCAGTATGTAGAAGTTCTCTATCACATGGATTCGTTCATAAATCGCGATGCTGGCATTTCGTCGAGCGCTACTGCTTGATGCCCGACGCGCCTAAAGTCACGCCTTGCCGAGGACGGTCAAGGCGTGGCACCCTCGGAAGATTCGATATTTTCGAGTTCCCATGCGCCGCCGCACTCGGGGCAGATGCTGCAGCCGTCGGGTTCGTATCGGTGTTCGAGGGGGTACCAGCAGGCGGGGCAGTGGATCGGGTGCGAGGCGAGGAGGGTGCTGATTTCTACCCATCTTCGATCCGCTTTCCTCCAGCGTTGACCCAGCGAGATGAGGCAGGCGACAATGGTGGCGAGGAGCGTGATGGTGATGGCGATCCAGTTGCGTGGGCCGAGCCAATCTTTAAGTAAAAGGAAATACCATGCTGCGCCGACTGCGATGCCCATGATGGTTTGGATGATGTATGCGTTGCGTCGTTCTTTGGATGATTCGGGTCGAAACTCAAGCCCGGGGAGTTCGCGCATCGCCAGCACGACCGCGATGCGGGGGTGTTTTTTGATGAGCCGACTGCCGGTGGTGATGTTGATCCGGAAACTGCTCTGATGATGCCAGACGCCTTCGGGGTCGGGGCGTAGCGGCAGCTTCTGCCCTCGGCTGTCAAATATCCATTTGTCGCTTTGACTACCCATCAGGATCAAGCCTCCACGCGGCGGCGCATTCGGGGCAGATCGTGCAGCCGTCGGGTTTGGGGGAGACATCGTAGATTTGGTAGGCACATGCGGGGCAGTGTCCGATGCAGAGCATGCATTTTTTGGCATGTGCGGGTGTGTTCCAGCCTCCGAACTTTGAAATCATCCCCATAGGCCCACCAATGGATACCAACATAAACGCGCTCGATGCAAAGAAGTACGGCGACCAGAGCATGCTCTTGGGCATCGTGCCGGAGAAATAGAAGAATGTTTGCATGAAGGCAGCGAACAAGAATCCTGAGACGAGAAATGTAGGTAAGAATCGGCCTCGATCCTGCGGCCTAATGAATGTCTTGCGAAGACCGCCGCTGGCCTTCACCGCATCTTGGATGGAGCATATCTCATATCGCACCCCGCGATCATCAACTATCGAGTTCCAACGCTTCTTCATGGCAAGAGTTTATCCTGCAATCATCTGAGAGGATCGGAAAAAAACTCAGGTATCATTGCTCAATCTCCACGCGGCGCCGCACTCGGGGCAGATGATGCAGCCGTCGGGGTCGGGAGGGATTTCGTAGATTTGATAAGCACATGACGGGCAAAGACCGGCTCGGAGCATGGCTTGGCGGGCGTGCTTTGAACTGCGCCAGCCGTAGAGTTTATCCATGAGCCCCATGAACCCGTCATAAAAAACAAACTCGAGTGCAAAGTACCCGAAAGAGTCAAGCGACAGATATGGGCCACCCGTTCCACCGTTTATCCCTATTCCGAAAAACAGATGCGATAAGCTGGCGAATAATAGACCTGTGAAAATAAATGTTGACCAGAACCGCCCAGTCTCATCGCGATTGACAAGGAAGCCCTTGGCGTACCCATTCTCCTTGCAGGCATTGCGGATCGTGCAAATCTTGCTTGGATTCCCTCGATCATCACGCAACTTGTCCCAGCGGGTCATCATGCGAGTATGATACGCCAGAGGAAGATACGAAAGGAATATTCATATGTCACTGACCAACTACCTCACGCTGGGCAACTCGGGGCTTCGGGTTTCGCCGTTGTGCTTGGGCACCATGACCTTTGGCAACGAATGGGGCGTGGTGGGGACGAATCTTGACGAGTCGCTCGATGTGCTCTCATGCTATCTCGATCGCGGGGGCAACTTCCTCGATACGGCCAATGTCTATACCAAGGGGCACTCGGAGAAAATCATCGGGGATTACTTCGCCGGGCACCCATCCAAGCGCGACCGCACGGTCATCGCGACTAAATGCTGCGGCAACATGCACCCCAACGATCCCAACGGCGGCGGGTCTGGGCGCAAAGCGATCATGCATCAGGTTGAGGATTCGCTGCGCCGATTGCAGACGGACTATATTGATTTGTTGTGGATTCATTTCTGGGATCGCCATACGCCGTTGAGTGAAACGATGAGCACGCTCAATGATCTGGTGCGCTCGGGCAAGGTGCGGCATATCGGGTTTTCGGATCACCCGGCTTGGGTGTGTGTCGAGGCGCAGCGGCTTGCGCAGGTGAATCACTGGGAGCCTCTGATTGCGATCCAGATCGAGTATTCGTTGTTGCAGCGGACGGCGGAGGATGATCTCTTGCCGATGGCCAAGCACCTGGGATTGGGTGTCACGCCCTGGTCGCCGTTGCGGGGCGGGGTGTTGAGTGGGAAATACACCCGCGATTCGCGTCCATCGCCTGAGGACACCCGGGCGGCGGTGGATTCGCCGTTCTTGATCGAATCGACCTATGCGCTGCTCGATGTCATCAATGAGATTTGTAAGGAACTCGGCGATGAGATCAACGCGACGCCGGCGCAGGTTGCGCTCAACTGGGTGCAGTCGAACAACGCGGTGAGTTCGACGATTATCGGGGCCAAGCGGCTCTCGCAACTTGAGGACAATCTCGGCGCGTTGGATTTCACACTCACAGACGAGCAACGGGCGAGGATCGAGGAGAAGTGCTCGTATGACAAGCATTTCCCGCATAACTTCCTCGATAAGATCGGCTCGGCGATCCAGAACGGGACGAGCGTGAATGGGCTGGCGAGTGAGCCCTGGGCTTTGGGTCCGGCGGATGATTCAGAGCGGCACTGAGTTATCAGCCCAAAGGCGGGCTGTATCGGTTGGGCAAGATCGAAACTTGGAGAGTGTGGGAATCCCGGTGTCTTTCGGGGCGTTCCTTTTCGATGTTGTAGGCATGACGCACGCCCACACTCCACTGATCGCCCTTACCGCCGTTTCTCTCCTGCTTGCCTCTGGATGCGCTTCGAGCCAGACCCGCTCAGAATCTGACGGGCCCGCGCTCAGTGAGGAGTGGACGCACGAGGACAGCACCGAGCAGGTCTCGGAGGTGAACTCATCGAACTACTACGATGACCTGGTCATCGGGACCGAGTTCTCCGAGGACTTTGTGCCCAAGTATCACGGCGATATCTCTGACTACACCATGAGCGAGATTCAAGCCGAACTCGAAGATATGTATGACCTCGATGGGCAGCTTGTTCGAGCATCCTTCGGCGAGAACGGGCATGATGAATCGACCGTGAGCACCATCCGCACCATCGACCAAACTCATGCGGCTCGGCTCAAGGAGATTGTCGAGCATGTAGGGTGGCCGACGAGGAATATGGTCGGGCTCAAAGCAACGCAGGCGGCTTACATGGTGATCCAGCACGCGGGCGATGATCCTGCGTTTCAGAATCAGTGCCTGGCGTTGATGGTTGATCTGGTCGAAGATGGCGAGTTGCCCGCGTCGTATGTGGCGTTGTTGACGGATCGAATCCGTGTGTTCCAAGGCGAGCCTCAGGTCTTTGGTACGCAGATGGCGATGGCACCCAACGAGCACGGGATGCTGGTGCCGACCCCAACAGTTCCCATCGAGGATCCTGAGCATCTCGATGATCGGCGTAAGTTGATGGGCATGCCGCCGCATGGTGAGTTTACCAGTGCGATCGCGATTGCTTATGAGGCGTCGAAGGTTGATGCTGGCAATGCGTTTGCGAATGTCCCAACAGACGAGTAAGCCTCACTCGCCGAACAGAAGCCGCCCAAAGCAGTCCTATGACCCGATATCTCGCACGATCGCAAGTTCTCATGCTGCGATTGTGTTTTTATGCAACACCAACACCACTTGAGCCCGTATATTGAGGTAGAACCCATTCGGGTACTCGTCTCAGGGTGAATGTTGTACTGATCTTGTTGCCAGGCGTGCTGTTGGCTTGTCGTTCGATCGAACTCTGAATCAAACTCACTGTCGGCTTTGAAACGCGTGCGTTCTGCCCGCTGCTGACGATACATCTCAAGAGGTTTCACATGCTTCATCTCGCTGCAATTGCTGCGCTCGCTGGTGCTGCTGCACTCGCCCCCACGCCGTCGTCTTCCAATCCAGTCAATCCCGATGCTCAGGTCAATGAATCGTTCCAGATCATCTCGGACAACGAGATCATCGTCGATGGGTACACCTTTGGCTCATGGGACGAGCTTCATGCTTCGGGCTACTTCGGATTCGAAGACACCCGATGCGCCACCAAGCCGAGCCTGACTCCGGCGTTTGAAGCGACCCAGGGGGCTGCGGACTGCACCTACAACCGCACGACCATCCGGTCAGATTATGAGCCTTCGGTCGCCAAGTACCGCATCCCGGTCGTCGTCCATGTCATCCAGCGAACCAACGGCACCGGGAACATCCCTGACTCTCGCGTGCTCTCGCAGATCGAGATCATGAACGAGGATTTCCAGGCCCTCGCTGGGAGCAACGGCGCGCCGGGCAATGACGCCCAGATCGAGTTCTACCTCGCCACCGAAGACCCAGACGGCAACCCGACCACCGGCATCACCCGCAGCACCAACAACACTTGGTTCAATGATGGTGGTTCCTACTGGAACTCGCTGGCGTGGGACACGAACCGGTATCTCAATATCTATACGAACAGCGCCAGTGGCGCGTTGGGCTATGTCCCGGATCTGCCTCAGGGCGGGATCGCAGGATCGAATAGTGACCGCGTAGTGATCCTGTACTCGACCTTCGGGCGCAATGCTCCGTTCTCGCCGTACAACCTCGGGCGAACGGTGACCCACGAACTCGGGCACTACTTCGGGCTCTACCACACATTCAACGGCGGGTGCAGCAATGGGTATACCTCGGGCGATCGCATCGCCGACACCAATCAAGAGAGCGACCCGACCTTCGGATGCCCTGGGAGCCGGACCACTTGTGGCGTGCCCGCGCCGTTCGACAACTATATGGACTACTCCGATGACCGGTGCATGAACAAGTTTACTGACGAACAGAACAACCGCATGCGTTGCTCGTTGCTCCATTACCGCCAGAACCTCTATACCATTGCCAACGACGGCGGATGCTCGGCGGCGGACCTTGCCGAGCCATTTGGACAACTCAACTTCTTTGATGTGTCCGCCTTCCTCAGCGCGTTTGCGAGCAATGACGACAATGCGGATATCAACGGCGATGGCGAATGGAACTTCTTCGATGTTTCTGATTTCCTGTCCGTCTTTGGACAGGGATGCCCGTAAGGCGATGCCCGACTGATTGATTTCACCCCAAACCGCGGCTCGCTCAGATTTCTGGGGGGCCGTTTTTTTATACCCAGTGCTCAGCGTCTGTCATTTCGGCGAGAAGCTTTGGGGTGGTTCAATGTGCACTCCGTGCGTATACTTTGGGTGATAGACCGTTGCCGCCTTAGCTCAGTTGGTAGAGCGAAGCTTTCGTAAAGCTTAGGTCCGGAGTTCAAGTCTCCGAGGTGGCTTTTTTCCTTGAAAACATTGAGTTGGGCTGCGGTTTTCTTCTTTAGAGGGTGCGTGCTTTCTGGTACACTTGCCCAGAAGACCCAACACTTCCCCAAACTTCCAGAGAGACCACAATGAAATCCATCAAACCAACCATTTCGACCCTCGCCCTCGCAGCCTTGACCCTCGCGATCTCGCCCGCTGCTTCGCTCGCAGACACCACCCAGACCGGGCCCAATGTCTATGAGGTTGATGCCGGTGTCACCTTCTCGGTCGTCAATGTTGGCGCATCGAACTGGGCGTGGAGTTGGACGGATTCATCGGGGACATTCACCAATATCCAAGACCCCACGCTGATCCTTACTGCAGGCGAGACTTATATCTTTGATAACTTCGCAACGACCCATCCCTTTGGCATCGCCGACGACACGCTGCCCGTTGGGGGGACTGATGGCAACTACTTCCGCACGACCACAAGCGGCGCGGTCATCAATGCGGCGATTCTTGATCCATTCGCCGACTTCGTCGCCAATCCTGCTCCTCAGCCAGATGATATCACTTGGTCGCCGACCAATGCGGATGCGGGAACCTACTGGTATACCTGTATGATTACCTTCCACACCGGCATGGTGGGCAAGATCGTGATTGTCCAGGGGGCCCCAGCGTGCACGCCTGATCTCACTGGCGATGGGCAGCTCAACTTCTTCGATGTTTCCGCATTCTTGAGTGCTTTTTCGAACATGGACGCCGCGGCTGATTTCAACGGCGACGGGCAGTTCAACTTCTTCGATGTCAGTGCGTTTTTGACCGCATTCGCAGCCGGATGCCCGTAATCGGCGTTTTCCCTCCAATATCGGGGGAAGAACTCGATAAATCGCCCGATGCAACCGATCAGTCACCTTGTGCGTATCGGGCGGGTCTGGTATACTCATTGATGAGTTCACCAGGCCCCACATGCGTGGTTTGGATACCAAACCGAACCCGATGCCAAGTCCACCGTTGGTGATCTGGATCATCATCAGCCCCCGCCGGACGATCACCCTGAACGAGCGATGCCCAGCGCGTCAACACACACGAGCAGGCAGGCACACACCACTGATCCCTATGGAGACGCAAGCATGACATCCACCTCTCGCACCACCAATACCATCACCACCATTCTCTTGGCACTCGTTGCCAGCGCAGGAGCACCCACCATTGGGATCGCGGCCCTCTCGGCGGGCGCGACCATCGCTCATGCCCAGAGCACAAGTTCAGATGATGCAGAGAGTCGAAGGGCCAAGCGGGACACGCTCGTTGCATTGTCCAAGCCCGTCACGCTTGATGTCACCGACCAGCCTTTGGTTGATCTGTTGAGTTTCATCTCTGAGGTGACTGGAGCAGAACTCGAGCCGATCTATCTCACCGACAACATCGCTGCCAACGGGATGGACCCTGAAACCCCCATCACGATCAAGGTCTCGAACACCCCTGCACTGGTCGTGCTCGAACGAGTTCTATTGCGTGCCCAGCGGATCGAAGCGACCGGGGACGAATACACCTGGCAGTTCACCGATATCGGAACACTTGAGTTGGGACCCAAACTCGAACTCAACCGCAATCAGCGGGTCGAACTCTATGACCTTGCGGATCTGCTCTTTGTGGTGCCAGACTTTGAGAACGCCCCGAACTTCAATCTCCAGAGTGCTGTTGCCGCGGCGGCTGGTGGTGGCGGAGGCGGCGGGGGCGGCGGACGAAGCCCGTTCACCGGGGGTACCCAGCGCGTCACCCTGGCAGATGCTGCAGACCGGGCCCAAGCCATCACCGAGCTGATTCAGAATACCATCGAACCTGACCAGTGGGTCGATTTGGGTGGCGATGGCGCATCAATGACCATCTACGGCAACTCGATCATCGTGACGGCACCGGACTATGTCCATCGTCAGATCAGCGGGTACTCATTCTGGCCATCCCGTCTCCAGCAGGTCCGCAAGGTCGATGGCAAACAGAAGGTGATTATCAAACCCGACACCCGAAAAAGACGATCGCCGTAAGGTTCTTCCCTGTTGCTCCTCTCTGATCAGCCAACCACTCGCGGTTGGCTGATTTTTTTCGCATATGCACCGCTCCAAGCAACCAGGGACCGATACTTGGGGTACATTGAAGAGGTCTATGTCTACTGCTCCCTCCTACATCTCGACCGATCGCGAATGTGACCATTGCGGGTATAACCTGCGCGGGCTCCCCGAGGGTGGCAAATGCCCAGAGTGTGGAGCTCCGATCCGATCAATCAAGCGAAAATCTTCGGGCACGATGTCCGAAGAGGCGCCCACCCGGTTTATCCGTAGGCTTCAGATCGGGTTCTCGCTGGCATCGGTTGCGATTGTGGGCACGGTCGTGGTTCCGATTTTCCTCGGCGTGCTCTTGTACATGAGCGGGTCTAAGGGCGTCATCTATTGGCTTGCGATCCTGCTCAACTTGGCGGCCCCATTCATCTGGGTGCTGGGCATCTGGCTGCTCACCGCCGAGCGTCCAAACAAAGAGCAGATCGTCCCCGATAAGGTGCTCGACAATGACCGGTTCCGGATGGTTGTCCGGGCGATGAGTGCCGCATGGCCGATCTATTTGCTCAGCAGCATGGCATTTTTGGCAGTCCAGAGCACGGCGAAACCATCGCCTGTGCTCACGATTCCGCTCTCGATTGTGATCTTCATCGCCGGCACCGTTGCCTGGATAGGGCTAATGCCCGCGTGCGTCTACTTCGCAGAACTCGGGCACTGGGCTTCGCACAACAACCTCGCCCAGCGTCTCCGATCGACCGCATGGGTGATGGCCGTCTTCGGGACGCTCACCGTCGTGCTCACCGGGATCGGTGCGCTCAACATCGCCCCGAGCTCGGCGGCTTTGTTTGCCAGAATCTTCACCATCTTCATGGTCATCATCGCGGTGGGCGTCTTTCTGTTCACTGTGATCCAGCTCGGTTCGGTGATGAAATGGGTCATCAAGCATCAACAACTCGCAGCCGGGTCTGCCGAGCGGGTTCGCGCGCGGATTGAGCATGATTCCCTGCCCCCGAGCACCGTGGTCACCGATCTGAGATGCCTGCGGTGCAAGTATGATCTCGAAGGATTGCCCTTCGGCGGGCTCTGCCCAGAGTGCGGCGAGTCCTACGCCGATCGCACACCTATGCCCATCCTCGACCCCGCCAACATGCACCTCGATCGGGATGAATCAGTGATTGATGTCGAAGAGGGCGACAACCGAGGGATCTATTTCAATCAAGAGCTCGATGCGTTCGGCAAACCCAAATCATCGGCGCACGCCTACGAGCCAGTTGATGACGGCATCCCCGACGAGGGCGATATCCCACTCAGCGATGATCACTTCGGGCCCGATGAGCCTCTGGGTATTCAAGATGCTGATGATCTGGACAAAAACCCGCCGAGTTCTGATACATAATGCACTATGTGTTTCGTCCCCACCCTCACGCTCAGCCGATAGAATAGATCATGCCCACCCCCACCCCCACCTCCACACCGCCACCCACACCGACGATCAAGGATGATGCAGTGCCCGACCAATGGACTTCTACCGCTGACGCTCGCGGGATCGCCGACTGGATCCGTGCCCAGCGTTCGATCTTGATGCTCACCCACGCCAAGCCCGATGGCGACGCGCTCGGCTCATCCGTCGCCCTCGCCCGTGCGATCAACATCGAAAGCGGAACCTCCGGCGCATCGTCCAAAGCCGAGTGCTGGTACGCGGCCCCGATGCCGTCATGGGCCAAGACCATCATCGGCAACACCAAAGCCAAATCCATCGAGGATCATCAGCCGATGCCCGGTGCGTTTGATCCGGCGGGGATTCTCATCACCGATACCGGCTCATGGAACCAGCTCGCTCCCTTCGCCGAGTTCCTCAAACCCAGGCTCGATCGCACGACGATCGTCGATCATCATCTCCAAGGCGATGCCGAGATTTCAACCCGTCGACTCATCGACACCACCGCTGCGGCAGCCGTCCAGCCCGCAGCCGAGATCTGCTGTTTGCTTCTTGGTGTCGATTGCCCGTCGAAGCTCCCAACTGACATTGCGCTGCCGTTGTATATCGGGCTCGCGACCGATACCGGGTGGTTCAAGCACTCGAATGTCGATGGGCGTGTGATGCGATTGGCTGGGCAGCTCCTCGATGCGGGCGTGAATCATACTTCACTCTTCGCGATGCTCTACCAGCGAGATCGCACCGCCCGCTTCAAGCTCATGGCCCGTGCGCTTGAATCGATGGAGGTCATCAAGGACAAGAACGCGGCCATCATGACCGTCACGCTTCAAGACTTCAAAGACACCAAAGCCGGGCCCGGCGAGACCGGCGGGTTCGTTGATCTGCCTCAATCCGTCGCGGCCATCCGCGTCGTCGCCCTGCTCACCGAACAACACGATTCCGACGGCACCTTCACCAAGGTCTCGCTGCGCTCCAAGCCCGATGAATGGGAAGGTCAGCCTGCGGTCGATGTCAACGCCGTCTGCAACACCCTCGGCGGCGGCGGGCACGCCCGAGCCGCCGGCGTGAAGATCCGCAAGCCACTCGAAGAAGCCAAACAAATGCTCATCGACGCATTGCCTTAACATGCACCTATCTCCAAATCCAAACCCAAAGAGAATCTTAAACTCACCATGCACCCCAACAAATAGCTTTGAAGCTTTGTTGGAATCTGAAAATTCCAATTTGAGAATGCTCCCCTACTCTCTCAATCGGATTGAATTAAAAGACACAGACCCTATTTTTATTGAAAACGGGCAACTCAGCTTCCACCCAATCAAACGATCAATTGCAATAACAGTTACACTCTCACTCATCATCTCAATTATTTGTTGTTCAATCTTCGTTGCGTCAATGGGTTTTAACTCTGACGATCTGTGGATCATCATTTTTCTCACTTCCCTTATCTGCTTTGGGGGGGCAGCAATTTATGTTTGGATCGCCTGGTGTATACGCATTCTGGGTTTATGGCCGATCTTAATCGACCAATCCGATGAAGGAATCAGAGTGTCACTCGTTCATCGCCGCCATTGGTGCTTGCTCAACACCCTCTCTCCTTCACTCGCCACCGGAGTGTTTGAATGGATCGGGGGACAACAAAGAAAGCCAATCCCAAGTAAAAAACTACCCGACACTCTCAAAAACAATACCCATGCAAGCTGGCTCGAACTGAAATACAAAGATCGAAAACGATGGGTATTGCTCTCACTTCATGACAACAGTGATGACGCTTCAGATTCAATTATCGATTGGGCGCAGAAACTGGAACTCACGGGCGAAGAAGTCTTTTCAACGAGCGAACCACCATCTCAAGTATTCTACAACCATCTCGATAAGAAACTCTGGTGATCATCTCCCCTATACTCCCCCATGCCTCCACCCCGCAAGAACAACAACTTCCGTTCCAAGATCGAACAAGAGCTCCGCAATCCGGGTTCGCGATCCGGAGATGAGTACAAATCCGCCCAAGGCAACCGGGTCCGCCCGGGCAAACGCCCGCCGATGCGTGTGATGACTTCCACCCTCTGGGAATACCCGTCGATGCACTACGACGCATCCAACGGCACAAAGTTTCAAGGCTCAAAGGACTACACCGGCGCTACCCCCTCATGGATTATCTGGCAGCTCCTCACCCGCTACACCCGCGAAAACGACACCGTCCTCGATCCAATGTGCGGCTCTGGTACCACGCTCGATGTCTGCAACGATCTCGGGCGAAAAGGCATCGGGTTCGATCTCAATCCACAACGCAAAGAAATCACGCTGGCCGATGCGCGCGAGCTGCCGGTGCCCGATGAGAGCATCGATTTTTGCTTCATCGACCCGCCGTACTCGACGCATGTGGATTATTCTGATGATGAACGATGCATCGGCAAGCTCGACGCGAGCGCCGAGATGCGCGATGGCGATGTGATGGACGGGCACGCCTACTACGAATCGATGGACCAAGTCCTGTCCGAGCTCCATCGCGTGATGAAACCCAATCGCTACATGGGGCTCTATGTCTCCGATTCATGGAAGAAGAAGCCCGGTCACAAGGGCGGCGTGTTCATGCCCATCGGGTTCGAACTCTTCGCCACCATGCGCGAGTATTTTCAGCCCGTCGATATCATCACCGTCGTCCGCCACAACAAAAAACTCAAGCAGGGAAACTGGCACAAGTCCGCCGAGAAGGAGAACTTCTTCTTGCGCGGGTTCAACTATTTATTCATCATGAAGAAGGTGGATTGAGCGATCTTGTGCCGTAGCACAGGCGTCCCGCCTGTGTCTTCGTGTATGCTCATGATATAAATAAGACACAGGCGGGACGCCTGTGCTACGGGGTCATGGGGAAATTACAGCATCCCATCCTCGGGATACTCGGGCTTGTTCTTCTTGGGATCGTCGATCTGAATCCGGATCACATCGAGCATCGCGTGGAGCTTGGCGCGTTCTTCCGCTGAGAGTTCTTCCGCGGCAGCGAGCATCCCCTCGATGGTGAGTTGCTTGCGCTGGCTCGATCCATCGGGCAATCTTCGGATCGCAGCCCCGGCCCGATCATTGAGAAATGTCGGCTGATCTTCGAGCATATCGGCGATTTTGCGGAGCATACTCGCTGCCGTCTGGGCCGCCACGCCGTGCCCGATCCGTACGCGGACGGGGACCAACGAGCCCTGGTCTTCGGGTCGGCGGATGATGGTGCCGTTGATGACATGCCCGTCCGCATCGACCGCCGGGTCGTCATCTCGATCAAAGGTGGCCGCGTTCATGCCTGAGAGGTAGGCAGCGAGATGGTTGGTGTCGGCTTGATCAAATTCCATACGAGAGTGTAGGGCCGGTGTTTAGTCGGGGTCTTGATCTGCACCAACAGATTCGATCCATCCCCCACCAATCACAATCTCAGGCGATTCCAGATCATAAATCGCCAGCGCCTGTCCAGGCGTCACGGCCCGCTGAGGCGAATCGAACACACACTCGAAACACCCCGGGCGACCCGAAGGCGTATCCGCATCGACCCGATCAAGCAACCGAATCTTCGCGGGCACCGGCTCGGCGTTGTACCGATGCTGGGCGAGCACCGGGTACCAATCCTGCAAACCCGATTCATCAATCAACCAGTTCGCCTCGTGCGCCACGCACGAGATCGACATCAGATCATCATTCGACCCCACCGTCACCGTGTTGGTCTCTGGGTTTTTGTCGATCACATAGATCGGGTGCCCCGCCGCCACGCCCACGCCTCGGCGTTGCCCGATGGTGAACTTGTGCTGCCCGTCGTGTTCGCCGAGTTGCTCGCCGTGAAGATCGACGATCTTGCCCTTGATGCGCAGTTCGGGCCTGCGCCGTTCGACCAGCCCGGCGTAGTCATTGTCAGGCACGAAGCAGATCTCTTGCGAGTCCGGCTTATCAAACACCGGCAGGTCATATTTTTCTGCAATCGCTCGCACCTGAGCCTTGGTCGCATACTCGCCGATCGGCAGGAGCATCTCGGCGAGCCGATCCTTGGGCGCGCCGTAGAGCACATAACTCTGGTCTTTGTCATTATCCAAACCACGCAACAACCTGGGTTCATCACCAGACCGATCAATCCTCGCATAATGACCCGAAGCGATAAACTCGGCCCCGATCTGATGGGCGTACTCATGGAGCTTGCCGAACTTCAACCAATCATTACACCGCACGCACGGATTCGGTGTCCGTCCCTTCGCGTATTCATCGACAAAGTAATCAATAATCCGCCCGAAGTCCTTCTTGAAGTTGCACACATAGAGCGGAATCCCCAGCTTGGCCGCCACCTCACGCGCGTCGGCTGCGTCGCCCACCGAGCAGCACCCCTGATGCCCGATCTTGACCTTCGCCGGATCGCACGACACGCCGGCGGTATCAAACTCCATCAACTCATCAATCGTCTCGCCCGGCGAGCCCAACCGCATAAAGCACCCGACAACCTCGTACCCTTGCTCGATCAGGATCGCTGCTGCTGCGGACGAATCCACGCCGCCCGACATCGCGACGAGCACTTTGGCACCGGGTTTGGGAATCGAACTGTTCATACTTTTTCCGCTGTTGATTGACCGATCATCGACTCAACCATCGGCCCAACGCGCACCACATCGCGCCCGAGCTGCTGGCTCAGCACATCGACCGACGCAAACTTCATCTGGTCGCGCACCCACCCGATGAGCTTGACCGTGATCGACCATCCATACTCCGGAAAATCATCGCTCGGCATCCACGGGTTCCCATCGCCATCAAACACATGCACCTCGGCGCGTCGATCCGTTCCATTCACGGTCGGTCTTGTTCCAACATTCACCGCCCCGCCGTGCTCGGTGCCATCGGGCAGCACCACCACTGCGCCATACACCCCATCGCAAGGCAGCATGGATTCAGTCTTGAGATTCGCAGTGCGGAATCCGATCTGCCGACCGAGCTGATCGCCCGGCACCACGGTCCCAATCAACTCATGCGCCCGCCCAAGCACAAAGCCCGCATCGCGCACGCGCCCATGGGCGATCAGCCACCGCGTCATCGTCGATGATGCCTTGACGATCGACTGATCTGTCAACGCTGCCTCGACCCCAGCGACGATCTGCACCTCGACGCCTCGCAACGATGCGAACTCTTTCAAGGCGATCGGCGTGCCAGCGCGTCGCTTGCCGAACCGGAAATCATGCCCCTCGACCATCATGCTGGGACGATACGAATCAATCACAAAGTCCACAAACTCCTGCGCCGACATCGAGAGCAACTCGGGCGTGGGCTCGAGCCCCACCACCTCGTCGGCCCCGATTCGCTTGAGCCGATCAAGCCGCACACCGATCGGCTCAATGGGTGCAGGTGCCTGCTCGGGGTTGAGCACCGTCATCGGGTGGGGATCAAAGCTCAGCACAACCACTTTCCCGCTTGCGCCGACGGCCTCTCGGCATCGCCGAACCAGCGCAGCATGCCCATTGTGAACCCCATCGAAGTTGCCGATGGTCAGGGCGATCGGGTTGGAATCTGGTGTCGTCACAGACAAGTTTAGCACCCTCGATTGTGATCTTCGGGGATTGGTTGTCTCCCCGCGATGACCTAGAATCCCATCCACTTTTCCGGGATCGAAATCCCGGGTTCACGCCTTACTCTCGGAGCACATCCATGGCGTTATTTGGTCGTAAATCGAAGTCCTCGTCCGCACAGGTTTCAGCGTCTGCCAACGCTGTTGCCCCTGCACCCGCAACGAGGCCTCCGGTTGCAACGACTTCAACGCCCGAGCGCGAAGCCGCCATCATGTCGCTCGGCGCTGAGATGCTCGACATCGCCAAGGGGCACAAGTCCGGCTTGCTCTCGGCCAAGTTCTACCAAGACAAACTCATGGACTGGTCCATGAAAGACCACAACTTCAAGGTCCAGCTCTTCCGGTTTGTTGATGCGTTTCCATCATTGACCACGCCTGAGATGGTGCACGATCATCTCGTCGATTACCTCACCCAGCCGGGCGTCAAAGCGCCGCCGTTTATGGACCTTGGGCTCAAAGCCGGAGGCGTTGCCAAGGGGATGATGACCAAAACGATCTCATCCCAAATCAACAACATGGCCAAGAACTTTATCGCGGGCACCGACGCCTCCGATGCGCTCCCGATGCTTGGAAAGCTCTGGAAAGATGGCATTGCCTTCTCCGTCGATCTCCTCGGCGAGGCCTGCGTCTCCAACGCCGAAGCGGATGCCTACCAGGCGAAGTATCTCGATCTCGTCAACAACCTCGTCGATGAGGCATCATCTTGGAAGCACACCGAGCGCCTCGAATCGGACCACCTCGGCATTGTCCCCCGTGTGAATGTTTCGATCAAGGTGACGAGCCTGTGCGCGAACTTCAACCCGATCGCACCCGAAGCGTCTATCGCTGATTTCATGCGTCGTGCAACCCCCGTGTTCGAGGCTGCCAAATCCAACGGCGTGCTCATCAACTTTGACATGGAACAATACGAGCTCAAAGACCTCACCCTCGATACTTTCATGCACGCCTGTGAAGCTGTGGACTTTGAACCCGGACTCGCCATGCAGGCGTATCTTAAATCCGGCGTAGACGATGCCAAACGCATCAGCGAATGGGCTAAACGAACCGGCAAGGTTGTCACGGTTCGGCTCGTCAAGGGTGCGTATTGGGACTTCGAAACCATCCACGCCGAGCAAGAGGGCTGGCCCTGCCCGGTCTGGAATGAGAAATGGCAGACAGACCAATGCTTCGAGGACATGGTCGAGGTCTTCCTTGATGCCTGCCCAACCAAACCCGGCGAGGGCGGCGTCAAGCTCGCGCTGGGTTCGCACAATGTCCGCTCGATCGCTGCATCGCTCGCCGGGCTCGATAAACGCAACCTCCCGCGCAAAGCCATCGAACTCCAAATGCTTCATGGCATGGCCGACCAACTCAAATACGCCGCCGAGGAAATGGGCTTGCGCGTCCGCGAGTATGTTCCCGTCGGCGAGATGATCCCCGGGATGGCGTACCTCGTCCGCCGACTCCTCGAAAACACCTCCAACGAATCCTGGCTCAAGTCCGGGTTCCTCGACCACGCCGATACGGCCATACTCCTCGCCGATCCGGCAACCCAGCACAAGGGCACGCTCCCAACGGATCTTTACGAAATCGCCCCCGAGCGCCATCAGCTCTCGCCGACCAATGAACACATCGGCGCTGGGCGACCGTTCTATTCCGCCCCGCTGCGCGACTTCGCTGAGGAATCACAACGCAACGCCTTCGCCCGCGTGATGGCTTCGACCACCGTTCCCGCCGTCGCTAACGATCACACCGTCGAGCAAGGACAAGCGATGGTTGCCAAAGCCAACGACGCCTTCCCCGCTTGGCGCGACTTCGACCCCATCAAACGCGCTCAGATTCTCGAACGCATCGCAACGATCATGCTCGATCGGCGCGACGAACTCTCCGCGATCGTCTGCAAAGAGGCCCGCAAGACCTGGCACGAGGCCGACGCCGATGTCTGCGAAGCGATCGACTTCTGCACCTACTACGCCCGTACCGCACCATCGCTCTTCACGCCCAAACGCCTGGGCAAGTTCATCGGCGAGCTCGACGAACTCTGGTATCAACCCAAAGGCGTCGCCGTCGTCATCTCGCCTTGGAACTTCCCCCTCGCCATCTGCTGCGGCATGACCGTCGCGGCTTTGGTGACAGGCAACACCGTTGTCCTCAAACCCGCCGAGCAAACGCCCGGCATCGCCAAAGTCCTCTTCGACATCATCACCGATGCGCTCGACGAGTTCAACGCACCAAACCATGTCATCCACTTCTGCCCCGCCCCCGGCGAAACCACCGGCGCCGCCCTTGTCCGTGATCCCCGCATCGCATTGATCGCCTTCACCGGCTCCAAGGCGGTCGGGCTCGACATCATCAAAGCCGCAGGCAACACCTCCGAAGACCAAGCGATGGTCAAACGCGTCATCTGCGAAATGGGAGGCAAGAACGCCATCATCGTCGACGCCTCCGCCGATCTCGATGAAGCAGTCCTGGGCGTGCGCTACTCCGCCTTCGGATTCCAAGGGCAAAAATGCTCCGCATGCTCACGCTGCATCGTCGTCGATCCCCAAGGCCCCAACGGCCAACGCATGAAACTCTTTTTAGAACGGCTCGGCGAATCCACCAAGACCCTGATCTTGGGTGCACCTGACGATCCCAACACCGATGTCTCACCCGTGATCGACCAAGAAGCCGCCGACAACATCCGACGGTTTATTCAATCAGCCAATGATGAAGGCCTGACCCAACTCGTCGGCTCCAAAGACTTCAACATCCCCGAAGGAATCGACGACCTCATCGCGCCGCACATCTTCACAGGTGTCACCGAAACCAGCACCATCTACACCCAAGAAATCTTCGGCCCAGTCCTCGCCGTCATCCATGCCAAGGATTTCAACGAAGCGATGCGACTGGCCAACACCCACAAATACAAACTCACCGGCGGCGTCTTCACCCGCAAACCCGCACACATCAACCAAGCCAAACGCGACTTCCGCGTGGGCAACCTCTACATCAACCGAGGATGCACCGGCGCACTCGTTGGCCGCCAACCCTTCGGCGGGTTCGGGATGTCCGGGGTAGGCTCCAAAGCGGGCGGACCTGATTATCTGCATCAGTTCGTCGATCCGAGAGCCTCCTGCGAAAACACCATGCGCCGAGGCTTCGCGCCGGAGTTGTGATTGTGAGAGAAACAAGATGACTCTACCACGCAAAAACGCTATGTACAGCAGTCTACTGTCAACCCTTCAATCACAGGGGTTTCCTTTTCGCAAGCGGAGCAAAGACCTGTATCTTGATTGCGATGAGACCTTTGTGACCATTTCTCTCAGAGGAAGCAAGTGGTCAACTGCCCAAACATCAGAGTACTTTGCCGATTTAGGCGTGGGATCCAAGCACCGCTTTCGACGCCCCATACTCAACCCCGACAACAAGGAAAACAAACACGCCGTCCTTTATCGACCATTCCTAAGCAGTGGCGGTGGCCTCAACCAAGCCCCCTGGACTATGTCAGATGAGCAAGAAGCATCACAAGCAGGGATTGCGGTCGCGCATGAAATTGAAAAAATTTGGCCTCTTAAAATTGGAGCGTTCCTAACAGACAAAAATCTATTTTCTCAACAACTGTCGATCGCAAATCAAGTCTCAATGCTGAGTACCCATTGGCCGTGTATTTATTTTCTCATCGAAGAAGGCGATTTTAATGGCGTTCGTGATATTTACCAGACGCTAAAAGAGCATCATGAAATACTGCTCGCTGAAGATCATCGAAAAAACCTCCTAGAAAAACAAAACCCACTGCCAAAGGATCTCAAAAACCTGATCGATGATGCGATAGCGAGCCGAGAGGCTGAATGGAATGAACGGTGCTTAATCATTGACGCTTTTCTACTCAAACACATAAACACCTAACCTGTTTCTCTACAACAAGAGTTCTAAATCATCGGTTAGACAGACTGGGCAAGTCCCAATAACACCAGTTTCCAAACATCCGGTGGCCAACACGGGCCAGCGTTGGCACGCTTATCTCATGCACGCCCGCGCCCGCAACGCCTTCACCCTCGTCGAAATTCTCATCGTCGTGGTCATCCTCGGCATCCTCGCCGCCATCGTCGTGCCTCGGTTTATCGGCGCAACCGAGGACGCACGGATCGGGGCGTTTATTTCGAGCCTCAAGACCTATGCTGATGCGTGCGAACTCTACAACGCTAAGGAAGGACGATACCCGCCCGATGGCAGTTCGGGCGTAGTCCCTCCGGGGATGGAAACCTATGTCGATGCTTCGGAGTGGACCGCGGGCACGCCTTTGGGCGGGGTATGGGATTCGGAATACTTCGACTCGGGCGTGAGCGCAGCCGTGGGTGTTCATTTCAACGGCGGCGATGTTCCCGATGATGCAACGATGCTCCTCGTAGACGAACGATTCGACAACGGTGATCTAGACAGCGGGCTGTTCCAAAAGCTCGCCAACGAACGATTCTACTTTGTGCTCGAGCAATAAGCGGGGAACGATTATGAATCGACAAAGCCCTCAAGCTTGCGCGATCGGATCGGGTGCTGGAGCTTTCGGATGGCTTTGGCTTCGACCTGGCGCACGCGCTCGCGGGTGACTTTGAAGATCCGCCCCACCTCTTCGAGGGTGTAGGTGTATCCGTCGCCGATGCCGTAGCGGAGTTTGATGATCTCGCGCTCGCGATAGGTCAGCGTTTTGAGCACCAGCTCGATGCGTCCTTTGAGCATATCACGGGCGGCAGCGACCGCTGGGGCGTCTTGGTTGGAATCTTCGAGGAAATCACCAAAGTTTGAATCTTCGGACTCGCCAACCGGGCGATCGAGACTCACCGGGTGCTTCGAGATGCTCATCACCCGCCGAACCTCCATCGGGCTCATGTCGGCCTTGTCGGCGATCTCCTCAGCGGTGGGTTCGACCCCGGACTCCTGCATAATCGCCTTCTGGATATTGCGCAGCTTGGTCATCGTCTCGATCATGTGCACCGGAATCCGAATCGTCCGCGCATGATCGGCGATCGCCCGCGTGATCGCCTGGCGGATCCACCAGGTCGCGTAGGTGCTGAACTTGTACCCTCGTTTGTATTCAAACTTGTCGACCGCGCGCATCAGCCCGGTGTTGCCCTCTTGGATCACATCGAGGAAACTGAGCCCGCGATTGCGATACTTCTTGGCGATCGAAACCACCAGGCGAAGGTTCCCGCCTGACAAATCCCGCTTGGCTTGCTCGTATTCCCAGAACACGGTCGAGATCTGAGCGATGCGATCGCGGAGTGCTTCGGGCTCTTCCGAAGCGAGCGCACGGAGCCCGTTGAGCTCCTCACGCAATACCTCAAGATCATCCTCGTCATACTTCTTGGGATACATCGCCGCCTGGAGCATCTCGCTTTCGATCGTCCCCACCTTCTCGGAGATCGACTTCAACTTGCGCATCAAAGGTACAATGCGACCCGTCCGCAGGCAGAGCTCTTCAATCAACGCGGCCATGCGTCGGCGCCGAGCAGCGATCTGTTGATGGATCGCCCGAGCCCTCTTCGTCTCGCGGATCGTCCCGTCCTCACGCCGGAGCTCGTCAAGAGCCTGCCAGTCGAGCCGATTGAGTTCGAGCAACTTCTCGATCGTCGGCAGGTTTGCCGGGATCCGCCGGGAAATCTTGTCCTTGGCCTGATCGTCAAGCGTGCTCACACGCATCGTGCGATCGAACGGCAGCACGCCCTCGCTCACGAGCTTGAGCGTTTCGACCGCTTGGGCAACAATATAATCACACTCGAGACACCGGCGACGGAAGATCATCCGCGTCGTCTCAATTTTTTTAGCGAGCCGAATCTCCTCGTTGCGTGTGAGCAACGGGATCGAACCCATTTGGGTCAGATACATCCGCACCGGATCGTCCATCCGCTTGGCGCCCGGTTCGGTTGCGACTGCTTCATCAAGCTCACGCTGGACGCTCTGATCGTCCATCGTGCGTGCCTCTTCGACATCTTTTTCCGCCTCGGCGATCTGCTTGGCGTCCATTGCGCCGGTGCCGTTGGCATAGTGCGATGCGTTGAGCTTTGTGCGGACTGCCTCGCCGGTGCCCAGGTGCTCGCCCCCGCTGACCGACATCGCCCGGAACTGATCCATCAGCATCCCGATATGCTCCACGCTGCGCATATCGCCTGATCGCTGAGCCCGAAAGAGCCGACCCCGGAACTCCATCTCATCGACAAGTTCGATGCCCTGCTCGTCGAGTTTGGTAATCAGCGCATGGATCGGCGGGATCTCGACATACTCATCGGGGATGATGTTGTTGAGCTCTTCGTAGCTGAGCCACCCACGCCGCTTACCGACCTCGATCAACTCGTTTACTGCTGGATGCAAGATGCCAATCATACAAGAACACTCCCAAATGCCATCTTCAAATATACGCACCAACCGAGCCCCTCCGGGTGATTGGGCATGAAATATCTTTGCTCACTCTCCAGAGAGCATATTCTTACCCGATCGACCAAACTTTTTGTGGTTCGATCGTTGTTCTTCGATGAATGCTTTGAGGGCCGCTGCCTCATCGGTGGATGAATCCCGCCTGATGCCCGAATCCGTCAGGGTGACGGTCGCCATGCACTCGTTGAACAAGCGGGTGACCCGCGAAGCGATCGTTTCAGTCACCCGCGCGACATGCTGACGGAGCATCGTCGCCCGTTGTTCCGCTTCTACAAGATTCTTTCCTGTCTCCTCAGCAATCGCTGCCAACTCATCAAGCACCGCGTGGAGCCCCGTGCCCGTGCCGTTCTCGGCGCTGTGGTGCATCGCGTCGGCGACCATCTGAGATAAAGGCGACCCGAACGCCGTCGTGCTCGTGAGCCCACGCTCGTCGGTGCTCATCAAGGACCAAAGATTCTCGTCATAGAGCAAACACCCCAAAAGCGTTTCCCGGGGATTGGGCGACCAGTTGTGCTCCTGGATCAGCCCGGAATCATCGCTCACCTCGTCGTGGTTATGCCCGGGAAGTTCAATATCAGCCGGATGATCGAAGGCTGGTCTTCGTCGAGATCGCCCCGTCCGGATCGCTGCGATCACCACGCCCTCTTCAATCTTCGCCGCCCGCGCCACCTGGCGGATCATCAGACTCCGACGCACCGGGGTCAGCTCGCCAAGCCCGAGCTCGCTGAGTTTGTTGAGTTCCTCTTCAATCCTTTGCGTCACCCGCGCAGGCCCGGCATCCTTAAGCTCTTCACGCAGCCGATCAAACCGCCACTCGATCAGATCCACCGAGCCCGCGATCACTTTGGCGAACACCGCCGCCCCGCCTTCGCGCTTGAGCAACTCGTCGGGGTCCTTGGCATCGGTAAACCCGGCGAGGGCGGCGATCCGGATATCTATCGTCTCCGAGAGGAGCACCTCGATCGCCCGATCCGCAGCTTTGATCCCCGCAGCATCCCCATCAAACAAAAGCACCACCGTATCGCAGAGCCGACGCAGCACCGTCGCGTGCCCGCTCGTCAACGCTGTCCCCAGCGTGCCCACCACATGCTCGACGCCGGCCTGGTGACACGCGATCACATCGGTGTAGCCTTCAACAATCACAGCCGTCCGCTCGCGCTTGATCGCCCGCTGGGCGTGGTTGATTCCATAGAGCGTCGTCGATTTGCGAAACACCAAAGTCTCAGGCGAGTTGAGATATTTCGGCGTGTCCTCCGGATCAAGAATCCGCCCGCCAAAGGCCACCACCCGCCCGATCTGATCACAGATCGGGAAGATCAACCGATTCCGCAGCGCATCATAATGCCCGTCCGTATCCCGCGCCTTGATGAGCCCCGAAGCGACCATCGCATCAAGACTCAGCCCCTTCTTCTCAACGCTCATCAAAAGCCCGTCCCACCGATCCGGGCTTGCCCCGATCCCGAACTGCTCGACCATCTCGGGCGATATCCCGCGTCGCTCGATGACCTCTCGGGCGAGTGTGCCGTGCTCAGGGTGCGTCAGGATCGTCCGGAAGAACGACTGCCCCGCCTCGTTGGCAGCCATGATCTCTTTCTTACCGATCCCCCCGGTTTGTTGGTTGGCTGCTGGTGCATTTGGATTGTTGGGATTGAACTTGGTCAGCTCAATATTCCCCCGCTCGGCCAGATACTCAAGCGCCTCGCGGAACCCCATCGAGTGATACTTCTGGATAAAAGTAAACACATCCCCGCCCGAGCCGCACACGAAGCAATGGAAAATCTGCTTCGCCGGGATCACACACATCGACGGATTCCGATCCTCATGAAACGGGCACAACCCCACATACTCACGCCCCTTAGGCTTGAGCGCAAGATGCTCCCCCACGACCGCAACGATATCGGACGCGTCGCGGACGCGTTGACGATCATCATGCTCTGGCGCAAATGCGTTCAAGTAGACCTTTCTGATCTGCATAACGATTGGGGAACCCGACCACAAAACTCTAGCCTGAGATTCTATGCGTGCCAACAAAGTTGAACTTCTGGGCCCTGATGCCCAGAGGAATCGCCCCCCGGGCGATCAAATCGGACGATGCGCAGTCCGAGAGCCCTTTGGGAGACAAATTGTCCATGATCGCCAATCAATGCCGACATTACATCTATCACACCCAATCCGCCAGCCACATCATAAACAAGCGAGCAGTGTCAATGAAAAACCAATCACATCATCAACTCACCACACAGTGCGCCTTGGTCATACTGGCCCTGCTGACCTTCCCCGCTTTCGGCCAACAAACCATCAACGAACAGTCCAGCTTCCGCCCTGAGAACCTTGACCCAAACCAGTACTTCGCTGGAGCAGTCGCCATCGATGACGGGATTATGGTTGTTGGATCAACCTCACTCACACTCACGCCAGATCAGTTCGCCTTTGTCTATGACGCGAATACGAGCGATCAACTCGCCAGATTGGAACCCGACAATATTGAAACCTACGGCAAATACGGCCGCACCGTCGCCATCGGCAGCGGCATCATCGCGGTTGGTGCCCCCAACAACAACCGGGGCACGGTGTTCATCTACGACGCCTCGACCTACCAGCAAATCGCCAGAATCGAACCCGAAGATTCCAACCTTGATGACACTGTGAAATTTGGATCTTCGATCGCGATTGATGACAACAGGCTTGTGATCGGATCAAGCCAGAACATCAGCACAGTTGCCTCCGGAGCGGTGTATATCTACGACTCGTCCTCATTTGAACTCGTCAGGAAAATTGTCGGACCGATGCGTTCCGACGGCGATGGCTTTGGAGCATCGGTTGATATCCACGACGGTGTGATCATCGTGGGAGCCCCCGGCGTTGATGCAGGGGCAAGCAATACCGGCGCTGCCTATCTCTTCAGCGCAGACATCGGCATCCTACTCCACAATCTCACTGTCGATGAACTCAACTCATGGGATCGGTTCTCACAGGTCGCTATCTACGACAACACCGCCGCCGTTGGTGCATGGGCTCGCGATGAGGGCGAAATCAACATGGGCGCTGTGTATCTCTTCGATGTCTCGACCGGCAAACAACTGACCAAACTCCAACCCGACGATCTTTCATATGGTTCCGGGTTTGGAATCTCGGTTGACCTGGGCATTGACCTCAACACAGGCGATACATTGCTTATTGTCGGTGCATCGGAAGGTGAATCAGCGGGCTCAGGATCGGCATACATCTACGATCTGAGTGATATCGGGCAGTACGATAAGTATTTGCCCGCTGTGAGCACAAACGGTGCTCGGTTTGGGGTCTCCGTCGCGATGGATGACGGCACCGTTATCGTCGGTGCCGCCGGAGACCAATCATTGTCAGGCTATGGCACAGCGTATATCTTCGCTCCCCCGCCGCCGCCATGCCCGCAGGACTTCAATGACGACGGGACGCTCAACATCTTCGATGTTTCAGCGTTCCTATCCGCATTCTCCGACAACACCCCCCAAGGCGACTTCAACAACGATAGCCGATGGAACTTCTTTGATATCTCCACCTACCTCATCGCGTACACCTCAGGATGCCCTACATAATCAGCATTTCCGCTCAGCTAAGACAGATACACCCGCGTTGACCAAAATCCCCGCCAGACATCAAGAAAAACTCGGGACAGGTGAACAGGGACTAGAATCCCCCATGGTCACCCGTCAACGCATCATCTTCCAAGGGCGAGTCCAAGGCGTTGGGTTCCGGGCACGGGCCCGATCAATCGCCTCGCGTTATAGCATCACCGGATGGGTCCGCAACGAGCCCGACGGCACCGTCATGCTCGAAGCACAAGCCGACGAATCAACACTCGACGCCTATCTCATCGACCTGCGCAAAAAAACCTCCGGGCTCGTCGAACGCGAGATCCACGCCCATGTCCGCACTGTCGCCGCGGAGTCTGTGTTCAAAATCATACGAACATAACCACCCCCCACACACCGATCCACTCAACATTTCATCCCTCGGACCCGGGATGAAATGTTGAGTGGATCGGTGTCAAAATGAAGAATGCATCCCTGGGCCCAGGGATGCATTCTTCATTTTGATTTGATCGCCCCCCCCCACTTATCGACACCTTGTCCCCAATCGCACACCTACCCCGACGCCCCCCTGCACACCCCCCACCGATCTGCTACACTCTGTCTATCCATACCTCTGGCAAGGAAGCCACCATCATGCCCAGTTCATACCGCGCACTCTGCTCCGATTTCTATATCAACACCAAACTCAATGTACGCATGGAGTTACCAACCAATCGCGAGCCTGTCCTCGAACTCTTCGAGCGCACCCGCCGATCCTACCCCGCGATGAACGCCTTCCGACGCTACAAGGACGAACTCGCCCTCGAATCCGCCCCCAACGCCACCCCCCACCGCTGGATCGCTATCCGCAGTGCATCAGTCCGCTCAGGCGTCGTCAATCCGACCACCGCTGACGAGATGTACTCGATCCATCGAACCTCCGTCGAGATTTCGCCTTACTTCCTCTCGATCTCGCCTTTGGACATCGAATACATCGAACTCCTCTACGGCTTCGACCTCGCCGCCAAGGGCAACCACGATGCCATCGCTGCCAACGCCCTCTTTGCCGGCTCGCCCATGGCTGCCCTGCTCGACACCGAAGGCATCAATGTCCTCGATTGCCAACCCACCATGGGCATGAAACTCGAAACCGACGACGGGCTCGAAGTCCATTTCGAGGTGAAAACCCGATCCAAAGGCAAAAAGCCCAACGACCCCAACCCAGACCCCATCTCGGTCTACCTCACCCTCCGCAAATACGACCCCGTCACCAACCTCGAAGAGCTCACCCCCCGGCTCAACGAAATGATCGAACGAGGCCAAACCCTCGTCGACGAGTATGCTTTGCCCAACTTGCTGATGCCTCTGCGCGATGAGATTGCTTCTGGATCGTTCTGAGCCGACGCCCCAAGCGTTTCCTTAAAACATACCCCAACGACCTCTATTTCATATCAATGAATGCTTGTGTCAAGCAGGGTTTGCATGTAGACTCTTCTCGCAGCGATCGTTCGCATTGCATCTGACATGATACATCTATGGATAGTCCAACATGCACCCTCACTCTCCACGCTCCCCTCGCTCGCTCCACACCCTTGGATTCTGGCTGATACTCATCCCACTCTTCGCTCTCACGCTGACAACCCACCAAGCCAAGGGGGATGGCCTGCTTTGCAGCACAAGAGCCTTCATCGGATCGTTCGATATACCAGGCGGAACTCAGAGTATAACCATCGTTGGAATGACTGCCTATGTCGCAGCCGGTCCTTCCGGCCTTCAAATCATTGATGTAAGCGATCCCTATGCACCCGAGTTGATTGGCTCATTCGACACGCCAAGCTTTGCTCGGAGCGTGACCATCGTGGATACAATCGCTTATGTAGCAGATGGATACTCCGGTCTCCAAATCATTGATGTAAGCGATCAAGCAGCACCCGTGCTGATCGGATCGTACGACACGATCGGCATCGCCTACAGCTTGGCTGTCGTTGGAACTACCGCATATATTGCAGCTGGGTTGAACGGCCTTCAAATTATTGATATCAGCAATCCAGCGGAACCTGTTCTACTTAGATCGTATAACTCGCCAGGTTTAACTGGTGGCGTGGCTGTTGAGGGAACGATTGCTTATTTGGCAAGTGGATCATCCGGTATCCGGATACTTAATATTAATCGTCCCGCGGCCCCCTTTCTGATTGGATCATTCTACACAGAAGACTTTGCCCGAAGCGTGACAATTGATGAATCTACAGCCTATGTCGCCGATGCAAGCAATGGCCTTCAAATCATTGATGTAAGCAATCCATCAACACCTGTGCTGATTGGTTCATATGACACACTAGGATCCGCCCGAAGCGTATCTATCATCGGATCAACGGCCTATGTGGCGGATGAAAACTCTGGCGTCCAAGTTATCGATGTCAGTGATCAAACCGCACCCGTGCTGCTCGGGTCATACGGCACACTGAACTCCGTCCGCAGTCTAGCCATCGCTGGAACGACTGCATACTTGGCGAATGGCAGATCTAATCTTCAAATCATTGATATCAGCAATCCAATAACTCCCATTCTGAGCACAATTGATACACCAGACTGGGCCAACGATTTGGTCGTCGAAAACTCCATCGCGTATATCGCAGACCGTGATTCTGGGCTCCAAATCATCGATGTCAGCGACCCGAATCATCCTGAGCAACTTGGATCATTTGCTGTAATTAAAGGAGCGATTGGAGTGGCAGTGACCGACACAACCGCTTATGTAACCCAAGAAGGCTTTCTGCAGATCATCGATGTTGCCGATCCCACAGCACCCGCCGCGCTGGGTTTGTTAGCGATTCCGGGCTCAGCATATGGCGTGGCTGTCCTTGGCGATATTGCCTATGTGTGTTCAGGTTCTTCAGGAATGCTCATTGTTGATGTCAGCGACTCCTCCAACCCCGTACTGCTCAGTTCCTACAACTCACCCGGTAGTGCTCGAAATGTGATGATCATCGATTCGATAGCATACCTTGCAGATTATGCCTCTGGGCTCCAAATCATCGATGTTAGCGACCCCGAAAAACCCATATTGATCGGCTCTTATCAGCAGCCAGAGCATCGGACCATTGATATTGCGATAGTTGGAGATATCGTTTACGCGGCGAACGGCGAACTTAGTGAAGGTATTGTAAATCTTCAAATCATCGATGCAAGCAACCCTGCATCACCAACATTGCTCGGCGTATACTACGCAGAGGCTAGTAGTTTGTCTGTAGTGGGGACTACTGTGTATATGATCGAACTATCTCGTGGACTTATCATCATCGACACAAGCGATCCTACAACACCTGAGTTGCTGGCTTCACATCTATTGCCCGGCGACAGTAATGCCATTGTGATTGTGGGCACCACTGCATTCGTTGCCGACGGAAACCTCGGCCTCGCCATTCTTGATCTCAGCGATTGCCCCTCCTGCCCCGCCGACCTCACAAACGATGGCCAGCTCGATTTCGCCGATGTCTCACTCTTCATCGACGCCCTCGCGGACCAAGACCACGACGGCGACTTCAACAACGATGGGCGATGGAACTTCTTCGATATCTCCGCCTTCCTCACCGCCTTCGCGGCTGGGTGTCCATAATCCTGACACCAATGCTCCAAGCGTGATATCATCGCTCTATGTTCACCCTCGCCCAGACTGTTGATCCCAAGGTTTTTATGTATGCCGGGTTGCTCCTCGGGTTTTTACTCGTCGGAGCGATCGTGATCTTTGCAGTTCGGCGGAGCTACTACGCCGACGAACTCCCGGTCGATCCCGCTGGAGGCGGGCTGCTCGAGCACCTCGACGAGATGCACAAGACGGGCAAGATCACCAAAGAAGAGTACGATGCCACCCGGGCGTCAATCATCGAGAAGGCATCCCAGCAGATGCGCCAAGATGCCCAGCACGCCGACACCCCGCCCAACCACTCAAAATAGGGGGGGGCGATTACGCCGATTTTGCCGATCATTTCGCCCTGATTCACCCTGAACCCACATTCATCACTCCCCAACAGTGGTGCCAGCCCATCGGGAAGGCTAGGGTTTTCGGGCGAGGAAACCAACGCGCAGATCATGCGCTCGTATCCTCAAAAAGCCCGTCAATCCGGGTTGAGACAGGGGTGTCGGTTGGCCGATATCTACTATCAACCGCCCGGCTCCGTACGCGCTAGGCTCGGCTTTGGAGAGGTCATACCCATATGTCAGACAATACTCAGCACCCACATCCCGCACCAAAGAACGCTTCGGACACCACCGATGGCCCATCGGCACCATCGGGCACCGGGTCGGGCGACGCTTCAGGGACTGGTGAGGGCTCGGGATTCCGAGGCCGAAAGATCACCACCTGCTCGTTCTGCGGCAAAACCTCCCGTGAAGTCGGACCAATGGTCGAAGGGCCGGGCGAAGTCTACATCTGCTCGAACTGCGTCGAACTCTGTCAGAACATCTTCCGCCAAGAACGCAAACGCGTCTCGGGTGTCTCCGCTTCACTCTCCGAAATCCCAACTCCACGCGAGATCGTCGAGTTCATGGCCCAGTATGTCATCGGGCAGGAACTCGCCAAGCGTTCGCTGGCCGTCGCCGTCCACAACCACTACAAACGACTCCTCCACTCCGAATCAGAATCCGCCAACGATATCGAACTCGATAAGTCCAACATCCTGCTCATCGGGCCCACCGGCTCGGGCAAAACGCTCCTCGCCAAGACTATGGCCCGGATGCTCAAGGTCCCCTTCGCCATCGGCGATGCCACGACCCTGACCGAAGCGGGTTATGTCGGCGAAGATGTCGAAAACCTGCTCTTGAAACTGTTGCAAGCTGCCGACTTCGATGTCGAAGCCGCCCAGCGAGGCATCATCTATATCGACGAACTCGACAAGGTCGGCAAGTCCTCGGGCAATGTCTCGATCACCCGCGATGTCTCGGGCGAAGGCGTCCAGCAGTCGCTCCTCAAGATGCTCGAAGGCACCATCGCCAATGTGCCGCCTCAAGGCGGACGCAAGCACCCAGAGCAGCAATACATCCAGTTCGACACCACCAACATCCTCTTCATCGTGGGTGGTACCTTTGTCGGGCTCGACGAGATCGTCCGCAGACGATTGGGCCAAACCAAGATCGGTTTCGGCGCAGACTCAGGCGATGACAAGCAACGCAAGCACTTCATCGACGACAACGCCGAGCGTGAGTGGTTGCAATCGCAGATCACCAACGAAGATGTCGTCGAGTACGGCCTCATCCCCGAACTCGTCGGGCGTCTGCCTGTCATCACCCCGTTGATGCCATTGGCCAACGACGCACTGATCCAGATTCTGACCGAGCCCAAGAACGCCCTGGTCCGTCAGTACCAGCACCTCTTCTCCCTCGAAGGCGCAACGCTGACCTTCACCCCCGACGCATTGGAACTCCTCGCCAAGCGAGCCTCCAAGCGAGCCACCGGTGCCCGCGCCCTGCGTGCGGTGCTTGAAGAAGTGATGATGGATCACATGTACGACCTGCCCGACGCGACCAATGACGGCATCGAGTATGTCATCACGGCTGCCGCGATCGAGAACAAGACCCAGCTCAGCGATCTCCGCGTCGCCCAAGCCAACTCGGCGTAAAGCAGGATTCAATCCAACACCAAAGCCCTCGGCTCCCCCGAGGGCTTTTTTAATCATGCCTCAACGATGATGGCAGCCTTCGCACCTGAAATATAGACCAATCCCAAGTTTTCACTATCGAGGACCATCGATATGCTCTACTCTATGGGGCAATGTTGCCAGTTGGCAGCAATGAGATGATAAGGAACCACTACTATGTTGAATCCAATCCGCCGCCGACTCACACTCGCCGCCATTGCCCTGTCCGTCTTTGTCGCCCTGCCCGCTATTGGACAAACGATCAACGAGGATATCAAGCTCACCGCGTTCGATGGGGCAGCGTTTGACTACTTCAGCAGTTCAATCGCCATCAAAAACGGCGTCGTTGCTGTAGGAGCATACTCTGACGACAACAACAACGGCATGGGCTCTGGTTCGGCGTATCTTTATGATGCCACTACCGGCACGCAGCTTTTCAAACTCCTCGCGAGCGACGGAACAATGGGCGACAACTTCGGCTCCTCCATCGCCATCGACAACGGCATCATCGCCGTAGGGGCGTTTAACGATAACGACGACAAGTTCAACGGCAGCGGCTCTGGTTCAGCGTATCTCTTTGATGCCTCCACCGGGGCGCAGCTTTTCAAACTCCTCCCAAGCGACGGGGCTGCGGGCAATCCATTCAGCTGGTCCATCGCGATCGACAACGGTATCGTCGCCGTTGGATCTATTGCCATTGGGGACCGCTGGGGTCATGGCTTCGACCCCGATTCTGGTGCAGCGTATCTTTTCGATGCGTCCACCGGTGCGCAACTCTTCAAACTCCTCCCCAGCGACGGGGCGGCGGATGACTGGTTTGGTCACTCTATCGCCATCGATAACGGCATCGTCGCCGTTGGAGCCATCTTCGACGATGACAACGGCGTTGACTCGGGTTCGGCATATCTTTTCGATGCGTCCACCGGTGCACAGATCGCCAAGATCCTCCCCAACGATGGGGCGTTCGATGACTACTTCGGCTCTTCCATCGCCATCAACAACGGCGTCGTCGCCGTAGGGGCGATTTATGATGGCGACAATGGCAGCCAATCTGGTTCGGTGTATCTCTTCGATGCCTCCACCGGCGTACAGATGGCCAAACTCCTCGCCAACGACGGAGTCGCGGTTGATACATTCGGTACCTCAATCGCTATCGACAACGGTATCATCGCCATTGGGTCGCTCAATGGCGGCGACAACGGCTCCTACTCCGGCTCGGCGTATCTCTTTAATATCTCCAACGGTACACAGATCACCAAACTCCTTCCGAGCGACGGCGAGTTTGGTGATGACTTCGGCTGGTCTATTGCCATCGACAACGGTGTTGTTGCCGTGGCGGCGATTCAAGACGACGACAATGGCAGCGACTCTGGCTCGGCGTATATGTTCACTGTGCCCACCCCCTGCCCCGCCGATCTCACCAACGACGGCACCCTCAACTTCTTCGATGTCTCCGCCTTCATCACCGCCCTCGCCAACAACGACCCCATCGCGGACTTCAACAACGATGGGCGATGGAACTTCTTCGATGTCAGCGCATTCCTCCAAGCCTTTGCCGCCGGATGCCCATGATACGAATCGAGTTATGAAAAACATCAATCAGTTGATCGGTGTCGCGACCTGAGCGATCACATTGCCCACACGCACGCGGGCGAGTGAATACACACGCACCGAGGTGTCATAAATCTCTCGTACACCAACAGGGTCTGGCGAGATCAGGTGCATCGCTGCGTCTGTGTCCTCGTCACGATCTGCGCTCGGAGCCGAGAGTGATCCCTCAGCCCGGATCAACAACCCAAGATTATTCCGCGCCCAGACCTGGGCGGCCAACAACCGATTCATCGCATCACGCGTATCCTCGTCGCAGACCAACAAATGCAATCGCCCATCCTCATCAACCCCGAGTTCCACACCCGGAGCCTTGGGACACCGCGCCTCGATCGCACGCAGCCCCGGGATCATCGCGCACAACCCCTCCCGAATCCTCGGCGACTCCCTCGCCTGCCGCTGGGGCATAAGCGCTGGCTCGTTCTCTGCACGCTTGGGTTGAGCCTCGGATTGAACCTTGGGCTGAACCTTGGGCACAGGCACCGACACACCAGAAGCGGGGAACTCGACCCCGACCACTTCTTCGTTCGACTCTTCGATCAACCCCTCGCCAACCCCCTCATCCTCTTCGAGCCCGCGCCCTGCGCGGAGAAGCCCATCGAGCACCGCCGAGCCACGATGCGAAACCGTGTCCCGGTAGACGCTCGTCGTCGTGGTCGCATCAATGCGTCCAGAGCCCATCACGATCTCAACTTCGCGTTCGATGAATGTTTCTACCGCGTTTTGGAGCTTTGTGCACGCATCAATCGCCTGCTCACGCCTTGCGCCCATCACGGCGACGCGGATCTGTGGGCCATCGTCAACCCCGAACCGCTCGGCCAATGTCACATCAAGCGCCTTGATCAAACGATACGACGCCACCACCGCCGCCTCGTCGGCCCCGGTCAAAATCGTGATCTCATCAACCTCATCGCGATCGAGAAGCTCGGGCTCGCAGGATTCGTCCACTCGCAGGATCACCCGATTGGCATGCGTGCACACCCGCCCAAGCGCATCGCCTAGGCTCAACGCCGAATCCATTTTCGGCGCATCGCCGATCAGATCCACAGCCATCGAGCCGCTCGCTGCCCGGATCAACGCGGTGGACTCTCCGGTTTCTTGCGCCCGATGGCACGCATACTGCCTCGCCCAGAGTGTCGCCCGCACCGGCAGGTGCCCAAGCACCACCACCTCGACACGCGGGATCGTCACCTCAACGACCTCAAGCCGATCACCCGCATTCGGGCCCGTCTCGATATCGCTGCCGACTTCGCCGAGCAGCTCGGCGAGCAGTTCCGACGCATGCCCTTGCGTGATCCCGAGCGTATCAAGCACGCCCTCATGAACAACAGATTCAACTTGATCTGCGAGAAGATCAGCGTCTTCCTCATGGCGGGTCAGTTGAAGCACCGGGGTGTGTGTCGAATGGGTGGGCTCAGAGGGTTCTTCAAAGCCCTGAGGCGCAAGCTCACCATCGCCGAGGAACAAGTCCGCCAACGCATCATATTCCTCATGGTCGATCGATGCCAGGCGAATCCGCCCGCGCTCGGCACTCTCCGTCATGTCTTGCCCGCGTCCTGTGCCTGTTTCTAAGTCATCCATATCGAGCTCCGCTCATGCCAACCGACATACCAAACGAGGATCCATCCCCGCACCGACACCACCGAGTATAGTGCATATTGCCATTTCAGGCGCACCAAGGCACCAAGTTCAATCGATCCGCACAATGTTATTTCGCCCGCCGAGCCCGTTGTCCATCCGATCCGGGTTGTACGGATCAAGACACCACTGCCCGTCAATCACCAGCTTATACGCATACGCCCCCTTGGGCAGCTCAACATGCTTCTCGAACACCCCGAGCACCTCGTTGCTGGTCATCACGGACTTTCCGGGCTGCCACCCGTTGAAATCCCCCGCGATTTCGACACAGGCCCCGAGCGAGATCGGCTGGACAAAGAGCACACCCTTCGAGCTCCGCCGAATCCCGAAGAGATGCTTCACCTTGGTGATATCGACCCCCACCGACCTGCTCGGACGAATCACCCGGTCATCGACGAGTTCAATCGCGACAGGACGGTGAGGCATCATCGAACGCTTGAGAGCCACAGGCTCAGAATCGACCGGCTTCGCTTCGATCATCGTCGCAGCTGCGGGTGCCAGTTTTTCTTGCTGCATCGTCCGCGCCCGCATCGCCAGTTCCTGCGCCCGCGACAAAGGCGAACCCTGATTCGAACTCGCGATCTCCACCGCTGCCGAAGCAAGGGTCATGCCGGCTTTGGGCAATCCGTCAGCAACCAACGCCGACTCTTCGCCGGGCTCGGGGCGATCGACATGCACATGCTCAACCAACCACTCACACACCGAGCGATAATCCTCCGCGCCCATCGAATCAGGCGCGTATTCATCCACCGCCTGCCCGAATGAGGCCGCCTCTTTGAGCGCATGGTCGTACCGCACCACCACCGGGATCATCCCCGCGCCGAACCGATCGCGTAAATCATCCAAGAGATCCCGCGCTAAAGGCTGATGGGGATCGTGCATCGTCGCCAACAATCGCGGATGAATCCGCATCCCCAATCGACGCGCGATCGAACGGGCCGTCTGCACCTGCTTGCCCGCGCCGCGGAGCGAGTAGAAGCTCGTCTCCACCGGGATAATCACCTCACGACCCGCAGCGATCGCGTTATACGACAACAACCCGATCGAAGGCGGGCAATCAATCAGGCATACATCATACCTCTTTGAGGGCGCCTCAACCGGGGCTTGCTCACCCGCCGAATCATTCGTCTCATTGGAAGGCTCACTCACCCGCGACAACCGCGCCAGCACCGAGCGCAGCCGCAGTGCTTTATCCTTCTGATCCGCCAACCCGCCCTGGGCCGCCTCGATCCCGGCGAGTTTCATCCGCGAGGGGAGCAAATCCAGGTTCCGCCCGACATGCCAGATCATCCGATCCGCATTGAGTTCCTGATCCACAGGCACCCGCATCGCATCGGACACATCCAAGTCCAACCGCTCCTCAGGAATCCCAAGCCCAGCAGCGCAGTGCGATTGCGGATCAAGATCAACCAGAAGTGTTCTGCACCCCGCTTTGGCAAACGCCGAAGCGAGATTGATCGCCGAGGTGGTCTTGCCACATCCGCCCTTCTGATTGATGACCGTAAATACACGCACAGGGACCTTGCTCCAATCGGGCTGCCCACCTCCATACAGGACAAGCCTCTGCCGGTATTATCGGAGCCATTCAATCAATCCCTGCAATGTTCACTTTCCCAACGATCTCACAACCAGACGAACAGGGAAAACGCCCCATGCTGTTTGTTCACTGGCGAGCCTCGGGTTCTCCCCGGATCGAATCAATCCCCGCCTGGATCGCACCGGGCTCTGCCCCCTCGACGATCTCGCATTTTCCCCGTCCAACGGGAAGAATCACACGCAGCGATCCGCCCGCTGTCTTCTTATCGCGCATCATCCGATCCAGAATCTCGCTACTGATCGGCAACCCATCGACCCGCACAGGCAACCCGATCGCTTCGAGCATCGAGACGAGTTCGTCGCCCACCGAGCGATCGCACATCCCCAGCTCCGCTGCGGCATGACACGCCGCGACCATGCCCAGCCCCACCGCTTCGCCATGAAGCAAAGGCGCCAAATCCGGATCATTGGCATCGGGGGTGAGTCCCTTGATCGTCTCGATCGCGTGTCCGAAAGTATGCCCGAAGTTGAGCAGCATCCGCCCGCCCGCCTTGGCATCGGTCGATTCGTGCTCATCGCGCACCACCACAGACGCCTTGAGTGCAACATTCCGCCCGACGAGTTCCTCGATGGCCGAAGCATCAAATGCCCGAATCCCGTCAAGATGCCCGAGCATCCAATCCATCAACCCCTCATGCCCATCGCCGATGGTCTGGCAGATCATCCCATGCTTGACACACTCGGCGAGCCCCGCGCGTCGATGCCGAGGATCGAGCGAATCGAGCACATCCATATCCGCCACCACCATCTTGGGCTGATGAAACGCACCGACCAGATTCTTGAGCAGCGCCGGGTTGCCCGTGTCATCTGTCACAACCAGGTTCATCCCGGTCTTGCCTCCCACCGAAGCATCGACCATCGACAAGAGTGTCGTCGGGCACTGAATCACCGCCACCCCGCGCTGATAGCTCGCAGCAACAAACCCAGCCAGATCGCCAACCACCCCGCCACCGAGTGCGATCACCGGATCGACCCGTGTATGCCCGGTCGCAGCGATCTCGACGAGCAGGCGATGGTAAGTCTCGATGGATTTGATCTCTTCGCTGGGCGTCACGCGAGCAACACACGCTGCGAACCCCTGCGATGCCAGATCGGCAATCAGTTGCTCAACAAACCGCTCGGGCACGCCGGTATCGACCACCACAAACGCCCGCGATGCTTTGATCCCGCTGATCGACCGCGCCCCCGAGCCGACACTGCTCAATGCACCCGCCCCAACATAAACGCTGTAGGCTCGTCCGGGCAGATTCACCTCGACTCTTCGCGTGCTCACACCGCGTCCTCGCCGTCCACTTGGCGATTGACGAGTCCGGGCTTGGTTTGTGAGCGTTCTGATGCTGGCACTTCAACCCGCGGGCATTCAAACCATAATCCTTCGAGATCATAATGCGCCCGGGCGTTGGGCTCGAAGAGATGCACAACAACATCAACAAAGTCCGCGAGCAACCAGATCGCATCGCCGTCTTCGGTGATGTGGAACGCGCTGGTGCCGCACTCTTCTGCAACCTCTTCGATGCTCCCCAGCGAGCCTCGCATCTGCCTCGCCGAGGTACCCGATCCAATCACAATGAACCCAGTCACCGGCGAGCGTCCACCCACATCAATCACCACCACATCAGTGCACTTATCATCGCGCAACGACTGGGCCGCCTTGATGGCGAACGAGCGAGCATCCTCCACATTGAGGATCTTCGCCCCCTCCGACATCGTCGCCCCAGCCATCGGCTGCGAACCCGATTCCTGTCCATCCGTTTGATCGTTTGTATTCATTGCCCAATCTTAGCTCATCCCCAAGGATGAATCCCGATTCCCTATCCCCGAATCCCCACAACCCCGCTCCATCCAAGCTCGCAATCGCTCCCGAGCACCTCGATTGACCCGATCCCGAGTGCTTCGAGCCGATCCATCACCTCCCCGAGCCCTTCGCCCGTCGAGCACATCACCACCACCGTCCCACCCTTGCGAACCACCCGCCAGAGCTGGGCGATCGCCCGGCTCTTGCTCGGCTCATCAGGTGCATCCCGGAACACATCGACCCCCACCATCGCATCAAAGCCTCCATCGAGCTCGCCTTCGAGCGTTTCAAGCCATCCCAACTCGAACGCCAGATGATTCTGGCGATACCTCTGGCGGGCGAACCGGATCGATTCCCCGTCCCGATTCACCGCGACCACCCCGCCCGAAGGCCCAACAAGCCCCGCCAAGATCGCGCTCGACGAGCCCGTCCCACACCCAAGTTCAAGCACCCGATCGCCCGGGCGGATCCGATCGCGGATCAAATCGACAAAGAACACCCGAGGGTCTGCCCCGAGATCGTGATAGATCCGCGTACGGGTATACCGGATCTCCATCGACTCGCGCATCGAATACTGTGTGCTCTTCATCGCCTCGCCCATCGCGGGGAACCGAACCTCGTATTTTTTCACCCCCGAGCCTGTCGGCGACAAAGACCGGCGCAAACTCACCGTGCCCCCCTCGCGATAGACCACGCCGTCAACCTCGATCCGACGCCGAATCACCCCGACCGATCGCAAGAACCGTGCTCCCCGCCCGAAGACCAGACCAGAAACACGAGCAATCCACCCGGGCAACCCGCCAACCCTTCCCGCCCGTCGTCGGCTCGCTCGCTGCTCCACCCGCTGCCCCCAAGACATCGGCTGACCCACACTGCGCCCTGCGCCCGTTGGTTTGGCTTCGATCTCCCCTCGCCCCCCCTGCTCATCGCTGCGCATCTCACACCCCCGTACGCGCCGAGGAGCGCACAAAGAGCCGACCCTGCGATTCTTTTACACTCACGCGTTCTCGCGAGCCGACCCCGTCGCCTCGAATCGCGATCCAGCCCGTAGGCTCGTGCTGATCCGAGATCACGCACCGCCGATCAGCGCACGCATCGATGTACCGCTGATGATTCCCCATCGCAATCGCGGGCTCATTGCACTCCTGGGACAAATGCAACAACACCACATGCTCGCGAGGCCCGATCCGCGAAACCGCAACCGCCGACTCCTCGTTGCTCAGATGCCCCGCCCCGCCCATCACTCGGCGTTTCAAAAACGCAGGACGCCCAGAGTTCTCCTGCATCACCGGGCAATAGTTCGACTCGATCGCCAGCACATCAACCCCCCGCAGGTGCTCGATCATCTCATTGGTCACACGCCCAACATCGGTCGCATATCCAAACGACGCCGACGCCCGATCACCGAGATTCAGCTCGCACCGGAACACCGCCACACCCAGATCATCGTGCGAGAGCATCGCCACTTCAACCCGCACCCCCGGCGCAGGCTCGAACACCTCGTCGAAAGGCTCGGTCTTGGAATACAACAACCCCATCCGCTCGGCCCGCCCCATGTGCATCCGATGCACCCGAAGCGTCGCCCGCCAGGCACCCGTCACCGACCCGGGCCGGATCGCATTGACCCACCCGCTATGACAATGGTCCGAATCGAGGTGCGTGAACACAATCTCATCGACCTCATCGCTCCGGATCCCCCGCGCATGGAGCAGGCTATTGGTTCGGCTCGGGCTCAACCCGGCATCGAACAAAATCACCCTTCTCGCGGTCTTGCTCGTCTTGGGCACCACCAAAACCGCACAGTTGCCCTTAGACCCAGACGCGAGCACGCACAACGCCCCCGCTGCCCCATCAAGTTGCTCACCCGTTGGTCGACTCACGAGACCCTCCGCCCGCCGACAGGCACGATCGGACGCTTGGCCTCGATAATAAAATCGGCCATCCGTTTCACCGCAGGCGAGTGCTGTCCGAGTTCAAGCAGCATCTCTTTCATCACAGGCAATGGCGGATTCTTGCGGAGCACCGTCTTGTACGCATGCCGCACCGCGTTGATCTCCTCAGCGGGCATCCCCGAGCGGCGCATCCCCACCAGGTTCAACCCCACCACCGCGTTGCGCCCCGCCGAGGTACAAAACGGAGGCAGATCACCCGTCAAAATACTCCCCCCAGAGCACATCGCCATGTATCCAATCCGACCAAACTGATGCAGCATCACCGCGCCCGATACCAACGCACGATCCTCCACGATCGAATGCCCCGCCAGATGCGAAGTGTTCACCATCACCACATCATCGCCCACTGTCACATCATGACCCGCATGCGCCCCGGTCATCATCATCACTCGGCTGCCAATCCGCGTCGGCTTCTCCACATTACTCGCAGCATGAATCGTCACATACTCACGGATGATCGTGTCCGACCCAATCACCACCCCGGCTGTCGGCGAGCCGGGCTTAAACTTATAATCCTGAGGCTCAAACCCAATCGAAGCCGTCGGATACACCGTCGTATTCTTCCCAATCTCCACCGGCCCTTGAATCGAGACGCTCGAAATCAACCGAACCCCCTCGCCGAGCCTCACCTTCCCCGTGAGCACGCAATAAGGCCCAACCTCGACCCCTTCCCCGAGTTCAACCGAATCATCAACAATCGCAGTGGGATGTACCTTGGTCATAGGACAACTATAGGTCCAAGTTCCACGGCGATTCCGGGTGCCACCGCTTGACCGTTCCCAGCAAGCAGCGCCTTCCTCTTACCGCCTTCCCCCGAGTTTCCGGGGGAGGTGCCCGCGTCTTCGCGGACGGAGGGGGCTTCTCCGTCTTTCCCTCCTTTATCTTCCCCATTGCCTTCTCCCCAATCCCTACCATCCCCTACGCCCCCCGTTCCCCTCTCCCTCATCTCACTCCAACACCTCATGCTACCATTTACCCAAATATTCTCAATGAATGGAACCACACCCAATCTCATACGGACGAGACAATAGAACATCTGCCTCGACGAGTAATATATGTATATCATCCACCCGGAGACAACCGTGCACACACACAAATCGAGCCCACGCCTCATCCATGTCTTCGTTTCACTCTTCATCGCCTTCCTCATCGCCACGCCCGCGCTCGGACAACTCATCCTCAACGAGGACTTCAAAATCATGGCCGCCGAAGGACTCGAAGATGACAGCTTCGGAACTTCCATCGACATCGCCAACAACATCATCGTGGTCGGGGCTCCACACCAGGATGCCAACGGACAAAACTCAGGCATCGCGTATCTCTTCGATGCGACGACCGGCACCCAGATCACCAAGCTGCAATCCAATGACTCCTCGATAGGTGATCGGTTCGGTCAACGCGTAGCCATCAATGACCGGTTCGTTGTGGTGACTGCACCCGGAGACGATTTCAATATCAGATTCCCCTCCGGCTCGGCGTATGTCTTCGATATCAAAACCGGATCACAGATTGCAAAGCTTGTTCCATCTGACATCTCTGATGAATATATCTTTGGATCGTTCGGATTTTCAGTTGCAATCTACGAGAATATCATCGCTGTGGGTCAGTTCAGTATGGCTGACTCCGAAGCAGTCTATCTCTACGACGCAACTACAGGAAATGAACTCGCAAAGCTCACACCAGACGATGTGTCTTTCATGAAGAACTTTGGATGGTCAGTCGCGATCGACAACGGCGTCGTCGCGGTCGGATCACCCACAGGTTCCGTCGATGGCATCCCAACAGGCTCAGCATATCTCTTCGATGCAGACCTGGATTCTCCAACATTCGGCGAACAAACCGCCAAGCTCTTCGCAGAAGATGGGAGGCGATCGGACGGCTTTGGCGGCTCCATCGCGATCAACGACGGGATCGTCGCGGTCGGATCATCCAACAACCCCGGGAACGGTCCCGCCTCGGGCTCGGTGTACCTCTTCGACGCTTCAACAGCCCAGCAAACCGCCACGCTATTCCCCGACGACGGACAACCCGAAACGCATTTCGGCGCCTCGCTCGCGATCGAAAACAACCTCATTGCCATCGGATCCGTCTTCTGGTCTGATTATCCCGGAAGCCATGACGGCACAGGCTACATCTATGACCTCACCACCCACAAGCAACTCGCCAAACTCGAACTCAAAAACGGATCAGACAACGACCGCTTCACCAACTCCATCGCAATGGACCAAGGCATCGTGGCTACAGGCGCCTATCTTGGAGATGGAGCCAATCCTGTATCTGGTGCTGCCTATATATTCGATATCAACAACGCACTCTGCCCAGCCGATTTCACAGAAGACGGCACGCTCGACATCGCCGATGTGTTCGCATTCATTCAATCGATCAATGCCCAAGACCCACGCGCCGATTTTACCAACGATTCTAGGTGGAACTACTTCGACATCTCCGCCTTCCTCCAATCCTTCTTGGCCGGCTGCCCATAAACACGCCGTTCCCCAACTCTCTCAGCGCGCATACTATCCCAAGTGCCCCCCCTCTCCCACATCCCGCTCCAACGCCTCGGCTATGACCAAGCCTACGAGCAACAGCAGCTCCACCACACCCAAATCCTCAACGCCCGCAAGACCGACGATGCTCAGCTCGGGCGGGTGCTGATGATCGAGCATCCGCCGATCATCACCGTCACCCGCCGCCCAGATGCCCCCGGACATGTGATCGCTTCCGAGTCCCAACTCGCAGCCGCGGGCGTGCAACTCCATCAAACAGACCGAGGCGGCGATGTCACCTACCACGGCCCGGGTCAACTCGTCGCCTACCCCATCATCGACCTCAATGCCGCCAAGATGCGTATCCATGACTACATCCGCGCCCTCGAGCACGCCGTCATCGACACCCTGGCAACCTACAACATCGTCGGCTCAACCGACCCAACCGCCACCGGCGTCTGGGTCGATCCAGCCGACAACCCAACCCTGCATTTCGAGTCCGACCAACCCGCCAAAGTCTGCGCCATCGGCGTAAGAGTCCGCAAATGGATCACCCTCCACGGGCTCGCCCTCAACCTCAACCCCGACATGTCCCACTACACCCTCTTAGTCCCCTGCGGGCTCGCCGGGCGACCGGTGACATCCATCACCCAACTTTTGGGCCAAGACCGATCGCCAACGCTCGAAGCACTCTCGACTCAACTCTTCGACCACCTCGCCGATCATCTCGTTCCCAACTCCTAACTTCCCCCGCAACCAATCCCCTCTATACTCCTACAACAAGCACACCCCACCCCCCGGAACCCGCCATGCTCAGAATCATCCTCCTCCTCGCCATCCTCTTCGCTTCCCCCCTTTCCGCACTCGCAGGCCCAGAGACCGCGGCACAAGTTCGTGAACGCCGGGCCAAGCAAAAGCTCGAAGAGAACGCACGCAACCAAGAACGCCAGGCCCTCTCACGCGAACTCGGCGAGATGCCCGAGATCGACCCCGCACTCGTCGAAGACTACACCGAGATGCTCGACATCATCGCCGACCCGTCGATGGAAGGCCGCTCACCAGGATCACAAGGCATCGAGGAGGCAGCCAAGTACATCGAATCCCAACTCAACGCCCTCGGGCTCGTCCCGGCCTTCGCCACCACCGAAGAATCAGCCGACGGCACAGAGGTCATCACCAAGAATGCCACCTTCCGCCAACAAATGCAAATGGGCACCCACACCGCCGCCACCACCGAAACACTCATCATCGCAGACAAGCACTTCGAGCCCGGCGTCGACTTCTCGCCTCTGGCCTACTCAGGCTCGGCGAGCGTCACCGCCCCCGTCTCCTTCGTAGGCTACGCCATCGTCTCTGGACCAAACAACTACCTCGGATTCGAAACCAATGAAACCGTCAAAGACCGCATCGCCCTTGTCCTCAACTACGAACCCATGAACGACGACGGCTCATCGCAGTGGCGCGATGAAGACTGGTCGCACAACGCACGGCTCACCTACAAAATCACCGCCCTCGAACGCCGAGGGGCAGCAGCCGTGATTCTGGTCTCGCCTCCAAACGCACAAGACGACCGCGCCCACATCCTCGAAACCATCGCCTCGACCGCCCCCCCCGCCAACAGAATGGGCAAACGCGGCGGCCCACAATACGACATCCCCGTCATCCATGTCACCGCCGAGGTCGCCCGCGCGATCCTCGCCTACACACAAGCCGACGCATCAATCCCCCACACCCTCGAAGACCTCATCACCAAAGCCAACGAGGGCGGCATTGTTCTCCCGCTCGGCGATGACCAGAGCGAGAACGAAATCTCCCTCGACATCGAACTCGAACGCACCCCCAAGTGGACCTCCAACATCGGCGCGATCCTTCCGGGCAAGGGCAATCTCAAGGATGAATATGTCGTCATCGGCTCACACTACGACCACCTGGGGTACGGGCAGTTCGGGTCACGAATCCCCGATCGCAAAGGCAAACTCCACCCCGGCGCAGACGACAACGGCTCGGGCACCACCGCCAACATCCTCGCAGCGAAAACGCTCACCAAACAATACCAACTCCTCGCCGACACCCAAGACGCCCGCTCGATCCTCTTCCTCTGGTTCACCGCGGAAGAATCCGGGCTCAACGGCTCAAAGTTCTATGTCAAACACCCCATCGTCCCCCTCGATAACCATGTCGTCATGCTCAACCTCGACATGATCGGCACCCTCTCCGACGGGCTCCTCGAAATCGGTGGGCTCAACTCGGCCAAAGGCTTCGATGACTACGCCGAACCATTCCTCAAGCAAGCCGCCATCCCCTACACCACCGATTCATCCGTAGGCGATGGGCGATCCGACCACGCCTCATTCGATGCCGTCGGCATCCCCAACCTCTTCTTCTTCACCGGGCTCCACGAACGCTATCACGCCCCCGAAGACACCGTCGAGTTCATCGACTTCGAAGGCGCCGTCCGCGTCTCCCTGCTCGTCTCGGCGATGGCCAAAGACGCTGCAACCCGCACCGAGCGACTCGTTCATCCCATGGCCAAATCCAAAGCCGACAAACCCGAAAAGGACGGCCCAAATGTCCGCGTCGGAATCATCCCCGCCAACAGCTCCAAACCCGGCATGGAAGTCCAACGCGTCTTCGACGACACCTCCGCCTCCGCCGCCGGGCTCCAAGCCGGCGATCGCATCATCAAATGGAACGACCAAAACCTCGACTCCGTCGAAGCCTGGATGCCCATCCTCACCGCCCAAGAACCCGGCGACCAAGTCACCATCACCATCATCCGCGACGGCGAACCCAAAGAACTCAAAATGACCCTGCGGGCGATTGAGTAATCATCCCATCCGGGTGCCACTGTTTGCCCGTCCCCGGCAAGCAGTGGCTTATCTCCCACCATCTCAATATGATCCATACCATTCAATTCAAACCAGCACCTAGCGATTACGACTACGGGGTTCTCTCCTACATCGACGACCAACCCGTAACCGAGTTGATACATGAATACGAAAAAAGGCGTAATGCAAATGCTCTGAAGGCAACAGAACCCGTTGCCGCTCAATCATCACTAAACGACTTCAGCAACAATGTAGGCTTTCTGTATTATCTCATGTACGAACATGACCCAATCACCGTTGCAGACCTACCGCTTTTGAACCACGACGAAGCCATCCTTCTCGCTTGCAACTGTGGCGAATGGAATTGTGCCAGAACAACTGTGAGAGTGAAAGTCACCAACGCACAAGTCCACTGGTACAACTTACGGACATCGTTTGAGAATAGAAAAGCCTACCCTGGTTTCGGCCCGTGGACCTTTGACCGAGAGCAGTACCAATCTGCTTGCATTGACATTCACAAACACCATCGAAATATTCTCAGCAATATGCAAACAACAATGTTCCGTCCCCTCGAAGAGCAACACCTTCTTCATGGCACACGATCGAACCGTGAGAAACTAGAATCCATTCTCCACGAATCCTACACAGAAATCGGTGCCTCAGGCCGAACATACACCCGAGATCAAGTCATCGAACTCCTCCCAAGCGAACTCGTCTCCAATCGCACAATCCAAGATTTCCACGCTTCACCACTCGATCCCGTAAACCCAACAACCGACCTAATCCAAACAACCTACACGCTCACTCGCACTGACCCAGACAACAGCATTCACCATAGTCGACGATCCTCAATATGGGCGAACAATCGTGGCCAGTGGCAACTCATCTTCCACCAAGGCACTCCAATCTGACACGCCGAATGCCCCTTTCCCCCTCTTCTCTGCGCCTTTGCGTATCCTTTGCGACCTCTGCGTACCTCTCCCTCTTCCCCATCGCCTTCCCCCCCTCCTACAATCCCCCATGCCCACCCCCAAACCCAAAAAATCAGAACTCGAAACCGTCGAACCCATCGGCGACCGGGTCCTCATCCGCAAAGACGAGGACAAAAAGCAAACCAAGTCCGGCATCCATCTCCCCGACAAAGTCGAGATCCCCACGATCACCGGGCGCGTCGTCGCTATCTCCACACTCGTCGAGAACGACCCCGACTACCCAGTCCGCCAATACGACAAAGTCCTCTTCAACCCCAAAAACGCCATCCCCGTAGACTTCGAAGGCGACAACCGCCTCTTCGTCGTCCCCATCGAAGATGTCGTCGCCGTCTTCCGCAAAGAAACATAACGCACCAACCCCGTCCGAACCAAACTTCGAGTAATTCAAGATGAGTGATTTTCCCAGATGCCCCAGCTGCGACGAAGACTACACCTACCTCGACGGAGCCCTCTTCGTCTGCCCATCATGCGCCCACGAATGGCCAGAAGCGAATAACAACGCGCCCGACGACGCATTGGCCTCCGACGAAGCGATCGTCCGCGACGCCAACGGCAACCCCCTCCAATCCGGCGACACCGTCACCGTCATCAAAGACCTCAAGGTCAAAGGCTCGTCGCTCGTCGTCAAAGGCGGCACCAAAGTCAAAAACATCCGACTCGTCGACGGCGACCACGATATCGATTGCAAGATCGACGGCATCGGCGCCATGCAACTCAAATCAGAGTTCGTCAAAAAAGCATGACCACACTCCCCCCAAACCTCTCCCCCGCTGCCCTCCCCGAGCAACTCCCCTTGCCCGTCTGGAATCGCCCCCCCGGCAAAGCCCCCCTCGATCTCACCATCCGCCCCCCGGGCTCGAAATCCATCACCAACCGCGCCCTGCTCCTCGCAGCCCTGTGCAACGGCACCTCCACCCTCCACCACGCCCTGATCGACGCCGACGACGCAGCGAGAATGCTCGACGCCATCGCCCAACTCGGCGCGATCGTCGATCAATCAGACCCAACCAAACTCAAAATCACAGGCACCGCAGGCACCTGGAAAATCGACCCCATCAACGCAACCATCGACCTCAACAACGCAGGCACCGCCACCCGCTTCCTCGCAGCCTCCGCACTCCTCGCCAATACCCCCCTCACCATCACCGGCAACGAGCGCATGCAACAACGCCCCATCGGGCAGCTCGCATCCCTGCTCGAAGAACTCGGCGCAACGATCGAATACCTCAAAGCCGAAGGCTGCCCACCACTCCGAATCACGCCTCCGACACAACTCGCCACCAACCACATCGAGATCGCCCCGACCCAATCCTCCCAGTTCATCACCGCATTGATGCTCGTGGGCGTCTTCCTCGATAACGGGCTCACCATCTCCATGCCCGAGGGCACAACCTCAGCGAGTTATGTCCGCATGACCATCGACCTGCTCGATCATCTCGGCGTGCAAATCCAACACGCCGACAACCTCTCGGTCATCAAAATCCACCCCGGACTCGACGCCTTCGATCTCGACATCGAGCCCGACGCATCCGGCGCAACCTACTGGTGGGCTGCGGGCGCGTTGCTTCCCAAAGCCACCCTCCGCGTCAAAGGCTTCGATCTCACCTCCCCCTCATCCCAAGGCGACGCCCACTTCCCAACCCTGCTCGAACAGATGGGCTGCACACTCGTCGAACTCTACGGCACCCTCGCCTGCAAAGGACAAACCTCGCTCAACCCGATCATCTGCGATATGCGCGATATGCCCGATGCCGTGATGTCGCTGGCTGCCGTGGCGTGCTTTGCGCCCGGCACCACGATCATCAAAGGCGTCAAAACGCTCCGCGTGAAAGAATGCGATCGCATCGCCGCCCTCCAAGCCCAGCTCGGCAAGCTCGGCGTCTTCGTCGAGGACAACCTCAACGGCGACGAAGATGTCCTCTCCATCACGCCCCCAGACAGCGGCGTCGATTGCTCACCAAACTGCGACCCAATCCTCTTCGACACCTACCACGACCACCGCATGGCCATGGCCCTTTCGCTCATCGCCCTGCGAAGACCAAACATCACCATCGACAACCCAAGATGCGTCGAAAAAACCTACCCGAGCTACTGGGCCGAGTTTACCAGACTCTATCCGACCTAATCAACGGTCCAATCACCACGCATACCCAAGGCAGAACAGAAAATCACCCCTCAAATTCAACCCGCCGAGTTCTCGCATATGATATACTTCGCTTTGATGATGTATCGATGGAGTTTCAATGACCAGCTACCCTGATTTTCTTTGTGTGGGCGCACAGAAAGCCGCGACGACTTGGCTCTACGACGCTCTGAGTGTAGTCCCTGGGATCTTTCTCCCCAGAATCAAAGAACTTCACTATTTTTCAGAACTCTACTCACCCGATGCCAAACGCTTCGGACCTAAGCACAGAGCCCAGCAAATACGCAAATCTCGAGCGTTCCATAAATCCCAAAACACTGGCACAGACTACGAACGGGCGGTGCTCGCTCAACTCGATCAAATCGACCTCGCACCAATCAACGATGAATGGTACAAAGGCATATTTGACTTCGCTCACGACAACGACATCTGCGGCGAAATCTGCCCCTGCTATATGAGCATGCCGACTCGCGGAATACGACACGCTATAAGCATCAATCCCAATGTTCGCGTGCTCATCATCATCCGCGACCCCATCGACCGCGTCTGGTCACATATGAGGATGCATGTCAAAACCGGCCATCTCAAGTTCGATCTCAAAAGCATGCTCAACGGACAAACCTCGCTTGGTCCATACATGGCATACACCAACTACAAAGACTCGATCCGCCGCTGGCAATCAATGTGCGGACACGACCGGCTCAAACTACTCCGCTATGAGGGGATCAGAGAAGACCCTCACAATGCCCTCAGCGAGATTCTTACATTTATAGGACTCCCGGGTGTCGCAACAAGAGCGGATTTGACAAAGATCGTGTTCTCGGGAAAGCCGCTCGACATCCCCGTCGAACTCAGAGCCAAGCTACTCGAAGAGCTTGAGCCTCAGTACGAGTTTTTACGCTCAATTTTTCCCGATGATGTCGAGCGTTGGCTCCAATTGCACCACTCGGCTTTGAGCGCGACCGCCGCCTCAACGGAGTTCGTAATCTAAACCGACGATCTCTTTCTCAAATGTACCCTGAATCAGATCAAGTTCCTTGGCGGAGAGTTGTGATTCCCATTGCTTGGGTCGGCTGTTGCGGATGTGTTTGTGTGCTCCTGACTCGGCGACTTGTTTCATCTGGCCGAAGATTGATGATTGCCAGTAGGCTTGGAGGGATCGGATGATCTCGGCACCTTGCATTCCGAGTTCAACAAGCAGGCCATGGAAAATCGTCATATCCTCATCGACGATCAGGTCCTCATACCTCACATCGCGGAACACACCCTGTCGATCGAAAGCGTGCATCTCCCGGATGGCCCGCCCCATGTAATGATCCATCTCGAAACGGAATCGGTCTTCAATCGCATCATACGATGCCAGCCGCTGCTGGTATGTCTGCCCCCCGAACGCCTTGCTCGGTTGATGGAGCCATTTTTCATCGGAGACAAGATGATACCGAACCGCCGAGATCAACATATCCCGAGGATCACGAACGACATGAATCCCGCCTGCCCCACGCTCAGATTTGCACCGCGCTAAGTCAGGAGTCGCTGAATGATAATCGAAAAAGACCGCAGGAAGATCCGATTTCGATTCAGCAATCGCTCGTTGTTCCTCGAAATATTCCAGCTTATCTTCTCGGATATCCCACCCCGATTCACCCGTATTGAGATGCACAAAGGCAAATCCATTTGCCTTGGCAAGCCGACGAAAGGTCGAAACCATCCAGACCGTGCCTGACTTATGATGAGTCGCAATAAAAAGATGTGACCGAGCCATTCTCCAAGTATACACCCTCACCCGCCCGATACACACCCCATGCAAACCCCCACCCAAGGCCCCCACCAAAGCCCAGACCCCAGCACCCCCAGCACCATCTGGATTCACAAAGCCTACCAATCACAGTTCGATCTCTTGGGCGCGATGGCTGCCGAGATCGCCGACGCATTCAACTCCATCGGCTACGACGCCCGCCTCATCGACATCGCACACAATCCCTCCCCAACCCAAGGCGTCTTCCTCTTCCTCAACACCCCTCAATCACTCGCCCAACTCCCCCAGGCGCTCTTCACCCCAAACCCAACGCTCAAAGCCGTCCAACTCCATGTCGATCATCCATTCGCGCTCCCGGATTCCATCATCGACCAGTGGAATCAGCACAACAATCTTGAAAACTTCCATCTCCACCTCCCGTGCCTCGATGATGCCCACCTCCTCCGCCCGCGCTTCCCCAACCTCATCCACTCCTGGACACCCCACGGCATCCCCCAAAGCACACTCTCGAACCCCGATCACATCACCCAACACCACCACGCCAATCGCCCATTCGATGTCGCCTGCACCGGCTCGATCCGCTCGCAAGATGAGATCGACAAGGGGCTCAACGCGCTCGATCAATCCATGACGATCATGGTCAACGATGTTGTCCACCTCATGCTCAAAGAGCCCTGGCTCGGGTATGTCGCAGCCGTCGATCTCGCGCTCGGATCCAGAGGCGTCATCACCGGAAACTGGTCAACACAAAAACACTTCTGGGGCCTCGTCACCGCGATCGTCAACCGACACCGGCGGACCCAAACCGTCCAATCCCTCCAAGGGCTCAAGGTCGGGGTCTTTGGCTCGTCAGCGTGGAAAGAACACTGCACCGGCACCATCGAATACGCTGGCGAAGTCGCCTACGCCGATTCCGCCAGCGCCTTCGCCCAAGGACGCATCGGGCTCGCCTGGGGTCCGACCCAGTTCGTCCATTCCTACTCCGAACGGATCATGCAAGCCATGGCCGGTGGCTCGTGCGTCATCGCCGACGATCGGCTCCTCGTCCGCCGAGATTTCAACGGCGCCGCCAGCCCCGCAGGCGATACCGTCCGACTCTTCGACTGGGGCGATCCCAACGCGGCCAGAGCCGCAGCCGATGCCCAACTCGCCGATCCCCAAGGCTCACTCAACATGGCCAAGCGATCGCGTGAACTCGTCGAAAAAACCTGCCTCTGGACGCATCGGGTGAAAGCAATGGTCGATGTCCAACCATCATCCCCAACACCGAGTTCACAAGTTGCGCAATAAAAAATCGGCTTAATCAATCAAGCCGATTCACTGAAGTTTTCAATCTTTGAGCACCCGCTCAGTTATCCGACATATACGCACCCGATCGGGCCGACTTGTCAACGGGCACGCCTCGGAACCGTCGAGGCTCGACGGGAACCCATTCCTTCTTCGGATCGTCAAACTCAACATCCGGAAGCTTCTCATCAGGATACTCGATCGTATCGCGGATCGCCACCTTCAAGAGCCGAGCGTTCGAGCCGGGCACCGCCATCTTGTTGGTCAGCTTCGACCGACGCTTGGTCTGGTCATAAATTTCCCACTGCATGACATCAGGGCGACGCGTCGTCCCTTCCTTCGCCTGATTCCTCAAAAACCGCACCGTCACCTTCTGACCCACAGGCACATCCACCGTCCACAACGGCTCATTGTCCCGCTGATCGTAGAGCGTCACCGTCAAAGGCTCGAACGGCGTGGAAATGTAAGTAAACGCATCCGAAGAGCGTCCATGCCCGCCGGGCGAGTTTGAGATCAACTGCTTCACACACCCGCCCATGAAAACACTCAACACGAGCAGAAAAGCCATCACAAGGGTCGATTTGTAGATCGTCTTCATCGAATACTCTCCGAAACGCTCATCCGAGCGATAAAATACTGTCCTGAGCCCGCAACATGATAGGACATCTGAACCATCCATAGGCAGGCAACGGGTTTATCGGTAAGATTGGACCCCACTCAACAAGAATACGCCCCCATCAAACGAAAGTGAGCACACAATGAACCCCGCTGCGATGATCAGGATCGGACATGGATACGACCTCCACCGCCTCGAGGTTCAATCACCCGCAGGCAAAGGACGCCCATTGATCCTCGGAGGCATCGAAATCCCCCACGATCGAGCCCCCGTCGCCCACTCCGATGGCGACGCCCTCCTCCACGCCATCACCGATGCCCTGCTCGGCGCCATCTGCGAGCCAGACATCGGGCAACTCTTCCCCGACAACGACCCCAAACACGAATCCCAAGACTCTCGGCTCTTCCTCGAAGAAGCCAACAAACGCGTCCAAGAGCATGGCTACACCCTGATCAACCTCGATGCCACCATCGTCTGCGAACAACCCAAGCTGGGCCCATACAAAGCATTGATGCGCGCCAACATCGCTGCCGGGCTCGGAGCGACGCTCGATCAGGTCAATATAAAAGCCAAAACCCACGAGGGTGTCGATGCCATCGGGCGAGGCGAAGCCCTCGAAGTCCACTGCGTGGTCCTCCTGGGCAAGTTGCATAACTAGTTGCCATAACTACGTCGGCACTGGTTCGGGGCTCAGGCACCCGTCATTGAGTGCGTCAAACATCACGCCCTGATCGTCAAAGTTGAGCTGCCCATCTCCGTTGAGATCCGCCGACTCATCCCCGTCAGCGAACGCTTGGGCAAAGATCAATAAATCTTGCAAATCGAGATCGCCATCCTCATCCATATCCCCCGGGCACTGTTCGATGGGCATCCACACCACAATCCCCGTCGTATTCACTGAGGCATTGGGGATAAACATTTTCACAGGCTCAAACTCTTCAATCGTCTGCCCAAACGCTGCAAACGCATCCCACCCGGCGCTCCCCTCAACGAACACCTCACGCATCGAATAGGTCCCGTGCCCCGGCATCGAGATATACACCCATGCTGCGATGTGTTCATCAATCTGGTCAGCGAAGATGCCGTCCGTATCAGATGACGATGAATCAGTGCCCGACGGCTCATCGAGCAAGACCAAATATCCTTGCGAACCGATCAGCGCAATCCCGATCGAACTCGTCATGACCATTGTCGTCGCCAGATTCATATACATAGACCGCTCCAAGAAACAGATTGATAGAAGGGTCACATCGTACAGGAGGATCAATCCTCAGCCCATGAAAATGCCCGATAATAGGGATAAATCGGGGCAACAACCCCACATTCACAAGCCATTGTTGCACACATAGACACACCTTGGCCATCACTGGCCAAGTTCTCGAATCCAGACATCAATGTTCGCAATGAGCCCGCCTCAATCCAGACTCGCCTCACTCTGGACACAAGAAAGACACAAGCGTAAATCGAGCCCCGGGCAAAATATCACTCGCGACAAACGCAGCGTCAGCAAACTGCTTGGCCGATTGCCCCGGCGCGGTCAGTGTCAACAGAATCGGCGCCCCCGCATCGACCACCAGCACATTGGCGATCGGGTCGATCCCCACCACCGTGCCCATCACCCGCGTCGGTGTCCCATAGCACGGATCAATCTTCCGCCCCCCCGCCTGAGGCTGATCCACCCGCCGGGCCTGAGCAATAATCCGCCCCGTGACCAACTCGCCAACCGATGAACGGAGCTTCGAGACCAGATCAGGCTCGATTTCAAGCGTCGTCTGGTAGCTCGTGTTGGGAAAACTCAGCACCACCTGCGCCGGGTGCGCATCGTTTGCATCATGCACCTCAACAACGGTGCCTCGGGCGAGTGTCGGATCAATCTTGGTCGTTGGGGCGGGGTGGATCATGGGGGATGGTAAGAAGGCAATGGGCAGTGGGCAATAGGCAATGGGGAAGAGAAGAGCAGAGAACCAACAATCCTCCGTCTTCCCATTGCCCACTGCCTATTGCCTATTGCCCATTGCCCACTGCCTATTACCTATTGCCTATTGCCTTCCCCATCTTCAAGAAGTTCCCCAGCATCTGTGTCCCCGCCGGGGTCATAAAGCTCTCGGGGTGGAACTGCACCCCCTCAAGTGGGGCTTTGGAACCATCCGCCCAGACCCGCCGAAGCCCCATCACCACCTCGACCTGCTCGCCTTTGATCTCATCGAAGCACGATGCCGAGACCTCCCACCCGTCCATCTGAGCACCGTCCCCATCGAGTTCGAGCGTCGGCACCGAATCCCGGCGCACCACCAGCGAGTGATACCGCGCCACAACACTCGGCGATTCGACCCCGGCAAACAACCCCTTCCCATCGTGAACGATCGGCGAGGTCTTGCCGTGCATCAACAGATCGTGGCGCTCGACGATCATCCCGTTCGCGTCGGCCATGCACTGATGACCAAGGCACACCCCGAGCACGGGCACCCGCCCGGCGAAGTGCTCGATGATCGCGCTCGACACCCCGGCCTCTTTGGGCGTGCAGGGCCCGGGCGAGATCAGCACATGGCTGGGCCCGTTGCCCCCATCGAGCGCCTCGGCCTGCTCTGGAGTGATCGCATCATGGCGCACCACCACCAGATCCCGCCCCGGCTCGAGTGTTGGGTCGAGCTCGCCGAGCCTTTGCACAAGGTTCCAGGTGAATGAGTCGTAGTTGTCAATCAGCAAGATCATGGTCGAGTATAGATAGACTGGATCGGACAGGGCATAAAAAACCACCGACCAAACAACTCGGTCGATGGCTTGAATAATCGTTCTCAGCCATATTACGCCGCGTCGCGCATCCAGCTCGTCCCGGCAACGCCATCCATCGTCACCAAGAACAGGTCTTGGGTGATCGGATAAGGCAGGCGAGAGAAATCCTCCGCAACCCGCGCCCGGAGCCGATCGACAAACTCGACAGGCTCACAGCTCAGCGCGATGAACATATCCCGCGCGGGGGTCGCGACATAGAAATCTGGACCGAGTTGGGCTGCGAGTTTCGTGTGTAAATCACCGAGAAGCAACCGTGCCGCATCGTATCCGTCCTGCTCGGCAACAATCACCGCCTTGCCCCCCTCAGCGGATTCGATGACTTGCATCTCGAGTTCTGGAGCATAAATATCGAGATTCTCACGGGCCATCTCTTCGAGGTCTTCGATGGTGATGCCCCACTTGATGACCTGCTCGGTCGTGATGCTCACCGTCATGTGAGGCATATCGAGCACGAACACAATCACCGTATCGTTCACAAATGGCACATGGGCGACGAGTTCTTCGGAGAGATGCTCGAAGATCGACACGGGCTGAATCCGAGGCATGATCCGGGCCTTGACCTGATCAAACGACTCCTCAGCCACCTCCATCTGCTCACCAGCAAAGAGCTGGTCGAGGAAATGCTCGACGATATCGGTCCCGCGGTCAGGCTCATGGGCGACCATCCGGAAGAGATTTTCCAGATCGAGACGCCGGCCGTTGACCAAGAGCTCGTGAGCATTCACGCGGTCGATATGGAACCCGGGCTGCATCTGTTCAATAAGCCGGGCCACCTGCTCGGCGAATGCTTCGGGTTCCTTTGGCATTGATCCCATGACCTGTCCTCCACGACCCACTCGGGGCGATTCATGCCCACACCACGCGGGCCATGCTCCTGTTTCGTCTACCCGACAGCCCCACTGGACATGGATCACAAGACTCCGGGCTCCAATGCAACCGATTTCGCCCATTGAGCGGGACATACCGGTTATGAGCGGTCGATAACACCCCCAGAGCATTTCCCGGACGAAAAAACACGGTTTCGGGTTCCTTGCGGGTCCGATTTGGCAAACCCGTCGGATGAGGCTAGAATCAGGGCCAGAAATCGGGACGACGCTGCTCGGGGGTTTGGGATGCCCAGACTCGGCAGCACAGTCTCACTTATATCCGGAGAAGACGCTGTGACCGAACAGGAAATTGAAGCAAAGGTAATCGACATTGTTGCTGAGCAGATGGGGGCCGACAAAGCCAAAATCTCGAGCGCCACGAGCTTCGTTGATGATCTCAACGCAGACTCCCTCGATACTGTCGAACTCGTCATGGAGTTTGAAGACGAGTTCGAGACATCCATCCCAGACGATCAGGCAGAAAAAATCCAAACCGTTGGACAGGCAGTTGCCTTCATCAAACAGGCCAACGGCGTCGAGTAACCCACCGATCTGACCAACCCTGATACCCCATCAGCAATCTTCTGGTGGGGCGTTTTGGTGTCCGCTCAGATCAACATCCAAGCCATCGAGCCCATACATATGTCTCAAAAGACAAACCATCGCGTGGTCATCACCGGATACGGTGCCATCACCAACCTCGGACACAATGCCCAAGACACCTGGAGCGCGATGCGCGCAGGAAAATCGGGCATCTCCAAGATCGAGAACCCCGAGTTCGACAAGTTCGATGGATGGACTGTGGAGATCGCCGGGCAGGTCAAAGATTGGGACCCCGCCTCCGCGATTGAGAAAAAAGAGGCCCGTCGGCTCGATCGCTCCGCCCAGCTCGGGCTCAGCGCCGCGATTGAAGCTGTCAAGCATTCGGGATGGGACCACACCGCGGGCGATCCAACCCGCCAGGGCGTGGTCGTCGGCTCAGGTGTCGGTGGCATCTACGCCATCGAAAACGCCGTGCTCAATATGCGTGAAAAGGGCCCATCGCGAATCAACCCCTTCACCGTCCCCAAGCTCATGGTCAACGCGACGACCGGCAATGTCGCCATCGCCTTCAATCTCCAAGGGCCCGCCACCGCACACGCCACCGCGTGTGCATCGTCCGGGCACGCTATCGGCGACGCGATGAACTACATCCGATCGGGCAAAACCGACATCATGATCGCGGGCGGATGCGAAGCCGCCGTCACGCCTTTGTGCATCGGTGCCTTCATGACCATGAAAGCACTCTCCAAACGCAACGACGACCCAACAGCCGCCTCGCGCCCCTTCGATGTCGATCGCGACGGGTTTGTCCTCTCCGAGGGCGCCGCGATGTTTGTCCTCGAATCCGAAGAGCACGCCAAGGCACGCGGCGCAACCATCTACGCCGAGCTCACCGGCACGGGCAACTCGTGCGATGCAGGACACATCACCGCGCCCCACGCTGAGGGGCGCGGGGCGTGCAACTCAATGCGCTGGGCACTCGAAGATGCCGGGCTCAATCTCGAGGACATCGACTACATCAACGCCCACGGCACATCGACCCCGCTGGGCGATAAAGCCGAGGTGTTTGCGGTTCAGACCGTCTTCGGCGATCGCTCCAAGCCCGGCAACGGGCTCGTCATGAACTCCACCAAATCCATGCACGGACACTGCCTAGGCGCATCGGGCGCGGTCGAGCTGATCGCTTGTATTGGTGCGATCCGCGAGGGGCTTGTGCCGCCGACGATCAATGTGGAGAACCTTGACGAAGGGTTCGACCAGATCGACATCGTCGCCAACACCGCCCGCGAGATGCCCATCAAGCATGTGATGAACAACACCTTCGGGTTCGGCGGGCACAATGTGACCCTGATCTGCTCAAAGTACGAAGCCTGATCGACACCACTCTCCGCATTCCCTTCATCGGCTGGCACACCCGTTGCGATACCTTCGCATGACGAGTGAAGTTTGTCCCTGCGCATCAACTGCCGCGCAGATTTTGCCGATGGAGTGTGTATGACCCAGGATATCAAATCGATCATGGCCCTCGAAGTCCCCCTTGTCGTCGTGCTCGGCGAGCGGGCGCTGATGCTCAACGATGTCCGCAACTGGATCCCGGGCTCGATCATCGAACTGGGCAAAGAGGCCGAGGATGATCTTGAAATCCGCATCAACAACAAGCAGATCGGCGAGGGCTCCGCGGTGAAAATCGGCGAAAACTTCGGCATCCAGGTCAACTTCGTCGGCGACCCCAAAGACCGCATCACCGCGATGGGCGAGGATGATTCCAGCTCGTCAAGCTCGGGCAACGACATGAGCGACGAGGACTTCGCCGCGGCATTGCTCGAAGGGCAGCTCTAAACACCGATCCACCATCGACTACCTCGTAAAATCTCGCCCACGGATACCATCGCGGGTTGCCCAGAAAAACGCGGGGTACTGCCCCATACCGGATCGGTCATCGCCGATCTCAAACCCATCTTCGTGCATAACATAATCTTGAAGAGCCGAATACCTCGGTGCCCACATGTCTGTAGGCGATGCTGCACGAGCGACCCGTTCATTGGGATCGAGCATGGTCTGGAAGATATTGCTAATCTTTACACGCGATACACTCCCGTCGGCGGTCGCCACCGAAGGCTCGGCTTCGGGGTTATTCCACTGAGGCGGGAGCTTTTCGGTCCCAAATATGATCGGAGTTCCGCCTCCGATGTTGGGATCGCGAAAACTCGCTGTGCGGGTTTTCTTCGTCCAATCGAACCGTTCCCAAATCATCACCTTTTGCGATGGATAAGTCACCCCCGACATCCTGTTCCGCTTGGCTTGGGATACGATCGGATCAGACCGCGGAGCCGGGCCCCGACGATCATCCCTATACCGCTCAGGGGCAAACCAGCAGGTCGGTGAAAGGATGTATGAGCCATCCCAGAACCCCGTTTCGAGTGACCAACCCGGGAATGGCGGATCGTCTAGCATCGCTTCCACCCGATTGATGACCACGCGATCAGAGGGAGAAAACTGGACTTCCGAAGCATAATCACCAATATTGAGCCATCCCCCGATGACCGAGTACCAGTGGAAGGCGTACATCTCTGAGTACCACTCCTGGCCGTTGCCTGAACCGGGCCCGAACTCGACGGAGACACTCGTGCCCACTTTAGCTGCCCGACCCCACCCATTCGATGCAGGCCCGGTTGATCGTTGAAACCCGTTGATCTTGAATGGATTGATCAGGCTCTCGCGATACTCGCCCACATAGACCTCCTGCACCTGGGCGAGCGATCGTAGATTCGCCTGGCTTTTAACCAGCCGAGCGGTGATCTGTGCGCTGCCCAACGCCGGGAGCAGAATCCCGATCAACAATGCAATAATCGCGATCACCACAAGCAACTCGATGAGCGTGAACGCGGACGAGGATCGAAAGAATGGGCGAGGCGTCGAGGCGGGCGTCGCCTGTGTTCGGGAGGATAGATTCATCATTGACTTTCTGTCGGGTTCACAGCGAAACCAGTCCAAGACCGACTGGTTCGTGAGGCTTGGCTTTTCCGTGCTTAGTTGATATGCAAAGTTGAAATGCAATGTGATGGACAGGATTCACAAACGGAGAGCACCGCTCGACACCCGTTCAATGCTACCCCATTTCCATCACTTCCACAATCCATATCTTCGCCAATCCGGGGCCCAATCTGTGAAAACCCTGATTCTTGCCTGATTTCGGGCCCGCCGAGGGGCAATTCCAGCAACTCAACTCCAAGAATAGCCGATAGGGAAGGATGTATCGCCCCGCAGGTCCTCCCACAGAATACGAGCCCACACATGCCCAGAGATATCCCCGTCGGCAACGGCAACATGCTCATCACCTTTGACGATCTGTATCGGATCCGCGATATCTACTCCCCTCGCGTTGGGAGGCACAACCATACCTCTGGGCATATCCAACGCTTCGGGGTCTGGATCGACGGGCAGATGGCGTGGATCGAGGACGAGGGGTGGGATCGCACGCTTCAATACAAACCCGACACGCTGACCACCGAGGTCACCCTCACCCACCAGAAACTGGGGATTGAGGTGGTGTCCAACGATGTCGTCGATCTCCACAAGCCGGTCTACTTTCGCCAGATGGCGGTGCGGGACCTGCTGGGCAAGGTGCGCGATGTTCGATTGTTCTTCCACTGCGATCTCTCGATCAACGGCTCACCCGTCGGCGATACCGCCAACTATGACCCCAATACCAAAGCCGTCATTTTGTATAAGGATGATGCGTACTTCCTGATCAACACCGCGGTGCCCAACAAGGTCGGGGTCGAGCACTGGGCGATCGGCGCCAAGCGCGTCGGCGGGGCCGAGGGCACCTGGCGCGATGCCGAAGACGGTCAGCTGGGCAAAAACGCGATCTCGCAAGGCTCGGTCGATGCGACGGTTGGGATCAACCTGCAAATCAAACCCAACGCGAGCGAGCAGGCGACGATGTGGATCGTCTGCACCCAAGACTATGACCAGGCCAAGCATATCAACGAGCGGGTCTGTGAGATCGGGTCCGATCGGCTCATTACCCGGACCGAAGCGTACTGGAAACTCTGGTCGCGCAAAGAACCCATCAACACGGCGATCCTGCCCGAGCCGATTCAAGATTTGTACTTCCGTTCGCAACTGATCCTCCGCACCCAGATCGACAACGGCGGCGCGATCATCGCGGCCAACGACTCGGACATCACCCACTTCGCGGGGGATCACTATTCCTACTGCTGGATGCGTGATGGTGCGCTCGTCGCTCATTCATTGATTCTCGCGGGGCAGAGCGAACTGAGCCGAGACTTTTTCCGGTTCGCGGATCGGTGCATCGGCAATAAGCCTTACTTTTTGCATAAATACACGCCCGAAGGTCGGCTGGCGAGTTCGTGGCACCCGTGGATGATCGATGGGCAGTCGATCCTGCCGATTCAGCAGGACGAGACGGCTTTGACGCTCTGGGCGTTGCGCAAGCACTTCAATGCGTTCCGCGATGTGGAGTTCATCAAGCCTTTGTATATCAGCCTGGTGGTCAAGCCCGCCGAGTGGATGCTCGAGCATCGGGATCATAATGGATTGCCCTTGCAATCGTGGGATTTGTGGGAAGAACGGCGAGGGATTCATACCTTTACCGTGGCGGCCACGATCGGCGCGCTCAATGCGGCTGCGGACTTCGCTGAGGACTTTGGCGAGATGGATCGGGCGTCGGCGTTCCGCGAGGGGGCCGAGCGGATGAAGGGGGCGTTGCGCCGGCATATGTGGCACCCAGAACGCAAAGCCTTTGCGCGCATGGCGGTGCCTTTGCCCGACGGCACCTATCGGCTCGACATGACCCGCGATAGCGCGAACTACGCATTGTTCGCGTTCGGCGCATTCGACGCCAACGACCCGATTGTGGTCCAAGAGATGGATTCATTGCGGGATCGGCTCTGGGTCAAGACCGAGGTCGGCGGGTGTGCGCGATACGAGCGGGACTACTACCACCAGGTCGAATCGGAGAACACCGATGATGTGCCGGGCAACCCGTGGGTGATCTGCACGCTCTGGCAGGCGCAGTATTTGATTGAGCGAGCAACGACGATCGACGAGCTCCGCAAGGCGATGCCTCTGTTGGAATGGACGACCGGGCACACCCTTGATTCGGGGGTGCTTGCGGAGCAATACGATCCGTATTCGGGTGCCCCGATGTCGGTGTCGCCTTTGACCTGGTCGCATGCGACCTTTGTATCAACTTGTGTGATGTATGTGCAGAAGCACGATGAGCTTCAAGCCAAGGCGGCGAAGCCTCAGGCGGCGAAGAGGTCGAAATAACCTTTTCTTGGTGATACAGGTCTTCGTAGCACAGGCGTCCCGCCTGTGTCTTTTGGAGTCCACCAATAAAACAAGACACAGGCGGGACGCCTGTGCTACGGGCTTTGCACTTTATGGGGTCATCGGCTGAGCTTGGTGACGAGTTTGCCCAAGGCTTCGAGATCGCGTTTGGCGAGGATTTTGGCGATTTCCGGGTCGGGTTGGCCATCGGATGATTTGACCTTGGCGAGCGCCTGCTCGGCTCTTTTCCAGAGCCGATCGAGTTTTTTGGGATCACCCATCGCAAGGACCATATCGGTGCTGATCTCGCCGAGCCGAGTGATGACGATGTCATCGATGTTGTCGTAGTACCGATTGATGATCTTGCGTTGTGCTGATGAATATTCGCGTCCGCTGGCCATCCTTACACCCTAACTTTTCAAGAACATCAGGCCGAGTCACGCCATAAAAAAAGCACGCCTGATCGTCGATTTGACGGCGGGTGCTTTGAAAAGTACCCCCCCAGGGACTTGAACCCTGAACACGCGGATTAAGAGTCCGCTGCTCTACCAATTGAGCTAGGGAGGCATATGCTCAGTGCAAATATAGACCATTGCAGCGTATGTGTCCAGCGATTGACGGATTGACTCTGTATCGTTTCAGGACTATCGTTCTCGTCCAACTCCGGCTCTGTTGCTGGGGGATTTTCAGATCATCTCGCTGCGACCCGTTGCAGCCTTTCGAGTGCTCCGATGTTGACCGATTCTTTGGTCGTGGTCATCCGAGTCATGTCAGGAGAGCAATCATGCTTCCATCACAACGCCAAAGCCGAGGGCGATCCAAGCGCCGTCGTTCACATGATGCGATCACCGGCAAGACCCCGACCATCTGCCCATTGAGCGGGATGCCCAAGCTGCATCACCGTGCGTGCACCGAGTCTGGATATGTCCGCCCGGGTCTTCGGATCAAGGTGCGCAAGCTCGGCATCGGCATCAACGCCTAATCGACCGACTCGACTTATCTCTTCTCTTGCTGGAGGTCGACCTTGTCGATTCGCATCGCCATTGATGTCATGGGGGGCGACAACGCGCCCAAAGCCATCCTCGATGGATGTATCGAGGGGTTGTCTTATCTTGATGAGACTGATCGGCTTGTGCTCATCGGCCCGCAGGGTTTGATCGAGACCTACTTCAAAGACAACAACATCGACGACGAGCGTCTCGAAATCGAGCACGCTTCAGAGGTGATCCCGATGGGGGCATCACCAACGGTCGCGGTGCGTCAGTATACAGATTCCACCATCGTCAAGATGGCCAAGCTGGGATCGAAGAAGGCTGCGGTCCAATGTGATGCGGTGATCTCCGCGGGCAACACCGGCGCGTGTGTGGCTGCGGGGCAGATGCACATGAAGCGATTGCGAGGCGTGCATCGCCCGGGCATCGCGGTCACCTTCCCGTCGTTCCATGGGCCTGTCGTGCTCTGTGATGCGGGGGCGAACCCTGAGCCTCGCGCGACGCACCTGTGGCAGTATGCGATCATGGCTGATGCGTATGCGCGAAGGGTGCTCAATGAAAAATCGCCTCGCGTTGGGCTCCTCAATATCGGGTCCGAAGAGAGCAAGGGCTCTGGGCTCGCCAAGGAGACCGCCGACCTGCTCAAACGCACGCCCGGAATCAACTACATCGGATACATCGAAGGACGCGATATCTTCTCGGGGGTCGCTGATGTCATCGTCACCGACGGATTCGTGGGCAACACGGTTTTGAAGATGGCTGAGGGGTTCGCCAAGAGCATCTTCCAGGCAATCGCCCAAGAGATCTTCGAGCAAGACCCTAAACTCGCCGCCCAGTTCGAGCCGATCGTGAAGTCGATCTATAAGAAGAACGATTATCACGAGCACGGGGGCGCGCCGCTCTTGGGTGTCAACGGCGTGATGATGATCGCCCACGGGACATCCGAAGCGAGAACGATCAAATCTGCGATCCGCAACACGATCGAGTATGTCCGCGGGCATGTCAATGAAGAGATCGTGGAACGGCTCGGGCAACTCGCCGAGATCGAAACGGGTCAGACTGATTTGAACGCTGCAAAGCAAGGTGAACCTGCATCATGAGCGCACAGCACGCCCCCATTGGCGTTGACATCATCGGTTCGGGTCGATGCCTACCTGACTTCAGACTCACCAACGCCGAACTCGAAAAATGTATGGCCACCACCGACGAGTGGATCGTTCAACGCACCGGCATCAACGAACGGCGACGCGCTGATATCGCACACGGCGAGCGGACCTCGAATATCTCGGTCAAGGCGATCAACCACGCGATCGAGAATGCGGGGATCGGGGCCGATGAACTCGACTTGCTGCTTGTGGCAACGATGACGCCTGATTCGCCGACGCCTTCGATTGCGTGCATTGTTGCCAATCAGATCGGGGCGAGGCATATCGGGGCGATGGATATCAATGCGGCGTGCTCGGGCTTTGTCTACACGCTCTCGATCGCTGACGCGTTGATCCGGTCGGGCGCGTATAAAACAATCGGGGTGATCGGTGCCGATACGGTCACGCGGCATATTGATTATTCAACCGCTGGACGCGGGGCGGCGATCCTCTTTGGCGATGGCGCGGGGGCGTTGATTCTTCGCGCAGCGAACGATTCGCCCAAGGGCATGATCGCGCATCGGATGCACTCGGATGGCGATGGGGGCAAGCATCTCTTTATCCCTGAGAGCGAACTCGATTTCCCAAAGAATGTCGAGTACGACCCGTCGCTGTGCAACTATGTCCAGATGAACGGCAAGGCGGTGTTCAAGTTTGCGGTTTCCAAGTTCCAGCAGGTGATCGCCGACACGCTTGATGATGCCGGGCTGAGCCCTGATGATGTGGATCATTATGTGTGTCACCAGGCGAACTCGCGGATTCTCGATTCCGCCCGTGACCGGTTCGGAATCCCAGATGAGAAGCTGCTTGTGAACATCGACAAATACGGCAACACGGTCGCGGGGTCTATGCCTTTGGTGTATAACGAGCTTGACGAGGCGGGCAAGATCAAGCCGGGCGATAAGGTGATGTTCCTGGCCTTTGGCGCGGGGCTGACCTGGGGTTCGTCGCTCTGGCAGTGCTGAATCTGAACGAATCACTCGACGAATCACTCATGGAGGAATCCGATGCAGAACATTCTTCTTTGCCCCGGCCAGGGCGCTCAAGCGGTGGCGATGTGCGGGCAGTGGCGCGAGACATCCGAAGCGGCGAGGGCGATCTTTGAACAGGCGGACGAGACTTTGGGCGATACGCTCGGTGCGCCGCTCTCGACGCTGATCTCCCAAGGGCCCGCCGACACGCTCAACCGCACCGATGTCTCCCAGCCTGCGATCTACACGGCGTCTATCTCGTGCTTCGCCGGGTGGCTCGATTCCGAGAACATGACGGTCAAAAAACTCGACATGGTCGCGGCTGCGGGCTTGTCGCTGGGCGAATATACCGCGCTGCACCTTGCCGGCGCGTTCTCGTTTGGCGATGGGCTCAAACTCGTCGCGCTGCGGGGCAAGGCGATGCAGGAGGCTGCCGAATCGGCGGACTCGTCGATGGTCGCGCTCATCGGAGCCGACGAAGAAAAAGCGAACGCGGTCTGTGACAAAGCACGCGAAAACGACATCCTCGTCGCGGCCAACTTCAACGCGCCCGGGCAGGTCGTGATCTCGGGTTCGGCCTCGGCGTGTGATCGGGCTCAGGGGGTTGCTTCGGAGATGGGGATGCGCGCGACTCGGCTCAGCGTCGCCGGTGCGTTTCATTCGCCGTTCATGAGCTCGGCAGGGGATCAACTCGCCGAGGCGCTCGCCGCGACGCAGATCAACGCATTGAACTGCGTTGTGATGTCGAATGTGACGGCCAAGCCTCACGATGCTGATCCTGATATGATCCGCCAGCGATTGGTCGAGCAACTGACCTCGCCGGTGCGGTGGGCGGCGTGCTGCGAGTATCTGATCGCGAATCATCCGGACGCCGCGTTCCACGAACTGGCACCGGGCAAAACGCTCGGCGGGATGATGCGCCGCATCAACAAACCCACCAAAGTCCAGAACCACATTGAACCCGCAGCCGTTTCATAAGGCGGCTTCAAAGATAGAAACGAGATTTCAAATGACCGACAAAAGAGTCGCCATCGTCACCGGAGCATCCCGAGGAATCGGGCGTGCCATCGCCACCCGTCTCGCAAGTGACGGACGCCATGTGGTGTGTGTTTCACGCTCGCAAGGCCCGCTCGATGAATTCGTCGCGGAGATTCAGGCGGCTGGTGGATCGGCGAGTGCGCAGGCCTGTGATATTTCGGACTTCACCGCCGTCGCCGAGATGGTCGAAGGCGTCGCCAAAGAGCACGGCCGGCTCGATATCCTCGTCAACAACGCCGGGATCACCAAGGATAACCTGATCCTGCGGATGTCCGACGAAGAATGGGACGATGTGATCAACACAAACCTCAAATCAGTCTTTGTCGCCTGCCGAGCAGCAGCACGCCCGATGATGCGAGGCAAGTTTGGGCGGATCTGCAATATCGCTTCGACCTCTGGATTGGTCGGCAACTCCGGGCAGGCGAACTACGCGGCTGCCAAATCTGGATTGACTGGGTTCACCAAAACAATCGCGCGTGAGCTGGGCAAGAAGAACATCACCGCCAACTGCGTCGCGCCCGGATTCATCGCAACCGACATGACCAAGGATTTGCCCGCAGCCGTCACCGAGCACATCAAGACGGTGATCTCGACGCGAGAACTCGGTCAGCCCGAGGACATCGCGGCGGCGGTGGCGTATGTGACGAGCGACGATGCGCGGTTCATCACCGGGCAAACCATCGCGGTCGATGGCGGCATGACGATGTGCTGAATCGGCGGAGTGAGTCGGCTAAAGATCAAAGTAATCGGATACAAAGCTGGGGATGGACTCGGCTTTGGTGAGTTTGACGACATCGAGCAATCGCATCAGATCGCGCTGGCGTTTTTCTTCGATCTGGGACGGGTCGAGTTCATCATCGTCGAGTGATCGCACGAATCGGTATCTGCCCCTGCCTCCGGTTTCGGAGCGGATGCTGGTGAGTTCGATCGCGCCGAGTTGGGCGAGTCGGATCAGGGCGTAGTCCATGATCCCGCCGCCCATGCCGTGGGCGTGCCCCTTGCCGATGACCATCAGGCGGAGGTCGTCATCGTCGAAATCATCTTCTGTATAGCGTGCTTCGATCGCACTCATCACGGACATCAGGAAGTCAGCGCTGGGATTCTGCCAGCGGATGAACTCTTGCTGGATCGCCAGATCGTCCTGGCAATAGAGCAGCTCGCAGATTGAATCTTCCCCATCGCGCCCGGCCCGCCCGACCTCTTGGTGATACGCCTCGATGGACGCGGGGACTTGGGCGTGAAGGATGTATCGCAGGTCGGGTTTATCGACCCCCATCCCGAAGGCGTTGGTCGCCAGCAGGATCAACCCGTCGTCCGGGCCCGCTTCGATGAATCGGTGATAGACCCGCGTGCGTTCGCGTGGCGGGAGTCGGCCGTGATAAATCTCGATCTCGCGCCCGGGCATGACTTCTTGAAGCCGATCCGCCATCTGCTCAAGATTCTTGATGAGGGTGAAGTACACGATCCCGGTCGCGTTGGTCTTGGACGCGATGGCTTTGATGTGCTCGATCTTCTCGCCATCGTCCCAGACGACGCTCGATGTGAGTTTGAGGTTTGGGCGATCGACCGGGGCCGCGAAGAGTGGCATCTCGTCGATGCTCAAGCCGAGCACGGTGCGGATATCTTCACGGACGGGTTTGGTGGCGGTCGCGGTCAGGGCGATGGTGATCGGGTCGCCGAGTTCTTTTCGGAACTGCCCGATCTTCTGATACGCCGGGCGGAGATCGTGTCCCCATTTGGTGACACAATGACATTCGTCGACCGCCAGCAGGTTCACGCCGCCTGGGACTTGATCGAGGGCCTGTCGAAAATCGGGTTTCTCCATGCGTTCGGGGGTGGCGTAGAACAGCTCATATTCGCCGGCTGCGAGTTTTTTGTATCGCTTGAGCCGTTCTTGCTTGCGCACCGTTGAGTTCACGAACGAGGCTTTGATGCCCTTCTTGCGCAGGGCGGCGACCTGATCTTCCATCAGCGCGATCAGTGGCGAGAACACCAGCCCGACGCCCTCGCCTCCGGATTCTTCGCGCATCGCGATCGCGGGGAGCTGGAAGCAGAGCGATTTGCCCGAGCCGGTGGGCATGACGACCAATGCGTCGGTGCCGAGCATCAGGGAATTGATAATTTGAGCCTGAAGCGGGCGGAGGGCGTCGAGCCTGAACCGTGATTGGAGGATTGAATCGAGGTTTGTTTGCATCATGTGAGCATTGATTATTGCCCGCTCAAGCATTCAATTTGATTCGACTCAAAAATAGTGGTATGCTCAGGGTGTTCTTGGTGCCCGGGGATTTGTTTCCATCCGGGTGAATAGGGAAGTGCGGTGAAAAGCCGCCGCGGACGCGCCGCCGTAATGGGCATTGATGTCTGCTCTATGAATCCTCTGCATGTTCTTCGGATCATAAACGAGAGATTCAAGCCACTGGTTCACGCTTCATACGAAGGGCGAACCGGGAAGGCCGAGCACACTGAGCCCAAAGCCGGAAGACCTGCCTCGAACGCGTATGTCGACCCTCGCGGCTTGGGGTTGGTGGACTTGCTCGCGCCTCTCCCCGCCCGAGAACGACCCACCAAATCTCTTTTGATCGCTGCGAACCTCGACGGATTTTGTTCCGGGGAGTGCTTGCGTTGTTGCGCAGGTACCCATCAACGGTGCCGCGAAATGCACCAGAAAAGAGACGAACCATGACTTTGGGTTCACTCATTCCCGTCTCCATTGGAGGCTTAGTCGGGATCGGGCTGACCAGTTCGATCGCCGCTGCCAGTCCATTTGCCACCTCGGTCATTTCCTATGACGCGGGCTCCAACGCTGCTGTCGGGTATACCGATGCGTTCACCGCGTTGAGCTCTGCGGAACGATTCACCGGCGAGGGCGTCTTCCCCGGCGGCGTCACCCCGTTCAACCCGGCCTTCGGGACTGACGAGCTTGTTTCGGTCGGTTCGGGCGGGCAGCTCACGCTCGGGTTCGATACTGCCATCACCAACAACGCCGCCAACGCGTTTGGGATTGATTTCATCGTGTATTCCAACGCCGGGTTCCTCGATACCTCGTGGTCGGACGCCGATCCCGACAACGACGGCACCGGAGTCGTTGGCTCCAACCCGTTCATCTTCGGCGCCGGCGGCGCAGCGACGATTCAGGTGTCCGACGACGGGACGAACTGGATCACCGCGACAACCACCATACTCGATCTGTTCCCGACGCTTGGCTACAGCGATTACAGCGTGCCATCCCCGGGCTCATTGGGCACCATCGAAACCGACTTCACCCAGGCAATGGATCCATCGCTGATGCTGAGCGACTTTGCTGATCTGAGCTTTGAAGAGATCATCGCGCTCTACAACGGCTCGGGCGGCGGGATCGGGATCGACATCGCCTCGACCGGGCTTGAGTCCGCAAGCTTTGTGCGGTTCCTGAATGAATCGGGCGACGCCTTCGAAATCGACGCGGTCGCCGTGGTGCCCACGCCGGGCACGCTGATGCTTTTGTCCTTTGGTTCGTTGGCTGCTTCGCGCAGACGACGGGCATAACCGTTTTTTGTTCCGTTCCCATTTGGGAGCGGAGAGAGATCGCAGTCTGCTTGTGGAAACATGGGCAGCCTGCTTCAAGATTATTTTTATTCTTCGTTCGATCGGAACTCATATGGACCACACAGCCCGATTGTTGTTGCTCGCCCTGGCCTGCATGCCCGCGTATGCCCAGCTCGACACCGAAACCATTGATGATTCGCAGGCGTGGTCACACTTCGGAGGCAACGCCCGCCATCAGAGCCGAGCGACGCCGACAACCGAGCTTCCATCGCTCGACGCACCTGTCTGGATCGCCACCGGCGATCTGACGACAAACTACATCCCGATCGCCCAAAGCGGGATCGTCGTCGATCGCAAGCGGGTCTACACCATCGCGACAAGCCCGCAGAGCCCGGGGATGAACTTCGCGGTGGCCTACAACCGGTTCACCGGCGATTTCCTCTGGGCGACACCAATCCCCCCCACCATTCTCGATTCATGGTCCACGCCTGCGGTTGACATCCAGCACAACCAACTCATCGTTGCATCATCGCAAACACTCACCGCCCTCGATGCCGCGACGGGCTCGCTCAACTGGTCGAGGAATCTCGGCTCGATCATCGTCAACGCATCGCCAACCGTGACGAGCGATCTGGGCGCGTCGGACCGAGTCTTCATCACCCACTACTCCTTCGGCGGCGGCTCGCCCGCGATGCTCACCTGCATCAATCTTGACCCGTTCCATGCGACCGACAACCCGTATCAACCCGGGGAGATCGTCTGGCAAGCCCCGCTCAATGGCGATAGTTCGGGCAACACCGCTGCTTACTCTGCGGGCACTGTCATCGTCGCCAGCGCATCGAGCTCGGGATCGCAAGCCGGTCAAATCAAAGCATTCGACGCAACCGCGACAATCGCCCCGTCGCCGATCTGGACATTCACCAACCCCATCAACGCCGGGTTCTTCTCAGGCGTAGCCATCGCACGCGGACATGTCTACGCATCGTCGTACGCCTTCTCGGGCTTGCAGTTCAGCGCGAACACCGTCAAACTCAGCAAACTCACCGGGCAGCTGGTCTGGTCGGCGCCCACCAACCGCACCGATGCCACGCCGGTGGTGCTTTCCAATGGCGATGTCGTTGTCTCGGGGGGTGTTCCGATCGGGGCCTTTGATTTCCTGCCGTTCTTTGGCTCGCTCCCGAGCATTCAATACATCGCCGACAATGGGACATCGGCGACGCTGCTCTGGGATTCGGCGATGGACACCCTCGACGACACCAACTCCAACGGCATCTGGGACTTCGGCGAATCGTTCCTCTCGATCGGGGGATGGACGCACCAGCCGATCACCATCGAGTTCAACAACACCGATATGCTGCTGGTGGGCACACTGCCCGAGACCAACCCGGGTGTGCTCTTCGGGCATAACACGGATATCCAGTTTGTTGATCTCTCGAAACTGCCCACCGATCCGAACTTTATCATTGACCAGTTCGTCGGCACGGGCTCGACGCCTGCAATGCTGGGCGAGTGGGCCTATACACCGGGTATAGCAGGAATCCATGCCTTTGCACCCCCGCCGGGGCCTGTCTTCTCTGCAAGTGAACTCATTCGCCGATATACTGATGGTCGGCTTCAACTCGATCAACTCCTCGACGAACTCTCCAAGTGAATACACCGCATAGACCATCCCGAGCGTTCACACTCATCGAGCTCTTGGTGAGCATCGCGATCATCGCGCTGTTGATCTCGATCCTGCTGCCCGCGCTGAGCACTGCCCGCCAGAGCGCCCAAGGGATTGTCTGCACCTCGAACCAACGCCAGCTCCTCACCGCGTGGATCATCTACGCCGACGATCATCGTGGGTTTGCGATGCCTCACCTGAGCACCGCCGGCGCGGATCGCAACTATTGGTACGGGCGAGAAGACATCATCAACCGAACCCTCGATCATTCCAAAGGCACACTGGCCGACTACCTCAACGCGCCCACCGGCGATTCCTCAGTCTTCGAATGCCCGAACCAGCCGATGGGCTCGTACACCACCCAAGGCTCGACCCGATCCTTCACCTCGACCTATGGCTACAACGCATACGGCTTATCCCCCAACACCACCGGATACTACGAACTCTACAACCAACGCACCGTGCGCACCTCGGACATCGAACATCCTTCAGCCCAGTTGGTCTTTGCCGATTCACTCATCTTGCTCTGGGGCACGATGCCCTCGAACTCGGCCCTGCTCGATCCGCCGATGCTCTACACCCCCGGGTTCGGATGGCGCGAGAACTTCTCCCCCACCACCGCCTTCCGCCATCGCAAACCCAAAGGCGACGGGTTCGGCACCGCCATCGCTGCCAAAGCCGACGGCTCGGTCGGGCATGAGAAGCACGACCCCGATGCCAAATCCATCCCCCAGCACGCCATCGGTTCGATCTCGAATAGTGTCGATCCCAACTACATCCAAAACCCCAAGCGGTGGCGATGATGGCAATGATACCAACGACGCCAGTCGATCGGTGCGTCTGTCATCAGGTCGCGTTCAGTTCCCTGATCCCGCTCATCGAATCCCTCCGCGCCGATGGCACCGTTGACGAAGCCGCTATATTTAAACAACTCACCAAAGACACCAACTGCGCCACCGGGTGTTCGATGTGCAGGCCTTACATCCGCCGAGTGATCCAGACCGGGCAGAGCCGGTTCTCGGCTCTATCATCCACGCATGAATGACACCATCAACACCATGCGTGCCCACCGCTCGATCCGCTCGTACACTACCGACCCGATCCCACAAGCCCACATCGACGAGGCCATGCTCGCCGGGCAGGCCGCGGCGACATCGTCGGCCGTCCAGCCCTACTGCATCCTCCACATCACCGATGATGAAAAGCGTCAAACCATCGCGGACAACTGCGGGCCTCAACAAAAAGTCCGCGACTGCCCCGCCTTCTTCATCATCTGCGGCGATCTCCGCAAGCACATGCTCATCTTTGAGAAAGCCGACCAACCCTACGACCAACGCCTCGAATCATTCATGCTCGCCACCATCGACGCGACCCTCTTCGCCCAGAACTTCACCCTCGCCCTCGAATCGATCGGCTACGGCACATGCTACATCGGCGGGCTCCGCAACAACCTCCTCACCATCACCGACCTCTTGAGCCTCCCCAAAGGCGTCCTCCCGCTCTACGGCTTATGCGTCGGCGTCCCCAACGAATCCCCATCGCACCGCCCCCGCCTCTCGCCCGATGCGATGCTCTTTACGAACACCTACCCCGACGACGAAACAACCCTCGCCAGCATCGACGCCTACGACGAGGTCTACGCCGAGTATTTAGAAGCCCGCGGCGCTAAACCAGGCACCTGGAGCAAGTCCATCCTCAACAAGTTCAAGGCGGTCTCCCGCCCGGGGCTCAGCACCTACTACCAATCCCAAGGCGCGAGGTTGGATTGATATCCCCTCTGGGTGCCCTTACTCGCCGTCTTCGGCGCAGTGAGGTCTTCTCTTTTCTCTACACACCCGATCCCGACTGCGCCCCAGAGGGCGAGTCGGGGCACCCGGCGTATTACCAATCCCAAGACGCACGATTGGATTGAAATCGCTCACTCAAGAATCAAACGCCCGCCCTGATAATCGAGCGTCACCGTCGAGCCGACGAAACTCCCGCTGCCGACATTGCCGACAAGATTTGGAATCGGAGGCCCCCCGCCAGGTGTCATCGAAAAACTGATCTCGCGATCACTCATCTTCATTCCACCCATCACAATCGACTCGGCCGGGGCGACACGCAACTCAAACTGCACGCCATCGATTCCTTGTCCTCTTCCGAGAATCCGTTGAGCCGGATCATCCGAATCAATCAATCCCGCACCCTTGGCTTGCTCGAACCCGATACTGATTCCATTTGAATCACCAAGATCGAGCAGGAAGCTGCCTCTGATCGCATCAACCGCTTCCCCGTTCACGACGGGCACCACCGAGCCCTCAAAGTATGGAAAACCAAAGGCCAAATCGAGTTCCATCACCCGCGCCCCTTGAGGCATCGTGTATTGATCGTGCGGCGTAAACACCAGCTCATTGTCTTCATAATCAATCGAGGTGATGAACCGCTCGATGGTCGTTGCGCCCAAAAACCCCGCGATGGTTTTGTCGCCAAAGGGAGGGAGTATTGCTGAATCGGGCAGGATAGTCACCACCTCATCGACAAACCCGAGTTGCTCACCATCCTCGCCGAGCCCGACATGCACATCGCTGGCCATCTGCACCGAGATCGACCCGGCCCCCGCCCCGCCCATCTCGCCGAGCGGCTTGCTCTCGATCCCAAGCTGCTCGGCAAGGTGCGCAAACATCGTCGTATTCTGATTCCCTGTATCAAGCACAAACCAGTACGGCCCCTCGCCCTCAATCCACACCGGCATCACGATGTGCCCGGTCTGGGTATAAATCTCGATCGAAACAGGCTCAGCCTGCGCAGGCCGACACGATTGACACGCCTCACCCCAATGCAACCCCAAAGCACAGACCATCACCCCTAAAAACAAAGCCATCGGCATACACAAATCCTCCTTGTTGAGCCAATCAAGACGCGCCAGACATGGAGGACTGTCAAGAAATGGAAAAGAAAATCGAAGCGGGTGCCCTGCTCACGCCTGATGTCTTCATCAGATTTGAGCAGGTCTTGGTTGACGAGAATCCTGCTTAAGCTGCGCGTAAGCAGGGCACCCGGCTTCTGCATGTCTTCGGTCGATTTGGAGCCCTCGATCGTGGAGGAGTCGAAGACAACACCTCCACGCCACCCGTCCTTTCAAACAAATTAATTTTTAGTAGAAAGCATTCCCTTTTTTCGTAACCGAAGGAGGTGCTGTAAGATTTGTTCGGGACTCAAAGAACGACCCTGGGAGCCATTAAATTCCCTTGTAATTCTGGAAAGTTGTACGGGCTTGGAAAAAAGTTTATCAACTGATATTCCAAGTTCGTGATAGATCTCTGACAAAGACACAATATCTTCATCAGAAAGATCTGACGTCAAGTCTTTAATCTCATCAGCAATCTTGTCCACATCTGATATTGAATAATGATGCACCATTGACAACGCATACGGAAGCCGGGAATTGCTAATCCCATTTGTCACTAGGTAACAAGCTTTATTCCATGCAAATGCCGCTCCAAACTCAAACATGACATTCGGATTCCCGATAGACTGAGGACCAACGACGGCTACTACTGCGTTGGATTCTGCGATCACTTCTCTAACAAGATCTTGCAAAATCCTCGGCCTATGCAATTTCAGTCTGCCTGCCGTGGCTACAAACAAGCTATTGTACTCAAGTTGACTAACGACCATTTCTCCAATCGACTTATCGATCGAGGCATAAGTCACAAAAACATCATACGGCAAAGATTCATTCGTCATTTGGTTTCACCAATCCTCTCACTCAGCTCTGCGATATATTCGTCGAAATCGTTCAGTTGTATAGCTTTTCGACGAGCAAACGTCTTAGGAATAAGATCGGCATCGATTTGGTAAAGAATCACAACGATACGCTTATCAAAACTCCATGCGGCTCCCATTTCAATCAAAACCCACTGGCGATTCAACGACTGTGGCGTTAATAAAACCACGAAGTCTTCTGACCGGGAAATCGCAGATTTAATCTCATCAGAAATATCGTCTCCGCCATCAATATCTCTGTCATCTCTAAAATAGTTCGCTCCAGTGCCTTCAATCTGCTCGCACATTCTCTTTGCCACCCATTTATCCACGGTGGCATGGCTCAAAAACACTTGGTATTTATCATTTGACACAGTCATATCAAAGTACCCTTCGTCGCTACATTCACTCTCCAGTATCAAGCACCGCCATAAACGCCTTCTGCGGAATATTCACCGACCCGATCGACTTCATCTTGCTCTTGCCCTTCTTCTGGGCTTCGAGGAGTTTGCGTTTTCGGGAGATGTCGCCGCCGTAGCATTTGGCGGTGACATCCTTGCGGAACCCCTTGATGGTTTCGCGGGCGATGATCTTGCCGCCGATGGCTGCCTGGAGGGGGATCTCGAACTGATGGCGATCGATCTGTTTCTTGAGTTTGCTCAAGAGCAGCTTCCCACGCGATACGGCCCGGTCGCGATGGCAGATCAGCGACAGGGCTTCGACGGGCTCGTTGTTGATCAGGATGGAGACCTTGACGAGTTCGTTTTTTTCGTACCGGATCACCTCGTAATCCATCGTCGCGTACCCTTGGGAGATGCCCTTGAGTTTGTCGTAAAAATCAAAGATAATCTCGGCCAGCGGGATTTCGAAACTCAGCATCTCGCGCCCGTGAGAGACGAAAACCTGATTCTTAAACACACCTCGGCGTTCCATACACAGCTTCATGATCTCGCCAATATATTGCCCCGGCGTCATGATCTCGACCTTACAAATCGGCTCGCCGAACTCGACGATCAGGCCCGCATCGGGCAGGTCCGCCGGGTTGTGGATCTCTTTGTCGAAGATCTCGTTGCGTTTACCTCGCATTTTGATCTTGTACGACACCGTCGGCGCCGTTTGCACGACCTCGACGCCGCCCTCGCGTTCTAATCGCTCTTGGATGATGTCCATGTGCAGCAATCCGAGGAACCCGCACCGGAACCCGAACCCCAGGGCTTCGGAGTGCACCGCCTGATAACTGAACGACGAATCGTTGAGGATTAGCTTCTCCATCGCATCGCGGAGCTCTTCGAAGTCGTTGCCTTTTTCGCTCGTCGTCGATGGATAGAAATCGCAGAACACCATCTGAGCCGGAGGCTCATACCCATCGAGCGCCTCGGCTGCCGGGTTGTGCTCGATGGTGATGGTATCGCCGACGCGGACATCGCCGAGCGTTTTGATCGCTGCGACGAGATAACAAGTCTCGCCCGCGCCGATCTCTTTGTATTTCTCTTGCTTGGGGTTGTACTTGCCGAGTTCGGTGATACTAAATGTCCGCTCGGTGCCCATCATGCGGATCTTGTCGCCAACCGTGAGCTTGCCATCAAAGACTCGGCAGTACACAATCACGCCTCGATAATCGTCGTACACCGCGTCGAAGATCAACGCGCGGGTTTCTTTGATTGTCGAGGGCGCGGGGGCCGGGAACCGATCGCAGATGGCGTCGAGGAGTTCAGGGATTCCCTCGCCGGTCTTCGCGCTCACGGGGATGCACTCCATCGCGTCAATCCCCAAGACCTGCTCGACCTCGTCGGCGATCTCATCGGGGCGCGCGCCGGGCAGGTCAATCTTGTTGAGCACCGGCACGATCTCCAAATCCTGCTCGACTGCCAGATAAGTATTCACCACCGTCTGCGCTTCAACGCCTTGCGAGGCATCGACAATCAACAGCGCCCCTTCACAGGCTTTGAGCGCGCGCGAGACTTCGTACCCGAAGTCCACATGACCGGGCGTATCGATAAAGTTAAGCATGTAGTCTTCGCCGTTGTGATGGTGCAAGACCGTGACCGCCGACGCTTTGATGGTGATCCCGCGTTCGCGTTCGAGGTCCATCGAGTCTAAAAGCTGGGCTTTGGCTTCACGATCAGAGACGGCGTGGGTGGCCTGGAGCAGCCGATCGGCAAGCGTGGACTTGCCATGGTCGATATGCGCGATGATAGAGAAGTTTCGGATATGCACAGCGGGGAATCCTCGGGTTCAGGCTCAAAAAGCGTCTAGCCGAGCATCATATGCCGCCCGAGTCGCCCGTTCAGTGCCCGCCCCCATGTCCCCCACCGTGCCCACCAGAATGTCCGCCGCTGTGTCCGCCAGAATGCCCACCACTGTATCCACCAGAATGCCCGCCGCCATATCCCCCAGAGTGACCACCTGAGTAGTACCCGCCGGAAGAGTGCCCGCCAGACCAGTAGGAATGGCTCGGGCGATGGGTCCGGTACCGGTAGGAGTTGGAGTAGTAATGGTTGTCATAGGTTGAATAGACCGAGCGATAGTGCGGGCCCGCGTAGTACACCGAGCTTTCGACTGTGGTTGACCTGCTGGGATAGGACGGTGCTGAGGAGCGATAACCCGCGTTTTCTCGGTTTCGATGGTTCTGATCGCCGAGGATCGCGCCGCCCGCCCCGCCGATGATCGTGCCCAAGACCGCGCCTTCGCCCGCGTTGCCATCGAGCGATCCGATCGCCAACCCGGTCAGCGCACCGAGCCCAGCCCCCGAAACAAACCCCTCGCCAGCATTGCTGCACGCGCTCAGTGTGCTCAGCGTGAGCATCGCCCCCGAGAGCACCATGACCTTGAGCCTGCGCCTTGGTGAAGAAGGATGGATTGATTGAGATTGGTTGCTTTGAGATGACATGACGGCTCCTTCCATATGAGCGATACGCTTCTTGAGTCATACGATGCGAATGGGCGAACTGATCACTCATTCATACGAACATTCCTCAGGCATACACTATTCCACCACCATACCGCGCCGAGCCTGACATCCAAATGGCCGAACGCTCGAATTTCAAGGATATTGCCGATTGAACCCCCTTCCTGCACCCATCAGAGCACTCTTAGGCCTTGTTATCGCCCTGTTTGTCAGCACCGCCTTCGCCCAATCGGTCCGCCCAACGACGGATCGGCTCGACGCGATCGTCTCGTATCCGCTCGTCATCCCGATCCTCGCTGAGCAAGAACGCGAACTCCGAAACGGGGTCATCACCAAACTCGACGACGGACGCACGCTCGAATCAACGCCGTTCTGGGTCGGGCTCACGCCCCATCGCCAAACCCCAGGGTGGACCAACTCGCCGGGCATCTGGACCGCGACGCCCTATCAAACCATCGCAAAGATCCCGCTCAACAAGCGACCGATCGGCGCTTGGTTCATCAACATCCCCCTGCCGATCGACGCGGTCGGGCAGGGGCTCTGGATCGCGGGCGAGCGGTACGAACTCAACTGGCTGCCCGATCCTCAACGCACAATCCTCGAAGCGAGCCTCTCGACCCGGGACCAATCACACGACCAGACATCGAGCCTCGAATCATTCTGGTCGCTGCACCTCGATGACACCGCCCTCGCCGACCCCGCAGCCAGATTGGCGATCGATCAATACCGCCAGGACCCATTCCAGAACTGGCGCGCACACCTGCTCACCGACGGGCTCGACCCGCATCACCCTGATCCCTCAGCCGATCTCACCCTCGATCAACTCGATCTCGAACTCTCGATCGACACCCCGGGCGCCGACCTGCTGGGCGCGATCGCCCATCAGCACCGGGCCCGGTGGCAGATTATCCTCGGGCGGATCTGGCTCATCGACCCCGACGCAGCCCTCGCGCTCAAACGCCAACTCATTCGCACCGCCCAGTTCAACTCACGCACTTTGCCCATCTGGCCCAGCAACACCACCGAACTCGCTCGGCTTGCCCACGACCTGCTCTCGCCTTACATCGACGATTCCACCCGTGCGCTCCGCGCCAATGCCTGGCTCGAAGCCCAGCCTCGGGCGCTCGCGTGGGTGATCGACGATCAGGGGCAGATCGAAGCGGGCACCGACCGGTTCATTCCGACGCTCGGCGTGATCTCGCTGCCTCAGACGCTGGGGATGTCGCTCTTTCGCATCGACACCCCCGCCGGGTTTGACGCGACCGACCCCGAACTCGTCACCGTGCCCGCCCAAGAAGCGACCCAGATCTCGATCGCGACCGATCCGATCCACCTCTCGCCGAACAACCCGTCGCTTGAGACCAAACCGATTCGCATCCGCACAGGCAGATGGAACGCCGATCGTCAGATGATCGCCTCGCCCACCCCCGCCCGGGCCCCGTTCGTCCGGATTGGGCCGATGGTGACGGACTGGACGATGAACGCCCTGCTGAGCAACCGCCCGCTCGAATCCGCCTCGCCTGCAATCCAGAGCGCCGCACTGGGCATCCTCCGCCGCGTGGCCACTCCATCGCCAGATCACCAATCCGTAGGGTGGCAACTCTATCTTGAACTGGGCTCACCAAACCCACGGAGCGCAGACGAATCGCTTACCCTCTGGGTCGGCCCATACACCAACCCCTTCGCCGTCTGGACCATCACGCCCGATGGGCAAGTCCGTTTCGAGCAAGGCAATCGCCCAAGCGTCGGCATCCCGCGCGTCCAGATTCGCATCCTAGACGATCGGTGGGTCGCGATGATCGACCTGCCTTCGGGTGCTTTCGATGCGGGGCTCCTCCAGCTCGGGCTCGAACGCACAGACGCGAACGGGCTTCACACCGCTTGGCCAAGACGGATGATCCCGGGTCAATCCGAGCCCGGTCGGCTTGCGATCGAGATCGACAACTTCGATCAGTTGGCTGACGACTAGGCGGTGTCTGTTGACTCATGTTCTCCTCCCCCGGGCTTCCGGGGGAGGTGCCGAACGAAGTGAGGCGGAGGGGGTCTTGCTTTGATTTATTCCATTGCTCTCCAGCGCAAACACGGCACCGAAGACCCCCTCCGTCTGCTGCGCAGCCACCTCCCCCGGAAGCCCGGGGGAGGAGATTTATGGGGAACAGAGCCGTCAGACACGACCTAAATCTTCACCCGCCCGGCATAGGCAAACCACTCAAACGCAATGAGCACGATCGCAGCGAGTGTGAACCATCGCCAGAGATCGCGCTGGGATCGGCCGTCGAATCGCCCGCCTTGGACTTGTCCTGAGCCGATGACCACATCTGTGCGCACAGACAGTGCGCTCTCGTCAGCATCGAGCAGGCTCACCCCGATCGGATGTCCCGCGAACTCAATCTCGCCGATGCGTGCGATGGGGCCGATGGATTCGGTGTCGTTGGTGATGACTTCTTTGGTGGTATAGACCTCGCCGACGCCACTGGTCCCTGGGAGGAGCTGCTCGATCGCGTTGATGAGGAAAATCGGGAACCCGACCTGCACCGCCCAGTTTGAATCATGGAGCGCGAACGCGGCGCGGACATGGCGATGCGTGCCGATCACTTGCTCGATCATGGCTGCTCCATCGCGATCACTCGCCAAAGCCCGCGTGCCTTGCCCGGCGGGCAGCATGACCGATCGTTGATAGGACACTGACCCAACCCCCGCATCGCGCATCATCGGATCGGCCCGGTCCCACGAGATCAACCGGGAGCGATTGCCCAGTGCTTCGAGCGCATCGGATCGGTCTTGATTTGGAAGCAAACTCGCGAACCCGATCGTGGGCGCCGGGGGGAGCGATTCGGGCGAAACCCGGTCATACACCACCAGTTCCGCATCGCCAAAGGGCTCTTCGGCATCGACCACGAGCACATCGGTCCGCGCCACCGCTTCGAGCATATCGACCAGCAGCGGATCCGCGTTCCCATCGGGCGCGACCGCAGTAATCCGAACCGGGTGCGGATCGGGCACACGCACCCAGGCGCGATCATCCGTATCAAGCGCGTCATCGACATCGATTTCGACGCGGAGCAACGCCGATTGCATCAATCGGAGTTCGATGGTTTCGCTGGTTTCGCTGCGTAATGCGGCATCATCATCGAACGCGATCGCCCGGGTGGTGATCTGTGTCTCGCCATCGAACACCCGGAGCACCGCAGCGATCGGTCCTGAATCATTGCGTACGACCCGCACAAAGACTCGGCATTGCGCCGGATCACTCCGATCGCGTGATGCGCCGATGGCCACGATACCAACATTGCCCAGACTGCCAATCGCAGCATCACCGTAAGGCGAAACGACCATCCCACGCCCGCCTCGCATCGAAACCACCTGCCCCGCAACCGACCCGCCATCGGCGAACACCCAGACCAACGCATCCGCCGACTCCTGCTCCTCATCATCACCCGCCGACGCTTCGATGAGCGATTCGATCAGCCCGATCGCATCGCCAATCTCGCCGGGTTGATCCGTCGGCTCGATCCCCTTGATCGCGCCGATCAGCCGACCTCGCTCGCTGACATCGCCGAGCACGACGCTCGGCTCAAGCGAAGATTCAATCACACTCACCCGCGCCGATCGCCCTGAATCAAACAACGCCTCCACCCGCTCGATCGCCTGAGCCTTGGCGAGTTCAATCCCTGACTTGCCATCAGCCGTGGCATTCATCGACGCGCTCGTGTCGATCACCAGATACACCCGCTGCCCATCGCCGAGCGCATCGTCGAGCACCGGGCGGGCAATCGCCAGCGACAGCAGAATCACAATCAACAGATGCACCCACAGCAACAGCGTCGGCGAGAGCCGTTGCCAGGGGATGTTGCCTTCCATGTCTTTGATCGCCTGCGACCAGAGCAGCGTGCTCGAAACCGCAACAGGTCGGCGACGCAGCTTGAGCATGTAAAGCAAGAGCACCGTCGATATCCCGATCGACCCGGCGATCAACCCCGCGATGGGCGAGAGGAAAATCAATCACCCCACCCAGGTACGGGCTCGGGCAGCTCGCCCTCGTTGCGCTCATCGTGCTGGGTCACTCGGCTCGGGCGGAACCCGATCCCATACAAATAAGTCTCGCGCGAGACATCTCGGCACGCATCGGGCTTGATGGCTCCTGAGATCCGGAAGCAGTGCTTCATCCGCTTGATTAGATACGGGAAGGTCTCGCCTTCGAGTACCTTCATCGTGCAGGTGCCTCGGGGCTTGAGCAGGTCGGGCAATGAGTTGATGATCTCTTGGCACAATCGTTCGGAGAAAAAATGATCCCCATGCCCGGTGGTCGAAGGGGCCATATCGGAGATGACCGAATCAAAGAGTTCATCGCCGCCTCCGAGCAGGTCCGAAGCCGTCACCTCGGTGAAGTCGCCCTCGATCAGATGAACATTGGGCCCATAGTCGGTCGTGACGCGCTGAAGGTCGATCCCGACGACCAAGCCGTCCTCGCCGACGATTTTTTCCGCGACTTGCAACCATGACCCGGGCGCACATCCCAGATCGAGCACCCGATCACCCTTGCGGATGAGCTTGCGCCGTTTGTTGATCTCGAGGAGCTTGTACGCCGATCGCGCAACATACCCCTCGCGCTTGGCCTGTCGGAAGTATCGGTCTTGGAGTTCTCGTTTTTGTGCCATGGGCTCAATCGTACGCACCAACCCGAACCTTATTTATAAAAAACCACCATCACATCGGTCCAATGATGCGGGGCCCAGGTCTCCCCTCGCCCCTCGTTGAGGTATTCATCGAGCTGATACTCAATCGTCATCGTGTCGCCAAAGACAAACGCATCCTGAACATCCACAATCCAAGGCTCAACCTTCGACCCCGGCGCCCACCCCGAGCGATCGAACTTCCATGTCCCGCCCTGCGGGCGACACGGGTTGAGATAGACATCGGTCTTCCAGAGGTCATCCCGGACCGATTGGGTGATGAAGTCCCCCTCGAGCACATCGCCTTCGGGCTCTTTGGAGCTGATCGTCATCGTCCGCCAGATGGGCATGAACTCGCCCGCATTCTTCGAGTTGGGGAACATCCCGTGCCCGGTCACCGTTGCCCGAACCCGGGCGTGGGTCGTGCCCTGGGGGACTTCAAGCTCGCGAGGCGTATAAAAATCATCGACAGGCTTGTCTGGATTGCCGATCTCGGCGTTCCCGTTCCACAAATTCACCACCTTGATCGGGTCGCGATCGGGCACGCCGGGGTAGAAATCGAGCGTGAACGACACATTCCACCCCTTCATGTAGGTCCCGATATTGGCATCGAATGTCCGTTGATCGATAAACAAAGGCAACAGATCCGTCACATCCATATGCCAGGTCCACCCCCGCCGAAACGGCGTGATGAACCTGAACACCTCGAACCGCTCAGCGGATTCGCCTGCAACTGCATCTGGCACCTTGATCCCGATCGTGCCCTTCTTGTCCCAGTGGTCATACCCAACCTCGGGCTCCGAGAGGGTCAGCGTCGCGATCACACGCCCGACAGCCTCGGGCAGATCGCCAAAGTCGATCTCCGAACTCAGCCAGGCTGCGTTGGTCAAGAGCGATTCCTCGAATACCTCAACGCGGATCGGCTCGGGCATGGGTTCTTTGAGGGCAGTTGCGCGCACGATGGCGAAGTCTTTGATCTCGATCGCATCGCCTTGGACCCCAGCCATCGCGTGCAAACGCATCGGCGAGACATCCAAGAGCTCATCGTCGAGCACGATCTGCCCATCGAGCAGCACCGTAATCTGGGCCCCGCCGAGGACATAGCGGAGGTGCACCATCACCTCCATCCACTGCCCGGTGCGGAACTCGACCTCGCTGAGCACATTGAGCCGCTCGCGCCCGTTGGCGTGGATCGAAATCTCCCGCTGAGGGCGATCGTACCAGTTGCCAAACGCGTCGAACCATCCCATCACCCGATCATTCTCGTCAGCATCTTTGTTTGGAACCGGGTTATGGACATCGAACCCGATCGCGATCGAATGATCGGTGTTGGGCTCGTCCCATGCAAAGCCATCTGCGAGCGACCCGCGATCGGGATCGATCAGCACCAATCCAAAGCCTTTGGTGTTGCCGATTGCGTTGCCCGATGCGTCGGGCGCTGGCACCTTGATCCGCATCGACACCCAGACGGATTCGACAACATCAGGCGTCGGGGCCGTTCGGGCCCGAAGCGTCCCCGCTTGGCAGACGGATGCTCCCAAGAGTAGTGCAACTGCGATCAATGCGATAGAGTTATATTGGCGTGTCATCCTCAAAGGATATCGCCAATCGGGCCCGATCGCCCGATGCCCATCGCCCTAATGAGGCACTTCTTTGACCGCGTTGCGGTTCCATGAGGGCACGCGGAAGACGATTGGGCCGTCGCCGATGATGTCGCACTGGCAGGCGAGTCGCGAGTTCATCTGGAGCCCCGGTGCTTCTTCAACGCGATCCTCTTCTTCTTCCTCCGCTCCACTCACCGAGTCCATGCCGTCTTCGACATAGATGTGGCAGGTGGAGCAGGCGCAGACGCCGCCACAGGAATGTTCGATGTTGATCCCGTGCTCGATCGCCACTTCGAGCAGGTGCTCGCCCTTGGCTGCCATGAGTTCGTGGATTGCGGTGTCGGACCCGTCCTCGTTGAGTTCTTCGGGATTTTCGAGGATGATTTTGACGGGCACGGTCTCTGGGCCGTGATCGTGGTCTGATTGTTTCATGTGCATATCGGTCAACTCCATGGGTTTTTGTATTTATCCAGCAAAAGCCCTCTAAGATTCATTCTAGGAACCCCAATCAACGGATACGATACGCTGATACCCAGATCATGAATACGCACGCACAATCATCCCAATCCGCCATCCGCCTCTCTGTGGTCGCTCCTGCTCACAACGAGGAGGAGAACATCGACGAGCTCGTCAAGCAGGTCGCCCAGGCCCTCTCGCCGATCGGGATCGACTTCGAGTTCATCATCGTCGACGACGGCTCGACCGACACCACCAAAGAGAAAACCCTCGCCCACCAATCAACCCACCCGTGGGTCCGTTGCGTGTCGATGACCAACACGCCCAAAGGCAGCGGCAACGGGCAGTCCGCAGCCTTCCACGCCGGGTTCCGCGCCGCCAAAGGGCACCTCATCGCTGTCCTCGATGCCGACCTCCAGAACGACCCCGCCGACATCCCCGCGATGCTCGAACTCATCGAATCCGCTGGCGCGGATTTCATCCAAGGCGATCGCTCCGCTGCCCGCGCTCAAGGCGATGCCAAAATTCGACAGGTTGGATCATGGGTCGGGCGCAAGTTCCGCCTGTGGGTCCTCGGCGACACCATCCGCGATACCGGGTGCTCGCTCCGCGTGATGAAACGCGAGATCGCGCTGCGCCTGCCCCTCGAGTTCAAAGGCATGCACCGGTTCATCCCCGCCACCGCGCGCCATCTGGGCTACACCGTGATCGAGATGCCCGTTTCGCATCGCCACCGACACGCCGGGACGCCCAAGTATGGCATGGGCATCACCAAACGGGCGATCCCGGGATTGGTTGACCTCTTCGCGGTGCGGTACATGCGCAATCGGCGCAAGCCGATCACCTCGATTGAAGCGACGCAGAAACTCGCTACAGAACCCGCCCGAGAGGAAGCGATCGCCAAATGAAGCCGGGCCCAATCATCGCGATGATCGCTCTGGTGTTTCTGGGCATGTGGCTGGTGCTCCAACCCGCGCTCGCGCACTCGGAATCCGATCTCAAAGTCTCGGTCGGGGCGATCGAGATCATGCTCGAACGCACCGCGACCGACGACGGGCAACTCCACTACCGAGTCGTCGGCCCGGAGCACCTCCGCTCGGACCAACTCCTCGACCCCTTCGAACTCGACGCGTTCATCGCCCAACAAGTCGCCCATTGGAACCAGCGCCCCGCGCTCGAACGCCACTTGTTGGGGTTCTTCAACATCACGACCTGGGGCACCTTCGGGTGGGTCATGATCGGGCTCGTCGGGCAGGGCGCGTTCTTTGGGCGGATGTTCGTGCAATGGATCATCTCCGAAAAATCCCGCGTCTCCACCGTGCCCGAAATCTTCTGGTGGTTCAGTTTCGTCGGCGGGCTCTGCCTCTTCACTTACTTCGTCTGGCGCGTCGATATCGTGGGCGTGCTCGGACAATCCACCGGGATCGTCATCTACGCCCGCAATCTCAAACTCATCCACAAAGAAAAGAAACGCTGCGCCTGTGCCGAGCAGTCATCCACCGATGACGAATCCGCGACGCCCGCCACTTCATCATAAGGAATCCACCATGCAACTCTGGATCGACAACACCCAACTCGACACCGATGACAACCTCGAAGCCGCCTTCGAGATCGCGCGAAAGCATGCTGAGGATGCGGGTCGGCTCATCATCGACATCCAAGCAGACGGGCAACCGATCGACGACGCACTCATCGACACTCCCCCCACCGACGCGGCAGGGATCAACGAACTCCGCCTGACGACCACCGACTACAGCGCGTTCCTCATCGAGACCATCGAGAGCGCCAAAGACGCGCTCCAACTCACCGGCGAGGACCAGACCGCCGCCGCCGACGGGCTGCGCACGGGCGAACTCGCCCCGGCGATCGAGTCACTCAAAGCCGTGCTTGAAGGATGGCACGCGGTGCGTGAGGTGGTCGGACAAGCCGGCGCCCTCGCCGGGATCAACATCGACACGCTTGGGATCACCGATGCCAAGGGCAACTCAAGCACAGGCGATCAATGCATCGACGCGCTCTCGAAGACACTCGCCGAGGTCCGCGATTGCCTGGGCAGGTCCGATTGGTCATCGCTGGGCGATGCGATCGAGTACGATCTTGAAGAACACATCATCGCCTGGAACGCGCTGCTCGATGCGATGATCCAGGCCATCAAGACCAACTCTTCAAAGGGCTGATCCCTGAGCGTGCACTCTCCCAACCCGACGAACGCGATCGACGAGATCATGGAAGCCGCGAGCAGTGCCCTTGCCGGCGGGTCGTATCTCGATGCCGCGATGTCTTGCCGCGATGCGCTCATGCTTGCCCGCAACGCCAAAGATTTCGCGTCGATGGCTCGCATCTGCCTGCCGATGCTCGAAGCCCAACGCGGGGTTCGGCTCGCAGCCCTCGAAACCCGAACCATCATCGTCGCTGCCGACTCGACCGATATCCCCGCCGATCCTCAATCCTGCTGTTATCTCTTTGCACCCAACTTCGTCGGGGCTGATGCGAAACGATTCCGGGCTGCTGCTAATGATGCGGGGATCGGGGCCTTTGTCCTTACACGCGAGCCGACGACTTCCAAAGGCTGCTGGCCGATCGTGGGTGTCGCCGATCGCGTCGTCCGCATCGGGATCACCCCACCTAAAGACGACCGCCCCACCGCCGAGTGGTTCGCCAGCGCAGCCGAGGCTTTGGGCGATCAGGCGATCCTCGATGCACTCAACGCTGCTGATCCTGATGATCCCAAGCAATGGATCGTCGACGATTTCCTCGATCGGCTCGACGCGTGCCCTGAGCACGAGAAGTTCATCAAAGCCCTGGCCGATGCGTGCAATAACGCGATCAATGCGCCGTCCACACCCCGCAAGCGCCGACGCGGTATCATTGACGATCCGTATTCGTTTTGATGCTCTCAGTAGAAACGGGCTTCCAGCCCGTTCTACCAGAAGTCATCCCCCATCCCTCGGCAGCGTCTCGACGATATTGCGCACGATCGCGTCCGTATCCACCTGCTCGGCGCTGGCTTCAAAGTTCAAGAGCACACGATGCCTCAATGCGGGCAGGGCGATCTGTTGGATATCCTCGATCGCCACCGCTGCCCGACCGTCAAGCAATGCCAAGCATTTACCCGCAAGCATCAACGCCTGGGCAGCGCGAGGCGAGGCCCCAAGCCCGACAAACTGATTGACCATCGGCGTCGCAAACTCGCCAGCGGACAACATCCCCTTGGGATGCGTCGCCAGCACACACCGGATCGCATAATCGCGCACATGCTCCGCGACGGGCACCTGGCGCACGAGCTGTTGATGCGCAATCAAACGATCGGCATCGAGCACGGGTTCGATCTGGGCTTGCTGGGCTCCGGTCGTGCGGATCACGATCTCGGCGAGTTCCTCGCGCGTGCCATACCCGACCTGCAGCTTGAAGAAGAACCGATCCAACTGGGCTTCAGGGAGTGGATAAGTCCCCTCCTGCTCGACGGGGTTCTGCGTCGCCAATACAAAGAAAGGCGATGGCAGCGAGTGCGTCGTCGTCCCCACCGTCACGCGCTGCTCTTGCATCGCTTCGAGCAGCGCCGACTGGGTCTTGGGCGTGGCGCGGTTGATCTCGTCAGCGAGCAAAATCTGCGAAAACACCGGGCCGGGCTGGAACCGGAACGCCCGCTTCATCCGCCCGTGCTCATCTTCCGATTCATCCACCACCGTCGTGCCGGTGATGTCGGCGGGCATCAGATCGGGCGTGAACTGCACGCGCCCGAACTTCAAATCCACCGCCTGGGCAATGCTCCGCACCAGCAGCGTCTTGCCGATCCCCGGCACCCCTTCGAGCAATGCGTGCCCGCCTACAAACAGGCACACCAGCGTCTGCTCGATCGCTTCGCGCTGCCCGACGACGGCTTTGGCAACCTGCGCCCGCACGGCTTCGAAGTCTTCACGGAACTGCTCAGAAGCCTTGGCGACCTCATCCACATTCATAGGCACAGCTTGATTCGATTCACTCATACCCTCATCCTATACCCCCACTTCTCATCTCTTCTCTTCCCCCCTCTCTCCCTCTTCCCATCTTCCCCCCACTTCTCTTCTTTTCTTCTCTTCCCCTCTTTATCTCCCTCTGCCTTTCCTCTCTGTGTGCTCTGTGTGCTCTGTGGTAAACTCTTCTCCCCCTCTCTTCTCCCCGAACCCTCACGAAAAAACCGATCTGGATGGTCCCAGATCGGTTCAATCGTTTGTTTGACCATTCGTATATAGAAAGGCCGCAGTGGGATTCGAACCCACGGTTGGCTTTCGCACAACGGATTTGCAATCCGTCCCCTTAGACCACTCGGGCACACGGCCGATATTCGCACAACAACATACGAAATCGCAGAGTCACAGTACAAACCGAGCCGACAAAGGTCAACATTCCATGCCCAATTCAACACTCAAAACACGACTTCATAGCCGAGAGCCCCACGCGAACCCCAAATCTCGATACCATAGAGACTGATTCAGCCGATAGACCAGCATGGATGCCCACCCGATGAATACCCTCCGATCGCCAATGACCATCGCCGCCCTGGTGCTCCTCGCAGGGCTCGCCAACGCTGACCCCACACCAGAGGGGCACGCGCCCGGGAGTTCCCAGCAGGTCGAAGATGCCCTCGATATCCTCCCGCGCGTGGGCACCGAGCAAACGCCCGTGATGCCCACGCGCCCCAAAGTCTCCGTCGCGGTTCAGCCCGGGCTCACCAAAGGCGAGGACTGGCTCAAAGACCTCCACGAAACACTCGCCGAACCCACAGAACCCTCGACACTCGCCGAGGGCGCGTTTGTGCTCAATCGGCTCGGTACACTCGTCCCCGCCAACGACGGGCTCTTCATCTTCGTCCCCGACAAAGCTGCCCGCGAGCCCGGCGAGGGCCCGGTCTTGCTCATGCCGTGCCGAACCCTTGAACAACTCGAAACCGAATGGACCGGGCAACGAGTCGAAATCTCAGGCGAGATCTTCACCTACCACAACCGAAATCAACTCCTGATCTCCGCCTATCGGCTCGTCACACTTGCCGATACACCTGCCGATCCGCCAACTGATCCGATTCCCCAAAGCGATGCTCAAGCCGAGCCGACCGAACCAACCGAGCCCTCTTCGATCGAGGATGACCCTGATGTGCGTGATCTGCTCAAAGAACTCGGGTCGATGGACGAGCCGACCGATCAGAGCCGAACCTCCGCCCATGACTCGCTCATCACATCACCGACCCAGACCGCTCGAAGATCGCAGGTCGCCCTGACCACCACCGTAGGCGGACTCGACGAGGGCACCCTGATCCTCCGCAGACCCGCCCGGATGATCCGCCGATCTTCGGGCGCGTGGACCATCGTTTTCGATCATGATGACCCAGATGCTGATGATTCCACCGAGTTGATCGTCGAGCCGTGCCGAATGTTGATGCGGATGGAGACCATCGCGATGGAAGCCGGCGATGCCGGGCAGCTGCTCGTCTCCGGGCGGGTGTATACCTACCGCGGGGATCACTACATCCTCCCGACCCTGATGCAACGCATCCGCCCGCAAGAACTGGGCCCGTTGCAATAAATCCAATACCCGTAGCACAGGCGTCCCGCCTGTGTCTTTGATATTTCCGAATCGATGTTCCCGAATCGAAATATCACCGATGTAAAGTTGAAGACACAGGCGGGACGCCTGTGCTACAGACCCACTCCCGATCACACCGTCGAGACGCTGCCCTGCACCGGACGATCTTCGATCGCCAGCGCAATCGTTGGGTTGGCCACGACCCGCTCGCCTTCCATTGGGCTATAGCGTGAGCCATATAACGGAATTTTGCGGTTGAGTGTCGATCGACCAAAGGCCTTCGCCAGAGCGATCCGGGCGATCACAAGAACCACCAGCATCCCCATATTGGCCGCGAACATCGGAAGCACGCTTGTTGCGCCCAGATAAACCATGACCGAGGTGACGACAAGCATCAGCATCCCCGCGGGGATCATCGCCTGCCATCCGAGCATCATCACCTGATCGTATCTGATCCGGGGGATCGTCCACCGCACCACGATCGCCAGGCACACCAGAAGCACCACCTTGAAGGTGAACACGCCGACCTTGAAGAGCACCGCGAGGAGCCCGGTTGATTCTGGGCTCGTCAAGCCGACCATCGGCAGGTGGTATCCGCCGAGGAACAACAACGCAAAGAACGCGCAGGCCGTCACGAGGTGGGCGTACTCGGCCATAAAGAACAACGCAAAGCGCATCGAGGAGTATTCGGTGTGGAACCCGCCGACGAGTTCTTGCTCGGCCTCGGCGTTATCAAACGGTGCCCGGTTCGCCTCGGCGAGCCCACAGATGTAGAAGAGCAGCGCCGGCAACGGGAGGCTCCAGAGCAACCATCCGTGCTTGGCTTGGTATTCGATGATCTCGTTGGGGATAAACGACCCGGCGATGAGCAACGCACACAAGAGCGCCAGTCCGAGCGGGATTTCATAACTAATCATCTGAGCCGTGGCGCGGAGCCCGCCGAGCATGGAGTATTTGTTGTTCGATGACCACCCGCCGAGCGTCACGCCATAGACACCCAATGACGCCACCGCGAGCAAATACACCACCCCGACGCTCGCATTGGCGCCCGTGACAATCACGGACTGGGCTTGGAGATGCCCGAAGAGGAACTCGGGGATCGCCCCAAAGATCCAAGGCAGGTCGAAGAGCCATTGGAAGAACCCGATATCCGCAGCAGCCGGGATATCAAACGCACCGCCCCAAGGCATAATCAGGAACCCGATCAACGCCGGGATCAACGCCAATGCCGGGGCGAGCGAGAACAGCACTCGATCGACATTTTTGGGCGTAAAATCTTCCTTCACAAAGAACTTGAGCCCGTCGGCCAAAGGCTGACCCAACGCGAGCATCCCCTTGAGGAAACTCAACCAAGGCAATCCAAAGTCAAACCCGACCCGGTTCGGGCCGATGCGATCCTGGATGTATGAACAGATCTTGCGTTCGAGATAGACCCCATAGGCGACAACCCCGAGCACGGCGTGGACGCCGACGATCAGCACGGTCGCCGAGATGATGAACTGCCAATCGATCAGGTCGTGAATATACTCGCTCATAGTGCCTCTATCGTAGCATCCATGCCTTGGCTGAGCCTCGAATGAACCGATCCGAGTGGCTTGGGCATCCAAAATCTTTTCGGCTCGATCACCAGCCGATCGCCAATCATCCCCGCCAATCCCCAACATCCGCAGCTTCAAGCACTTCGCTCAGAATCTCGCGATGATTGGCGCACCGTGGGCACTTGTGCTGCCCGCCGAGCTTGCCCTTGGCATCGAGCCAACGGTGAAAAGTGCCCATCGGCATGGGGGTAATCGTCGGCGGCGCCATCCCGACGCCTTCAGATCGCTTCGTGGTATAGTCCACATTCTCCGCCTTGACCGTTTCATCAAAAGCCTCGCCGAATCGGTGGAGTTGATCTTCGCCCGGCTTGGACACAAACTCCACCGCTACCTCGAGCCCGGCCTTGTTGGTCGTGCTCGGATACACCGGGGCTGCGGTGAACTCCCCGATGGTCAACCCCGTCGCAGCGACCGCAGCCGACACGCCGTGCTCGATGTGCTCGCCGATGAGGTTCTCCCCAAAGGCATTGATAAAGTGGCGATGCCGACCCACGATCCGCAATCGCACAGGCCCATCGCCTGCGCGGAACGAGCCGTCGGGTTGGGTTCCGTCGGGGATCGAATCGAACTCGACCACATCGCCGATCACATATCGCCAGAGCCCGGCGTTGGTCGTCATCACGACGACATATTTCTGCCCCTTCTCGACCTGCCAGCAGGTGAAGACCTCGGGATCGTCATCGTCGATCTGGTTGAGTGGCACGAACTCGTAAAAGATGCCGTTATCCGTCAGCAGGCGCATCGCCGGGTCGCCGTCGAGGTCTTGGATCGCGATGAATCCTTCGGACGCCGGGTAGAGTTCCTGTCGGCATGGGAAATCGATCTCTGGATCACCCGAAAACGCCCGGCACATCCGTTCGATGAAGGGGACATAGTTGACGCCGCCGTGGACAAACACTTCGAGGTTTGGCCAGACATCCCGAGCGCAGGTTGCCTGCTGCCCGCGCTCGTTGGCGAGTTCGATCACGCGATCAATCAGCACCAACGCCCACGAGGGCATGCCCGAGATGAACCGGATGTCCTGATCGATCGCCAGCTGGGCCATCGCTTCGATCTTGCTGGGCCAGTGGTCCATCAGCGCAACCGTCGGCCCGGGCGAGTAGATCATCGACAACGGCCACTTAATCAAAGGCGTCACCAACCCCGACAAATCACCCGTCGCCACCCCGTGCTCGTTGTAGTCCAGATCCGTCGAGCCACCAAGAAACAAGCACCGCCCGCCCATGATCCGCTCAGGATGCACGCCCCGGTTGAGCATATGGGCGAAGATATCAAGTGACGCCAGGTAGTTCGATCGCATCATCGCATCGGTGACGGGGATGTATTTATCGCCGGCGGTCGTGCCCGAGGTCTGGGCGAAGTGCATCACCTTGCCGGGGCAGAGCACATCGGATATCCCGTGTTCGCGCATATCAACAATGTCATCTTGAAACGCATACCAATCCGCGATCGGCATCGCCTCGCGGAAGGCTGACAACTGATCGGACTCGCCGAGCACCTCGCCAAAGCGGCACCGCTTGCCGATACGGGTGTATTTGCAGGCTTCGATGAGCGTGCTGAGTTCTTTGAGCTGGATGGCTTGGGTGTTGGTCTTCCAAAAATCAAAGTCGGCGAGTTTGCGCCGCCGAGCCTGCACGCGGGCATGGAGCGCAATGCCGACCAAACTCGTCGCGGTGTGCTTGCCATTGGGTGTGGGTGCGTTGGTGCGCATGGGTGAACTCGTGGGGTTCATGAATCGAGCTGCCGGTCGGCTTCGAGTTCATCAAAGAACTTGTGCATCGCATCGCCAAACCCGATGGGCGATTCGATCATCGGCGCGTGCCCACAATCATCAAGCCAGTGCAGCGAAGCGTTGGGCATCAGTTCCTTGAACCCCTGCCCCGCGCTCGGAGGCGTCACGATATCCTCTTTGCCCCAGATCAGAAGCGTCCGCTGCAAGATGTCAGCCAGATCGTCGGTCATGTTGTCCCGCCGGGCGCTCTTCGAGAGCTTGACCATCGCCCGGGCCCCGCCCCGCTCGTTGAGCAGTTCAAAGGCCCGATCGACATCGTTAGGATCCATCTTCGATTTGTCGTAGAACAGCTCGCCGATCTTCTCGACCAGCCATTCGCGCGTCGGTCGCACCGGCGCGCCCTTGACCACGGTCCGCTCGATCAACCCGCTCGAACCCGCCAGCACGAGGGCGTGGACAAGTTCTGGTCGTTCGTGTGTGACGCGGAGCGCGACATGCCCGCCGAAGGAGTTGCCGACCAAAATCGCAGGCTCACCGATCTCGCGATCGAGGAACTGCATGGTCATCGCCGAGACGGCAGAGAGCGAACAATCGACCCCGCGCAATCCAAGCAATGGCACCTCAAGGGTGATACATCGCACACGCGATGCAATGCGATCAACAACCTTGCCCCAGTGCTCGTTGAGCCCGACCAAGCCATGCAAAAAGACCACAGGCATGCCCGACCCGCACTCGATGACATCGGCGGGAATTCGCTTGCCGCTCAAGCCGGCAAGCTCGACCGTCCGCAGCGTGCGGGGAAACGATGATGTCTGAGAATCTGCTGTATTCAACTCACCCATCTCCGTGCTGCGAGTGGCACACTCTAAATCATATAACAAGGACAATGGTAGTACGCATGCCCACTGAAACTCCCTCGATTGGGGTTCCTATTTTATCGCGGGCTCAAAACATGCCCGAAATCCAACAATACACACCCGCACCCGGACTATGTCTTCTCGATCCGCCCGTCGGCGAGCCGAATCACTCGATCGCTCCTCGCAGCGATCCGTTCGTCGTGCGTCACCATCACCAGCGTCAATCCCGCGTCTCGGCGGTGCTCGATGATTGCATCGAGGATCGATTCCCCGGTCTTCAAATCCAGATTCCCCGTCGGCTCATCAGCCAACAACAAACTCGGCTCGTTGATCAACGCCCGCGCGATCGCGACGCGTTGTCGCTCGCCCCCGGACAACTCCGCCGGGCGATGCTTCAAGCGATGGCTCAATCCGAACCGATCGAGCAACCCCGATGCCCGATCGACGATCTCCTTGCGATGGGTGCGGTATCCCAAACGCCCATACTTGATCATCCCCCCCACCGTCACATTCTGAAGCACGCTCAACTCGGGCAAAAGATGGTAAAACTGGAACACGAACCCGATATCATCCGCCCGATACCGATCCAACGCCCGCTTGCTCTCTTTGGTGAGTTCTCGATCGCGGAACCGGACCGATGCCGGGCTTTCAGGTTTCCGATCCGGGCGATCGAGCCCGCCCATCAGATGCAACAGCGTGCTCTTGCCGCTGCCCGATGCTCCCAGAATCGTCACCCATTCGCCTTGAGCGACATCAAGATTCACTCCATGCAACACCGGCACCTTCACCCGCCCGAGTTTGTAGGTCTTGTGCACATTGCGCACCGACAAGATCGGCTGCCCTGCAACCCCTGCCCCTACCCCTTGCTCTTGTGCGAGAACTTCCATCACCTATTCAAACCTCAATGCTTTCACCGGGTCCATCCGTGCGCTGTGCAGCGCCGGGATCAACGCCCCGAGCACACAGGTGAGCATCCCGATCACAAACACGATCGCCGCCTTGCTCGGATCGACCTCGCTGGGGATCTCGACGAAGTAGTACTGCCTCGGATCCCAGATCACCAGCCCGAAGGCCCGTCCTATCCAATCATGGATCGCGTTGATATCCGACACGATCCAGTACCCAAGCCCGGTCCCGATCACCGAGCCCACGATCCCGATCGACGCGCCGTATCGAATCCAAAGCCACGCGATGCCGGGGGTCGATGCGCCCAATGCTCGCAGCACACCGATATCTTTCGTTTTTTCTGTGGCCATCGACCAGAAGATCGCCAGCACCAAGAACACGGTCGTAAACGACACGATCCCGAAGATAAACAGCACCAGCCCGGTCTCCTTCTTCACCGCACTAATCATCGTGCGGTTGAGATCCTCCCAGGTCTTGACCTGCCCCTCCATATTGAACGCATCGGGCACCTCGCCGGGGTGGGCGAGGGCGAACTCGTTATAAATCTCATGCACCCGTTTCCGGATCTCTTCGAGCTCGGTTCCGTCAACCCCACGCACGAGCACCGTCGTCACGCGGGCCGGGTCGATCCCGATCTCTTCGCGCATCTTTGGGCCCAGCACCTCGCCCGTCGCCGGGTCGATCTCGACATCGAACGGGTTCTCAATATCACGCACCCGCTCGACCTTCTTGGCTTCATCGAGCCGAAGCATCCGCTGGAGCATGTCCATAGGCACATAAATCGTCCCCGCATCAACCTCATACAACCCGGATTGAAACTCATTGGCGATCGGGATGGTCTGCGTCACCGGGTCAATCGGACGACCGGATGAATCGAGCGCAAGGATCGTGAGCCCCACCGACCCATCGCGAGGCATGAAGGTTTCGAGCCTCTGTGTGGTCCCGTCGGGCATCGCTCGGCTTGGTGTCAACGGGTAGTACCCGCCCCAGGCAGTGCGGTAGTTGAGCCCCGTGACCTCGATACCCATCACGCCCGCGGGCTCGGTCTCGCCGGTGATCCGGTTCTTCCGGGTCATGGTTTGCCCGTTGTGCTCGATCTCGCCGAGCAACTCGGCGTACCCGGGTTCGAGCCGAATATCCTCGCCCTGATGATCCTTGGCGATCGGCTTGTCGATCGGTTTCCACCAGAGCGTATCGGCAAAGCCCGTCACATCCGAATAGCTCGAAATCTCGATCCCCTTGATCGAGATCAGTTCGATCCGGTTATCGGGGAGTTTGATAAGCCCGAAGGTTTCGACCGTAGGCGAAGCGGATTCGATCAACTCGTCGGCTTCGAGCCGCTCGATCAGATCGTCATAGTACGCGAACCCGACATTGGGCCAAACAATCGCGACATCGCCGACGAGGGTCTTGCCCGAAGCGATGAGCGTCTTGAGAAATCCGCCCATCACCGACCAGGTAATCAGGATCGTCGCGACCGAGAGCATCACCGCCGCCATCGCGAGCATGGGCATGACCTTGCGGGTCAGGTATTTTTTGGTGAGCAATGCTTGGTACACGGGATCAGTCTAGCCCCTCTGCCATCGCCGATTGGTCAACTACGACCATCGCAGTCATCTTCTTTTGACTCGATCATTCTTACCCAATCAGGACTCCCACAGATTATTCGATCGGTCAGTGTCGGGCAAGATCTTGCCCGGGTCGAGTTCGATCGACTCGATCGCCCGCCCACCCGTATCAATCCCCGCCCGCCATCGGCTTGTCTGATGCCAGATCTCGACAGGCAGATCAACAATCTCGGATTCGCCATCGGCATACTCAACGCTGAGCCTCACAGGCATGACCATATCACCGAGATTATCGAGCACCACAATCGCGCCATCGTCGACCATCCGAACCCCAGCGATCGCCTGATCGAGCGTGTAGGCTTCGAGGTACCACCCGCGCCAGAACCAGTTCAGGTCTGCCCCGCTCCCGTCCTCCATCGCCCGGAAGAAATCAGCGGGCTGGGGATGCTTGAACATCCACTTGCTTGTGTACCCATCGAACGCTACATCGAACCGCTCAGGGCCCAGAATAAACTCACGCAGCAGATACAACCCGTACCCCGTTTTACGATACATCAACGACCCGACCCACCGTGGCCACGCGCGATCGGGCGCGGTGACGATGGGTTGATTGTTCTGAGCAGATGAGAGCCTCATCGTCTGCATCGCTGCCCGCGTGATGTCGGTCTCTTCGTCGTACCAGTCGGCCTTTGAATACATGTTGATGAAGGTGTTGAACCCCTCGTCCTGCCACATATATCGGCGTTCGTCGGTGTTGATGACCATCGGGAACCAGTTGTGCCCGATCTCGTGATCCGTCACCCCGAACATACCCTTTGGACTCGTCCGCCCGCCACAGAAGATAATCCCGGGATATTCCATCCCGCCCTCTGGGCCGTTGATGTTGGACATCGCGGGGTAGGGGTATGGGAAGAGCATCTGGGAGTAGAACTCGATCGAGTGCTTGATCGCTCGGGTCGAGCCGCCGTCTTCGTGGGTGCTGATCCAGGCGGTTGCTTCCTTTGGATAGAGCGACTGGCACAGCACGGCCGCAGGCGTGCCGTTGAGATCGGTAATGTCGGCTTTGCACGCATCCCAGATGAACGCATCAGACGCGGCCCAAGCAAAGGTCCGCACATTCTGCGCTTGGAACTGCCAGGTGAACGCATCCGCATCCCCCGGGCGAACATCCTCAGCCCCGACCTCATCGGGTGAAACTATCCAGACAGGCTCGTCGGATTCCATCGCCGAAGCGAACCGATCTTGCTGCTCCTGCGTGAGCACCTCGGATGGGTTGACCAGAGCGCCCGTGCCCGAGACCATGTATGCCCGGGGGACGGTGATCGAGACTTCGTAGTTGCCGAAATCGGTATAGAACTCGCCGCTGCCCAGGTACGGCAGCGTGTTCCACCCGTGCACATCGTCATACTTGCACACCTGAGGGAACCACTGGGCGATCTCGAAAATCGTCCCCTGCTCGACCTCTTCAGACCCCATCCGGCGCAGGTGAGGCGGGATCTTAAACGAGAAATCCATCTCGAAGACGAACTCCTCGCCAGACTCGATCGGCTCGGATAGATCAATGCGTCCGAGCGTGTCGTAGACGCTCATGGGCAACGATTCCTCATCAGCGGTGATCGAGGGGATGACATACCCGCCATCGAAATCGTCTTCGAGCATCTTCATCACCGAGCCCGGCGTGCGGGACTTGGTGCCGATCGAATCGGTCCGGAACAGGTTCTGCTCGAGGTTCATCCATAGATACTCAAGCGCGTGAGGCGAGTTGTTGTGATACACCACCCGCATCGTCGCGTCGATGGTTCCGTTCTCGGGATCGAGTGTCGCCTCGATGGTGTAGTCGGCTTGTTGTTGCCAGTAGTCTGGGCCGGGGAAACCTGAGCCGAGCCTCATCTCGGTGGGGGTTGGCCAATCGATCTGCTTGAAGATATTTTCGCCACCGGTCCCGCCCGTTCGGCGGAATGCTACATCCACCGCCCCGACCGAGAGCGACTCGCCGATGCCCATCCGTGTAGACTCGCTCGTTGTCGTGGTGGCACAGCCACTCATTGCGCCGCTCGAGAGCAACGCCAGACCACCGAGCACAACCAAAAAACAACGCACTACACCAGTTCTCATCGCAGGCCTCCGACTCATCCCCCCGGATGGTCAAGTTGATTGACCCAAAGCGTAGCCGAATCGGGCTCGCCGGGCGCGGGAGATCAGCAACACGCAAGGCGCGGAATCACCCATCCGCCTCTGTCATATCCGCAGTTTATTTTCATAAACCATTTCTCCATCACAACTTCCGATCCAACAGTCGATACTGCACCGCTTCGGCGATATGCTCGGGGCGCACCGTATCGCTCTGGCTGATATCCGCGATTGTCAGCGCGATCCGTCGAATTTTGTCATACGCCCGGGCACTCAAGCCCAGCTGGGTCATCGCCTGTTCGAGCAAGGTCTTGGCCCCGTCTTCGAGGGGCATGATGACATCGAGCTCGCGCCCTTTGAGCCTCGAGTTGGGGATCTCGCCCTGCCGCTTGGTCGATCGCACCCTCGCCTTGGCGACCATCTCGCGCATGGTGGCGGTGTCTGTCCCCGTCGCCTTTTGGCTCAGTTCAGCCCAAGGCACCGCAGGCGCTTCGACATGGAGATCGATTCGATCGAGCAAAGGGCCGGACAATCGCGAGAGGTACCGCTCCATCTCGCGCAAGCCGACTTCGCCGGGCGCGACATCGCCCTTAGGCGTCGGGTTCATCGCCGCGACGAGCATGAATGAAGCCGGGAACTCGACGGTGCCGTGCGATCTTGCGATGGTGACGACATGGTCCTCCATCGGCTGGCGCATGGTCTCTAAAACATTGCGCGAGAACTCGGGCAGTTCATCGAGGAACAAAATCCCGTGATGGGCCAATGAAATCTCACCCGCCTGCGGGATTGCGCCCCCGCCAACGATCGCGGGTGAGCTGGCGGTATGGTGAGGCGTGCGCACCGGGCGGGCGGAAACCAACCCGCGCGCCGAGTCGAGCAATCCACGCGATGAGTACACCCGGGTCACCTCGATCGCCTGGCTTGGTGTCATCGGAGGCATGATCCCCGGAATCGCCTTGGCCATCATCGTTTTGCCCGTGCCCGCCGGGCCGAGCATCACGATATTGTGCTGACCCGCAGCCGCGATCACCATCGCCCGCTTGACCGATTCCTGCCCTTTGATCTCCGAAAAATCAATCGGTGCGATCGTCTCTTCGAGCATCGCCTCCACATCGGTCGTCGGGCAGGGCTCTAAATCCAACGCCCCGTTCATCAACCCGACCACCTGCGACAAACTCGACACCCCGAAGACCCGCACGCCTTCGACCACCGACGCCTCCGCTGCGTTTTCGCTCGGCACCACCACCGCATCGAGCCCCAGGCTCTTGGCGAGCGACACCATCGCGATCACGCCTCGGATCGGGCGGATGCGCCCATCGAGCGCCAGTTCCCCCGCGATCAACGCCCGGCGAGGATCAAGCCCCGCCGATTCATCCTCGAACGACACGCCCCCGCCCCCAACCGCTGCGGTCTGGCGCACCGGGTGAATCACGCCGTTGCCCACCAAGACCCCCACCGCGATCGGCAGGTCATACATCGGCCCCTCTTTGCGGACATCGGCCGGGGCGAGATTAATCAGCGTCCGCCCCGCGGGCATCGGGTATCCACTATTGCCCATCGCCGAGCGGACCCGTTCGATGGATTCACGCACCGCTGCATCGGGAAGCCCCACCACCACTTCCTTCTGAAGCTGCGACTCGTCAAGATCAACTTCGATCTCGACGACCTGTGCGTCGATCCCCTGCAACAAGAAACTGCGAACTTTGGGTACCATATATCCACAATAACAACACCCGAACGGCTGTCAACCGGTTTGTTCGGAAATTGATCGTCTTTTTGTATTCACGAACTCGCTGCTTGCCCTAAACCCATAACCGGCAAAGCATTACACTCAAACTCGCTCAAATCCCAATCTCAAACCCAATACGCTCGCCTCCCCCCCGTTTTGTATGTTTACTCACAATATGCGAATCCACACCGATCTATCTTCATCAGGTGCTTGTGCTCTGGACGATCGTGTGGTAGGGTCAGGCACATCGATCGTTCATGGTGAACTCCTTTTTTTCTCCCCCACACACGCCCTAAAAGGATACCACTGATGAAATTACGAACTCCGTCCATCGGCACCATCGCAGCCATCACGCTCGTCTCCCCAGGCATGGCCGACTGCTACACCACCAACTGCACCGGCTCGGACATTACCGGCAGACGAAGTTGCTATCTATGTTGCGCCGAGCACTGCGTCGGCGATGGCGAACTCGATTGCCAAGAATCCTGCGACTCCGCGTGGATCCTCGAAGTGGACAACTATTTCCCTATCGGGCTGCTCAACGAACTCATGGAATCGCGAGGCGATGTCGAAGCACAAATGAGTTTCTTCGTTGATGAAGACCTCTGGAAGATGTGGACCGCGGATAAAACGGTCAACATTGCGGTGATCGAACTCACCGATTGGCTCTACACCAACGCAGCCGATATCAAGGTCGCCAAGATGGCGCTCGTCACCCTCTCGTGGCTCGGATCCGAGCACACGCTCACCCCTAAGGGCAAACAACTCGTCGAGGATATACTCGTCGATGCGCTCCACTCGCCCGAGTGGAACATCCGCCGATCCGCGATCCTGGGCATCCGCGATACCCGCGCCTATCGCCACAACCTTGATATCCAACGCGAGATCGTCCGCATGGCTGCCCAAGACCCCAACGAACTCGTCCGCGAGACCACCCGCAAGGTCTTGAGCTTGGTCGAGAGCGAAAACATCAGCCTTGATGACTGAGCTCCCGCCCTAGTTGACTTGGCCTCAGACCAGCTCATACTCAGCTTCAACGCACGCGGCGTATCGTTCATCCGCTAGAGATTCCTTCTCGCCAATTTTCACAAACCCACACCGCTCAAGCACCCGGATCGACCCGAGATTGCTTGTTGCTACCAGTGCATGCAACGGGCGAATATCAACAACACTGACGAATGCTTCTAACGCCCGTGTCGCAATCCCTTTGCCCCAATGCGACCGATCAATCCAATACCCGACCATCGTTTTTCCCTCGATTGTAAAACTGGTCACTCTTCCAGCCACTCCCCCATCGAGCAAAATCGTCCGCACAATCACCGAGGGATCACTGAGTGATCGTTCCCAATGTGCATCAAAGTATGAACGAGACCGAGGGAAGACCTTGGCGAGTTCGTTTGACGCTGGGTCTTGTTGTTGGCGAAAGAACACCTCAAGATCGTCGGGGACAACCTCACGGAGTTCGACCAAGCCGATATGTTCGCTCACGCTGCCGACCCTGATTGCACCTTCGTGCCCATCGTCGGGATATACCGCGCGATCTCCTCAAGCACCGCCTTTCGGCTGTGGCTCAACCGGGCAGCATCCATGTTTTCGATCATCGCATCAATCGTCGCGGGCTCGACATCAGTCCCGTCGTCGAGGGCGTAGATGCCGGGGTGAGCCGTCCGCTCCAACCCCTCGGCGTCATAACTCAACTGCTCGTGCAACTTCTCGCCCGGACGCGAACCCGTCAGAATCACCGGCACAGACCTCGGCGAGCATCCCAAACCAGAGCCAGTTCCCATCGGCTGACCAATGACGGCTTCATATCCACATGCGCGGATGAACCGACGGGCTAAGCCGAAGATATTGATTGGTTCGCCCATGTCGAGCACGAAGACCTCGCCGGAGGATTGGGCTTCGAGCCCGGACATCGCGCCAGCTTGGAGCACCAAGGTCGCGGCTTCGGGGATCGTCATAAAATACCGCGTCATCCGCTCATCGGTCACCGTGACCGGGCGACCCGCTGCGATCTGATCCGCCCAGATCGGCAAGACCGAGCACGCCGAGCCGAGGACATTGCCGAAGCGGACCATGCTCAGCTTTGTTTGTATTCCTGACATCTTGGAGAGCGACTGCACATACATCTCGGCCAATCGTTTCGTCGCGCCCATCACATTGACCGGGTTCACCGCTTTGTCCGATGAAATCAGCACGAATCGTTCGACCCCGATGGCCACCGATGCGTCGGCGATGGATTTGGTGCCGAACACATTGTTCGTGACCGCGTGCGATGGATGATCTTCCATCAGAGGCACATGCTTATGGGCTGCAGCATGAATCACGACCTCTGGCTGATATCTTTCGAGCAGGCTCAAGGTCCGCGAGGCATCGACCACATCGTGCAACACCGCGACGCGCTCGATATTCGGGCATGATTCCTTCAACTGACGATCGACCTCAAAGAGCGCATTCTCCGCTCGCTCCATCAGGACGATCTTCTTGGGTTGGAAGGTCGCGATCTGGCGGACGAGTTCTGAGCCGATCGATCCGCCCGCACCCGTCACCAGCACCGTTTTTCCGGTCAGTGTCGCGCCGACCAACTCGCGATCAATCGAATGCGCCTGCCGCCCGACGAGCTTCGCCAGATCAATCCTCGGCGATCCAACCGCCACCGTCGGTGAAACGGCCACCTGCGGTGCGCAACTCAATAACTCATCCATCGGCGGCACAAACCGCTCGACCACCCCGGCGCGATGCAATGAAATACTGATCTCACGCCACATCGAGCGATGCGAAGCGGGCAGCGTCACGATCGCGTTGGCGATCTCGTGGGTGGCGCACAAGCCGATCAACTCATCGACCGAGCCGAGCACCGCCACGCCTTCGATGCCCGTCGCGCTGGGCGAATCCACTAAAACCGCGCCGACCACCTCAGGCGAAGTTTCGAGCGCAGCCAACTGACGAATCACAAGCGAGCAGGCCTGGAGCGTTCCAACAATAAGCGATCGTTCTGACATACCTGACCTATCGACCAGATCGCCCAAAACATACCGTTTTTCAGCAGCAATCCGCAATCTCTGCGCTCGAATCCGGGTATCCTCTGTCCATATGCTCACCAGACTCGCTGCCACGCTCGAATCCATCGCCGAAGGCTCCATCACCACCGCGACCCTTGCCCCTACTCCGGGCATCGCGATCGAAGTGCTGGTTCCAGCGTATCTTGCGCGCGAGCTTGAGCCTCAGATTGGTACCGAGATCACCCTCCATACCCATCTCTATCTCGAATCCCAAGGACAGGGCACCAGCTTCATCCCCCGGCTCATCGGGTTCGGAACCATCGCCGATCGGAGCTTTTTCGAGGTCTTCACCACCGTCAAAGGCGTGGGATCCAAAAAAGCCCTCCGCGCGATGGTCGAGCCCCCGTCCGCCATCGCCTCGGCCATTATCAGCAAGGACGCCAAAGCCCTCACCAAACTCCCCGAAATCGGCAAACGGACCGCCGAGACCATCATCGCCCAGCTCACCGGCAAGGTCGAAAAGTTCGCCGGCGACGCCATCATGAACCCCGCCAACCCCCAGCCCGCCAGTTTTATCGAGCACCCAACCCTGCCCCCCGCCGCCATCGAAGCCGTCGCGACTCTGGTGGCTTTGGGCGAGCAACGCACCAATGCGGAGCAAAAAGTACAGTTCGCACTCTCGCGGACGAATCCCGATGCCGATGTTGATACGATTGTCGGTGCCGTCTTTGCGGGATAATGAGAAGGCATCAGGCATCAGGGATTAGGCATCAGAAAAAGCCCAATCCCTGATCCCTAGTCCCCAATCCCTAAGGACTTTTTATGCGTTACTCCATGATTATGGCTGGCGGCTCAGGCACTCGACTTTGGCCCATGTCCCGAGACGGACAACCCAAGCAACTCATCAAGTTCATCCATAAGGATGGCCGCATGATGTCGCTGCTCGAAATCGCGGCCCAGCGGGCATCCAAGCTCGTCCCCGCGGACAAGCAATACATCTGCACCGGCGAACGATACCGCTCGCAGATCCGCGAGGGGCTCCCGTCCTTCGACGACGCCCACATCCTCGGCGAGCCTCAGCCTCGCGATACCGTCAACGCTGTCGCGTTTGCTGCTGCTGTCTTTGCCAAAGAAGACCCCAACGCGGTGTTCTCCGTGCTCACCGCTGACCAACTCATCGAGCCCGATGAGGTCTTCAACAAGGCGATGGACCTGGGATACCAGATTGCCGAGGCCGACCCATCGCGCCTCGTGACCTTCGGCATCAAGCCCGACCACCCGGCGACGGGCTATGGCTACATCGAGCACGGCTCCGTCCTCAAGGACATCAAAGACCAACCCATCGAAGGGGCTTTTACCGTTGCTCGGTTCATCGAGAAGCCTCCGCTCGAAAAGGCTGAGGCGTATGTCCAGTCTGGTCGCTACGACTGGAACGCGGGCATGTTCGTCTTCCACGCGGGCACCTTCCTCAAGCTCTACGAACGCTTTATGCCCGAGAACGCCAAACTCATCGCCCAACTCGCCGATGCTTGGGGCACCGATAGGCAACAGGCTGTGCTTGACGATATCTATCCGAAGCTCGAAAAAACCTCCGTCGACTACGGCATCATGGAACCGGCAGCTGACGAAAACGATGTCTCGATCGTCGGCGTCAAGATGGAAATCACCTGGCTCGATGTCGGGTCCTGGCCCGCCTATGGCGAAACACTCGATGCCGATGCCACCGGCAACAAAGCGGCGGGCGTGAAGATCGCAGCCTACGAATCAAAGAACAACATCGTCATCGCCGAAACTGATTCGGACTCGGATTCAGACCACACCATCGCCCTGATCGGATGCGATGACCTGATCGTGATCCGCACCGATCGCGCGACACTGGTCGTGCCCAAGGACCGCGCCCAAGACATCAAGAAGCTCCACGACGAGCTGCCCGATGGGTTGAAGTGAGTCACTTCGGCTCGATCAGATCCCACTTGTTTCCGTACAGATCCTTGAAGACAACGACTTTGCCGTACTCTTCATCCCTCGGCTCACCCACAAACTCCACGCCATGCGATTTCAAGTGCTCGTAATACGCATCGAAGTCATCCGTGTGAATAAACATCAGCACCCTGCCTCCGGTCTGATTGCCCACGCATGCCTCTTGTTCTGGGGTGACGGCTTTGCCCAACAGCATCGAACACCCTCCGCCCGACGGAGCAACCCGCACCCACCGCTTGGTTTCGCTGCGTTTGGTGTCTTCGAGGAGCTCGAATCCCAGCACGCTGCAATAAAACTCGATCGCTTCATCGTATTGGCGGACAAGGATCATGATCTGGGCGATTTGTTGATTCATGGCGGATCATATCGTGATGATCCTCTCCCTACCATCCCCCATGCGCATCTTCGCGATCGATCTCGGCGACCAACGCACAGGGCTCGCCCTGGGCGATCGGATCACCAACATCGCCTCGCCCGTGGGGCTTATCGAGATTCCCATCGAGCGAAATGATGGGCAGGCACTGCTCAACGAGATCATCGGTCAGCTTATTGCATCAACAGGCGGTAAGGATACAGAAATGCTCATCGGGATGCCCCTCAACATGGATGACACCCAAGGCCCACGCGCCAAGCTTGTCCGCGACTTCGCCCAACGCCTCGCCGATGCTGCGAATCTGCCGATTGTCCTCGTCGATGAGCGCCGAACCTCGATCGCAGCAGATCACCGCATGGCCCAGACCGGATTGACCCACAAACAGAAGAAAAAACGCCGAGACGCCATCGCCGCAGCCACGATTGCCCAGTCGTACCTCGACGACCCCGATTCGGTTGTCGATATACTCCTGCCAACGAACGCTGCAACATAGCCTGACTCTGCACGGTATAGAAAAGATCAACCATGACCATACTCCTCCCCTTAATCATTGCTTCCTCGCTCGTGCTCGCCATGCCGCCGGCGACCGATCCCGATGCACCCCAACCCGAAGCACAATCACGCCCCTTCGACACCGCAACCGACCTGCTCGATGCGATCGCTCAGCAAGACGAATCCACCAACTCCCTCGTCGGCACCATCCGCTTCACGACCATCAACGCGCTCGAAAACGATCGCCAGCAACGCTTCGGCACACTCGCCATTCAACGCCAAGCCGACGGGCAACGCAACTATGCCGTCGCATTCACCACCCTACTCATCGACGATCGCCAAGAAGCCATCGACGAGCAGTTCATCTTCGACGGGCGATGGTTCGTCGAACGCCTGCCCGAAGAGAAGCAGTTCAACAAACGCGAACTCGTCCCCGCGGGGCAGACGCTCGATCCGATGGAACTCATGCGCGATGCGCCGTTCTGGGTCTCGCTGGGTCACGATCAAGACCGCCTGTTGGCTTCGTATGATGCCGAGCTTCTGCCCACCACGCAGAGCCTTATCGACAACGAGAACTTCCCCGAACTCGGATTCTTCGCTGAGCTGCCAACAATCGCCAACGCCGTCCAGCTCAAACTCACCCCCAAACCAGGCTCAGGGTTCGAGGACGACTGGGAATGGGTCCGCATCTGGATCAACCCCGAAACCCTGTTCCCCGCGCTCTACATCAAAGCCGAGTGGACCGGCGATCTGCAGATCGTCGAACTCTTCGCCACCAAGACCAACACCGACATCCCCGCCGAGACCTTCGACACAACAACCCCAAGCGAACAGTCCGGCTGGCGCGTGCAGATCTCTTCCTGGCGCGGGAAAGAGTAGCTCGAATCCGATCACAAGGTCTGCCGGGTGCCAGTTCATGCGAAGCATGCGGAGAGTGAATCACTCAATCATGCAGGTGACGAGGACGCCACCAGCATGGCACCCGCATCCTTTGAACGACTCGCCGCCCCCTCAATCGCCGACGCCTCCCACCCCGTCCACTCGGCGTATCGCCGATGCAGGTCTTGGGCGATCTCCGCGTTGCTCATCCCTGAATCCGAATAATCGATCGGCTTCATCACACGAATCCGTGTATTGGATCGGGTCCAGAGCGAGTCCCACGCATTGGCTGCTTCGGTCGGTGTGCCTTCGATCATCACAGGCAGCACCCGCGCGCCCGATCGCTTGACGAGCACGCCCACGCCGGGCGCGAACTTAAGGAGTTGCTTGGCCGGGCGTTCGATTTTGCCCTCGGGGAAGATGCCGATCACGCCGCCTTCTGCCAGGTGTGTCCGTGCGCGTCGCAGCCCGGTTCTGCCGTGCCGATTGCGGGCAATAAAAATCACCCCGGCCCAGTTCCAGAACCACCCCATCCCGGGGAGTCTCATGTCGTCAGCCATCAGCCAACGGATCTTCGTAGGGACCGCCAGGCTCACCAAAAGCGGATCGACCCCCGCCGTATGATTACTCACCACGATCATCGGCCCCCCCAGATCATCAAACGCCCCGTCCTCCGCGTCAACCTGCAGGTCATGCATCCCACGGGCATACCCAAACCCAAGCAAAAACAACACCCCGTCGAGCGTGTTCAACTCGGGAGTCCACCGCTTGCCGAAGGCCTTTCCGCCGACAACCACGCCGAGAATGACCAAAATCAGACACAAAATGACCCAAAGTGCAATCACCATCACCTCAATGTTAGCAGTCACCAAACTTCTGTTCCAGAAGACTTGTGGAATTCTCCGTAATTCGCACAATTATCGGAATACCCCACCCGGCAAGACGCATCAAACCCATACGCTTCCCGTATGTCTGATCTTTGGCAAGCCAACCGGGAATCCGCAGCCGACCGCATCACTCCGCTCGCTGCGCGCATCCGTCCCACCTCCATCTCCCAGATTGTCGGCCAATCCCACCTCCTCGCCCCAGATAAACTCCTCCGCCGAATGATCGACGCCGACGCGCTCACCTCCGTCATCCTCCACGGGCCCCCGGGCACCGGAAAGACCACCCTCGCCGAGGTCATTGCCAAAGCGACCAGCCGAAGGTTCGTTCGCGAGAACGCCGCATCGGTCGGGGTCAAACGCATCCGCGAGATCATCGACGACGCCTATCGAATCCTGGGCGACTCAGGCAAACGCACCATCCTCTTCCTCGACGAAATCCACCGATTCTCCAAATCCCAGCAGGATGTCCTCTTGGCCGATGTCGAACGCGGACTCATCACCCTCATCGGCGCGACCACCGAGAACCCACTCTTCGCTGTCAACGCGGCGTTGATCTCCCGCTCGACCCTGTTTCGGCTCGAATCCCTCTCCGAAGACGAAACCATCGAACTCATCGACAACGCGATCAACAACCCACTCGCTTTTCCCAACAAACACATCACCATCACCGACGAGGCCAAGCGTGTCTGGGCGATCAAATCCGAAGGCGACGCCCGACGCGCCCTCACCGCCCTCGAAGTCGCCGTCCTCTCTTCTCTTGGTAGAACGGGCTTCCAGCCCGTTTCTTCAACAAACCAAACCATCCACATCACCAAACCACTCGCCGAAAACTCCATCCAACAAAAACTCGCCACCTACGGCTCCGACGGGCACTACGACGCCGCCTCCGCCATGATCAAATCAATCCGAGGCTCCGACCCCGACGCCGCACTCTACTGGATCGCCCGCATGCTCGATGCCGGCGAAGATCCACGCTTTATTTGTCGCCGATTGGCGATTCTTGCGAGCGAAGACATCGGCAACGCTGATCCCCGAGCCGTGGTCATCGCGCAGTCCTGCTGGGACCTCACCGAACGCATCGGCATGCCCGAAGCGAGAATCACCATCGCCCAGTGCGCGACTTATCTCGCCTGCTGCCCCAAATCCAACGCGGCGTATATGGCCATCGACGCCGCACTCGACGATGTCCGAAATAACCGAGTCCTCCCCGTCCCGATGCACCTCCGCGATTCCAACACTTCGCCTCAGTCCGCAGCCGACGGCTCAGGCGATCGCGTCCGCAATCTCGAAACCGAGCACTACCAATATTCCCACAACGCCGACAACCAACTCACCGGGCAAGACTACCTCGGTGTCGAAAAACGCTACTACGAGCCCAAGGGCATCGGGGCCGAGCAAATCCTCAAGCAGCACCTCGATGAAGCGAGAAGCCGCAAGCAGCAGCGTAGAGAAGACGGCCCCAGGCAATAGGCAGTGGCAATTGGTTGATTCCGGGTGCCACGGCTTGACCGTCTACGGTAAGCAGTGTCTTACTCAGCATCATTCGGAATGTCTTCGGCTAACGGAGGAAAAAAATTCCCGTCTCGAAATGACATCGAAGAAGGCAAGCCAGAAGCATTCCAAATGACATCAATTGCTGGTTTAAGAGACCTAGCCAGCGAACTCGGCATTTCTTCAAGCATGACCCCCGGTGCTAAAACCTGATTAATTCCGAACGCTCTCTCGGATTCACCTTGACCTGTATGATCGATATAGTACAAGAAAACATTGTCGGCATTACACACGGATATCGCCACAAGCATCGGCATCGAAAACCCCAACTCAACAAGAGCTTGAATACCATCCCAAGTGCATTCAATAACTTTCTTATCAAGCGAATGACCATTCAACTCCCATTGACCTTGCCCATTCGGAGTACCTTGCTGCACAATCACTTTTTCAACTTTTCCCGAGCGGAATAACTGTGTATACGAAGGAACTACGCCATTCGCAACGAGTGCGTATCCATCTATGTTAAAACGTTGCCCCCAAGCATTTCCAGTCGGTGGCTGCATTCTTCTGTGCGCATTGCCATTCTGCGGAAAATCATCAGGTTGTAGGCGAATAGTTTCGTCGAATGACTCCATCGGAATCACATGCACTGCAACCATCAAACCATTACAGTGCCCAATGGGACTTTCGCCATCTTGAACAAGATCGACCCTGCCTTGAATCCAACTCTCTATTCGCTCTCTTGCTCTCCCCATTAACCCGAATGAGTTACGAAGATCGGTCACATCCATCTGGTATTTCCCCCCGTTACCTCTAGCAAAAAATTTACTATTGTTCTTGAATGTCACCATATGAGGCGCAGCCCAACTATGACCAACTCGGATGACGAGTACAGGTCCATTCGGAAATCCAAGAATAGTTTCACACTCGACAGGCATTCGCGGGCTAACTGCGTCCCTAATCAAGGATTGGAGTGCGAGAGAGTCCGCATCAGCATCAAACCCTGTCAATCCTGGGCATGCGGTAGCGACTCCATCAACTTCTTCTACACCGAAAATCAAATCCCCTCCGATCGAGTTCGCAAAGGAACTAACATCAGCAAGAAACTCCTTTTTTCCGGCATCAGTCATCGCTGGAATATCTCGCTTGAACTCGATAATCCGGCTTTCGGCAATCCCGTTTGCAGCCAAAGATTGAATATGTCCAATCGCAACATCTGACAACTTGTTTGGCAACATCGGTCTCTCCTTACAATATTGATTCTAGCACATTCCGCAACACCACGCTTTCCAACTTCCCTATCTTCCTAGCATCCCCCGTGCCCCCAGTCCCACCAAACCCAACCTCCGAACCGCCCTCAAAGCCACCCTCACCGCCATCCCCCCCCGCCAAAGAGCTGCTCTTCCAGACTCTCCACAACCTGAGGACAGTCTTGTGATTCACACTCTCTCTTGGGTTGATGAACACGCACCCAATGTCAACGACCATCCCACACAACCCAACACGATATATGTCTTCATCTTTGGCAACTCCTCATACTTCATATTTCCACACCATCATACCCATCCAAAACCCCTCAGATTTCAACCCCGACCAATCTCAACCTCCACTCACCCCCGCTGTGCTGAACATAAAAAAACCCCGCATGCCACGATGGGATGCTGGGGAAAGAGGGGTCTCAAGGACATTTAAACTCGTACTCGTCTTCAAATCGGCAATACAAATACTTGCCCGAGTTCAATCACGGGCACCCGGCTGCGAACGCACTCAAGAACGCGCTCACATCGAAGAAGTTGAACTGCCCATCGCCTGTAAAGTCGGCTGCCGAATCCATCGCGCTAAACGCGCTCAAGAAGGCCGACACATCAAAGAAGTTCAGATCGCCATCGCCGTTGATATCAGCGAGGCAAACAGTTCCGCCGCAGGCTCCGTTCATAGAACAGAAGATGGTGAAATCTGCCACTGGTGAGAGCGAGATACCATCGACAGCTGCACCATCTGCGATCCGCCATTGCATGTACCAGTTCTGTCCATCGAGGGCCTGGTCATCAGGAATCGCCCAGTGCATCGTGCCAAACCCGCTCCCATTCCCACTGCCATCGAGCGTGATCGGGCCCAGGAGTTGATCCTGAGCAACGACACCACCGACCGGAGCCGAACTCGAAAGCGCAACCCACGCCTGGGCTCCGCCGAGCGCCCTGTTGACCCCGATCTTAAACCCGGCGTTGCCAACATTTGGGGGGATCACCGCGAGCATTTCAGGAACAAACCCGCCAGAACCCGCTGTACCGAGTTCAATAATCGCAGGATTCACGATCGCCTGCTCTGAATAGAGCATCGGACGATCGAACGGGAAGGATTCCGAAGCAACACGCGGATCGGTCAAGCCGTTGGAAAGAAAATCGAGCAAAGCAACTTCATCCGATGCAGAAAAAACGATCGGATCTCTCAAACTCTTTGCGAGGTTCTGACCAGCGATAGGACCGAGTCCGTTGCGGTGAGCATAAAAATCCATAATCTCCTCAAGCGACCCCAATGAACCGGTGTGCATGAACTGATTCAAGAGTCCGACATTTCGGAGCGAAGGAACCTTGAAGCGGCCACGGTCAAAGTTGCTCTCTGTAACAATAAATCGCCCGAGATCTTCGACATCGCGACGGATGCCGGTATTAAAGAAAAAGTTTGCTGGCTCGGTAAACAGAGGGGCACTGTGGCAGTTCGTACACGCCCCCTGAGCGAACACCGTCAGCCCGATTTGTTGCTGAGGCGTCAGCGCATTGGTATCCCCCTGTTCAAACAAATCAAACGGAGATTGGTCAGGAACCAGTGTCCGCATATAGGTCGCCATCGCCATCGCAACGCGCCCCGCCGTCAGTTCCGAATCGCCAAAGGCGATCTCGAACAACTCCGGATAGGTCTCCCCTTGGGCAATAAACGAAGCCATATCGGATGGCAAATCCGAACCCAACGCCATCGGCCTGGCCCCGGCGAGTTTCACAAGAATGTCCGACCAACTCCGCCCTTGATGCCCCATCTCAACATTATTGACCGGTGGACCAACGATGAGATTCTCAAGCGCACCGCCCGAGGGAATCAGAAGTTCGCCTGTAATTGGATCAAAGAACTCCAACTCAGCCCTTCCATCCCAAAACAACTCATCCATAAACATCGCGGTCGTCACAGGCGGCGTATGCCGATTGGTGACCTGCGCTTCAAGACCAAAGAGCCCCGAGGCTACATAGTTGTTCGATGAGTCTTGAGAAATCATCCCCGGCGAACCAATAATGTCATCATCAGTCCCGAAGAGGTTATCAAATCCAGGATTCGTTCCAAATCGTTCATCCGCGCCACCCGCAGCCGGTTGATGACAAGTACCACAAGACATGGTGTTGTCACTCGAAAGCTGCTCATCCCAGAACAAAACCTTGCCCAAGTCCGCCTTCTCCTGCGTAAACAGATTCTCAGGCGGAAATGGTGCCGGGGGAAGAACCTGCGCCGATGCCTGCAAACCAAGCACAACAGGAACAAATACCGCAACGAAACAACCCAATCGGTTCAGAAGAACCGGTTGGGAACAACAAACTCTTATCAACATACATCCACCCTCCTGTGGATTCCAAACGGTCGCTAAGCCAGAAATACCTACACAAACATCTCCGAAACCGACTGGAATGTACTTGCAGTCTACCACAAGACCGCTCCCCCCGCCATAAAAGTGGCTCTCTTTCGGACCTCATTTTCTTCTGAGTCACGCCAGAGCCCATGAACAAGATTGGTTATGGGACCTCGCTGCAGACCCAGACCAATCGCCCCAGCGAACCAAACGGCTCGCCCAATCTGCTGCGAACTCCTGCTCTCTATAAGAAATCAAGCGCCCAACACAAACGGATCACAGCCAATCTCCCACTCTTTTTCACCCTTCACTCACAACAAGTAGAAAATACCCTCAACCCAATTGATTACGGGCACCCCGCAGCAAACGCACTCAAGAACGCACTCACATCGAAGAAGTTGAACTGCCCGTCGCCGGTAAAGTCGGCTGCCGGATCCATCGCGCTAAACGCGCTCAAGAAGGCCGATACATCAAAGAAGTTCAGGCTCCCATCGCCGGTCAGATCCGCCAGGCAGGTGCATACCGCTTCGATCATCACTCTCCGATCCGCCTCTAAAGGCAGCACGAAACTCGAACCATCCGCTGCGTAAAAATACCACTCGGTCAATCCCTCAATCGTTGGATCTCCAATAAATCCGTCCGTGAACTGCACCGCTCCGCTCCAGTCTCCCGCCATCGGTCCCACGGCAAACCCATCGGTGTTGGGCTGGTTCCAGTTGTTGCGGATCTCCAAGAGATTCGTCCCCCCGCCGCGATAGAGATCGCTCGCCGGGTCATCCTTCGAGACATAGTCCGGCGTCACCCCGACGAAGTCGATCCGCATCTCGGCCCGACCGCCGCCGTTGGGATCGTCGGCATCATGCACCACCACCAGCGACTGTCCGCCGGGAGCAAGCGACAAGAACATGTGCGACCGATTCACCGTCAATGCCGGCTCCGCCCCATGGTAATACTGCTCGCTCTGGCTCCAGTCGTAGACTGCATCGATATTCTGATCAAATACAAACGGCGAGATGTCCGTCGCAATCGTGTCGAACATCCCGCTGCCCGCAGCCGTTTCTACCTTGAGCGTCCATGTCGTCGGATGCGACGCGGGATCAAGTGTCACCCCGTTGCTCACCGACTGGCGAGCGATCGAATCCGTCACGATCACCCGATACTGATAACCCTGGTCAACCACCGGCGCCAGCAGCGTCGCGTTGGTTTCGTTCGTCAGATCAACAAACGCCCCGCCAATCGGCGCACGCTGCCATTGATAGTTGAACCCGGCAAGCCCGTCGCTCACGCCTGCCGAGAGCGTCACAAAGTCGCCGTAGCAAGGCTTGTCAGCATCGGCAGATGCAGACGCCATCGGCGCGGGCGGGATATCCGTCGGCGAGAAGTTATCAAACGCAAGCCCGATCGAACCCGCCGTCCCTGTGTACCGAAGCACAATAAACGAAATGTCCGCATTGGCGCGATCAAACAAGAACCCCATCACCCGTCCGTTGCCAGACCCATTGGATCCGCCGCACGGGCTAATCCCGCCCGGAGCCGTCAGCACAACGGTATCAATCACACTCATCGACGCATCAAGCGCCTCGACCGTCCACTCCTCAAACGCCCCGCCCGCCCGTCGATCCACATCCAACACCACACCCGCAGCCTGGGCCACCGGGTCGGTATAGGTCAACAATAGAGTCCCCGCCTCCCCAGTGATCTCGCTGTCGTCGGTCAGGAACGAACTCCCGACCCCCTCGCCCTCAAGCAGCGTGTCGGGCCCGCACCCATTAAACGCAGTCTGAGGCGCCCCGACCTTCGCAATCTGAGGCAACGCGGTCGGTTCGAGCGTCACCAGATCAACAAGATCAAAGCGAACCCCGAAGTCCGCCTGATATTCATCAGATATAAACTGCAAATCCGCCGTCGCCGTGCCGTCGGGGAGCGTCTCAAAGTCGATCGACTGCCCAAACGAACCACCAGCGACCGCTGCAACACACGCCAAAGCCAAAGCATAAACTCTCATCTGCTCACCCCGTTCTCCGCAACCATCCAAATCAACCCCCACACACCCGATTCGGGTTGTGTAGTAACAGGCTCAATCGTCCCAAAATCACCCCTTGATGTCAACACCCAATACACAAATCACCACCTACGATCTCTCCCATGCCCCCTCCGATACCTAAATCGACCCTCCGAACCACGATCAAAGGCATCCTCGCCGCCATAATCCCCGCCGATCGTAATAACGCAGCCCAAAGCCTGACAAGCCATCTCCTCGCCTCCGATCTCTACCGATCCGCCGACACCATCCTCGCCTACGCGGCCCTCCCGACCGAAATCTCCCTCGATCCATTCATCACCCACGCCCTCGCCGACGGCAAACGCCTCTGCATCCCGGCCATCAACTGGGACGACAAATCCATGTCCCCCGCCCAGATCGACAATCTGGACACCGATCTCGAAATCGGCCGATATGGAGTCCGGGCACCGCTGCCAAGGTGCCCATTGGTGGAACCATCCGACATCGACCTGATCCTGATCCCCGGGCTCGCATTCGACCGTTCTTGCAATCGGCTCGGGCGCGGCGCAGGGTTCTATGATCGACTGATCGAATCACTCAAAGCACCCCGCCCCCCACTCGTCGGCGTATGCTTCGCGTGTCAGATCGTCGATGCCGTCCCCACCGAGCCTCACGATCACCCGATGGACCGGGTCATCACCGAAATCGGCGAACTCAAGACCCAATAAGCCCACGCACCACGAGAAGGAACCACGGATGAGCCTGCCAAGTCAATCTTCAAGAAACGCCACCCGATCCTCCCAGGTCCACTATCGCCGATCGAGCGCAGGCCCGATCCGGAAAATCTTTTCGATCCTCGTCATCTTGGGCATCATCGTCCTCGTTTGGTACACCCTCATCCGCCCGCGCGCCAATAAAATCACAGAAGCCGACACACAGACAGACCAGCAGACCGACCAACTCGCGGGCAATCTCCCAAACACTTCACCCGACACCTCCGCCAACGATCAACACCAACCCGTCACCATCAACAACACCCCCACCCGTACTCCCTCGCGCACACTCCCGGGCGCAGGCGATCGCCCAAACGCCAATCAAGATGTCGATCGCGCACTGGGCACCAAGCCCGCATCGGCCAATCAGAAAACCAACACCGACATCCTCTCCCAAGCAGCCAATCAAGCCAACACACCTGCACAATCCCCCGCTTCGACCGGATCCACCCCAACGACCAATACCAACCCCGCCGGCATCTCCATCCAACTCAACGCTGCCCGCCGACTCGTCGCCAACGGCGACCGCGTGGGCGCACGCAAACTCCTCTCACAAACACTCATGGGCAAAGACATCACCCACACCCAAGCCCAGTACCTCCGCGATGAACTCACCATCATCAACAACCAACTCCTCTTCTCGCCCGTCGTTGATCCGAACGACCCCATGACCGAGTCCTACACCATCAAATCCGGCGACTCCCTCTCTAAAATCGCATCCCGAAGAGAACTCGCCACCTACTGGAAGCTCATCGCCCGTGTGAACCAGATCGCTGATCCATCCAAAATCAGGCCCGGGCAGAACATCAAACTCGTCCGAGGCCCGTTCCACGCCATCGTCCACAAATCTGCCCATCGACTCGATATCTTCCACGGCTCACCCGCCGACCCCGCCTCATGGCTCTTCATCAAATCGTTCGATGTCGGGCTCGGTTCAAACGACGGCACACCCGTCGGCGACTTCGTCGTCTCCGCCAACAAACTCGAGAACCCAGGGTGGGTCAACCCAAGAGACGCACGCGAGCAATACGCGCCCAACGATCCAAAGAACCCCATCGGCGAATACTGGATCGGCATCTCAGGCGTCGGCAAATACGCCCCGCTCACCTCCCTGGGGCTCCACGGCACCGTCGACCCCGACTCCATCGGCAGCAACGAATCCATGGGGTGCGTCCGCCTGGCTGACGACGACATCGCCACCGTCTACGAACTCCTCGCCGAGCACATCTCACGGGTTATCATCAAGCCATAAAAAACGCCTTGGATCGCAATCATGCAATCCAAGGCCCAGGTCTATCTGATGGTCCCAAAGGCTCAGTATTCGATCCCATGAATCTTGGCGACAACCGGCGCGACGCCCTCCTCAAAGGTCCGCACAGGAACGAAAGTCAGATCGTTCCAACTCGCAAGCCCAAGCTCAATGGCGAACTCCTCGATATCATGCGGGCGTGTTGTTTCAAACACCCATAAAAAAGTATGCTCAAGACCAGAATGGTACCGATCACGAACCGCGGTGATCCCATACTTGCGGAACAAAGGCGACAAGTCCGCCTTGCTCGCTTTGACAACATACTCCGCGGTCTGCTTGTTGTTGATCGGGCAATCATGCAGATTGTGATGCCCATAGATCCCCCAGAGCGTGGCTTCTGCCTGCGGACCACCCAAACCACTTTCCCCAGCTACAACGACTTCCGACACCTCACTCGCCGACTCAGACGAGTGGATTGTGGTCGCAAGAATCGTCGACCCACCAACGACCACGGCACCGATTGATACTACTGCTTTGAACATGAGCGTTCTCCTTTTTCAAAGATCATCCGATCCTCAAGAAAAAGAGCAAACCGCCATTCCTAACCGATCATTCCGCTATTCTCATTATTTCTTCCAAATCATTGTTTCTTGATCCTCAAGAGTGATTTGAACACCCACTCCGGCAAAACACAAGCCCGCAATAGGGCAATCTCACTCCCCAAGCCGATCCATCGAAACCGCAGGCGTGGGCTCATCCGTCCGGGCCGCCTGCACCAATCGCTGGGCAAACTCACGCCGATTGGGCACCGCGACCACCGTGAAATACATCGGCTTGAAATCATCAGGGAATGCCTGAGCATTGGGCCAACGCTTGCCCATCACCAACGCGGGCAAAGGCTCGCCCACCGGACGCTCGGGCTCGAGCGAAATGATGTACCCGCCAAAGTCAACACACACCCCAACCGTGCGCAGATCAAAACGCTCAACACTCGGCTTGCCGGACCCTAAAAAACCATACCGAAAAATATCGAGCTGCCCCGGCACCAATCGAACATACACCGGCCACATCAACTCCGCCGACACCACGCCACCGACCATTGCCAATCCCATCGTGGCATACCCAAGAAAACTAAACGCCTGAAACAAACTCGTCCAGCTGCCAAACAAAAAGGTCAGCCCATAGAAAAAACTCCCACCCACGACCACCGACATCACCCCAAAGGTCCACCAATACCGACGATCGCGTTTGATCCCAAACCAAGGCTGAATAATCATCGGCTCGAACCCGCCCCGCACCATCTCAAGCTCATCGGCGCTCACCTGCTCATCATCTCCAATCCCGCTCTCGACCGTCAGCCTCGCCCACCTCACCGCTGCCGAATCCTGCCTCTTCTTCGGAATCACCACCCGCACGCGATACCGCGAATCACTCTCATTCTTAAAATACGCCCCCGTGGTCCCCTTGCGGTTCACCTTGTTGAGTTTCAGTAAAACCATCACGCCCATCGCCACCACCACAATCAGCATCACCCCGGCAAGCACCCCCGCGACCAGATTCGACGCTCCGAGTTTGTTGCGCATCACAAAGAATCCAAGCCCGGGGATCAGAAACAACATCGCAAAGAACTGCGTGCCCAAGATACCAATCGCTGCCCCCGCCCGCCCCGCACCAACAAACTCATGCCCGGGCTTGGCGCACACGAACAACCCACGCCCAAAATCGGGGTTTTCATCTGTTTTTTCAGCGTTTTCACGCATCATCTGCAACCCTATCCTCGCACCGGTTTGTGCCCCGAATTACAAGCAAAACACGCCCAGATACGCTATAATCAATCGTACGAAATCACCCACAGCAACCCCGTACACACACGATACCACAACACAGTATTCCGCGTTCGACCATCCCAGTTTCATCGGCTCACGAACGCCTCATATAAGCACACCATGACCGAACAACAAGACACCAACCCCGTTTCACAATCCGCCCCCAACGCCGAGTACTCCTCGGACCAGATCAAGGTCCTCGAAGGGCTCGAAGCCGTCCGCAAACGCCCCGGAATGTACATCGGTGGCACAGGATTGGGCGCACTCCACCACCTCGTCTACGAAGTCGTCGATAACTCCATCGACGAAGCGATGGCCGACTTCGCCACCTTCGTCTCCGTCACCATCCAAGCCGACGGCTCAATCAAAGTCACCGACGACGGGCGAGGCATCCCCACAGACCCCGTCACCAACAACGACGACCCCACAATCAACGGCAAGCCCGCCATCGAAGTCGTCCTCACCAAACTCCACGCCGGGGGCAAGTTCCAACAAGAAGATTCCGCCTACAAAGTCTCAGGCGGGCTCCACGGCGTCGGCGTCTCATGTGTCAACGCGCTCTCGTCAATGCTCGAAGCAGAGGTCTGGCGCGATGGCGAGATCAAAGCCATTGTCTTCGAGCGAGGCGTCGTCACCAAACCACTCTACGATGTCGGCAAAATCCCCGAGAACGCCACCCGCGAAACCGGCACCACCGTCGTCTTCAAGCCCGACACGGAAATCTTCGAGGATGTCACCTTCGACTACACCATCCTCGCCCATCGCCTGCGCGAGCTTGCCTACCTCAACCCCGGCGTCGTCATCCGTCTCACCGACGAACGCGTCGGTGCCGACGGCAAGATCAAGCACGACACCTTCAAAGCAGACAACGGACTCCTCGAATATGTCGTCCACCTCATGAAGGGCAAGACCGAACTCTCCTCGCCGATCTTCCTCCGCAATGAAATCGCTGAAGAAAATATGCTCTGCGAGATCGCGCTCCAATACCACGACGGCTACTCCGAAAACCTCCTCACCTTCGCCAACAACATCAACAACGCCGACGGGGGAACACACGGGCAAGGATTCAAAACCGCACTCACCCGCACACTCAACAGCTACGCCCGCCGCCTGGGCTATCTCAAAGACAAAGACCCCAACCCATCGGGCGATGACCTCCGCGAAGGCTTGATTGCGATTGTTTCGGTCAAACTCCCCGATCCGCAGTTCAACAATCAGCCTAAGGAAAAACTCCTCAACCCCGAGATCGAATCCTTTGTCTCAGGCACCGTCCAAGAAGCCCTCAACAACTGGCTCGAAGAGCACCCCGCCGAGGCCAAGAAACTGTGTTTGAAGGGCATCGTCGCGGCCCAGGCCCGCGAAGCCGCCCGCAAGGCCCGCGAACTCACCCGGCGCAAGACCGCCCTCGATTCGGGCTCGATGCCTCACAAGCTCCGCGATTGCAAAACCAAAGACCTCGACCGCGCCGAACTCTTCATTGTCGAAGGCGACTCCGCGGGCGGATCGGCGACCCAAGGGCGCGATGTCGAAACACAAGCCATCTTGCCCCTCAAAGGTAAAATTCTCAATGTCGAACGCGCACGCATCGACAAAGTCTTGGGCTTTGAAGAAATCCGCACACTCATCGGCGCCCTCCGCTGCGGCATCGGAGGCGACTTCGACATCTCCAAACTCCGCTACGGCAAGATCATCATCATGACCGATGCCGATGTCGACGGCTCGCACATCCGCACCCTCCTGCTGACCTTCTTCTTCCGCCACATGAACGAACTCGTCCGACGCGGACACATCTACATCGCCCAGCCACCTTTGTACCAGATCATCAAGGGCAAGAAATCTCAGTATGTCCTCAACGAGGGCAAGCTCGATTCCGTCCTCACCGAACTCGGGCTCGAAGGCTCATCCCTGCTTGTCCGCGATATCGACAACACCCGCTTGGGCGATCAACCCGAAACCCTCACCGAAATCACCGGCAACGACGCCGCCCGATTGGTCCGCGCCCTGGCGCGTCTGGGCGAACTCGTCCAGGTCGCCGAGCGCCGAGGCACCAAGTTCGTCGATCTCCTCGAATCCCGCAGAGACACCGTCCTCCCCTCCTACATCGTCGCCACCCTCGCGACAAGCGAATACGCATGGTCCGAATCCGAAGCGTTGGAGATCATCGCCAAAAACAACTGGTGTCACGCCGACGACATCGAAGATGATTCAGAATCATCAAACTCTGAAGAAATCGAATCCCCCGTCGCCACCGTCCGCGAACTCCACGAGAACAAAGAACTCGCTGTCATCTTCAAAGAACTCGACGAACTCGGCATCGACATCAACGACTACGCCCTCGTCCAAGAGGAATCCGTCACCGGCGACAAAATGCCCGCCCGCTTCGCCTGGCGCACCACCAAAACCGGCAAGACCACCAAACTCGACACCCCCAACGACGAGAACGAAACCGTCTCCGTCGCGAGCTCGAAAATCGTCGAAGCCGAGAACATCCCCGCGATTCTCAACGCCCTCCACGAGATCGGGCGACGAGGCATGGAGGTCAAGCGATTCAAGGGTCTCGGCGAGATGGACGCCATCCAGCTCTGGGAAACCACGATGGATCACGATGTCCGCTCGATGTTCCGCGTCCAATGGGACCAAGCAGGCGAAGCCGACAACCTCTTCTCATTGCTGATGGGCGAGCATGTCGAACCCCGGCGCAAGTACATCGAGGACCACGCCCTCGAAGTCAAAAACCTCGATATCTAACTCAACGCCGCCTCAACACATCAAACCCCACACGAACGACCCAAACTTGGGTCGTTTTTTCCATCCTCCCACAAATTTCTCGCGCTTGCACTCCCCCATCAAAGCCCCTCCTCATTTCAAGCGATACCCACACACCACTGTTTCACAATAACTAGATGACATCATTTCGGATGATCGCCGCATGAAAAAAGAGCCCACATCAAAAGAAAACACCCTGCGCATGGCACCCCACGAGCTCAACAAGCTCCTCGAACAGTTCGATCACACCCAACCCAAAACAAAGCACCCAGACCGCGAGTTCGTCCGATGGACCTATCGCGTGAGCTCGGTTGATCTCATCCTCGAAAACTCCTCAGGCTCGAAAATCTCCCTCCCCGTCGCCACACGCAACATATCCCGAGGCGGCATCTCCGTCCTCCACTCCTCATACATCCATACCGGATGCCCGTGCGAGATTGTACTCCAAATTCCCGATGGCAAGCCTCAGACCATCCCCGGCAGGATCATCCGATGCGCCCACGCCACGGGCAGAGTCCATGAGATCGGCATCGCTTTCGACGAACAGATCTCCACCAAAGACCTCCTCGGGCTCGACCCCCTCAACGAGGCCTACTCCCTCGAAGGCGTCCACCCCGACCACCTCCACGGCTCGATCCTCGTCGTCACCCCCACCGAACTCGATCGAGACATCATCTTCGTCTTCCTCAACGATACAGACCTTGTACTACTCAGTGCCGACACCACACAAGCCGCTGTTGAAAAAGCAAAGAACGGATGCGATCTCGTCATCGCCGACTATCACCTCGGCGATGAATCCGGTGCTGATCTCGTCAAAGCACTCCGCGACGCCGGCGCCGACATGCCCATCATCATCATGACCACCGACAAATCGGAAACCGTCCTCGACACCATCCGCGATGCCGACGCATCGGGCATCCTCTCCAAACCCGTCTCCTCGGAGAGACTCCTCCAGGCCCTCGCCGAGTTCCTCCACGCCGACGGCGACGGCGGCCCGCTCTACTCCACCCTCACCAAAGACGACGCCGCCTACCCACTGCTCAGCAAGTTCCTCACCAACATACCCTCAATGGCACTCGGGCTCGAAAACGCACTCCGAGAAAATGATGAAAAAATCTGTATCAACACATGCAGAGCATTCATCGGTGCCGCCTCGCCACTCGGATTCGACCCCATCTCCCTACTCGCAGCCGAGGCAGAAAAACAACTCCTCAAATCCGGACTCAAAACCGCCTCGGCCAACATCCGCGCCCTCATCGTCGCCTGCCGGAGAATCAAAGCAAAGCAGGCCGCCTGAGCACCGATAACCCACCATCCCGCACACACTCCCAACCCAACCACCTTTGGCCCAACCATGCCTCAACCCATCGACTCAATCACCCGATCCTCCCTGCAATCCATGCTCAACCCAGATTCCAAACTCAAGTCTTCAAGCCGGCGCAACTCATTGGGCATGGATGGTTCTATCTACAAACAACTCCTCAAAAAACTCGATGAAAACGCACCCGAGGACTCGGAAGCACCCCCAACAAGAACCTACACCCGCCTCGAATACCTCGACCCCTACCTCAACCTCACCCTCCTCACCTCCGATCGAGCACGAAGAGAGTTCACCGTCGCCACCCGCAACATATCCCGAGGCGGCATGTCCCTGCTCCACGCGAGCTATGTCTATCCAGGCACACGCATCAACGCCCAGCTCCGAAGAGCCGACGACTCGATCTTCCATGCTTCAGGCAAAGTCTGCCGGTGTATCCATCGCGGCGGCGTTGTCCACGAAATCGGCATCGAGTTCGACACCGAAATCATCGTCCAAGAGTTCGTCCATCCCGACATCAACAACTCCATCACCTCGCTCGAAACCGTCGATCCTGAAACACTCGAAGGCAAGGCCCTCTTCGTAGGCAACGACAAAGAGCTCATGCCCGTGCTCCGCCAGTCACTCATCGCCACCAACATCAAGTTCGGGTTCGTCAACACCGCCAAACACGCGCTCGAAAAAGATATCGATCAGAACGACCTCATTTTTATCAACCTCGACGCCGGGAACATGACAGGCCCAGAGTTCGCCACCTCCCTCCGAGAGAACGGCTACCGCAAACCCATCATCCTCGCAGGCAAAGCGGATACCGAACTGCTCAAGCAGCAAATCCGACTCTCCAACGCCGACATGTTCCTCCCCACCCCCATCGACGAAAAAACCTTCATGTGTGCTCTAGGCGAGTTCCTCCTCACCGATTGGTCCGAAAAAACACTCGAAGCCGTCCGATCGGGGATTGACAAAGACACTGTGCTCTCGATCCGCACCGAACTCACCAAACTCGGGATCATGCTCGATCAACAGATCCACGCCGACGACCCTGTCAAGGTCTACGCCACCTGCACCAAAATCCGTTCGATCGCCCCGCTCCTAGGCATGAAAAACCTCCGCGATCTCGCCAATCAGATCGGCGAAGAGATCGCCATGTCGGGCGATCTCTTCGCCCATGAAAAAGGGCTCAACTCCATCAAGCTCCTCTGTAATGGGACCAAGAAAGCCGCATAACAGTGGTTTTTTCATCCGCCCGAACCCAAACTTGTGCTTCAGCCCGCCCCCCGTACGACCGATAGGCGTGGAATAGCCCACCGCCGGGCGGGCGATTGCACGCCTACTTCTACACACCTTTGAATCGGAACATTCCGTTGAGCGAACCCAACAGCCAACACATCCTCAAGAACATCGCCAAGTTCCGCAGGCTCGCACTCGGCTCGGCGGTCTTTATCGCCATCCTCTCGGCCGTGATGGTCTTCAAGTTCACCTCCGTGCTCGACTCCACCTCGGCGACCAAAATCAACCTCGCCGGCAAACAGCGCATGCTCGCCCAAAGACTCCTCACCGAGTCCCTCCTCATCGACGCCTCCGTAAAAACCGGCGACTGGGACGCGCTCCCAAAGGTCCACACCCAGCTCGCCGAAACCATCACACGACTCGAAGAGGACCACCGCGCCCTCTTTGCCAACCTCAAAGCCCCAACTTCGCCCGATTCCCCCTTCACCCCTGAGCAAGAAGCCTACCAGTCCATCGTGCTCCCGTTCCAATCCATGATCGCCGCAGCTGTCGAACTCAACAAACTCACCGCGAGCATGATCCGACGATCACCCTACATCGACGACCAGACCATCACCCGCGTCACGGCATCGAAAAACGAAATCACTCAAGCCCACGCCTACTACCTCCCCAAGATGGAGACCATCGTCACCATCTATGAGCAAGAATATAAATCAAAGATATCCAAGAGCACCCACCAAGCCAAACTCGGGCTCATCGCACTCTTTGTCATCTTGGGCGCTAACCTCCTCTTTGTTGTCGAGCCCACTATCCTGCTCATCCGACGCCAACTCAGAGAACTCGACAAAGCCACCCGAAGAGCCAAACGCGCCGACGCCATCCGCTGGCGACTGCTCACCAACATGGGACACGAGTTCCGCACCCCCATGACCGCCATCATGGGCTTCGCCGATCTGCTCGACGAAGAATCAATCACAGACAACGAACGCGCCAGACTCACCAAATCAATCTACAACTCCTCCACCCAGCTCACCCACCTCATCGAAACCATGCTCGATATGTCCGCGATTGAATCCGGGCAGCTCCGGATCGTCGACGACTCCTGCAATCTCCACCAGACCCTCGAAAAACTCCGCGATGACGCTTCAACCCTTGCCCTGGCCAAGAATCTCGAACTCACCCTGACCATCGACGACTCCTGCCCATCACAGATCACCACCGATCAGAAACGACTCCAACAAATCCTCTACAACCTTATCGACAATGCCATCAAGTTCACTTCTGAAGGGAAAGTCGAGATAAAAACTTCCTTCGACAACACTTCAAACACCATCGCCTTCGCCATCACCGACACCGGCATCGGGATCAATCAAAGAGATCAGCAATCGATCTTTGATCCATTCATCCAAGCCGAGGACAATGTCACCCGATCCTTCGGCGGCGCCGGGCTCGGGCTCTCCGTCGCCAAAGAACTCGCCAAAGCACTCCAAGGCGACATCACCCTCGATTCAACCCCAGACCAAGGCTCAACCTTCACCCTCACCATCAACCCAGGGCAGGTCGAATACAACAACCCCAACGACGCCACACCGATCACCCAACAAGACGACACGCTGCTCGCCCACTCCAAAGTACTCATCGTTGATGATGCCAAGGACAACCGTATCCTGCTCAAGCATATCCTCAAAAAGACCGGTGCCCAGATCGAGTTTGCACACGACGGGCAAGAAGCAATCGACGCGATCGAACTCGCCATCGAATCAAACGAACCCTACGACCTCATCCTCATGGACATGCAGATGCCCGTGCTCGATGGGTACCACGCCACCGTCCAACTCCGCGAAAACGGCATCACCACCCCCATCATCGCCCTCACCGCCCACGCCCTCGATGGCGACCGCGACCACTGCATCAACGCCGGATGCGACGAGTACATGACCAAACCCATCGACAAAGCCGCCCTGATCGAAACCTGCAGCCAGCTCCTCGCCAAAGAGGACACCACAGACTTCGAGATCAAAAAAGCCGCCTAAATCAAAATCGGCGATGGCCTCTTGCTCCTCCCTGCGCCCCGCGGGGAGGTGTCGGCGTCCCCGCCGACGGAGGGGTGTCTTCTCCCCTCTTCTCCCCCCATTGCCTACTGCCCATTGCCTTCCCCCCACCTCACGAAAAAACGCCCAAAACGGGCGTTCATTCATTCAAAAAAGGGTGAACGACGGGGCTTGAACCCGCGACATCCTGGATCACAACCAGGTGCTCTACCAACTGAGCTACGTCCACCATCAATGAGACAAGAACTTTCGCCCTTCTCGCCAACAAATATAGCACCGCAACCGCACCAAAGTCTGCCTCATACACACCAGAATTCACAACATTTCAACCCCTCCGGGCTACAATTCAGACCTGACTCCCCCGCATTCGAACACCAGTTCATGCCCGGGTCCAGATCATTCCCAGAGACAACCACCCAAAGTTGCCGACATATCAAACAATCCCCGGCTACCCAACACCCCGCCGGGGGCAAAGGACATGAGGAGCCTGATTATGAGCGCGGTCACCGATCAACTCGACCTTTCATCACAACGGACACACACCAACATCTCCTCCGCCGAGTTGATGGAACGCGTCATCCAACGCAACGAAGGCACCCTCGCCGCCAACGGCTGCGTCGCTGTCAACACAGGCGATCGCACCGGGCGATCCCCAAAGGATAAATACCTCGTCGACTCCCCCGCCATCCACGACAACATCGACTGGGGCAAGGTCAACCAGCCAATGACCCAGACCCAGTTCGACACCGCCCTCGATATCGCCACGAAGTACATCAACACCCAAGACGAAGTCTTCGTCTTCGAAGGCTTCACCGGCGCAGACATCAACCACCGCCTGGGTGTCAAAGTCATCACCACCATGGCCTGGCACTCACTCTTCGCCCAGACCCTCTTCATCAAACCCGGCTCCGCTTCCGACGCCGGCGACGGATCATGGAATCACGACTGGACCGTCATCAACGCAGGTGTTCACAAGCTCACCGACGAGGAACAATCAGCCCTAGGCGTTTCGTCCGAAACCCTCATCGTCCAGTCCCTCGAACAGCGCATCGTCATCATCCTCGGCACCGAATACGCCGGCGAGATGAAAAAGGGACTCTTCTACGCCATGAACTACGACATGCCCGATGTCGGCGTCTTCCCGATGCATTGCAGCGCCAACATCGCCAAAGATGACCCAACCAATGTCGCCCTCTTCTTCGGACTCTCCGGCACAGGAAAAACCACACTTTCCGCCGACGAAAACCGCGCACTCATCGGCGACGACGAGCACGGGTGGGGACCAGAGGGTGTCTTCAACTTCGAAGGCGGGTGCTACGCCAAGGTCATCGGGCTCACCCACGAGAAGGAGCCTCAGATCTGGGACGCCATCCGATTCGGCTCCGTCCTCGAAAACACCGTCATCGACCCCGTCACCCGCATCCCCGACTACGACGATGTCTCGATCACCCAGAACACCCGTGTCACCTACCCCGTCGATTTCATCCCCGGTGCACAGATCCCATCGATCGGTGGCCACCCAAAGCATGTCATCTTCCTCACCGCCGACGCCTTCGGCGTCCTCCCCGCGATCTCCAAACTCACCGCCGAACAGGCGATGTACTACTTCATCAACGGGTACACCTCGAAGGTCGCGGGCACCGAAGCCGGCGTCACCGAGCCAACACCCAACTTCTCCCCATGCTTCGGCGGCCCATTCATGCCACGCCGACCCGCAGAATATGCACAGATGCTCGCCGACCGGATCAAGCAACACGGTTCCAAGGTCTGGCTCCTCAACACCGGATGGTCCGGCGGCCCCGCAGGCCAAGGCGGCGAACGCTTCTCACTCCCCTACACCCGCGCGATGGTGACGGGCATCTTGAGCGGGCAACTCGACAACGCCGACACCATCGAGCATCCAGTCTTCGGGCTCAACATGCCCACCGCTGTTGATGGCGTCCCCAATGAGATCCTCGATCCACGCAATATCTGGACCGACAAAGCCGCCTACGACGCACAGGCAACCAAACTCGCCAAACTCTTCCGCACCAACGACGCCAAGTTCGATCTCCCCGCCGACATCCTCTCTGGCGGCCCAAAGTCCTAACCCTCTTCCTTCACCCACCCCACTTCAACCGCATCCTTCCGATGCGGTTTTTTTTATCCCCTCATTTGACTCATGCCAAACAAAACAGTATCATCACTCCAATCAAACCCCAAACCCAGGAGCACCCAATGAACACCATCGACTTCATCAAATCGTCCATCACCACCTCACGCAACATGACCCTGGGGCTCATCATGGACCTCAAGGACGAGCCGCTCGCCCAGCCAACAGTCAACGGCGGCAACCACGCGCTCTGGATCCTCGGCCACCTCGCCCACTCCGAATCCTCACTCCTCAACGGCATGATCCAAGGCAAAGAGACCTGCACCCTCGAACACCTCAAAGAACACTTCGCCTTCCAAACCCAACCCTCGACCGACCCCTCGATCTACCCATCCTTTGACTCACTCCTCAAAGACTTTGAAACCGCACGCAACGAGACCTTGGCCTACCTCGGGACACTCACCGATGCCGATCTCGATCAACCCGCTCCAGGATGCCCAGAAGAATGGCAAGAGTTCTTCGGCACCATCGGCCAATGCTTCACCATGATCTCCATCCACCCCACCATGCACTACGGCCAACTCTCCGATGTCCGCAAGTCCCTCGGCCGCGAACTCCTGATGGCCTAACTTCCCCCGTAGCACAGGCGTCCCGCCTGTGATCTTCAAACTTCCAATAAACCGCATCGAATGATGCGGTTTTTTTCCTTCTCCAAATCCCTATTCCCTAATCCCCAATCCCTCTCTTCCCCACCATCCGCCCCAACGCCCAATCCGTCATCCCCGGCATCATCACACTCGCCCCCACCCCGATCCGCGCGGGCATGCTCGTCCAAACCTCGCCTCTAGGCTTCTTCAAACATTTCACAATCGCCCGCGCCACTTTCTCGGGCGATTGCATGAACCGATCGCCCGAGCCCGCAAAGTCGAGCTTGCCGCCCGATCGCTTGGCCGCCTCATTGAAGAACTCGGTCTTGGTCCCCACCGGATGCACACTCGACACGAACACCCCCGTCCCAAAAAGCTCGTGCCTCATCGCCCGGCAGAAATAATCCTGCGCCGCCTTGGACGCACAATACGCCCCGTAGTACGGCAGCCCGATCTTGCTGAGCACACTCGACACCATCAGCGCATGCCCCGCCCCGCGCTCCCGAAACTGCGCAACCATCGGCTGCACCAAATACATTGACCCATAAAAATTCACCTCGAACATCGCCCGGATATCAGCGATGCTCATCGTCGCGCTCGGCGCCTCAACCCCGTACCCCGCGTTGGCCAATGCGCCATACACATCCCCAAACGCCTGCGTCGCCTTGGCGATCAACTCGCCATTAGCCTGAGCATCCTCCACCGCCCCCACCACCACAATCGCCTTGCCCCCATCGCGTTCGATCTGTTCTTTCACCGCTTCGAGTTTGTCCTCACTCCGAGCAAAGAGCGCAATCGGCATCCCCGCCCGTCCGCATGCCAAAGCCGTCGCTTTGCCGATCCCGCTCGACGCCCCCGTAATAATCATCGGCTTGCCCTGCAACTCAATCCGTCCCATCATCGACTCCCTTCCCGGTCGATCGCGCCAACAACCAACCCAGTTCTTCCATCTTCATCACCTTCGACCACACGCCATACACCAATGCCCCGACCCCGGTGAGCACCAAGACCCGCGCCAGTTCGCCGCCCCAACTCGCCGATGAACTGTACCCCATCGCGACCCCGATCAATACCGCCCCCATCACCGCCGAGCCAAGCACGATCTTTCCAAACGCCCCAGACTCACCCGCGAACAACTCCAACCCCAACTTGCGCCTCGCCGCGAACACCAACGCGATCGTCTGCCCGATCGCGCAGATCGCTGTCGACCACGCCAGCCCGGCTTCTTTGAGCCACCAAATCAGCACCACATTCAAGCACACATTGAACCCCACCATCACCAACGCGATCTTCATCGGCGTCTTCGTATCCCCACTGGCATAAAACGCCCGCGTGAACAACTGGTTCAGCGAGTACGCCCACACCGCCACCGCATACCCCATCAACACCGCCGATGCCCGCACGATCCCCTCATCTGAGAACCCATCCCCAAACCCCGAATACATCACCCGGATCAGATCGCCCCCGACAATCATCAATCCCACGCTCGCGGGTAGCCCAATAAACAAACTCAACCGAACCCCGCGGCGCAGCATCTCCGAAAACCGTTCCTTGTCCTTGGCCACCCGAGACAACGCCGGGAACGCCGCCGTGGCGACCGCGATCCCGAACACGCCGAGCGGAAACTGGTACAGCCTCTGCGCATAAAACAGCACCGCGTTGGACGATTCATCGAGCGGGTAGTCATACCCAAACACCGTCGCCCCGACCCAGTTGGGATACATCGCGATCACCGTATCGACAAACGAGTTCAACTGCAGCGTCCCAAGCCCAATCAACACCGGCACCATCCGCCAAAGCATCGCCCTCGCCTCGACCCGCGCCTGCGAAACCCCCGTCGTCCATTTCACCCTCCCCCGCAAGCACCACACCGACCAAATCACTTGCAACACCGCCGACACCACCGCCGCGATCCCGATCGGATACGCCCACAGTGCCGCGCTCGCATCTTTGATAAAAAAGTAAGGCAGCGCCGCCGCGATGATACACACATTGAGCAAAATCGGAGCCGCCGCCCAAGGCCCAAACCGCCCATGGCTCTGCAGCATCCCCCCCAAAATCGCCGCCACGCAAATCACAGGCATAAACGGCAGCATCACCATCACCAACCCCAACGAATACGCCCGATCCGGATTCTCCGATGACATCATCACCGCCGCGAGCAACCCAAGCTCGATCACAATCGTCATCACCCCCGTCACCATCGCCAACAACCCGATCGTCAACGAAGCAAACGCATCCGCCTTCTTGGGATCATCGTCGCTCATCCGCGTATATTCCGGCAAGAACGCCGCCGAGAGGGCGCCTTCGCCGAACAATCTTCTGAACATATTTGGAATCGCAAACGCCGCCGCAAACGCCGAGCCGACCGCCGTATCCCCAAACACCCGCACCGTGACAAGATCCCGCGCCAACCCAAACACCCGCGAAACCAGCGTCAACCCGGCCACCGTCCGCGTATCCTTGCCGATCCCATCTTCATGCGCTGAACCGGGCGTACCGTGTTGTGCTTCAGAATCTCTAGACACGCCTATTCAATCGACCAAATCCGCCGCTCTTCGCTTCAATTCGGCCACCAATCCTTCACATGCCCCTCTCCTATTTGCCGGGTGCCATGCCGGTGCCGTCCCCGGCTCCTGCATGTCTTCAGACCCACGAAAACCTGCACATGCTCCGCATGAACAGGGCACCCGGCGTCGTACATTGATCTCCCCGACTTATCCCTACACTCCATCCTCACTCAAACCAAATACACCCGCGATCAGCCCCCTACTCATCCCCCCCCACATACACCACATAATCCGATATCTGAGCATCGTCCTCATCGAGTTCGTCCTGCGCACCGCGATCCATCTGGATAATCGTCACGATCTTCAACTCCCGATCGCTCCGCACGCGGATCGCATCGATCAGCCCGCTCCCACCCTCTTCAAACCCATACTGCACATGAAAATACCCCACCACATGCGCCACCGGCGAGCCATATTCAAGCCCATCAACCACGCTGTCCCCCATCGTCGCATCCCACACCGATTGGCTCCGGAAGAACCCCGCTGCGATATCCTCGCCGCTGTGCCCGCTCATTCCACCCATCAGTTCCATGAACCGATCCTTATATCCACCCTCGCGCTCGCCGATGGGAATCTCGAACATCCCCTGTGATTGCCCTGTGATTTTTTCGAGGGCTTCGTACCCTTGCTTGCGTGCAATGCTCACATACCGCCTAGGCGCGTTCGCCCCGATCACCGGGCGACCCGCTTCCTTGGCCGCATCAATCATCCGCGCATGCCCGGGGGCGTTATTCCCCTTGTTCCGCTTGGCCGCCTTCTCAAACTTCTCGCGATCGGTGACGCCGTTGAGATAATCATCGAGCGCGATCTGCTGATCCCGCTCATAGAACTCCATGCTCAGCACCGCATCGGGCTGATCGATCAGAATATCTTCCCAGAGTTCCTGTGCCACCGCCAGCCCGAGCGGATGCCCGTGCATCTCACCAAAGAGCACCACATCCGCCGACGCCATGTCCGCGACGACCTCATCCCACGATGCCGACCCGCTCCCATCGCCGCGCAGAATCGTCACCCCCCGCGCCTGATCGCGCATCGAGTGCCCCGCATCCACATCACGAACAGCCGTCGTCGAACACCCAACCATCAAAGCCAAGCCCAACACCAAACCAACAAGTCCAATCCCAATCTTCATTTCCAATCTCCATTCTTTCTGTACCCGTAGCACAGGCGTCCCGCCTGTGTTCTTCTTGTTCTCTTCTCTTACTCTTCCCCTAGTCCCTAATGGCGAATCCCTCATCCCTTCCCCCCCCCATCCCCCTCTTCATATCCATCACCAACGAAAACAGCATCGGCACCAACACAAGTGTAAACACCGTCGACACAATAAGCCCGCCAACCACCACAGATCCCAAACCCCGGTACATCTCGCTCCCCGAACCCGGGATCAAAACCAGAGGCAACATCCCCCCCACACTCGTCAAAACACTCATCAAAATCGGCCGAATCCGCGTCTGCACACTGAGCACAATCGCATCCTCGATCCCCATCGCCTCGGAATGATGCGGGTCCGTCCCGTCGCCTCGCATGAAGTTCAACGCCTGGTGCACCAACAAAATCGCGTTGTTCACCACCACACCAATCAAAATCACAAACCCCAGCATCGTCAGCACATCCAACTTCTGAGGCGACTTCGTCGGGTCCATCATCGACCACCGATACACCAACGCCAACCCCCCAAACCCGCCAACCACCGCCAAAGGCACCGAAAACATAATCACCAACGGATACAAAAAACTCTCGAACAACGCACACATCACCAGATAAGTCACCAGCAACGCCCACACCATTCTCGCCGTCATCAACTCAGGCTGACCAACCACCAACCACGCCAAACCCGCGATCATCAATCCCAGAATCAACGCCCCCACCACGCCATACATCACAAACGGGTTCCCATTGCGCTTCCCACGGACAAACACAATCCACGCGCCAAGCAACGACAACGCTGTCACCCCAACCGCCGAGAACATCGCCCGCCGAGCCTCAGCCGGGGTGTGCTCGATCGAACTGCCCAGCAGCGCGGATCGCACCTGCTCCAAATCCGCAGCACTCCCTTCGAGCCGAACTCGCATCGTCCGATCGATCAACCCGCGATCGTTGGCCGCATCAATCATGTTTTCCTGAATCCACGCCATCGCCTCGCCCACCGCCATCGTCTCGGGCACCGTCACCTCAATCGAAACACTCGGCAACTCCTCGATCCGTTGGATCACCTGGGCCGCCAAACTCGGCACGAAATCCACCACACTATCGACCGGCACCACAGGCCCCGCCGGCGTCGCGATCGGGACATCGCGGATCTGTTCCAAAGTATCCATCCGCCCGCCCATCGGCAGCACCACCAGATCAATCGTCTCCGATCCAACCTTATAATCCCCCACAAACGCCCCGTCAAACAACCCACGCACCGCCACGCCGAGCCCCTGCGTCGTCAACCCCAACTCGCGCCCACGATCATTGAGCACGATCTGCATCTCCTGTTCTTGTATTGAAAAATTCGAAGGATTTGATCTGAGTTTGCTCCGACCAAACTTAGGTTTACCCGAATCGATCATCATTGATGCCGCCGCACTCACCCGATCTAGGTCAGGACCAGATATCTCCACCCGGATCGCGCCTCCATTTCCAAGCCCGCTAAACAACGAACTCTGCCCCGCGAAGCCACTCGCGTCGGGCACACTCATCATCGAACTCGTCAACAAATGCCCAACCGGGATCACCACCTCCGGGTCCTGGCTCGTCGCGCCCATGAACATCCCCTCTCCAAACGCGCCGATGAAAAAGTTATCAATCCCCACCGGCTTATATTCAGGCATCCCCGGGAACATCTGGATCATGTCCAACCCGTCGGCCCACCCCGCCTCATCCATATCCGCCTTGGCATACGGGTAGATCTTCGCCTCCATCCGGTTCGCGATCGCCTCCTTCGCCTCGACCGAAAGCCCGGGCGGGATCGTCAATCCCCCAAACACCAGATTCCGATTCCCCGCGGGCAAATAATCCATCGGCGGCATCATCACCGCCGCCCCCCACAAACTCGCCCCCGTCATCACTGCAATCACCATCGGGCGAATCGTCCACCCCGCCGTGCCGTGCATTGTCCACCGCAACGCACCACCGAGCACCGCAACCATCCGGTTCGCCAACGCCGTGAGCCCAAACATATCGCCGAGCACCCGCTTGACAATCCCATGATGATCCTTCTCAGGCTTCAACCACCGCGAGCACGCCGTCGGGATCACCATCACCGAAACCACCAGCGAAAACCCCACCGCACCCACAATCGCGATCGCGATATCCGCGAACAACTGCCCGGCTTCCTGCTGAATCGTCAAGATCGGCACAAACACCGCCACCGTCGTCAAGGTCGATGCCAGCACCGCGCCCCAAACCTCTTTACCACCTCGCCATGCCGCCTCCATCGAAGATTCACCAAGCTTCAACCTTCGATCAATATTCTCAAGCACCACAATCGAGTTATCAACCACCATCCCCACCGCAAACGCCAGCCCCGCCAACGAAACCACATTGAGCGATCGCCCAAGCGCAAGCAGAATCAAAAAAGTCCCGATCACCGAGATCGGAATCGCGATCGCGATAATCCCCGTCGCCCGCCAGTTCCGCAAGAACAACAACAGCACAATCACCGCGATCGACCCGCCGATCCAAAGATTCTGCGTCACCAACCCGATCGCGCTGCGGATATAAATCGTCTCGTCATACACCTGCCTCAATCGCAAGTCAGGCCCAATCGCCCCCGCGCTCGACTCGCCACCGATATTGGGCAGAATCTTCTCGCGCACATCTTCGAGCCGAATCTTGAGCTCGTCCATAATCTCAAGCACATTCGAGTCATTCTGACGAATCACATTGATCGCGATCGCCGGGCGCGCCAGCGAGCGTACAAACCCGCTCCGTTTTTTATACCCAATCTCGACCGTCGCCACATCGCGCACAAACACGCTCCGCCCGCCTCGGAACGCCACGATCGTATCAAGAATCTTCCCCGGCGTATCGAACTGCCCGATCAGCCGAACACGATAATCCCGCTTCCCCTCAGCGATACTCCCCGCCGACACATTCCGGTTCTCACCACGCAGCGCGTTGAGCACATCCACATGATTGAGCCCCCGCTGCGCCAATGCAAACTCATCAACCAGCACCCGCGCCTCGCGCTCGCGCCCACCATACACATTCACCGTCGCCACACCTCTGACCCGCTCCAAGTACGGCTTCACCTCCCGTTCAAGCTCGTCAAAGATCGTCGTCAGATCAAACCCGCTGTGCTTGGCCAGGTCCTCATCATCAAAGTCAATAATGATCCAAGCGATCGCCCCCCCGCCGCTATTCACCCCATCGGCCGCCACAACCACCGGCTCATCGACCTCCTCCGGATACGCCGCCACCTGACGCAGCGCATCGCTCACCTCCTGCAACGCCCGCGACACATCAGACCCGATCCCAAACTCAAGCGTAATCTCGCTCTGCCCCGTCGAACTCGTCGAACTCATCCGATCAAGGTTCTCGACATTCTTGAGCATCTCCTCCTGCTCTTTGGTGATCTCATCGACAACCTCCTCCGGACTCCGCCCGGGCCAAACCGTCGTCACCGTCACCGTCGCCTTGCTCACCGTAGGCGTGAGCTGAACCGGGATCGCCCGCGCCCCGATCACCCCAAACATCAAAACCAAAAACACACCCACCGCCACAGTCACAGGCCGAGAGATACACCATCGCACAACATCCATCAATCACTCCCGCCCACGCGTGAATCCCCAACTACCGCATCGTCCTTCGCCGCCTCATGAATCACAAGCCCCTGCCCAGGGCGAAGCCGCTCGTTCCCGCTCACCACCACCAGCATCCCATCTTGCAGCACCGGGCTCCGCACCGCCACCCGATCGCCAACGCCAAACAACCGCGTCACCGGCGCGATCGCCGACACGCCGTTGTCCTCATAAAACACAACCTCCCCCGTCGCCTTGCGCACAATCGCGTCCTTGCTCACCGTCACAAAGTCCCCCGGCTTGCCCGTGGGCACCCACGCCATCAAACTCATCCCGGGTCTCAACAAGTTCTTCCCGTCCTCGTCCTTGGCCGACACCCCGATCCGCACCGCGAACAAACGGCTCAACGAATCAGCCCGAGGCAAGATCGCCACAATCTCACCAAACACCCGTCCGCCCGTTTCCCCCCCCGCCAACGCAGGCAGCACAATCTCAATCTTCCCCCCCGCCTCCTTCGTCGCCAACACCGTCGCATACACATCCTCGGGCACATCCACCCGCGCCTCGAGCACATCGAGCGAAACGATCCGCACAATCTCATCGCCCCGACCGACCCACTGCCCAACCTCGCTCGCCTTGCTCACCACCCGCCCCGAGAACGGCGCCACGATCGTCATATCCGCCAGTTCCCGTTCGCGCAGATGCAGATCCCCCTTGGCCGAAACCAACTCCGCCTTCGCCTGGGCAACCAGCGCCTCGCGCGATGCAACGAGCGTCCGAGCCTCATCGAGTTGCGACACCCCGCTCGAACCCATCTGCGCCAACTTCTCAAGCCGACCCAGATCACGCCGGGCGACCTCTTCCTCCGCCTCGCGCTGCATCATCACCGCCTGCGCAAAGTCCACATCCGCCATCGCCTGATCCAACGCAATCCGTGCGCGGACATCATCAAGCCGAGCGATCACCTGCCCCCGCGCCACCACATCACCCTCATCGACCTCCATCTCCACCATCAACCCCTCGACCTGCGAAGCCAGCGCACTACTCAACCGCGACCGGATCTCCCCCGTCACCACCCGCCGCTGCACAAGCCGCTCGACACGCACCGCATCGACCACCACATTCGCCGGCGGCTCCCCATGCCCCTGCCCGCTCGCCAGCGAACACATCGACACCACACACACCAACGCTGCCCGAAAAAACAACCCCATAAGACCACTCCATCACAAAAACAATCAACCCAACACCCAATCCAAAGCAAGCCCAATGCGGCCCAGACCACCCATTCTAACACGCTCCAGACACCCAAAGCCTCAACCAGACACAAACCCACACATTCCCCAAATCAATCCTCGCATCAAATGCCAATTTTCCGTACACTATCGTCATACAATCCACCAAACAGGCCGTTGCACCACCCCGCAATCCCCGATACAAATATCACACAAGATAACCAACTCCGGAATCAACATGGAACAGCGAAGAACACAACGCATCACACTCGCAAAGGTCGCCGAAAAAGCAGGAGTCGCCGAATCCACAGCCTCCCGCGTAATCAACGGCTACACACACAACTTCCGTGTCCGACCCGAAGTCCGCCAACGCGTCCTCGACGCAGCCGAAGAACTCAACTACCGACCAAACCCGATGGTCCGCTCCATCAGCGCAAAGAAAACAAACCTCGTCGCCGTCGTCGGATGGGCATCCGATGGCGTCAACCGAACCTCACTCTCCGAAGCCGTCCGCGTCCTGCGCGATCACGACAAGCACATCTGCACCACCTTCCTCGATCCAGACTACTCCGGGCACGAACTCCCATCTTGGCGCGTCGATGGCGCCATCGCGCTCCAGGTCCGCGACGCCACAGACCTCAACGAACTCGAAGCACAGAACATGCCCTATGTCTCAATCAACGGGCTCGCCGGCCCGGGTGGAGACGCCGTCAACTTCAACGAACGCCACGGCATGGACCAAGCCATCGACCACCTGCTCGAACTCGGGCATACCAAAATCGCCTACGCCTATCTCGAAACAAACCGGCTCAACCCCAGAGGCATCCCCCACACCTCCGTCAACGATCGCCTCTTCGCATTCGAATCAATCCTCAAGCACCGCGGGCTCAAACCAGTCCCAGGCTACGAACGATCAGACCACTCGGCCATGTCCTACTGCCAACTCGTCCTCCAAAAAGGCGACGCCACCGCAGTCATCGCCTACGACGACATCACCGCCCTCTACCTCATCCAAGCAATGAGCACCCTCGGCATGTCCATCCCAAGAGACATGTCCATCGTCGCATTCAACGACGAACTCCCCGCCAAAATGTCCACCCCCCCCCTCACCACCATCGCCCTGCCCGCCGCAGTCGCCGGCAAAACCGCAGGCGAACTCCTCGCCGAACGCCTCGCCGCCACCGAACCCATCCCCTCACGGACAGTCACACTCGACGAAACCCTCATCATCCGCCAATCCACAACCTCCCCTAGAATTACCTCGTAAAATAAATCATTTCCTAACGCATCCACATCTGTTTTCTTGCGTAATCTAACTTATCCACGCAACTTCGCGTGAACAAGTTGAGTAATTTTACGGAGATAGAGATGGCAACTCGTTTACATACAAGCATTTGCACAGCAACAATAGCAATCCTCGCAGGATCAGCATTTTCACAAACACAAGTCACCGCACCGAACCGTGTATACCACGGCTGGCTCAGCGACCAAACATCGCCTAAAATGTGGGCATGGCAGGTTGGCAACAATGGCGGCGTAGTGTTCGACCGACTAAACGATGGCCCATACACCACACGATGGGTCCATGTGAAGGTTGACAACCCACTCTACAACACTGACGGGTCTGTAAGTACAACAGAAATCGAAAATCTTGCAAATACGATTTATACCGAATGGAATCTTCTTGGTAATCCCGCAAACTACACTCTTTTTATCCAAAATTTTGGTATTCATTCTGGTTTGTTTGACAACAATAGTGACAAACTTTCAGGCAGCGTCCTCGATCAAAACTCTTCTCTATATCTTTGGCCAGTCGGCGATCCGGTGTTAAATCACGCAACCCCGTGGATGGATAATGGTGTATCAATCTCTACAGCAGTACTTACGGCATTGATCGATGAACTGAATGATGGGGATTCAAATGATGTCCCCGATCCAATCCGTTTTTTCCTCGACGAAGAACACGGTTACGCAAAGCTATGCAACACAGATGAACCAATTGCCGTGTATAGAAGTATCCTGAACGATACCAGATCCACATCTACCATCCTTGGCAACTTCGAACAATTTACCGCGTTACCATACACAGCAAATACCATTTACGGAGATGTCTCCTGGGTACCAACCCTAGTCAGCAATGGCTCACAGCTCTGTTGGCCAAGGGTCGGCATCAACCGTCTCAATAGGCTACTTGATGTGAACCGTTCAAGCCAGGACGGCATAATCGCTTCGGTAGTAAGAACTGCCATCTCGAATACAGCCACATGGAATAACACTCTTTTCAGCAACTACACAACTTCGACATGGTTTACACAACAATACCCCTCTGTTGGTGGAGGGGGCTTTAGTGCCGTTGCATATACAGGCACTATAGGAAACGAAGTTCAAAGCAACAGCACCGGATGGCAATTGGGAGTTGTACAAGGCTCAAGTGACATGCAATCTCCCACGCTATACCCGCCAAACGCAAATCATGAAGACGACTTCGCACTCCTCAACACCGGTGAAACACAAAAAGAAACATGGCTTCGAATTGCACGCGCGAATCTCGATCATGCAATCTTCTCTATCGACACCATGACCACCTCAGATGGATCTCAACTCGCCAACCCGGTACCCACCCACTTTGCCCCATGGATCCCCCGTGTTGGCACGCCAACGGTACTCTCCGGTGGCGGATTTGTCAATATAACCGAAGAATACGCCCGCGATCTCATGGCCATGGTCAAATCCAAAGGCGTAAACGAAGCCCTCATGTGGGGTGATCACAGCCTTGAAACAGAAGCAGAATGGGATGCCAACGACAATGTCACCCAACAAGTCTGGGACTACAACATGGATGCACTAAAATCAATTTACTTTGACCCCAACGGAACAAGAGTAGCTGTAAAGCACCAAGATGACGGAACAATGAACTACGCGCTTTTTGCAGACGAAGTCACGCTTGATATTCCAAGATGGGACCGGTCTGACGCCGTTCCATTTCCGGGCTGGGATGACAACGACGGATCAGCAGCTGAAATATTCTTCAATATTCAAACAAGCAACAACAACCTTGGATCCGATTACAACTTAGTCATCGAAGCCTTGACAGGCGGCGGCGCTTGGTCTGGGATTCTCAACGAAAACTCCGATAGCAACTACAAATTAAAAATCAGAAATTTCACTACGAGCAAATACGAAAACATCAACACGCTCACCAATCTATCAGTCTCTGAACTCTACAGCACGACAACCCGGCGAGCATCCTACGACCCGAACAGCAGCAACACCCTTGTCGTCACCTATGACGACCAAGGAATAGTCTCAAATGTCATCGACAGAAAAGACATCACCAAATGGTCATTCTCGCTCGACACCCCGTGTGACTACATACACCCTTCCGGGAAATACATGAGTTTCCAGCTCAGACTGTGGCATGACGACGAATCGTTCACCGAGGACTACCAACTCGACAGCATCCTCCTCTATGAATCAACGCCAGCTATAAACGACCTCGTCGACCAATCATCTTGCTCAGGCTCACCACTGATCGCAGATCTTGATGATAATGGAATCATCGATCTCCAAGACATCAAGATATTCCTTGAAATCTACACAGACCCGAGTTTATCAAGCGATGCGATCGATTTAAACCGCGACGGCACCATCGACTTCCTAGATTTGAAAACCATACTCCGACTCTCCCAGAATCAACAGTAATAACTTCTGAACCCACCTCAAAATAGACTTCGCCCCGCACTTCCTGCGGGGCTTTTTTTACTCACTCCCCCCCAATCACCTCCACCACCGCCCCCGCCTTCTCATTAGGCACCAAAAAAGTCAACGAATACTGCGCGATCTTCCAATCATCACCAACCTTCACCAGCACCCCCGTCCCCCGGAGCGTGCCGTAGGTCTCGTGGGCGAGCACTTCATCAATCCAAGCAGTCCGCCGATCAGCCGAAAAAGCAACATGCTGATCGCTCGCCACATAAGTCCACCCATGCCCATCACTAAACGGCTCGCGGGCATACTCCATAAACGCCCCCTTCCCCCACCGCTCACTCGCATCCGTCCCCATAAACACCGCATCATCTGTCATCGAATCAAAGTAAAGATCAAACGCCCCGATCGAAGCCGCCGTATGCCACGCGCTCATGACAATCTCGATCTGCACCCGATCCCCGCGATCATCAAACTCTTGGCGCAACTGCCGTGTGGTAGCACACCCGCCCATGAAAACACCAAGCAATACAATCGCAATATACTTCATAACCCAGTTCCTTCTTCCTCAGCGTTCACCATCCAAGCACTGAACGCACTCACAAACTCCCAAACCGCCGGGATATGTTCCTCGGGCATGTTATATTTCTCTGCCGCCTCATCAAGCGTCAACTGATAACACCGAAGCCACTCCTGCCGACCCGACTCCGTAATCACAAACGGCAAATGCCTCGCCCGCATCATCGGCCGCCCATACTTCCGCTGATAAACATGAGGCCCCCCAAACAAAAAAGTAAACATCGCTGCACTCTTCTCCGCCGACCGCATCAGATTCTTCTCCGAACTCGGAAACATGTCGGCAATCGCAGACCCCCCAAGCCGACGATAAAACGCCTCGAAAAAAGCCAGAATCTGCTCTTCCCCCATCGCCTCATACACCGCCGACGGAATCCCATCAGTCTGAGGCGGCCCCCCACTGGGCGTAAAAATCGGACACCCATTGCGGGACTCAGAATCATACGAAGGCAACGGATCAAAGATATTCATCCCCAAGCCTAGGCCGCCCCCGCCCACTCATATTCCCACCCCAAAACACCCTCTCTCGCCTCCCCCAGCCCTCCGGGGGAGGTGCCGAGCAAAGCGAGGCGGAGGGGGTCTTCAGACACACAAACCCACAAAGCCCACATAACCCCCCTCAAAATCAACAAAGAACACCCCACCCCGGAATAAAACATCCCCCCAACCCGTTCTCCCTCTCAACACCCCCCACCCCCTCAACCAGTCCTGTGCGTGAGGCCCGGGAAGAAACCTCAAAGTTTCTCCCGGGCCTTCCTTATTTTCCCCACCAACATCACCAATTCCAAACCCACCAAAATCCACAGCCAGAACTTTGAGCCTCAACGATCTCTATCCCCGACTCAAGATCAGACCGACCCAATAGCTCTTGAGATGTGAAATTTGGGAAGCATTGACACCCCCCTAAATCGCATCGTCTTGCAAGAGATGCTTGGTTGTGTATACTGATCACATAAGGAACAGACAATGCCCACTACAAAGATCATTCACGGAATCTCAATAATTATCTGCGTGTGTGCCCTAAACCAAATGGCCTTTGCTTCGCAGCCTACGGATCCAGATATCAATATCCAACTCCGCGACGCTGCTACACAAGGAACAGCAGCTGATGCTCGCGCATTACTCAAAGCCGGCGCAGATGTGAATGCGCAATGTTCTGAACTGTGGACAGCCTTGATGTACACAGTCCATTTCAATGACGATCCTGAACTCGTCTCAACACTGCTCGATGAAGGTGCAGATGTCAATGCAAAAAACATTCATGGAGTAACTGTCCTAATGCTCGCTGTAGATGGGATGAAGTTCTCAGATCAAGATATCAACACAAACTTACTCATTGTCAATGCGCTGATCAAGGCGGGGGCGAATGTCAACCATCGCCACAACTCTGGTGAGTCAGCACTGTCCATTGCTACAAAAGCAAGAAACAACCCAGCGGTGATCAAGGCACTGATCGTTGCAGGAGCAGACTCGCATATGCGAGATCGTTTCGGCTATACGCCTCTCATGAATGCTGCGTATCGGCATAGCAATAAATCCATTTCAGAACTGCTCGACGATGGCGCAAATGTCAATGCGAGGAGCAATGACAAGTCCACAGCACTCATGGCTGCCGCATTTTCAAACAATGACTCACAAGTAATTCAGACGCTTCTTGATTCAGGCGCAGATATTAATGCGGCCAGAGATGATGGATCAACATCGCTCATGGCCGCCGCCGAAGGGAATGAAAGTACAGAAGTGATTCAAACACTACTTCTCGCAGGGGCCGATATAAACGCAAGGAGAAACGATGGTGTATCAGCACTCATGTGTGCTGCTGGATTCTCCGAAAACCCAAAGATTATCGTAGCGCTGGTGGATGCGGGCGCAAATGTTGATGCAACCGACCTGAATGGATGGACACCGTTGATGTTTGCTGCGGGGGCTACATCACGAACATATTACTCTTGGTGCAATGACGAACCAACCGAGCTTATTTCCCTGATCGGCAATGGAAAAAACATTGATACACGCAGCAAGGCTGGATACACCGCACTCATGTTTGCAGCTCAATCCGGAAATCCGAAAATTATCAAGACGCTTGCCCGGAAAGGCGCAGATGTAAACGCACAACTCCCTGGGGGATACACACCGTTGATGATCGCCGCCGCTGTGCATCCAAGCGATGAGGCAATATCAGCCCTCGTTCAGGCAGGCGCAGATGTCAACGCCCAAGCCGATGACGGTACAACAGCTCTGATGCTTGCCATAGCCCAATGCAGATTCACAGAAACAGTAGACGCCTTGCTCCAAGCGGGAGCGCAGCCGAATATGCTTCGCAAGGGAGGCTATACCCCACTCATGTATGCCGCGATGCGTGGTCCAAACTCTTGGAAAAACGAACAGGTAATCGCCTCACTCCTAAAAATGGGCGCAGAGGTCAACACCCAGAACGATGAAGGATTAACCGCGCTGATGTTTTCAATGCACCCAACCGCCGAGCCCGAAGATTCACTCATTTATGAACCAACACCAATGGCGAGTGAACGAATAAACTGGAAGAGACGAAGTCGGAACTGGTGCGGGGGTGTTCGTACCAACGAAATCTTCACCAACGCGGATGTGCTCGGATTGCTCCTCCACGCCGGCGCAAATGCCAAACTCAATGACAATACCGGAAAAACCGCTCTTGACTATGCGAAACAAACAGAGTTTCTCCGTGATCTTCAACACACCAAAGCATACAAGAAACTCGTCAACGCTACAAACTAAGCCCCCAACTCCCCCCAAAGCCGCACCCAATCCGTGCGGCTTTTTCACGCCCCAAACACCCCCACCACCCCCCAAAACCGACTACAATACCCAAACAACCACCCCTCACCACACCACAAGGACGCCCGCCATGAAAATCCACGAATACCAAGCAAGAGACCTCCTCGACTCCTACAACATCCCCGTCCCCGCAGGCGAGCTCATCACTGCCGCTGACCAAGCGACCCAGGCCTACAAAACAATCGCCGCCAACCAAGACTCAACCCTCGCCGTCGTCAAGGCCCAGGTCTTCGCAGGCGGGCGAGGCAAAGCCGGGTTCGTCAAACTCGTCAACTCACCCGATGAAGCACACGAAGCCGCCAAGTTCATGTTCTCAAACAAAATGGTCTCCCCCCAGACCGGCCCCGAAGGGCTCGATGTCAACAAAGTCCTCATGGCCGCCGGCGTAGACATCGCCGACCGCGAACCCGGCAAACCAGACGAATACTACCTCGCCATCACCACCGACCGCAACTCCAAACAAAACACCCTCATCGCCTCCCGTGAAGGCGGCGTCGAAATCGAACAAGTCGCACACGACACACCAGAACGAATCGTCAAACAACCCATCCACCCAGTCCTCGGGCTCCAACCCTACCAAGCCCGCGATGTCGCGTTCGCACTCGGATTCAAGGGCAAGCAGATCAACCAAGCCGTCAAAATCATGCTCGCCCTCGCCAAACTCTACACCGACAAAGACTGCTCCATCGCCGAGATCAACCCCCTCATCGTCACCCCCCCAACCTCAACCCACCCCGACGGCCAGGTCATCGCCATCGACGCCAAGTTCAACTTCGACGACAACGCACTCTTCCGCCACAAGGACATCGCCGCCCTCTTTGATCCAACCGAAGAGAACCCCGCCGAAGTCCGCGCAGAAAAAATGGGCCTCACCTACATCGCACTCGACGGCAACATCGGCTGCCTCGTCAACGGCGCAGGACTCGCCATGGCAACAATGGACACCATCAAACTCTTCGAAGGCGAACCCGCAAACTTCCTCGATGTCGGAGGCTCCGCAACCGAAGAAGCCGTCACCGAAGCATTCAGAATCATCCTCTCAGACAACGCAGTCAACGGCATCCTCGTCAACATCTTCGGCGGCATCATGCGCTGCGACATCATCGCCCAAGGAATCGTCAACGCCGCCAAAGAAATCGGATTCAGCATCCCCCTCGTCGTCCGCCTAGAAGGCACCAATGTAGACGCCGGCCGAAAAATCCTAGAACAAGCCGCCGCCGACCTCCCAACCCTCCAAGCCGCTTCCGATCTAGGCGACGCGGCCCAGAAGGTTGTTGCAGCAGTGGGATAAGATGGGAAGAACTGAAGGAAAATCACGCGATGCTTTTCTGTTGTTTGTCTCTTTGGCTAGCATAATAGCATTGGCGTCGCTAAAGAATACGGAAGGTGCAGTTATTGTCGGGGTCTGTAGCGTCGCCTTTGTGTTAGTGCTGAATCTCAAAGAACTTAGTTATATCAAATTTGGTCTGCTGGAAGCTCGATTACGAAATGCTGAAGAAGGACTTCTGACAGCAGAACAGGGGACGGCATTGGTGTTAGAAATGCTACTTTCTCTACTTACATATCACAACAGAATGGGCGGAATGCCTTCTGAGATCCGTTCTAAATTGTTTGATGAACTAAATGACCATATACAATCAAGCAGTCGAATTGGTGAGTTGCTCGCCTCCCCTGTAGATAAATATCGAAAATTGATCCGGTGGGACCATTTAGTGAGTATGAAGCAAGTTTTGCCACATTTTCCAAGTAGTTGCGATTACAAATCCAGTCTATTACAAAATATGCTGAATATTAATGTTGATGAAGAACTGCCGACTGCAGAAGAGTTGGAGCTGGGTTTGAGGGATTATTTGTCGGACTTTAATCATGAACGTGAGCCACACAAGCTAACAGCAAGACAAATGATAGAGGAATACAAGCAGGCGTTAAAATCGGATTCTCCTGTGCCTCCGTTATGGAAATAATCTGCCGGGTGCCCCGACTCGCCCACCGGCGCAGTCGGGATATTCAACCCCTGATTCCTCATCGTGATCAATGTAATTCGGCTCGCCATTTCCTAATATACTCCTTAATGAGCACCGTACTTCTCATCATCCTCGCGTACTTCTTCCCACCATTCGCCGTCGCGCTCAAGGATGGCTTCAGATTCAACTTCTGGGTCAATGTCACCCTCTACATCGCACTCATCTTCCTAACAATATTTCTAACCATCCCCTTCGCAGGCCTACTCCCCTTCGCCCACGCAGTCTTGATCATCCTGCAGGACTAACGCCGGGTAGCCGGGTGCCATGCTGGTGGCGTCTTCGGCACCTGCATGACAACAACCTCAACCCTCCAAACCTGCACATGCTCCGCATGAACAGGCCACCCAACTCCCCCCCCCTCTGCCACCTCTGCGTGATCTCCGCGCCCTCTGCGTTCAAAAAACAACCCCCAACAACCCCATCCGTGCGCAAAATCCTTGTCCTCCAAAATCCCCCCTTGAGCCGCCCCTCCCCCCGCTCTACAATTCCCCAACCCGCACAACCACGCCCCAAATTCTTCACCAAACGGAGGCGTGCCATGCAAACAATAAACCAATCAACAATCCAACCCAAAGACCAACCCGAACCCCCAACTCTCCGCCCCCGCC